>Ga0268299_1000064_pt1 | contig 410951 bp, 398 predicted proteins | sample NOBtaG_FD_193484 | JGI IMG/M metagenome (GOLD analysis project Ga0268299, IMG submission 193484) | Activated sludge microbial communities from bioreactor in Nijmegen, Gelderland, Netherland - NOB reactor | ecosystem: Engineered > Bioreactor > Aerobic > Activated sludge | place: Netherlands...
ACTTATTCGTACATACTCCAAGAGCTGTACTCGCTAGCGTACTCAGGCATGCATTGACTGCTCGGGAAGCTTGAAGCAGCGCTATGAAACAATAAAACCGCGCAACTGCGCGGTTTTATTAGGGTTTTCATGGCATCCTGGTGTTTCATGAAACATCAGGAAAACGGCTTGGCTACTCAGCCGTTCAGCACGAAATTGCTCACGCTGAAGCCCGGCGCCACCACGCCCATGAACACCAGCAGCTCCAGCACCGCCAGCACCGTCACCACCAGCTCAAAGGTGGCAGCGATCTGCACGCCCAGAATGTTGAGGCCCATGAAGACGAGGTAGGCCCCGACGGCGGCCACCTTCGGGTCCAGCGCCGGGAACTGCACGTTCAGATACGCGCCGATGGCGAGCGCAATGGCCGGCGGCGCGAACACGAACTCGATCAGCGTGGCGAGCCCGGCCAGCAGACCACCGGTCGGCCCGAAGGCGCGTCGGCTGTACGCGAACGGCCCGCCCGCGTGCGGAATGGCGGCGGTCAATTCCGTGTAACTGAAGATGAACGCCGTGTACATCGCCGCCACCAGCACGGTGGTGACCAGAAAGCCGAGCGTGCCAGCGGCGCCCCAGCCGTAACTCCAGCCGAAGTACTCGCCGGAAATGACCAGCCCCACCGCGATGCCCCACAGGTGCAGGGGCCCCAGACTCGATTTCAGCTGCGTCGTCATGAGCTGCGCCCCCTTTTGGCGTGGTGCGATTTTCCGCCATCCATCAATCGCAGCAAGATGCCTGCCAGAGCGTTTTTCAGCGCTGGGCGCGGTGCTCGGGGGCGCCGCGTCACCGCCGTTGATCCAGCCGCTGATCCAGCCGCGTGCACAGGCGATGCGCCTGTGCGGTGTTGGGGCAGGCCGCCGCAAGCGGTGTGATCGGTGTGACGCCGGCGCGATGGGGTGCACCGCGTGAAGATCAGCAGGCGGGGAGGGCTTCGTCCAGCCGCTAGAGCCGCGCCAGGCGTTCGCGCTGCGCGTCGAGTTCGCCCAGCTCGCGGCGGAGCTGCTCGGCGCGGGCACGCTCCTTCTCGACCACGGCGGCCGGTGCGCGCTCGACGAAGGCCGGATTCTCGAGGCGCCCGGCCAGTCCGGCCAGCTCCTTTTCCGTGCGCTCCACCTGTTTGGCGAGGCGCTGGCGTTCCGCCGCGACGTCTATCAGTCCGGCGAGCGGAACCGCGATCTTGAGCTCGCCCAGGATCGCCAGGGCGGCCTCCGGCAGGGGCTCGCCCGGCGACAGCAGCGCCACGCTTTCCAGCCGCGCCAGCTTGTCGAGGTAGGGGCGATAGGATTCCAGGCGGCGGCGGTCGTCGGGCGAAGCGTCCTGCAGGCAGACCGGCAACGGCCGGCCCGGCGCGATGTCCATCTCGCCGCGGATGCGGCGGATGCCGAGGATGAAATCCATCACCCACGCCATGTCCGCTTCGGCGGCTGCATCGATGCGGCCCGCATCCGGCGCGGGGTAGGGGGCCGTCATGATCGTCGCGCCGGTGCGGCCGGCCAGCGGCGCGACGCTCTGCCACAGCGCTTCGGTGATGAAGGGCATGAAGGGGTGCAGCAGCCGCAGCGCGGTTTCCAGCACCCGCACCAGGGTGCGGCGGGTGCCGCGCAGCACGGCGGCATCGGCGCCGGCATCCTGCAACGTGCTCTTGGCCAGCTCCAGATACCAGTCGCAGTACTCGCCCCAGACGAACTCATAGGCCGCGCTCGCCGCCAGATCGAAGCGATAGCCGTCGAGCTGCTCGCGCACGGTGGCCTCGGTGCGCTGCAGCCGCGAGATGATCCAGCGCTCGGCCAAGCCCAGCGTGACGGGCGCATCATCGAGGCCGGTGTCCTGCCCCTCGCAATTCATCAGCACGAAGCGGGCGGCGTTCCAGAGCTTGTTGCAGAAGTTGCGGTAGCCCTCGATGCGGCCCAGGTCGAACTTGATGTCGCGGCCGGTGGAGGCGAGCGAGCAGAAGGTGTAGCGCAGCGCGTCGGTGCCGAAGGCGGGGATGCCGTCGGGGAACTGCCTGCGCGTGGCCTGCTCGATCTTCTGGGCCATCTGCGGCTGCATCAGGCCGCTGGTGCGCTTGGCGACGAGTTCGGGCAGGGTGATGCCGTCGATCAGGTCGATCGGGTCGAGCACGTTGCCCTTGGACTTGGACATCTTCTGCCCTTCGGCGTCGCGCACCAGGCCATGGATGTAGACCTCGCGGAACGGCACCTCGCCGGTGAACTTCAGGCCCATCATGATCATGCGGGCGACCCAGAAGAAGATGATGTCGAAGCCGGTGACGAGCACGCTGGTGGGGTAGAAGCTGCGCAACTCCGGCGTCTGCGCGGGCCAGCCCAGCGTCGAGAAGGGCCACAGCGCCGAGGAGAACCAGGTGTCGAGCACATCCTCGTCCTGACGCAGCGGCTGCTCGGGCGCGATGCCGTGGCGGGCGCGCACCTCGGCTTCGGAGTGGCCGACATAGACCGCGCCGCTCTCGTCATACCAGGCCGGGATGCGGTGGCCCCACCAGATCTGCCGGCTGATGCACCAGTCCTGGATGTTCTCCAGCCACTGGAAGTAGGTCTTGGACCAGTTCTCGGGCACGAAGCGGATGCGCCCCTCCTGCACCGCCGCGATGGCCGGCCGGGTGATCGCGGCGCGCCCGCCGGGGCGGCCGTCGGGCTGAGTCTCGCGGGTCAGGTCGACATACCACTGGTCGGTGAGATAGGGCTCGATCACCGCGCCGGTGCGATCGCCGCGCGGCACCATCAGCCGGTGCGGCTTGACCGCCTCCAGCAACCCCGCGGCCTCGAGGTCGGCGACGATGCGCGCGCGGGCCTCGAAGCGGTCGAGGCCCTGATAGGCGGCGGGCGCCGCCTCGTTGAGGCGGGCATCGAGGGTGAAGATATTGATCAGCGGCAGGTCGTGCCGGGCGCCGACGGCGTGGTCGTTGAAGTCGTGCGCCGGGGTGATCTTGACGCAGCCGGTGCCGAAGGCCGGGTCGACGTAGTCATCGGCGATGATCGGGATCAGCCGGCCGGTCAGCGGCAGCAGGACCTTTTGGCCGATCAGGTGGCGGTAGCGCGCGTCCTCCGGATGCACGGCAACGGCGGTGTCGCCGAGCAGGGTCTCCGGGCGGGTGGTGGCGACGATCAGCTGCTGCGCCGTCGGCTGGCCCGCGGCGTCGGCGATCGGGTAGCGGAGGTGCCAGAGCGAGCCCTCTTCCTCCTCGCTCACCACCTCGAGGTCGGAGATCGCGGTGTGCAGCACCGGGTCCCAGTTCACCAGCCGCTGGCCGCGGTAGATCAGGCCCTCCTCGTGCAGGCGCACGAACACCTCGGTCACCGCCGCCGACAGCCCCGCGTCCATGGTGAAGCGCTCGCGCGACCAGTCGGCCGAGGCGCCCATGCGGCGCAACTGGCGCGAAATGGTGTTGCCCGACTCGCCCTTCCACTGCCAGACCCGCTCCAGAAAAGCCTCGCGCCCGAGGTCGTGGCGCGAGCGGCCCTCGGCGGCGAGCTGGCGCTCGACCACCATCTGCGTCGCGATGCCGGCGTGGTCGGTGCCCGGCTGCCACAGCGTCGGCGCGCCGCGCATGCGGTGGTAGCGCGTCAGCACGTCCATCAGCGTGTCCTGGAAGGCATGGCCCATGTGCAGCGTGCCGGTGACGTTCGGCGGCGGGATCATGATGCACCAGGGTGGCTCGCCGTTCCGCGCCGGTTCGGGGCGGAAATGGCCGCCGGCCTCCCAGCGGGCGTACCAGTGCGATTCGAGGGCGTGCGGTTCGTAGGACTTGTCCATGATGACTCGGGGTAGGGGCGTGGGGCCGGTTCAGGCGGCGAGGTGATGAGTTTGCAGGGGATAGCCGCGATCGCGATAGAAGCGGTAGCGCTCGCGTCCGACGGCGCGCTCGCCGTCGGTGGCGCCGATGATTTCCACCACGCGCTCGAAACGGCTGAAGAACAGCGGCACGGCGCCCGTGAGGTTCACCAGCACGTCGCTCAGCCGCGCCGGTGGCTCGGCGTCGCAGCCCAGCAGGACGGGGCTGAGGCCGTCTTCCTGGGCCAGCGGGACATGCGGAATGAAGCTGCCTTGCCGGAAGGTCCAGAGCAGCGCGTCCAGCGCGGCGACCGTCTGGGCATCGGGCGCATGCACATAGATGCCCAGACCCTGGCGATAGGCCTTGTCGATGAGGCGGCAGGCGGTGCGATGGCAATGCTCGGCGCCGCCGTCCGGCAGGAGATAGAACCCGACATGGGTCATGCGCGCGCGACCTGCTGCATCAGGTATTCGACCAGCAGCGGCACCGGCCGGCCGGTCGCACCCTTGTCCTTGCCCGATTTCCAGGCCGTGCCGGCGATGTCGAGATGCGCCCAGCGCTGGTCCTCCACGAAGCGCCAGAGGAAGCAGGCGGCGGTGATGCTGCCGCCTTCGCGGCCGCCCACGTTCGCCATGTCGGCGAAGTTGCTGTCGAGCGCCTTTTGATACTCGGGCCACAGCGGCATCTGCCAGGCGCGATCGCCGGTCGCCTCGCCGGCGGCCAGCAGCGCCTTGGCCAGCGTGGCATCGTTGCTGTAGAGCCCGCTGGCGTGGTGGCCCAGCGCGATGACGCAGGCCCCGGTGAGGGTGGCGATGTCGATGATGACCTCCGGCTCGTAGCGCCTGGCGTAGGTGAGCGCGTCGCAGAGCAGGAGCCGGCCTTCGGCGTCGGTGTTGAGGATCTCGATGGTCTTGCCGGCCATGCTGGTGACGATGTCGCCGGGTTTGCTGGCGTTGCCGTCGGGCAGGTTCTCGCTGGCCGGGACGATGCCGACCAGATGGATGGGCAGTTTCATTTGCGAGACCGCCTTGAAGGTGCCGAGTACGCTGGCGGCGCCGCACATGTCGAATTTCATCTCGTCCATGGCCGCGCCGGGCTTGAGGGAGATCCCGCCCGAATCGAAGGTCACGCCCTTGCCGACCAGCGCGATGGGGCGTGTCTCGTCGCGGTCGGCGCCGTATTCGAGGACGATCAGCTTGGGCGGCTGGCGGCTGCCGCGGGCCACCGACAACAGCGCGCCCATCCCCAGCGCTTCCATGTCGGCCGTTTCCAGGATCTTTGCCGTGACGGCCGGATCGGCGGCGGCGAGGGCGAGGGCCTGTTCGGCGAGATAAGTCGGCGTGCAGACGTTGGGCGGCAGATTGCCCAGATGCCGCGCCATCAGCGTCCCGGCCGCGATGGCTTCGGCGGTGCGCAGATGGTTTTCCGCCTCCTCGAGCGTGCGCCGGCTGTCCACGCCCATCGTCAGACTGCGCAGGCGCGCGTCCCGACCCTCGTCATCCTTCGCGGCGCGGAACCGGTAGGCCAGCGCCTCGCTGGCCAGCACCGTCTCGCGCAGCTTCCAGCCGAGATCGTGGCCACGCACCGGCAGGCTGGCGAGATAGCTGAAACCGTCGCGGGCGCTGCATTGGCGCAGGGCCTTGAGCGCCGTGCGCAGCACCTCCCGGTAGCGGACGCCGTCGAATTCCCGCTCCTTGCCGCAACCGACCAGCAGCACCCGGTCGCAGAGCGTGTGGGGCAGGTTGTGCAGCAGGAGGGTCTGGTTCGCCTTGCCGTCCAGGTCGCCGCGCCGCAAAACCGCCGAGATGACGCCGCCGCTGGCCTTGTCCAGGGCCTCGGCCGCCTCCGACAACCGGCGATAGTCGAAGACGCCGACGATCACGCAGGCGACGCGCTGCTTTTCCGGATTTCCACTCTTGGCTGCGTATTCCACAAAGACCCTCTCCGTGTAGACTGATGCCCGACTTCACCGACAGGCGGCTTCGGGCGGAAAGCGGAAGAGCAGCCGAATCCTGACATCCCGCTGCGCTGATGATGCATTTTATGAGAAAGCTGTTTTTTATTGAATCATCAGGCGGAACGTCCTGATGCTGCGTGTGTTTTCACGCTATCTGCTGCAGGAAGTGGGCTTCTGGGTCCTGGTGCTGACCAGTGTGGTCCTGCTGGTGCTGGCCGGCGGCATCTTCGGCCGGCTGCTGACGGCGGCGGGATCGGGCGAAATCGCCCCGGAAGTGGTGGGCTGGCTGATGCTGTTCACGCTGCCCGAGCAACTGGCGCTGGCCCTGCCGATCGCGCTGTTGCTGGGCATCGTCTTCGGCGTCGGCCGGCTCTACCGGGACCATGAAGCCTTCGCGCTCGCGGGCAGTGGCGTGGGCCCGCGCCACTACCTGAAGCCGCTGCTCGGTCTCGCGCTGGCGCTCGCGCTCCCGGTCGGCGCCCTCTCGCTGGCGATCGCGCCGTGGGCCGCCCGGGAAGGTCTGGTGATGCGCGAATCGAGCGAGCGGGAGGCCAGCCTCAGCCTGCTCCAGGCCGGCCGCTTCCTGCCGCTGCAGGGCGGGCAGGCGGTGTTTTACGCCGAGAAGGCGGATCGCGCCACCGGCCGCCTGGAGGACATCCTGATCCGCTTCCGTCAGGACGACGAGGACGTTCTGATCCGTGCCCGCATGGGCTGGACCCGGCGGGCCGCAGACGGCGTTCGCGAACTGGTGCTCGAGGACGGCTGGCGCTACGACGGCACGCCCGGACGCGCCGACTACCAGGTGATTCGCTTCCGGAGCCACGTCGCGCGATATCGACTCCCCGAGATGTTGCCGCGCGCGAGCAAGCGGAGCCTGCAGTCGCCGCTGACCCTCCTGCAGGCCGGTGGCGCCGCCGACTGGGCGGAAATCCACCGGCGTCTGGCGCCGCCGGCATCCCTGTTCGTCTTCGTGCTGGTGGCGCTGCCGCTGGCCCGTTCCGCGCCGCGCAAGCGCAGCAACGGACTGCTGTGGGCCGTGCTGGTGTACGTCGTCTTCGGCAACCTGCTCGGCCTCGGGCGCAGCGCGCTGGAGCAGGGCCGCCTGCCGGTCTGGGCCGGACTGTGGTGGGTGCACCTTCTGGTGGCCGCCTTGGGCGCGGCGCTGCTGGCCTATCAGAACGGTCGCATCCGCCCCTGGTCGATTTCCCGGTCATGGGCGCGCGCATGAGCCGACTCGAGCGCTATCTGTTGCGACATCTGCTCGCCGGGGTCGCCACCGTGGCGCTGGTGATGGCCGCGCTGGTGATTTTCGTCAACCTGCTGGGGCAGATCGAAAACCTCGACGACACCCGCTTCGGGCCGTTGCAACTGTTGGCCTACGTCAGCCTGCGCTTGCCGGCGTTTCTGTTTCAAACCATCCCCATCGCGGCCCTGCTCGGTGCCCTGCTGGGGCTGGGCAGTCTCGCGGCGCAGCGCGAACTCATCGCGATGCAGGCACTGGGCCTGCCGATGTGGCGCATGCTGCGGGTGGTGATACTGGCGGCGCTCATGATCGGGGCGAGCGCCTGGGTGCTCGGCGATGTGCTCGGGCCGCCGGCCGAATCGATGGCGCGCCAGATGCGCGACGCACAGCGACTGACCGGCCGGGTGGCCCGGGTGGCGGATCAGGTGTGGCTGCGGGACGCCAACACCTTCGTGCGCGTCGATCGTCTGCTCAACGCCCGCTTGCTGCGCGGCGTGGAGATCCTGGAATTCGCGGACGACGGCGCGCTGAGGCAGGTCGTGCGCGCGCCGCGTGCGGTGGTCGAGCCGGACGGCTGGCTGCTGTTCGATGCGCAGGGCACTCGCTTCGACGCCGCAGGGGCAACGGACTTCCGCCAGCCGCAAGGCGTGTGGCCGCTGCGCATCGAGCCGCATCTGGTGGAGGTGCTGGCCGTGCGGGCCGAGACACTGACCCTGCGCGAACTCTGGCAACAGAAGCAATTCCTGAGCGACAACGGCCTGGAGAGCGAGCCGTTCGGGACGCTGTTCTGGACGCGGCTGGTGCTGCCGGTCAGCATCCTGCCCATGCTGCTGCTGGCCTTGCCGCTGATCCTGGGCAGTCTGCGCGACAGCAGCATGGTGCGCCGGGTGGTCGTCGGCGTCCTGATCGGCGCGGCCTACTATCTGATCAACCTCACCTTCAGCGGCGGCGGCGTGGTGCTGGGCCTGCCCAACTGGGTGAGCGCATGGCTGCCGACCTTGGCTCTGGGGCTGTTCGCCGGCTGGCAATTGCGCCGGGTGCAAGCGTGATGCGCAGGTCGGTTCAGCGGGCCTGGGGCAGCACGATCAGGCGGGTGCCGGAAAGCCGGTCGTGCCAGGTGAGGCCGTCGCGGTCCAGCCACTGCCAGAGGAACCCCAGGCCCAAGGCGAGCCAGGACAGCAAGGCGGCCGCATAACGGCGGGTCGCGGCGCCCCACCCGATCGGGTGCCCACTCGTGGTTTGCACGGCGACGCGCCAGGCGCGCATGCCGAGAGTCTGCCCTCCGCGGGTCCAGAACCAGCCGAAAAACGCCCAGCCGATGAGCAGCAGATAGGCCGTATACGCCGGATTGCCGGCATGGATGGCCTCGCCGTGGGTCAGGAACAGCAGCGGAAAGGTGGCGCCCATCCACAACGCGCCCAGCAACAGGCCGTCGTAGAAGATGGCAGCGAGGCGGCGGACGAGGCCACAAGGCGGGCCGACCGGCGGATCAACGACTGTCAATGGCGCTCCCTAGGGGGTTCGAACCCCTGTTTTCGCCGTGAGAGGGCGACGTCCTGGGCCACTAGACGAAGGGAGCAGGGGCGGGTCCAAGCTGAATGGGCTGTAACGGTGCGGCCGTCATGTTAAATTAATCCGCATCTGAATTCATCCCACCTGAAACGACACGGTCCGCGTGCAAGATCCCCCTTCCGTCACCATCCCCTCCGGCCGATCGGCTGATGTGCCCGGCCTGGTCATCGTGCCGCGGGCCGAGCATGCGCTGTCGCGCTCGGCGATCGCCGCTCCTGCGCTCAAAGTGCTCTACCGGCTCAAGGCCGCCCACTACCAGGCCTTTCTGGTCGGTGGCGGTGTGCGCGACGTCCTGCTGGGGCTGCAACCGAAGGATTTCGACATCGCCACCAATGCCCTGCCCGAGGAGGTGCGCGCGACCTTCTCCAATTGCCGTCTGATCGGACGACGGTTCCGGCTGGCGCACGTGCATTTCGGCGGGCATGTGGTGGAGGTGGCGACCTTTCGCGGCGCCGGCGCCGAGGGCGATGACGCCGTCGTGGTCGACGACCGCGGGCGGGTGCTGCGCGACAACGTCTACGGCAGTCTGGAAGAAGACGCCTGGCGGCGCGATTTCACCGTCAACGCGCTCTATTACAGCATCGAGGATTTCAGCATCCACGATTACGTGGGCGGCATGGCGGATCTCCAGAACCGCGTGCTGCGCCTGATCGGCGACCCCTGGACGCGCTACCGTGAAGATCCCGTGCGCATGCTGCGGGCGGTGCGCTTCGCCGCCAAGCTCGGCTTTTCGCTCGAAGCGCAGACCGCCCGGGCGCTGGCGGAACTCTCGGCCCTGTTGACCGACATCTCGCCGGCGCGGCTCTATGACGAATCCCTGAAGCTGTTGCTGGGCGGCCATGCGGCGCAGACCTTCACCTTGCTGCGCGAGCACGGCCTGTTCGGCTATCTCTTTCCCGCGACCGAGGCGGTGATCCGGCGCGAGGGCGAGCAGGGCCCGACCGCGCGCCTGCTGCACCGCGCCATGCTCGACACCGACCAGCGCATCGCTGAGGGCAAGCCGGTGACCCCGGCCTTTTTGTTCGCAGCCCTGGGCTGGGGGCCGGTGCGGGACGCCGTGGCCACGCGTGTCGCGGCGGGCATGGCGCTGCCGCAGGCCATGGTCGAGGCGAGCGAGTTCATCGATGCGGCCATGCCGGTGCTTCCGCCGCGCCGCTTCCGCGCGCCGATGCAGGAGATCTGGCGTCTGCAGCATCGCTTCGAGTCGACGACCCCCAAGCGGGCCAAGGTGTTGCTGAGCCATCCGCGGTTTCGCGCCGCCTACGATTTCCTGCTCTTGCGAGGCCATGCGGGCGAGATTCCCGACGCCCTGCGGGAGTGGTGGACGACGGTCCAGCTGGCGCCCGGCGAGGAGCAGGACGCCCTGTTGCAGCAGCCTCCGCAGCCCTTGGCCGCAGCACCAGCGCCTGGAAAGCGGCGTCGGCGCAGGCGTGCACCGCGCCGGCGGCCGGAGGGCGCCGCGGCGCCATGAGCCGCCGGCCGGCCCGGGCCTATATCGGACTGGGCAGCAATCGCGACGATCCGACCGGGCAACTCGCTCGCGCCGTCGAGGCGCTCGGCCGGTTGCCGAACACGGTGCCGGGCCCGGTCTCCGCTTTTTATCGCTCCGCGCCCGTCGGCCGGCGCGCCCAGTCGCCCTTCGTCAATGCAGTGGCCGCGCTGGAGACGACGCTGGCGCCCGCGGCGTTGCTGCGCGCGCTGGCGCACATCGAAGCCGCGCACGGCCGGCGCCGCGGCCGTCGGCGCTGGGGCCCGCGACCCTTGGATCTGGACTTGCTGCTCTATGGCGCCCGGCGCATCCAAACGGCGCGTCTCACCGTGCCGCATCCCCGGCTGCTGCAGCGCGCCTTCGTGCTGCAGCCGCTGTGCGAGATCGCGCCGATTTCGCGTTTGCCCCCCTACAAGGCGCGGTTGCGGCTGCGCTTGCGGCGCCTGGGCGCCCAGCGCGTGATGCCGCTCGATCGGCCCGGGCGCCCGTCTACAGCGCCGCGATCAGGGGCGGCAGGCACATCAGCGCCAGGGCAAGGATCAGCAGCAGCTTGACCGCCATCCCCCCGAGGCTCCCGATCAGCGTTCCCAGCCCCGCCCTTCCGGCTTCCCGCCAAGGCCGCCCCGTGATGAGTTCGGCGCCGATCGCGCCGACGCCGGCGCCCAACAGAAAACCGAACGGGGGGAAGAAGAACACGCCCACGACGGCGCCGATCACGGCCCCCCAGACGCCGCGGGTGCTGGCGCCGTAAAGGCGTGCGCCGACGACCGTGGTGAGGTAATCGAGCACCAGCGACAGAGCCGCCAGCAGCGCGGCAATGAGAATTTCCCGCAAGCCGAGCACCTGAAACCCGCCCAGCCAGGCGGCGAACAGCACGCCGATCGCGGCCAAAGGCACGCCGGGCAGGAACGGCAGGACGACGCCGGCACCGCCGGCCAGCAGAAACAGCATGAAGAGGATCAGGGCCAGGCTATTCATGAGAGGGGCTCCCGCAAGATGTCCCGCCGCTCCGGGACGCGCTGATGGCGCCAATATTGCTTGGCGCGTTCCACCTGTTTCAAGCAATGATGGCGGTCGGCTGGTGTCCACATTGAAAGTCATGCTGGTGGACGACGATCCGGGGCGCGGCGCGATCTTGCGCCAGGCGCTGACCGACGCCGGCTACGAGGTGTGCAATTGTCCGCTGCGCGGCGTGAACCTGCTGACCGAACTGCAGCGCAGCGGGGCGGATGTGATCCTCGTCGACATGAACGTTCCCGATCGCGACACGCTGGAATCGGTGCGTCACATCAACCGTGATTTTCCGCGTCCGATCGTCATGTATGCCGAGTCGACCGATGCCGAGATCATGCAGCGCGCGGTCAAGGCCGGGGTCAGCGCCTATGTGGTGGACGACATCAATCCGCGCCGGGTCAAGCCCATACTCGAGGTCGCGGTGGCCCGCTTCAAGGAGTTCCAGGCGCTGCGCGAGGAACTCGAGCGGACGCGCAACAGCCTTGCCGAACGCAAGGTCGTCGAGCGGGCGAAAGGGATCCTGATGAAAAAACGCGGCATGGACGAGGAGGCCGCCTACCAGGCGCTGCGCAAGCTGGCCATGGATCGCAACCAGCGTCTGGCGGAGGTGGCCCGCACCGTGGTCGAAATGGCCGAATTGCTCGGCTGAGCCGATCGATCGCACCGAAACGGCGCGATCACCGTCTCCCGCGTCCGATCCCGGTGCGTTGGCGCCGTGGCAGCCTGCCTCCCGGCGGCCTTGTGAGCGGCCCGCCGTGCGCTCGCGCAATTGTGGCAGTTTTATTGCAGTGCTGACGGGCGAGCACGGACCAACGACGGTCCGCTCCGATCTGCGACAACGACGTCCGCCTCCGGCAACGGGGGCTGGCGTCGTTTTTTTTTTTTGCGTTCCGCCCCTGCGCGGAGCCGTCATCCGGGATAGGAAGAGAATCGATATGCGAACCAGGAAATCAGGCATGAAGACGGGCTGCGCCATGACGGCCGCCCTGTCGGTGTGGTCCGGCCTTGCGTGGGGGGGCGGAGAAACCGATCCGCTGACCGCTGCCGTGACCCGCGGCAAGGTGGATTTCGACTACCGGCTGCGCGGCGAGTGGGTGGACCAGGAAGGGCTGCCGGAGGACGCCGCGGCCTACACCGGCCGGCTGCGCCTGGGTTACAAGACCCGCGAGCTGAAGGGTTTCGGCGCCTACGTGCAACTCGAGCACGTCGATGCCTTTGCCGGCGAGGACTACAACAGCACCGACAACGGCAAGACCCAGTACCCGGTCGTGGCCGATCCGGCCGACACCGAACTCAATCAGGCCTATCTGAGCTACGGCGGTCTGTACGACACCGACATGAAGCTGGGCCGGCAGCGCCTCATCCTCGACAACGCCCGCTTCGTCGGCAACGTCGGCTGGCGCCAGAACGAACAGACTTTCGACGCGTTCAGCGTGCAGAACAAGTCGCTGCCCAAGACCGTCCTGACCTATGCCTACCTCGACCGGGTGCAGAACATCACCTTCGATGAAATCGAGCTCAGCGCGCACCTGCTCAATGCCGCCTACGATCTGGCGCCGTGGGCCAAGCTGATCGGTTACGGCTATCTGCTCGACTACGACCTGGACACGGGCCCGACCAAGGACACCCAGACCCTCGGGCTGCGCGCCCAGGGCGGGCTGCCGGTGGGCGCAGGCAAGCTGCTGTACACCCTGGAATATGCCCGGCAGAGCGACTACGGCGAGTCCGACGCCGCAGTCGATGCCGACTACTATCTGGCCGAACTGGGCGGCACGCTGAGCGGCGTCACGGTGAAATTTTCGCGCGAAGTGCTGGGCGGCGACGGGACCTACAACTTCCAGACCCCGCTGGCGACCAAGCACATCTTCAACGGCTGGGCCGACAAGTTTCTGGGCGACTCGATCGCGGGCGGCAAGGGCTTGCAGGACAACTTCGTGACCGTCAGTGGTGCAGTGATGGGTGTCACCCTGACCGCGATGGTGCACGACTTCAAGTCCGACGCCGGCGATGTGGACTACGGCACCGAATGGGATCTGATGGCGACCAAGCCGGTGACCCCCAATCTGGCGCTGACCGTGAAGTATGCCGACTACCAGGCGGACGATTTCGCCACCGATACGCAGAAGATCTGGCTGATGGGCGAGTTCAAGTTCTGATTCCTTGCGCAGGCGCGGCTTCGGGCCGCCCTGTCGCCGCAGCGTTGTCACGCTCGTTTCCTCCTGGCGACCATGGCAGCGATGCCATTTGACGGCTCCGGCACTGCCGGGGCCGTTTTTTTTGGAGGGGAATGGCAAGCCTGCGATGGCATGAACCATGCAATGAGTTGGTGCAGCAGGCACGGGCGGGTCCAACGGCGGATCGGCAACCGGGCCTGAAGGCTGCGATTGTGGCTTGGAGGACAAAGGCGTCCTGGACCCCGTTCATCGTGCGGGCATCCAGAGCGCCTTTTTTTGTGCAGACAAGGGGAGATATGGCAGCGATCCACTCGGGATTGGAACAGCGTCGGGTGCGGCTGGGATTCATCCCGCTCGCCGATTGCGCCGTGCTGATCGCAGCGCAGGAGCAGGGTTTTTTCGCTCGTCACGGGCTGGCGGTGCAACTGGTCCGGGAACCGTCCTGGGCCAACATCCGCGACAAGGTCGACAGCGGCGCCCTGGACGGTGCACACATGCTGGCGCCGATGGTGCTGGCGGCGGGGCGGGATGTTTCGGGCGCCGGTGTCCGCCCGCTCGTCACCGCGTTCAGCCTAGGGCTGAACGGCAATGCGATCACCGTTTCCCGCGCGCTGCATGCGCGCATGAGCGAGGCGGATCCTGCGGCCATGGCCGAGCAGCCCTGCACGGCGCGCGCGCTGCGGGCCGTCATCGCGGCCGATCGGCGCGCCGGCCGCGCGCCCCTGACCTTTGCGACGGTGTTCACCTTCTCCGCCCACGATCTGCAATTGCGCGACTGGCTCTGCGCCGTCGGCATCGATCCTGATCGGGACGTGCGGCTGGTGGTGATTCCGCCGCCGCAGATGGCCGATCACCTGGAGGCCGGGCTGATCGATGGCTACTGCGTGGGCGAGCCCTGGAACAGCCAGGCGGTGGCGCGCGGCATCGGCTGCATCGTGATCAGCGGGTATGAGTTCTGGAACAACGCACCGGAAAAGGTGCTGGGCGTCACCCGCGACTGGGCCGAGGCGCATCCGCGCACCCACCTCACCCTGCTCATGGCGCTGCTGGAGGCGGCGCAGTGGCTGGACGAGCCGGAGCATCGCGAGCCGGCCGCCACCTGGCTCGCGGAGGAAGCCTATGTGCGGGCCCCGCTGGACGCGGTGCGACGCGCCATGACGGGGCAGATGATCTACGTGCCCGGCGAGGCCGCCCGGGCGCAGCCGGACTTCCACGTCTTTCATCGCTATGCGGCCAATTTTCCCTGGCGCTCCCACGCCATCTGGTTTCTGGCCCAGATGGCACGCTGGGGACGCATCGAGCGCCCCGCCGACTGGCTGGCCGCGGCCCGGGAGGTCTATCGCCCGGACCGCTATCGGGCGGCTGCCGAGGCGCTCGGGATGCCCAGCCCCCAGGGCGACCTGAAGACCGAAGGCAGCCATGCACTGCCCTGGACACTGGCCGATGCCACGGCACCCCTCACCCTCGGCGCCGACCGGTTCTTCGACGGCCGCCTTTTCGATCCGCTCGCGCCCGAGGCCGTGCCCGATCGCCTCACGGCATCACCATTCACCGATTCATCGTGCAACCCACAGGAGCGTTCATGAACAGGTTCAACGTCACCATCGCGCGCTGGCGCGCCTCGGCCGCAGCCACCGTGCTGGCGCTGGGGCTCTTTGGCGCCGCATCGGCGCCCAGTCCGGCAAACGCGGCCGTCGGCGCCCCGGAAAAGGAAGAGCTGAAACTCGGTTTCATCAAGCTCACCGACATGGCCCCTCTGGCCGTGGCCTACGAGAAGGGCTACTTCGAGGATGAAGGGCTCTATGTCACGCTCGAGGCGCAGGCCAACTGGAAGGTGCTGTTCGACCGCGTGGTCACCGGCGAACTGGACGGGGCGCACATGCTGGCGGCCATGCCGCTGGTCGCCGCCACCGGCACCAGCACGGCGGCCGAGATCATCTCGCCCCTGACCCTGTCCTACAACGGCGCCGCCATCACCGTCTCCAACGCGGTCTGGGCCGAGATGAAGAAACAGGTGCCGATGGCGGACGGCAAGCCGGTCCATCCCATCAGCGCCGCGGCGCTCAAGCCGGTGCTCGAGTCCTACAAGAAAGCCGGCAAGCCCTTCAACCTGGGGATGACCTTCCCCATCGGCACCCACAACTATCTCTTGCGCTACTGGCTGGCCGCGGGCGGCATCCACCCCGGCTTCTATGCGCCGGCCAAGGGCGACAACAGCGGCAACCTCAAGGCCGAGGCCATGCTGTCGGTCGTCCCGCCGCCGCAGATGGTACCGACCATGGACGCCGGCACCACCGTGGGCTACTGCGTCGGTGAACCCTGGAACCAGCAGGCGGTGTTCAAGGGTCTGGGCGTGCCCGTCATGACCAGCGAGAACCTCTGGCCGGACGGCGCCGACAAGGTCTTCGGCATCACCAAAGGGTTTGCCGAGAAAAATCCCAACACCACGGTGCGCATGGTCAAGGCGCTGATCCGCGCGTCTGCCTGGCTCGATGCCAACAACAACGCCAACCGGCCCGAGGCGGTGCGCATCATCGCCAAGCCCAACTACGTGGGCGCCGAGGAGCGCGTGCTGGCGAACAGCATGACCGGGACCTTCGAATTCGAGAAAGGTGACAAGCGGCCCATTCCCGACTTCAACAAGTTCTTCCGCGGCTACTACGCCTATCCCTACGCCTCCGATGCGGTCTGGTGGCTGACGCAGATGCGTCGCTGGGGCCACATCCCCGAGCAGAAGTCCGATGGCTGGTATCTCGAGACCGCCAAGAAAGCCTACCGCGGGGATATCTATCTCGCCGCGGCCAAGGAACTCATCGCGGACGGCAAGATGAAAGCGGCCGATTTCCCCGATCTGTCGAAGGATTTTTCCATCAAGCCGCCGCGCAAGAGCCCGCTGGACGGCATCGAGTTCGATGCCCGCAAGCCCAACGCCTATCTGGCCCAGTTTGCCATCGGCCTGAAAGGCAGCGAACAGCCCTGAGGGGCGTTGATCCCGCCGGATCGGGCCCCAAGCCCGGTCCGGCCCGTTTCGAAGGAGGCATGACCCCATGGCTACCCCGATCCCCCTGCTTTCCACCGCATCCCGGCCCCGGGCCCTCCTTCGAGGAGTTTCGTCGATGAACGCATGGACACGGCTGCGCGCTGCGCGTCCCGTTTTTCCGTCGCTGGCCTGGATCCGCGCGCTGATCCTGCCGCTGTGCGGCATCCTTGCTTTCCTGCTGGTCTGGCATGTGGCCGCCGGTCGGATCAGCACCTCGCTGGGCCAGTTCCCGGGGCCGGCCGATACCGCGCGCGCCGCGCAGGGACTCTATGTCGAGTTCCAGGAAGAGCGTGAGAAGGCGGTTGCGTTCGAGGCGCGCCAGGCCGAGCGCAACGCCGCGCGTCTGGCCGAGAATCCCGATGCCGAGGTGAGCGTGCGCGCCTACGCGGGCCGACCGACCTTTCCGGATCAGATCCGCACCAGCCTCGTCACGGTGATGAGCGGCTTTTTGCTGGCGTCCCTGATCGCGGTGCCGTTCGGCGTCCTGATCGGCCTGAGCAGCGGGCTTTACGCCAGCGCCAACCCCTTGATCCAGCTGCTCAAGCCGGTATCGCCGCTGGCCTGGCTGCCGCTGGTGACGCTGGTGGTGAGCGCGGCCTATGTGAGCGACGACCCGCTCTTCGCCAAGTCCTATCTGGTGTCCACCATCACGGTGATGATGTGTTCGCTGTGGCCCTCGCTGATCAACACGGCCGTCGGCGTGGCCGGCGTCGACAAGGATCTGGTCAACGTCAGCCGCGTACTGAGGCTGGGCTGGGCGACCCATGTCCGCAAGATCGTGCTGCCCTCGGCGGTACCGATGATCTTCACCGGTCTGCGGCTGTCGCTCGGGGTCGCCTGGATGGTGCTCATCGCCGCCGAGATGCTGTCGCAGAATCCGGGGCTCGGCAAGTTCGTCTGGGATGAATTCCAGAACGGCAACGCCCAATCCCTCGGCCGCATCATGGTCGCGGTGCTCACCATCGGCCTGATCGGTCTGGTCCTGGATCGCGGCATGTTGCTGCTGCAACGCCGGCTGTCCTGGGACAAAACCGCCATCACCCGCTGAACGAGGAGATTCCCATGGCCCAGTCCTATCTCGAGCTGACGCAGGTTTCCATCACCTTCGCGACCCCCAAGGGGCCGTTCACGGCCCTGCAGGACGTCAATCTCGGCATCGCGCGCGGCGAGTACGTCTCGCTCATCGGTCATTCCGGCTGCGGCAAGTCCACCGTGCTCAACATCATCGCCGGCCTGCTCACCGCCAGCACGGGCGGCGTGATCCTGGACGGTCGCGAGGTCAGCGGTCCCGGCCCCGAGCGGGCGGTGGTGTTCCAGAATCATTCCCTGCTGCCCTGGCTCAGCGTCTACGAGAACGTTGCGCTGGCGGTGCGCCAGGTGTTTCGCGGTCGCAAGACGCGCGCCGAGATGCACGAGTGGATCGAGCACAACCTCGCGCTGGTCAACATGTCCCACGCCAGCCACAAGCGGCCGCACGAGATTTCGGGCGGGATGAAGCAGCGTGTTGGCATCGCGCGGGCGCTGGCCATGGAGCCCAAGGTCATGCTCATGGACGAGCCGTTCGGCGCTCTCGACGCCCTGACGCGGGCGACGCTGCAGGAAACCGTGATGGACCTGCACGCCCGGCTCGGCAACACCATCGTCATGATCACCCACGACATGGACGAGGCGGTGCTGCTTTCCGACCGCATCGTGATGATGACCAACGGCCCGGCGGCAACGGTGGGCGAGATTCTCAGCGTCGACCTGCCGCGCCCACGCGAGCGCATGGCGCTGGCCGAGAATCCCGCCTTTCATCACTACCGCGCCGAAGGACTGCGCTTCCTCTACGAGCGCCATCGCCGGCCGGCGGCGGCTTGACCGGGTCTTTGCGGCGCGGGCTGTCCCGGTTGCGCAGGTGTTTGATGAACCGTTGAAATGGGAGTAGAAAGGCGAACGGACGTGCCGCTGGTCCTGCGGAGTGCGGCGGGGTGGCGGCCCGTGGTCCAGAAATCATCAAACTCTTTGGGGGAATCAGGATGAAGAAGATTCTGGGAAGCGTGCTGGCTGCCAGCGTGCTGCTGGCGGGGTGTCAGGGCACCACGCCGAGTATCGGCAGCAGTGGGGCGCGCACCGTCGCGACCGGCGCTGCCGGCGGCGCGACGGCCGAGAATGCCAATGCGCAGCTGGAGCGCTGTACCGAAACCATGGGGACGCTCGCCGTGGAGGAGAATCAGGGGGATGCCTGGTACTCGGTGTTCCGGCAGCGCTTCCAGCTCGAGTCGACGGTGCCGACCCTGCGCCTTCTGATTCAGCAATCCAATTGCTTCGTGCTGGTCGAACGCGGTCGCGCCATGAACAACATGATGGTCGAGCGGCAGCTGGAGCAATCCGGCGAGATGCGCGGCGGCAGCAACTTCGGCAAGGGCCAGATGGTCGCCGCCGACTACACCATGATTCCGTCGGTGACCTTCAGCAAGCAGAATACGGGCGGGCTGGGCGGCGTGGTCGGCGCGTTCTCTCCGGTGGCAGGCGCAGTGGCCGGTGGCTTCAGTTTCAATGATGCCGCGACGGTGTTGACCATGATCGACAACCGCTCCGGTGTCCAACTGGCGGCGGCCGAGGGCAGCGCGCGAAATACGGATTTTGCCGGCATGGGCGCGCTGTTCGCCGGAGTCGGTCTCGGCGTCGGTGGTCGATCCAAGACGCCGCAGGAAAAAGTGCTCGTGGCGGCCTTCATGGATTCCTACAACCAGATGGTGCGCGCGGTGCGCAACTATCAGGCGCAGACCGTGCGGGGTGGCCTCGGTACGGGCGGGCGGCTCGGTGTGGACGGCGGCAGCACGCCGGCATCACGGGAAATCAACAGCCGCTGATCGGAGCGGCTGACTCACGTAGAATCGGTCCCGGCAGGTTGATCCTGCCGGGTTTTTTTGTGGGTTTCGCCCGGGAACGCGACCGGCGGTGCCGGGTCTGAAGCAGGGAAGCTCACGACGAGCGGCACGAAAATCGAAGCAAAAACGAGGATGGGATCATGCGAAAGTCAGCCATAGCCATCGGCAGTCTGGCCGGCGCGCTCCTGATCGCGGGTTGCGCCCCCAGCCAGTCGCCCGGGGTGTATCAGCGCGACCAGGCCATGCGCGCCCTGGAGGTTCAGACCGGCGTCATCGAAAACATTCGGAGCATCGTGATCGAGGGCAACCGTTCCGTAGCGAGTCAGATTGGCGGCGCGGTGGTGGGCGGTGTGCTCGGGAGCACCGTCGGGAGCGGCACCGGCCGGCGGCTGGCGACCACGGCGGGAGCTGCGGCTGGCACGGTCGCCGGCCAAGCGGCCGAGGAGCGCGCCACGCGCCAGCAGGGCGTCGAGGTGACCGTGCGTCTGACCGACGGCAGCGTCATTGCCGTGGCCCAGGCCGTCGATCCGTCGATGGCGCCGTTCATGCTGGGCGAGCGTGTGCGGGTGTTGCGCAGCGCCGACGGGGCGTTGCGCGTGAGTCGTTGACCCCCCGAGCGGAATTCCACACACTTGTCTGCGGGCGTGCCGGGTTGGGCGCGCCCGCGTCTTTTGTGCCCGGATGACCGATGCTGCTGCGCTACCAAGTCGAAACCGTTTCGTGTGTCGAACATCGCTATCGGGTGCACTGCCATTTGCCCGAAGCGCTGCCCGATCAACGACTGCGTCTGCCCGCCTGGATCCCCGGCAGCTACCTGATCCGCGATTTCGCCCGGCATCTGATCCATTGCTCGGCCCGGGATGCGGCCGGCCGCGCGCTGGCGGTGACCAAGCGCGACAAGTCCACCTGGCAGGTGGCGCATGCCGGAGGTGCCCTCGAACTGGTCTGGGAGATCTACGCCCGCGATGGCTCGGTGCGCGGAGCCTGGCTCGATCGCGAATGGGGGTTCTTCAACGGCACCAGTGTGTTTCTGGAGCCGCTCGATGTGGCGGTGACACGCATCGAGGTCGATATCGCCGCGCCTGATCCCGCTTGGGAACTGGCCACGGCGCTCACCCCCGTAACGGTCGACGCCCGGGGATTCGGGCGCTACACGGCGCCGGACTACGAAACGCTGCTCGACAGTCCGGTGCTGATGGGGCCGCTGACGCGCCGATCCTTCGAGGTGGCGGGCGCGCCGCATCATCTGCACCTGCTCGGCATCGATCCGGGGATGGATGTGGCCCGGCTGGCGACCGATCTGGCGCGCATCTGCGCCTGGCAGGCGGCGCTGTTCGGTGCGTTGCCCATGGACCGCTATCACTTCCTGCTGCGGCTGGCCGGCGAGGGCTATGGCGGCCTGGAACACCGGCTGAGTTCGGCGCTGCTGGCCCAGCGCAAGACGCTGCCGCTGGTCGGCGAGGCCGGGGTTGCGGACGACTACGCCGAACTGCTGGGACTGTGCAGCCACGAATATTTCCACAGCTGGCTCGTCAAGCGCATCCGGCCCGCACCGCTGGCACGCGCGGATCTCACGACCGAGACCTACACCCGACAGCTCTGGGTCTTCGAGGGCATCACCTCCTACTACGACGAACTGGCCCTGCTGCGCGCGGGCTGCATCACGCAGGCCCAGTATCTGGGCCGACTGGCGCGCACCCTGACGCGGCTCGCGCGCACGCCGGGGCGCCTCAACGACAGCGTGGCCGATGCCAGCTTCGATGCCTGGATCAAGCTCTACAAACCCGACGAGGCGACGCCCAACCACACTGTCAGCTATTACACCAAGGGCGGCGTGATCGCCTTGTGTCTCGATCTGCTGCTGCGCCGCGAATCGGCGGGCTCTCTGAGCCTCGACGACATCCTGCGGGCCTTGTGGGCCCGTCATGGCGCGACCGACGTGCCGCTCCCCGAAGGCGGCTTCGAGGCCTTGGTGGCGGAGCTGGCCGGGGAGGCCGTGGCCGGGCCGCTGTGCGACTGGGTTTATGGACGGGGGGAACTGCCGGTCGCGGCGCTCTTGGCGCCCTTCGGCGTGACGCTGCGCTGGGCCGGCGCGCGCGATGCCCGTGACAGGGGCGGATACGGTCCGCCGCCGGTCGCCGCTCGGCGGCGCGATGCCGGTTTCAGGTGGCGGGCGACGGGCGAGGGCTTGCGCGTCGAATGGCTGGCGCCCGGCGGTGCGGCGGCCCGCGCCGGCATGGCCTGCGGCGATGTGCTGGTGGCGCTGGAAGGGCGGCGCCTGGACGCCGAACGGCTGGAACGCCTGCTGCAGATCGACGGCGCGGGCGCGCCGATGACGGTGCACGGGTTCCGCGACGATCGTCTGACGACCTATGCGCTGGTGCCCGATGCCGCGCCGCAGGACACCTGCTGGCTCGAACTGCGCGGTGATGGTGCTGCGCCGAGCGCCCCCGGCCTCGATTGGCTCGGCGGTGTGCGTGGGTGAAAGCCTTTTTCGACTGACTCGGGGAATGTCGTGACATGGGGCTCTTGATCAAGCTGTTGCTGAGCTATCTGCTGGGGTCGGTGCTGGGCAGCCTGTTGCTCGGCCGGCTGCGGGGCGTCGACGTGCGCCAGCACGGCAGCGGCAACGCGGGCGCGACCAACGCCTTGCGCGTGCTGGGGCGGGGCATGGCGGTCGCGGTGCTGGCGATCGACGCCGGCAAGGGCGTGCTGGCGGTCACCCTGATTCCGGCCTTGCCCTTCGGGCCCGGGCCGGCGCTGTCCTGGGTACCGATCCTGTGCGCCTTCGCGGTCGTGCTGGGGCATGTCTATCCCGTCTTTCATGGTTTCAAGGGCGGCAAGGGCGCCGCGACCCTGATCGGGGTGGTGCTGGGCCTGATGCCGATGGGGGCGGCGTGGGTCTTCGCCGGCTGGCTGCTCGTGCTGGTCCTGACGGGCTATGTGGGGCTCGCCACCTTGTGCGCGGCGCTCGTCGCGCCGGTCTATGTGGCCGCCGCCATCCCCGCCGGCCTGGCCTCCCCGCTGGGCGCCTTCGCGCTGATCATGGCGGCGTTCGTCTTTTACACCCATCGCGAAAACATCCGGCGGCTTCTGGGCGGCAACGAAAACCGCTTCGAGCGCGTGATGCTGCTGCGGCGGCTGCGAGGCTAGGGCATGACCGCCGACGGCGCCGAGCTGTCAGAGGCGCAGGGTCGGCTGATCCGCGCCCTGGCGCCGGGCGAGATCGTCTCGGGGGCCGATCTCGCGCGCATCCTCGGTGTCAGCCGCACGGCGGTCTGGAACCGTCTGCATCGGCTCGCGGCGCTGGGCGTCACGGTCGCGTCGGTGCGGGGGCGTGGCTACCGGCTGGCCGCGCCGCTCGAGCTGCTGGACCGGGACCTCATCCTGGCGGGACTTGCGCCCGAGATCGCGGCCCGGATCGGGGCGTTTCACCTGCCCTTTGCCGTCGACTCCACCAACGCGGCGCTGCTGCGCCTGCCCGGATCGCCGCAGCCGCGCGTCTGCCTCGCCGAATATCAGTGGGCGGGGCGGGGTCGCCGCGGCCGCGCCTGGCAATCGCCTCTGGGCGCCCAGATCCCCCTGTCGATCGGTTATGGCTTTGCCGCGCTGCCCGCCGACTTCGCCGGTTTGGGTCTGGCCGTCGGCGTGATGGCGGCGCAGGCCTTGCAGCGGCTGGGCGCCCCGGACATCGGTCTGAAATGGCCCAACGATCTTCTCTGGCAGGGGCGCAAGCTCGGCGGCGTGTTGATCGAATTGCGGGGCGAGGCGGGCGGGCCCTGCGATGTCGTGGTGGGCGTCGGGGTCAATGTGCAGCTTCCCGACCCGCCCGCGGGCCTGATCGACCAACCCTGGACGGATCTCGGCCGCATCCTGGGAGGCGCCCGACCCCACCGCAACCGCGTCGCCGCGGCCCTCATCGGCGCCTTGATCCCCGGGCTGGATCGCTTTGCGGAGGAGGGGCTGGCGCCGTTCCTCGCGGCGTTTCGCCGTATCGACGTGCTGGCCGGCCGGCGGGTCCGGGTGGAACAGCGCGGGGACTGGCTGGAAGGCATCGCGCGGGGCGTCAGCGAACGTGGCGCCTTGCTGCTCGAAGACGCTGCGGGCATCCGGCCGTACTGGTCCGGCGAGGTGAGCGTGCGGGAGCTCGGCCGATGAGGCTGTTGCTGGATCTGGGCAATAGCCGGATGAAATGGGCTGCGCACGCGCCGGGCGCGCCGGATTTCATCGCACGCGGCGCGGTGCCGTACGGGGCCGGGTCGATCGTGGATCGATGGCCGCTGGCGCAGCCGCCGGAAGCGGTCTGGCTGTGCAGCGTGGCCGGTCCAGCGCGGACCGAGGCCGTGGCGCAGACCGTGAGCCGGTCGTGGGGCGCGCCGGTACACCCGATCGCCTCTCAGCCCGCGGGCTTCGGCGTGCGTACGGCCTATGCCGAACCGCAGCGGCTGGGCGCCGATCGCTGGGCGGCGCTGGTGGGCGCGCGATCGCTCGGCTCAGGCCCGGTCTGCATCCTCGGTCTGGGTACGGCGCTGACCGGCGATCTGCTGGATGCGCAAGGCCGGCACCTGGGCGGCATCATCGCGCCGGGACGGCAGTTGCTCCGGCGCAGCCTGCGCGCCGGCACGGCGCAGGTCGTCACGGACGCGCCGGCACCGGAGGTCGAGGACGGCGAGGAGGGTGTGGGTCGCACGACCGATGACTGCGTCGCCTGGGGCGTGACCCACAGCCTGATCGGTTGCTGCGCGCGCATTGCGGAAGTGGCGCGGGCGCGCCTGGGCGCCGATGTGGCGCTGCTGCTGACCGGCGGCGATGCGTCCTGGGCGCAGCCGCTGTTGCCCTTCGCGAGCCGGATCGAGCCCGATCTGGTGCTCCGGGGGCTGGCGGTGATCGCCGATGACTAGTGTCCTGCGCATGGTGGTGTTGAGTCTGGTCTTGGGCGCGCTATTGCTCGGCGTCTGGCAGTTGCGCTCGCGGGAACCGCGAGGCTCCGAGCGGCCCGTCGCGGCGCTGCAGCCGCTCGTCGCGAACACCGCTGCGCCGCCGATGACCGCCTCGGCACAGACCGAAAGCCCCGCGGTCGCCGCCGGAGAGGAAGCGCCTGCGCCGGCCGACCCGTCGCCGGTCCGGTGCTGGCGGATCGGTCCCCTGGACGAGATCGCGTTGCGCGCCGCGAAAACGCGTTTCGCAGCGCCGGAATTCACTGCCGCCGTCGCGCAGGAGGTGCAGCGCGACAAGGTGGCCGACTGGATTTACCTCCCGCCCCGGCCCACGCTCGCGGCAGCGCGCGAGGAGGAACGGCGCTTGCGCGATTTGGGTGTCCAGGATCTGGCGGTGGTGACCAGTGGCATGATGCGCAACGGGCTGTCGCTCGGGGTCTACGCGGAGGCGGGCGGCGCGCTGCGACGCATGGCGGAATTGAGGAGTCTGGGCGTCGAGGCCCGGATCGAGCCCCGTTACCGGGAGCGGCAGCGGGCCTATCTGAGGGTTCGCGCGGTCGAGGCGCCCCGCTTTGCCGGGGTGGCGGTGGTTCGAACCGCCGAATGTCCCCCGTGACGATCGGATCGGCACAGGTTTCAGGTGGGTCTTGAGAAGATCGGCCGATCGGTCGACAACCAAGCGGGCAGCACTCCCTATTTCTTGAAGCGGACACGGCACATGAGCGACGGCGAACAGCTTGATCGACCGGCCCTGCAGCAGCGGGCCGATTCCGGGACCGGGGCGGAACCGATCTCGAGCCAGGCGTTGCAGGTACTGCGACCCAAGCGCCGCAACCTGCTCGACGGCTTCGTCGACATCGGCGACTTCAAGACACGCCCTGCCGGTACCATCGACTTCCGGCAGGTGTGGGCGCGCGCGTCGAGCCGCCTGACCCCCTATTGCTTCGACGCCACCAAAGAGCGGGTCGTCTTTGTCGAGACCCGCGAGCCGATCGATCTGACCGAGGATCATCCCTTCTTCTACGAGGCGCAGCGTCGCCACGCCGGCATGCTTTATGCAGTGCCCTACGCGGGGGTGGTGGCGCTCGCCGAAGAGACGTCCGCAGGCTGGCGCGACACGCCGGTCGTGTTCCTCCACAGCACGGGTCGGTGCGGTTCGACCCTGCTGTGCCGGCTGCTGGGCGATGCCGCGGCGACGGTGTCGGTGTCGGAACCGGATTTCTACAGCCAGCTCGTCCTGTTGCGCGATGGGGCAAGCCCGGCCGCCGAGGCGCGGCTTGGCGCCGTCACGGCCGCCTGTACTCGCCTGCTGGTCGCGCAATTGCGCGAAACCCACCCGGCCGCGCAATCGGTGGTGATCAAGCTGCGCGGCATGGCCGTGTTCGCGGCGGACCTCCTCGCCCGTGACCTGCCCGACGCACGCAACCTGTTCCTGTATCGCAATGCCATCGACACCGTCGATTCGTTTTTTGCCATGCTGCTGCGCGTGCCCGTCATGCGTCTGGCACGCAAGGTGCGGCTGGAAACCCTGGTGCTGCGACTGGTGGCGCTGATGAATCCCATGATGCGCAATCCGGGCGCGTTGGCGCCGTTGTACAAGGATCCGCACTACCGCAAACAGATCCCGGAGGACCTGGCGGCCTTCCTGACGATCGCATGGATGTCCAAGATGCATCACGCCCTGGCCTTGCAACGGGGGGCGGAAGCGTTTTTCGATGCCGTCATCCGGTACGAGGATCTGCGGGCGGGCGGGGTGTCGATCATGCCCGCTACGCTTGAGGCGCTGGGATTGCCTCCGGCCGACGAACTGGCTCAGGCGCGCATGACGCGGACCTTGTCGCGCAATGCGCAGGAAGGCTCCGTGCTGGCCAGCACGGGCGGGTCATCCATGAACGCGGCGCAGCAGGCCACCGTCCAGCGGATGCTGGACCTGCACCCGGAGCTGCATCGGATCGATTTTCAACTGCCCGGCACGATCACCCTGGGGGTGCAATGAGCGTGAAGACAGCGTTACCGGCTGGTGAGTCCGGTCGCGGGAGGTGGCTGCGTGTGGCGCTGGTGCTGCTGGTGCTGGTGGCGCTGGCCTACGGGTATCACGCCCTGGATCTGGGTCGCCTCGCCGATCGCCAGCAGATCGGCGCGCATCTGGCGGCGCTGCGCCTGTGGCAGGCGAACGCCGGCCTCTGGGGAATGGCGGAATTCGCACTGGCCGGCACGGCCGTGATCGTCCTCAACGTGCCCTGCGTCCTCGTGGTCCTGGCGGCGGCGGCGCTCTATGGCGCGCTGGGCGGGATCGTGATGGGGATCATCACCCTCAACCTCGCCAGTGTCCTGATCTATCTGATCGGGCGCCATCTGGGCCGGGCGACGATCATGCGCATCTTCGGACGGGCCATGCATCCGGTGGAGCGACACTTCGGCAATCGCGGCCTGATCAGCGTCATCCACCTGCGGCTGTTGTTCTTCGCATTGCCGCCGGTGAACTGGTTTCTCGCCGTCATGAACCTGCGTTTGCGGGATCTGACGCTCGGTACCTTGCTGGGCTCGCTGCCGAAGATCGTCCTCTACGCCTGGCTGGGCGATGCCGTGATCGACAAGCTCGCCCACCATCCCGAGCAGTTGCACTGGTATAGCCCGGAGCTGCTGACGCCCATGCTGGCCGGCATCGTCCTCAGCCTGCTGTTGCGCTTCGCGGATCGACGCTGGATCACGCCGCGCGCCGAACGGGCCTGAGCGGCCGGATCACGGGCGGGCGGCAATGAAACGCGCCACTGGTGCGGCGGCCGGCTCCCGCTGAAGATGGTGTGCGCAGGCCCGCAACAGGATCGGATCGGCCGCCGTGAGATAGCGCAGGGCGCGGTGGTGGCCCGGGATGACCTCCGGGTGGGTCTGGCCGTTGAACACCTGCTGGAACAGTCGGCGGCCGCGTCGGGACAGCGTATCCAGACGGAAGTAGACGAGATTCATGCCGACGGTCTGCCGTTGCGCGAAGTCGGCGAAATCGCCTTCCTGCAGAAAACGATGGAAGGCCGGGCGCTGCGCCCACCAAGCCAGCAGCCGGTCGCTGTTGTCGAACAGGTAGGGGTGTCCGCAGTGCTTGAAGATGCGCTCCCGCATTTTCTCGCGCCGGTAGAACGGCCCCAGGGCTCTCGCCAGCAGCGTCTCATACCCCGCCAGGTAGGGTCCGATCAGCACGATCCCGGTGGCCGACGGCGTCTCGCCCGCCGCCAGGGTGGCATGCAGCGCACAGCTCAAGGAAAACGTGCTCAGGCTCATGCCCACCAGCAACGGCCGCTGAGCGGAGTCGGCCAGCATCAACCGCAAGTCGTGCAGGACCGACGCGATGTCGACGTAGCCGCCGCGACCCTGGTGTTCGTAGTGGGCTTCATAGACCGCGCTGACCCGCGGGTGCGCGAGCAAGCCTTCGATGAGCCCGTCGCCGAAGCTGCCCCGCACCGGATCGAAGCCGCCGGGAATGAGCACCACGGGAACACTGCCCTCGGGCGGATTCGGCTTGCGTCGCGTCTCGATCAGGTAATGACCCTGCAAAGCGGTCCCGTTCCAGTCGGTGCGATAGCGAGCCGACTCATTCGCGAAGCGGATGGGATGCAGATGAGATGCTGCGGACATGAAAAGCCCTCGGTGACGGATGTGAAAGCCGGGCGGCGCCTTGCCATGGTATCGGCGAATCACTTCGTTTCTGAGTCGTTTCCCGGGCTCATGTCGTTTGGGCAGTGCGCAGGGCCAGCACCGTCACCGTACTGGCGGCGGCCCCCAGCGCGCTGCCCCAGGCCACGTCGATGATCGCCAGCACGGGATCGAACCCGCGGATGACCGCATAGGCCGTCGCGTCGTAGGTGAGATAGGCAAAAAAACCGAACAGGGCACCGTTCAGAGCGGCGCCTCGCCAGTCGCCGGTGGGTAGCGCGGGGGCGATGACGAAGTACACGAGCCCGGCGACATAGGCCATGTAGAACAGCGCCGCGACGCTCACGACGGGACGTTCCCGCATGATCGGGCCCATCCGCGACAGGTAAAGATCCTTCGCGATGTAGCCCAGCCACAGCCCGTCGAGGACCAGAAAAACCACCAGCGCAAGGCCGTAGGCGAGCGTCGGTTTCATTCCGGGGCATCCTCTTGCGGCGGGCTCTCGCATGCGAAGCGCCCGGTACGGGCGCTCCGTTCGGTCAAGCGCTCAGCAGCCGGTAAAGCTCATCCTTGAGCGACAGCCGGGTTTTCTTGAGGTTTTCCATGGTTTCGTCGGCCTTGGGGCTGCCCTCGTCCTCGAGCCGGCGGATCTGCCGATCGAGATCGTTGTATTCCTCGAACCGGCGGGCGAAGTGATGGTCGCTGACCTTCAGGGCGTGGATTCTGTCGCGCAGTTCGGGGAACTCGAGGATCAGGGTGTGGTTCTCGATCGACATGATGACCTCAGCGGTAAATCAACCAAAGTGCTCAGCATAACAAGCCGGCGCTGCGAAGTCCGTCTTGCGGCGCGACCCCGTCACGGGGCGTCCACGCTCGAAGATCGCCAGGATTCAAAACACGATCACCGAGCGGATGCTCTCGCCGGCGTGCATCAGCTCGAAGGCGCGGTTGATGTCCTCGAGCGCGAAGCGGTGCGTGATGTAGTCGTCGATGCGGATCTCGCCCTTCATGTAGCGCTCCACATAGCCCGGCAGCTGGCTGCGGCCCTTCACACCGCCGAAGGCCGAGCCCTTCCACACCCGGCCGGTGACCAGATGGAACGGCCGGGTGGCGATCTCCTCGCCGGCGCCGGCGACGCCGATGATGGTGGAGACGCCCCAGCCCTTGTGGCAGCACTCCAGCGCCTGACGCATCACTGTCACGTTGCCGATGCATTCGAAGGAATAATCCACCCCGCCGTCGGTCAGGGCGATGATGACCTGCTGAATCGGCTCGGCGTGCGCGCGTGGATCGATGCAGTCGGTCGCGCCCATCTGTCGCGCCATGGCGAACTTGGCCGGATTGGTGTCGATGCCCAGGATGCGCGAGGCGCCCGCCATGACCGCGCCCTGGATCACCGAGAGGCCGATGCCGCCCAGTCCGAACACCGCGACCGTGGCGCCCGGTTCCACCCTTGCGGTGTTGAGCACCGCGCCGATGCCGGTGGTGACGCCGCAGCCCAGCAGGCAGACCGTGTCCAGCGGGGCGGCGGGGTCGATGCGCGCCAGCGAGATTTCCGGCAGCACGGTGTATTCGCTGAAGGTGGACGTGCCGAGATAGTGGTGGATGGGGCGGCCGTTCAGGGAAAAGCGGCTGGTACCGTCGGGCATCACGCCCCGCCCCTGGGTTTCGCGCACCGCGCCGCAGAGGTTCGTCCTGCCCGAGCGGCAGAATTTGCACTGCCCGCATTCGGCGGTGTAGAGCGGGATCACGTGATCGCCCGGCTGGACCGAAGTCACCCCCGGGCCGACCGACTCCACGATCCCGGCGCCTTCATGGCCGAGGATGGCCGGGAACAGGCCCTCCGGATCGGCGCCCGAGAGCGTGTAGGCATCGGTGTGGCAGACCCCGGTCGCGACGATGCGCACCCGCGCCTCGCCGGCCCTGGGGTCGGCGACGTCCACTTCCTCGATCGTGAGTGGCTGGCCAGCCTGCCAGGCCACGGCAGCGCGTGATTTCATCGGTCGGTCTCCTTGCCGGCGTCGGCGCCGGATGTTGCCTGGGGCGATGTCCGGAACCCATGATGGACGACGACTTTCTCGAGTTCCAGCACCACGAACAGGGCGAGTCCACTGCCGACCACACCCAATCCCTGCACCCACGACAGCGGCCGGGTATCGAACACCTGTTGCAAGGGCGGCGCATAGGTCAGCAGCAGCTGCGCCAGCACCACGCCGCCCACGCCCAGCAGCAGGGGACGCGAAAGCGGCCGGCTGCGCAGGCCCGGCGCCACGCCGGTCAGGTGGCGCACGCTGAACAGATAGGCGATCTCCATCGCCACCATGTTGTTCAATGCCACGGTTCGCGCCTCGGCCAGGTCGGCCCCGGCAGCCTGTGCCCACGCCAGCGCCGCGAAGCTGCCAGCCGCGATCAGCACCGTCAGCAACAGGACGCGCCAGATCAGATCGCCCGACAGCAGGGCGGCGCCGGCAGGTCGCGGGTGGCGCCGCATCAGATCCGGCTCGGGCGGTTCAAAGGCCAGGACCAGCCCCAGGCCGACGGCCGTGATCGTATTGATCCAGAGGATCTGCAACGGGGTGATGGGCAGGGTCAGCCCCAGCGTGATGGCCGCGATGATGGCCAGCGATTCGCCGGCGTTGGTGGGCAGGGTCCAGGCCAATACCTTGCGCAAATTGTCGTAGACCGTGCGGCCTTCCTTCACGGCGGCCACGATCGATGCAAAGTTGTCGTCCATCAGGACCATGGCGGCCGCTTCCTTGGCCGCTTCGGTTCCCTTGCGACCCATGGCGACGCCCACGTCGGCGCGCTTCAGCGCGGGCGCATCATTGACCCCGTCCCCGGTCATCGCGACGATCGCGCCGCCGGCCTGCAACGCCTCGACCAGCCGCAGCTTGTGCTCCGGCGTCGTGCGCGCGAACACCCCGATGTCCCGCACCGCGGCGCGCAACGCCGGCTCATCCAGCGCGTCCAGTTGCGCGCCGCCGATGACGGCATGCGCATCGGCCAGCCCCAACTGCCGGGCAATGGCGGCCGCCGTTCCGACGTGGTCGCCGGTGATCATCTTGACCCGGATGCCAGCCGACTGGCATTGCGCGATGGCCGCGATCGCCTCGGGTCGGGGCGGATCCTGCAAGCCCAGCAGCGCCAGCAGCACCAGATCGTGCTGGTGGAGAGCCGCCTGCAAATCGGTCGGCGGGGGGTCGAAGCGGTGCTGGGCCAGCGCCAGCACGCGGTGGCCTTCGGCTGCCAGAGCCTCGATCTGTTGGTGCCAGAACGGTCCGGACAAGGGGCGCGTGCCCTCCGGGGTCATTTCGCGGGCGCACAGTGCCAGCACCCGTTCGGGTGCTCCCTTGACGATGAGGGTGGCGCTGCCATCGGCCTCGGGATGCAGCGTCGCCATGTACTGATGCCGCGCATCGAAGGGAAACTCGGCCAGCCGCGGATGCGCGGCACGCACCGCGCGGGGTTCGAGCCCCACCTTTTGCGCCAGACAAAGCAGCGCGCCTTCCATCGGGTCGCCGCTCACCTGCCAGCCCTCGGGGTGGTGCACGAGCGCCGCGTCATTGCACAGCAGGGCTGCCCGGGCCGCCGCGGCGAGCATCCGGTCGGTCGCCGGGTCGATGGGGTCGGCACCGCGCTGAAAAGTGCCGGTCGGGGCATAGCCATCGCCGGTGACCCCGACATTTCCGGCCGTGGTCACGATGTGCGCCACCATCATTTCATTGCGGGTGAGCGTGCCGGTCTTGTCGCTGCAGATGACGCTGACGGCGCCCAGGGTTTCCACCGCGGGCATGCGCCGGACGATGGCGCGCCGCTCGGCCATGCGCCTCACCCCGACGGCCAGGGCGATCGACATCACCGCGGGCAGTCCCTCGGGGATGGCGGCCACCGCGAGGCTCACCACCGCCATGAAGGCCTCGTCCCGCGGCAGGCCGCGCATCCGCGCCAGGCCGAAGACCAGCGCCGATACCATGAGGATGACCAGGGTGAGCTGCCGGCCCAACTGATTCATCTGCCGCAACAGCGGGGTTTCCAGCGTCTCGACCTGTTGCAGCAGGCGGCTGATGTGTCCGATCTGGGTCTGAGTGGCGGTGGCCACGGCGACGCCGACACCCCTGCCGGCCACGACCAGCGTCCCGGAAAAGGCCATGCAGGGCTGTTCGGCAACGGACGCCGTGGACGGCACGGCTTCGAGCGCCTTGTCCACCGGCAAGGATTCGCCGGTGAGGATGGCCTCGTCGATCCGCAATCGATGGACCTGGATCAGCCGCAGGTCGGCGGGGACGCGATCCCCCGCTTCCAGCAGAACGAGATCGCCGGGCACGATGTGCGCGGCATCGACGTTGTGGCGTCGGCCCTGGCGCAGCACGGCCGCCTGGGGGCCGATCATCGCGCGCACCGCCGCCAGCGCTTGCTCGGCGCGCCCCTCCTGCACGAAACCGATCAGCGCATTGGCCAGGACCACGGCGAGGATGACCGCCGTGTCCACGGCATGGCCCAGGGCGGCAGTCACCGATGCGCTGGCGATCAGCACGTAGATCAGAAGATTGTCGAGCTGACGCAACAGTCGGCGCCAAGCCGGCGTGGCATGCGCGGCGGGCAGCCGGTTGGGGCCCCATTGCCGCAAGCGGTGTTCCGCCTCCGTGTCGGCAAGGCCGTGCTCGCTGGTCTGCAACTGCGCGAGGACCGCCTCCGCCGGGAGGGCGTGCCAAGGCTGGGCGGAGCGTTGTGGCGGGGTGCGTGGTTCGGACGACATGGGACTCCTCATCCAGCGTCGAGCGGCTCGGTCGGCACAGGCAAAGGGTGGCACAGCGCTGCGACGTGATGGAACCCGCGCCGCGGGGCGATCGGCGCGGCGGGCGCGCTTCGCCGGTCTGATTTGGGGTGACAGCGCCGCAGCGGGCGCTTGACTCGCCGGATTCCACGGCTATGATTGGCACTCGAATCTGGTGAGTGCTAACAATTCCGGTCGGCACCCAGCCCCCATACGCCATTCGGCGTCCAACTGACGAGGAGATCCTCAAGATGAGCATTCGTCCCCTGCATGATCGCGTGGTCGTCAAGCGTCTGGAAGAAGAGCGGACGTCCCCCGGTGGGATCGTGATTCCGGACTCGGCCACCGAAAAGCCCGCCAAGGGCGAGGTCGTGGCCGTCGGCACCGGCAAGCCGCTCGACAGCGGCGAAGTGCGCGCCCTGACCGTGAAGGTCGGCGACAAGGTGCTGTTCGCCAAGTATTCCGGCACCGAAGTCAAGCTGGACGGTCAGGACCTGCTGGTGATGCGTGAAGACGACATCCTGGCGACCCTGAACTGAATCCCGACTTCGGCTGATACCAATTTTTGGAGGTTGATTCCCAATGGCTGCCAAGCAACTCAAATTCGGTGAAGACGCCCGTGCCCGCATGCTGCGGGGCGTGAACGTGCTGGCCAACGCGGTCAAGGTCACGCTGGGTCCCAAGGGTCGCAACGTCGTGCTCGAAAAGAGCTTCGGCGCCCCGACGGTGACCAAGGACGGCGTGTCCGTCGCCAAGGAAATCGAGCTGAAGGACCGCTTCGAGAACATGGGCGTGCAGATGGTCAAGGAAGTCGCTTCCAAGACCTCCGACGTGGCCGGTGACGGCACCACCACCGCGACCGTGCTGACCCAGGGCCTGATGCGCGAAGGCATGAAGGCCGTCGCCGCCGGCATGAACCCGATGGATCTCAAGCGCGGCATCGACAAGGCCGTCGCCGCCGCCGTCGACGAAGTCAAGAAGCTTTCCAAGCCCTGTAACGACCAGAAGGCCATCGCCCAGGTCGGCTCCATCTCCGCCAACTCCGACACCGTCATCGGCGACCTGATCGCCAAGGCGATGGAAAAGGTGGGCAAGGAAGGCGTGATCACCGTCGAGGACGGCTCGGGCCTGGAAAACGAACTGGACGTCGTCGAAGGCATGCAGTTCGACCGCGGCTACCTGTCGCCCTACTTCGTCAACAACCAGCAGAGCATGGCCTGCGAGCTGGATGACCCCTACATCCTGCTCTACGACAAGAAGATCTCCAACATCCGCGAAATGCTGCCGGTGCTGGAAGCGGTCGCCAAGTCCGGCAAGCCGCTCTTGATCGTGGCCGAGGACGTTGAAGGCGAAGCGCTGGCCACTTTGGTGGTCAACACCATCCGCGGCATCGTCAAGGTCTGCGCCGTCAAGGCCCCCGGCTTCGGCGACCGCCGCAAGGCCATGCTGCAGGACATGGCCGTGCTGACCGGCGGCCAGGTGATCTCCGAGGAACTCGGCCTGACCCTCGAAAAGGCCACCCTGGACGACATGGGCCATGCCAAGAAGGTCCAGATCGACAAGGAAAACACCACGTTGGTCGACGGTTCCGGCCGCAAGCAGGACATCGAAGGCCGCATCGAGCAGATCCGTCGCCAGATCGAGGAGACCAGCTCCGACTACGACCGTGAAAAGCTGCAGGAACGCATGGCCAAGCTGGCCGGCGGCGTGGCGGTGATCAAGGTCGGTGCCGCGACCGAAATCGAAATGAAGGAAAAGAAGGCCCGCGTCGAGGACGCCCTGCACGCCACCCGTGCGGCGGTGGAAGAAGGCGTGGTGCCGGGCGGCGGCGTGGCGCTGATCCGCGCCAAGCAGGCCATCAAGGCGCTCAAGGGCGACAACCATGATCAGGACGTCGGCATCGGCATCGCGCTGCGCGCCATGGAAGAGCCGCTGCGCCAGATCGTCGGCAACGCCGGCGAAGACGGCTCGGTGGTGCTGAACAAGGTCGCCGAGAACAGCGGCACCTTCGGCTACAACGCGGCCACCGGCGAGTATGGCGACATGATCGAGATGGGCATTCTCGACCCGGCCAAGGTGACCCGTTCGGCGCTGCAGAACGCCGCTTCCATCGCCGGCCTCATGCTGACCACCGAATGCATGATCGCCGACGAGCCGAAAGACGAGAAGGAAGGCGGCCCCGCCGGTGACATGGGCGGTATGGGCGGCATGGGTGGAATGGGCGGCATGGACTTCTGATCGAGTCCCCCGCTCAGGAACCACGGGTTCCCATCCAGACACCCCGCCTCGGCGGGGTGTTTTTTTGTGGGCGCTATCGCGGTGCGGCGACGGGTCATGAATCGGTCATCCCGCACGGGTCGAATCGTCATCTCGGTCCGTCAGGCTGACATCGGCCTCCGTCCGGAGGCGCCTCTTCCCGTCATCCAGGAGCATCCCATGAAGTTGAAACTCGCTTCCCTCGGCCTTTTGGCGCTCGCCCCCTTGGCGGCTCAAGCCGAGCTGGTCGAAATGCAGGACACCGAGATGGCCGGCGTCGCCGGTCAGGGCTTCACGTTCAATTTCAATGCCACGTTCGACGAATCGATCTTCGGCCTCGACGTCTACAAGAACGTCTACGCCTACAAGCTCGGTGCGACCGATTGGGAGCTGGGCCAGGACACCGAGGTGTCGAATCCGGTTGCGGACGGGCGCTACTTCAGTCGCACCACCTCGATCGGTAACGACGGTGGCGAAAAGTACGTGTACCGCTATCGCGCCTGGGGCCGGAACTGACTTGGCTTGCGATGGAGTCGGGGCCGGACAGAGACTCGTCTTCCCATTACCCGGCTGTTTGCGATTGGAGACGCTTTGACGCTGAAGGCCTGCTGAATCATAAAGGGGACGCCGCCGCGGATCCCGGCGGCCTTCCCACATAAAGCATCCCCTTCACTTCGGAGTTGAATTCATATGAAACTGAAACTTGCTTCGCTCGGACTGCTGGCCCTGGCCCCCGTGGCCGCTCAAGCCGAAATGGCCGAAATGCAGGATGCCGAAATGGCCACTGTAAGCGGCCAGGCCTTTTCCTGGTCGGGCAACGTCGATTTCACCGCCAACTGGTCCGGTTTGGTGGCCGGTTATGCCATCGACAAGGAAGTGTATGCCAACGGTACCTCTGGCACCGACTGGACCGTGGGTGGCAGCAAGGAAGTGACGAGCACCTATTCGGGTCGCTGGTACAACAAGTCGGTCGCGGTCGGCAACGACGCTGGCACGAAGTACATCCGTCCCTCCCTGTCCTGGGGCCGTTACAACGACTGAGCCCTCGGGGTCGGCGTGCGTCGGCACGCGGATCACACGGGTTTAGATCGGTTCAGAATCTGCGCCGGGGGCGAGAAATCGCCTCCGGTCGCAGGCACCATCTGCAACGGATGGCGCCACGACATGCCTCTGCGAACCTCAAACGAGATCCGGTCGCCGCACCGTTCAGGCGCGACCCTGCCAACTGCGTTCAGGTCTTCCGTCATATCACTACAGCGGCCAACCCCCAGGCCCGTGTCCGGCCGCCGGCGCTGCAGCGCCCGCCTTTGACCCCAGCAGTGGAAACCGGATATACATACATCCGCTGAGATTCCATATTCAGCGTCCCGCCATATAAATTCTTTCCTATCGGAGTCTGCACAGATGAAGCTGAAACTTGTTTCGCTGGGTCTTTTGGCGCTTGCCCCCATGGCCGCACAGGCCGAACTGGTCGAAATGCAGGACGCCGAGATGGCGGACGTCAATGGCCAGGGCTTTTCCTGGGGTGGGAGCGTCAGCGCCGGCTGGACGGGAACCGTTGCGGGATACGACCTGAGCAAGTCGTTCGCCGCGTCCAAGAGCCAATACTGTCCCGAATGGTCGGTTACGGCCACCAAGGGAGTGACGAGCACCTACTCTGGTCGCTGGTATGAAAAGTCGATCGAGGCTGGCGTCGACCACGGCACGAAGTACATCAGCCCGTCTTTCTCCTGGGGCCGTAACCCTGTCAGTTCCTGACGAAAATCCAAGGCGGGCATGGTTTCATGCCCGCCCGTTGCCCTTCGCGAGTGACCTTCGGCTCGTTGGCGCGGGGCGACCTTTCGTGGTGATTCTCGCCGGTCTGTTTTATAATTTACGGCCTTTTCCGGTCCTCCGAGGACCCCACGCATGCCCGGCCGCTACACCCTGACCGTCCTCACCGAATTTGCCGCTTCCCACATCCTGCGGGGCCACCCGGGGCCTTGTGCGCGCCTGCACGGCCACAACTGGAAAGTGGAGGCCGAAGTGGTGGCGCACGCCCTGAACGACATTGATCTCGCCATCGATTTCCAGGACATCAAGGCCGCGCTGCGTGCCACCACGGACCGGCTCGATCACCGCCACCTGAACGACCTGCCGCCTTTCGACCGCGTCAACCCCACGGCCGAGCAGATCGCGCGCCACATCCATGGCCAGCTCACCGAGACGCTGAGCCCGGCCGGCGTTGCGGTGTCGGCGGTGACCATCTGGGAAACCGATCGCGCCAAGGTCCGCTACAGCGAGGCCTAAGTGCGCAGCAAGCTGGCTTCAATGGGTCTCTCCTTCCCTTCCCCTGCGTCCGCCAAGGCGATACGATCAGAGATCGGATCGTTCAGGTAGATGAATGATCAGCACTGGCGCGTCGCGACCCGTGCGACGAGCACCCTTGCGAGGTTAACGCCATCATGAAGCATCCGGGCCAGGTTGCCGCCCTCGTCACCGACATCGCGGACGTGCAGGGCAGCGCCGATCACCGCCGCGTCCCCATCGACCGGGTCGGCATCCGCAGCATCCGCCATCCGTTGCGCGTCGCCGACCGTTCCGGCGTGGTGCAGCACACGGTCGCGCGGCTCAACATGTACGTGAGCCTGCCGCATCACCAGAAAGGCACGCACATGTCGCGCTTCGTCGCCATTCTCGGCGAGCATGACGAAGTGCTCACCGTGCACGGCCTGAACACGCTCATGCAGCGCATGACCAAGCGGCTCGAAGCGGACAGCGGCCATCTGGAGGTCGCCTTTCCCTATTTCGTCACCAAGGCCGCGCCCATCTCCGGCGTGCGCAGCCTGATGGACTACGAGGTCACGCTGACCGGCGTGTCGACGCCTGCGGTGGGCGCCCAGACCCTGGTGCGCGTGGTCGTGCCCGTCACCAGCCTCTGCCCCTGCTCCAAGGAAATCTCGGACTACGGCGCCCACAACCAGCGCTCGCACGTCACCGTCGAGGTGCGCTGCCAGGGGGATGTCTGGGTCGAAGACCTGATCGATCTGGTCGAGGCCGAGGCCTCGGCCCAGCTCTACGGCCTGCTCAAGCGGCCGGATGAGAAGTTCGTCACCGAGCGCGCCTACGACAACCCCAAGTTCGTCGAGGACATGGTGCGCGATGTCGCGGTGCGGCTCGACGCCGACGACCGGGTGCTGGCCTACACCGTGGAATCGGAAAACTTCGAGTCGATCCACAACCACTCGGCCTACGCCGTGGTGGAACGGGTCAAGGATCTGGACGGGCCGGCCTGAACGGGGCGGCGCTTCAGAAGATCAGCAGCATGGCGAGCGCCGCATAGGCCCCGGCCATGACGTCGTCCGCCATGGTCCCGAAGCCGCCCGGCAGACGCCGGTCGGCCACGCTGGCCGGCCACGGCTTGAGAATGTCGAACAGCCGGAACAGCACGAAGCCGGTCAGCGCGGGTTGCCAGCCGGCATGGCCCTGCGCCAGCGCGGGCAGCAGCGCGAGCCAGTAGCCGACCCACTCGTCCACCACCAGCATGCCCGGATCGTGCAGCGCGGTCAGCCGTTCCGCCCGATCGCAGGCCCACACGCCGAGGCCGAAGGCGGCCGCCAGAAACGTCGCATAGGCCCACAGCGGAAGCGCCTGCAGGGCCGCGAGGTAGATCCCCATCGCCACCGCCGTCCCGCAGGTGCCCGGCGCCCACGGACTGAGCCCGCTGCCCAGACCGGTGGCCAGCATGAGCGCCGGATGACGCCAGAGTGACGGCAGGCGTTCGGGACGATGCGATTTGGGTCGGTCCATCAGGGTTCCGCGCCGGTAAAGTGATCGAAGCCCGGCCGGGCCGGGGTCACGGGTCGTCCCGCGGCATCCAGGCAGCGCACGCCGCGCCCGGCCGTGATCCGCCCGATACGGCTGAGGGCGCAGCCCGCCGCCGCGCCGAGCTCGGCGATCCCGGCTTCCTGCGCGGCGGGCAGGGTGAAGCAGAGCTCGTAGTCATCGCCGCCGCAGAGCGGTTTGTGGGCGTCCCGTTCACCTCGCGCGGCGGCATCGAAGGCGGCAGAGCGGGGCAGCGCGGCGAGATGGATTTGGGCGCCGACCCCGCTGCGTTCACACACATGCCCCAGATCCGCGAGCAGGCCGTCGGAAACGTCGATGGCCGCGCTGGCGCGTCCGCGCAGCGCGCGGCCGAGCGCGAGGCGGGCCGTGGGTCGGTCGAGACGGGCCGCGAGTTCGGCGGGCACGGGGGCGCCCTCGAGGCGCAGCGTCAGCGCCAGCGCGGCATCCCCCAAGGTGCCCGAGACATAGACGCCGTCGCCCATCTGCGCGCCGTCCCGGCGCAGCGCCAGTCCCGTGGGCACCGTGCCCAGCGCCTGCACGGTGAGGCTCAGCGGCCCTTGCGTGGTATCGCCGCCGATGAGTTCGATGCCGGCCGCATCCGCCAGCGCGAACAGGCCGCCGGCAAAGGCGTCGAGCCAGTCGGGCTCGACGGCGGGCAGCGTGAGGGTGAGCGTGAACCAGGCGGGATCGGCCCCCATGGCGGCCAGATCGCTCAAGTTGACGGCGAGCAGCTTGTGGCCCAGCGCTGCCGGGTCGTCGCCGGGCAGGAAGTGCGCGCCGCAGACCATCGTGTCGGTGGTTGCAACCAGGCAGCGCCCGGGCGGAACGGTGAGCAGGGCGGCATCGTCGCCGATGCCCAGCACGGTATCGGCGCGGCGGGACGCGCGGGTGAAGTAGCGGTCGATGAGGGCGAATTCCGGCGTCGGCCGCATCAGCCGCGCTTGCCTCGTGCCGGTGCCGCCGCGGTTTCCATCGGGCGCAGCACGCGCGCAGCCTTGTCGAGCACGCTGTTGACGAAGGCGTGGCTTTGCGCCGAGCCGAACAGCTTGGCCAGCTCCACCATTTCGTTGAGCACGACGCGGTAGGGGATCTCGGGACACTCGGCCAGCTCGACCAGACCCACTGTCAGCAGCGACTTCTCGACCGGGTCGAGCTGCCCCGGCGGGCGCGTGACCCAGCGCGCCATCAGCGTTTCCCAGCGCGCCGGATCGGCGATCGCCTTGTCCACCAGCGCCGTGAAATAGGCTAGGTCGAAGGGCGGCCCCTCGGCGTCCGCGAGAAAAGCCGCCAGCACCTCATGACTCGTGCCGCCGGCGAGCTGCCACTGGTAGAGCGCCTGGAAGGCGTGGCGCCGCGCCTGGCTGCGCGGCTTGTTGCTCCGGCCCACGACTCAGGCCCCGAACGCGCGCAGCAGATTGACCATTTCCAGCGCCGACAGCGCGGCTTCGGCGCCTTTGTTGCCGGCCTTGGTACCGGCCCGTTCGATGGCCTGCTCCAGGTTGTCCACGGTCAGCACGCCGAAGGCCACCGGCAGCGCCGACTCGAGCGCGACCTGCGCCAGGCCCTTGGCGCACAGGCCGGCGACATGGTCGAAGTGCGGGGTTGCGCCGCGGATGACCGCGCCGAGCGCGATCACGGCGTCGAAACGGCCGCTGCGTGCGGCGTGCTGGACCACGAGCGGCAGTTCGAAGGCGCCGGGCGCGCGGATCAGCGTCAACTGGTCGGCGCGGGCGCCGTGGCGCAGCAGGGTGTCCTCGGCGCCGCGCACCAGGGCGTCGACGATGAAGTCGTTGAAGCGTGCGGCCACCAGTGCGAAACGGGCGTCGCCCGCCACCAGCTTGCCTTCGATGAGGGTCGTTGCGGACATGATTCGGTTCCGTGTTCAGGCTTGTGAAGGAGGATAGGTCACTCGGGCGCCACCACGTCCACCACCTCGAGGCCGAAGCCCGAGATGGCCTGGAAGCGGCGGGTCGAACTCAGCACGCGCATGCGGTGCACACCGAGATCCTTCAGGATCTGGGCGCCGATGCCGTGGGTGCGCAGCACACCGCTGATGCCGGGGCGATGCGCAGGCGGGCGCACCGGCAGCCCGATGTCGCGCACCCGCTGCAACAGCGCGAACGGCGGCTCGGGTTTGCGCAGCACCACCAGCACGCCCTGTTCCTGCCGGCCCATGTAGGCGAGCGCCGCTTCCAGCGGCCAGCCGGCCTCGGGATCATCCAGGGCGAGCTGGTCGGTGAGGATGTTCTCGACATGCACGCGCACCAGCACCGGCGCTGCGGGGTCGAGCGTGCCGCGCACCAGTGCGAAATGCACGGCGCGGTCGAGCGCGTCCTCGTAGGCGAGGAGACGGAACTCGCCGTGGCGGGTGGTAAGGCGCGTTTCGGCGCTGCGCACGACGGTCTTTTCGGTTTCGAGGCGGTAGCGGATCAGGTCGGCGACGGTGCCGATCTTGAGGCCGTGTTCGGCGGCAAAGCGCTCCAGCTCGGGGCGCCGCGCCATGGTGCCGTCCTCGCTGAGGATTTCGACGATCACGGCCGCCGGTTCGAGGCCCGCCAGCCGGGCGAGATCGCAGCCGGCCTCGGTGTGTCCGGCGCGGGTCAGCACGCCGCCTTTCTGCGCCATCAGCGGGAAGATGTGGCCGGGGGTGACCAGATCGTCCGGCACGGCGTCGGCGCGCACGGCGGCCTGGATGGTGCGCGCCCGGTCGGCGGCCGAGATGCCGGTCGTCACCCCTTCGGCAGCCTCGATGGAGACCGTGAAGTTGGTGGCGTGTTTTTCATCCGTGGCGCTGACCATGAGCGGCAGGCGCAGCTGCTGGCAGCGTTCTGCGGTCAGGGTCAGGCAGATCAGGCCGCGGCCGTAGCGTGCCATGAAGTTGACGTCGTCCGCCCGGCAGTGGGCGGCGGCCATCAGCAGGTCGCCTTCGTTTTCCCGATCCTCGTCGTCCATCAGCACGACCATGCGGCCGCGGCGGATGTCTTCGATGATCTCCTCGGTGCTGTTCAGCGCCATGCGCTCATCCCTCTCCCGCAGGGGGTGCAAAGCCCTGCTGCGTTAACCATGATTCGGTGATGCGGGGTTCGCCGGCCGGATTCTGCATCAGCCGTTCCAGATACCGCGCGAGCAGGTCCACCTCGAGATTCACCCGCTGGCCGGGCTGGTAGTGACCGAGCGTCGTGCGTTCGCGGGTGTGCGGAATGACGTTCACCTCGAACAGCGCGCCGGCGACGGTGTTGACGGTCAGGCTGATGCCGTCGATGCAGATCGAGCCCTTGGCCGCGATGTAGCGGGCGAGCGCGGTGGGGGCCTCGAAGCGCAGGCGAAAGGACCGCCCGTCGGGACGCTGGTCGATGAGCCGGCCGATGCCGTCGACATGCCCGCTGACCAGATGGCCGCCCAAGGGGTCGATGGGGCGCAGCGCCGGTTCCAGGTTGACCGGATCGCCGGGCCTGAGACCGCCCAGGGTCGTGCAGTCGAGCGTCTCGCGCGAGACATCGGCCCAGAAGCCATCCGCCGTGTAGGTGGTGGCGGTGAGGCAGGCGCCGTTGACGGCGATGCTGGCGCCGGGCGCCAGACCCGCAACGATGTCGGTGGCCCGCCCGATGCGCAGGCGCACATCGCCGCCCCGCGCTTCATGCTCGGCCAGCTCGCCGACGGACCTGATCAAACCCGTGAACATCTCAAGGCGCCTCCGTTTCCTGTTGCACCGGCGCCGCCCGGACGCGCCAGTCCTCGCCCACCGCCCGCACCTCGAGGATGCGCAAGCGGATGCGTGCATCGAGTCCCACCCGGTCCGGCAGCTCGAACATGCCGCGGCCGCCGTTCCCGAGCACCGACGGCGCCAGATAGATCACCAGTTCATCGACCAGATGCGCCGCGAGGAATGCGCCGGCGAGCGTGGGTCCGGCTTCGACCAGCACGTCGTTCACGCCCAAACCGGCCAGATGCGCGAGCGCCGCAGCCGGTCCGGCAGGCTCCGGCAGGGCGATCACCTCGGCGCCGGCGGCGCGCAGCACCTGCATGCGATCCGGCGCTGCGGATTCGGCCGTATACACGAGCAGCCGGCCGCCGGGACCGAACAGGCGCCCGCGCGGCGCGAGCCGCAGCCGGCGGTCCAGAACCGCTCGCAGCGGCTGATGCCAGGCGACCACCCGGCCGTCGGGCGCGATCCCGTGGCCGGGCAGCCGGACGTTCAGCGCCGGGTCATCGGCCAGCGCCGTGCCGCTGCCGGTCAGCACGGCGCCGCTGCGGGCGCGCAACTGCTGCACGTCGAGCCGCGCCTGCGCGCCGGTGATCCATTGGCTGGCGCCGTCTGCCGCGGCGGTGCGGCCGTCCAGGCTGGCGCCGAGCTTCAGCGTGACGCGCGGCCGGCCTTGCGTCATGCGCTGGATGTAGCCGGGGTTCAGCGCCCGCGCCGCAGCCGTGCCGACGTCTTCGGTGAGCGCGATGCCGGCGGCGCGGAGCTGCGCATGGCCACGGCCGCGCACCAGGGGATTGGGATCTTCCATGGCGGTGACGACGCGCGTCACTCCCGCGGCGATCAGGGCCTCGCTGCACGGCGCGGTGCGGCCGTGATGGCTGCAGGGTTCGAGCGTCACATAGGCCGTCGCGCCCTTGGCCCGGACGCCGGCCTGCTGCAGGGCATGGACCTCCGCATGCGGCTCGCCGGCGCGCATGTGCCAGCCTTCTCCGACGACCTGACCGCCCGCCACCAGCACGCAGCCGACGCGCGGATTGGGCTGGGTGGTCGCCATGCCCCGCTCGGCGAGACGCAGGGCGCGGGCCATGTAGCGGGCGTCCTCGGCGTGCATCAGGAGGCTTCCTCGCCGTCGGCCGCGCCGGGCAGCAGGGACAGCTGATGTTTCCGGTCGGTGCTGCCGGGCGCCACGGCCTCCTGCAGCCGCTCCACTTCCTCGCGAAAGGCGTTCACGTCCTGAAAGCTGCGATAGACCGAAGCGAAGCGCACATAGGCGACCTGATCCAGCTCGCGCAGTTCTTCCATCACCCACTCGCCGATGCGCCGCGCGGGCACTTCGCGCTCGCCGGTGGCCCGGAGGCGGCGCAGGATGTGCCCCACCGCCGATTCCACGGCCTCGGCGGCCACGGGGCGCTTTTCGAGCGCGCGCAGAAGGCCGCTGCGCAGCTTGTCCTCGTGGAAGGGCTCGCGCGTCCCATCGCGCTTGACCACCCGCGGCAGGACCAGCTCGGCCCGCTCGAAGGTGGTGAAGCGTTCGCCGCACGTCGGGCACTCACGCCGCCGGCGCACCTGCGCGCCGTCCTCGGCGAGGCGGGAGTCCACCACGCGGGTATCGGCCGCGCCGCAGAACGGGCAGTGCATGGACGGACCGCGCGTCAGCCGGCCGCGTAGACCGGCAGACGCCGGCAGACGGCCAGCACCTCGCCCTTGACCCGCTCGATCACGGCGGGATCGGACGGGTGGTCGAGCACATCGGCGATCCACTCGCCCAGCGCCCGGGTCTCGGTGACGCCGAAGCCGCGGGTGGTGATGGCGGGGGTGCCCAGCCGGACGCCGCTGGTGACGAAGGGTGAGCGCGGGTCGCCGGGCACGGCGTTCTTGTTGACCGTGATGTTGGCGGCGCCGAGGGCCGCTTCGGCGTCCTTGCCGGTCAGTTCGCGGCCGATCAGGTCCACCAGCATGAGGTGGTTGTCGGTGCCGCCCGAGACGATCCGGTAGCCGCGGGCCATGAGCGCCGCGGCCAGGGCGCGGGCGTTGTCGACGACCTGTTGCTGGTAGGCCGCGAAGTCCGGCTGCAGCGCTTCCTTGAACGCCACGGCCTTGGCCGCGATGACGTGCATCAGGGGGCCACCCTGGATGCCCGGAAAGACGATGCTGTTCAGCTTCTTTTCGATTTCCGCATTGGGGCGCGCCAGGATCAGGCCGCCGCGCGGGCCGCGCAGGGTCTTGTGCGTGGTGGTCGTCGTCACGTCCGCGAACGGCACCGGATTGGGATAGACCCCGGCGGCAACGAGGCCGGCCACGTGCGCCATGTCGACCAGCAGATAAGCCCCGACCTCGTCGGCGATGGCGCGGAAGCGCGCCCAGTCCACCACGCGCGAGTAGGCCGAGAACCCGGCCACGATCAGGCGCGGACGGTGCTCGCGCGCCAGTGATTCCATCTGCGCGTAATCGATCAGGCCCTCGGCATCGACGCCGTATTGGACGGCGTGGTAGATCTTGCCGGAGAAATTGACCGAGGCGCCGTGGGTCAGGTGGCCGCCATGGGCCAGCGACATGCCCAGCACGGTGTCGCCCGGCTGCAGCAGCGCCATGTACACCGCCTGGTTGGCCTGCGAGCCTGAGTGCGGCTGCACATTGGCATAGCTCGCGCCGAACAGCGCGCAGGCCCGCTCGATCGCCAGCCGTTCGGCCACGTCCACGTATTCGCAGCCGCCGTAGTAGCGCTTGCCCGGGTAGCCTTCGGCATACTTGTTGGTGAGCACCGAACCCTGCGCCTCCAGCACGCGCGGGCTGGCATAGTTTTCCGAGGCGATGAGCTCGAGGTGTTCTTCCTGACGGCGTGCTTCGGCGGTCATGGCGGCCTGCAGTTCGTCATCGAACCCGGCGATCCGCATGCTGGGGCTGAACATGGCGGGACGACTCCTTGACAAGATGGGCGGGGGCGGGAAAACGGCGTATTGTACCCGATCCGCACCGCCCGCTTGCCGTCCGCCACGCCGTTCCAGACATCGGCGCCCATTCAGGAACCCGTTCATGTCGCAATACATCTACACCATGCACCGCGTCAGCAAGGTCGTCCCGCCCAAGCGCGAGATCCTGCGCGACGTGTCGCTGTCCTTCTTCCCCGGCGCCAAGATCGGCGTGTTGGGCCTCAACGGCTCGGGCAAGTCCACCCTGCTGCGCATCATGGCCGGCGTCGACAAGGAATTCGAAGGCGAGGCCCGCCCCCAGCCGGGGATCAAGATCGGCTTTCTGGCGCAGGAACCCGAGCTGGACCCGGCCAAGGACGTGCGCGGCAACGTCGAGGACGGCGTGCGCGAGATCAAGAGCCTGGTGGACCGCTTCAACGCCATCAGCAACGCCTTCGGCGAACCGGATGCCGATTTCGACGCCCTGCTCGCCGAGCAGGCCGAACTGCAGGACAAGATCGACACGGCCGGCGCCTGGGAGCTGGACCGCACGCTGGAAATCGCCGCCGACGCGCTGCGCCTGCCGCCCTGGGACGCCGACGTCACCAAGCTCTCCGGCGGCGAGAAGCGCCGCGTGGCGCTGTGCCGGCTGCTGCTCTCCAAGCCCGACATGCTGCTGCTCGACGAGCCCACCAACCATCTGGACGCCGAATCGGTGGCCTGGCTCGAACGCTTCCTGCACGACTACAAGGGCACGGTCATCGCCGTGACCCACGACCGCTATTTCCTCGACAACGTCGCCGGCTGGATCCTCGAACTCGATCGCGGCCACGGCATCCCGTGGGAAGGCAACTACTCGAGCTGGCTGCTGCAGAAGGAAAAGCGGCTGGAACAGGAGGAAAAGGCGGAATCCTCTCACCGCAAGGCCATGCAGGCCGAGCTGGAATGGGTGCGCAGCAATCCCAAGGGCCGCACGGCCAAGAGCAAGGCGCGTCTGGCGCGTTTCGACGAGCTGGCCTCGCAGGAATTCCAGAAGCGCAACGAGACCCAGGAGCTCTATATCCCGCCGGGCCCGCGGCTGGGCGGCCTGGTCATCGAGGTGGAGGGGCTGCGCAAGTCATTCGGCGACCGCCTGCTGTTCGACAACTTGAGCTTCCGCCTGCCGCCGGGCGGCATCGTCGGCATCATCGGCCCCAACGGCGCCGGCAAGACGACCCTGTTCCGCATGCTGGCCGGTCAGGAACCGCCGGACGCCGGCACCGTGCGCCAGGGACCGACGGTGGAAATGGCCTATGTCGACCAGAGCCGGCAGAGCCTCGCCGACGGCAAGACCGTGTGGGAGGAGATTTCCGACGGCCAGGACATCCTGCGCGTCGGCACCTACGAGGTGGTTTCGCGCGCCTACGTCGGCCGGTTCAACTTCAAGGGGCCGGACCAGCAAAAGCGCATCGGCGAGCTGTCGGGCGGCGAGCGCAACCGCGTGCATCTGGCCAAGGTGCTGAAATCCGGTGGCAACGTGCTGCTGCTCGACGAGCCCACCAACGATCTGGACGTGGAAACCCTGCGCGCGCTGGAAGAGGCGCTGCTCACCTTCCCCGGCTGCGCCGTGGTCATCTCGCATGACCGCTGGTTCCTGGACCGGGTGGCGACGCACATCCTCGCCTTCGAGGGCGACAGCCAGGTGGTGTGGTTCGAGGGCAACTACGCCGACTACGAAGTGGACCGCAAGCGCCGCCTCGGCGTGGCCGCCGACACCCCGCACCGCATCCGGTACCGGCCGCTGAAGGCCTGATGCCGGGGGCGGGCGGCGGCGTCCGGCCGTCGCCCGCAGCGCGGCCGGGTACGCGTTTTCCATCACCCACAGGACAGGGCGCCGCCATGATGGCCTTGATCGATTTCATCCTGCACGTCGACCGCCATCTGATCGCGTTCGTGCAGCACTACGGCGCCTGGGTCTACCTGCTGCTGTTTTCGATCATCTTCGTCGAGACCGGGCTCATCGTCATGCCCTTTCTGCCGGGCGACAGCCTGTTGTTCGCCGCCGGCGCCCTCAGCGCGACCGGCGCCATGCATCCGGGCGTGCTCATCGGCCTGTTGTTCGCCGCCGCCGTGCTGGGGGACAACGTCAACTATCTGGTCGGCCGGCGCGCCGGACAGGCGGTGTTCGAGCGTGACTCGTGCTGGATCCGGCGCGAGTACCTGCAGAGGACTCAGGCGTTTTTCGACCGCCACGGCGGCAAGTCGGTGATCCTCGCCCGCTTCGTGCCCATCGTGCGCACCTTCGCCCCCTTTCTCGCCGGCGTCGGCAAGATGCCCTACGGCGTCTTCTTCCTCTACAACCTCGTCGGCGGGGCGCTTTGGATCGGCGGCTTCGTCCTTCTGGGCTACCATTTCGGCAATCTGCCCGTGGTCAGGCACAACTTCAGCCTGGTCATTTTCCTCATCATCGGCATCAGCCTGTTGCCGATGGTGATCGAGTTCTGGCGGCATCGCCGACAGACGAATTTCAGCGGCGGCTAGGGCGCTGTCGGACCGAAGAACACGGCCAGCCACAGCGTCGGCTGGTCGGGCGCGGTGGCTTCCACCCGGTGCGCGCAATGCGCGGGCAGATGCAGCCAGTCGCCGGGGTCGAGGTGCACGGTCCGGGTCTCGTCCTCGCCGTTGCGGATGCTGAGCGTGGCCGCGCCGGCGACCAGCAGCACGAACTCGTCCTCCTCCTGGTCGTACCAGAAACCCGCCGGACTGGCGTGCGCCCGGCTCACGATGCGCTCGATGCGCACGCCCGGCCGGGAGAGCAGGAGGCCGATGTCCTCCGCGCCGCCCGCCGCCGGCAGGTCGCGCCAGAGATTGCCCTGGCCCGACGGTCCGTCGGGCGGGCGCAGAGGCTCGTCCCTGCGGACGGTCATGCCGCTTGCAGCCGTTCGGTGAAAAAGCCCAGCACCCGGTCCAGCGCCGCGCGGGTCGGATGTCCTTCCCGGTCCACGAGGTCGTTGGTAAGCACCGAGTGGGCGTAGCGCGGGATGCCGTGCCCATTGCCGGGCCCCGAATCGATGTCGATGGCCTCGAAGCCCGCGCCCAGTTCCCGGCGCAGATGGTCGAAGCGCGCCCGGGGGCAGGCCATGTCGTGGGTGAAGCGCAGGCCCAGCACGCGCGCGCCGTGCGCCACGCGTTCTTTCACGCAGCGCAGGTCCTCGGGGCTGATGTGCAGCGCCGCGCGGTGCGAGGCGGTGATGCCGAACGGCAGCGACGGCTGGCTCAGCACCGGCGCTGCCACCGCGGCATCGACCATCATGGCCAGGGCGAAGTTGCCGGTCAGGCACATCCCCAGGGCGCCCACGCCGGGGCCGCCCAGCTCGGCATGCAGCGCGCGACACAGCGCTTTCAGCGGCTCGACGATGGGGCTCGCGCCGTTGCGGGCCAGCACGTGAAACTCGCGCCGCACGCACACCCGCGCCACCGACTCGGCGAGATAGGTCGCCGACAGCGGGCGCCCGGCGGTGCCGAGAAGCTCGGGCAGCACGACGGTGAAGCCAGCGTCCGCGACGCGGCGGGCGAAACGCGCGACCTGCGGGGTGATGCCGGGGATTTCGTGGATGATCACGACACCCGGCCCGGTCCCGGTGCGGTAGACCGGGAATGTCGCCGTCGCATGGGTGAAGGTGCTTTCGTCGAATCCGGACAAGGGCATGGCGGCATTCCTGTGCAGACGGTGCTGCGCCAAGCATAGACCGGATGCGCGCGCCGGCGTCCGCCACCCGGGACCCGGCTTCACCCGCGGCGACCGCTTGCGCTAAGCTTTGGCCTTTCCCGCTCCCGTTTTCGGTGTCGCATGTCGGTTTTCACCAAGGTCGAACGCGGCGAACTGGTCGCCTTCCTCGAGTCTTATACCGTCGGCGATCTGCAGCATTTCCAGGGCATCCGGGCCGGCATCGAAAACACCAACTACTTCGTCAATACCAGCGGTGGACGCTGGGTGCTGACCCTTTTCGAAACCCTGCACGTCAGCGAACTGCCGTTCTGCCTCTATCTGATGGATCACCTGGACGCGCACGGCATCCCCAGCCCCGCGCCGGTGGCCGATCGCGACGGCCGCATCCTGACCGCGCTCAAGGGCAAGCCGGCCGCGCTGGTGCAGCGCCTGCCGGGCCGCAGCGCCATGGCGCCCAATGCCAACCAATGCGCGGCCATGGGCGAAATGCTGGGCCGGCTCCACTTGGCGGGCCAGAGCTACGGCCGCCAGCGGGCCAACAGCCGCGGGCCGCAGTGGTGGCAGCGCATGGCCGAGGTGCTGCTGCCCTATCTGGATGATGCCGGCCGTCGGCTGCTGACCGAGGAGCTCGCGCATCAGGCGGCGCTGCGCTCGCTCGACCTGCCGCGCGGGGTCATCCATGGCGATCTGTTCCGCGACAACGTGTTGTTCCAGGGCGAGCGCATCTCGGGCGTCATCGATTTCTACTACGCTTGCAACGACGTGCTTTTGTTCGACTTGGCCATCGCGGTCAACGACTGGTGCGCGGACGAGGCGGGACATCTCGACGGCGAGCGTCTGGCGGCGGCGGTGGACGCATACGGCCGCGAGCGTTCCTTCCTCCCCGCCGAGCAGGCGGCCTGGTCGACCCTGCTGCGGGCCGCGGCGCTGCGTTTCTGGCTCTCGCGGTTGCATGACCTGCACTTCCCGCGCCCGGGAGAAATGACCCACGTCAAGGATCCGGACGTGTTTCGGCGGATTCTGGAGTACCAGGTCGCGCAGCCCGCGACACTGCCCGCCGCCGGGGTCTGAGCGGCCGCCGGCGGGATGCCGCAGGGCATCGGAACATCAGCGTGGGCGTGTGGTCTCAAAGCCTTCCGGCAATGCAGCGAGGTGACCGATGAATCGATGGATGCGAACGATCGGAATCGCGCTGGCAGTGCTCGTGGCGCTCGGCGCCCTTGCGGTCATCGCATTGCCTCGTCTCATCGACCCCAATGCCTATCGTGACGAGATCACCCGCGCGGTCGCCGAGCGGACCGGCCGCGCGCTCACTCTGGACGGCGATCTGGGGCTCAGCGTCTTTCCCTGGCTCGGCATCACCATCGAAGGCGCCAGTCTGGCGAACGCCCCCGGTTTCGGCGACGAGCCCATGCTCGCCGTGCACCATGCCGAAGCCCGTCTGCGCCTGTTGCCGCTACTGGGCGGCCGGCTGGAATTCGGCACCATCGTGCTGGATGGGCCGCGGCTCAATCTCGCCCGCGCCGCCGACGGGCGCAGCAACTGGCAGGACATCGAGGCGCGTCTGGCGCAGCCTGATGCTGCCGCGCCCGCGCCTGCCGAAACGGCCGATGGTTCCGCAGGCCGGTTCTCTGCCGACAGCCTGAACATCACCGGCGTGGAGATCCGCGAGGGTCGCCTGCTGTGGGATGACCGCCAGAGCGGCGCGCGCTACGCACTGACCGATTGGGATTTCAGCACGGGCCGGGTGCGTCTCGGCGGCAGCGTGCCGGTCGAGACCCGCTTCAACCTGTCGGTCGGCTCGGCGGAACTCGACGCTGAAGTGGATCTCGAGGCCTCCGTGCAAGTCGCACCACGTGACGGTCACTACGCCATCGAAGATCTGGTCTTGCAGAGCCGATTGCGCAGTACCGCGCTGTTCGGTGATGCCGTGCTGCCGGTGAAGCTGACCGGCGCCGGCGTCTGGCAGGGCAAGCGGGCGGATGCGCCGGGACGTATCGGGCCGCTCAAGCTCGAGCTCGGACCCTACCGCACCGCGGATCAGCAGATCGATACGCTGGTGATGACGGTGGGCGAGGGCGCCATCGATCCCGCCCGCTCGACCGCGCGACTGGAGACGGTGGAGATCGCGGCCAAGGACCTCGCCTGGTCCGGGCGGCGCATCGACAGCCTCGGTCTGCGCACCGCCGGTCTGGTGGACTGGGGCACGGGTCGCCTGCAACTGGGGCAGGTGGCGCTGCAGGCCGCTGGGCTGCGGCTGGCCAAGGATGCCGAGCCCATTGCGCTGGAGGCCGGCGCGCCCGTGTCGGTCAATTGGTCGCGCGGGCGCTTGGAAACCGGCGCGCTGACGGTGAAGGGCATCGGCATGCTCAAGGCCGGCACGGCGCAGGGGCTGCTCAATCCCGCGCTGGCCGGAACACTCGCCTACGACTGGGGTAGCGGGCGCATCCAGGTGAGCGAAGCGCGCCTCGCGGCCGAAGCGCTCGACCTAGGCGGTGGCCGCGTACTGCCGCACCCGGAACTCGCCGCCGAGGTGAACGGCGACCTCCGGGCGCAGCGCTGGTCGCTGGGGGCGCTGCGGCTGCGTGCCGGCGAGCTGCTCAGCGCCCAGGGGGCGGTCGACGTGACGACGGCCAACGGTCTGCGCTACGAGGGGCGGATCGAAACGCCGAACTTGGCGCCCCGGCCGCTGCTCGCGGCGCTCAAGATCGAGCCCCCGCCCACCGCGGCCACGGATACGCTGCGCAGCGTCGCAATCAACAGTGCCTTCAACGGCACTTCCGAGCGCATCGCGTTCGATGCCTTGCGGCTCGATCTCGACGGCGGGCGCATGCAGGGCCGGGCGGCGGTGACCTGGAGCGGTCGGCCGCGACTCGAGACCGATCTCGCCGTCGACCGGCTGAACGTAGATCGCTATCTGCCGCCGACAGCGCCCGATAAGCCGAAGCCCGAAGCCACGCCTGCGGAGAAACCCGCCGGCCCGCCGCAACCGATTCCCGTCGACGTCCTGCGCCGCTTCGATCTCGATGCGCGGCTGCGGGTGGGCGCACTGACCTTGAGCCGCATCGCCATGCAGGAAGCCGAAATCCGCGCGATGCTCAAGGACGGGCGCCTGGATGTGAATCCGCTGCGGGCCGGGCTCTTCGGCGGGCAGATGACGACCAGCCTGACCATCGATGCCGCCTCCGAGGTGCCGGCAGTCAGCCTGCAGCCCGCGTTCAAGGGCGTGCAACTCGCGCCGCTGATGACCCGCTTCGCAGGCGAGCCCTACCTCACTGGCACGGGCAATCTCGATCTCAAGGCCACGACTCGCGGCGCGGATACGGCGCAGTGGCTGCGCAATCTCGACGGCATGCTGTCCCTGGATCTGCGCAATGGCCGCATCGAACGCATCGACATCCTGAACCAGCTGCGCCGCGGCTATGCCCAGGCGCGGGCTTTGGACCCGGGCGGCGCGCCGGAAGGCGGCACCGAGTTCACCGAAATCAGGAGCCAGCTCGCCCTCAAGGGACCGATCTGGCGCACCGAGGATCTGCTGCTGACCTCGCCGCTCCTGCGCCTCACCGGCAAGGGGCAGGTCGACGCCGAACGGCAGAAACTCGATTTCGCCGTTTTGGCGACGCTGCTCGGGACCGGCCTTGCCCATGGCGATCGCTGGCTGGACGACCTCATCGACCAACCCATCCCGATCCGTATCGACGGTCCCTGGGCCAGTCCCAGTGTGCGCCCCGATCTCAAGGCCATCGCCGAGTCCCGGGCGCGCGAGCGGCTGGAGAAGGAGAAGGACAAGCTCGAGGAAAAACTGAAAGCGCGCGAGGACGAACTGCGCCAGAAGGCCGGCGAGAAGCTGCAGGAGCGACTGGAAAAATTCCTCCGGTGAGGCCAGATGATCTGCCGCTCTCGCCCGAGGCATTTGCGGCGCGGGTGCTGGCTTGGTTCGAGGTGAACGGGCGGCGCGACCTGCCCTGGCAGCAGAGCCGTGACCCCTACCGCATCTGGGTCTCGGAAATCATGTTGCAGCAGACGCAGGTGGCGACGGTCATTCCCTATTACGAGCGCTTCATGACGCGTTTTCCGGATGTGGCCAGCCTCGCAGCGGCGAGTCTCGATGAGGTGCTCCGGCACTGGAGCGGGCTCGGCTACTACGCCCGTGGCCGCAATCTGCATCGTGCCGCGCAATGGGTGATGGATCGCGGCGATGGGCGCTTCCCGACCGACATCGAGACCCTGCGGGCGCTGCCCGGCGTCGGACTTTCCACGGCCGCCGCCGTCGCGGCGCTCGCGACCGGCGCGCGCGAGGCCATCCTGGACGGCAACGTGAAGCGGGTGCTCTGCCGCTTTCTGGCTTGCGACGCGCCGCCGGGGGCGAGGCGAGACCGTGCGCTGTGGGCCGTGGCTGCGCAACTGACACCAGCGCAACGAGCGGACGCCTACACACAGGCGATGATGGATCTGGGCGCGACCTGTTGCACGCCGCGGCGGCCGCGGTGCGCCGCCTGCCCGCTGCAGAGCGCGTGTCGCGCGGCGCAGACGGGCCAGCAGGAGGATTACCCGCGCCGTTCGCGCGCGCGCGCTGTGCCGGAGGTGGCGCTTCGGCTCTTGGCCGTTACGGATGCAGGGGGGCGTGTCTGGCTGGAACGGCGTCCGCCGCGCGGCATCTGGGGCGGCATGTGGTGTCTGCCCGAATGCCCGCCCGACGCGACGCCTTTGGACTGGTGCACGCAGCGCTTCGGGATGCAACCTTGGCGCTGCACGGCCTTGCCCGAGATGCGGCATGTGCTGACCCATCGCCGGTTGCGTATCCAGCCCTGGCGGCTGGAACTGCCGCAAGCAGTCTCGGAGCCCCCGCAGTGCCCGGGCGTGTGGTATCCGCTCGGTACGCCGCCGCCCGGCGGCATGGTGCGGCCGGTCATGGATCTTCTGGCACAATGGCCCGCGCCGTCGGCATCGGCGCTGGCGGCGAAGCCGCTTGATATGCCCACCCAAGCCGTGTGAGGAAGCCGGTGTCACCGATCATTTCCGTGAGCGCGCTGAACAAGGTGTATCCGACCGGGCTGCAGGCGCTCAAGGATATCGATCTCGACATCGCCCGCGGGGAGATCTTCGCGCTGCTGGGCCCGAACGGTGCCGGCAAGACCACGCTCATCAACATCATCTGCGGCATCGCCACGGCGAGCGCCGGTACCGTGCAGGTGGCCGGGCATGACAGCCGCGCCGATTACCGCGCCGCCCGCGCCCGCATTGGCCTCGTGCCGCAGGAACTGTTCACCGATGCCTTCGAGAGCGTCTGGGCGACCGTCGCCTTCAGCCGCGGCCTGTTCGGCAAGCCGCCCGATCCGGGGCATCTCGAGCAGGTGCTGCGCGATCTGTCGCTGTGGGACAAGCGCAACGACCGCATCATGACGCTCTCCGGCGGCATGAAGCGGCGCGTGATGATCGCCAAGGCGCTGTCGCACGAGCCGGAGGTGCTGTTTCTCGACGAACCCACCGCGGGGGTCGACGTCGAATTGCGGCGCGACATGTGGGCGCTGGTCCGGGGGCTGCGCGAGCGGGGTGTGACCATCATCCTGACCACCCATTACATCGAGGAAGCCGAGGAGATGGCCGATCGCATCGGCGTGATCCAGGGCGGCCGCTTGATTCTGGTGGAAGACAAGAAGGTCCTCATGCGGCGACTGGGCAAGCGTCAGCTTCGGCTGCAGTTGTCGCAACCGCTCACCGCGCTTCCGGTCGCGCTCGCGGTCTATCCGCTGGAACTGTCGGCCGACGGCTTGGAGCTGACCTACACCTACGATGCCGCGAGCGAACACGGCGGGATCGGCGGTCTGCTGCGCGATCTCGCCGCAAACGGCATCGATTTCAAGGGACTGCAGTCGCGCGAAAGCTCGCTGGAGGATATCTTCGTCGACCTGCTGCGAGGCCAGCCATGAACCGCCACGCCGTCGGCGCCATCTACCGCTTCGAAATGGCGCGCTGGTGGCGGACCCTGCTGCAGAGCATCGCGGCGCCCATCCTGTCGACCTCGCTTTATTTCGTCGTGTTCGGCGCGGCGATCGGCACGCGCATGGGCGAGATCGAAGGCGTGTCCTACGGCGCCTTCATCATTCCGGGGCTGGTGATGCTGTCGCTGTTGTCCGAAAGCATCAGCAACGCCTCCTTCGGGATCTACATGCCCAAATGGTCGGGCACCATCTACGAGGTGCTCTCCGCCCCGGTTTCGGCGCTCGAGATCCTGGCCGGTTACGTCGGCGCGGCGGCGACCAAGTCGGTGCTGCTGGGCCTGTTGATTCTCGCCACGGCGCGCGTGTTCGTGCCCTACAGCATCGCGCACCCGGTCTGGATGGCGCTGTTTCTGGTGCTGACGGCGGTCACCTTCAGCCTCTTCGGCTTCATCCTCGGCGTCTGGGCCGATAGTTGGGAAAAGCTGCAGATCGTGCCGCTCATGATCGTGACCCCGCTGGCCTTTCTGGGCGGCAGCTTCTATTCCATCGCCATGTTGCCGCCCTTGTGGCAGAAGATCGCGCTCGTGAACCCCGTGGTCTATCTCATCAGCGGCTTTCGCTGGAGTTTCTATGGCGTCGCGGATGTGCACATCGGCGTAAGTCTGGCCATGATCGCGCTGTTTCTGGCGCTGTGCCTGGTGGTCATCGCCTGGATCTTTCGGACGGGCTACCGCTTGCGGCGCTAAGCCTTGCTTTGGCCAAGCAGGTCGTACGGCCGCGCGGGCGTGGTATAGAATCGATGAACAACAGGGCGCAAAGCCCGGTGGTCAGGGACGCGCAAGGCAATCCCATCCACTTACAAAGCAGCGGGAGCGAAGGACATGACACGCATGGTTCATTGCGTAAAACTTGGGCAGGATGCCGAAGGGCTGGATTTCGCCCCTTATCCGGGCGATCTGGGCAAGCGCATCTTCGAATCGGTTTCCAAGCAGGCCTGGCAGGATTGGTTGCGCCACCAGACCATGCTGATCAACGAATACCGGTTGACGCCGATCGACCCCAAGGCGCGCAAGTTCCTCGAGCAGGAAATGGAAAAGTTCTTCTTCGGCGGCCAGAGCGCGGCGCCGCCCGATTATGTGCCGCCGGCCCGGGCCGGTTGATTCTCGCGGCCGCTTGACGCGGCGGCACTCGGCGGGTAAATTCGCGCCTCTTCTGCATCTGGCAAGCGGCGCGCTGCGCGACTTGCCCGCAATTCAGGCCAGGTAGCTCAGTCGGTAGAGCAGGGGACTGAAAATCCCCGTGTCGGCGGTTCGATTCCGTCCCTGGCCACCATCACTTCATTGCTGCGCGTTCAATGGGCGGGTACGAATCGGTAGTCCCTCGTCCAATCGTTGATCCTGCCTCTCCAGTCCGCAACAGCGAACAGAACGCGAAGACAGGTCGATAGATCAATGGCTTGTGAGTGCGTGGCCCGACGCCAGCCGGCCAAGGCGCTCCGACTCGGCCCGTGCTTCGGCCAGCAATTGATCCCAGTCCTACGGCGGGCGGCCGCTGTCGAGCATGCGGCGGAACACACGGTAGGCGTCGTCGGCGCTCTCGTAGGCGCGCTTCGTGTCCTCGTCGTTGACCCAGGCGAACACGATTACCCGCGCCTGCGCGTGGAATCGAAAGAACAGCCGGTACTGCTGAAAGAACTTGGCCCGGAACCAGTGCTTGTGCGCGTCGCCCAGCGTGTTGCCCTGGCGGTACTCTGGCCGGGTCGGGTCCTGCGGAATCACCTCGAACGCCAGTCTCGCGATGGCCGCCAGGCGCTTGGTGGCGTTCTTGTTTGCGTAGCCGGCCGGGTCCTTGCGCCGGAGCGTCTCTACCTGCGCGATCAGCACTTCGAGCTGGTCAAGAAAGATCGGGTGCGCGAAGACGGTCCAGCCGTTGACGACCAGCGGCACGCCGCCGCTCATTCATCGTCCGCCGCCAGCGGCGCGTCCAGGTCGATCTCGACACCATCGACCAGCGCCCGGATGCGCCGAGCGAAGTCGGCATCCACCGCCCGCAGTCGCTCCGGGTGCTCGGCGAGGTCGCGGGCCAGAAAGCCAAGGAAGGGCGCCAGCGCCGGATCACTGCCGTCACCGGCGGCGGCACGCGTGAGAACGACCTCGCCGTCCGGGCGGATGGTGTAGTGAATCTTGTCGCGCTTGCCCAGGCGCAGCGCCCGGCGCACCGTCTCCGGAACGGTGGTCTGGTAGCGATCGGTCAGCGTCGATTCGGCTTGCAGCATGGCGGGCATGGGGCGCGTCTCCGGTTAGGATTATCAGCCAAATGGTAATGCTCGTGAATTGCTTAGTCAATGCAACTGCATTGTCAGCCTGAGCTCAGATGGGCGGAAATGCAGTGGCCTGCAGCAACGATCGGCATGGGTCTTACCAGAGAAGGTTTGACATTGGGATGCAAAGTGCGGATTAATGATCGTGCACGACTAAATCGCGAGGGAGTTTTCATTCGGAGGACCTCGACAATGAAGATCCTGTACCAAACCCAAGCATCAGCCACCGGCGGTCGCAATGGGCACGTCGTTTCGGCGGACGGCGTGCTCGACCTGAAGCTCGCGATTCCCCGCGAGATGGGCGGTCCCGGCGGCGCGCTGAGCAACCCCGAGCAGCTCTTCGCTGCCGGCTACGCGGCCTGCTTCGATTCGGCGCTTGCCGTCGTGGCAGGCCAGAGCAAGCTCAAACTCGCCGGTACGCGGGTCGATGCCACGGTCGGCATCGGGCCAAACGATGCCGGAGGGTACGGGCTTGCCGTGAAGCTCGAGGTCACGATCCCCGATGTTCCGCGTGAACAAGCCCAGACGCTGCTGGAGCAGGCCCACGCGGTGTGCCCCTATTCCAACGCGCTGCGCGGCAATGTCGCGGTCGAGCTGATCCTGAAGTGAAACCCCCTCGGGCGGATGCCCGCGGGCCTGCCACTCTTCACCTGGAGCCTGTCATGAGCACCTTCCATCAATTCAGCGCCCGCAGCCTGCGCGGCGAGCCCATCGATTTCAGCCGCTATGACGGCAAGACGGTGCTGGTGGTCAACACCGCCAGCCAGTGCGGTCTCACCCCGCAATACGCGGGGCTCGAAGCGCTCTACCAGAAGTATCGCGGCGAGGGACTCGAAGTTCTCGGCTTCCCCTGCAACCAGTTCGGCGGACAGGAGCCCGGCGGCGTCAAGGAGATCGAGCAGACCTGCCTCATCAACTACGGCGTGAGCTTCCCGATGTTCGAGAAGGTCGATGTCAACGGCGCCGCCAGTCATCCGCTGTTCACCTATCTGCGCGGCGCACTGCCCGGGTTGCTGGGCGGCAAGATTCGCTGGAATTTCACCAAGTTTCTGGTGGGCCGCGATGGCAAGCCGATCAAGCGCTTTGCACCGATCACCAAACCCGCCCGGCTGGAGGCGCAGGTCCGCCAAGCGCTCGGACTCACGCCATGAGCGCAGCGGCCGCAGCCGATCCGTTGCGCCTCGATCAACAGATCTGCTTCCCGCTCTATGCGGCCTCGCGCCTCGTGACGCGGCTCTACCAGCCGCTGCTGGAACCGCTGGGGCTCACCTATCCGCAGTACATCGTGCTGATGATCCTGTGGGAAGAATCGCCGTGTTCCGTTTCCCGCATCGGCGAGCGTGCATTGCTCGCCTCCAACACTCTCACCCCGCTGCTCAAGCGCCTGGAGCAGCAAGGGCTCGTGGCGCGCCGCCGTGCCCATCACGACGAGCGGGTGGTGATGATCGAACTCACCGCGGCCGGTCAGGCATTGCGCGAGGCGTGTGCCTGCGTGCCGTTGAAGCTGGCCGAGCAGATCGGCTACCCGATCGATGAAGCGCTCCAGCTCAAGTCCCACCTCGATACCTTGCTCGCTCGCCTTTCCCGGCTGTCGCCCGAGTGAGCAGGGTTTCGAACCGCGCCATGCCGCCGCGTTGGCCGGCATCACCTGCGGATGCTGCCGTCGCCGTTTCCTGCGGCATTGCGCGCGCGTCCTGATTGGCTGAGCGGCCGAGGTTCTCCGGGACCCGCCGGCCAATCATTTGTCGGCGTGGGTCGAAAATTCGAAACGCTGTGGACGCATCGCCCCGGTATCGCGCGCGATCGCAGCCGCAATCCGGTGGCAGCACAGCCTGCGGAACGGTTGGTCTGCCGGCGTGGCGACATTGACAAGCTGGCCGTCGGAGCACTATCGTCCGCAGCCATGCGCCGCTTGATCGTGATCCTCCTCCTCGTTCTGGTCCCGCTCCAGGGATCGTGGGCGCTGGTGGCGCACTACTCCGAGCATGCCTATCCCGCCGGCACCCAAACGACGCTGGCCGGCGCCAGTGACGACGTCGCGACCACGCACACGGGAAGCGATTCCTCTGAACGCGGTCACGGCAGCCTGCCGTCAGGTCACGACCACTGCCATCTGGCCGGCTTCGTCGGCGTCGCCGCCAGCTTCATGCCGGTCGCATTGCTGGCGTCACGTCCCGTTCCGGCCGACATCGACAGCCGCTACCTGTCTCACGCCACCCCGCCTCCCGAGCCTCCGCAGTGGTCCGTCCTCGCCTGACGGGCGGGACGACGGCCACACTCGCGATCCACTAAACACGTCCATCGCACAGCCGCGCCCGCACGAATCCGCTCCCTGTTCGTGGAGAATTCGATGCGAAGACTGCTTTGGCCGCTGGGGTTGGCGGCATTGTTTCTCAACCCATCCTTTGCTCAGACGCTCGATGTCGCCGACATCGATGTAGCCCGAATGGCCGGCACGACGGTCGCGGGCGATGGTCGATCCTCTCCGCCATTGACCCTCGATGCCGCGCGCGAGATGGCTGCGCGCGCCAATCCCGATCTCGCGGCCGCCCGGCGCGAGCTGGAGGCGCTCGAGGCGGGCATCGTGCAGGCACGTACCCTGCCCAATCCCGAACTCGCCGCCACGATGGACGACACACGTTCGGCAACCCGCACGACCCGCTTGCAGATCAACCAACCGGTTGAGCTGGGCGGCAAGCGCGCCGCTCGGATCGAAGCGGCGGTTCAAGGTCGCGCCGTTGCCGAGGCGTCGCTGCGTGCCAAACAGGCCGAAATTCGGGCGGATGTGACGACAGCATTTTTCGACACCCTGATCGCTCAGGAGCAGTTGGGGATTGCCCTTGCCAATGCCGATCTGGCGCGTCGCACGACGGAGGCGACCCAGCGCCGCGTGCATGCCGGCAAGGTTTCACCCATCGAGGAAACCCGGGCGCAGGTGAGTGAGGCCGGTGTGCGTGTGGTGCTGAACACGGCCGAGCAAGAATTGGCCGCTGCACGCCAGCAACTGGCCGGTGTGCTGGGCGAGACAGCGCCACGTTTCGAGCGCCTCGCGGGCGATCTCGCCGCGCCACCGCTGCCGCTTCGTGGCGATCTGGCGCGTCGCACCGAGACATCACCCCATCTGCAACGCGCCCGGATCGAGCTCGAGCGCCGGCGCGCGCTGGTCGAGGTCGAACGTCGCCGGCGCATCCCGGACGTGACCGTCAGCTTGGGCGCGCAGCGTGACAACGAACTCGGTCTAGATCAGGCAGTCATGGGCGTTTCGGTCCCGGTCCCGCTGTTCGATCGCAACCAGGGCAACCTGGAGGAGTCGCTGCGCCGCGCAGACCAGGCGCGGGATGAACTGTCCGCTGCCGAGCTTCGCCTCTCCGTCGATCTCGCCAAGGCGCTTGGGCGCCTCACGACCGCGCGCAACGAACTGGAATCTCTCGAACGCGACATCCTGCCGGGCGCGCAGAGCGCCCACGACGCCGTGCTCAAGGGATTCGAACTTGGCAAATTCGGCTTTCTCGACGTGCTGGATGCGCAACGCACCTTGAGCGCAGCGCGATCCCAGGGACTCGATGCCTTGCGCGAGGCGCACCATGCCGCTGCCACCATTGACCGCCTGCTCGGTGAAACCGTGCCCGCATCGGCATCCATTGCCGGCCAACCATAGGGATCTGCCGTGAAACTACAAATGAACAAGCGACAAGCTATCTCCGTTTTGCTCGTGCTTCTCGTGCTAGTGGTAGGGGTGGTGCTTGGCGGATTGATTCTGGGAACTGAAAAGGTGCGTCCAGTCACGGACGATATCGGACATACAGAGGCAAACGGCCATGAGGACCAGGAGCACCACGGAAGCAAAGCCGATGAGGATCACGCCGACGATAAAGAACATACCGACGTTGAACATCACGAGGACAAGACTGAACCGAGCGACGGCCCGCACGGCGGCAAGCTCTTCGCCCAAGATGGCTACGGCGTGGAACTCACCATCGTAGAGCAGGGCGTGGAACCCCAGTTCCGCGTGTACACCTATCGCGACGGCAAGCCCCTCGATCCACGCGCAAGCGACGTCAGTGTCATCCTCGAGCGGCTCGGCCGGGCGCCGCAGCGGTTCTCCTTTGCGCCCGAACGGGACTATCTGAAGGGCGACGCCGTCGTCGAGGAGCCGCACTCGTTCAAGGTGACCCTCGCGGCGCGGCAGGGTGAAAAAGCCTATCGCTTCGGGTATGAGCAGGTCGAGGCGCGCGTCGCCATGAGCGATGCCGCGTTGCTGGCAAACAAGGTCGAGGTGCTCACCGCCGGGCCGGCGCGCATCCGCGATGTACGGCAACTCATCGGCGAGATCCGGCTCGATGCGGACCGCACGGCGCATGTGGTGCCTGTGCTCGACGGCATCGTCCAGTCGGCCACCGCGAATGCCGGCGACCGCGTGCGTCGGGGGCAGGTGCTCGCCGTCATCACCAGTCGCGACCTCGCCGACCAGCGCGCGGCATGGCTTGCGGCGCAGCAGCGACTGGCCTTGGCCCGGTCGACGCACGAGCGCGAGAAATCCCTCTGGCAGGAGAAGATCTCGGCGGAGCAGGATTATCTGGCGGCGCGCGCCGCGCTGCAGGAAGCTGAAATCGCCGAGCGCACCGCAAGGCAGAAGCTGGCCGCTCTGGACGGCCTGGGCGGTCATTCCGAGCTTGCCCGCTACGAACTGCGAGCGCCCATCGACGGCACGATCGTCGAAAAGCACATCACGCCCGGAGAATCCGTCAAGGCCGATGCCACCGTCTTCGTCATCGCCGACCTGTCCACGGTATGGGCCGAAATGACCATCTATGCCAAAGACTTGAACGCGGTGAAAGTCGGTCAGGCGGCCACCGTCAAGGCCACTGCTTTCGAGTCCGCGAGCACAGGCACGGTGTCCTACGTCGGGTCCCTCGTCGGGGAGCAAACCCGCACCGCCATGGCGCGCATCGTCCTGCCCAATCCGGACGGCGTCTGGCGGCCCGGGTTGCCGGTCAACGTCGAACTGACGGCCGGTGAGGTGGAGGTGCCGGTGGCGGTATCGCAGGAAGCACTGCAGACGGTGCGCGACTGGACGGCCGTGTTCGGCCGTTACGGCGAAGTGTTCGAGGCGCGGCCGGTGGATCTCGGTCGCAGCGACGGGCGGTTCGTCGAGGTGGTCGGCGGATTGAACGCCGGCGAGCAATACGCCGCTAAGAACAGCTTCCTCATCAAGGCCGAGCTGGGCAAGGCCGGCGCCAGCCACGACCACTAGGAGCGAGTCATGTTCGACAGGATTCTCCGCTTCGCCATCGAGCAGCGCGCCCTGGTGCTTCTGGCCGTGCTCGGCATGGCCGCGCTTGGCCTCTACAGTTACCAGCGGCTGCCGATCGATGCCGTACCCGACATCACCAACGTCCAGGTGCAGGTCAACACCGAAGCCCCCGGGTTCTCGCCGATCGAGGCCGAGCAGCGGGTCACCTTCCCGATCGAGACCGTCATGGCCGGATTGCCGGGCCTGCAGCAGACGCGTTCGCTGTCCCGCTACGGCCTGTCGCAGGTGACGGTGATCTTCGAGGACGGCACCGACATCTACTTCGCACGCCAGCTCGTGAACGAGCGCATCCAGCAGGCGAAGGAGCGCTTGCCATCCGGGCTGACCCCGATGATGGGACCGATCTCGACCGGTCTCGGCGAGATCTACATGTGGACCGTGGAGGCCGAGGAGGGCGCGATGAAGCCCGATGGCACGCAGTACACCCCCATGGATTTGCGCGAGATCCAGGACTGGGTCGTCAAGCCGCAGTTGCGCAACGTGCCCGGCGTGACCGAGATCAATACCATCGGCGGCTACGCCAAGGAGTTCCAGGTCGCACCTTATCCTGATCGCCTGGTCGCCCATGGCCTCGCGCTGTCCGATCTGGTCGAGGCGCTGGAGCGCAACAACGCCAACGTCGGCGCCGGCTACATCGAGCGGCGCGGCGAACAATACCTGATCCGCGCACCGGGTCAGGTCGGCAATCTGGACGACATCGGCAGCATCGTCATCGGTTCGCCCGAGGGCGTGCCGGTGCGCATCCGCGACGTGGCCGAGGTGGCGCTCGGCAAGGAGCTGCGCACCGGCGCCGCGACAGAGAACGGCCGCGAGGTGGTGCTGGGCACGGTGTTCATGCTGATCGGCGAGAACAGCCGCACGGTGTCGCAGGCGGTCGACGCGAAGATGCAGGAGATCAACAAGACGCTGCCGCCCGGCGTGGTCGCCAGGACGGTCTACGACCGTACCGTGCTGGTGGACAAGGCGATCGACACGGTGAAGAAGAACCTGCTCGAGGGTGCGGCACTGGTGATCGCCATCCTGTTTCTGTTCCTCGGCAACCTCCGCGCCGCAGTCATCACCGCGCTGGTAATTCCGCTGTCGATGCTGTTCACCTTCACCGGCATGGTGGGCAACAAGGTCAGCGCCAACCTGATGAGCCTGGGCGCGCTGGATTTCGGCATCATCATCGACGGCGCCGTGGTGATCGTGGAGAACTGCGTGCGGCGGCTGGCGCATGCGCAGGCGAGGGCCGGCAGGGCACTGACGCGCAACGAGCGCTTTCACGAGGTGTTCGCCGCGTCGAGAGAGGCCCGCCGGCCGCTGCTGTACGGTCAGCTCGTCATCATGGTGGTGTACCTGCCGATCTTCGCCCTCACCGGCGTGGAAGGGAAGATGTTTCACCCTATGGCCTTCACGGTGGTCATGGCCCTGATCGGCGCCATGATCCTCTCGATCACCTTCGTCCCGGCCGCGGTGGCGCTCTTGATCGGCGACAAGGTGGCCGAGAAGGAGAACCGCCTGATGGCCTGGGCCAAGCGCGGCTACGCGCCCCTGTTCGACCGGGTGATGGCCAATCAGCCGGTGGTGCTAACCGGGGCGGTCGTCGTGGTCACGCTCTCGCTGCTGCTCGCCACCCGCATGGGCAGCGAGTTCGTGCCCAGCCTCAACGAGGGCGATATCGCGCTGCACGCCCTGCGCATTCCCGGCACCAGCCTGACCCAGGCGATCGACATGCAGGCCGAGCTGGAGCGCACCATCAAGTCCTTCCCGGAGGTGGACAAGATCTTCGCCAAAATCGGCACCGCCGAGATCGCCACCGACCCCATGCCGCCCAATGTCGCGGACAACTTCGTCATGCTGAAACCGCAATCGGAATGGCCCGACCCCTCGCGCAGCAAGGCCGATCTGGTGGCGGCTATGCAGGAGGCAGTGGGCAAGGTACCAGGCAACAACTACGAGTTCACCCAGCCGATCCAGATGCGTTTCAATGAACTCCTGTCCGGCGTGCGCAGCGATGTGGCGGTAAAGGTCTTCGGCGACGACATGGAAGTGATGAACGCCACCGCCGCTGAGATCGCGGAGGTGCTGGAGCAGGTGCCGGGCGCGGCGGACGTCAAGGTCGAGCAGACCACCGGCCTGCCCATGCTCACGCTCAGCATTGACCGCGCCAAGATCGCCCGCTACGGCGTCAACGTTAGCGACGTGCAGGAAGCGCTGGCCATCGCTGTGGGCGGGCGCGAGGCCGGTCAGCTCTTCCAGGGCGACCGGCGCTTCGACGTTGTCGTCCGTTTGCCTGAAGTCTTGCGCAGCGATCTGGAGGCGATCAGGCAGATCCCGATCCGGCTGCCCGCCGCAGGCGCGGGAGGCAATGCCCGCTACGTGCGGCTCGGCGACGTGGCCAGCCTGGAGATCGCGCCTGGCCCCAACCAGATCAGCCGTGAGGACGGCAAGCGACGCGTGGTGGTGACCTCCAATGTGCGCGGACGCGACATCGGTTCCTTCGTCGCCGACGCGCAGGAACGGCTCGACGCGCAGATCAAGGTGCCGAGCGGCTACTGGATCACCTGGGGCGGCACCTTCGAGCAGCTGCAGTCGGCGGCCAAGCGCCTGCAGATCGTGGTGCCCGTGGCGCTGCTGCTGATCTTCCTGCTGCTGTTCGCCATGTTCAACAACGTCAAGGACGGCCTGCTGGTATTCACCGGCGTGCCTTTCGCGCTGACCGGCGGCATTCTGGCGCTGTGGCTGCGCGGCATCCCGCTCTCCATCTCGGCCGGCGTCGGCTTCATCGCGCTCTCGGGCGTCGCCGTGCTCAACGGGCTGGTGATGATTGCCTTCATTCGCGACCTGCGCGAGCAGGGCCGGCCGCTGGACGCGGCGATCCGCGAGGGCGCCATGACGCGGCTGCGTCCGGTGCTGATGACGGCGCTGGTGGCCTCGCTCGGCTTCGTCCCCATGGCGCTCGCCACCGGCACCGGCGCCGAGGTGCAGCGTCCGCTGGCGACGGTGGTGATCGGCGGCATCCTGTCCTCGACGGCGCTCACCCTGCTGGTGCTGCCCATGCTGTACCGCATGGCCCATCGGCGCGATGCGGAGGAAGCAATCGTCGAGAAAGGCGCCGGGCCGCACACTCAAGTGTCTTGAACGGGAGGAGAATTTCGTGACCGCGAAATATGTATTGGACCTGCCGCTGCTCCTGCCCGGCATCCCCGACGAACGGGATACCTGCGTGGAGCGGCTCACCGAGCTGTTGCAGGCCGAAGGGCTGGAAAAGGCGCATCTCGTCAGCGAGGACGGCGGCGCCCGCCTGTGCCTGCACTATGACCCGCAGCGCTTCAGCATGAGCCGGGTGCGCGAGCTGGCGCAGGCGGCAGGCGCAAAGATCGCCCACCGCTTTCATCACGAAAACCTGCGCATCGACGGCATGGACTGCGCCACCTGCGCCACGGTGATCGAGCACGCCCTGCAACGCACCGACGGCGTGCTGGAGGCCTCGGTGAGCTATGCCGCTGAGCGCCTGCGGCTGGAGTTCGACAGCGAGACGATCACGCGTGACGCCATCGTCCGGCGCATCGCGGCGCTGGGTTATGGCGTGCTGGAAGAAGGACACGCGGCCGGCTGGTTCGCCGAGCACCGCGAGCTGATCCTGAGCGGCGTGTCCGGCCTGCTGTTGCTCGTCGGCTGGCTCGCGGCCCTAGCGGGGGCGCCGGGGGCGCTGTCACTCGGCCTGCTGCTCGGTGCCTACGCGGCCGGTGGCTTCTACACCCTGCGCGATGCCTGGCAGAGCATGAGGAGCCGGCGCTTCGACATCGACACCCTGATGATCGTCGCCGCGGCCGGCGCCGGCGTTCTGGGCGCCTGGGCGGAAGGCGCGCTGCTGCTGTTCCTGTTCAGCCTGGGCCATGCGCTGGAGCACCTGGCCATGGACCGCGCGCGCCGGGCCATCGAGGCGCTGGCCGAGTTTGCGCCGAAGACCGCGCTCGTGCAGCGCGATGGCGCCGAGATCGAGGTGCGGGTGGCAGACTTGCTGCGCGGCGACCACGTCATCGTCAAGCCCGGCAGCCGCATCCCCGCCGACGGGCGAGTGGTCTCGGGCGAATCGGCGGTGGACCAGTCCCCGCTCACCGGCGAGTCCATGCCGGTGGACAAGCAGCCCGACGATCCGGTGTTCGCCGGCACGGTCAACGGCGAGGGCGCGCTCCTCATCGAAGTGACCAAGCTCGCGCGCGAGAGCACGCTCGCGCGCATGGTGGCGATGGTGGCCGAAGCGCAAACGCAAAAATCGCCGACCCAGCGTTTCACAGACCGCTTCGAGCGCATCTTCGTGCCCGTGGTGTTGGCGGGGGCGGCGCTGCTCATCGTGCTGCCGTCGCTCTTCGGCTTGCCTTTCGCAGACTCGTTCTACCGCGCCATGGCGGTGCTGGTGGCGGCCTCGCCCTGCGCGCTGGCCATCGCTACACCCTCGGCGGTCCTCGCCGGCATCGCCCGTGCCGCGCGCGGCGGCGTGCTGATCAAGGGCGGCGCGCATCTGGAAAATCTTGGGACCTTGAGCGCCATCGCCTTCGACAAGACCGGCACGCTGACGGTGGGCAAGCCGCGGGTGACCGATGTCGTCGCCATCGAAGGCAGCGAGGATGCGCTGCTCCAACTCGCCGCCGCCGTGGAAAGCCGCAGCGCCCATCCGCTGGCGCAGGCGGTGGTGACGGAGGCGCAGCGGCGCGGCTTGACATGGAGTGAGGCCGAATCGGTCGAAGCCGTGACCGGCCAGGGTCTGCGCGCCGAGATCGACGGGCGCAAGGTCGCTATCGGCAACGCCCGCCTGTTTGAAAGTGAAGCCATGCCCGATGCGCTGCGGCAGCACGCGACTCGCCTGCAAACGGAGGGCAAGACCACCATGCTGGTCCAGGCGGACGGCCACTTCCTCGGTGTCCTCGCCTTGGCCGACACGCCGCGCGCCGGCGTGCGCGAGGTGCTGGCGAGTCTGCATCAACTCGGCATCCGCCAGACCATCATGCTCACCGGCGACAACGAGCAGGTGGGCCGCGTCATCGGCAAGGAGATCGGTCTGGACGAAGTCCGCGCCGGTCTTCTGCCCCAGGACAAGGTCGCGGCGATGGAAGAGCTGGCGCGACGCCACGGCCGGGCGGCGATGGTCGGCGACGGCGTCAACGACGCCCCTGCCATGGCACGTGCCACCGTCGGCATCGCCATGGGCGGCGCCGGCACCGACGTGGCGCTGGAGACCGCCGATGTCGCACTGATGGCAGACGACCTCGCCAAGCTGCCCTTCGCAGTCGCCTTGAGTCGCGCGGCGAGGCGCATCATCCGGCAGAATCTGTTCGTCTCCCTGGGCGTGGTGGCGCTGCTCATCCCCGCAACCTTGTTCGGCTGGGCGGGGATCGGCGTGGCGGTGGCGATCCACGAGGGCTCGACGCTGGTGGTGGTGATCAATGCCTTGCGCTTGCTGGCCTATGGCACATCGGCTGAAGCCGCTCGTTCCGCGCCCATGAAGGGATGATCCGATGACCCGGCGAACCGGTATCTCCCAAGCGTTGCTGGCGGCCGTGCTGTTCGGGGCGAGCACCCCGCTGGCCAAGGCACTGACCGGCGCGGCCTCACCGCTCATCCTCGCCGGCCTGCTTTATCTCGGCAGCGGCCTGGGACTGTTCGGCTGGCGTGCGCTGCGGCGCGCCAGGGCCGAGGCGCCCATCGCGCGCGCCGACTGGCCGTGGCTGGCCGGCGCCGTGATTGCGGGTGGCGTGTTCGGTCCGGCGCTCTTGCTGTGGGGGCTCACCAGCGTGCCGGGCGCGCGCGCCGCGCTGCTGCTCAACCTCGAGGGCGTGTTCACGGCGCTGATCGCCTGGCGCGTGTTCCGCGAGAACGTCGATGCGCGCATCGCGTTCGGCATGGCGCTCATCGTGGCGGCGGGCGTGCTCCTCTCCTGGCAGGGTAGCGGCGGGCTCACGCTACCGGTTGGCAGCCTCGCCGTGATTGGCGCCTGCCTGTGCTGGGCCATCGACAACAACCTCACGCGCAAGGTCTCGGGCGGCGACGCACTCACCATCGCGGCGCTCAAGGGATGGGTCGCGGGCGGCACCAATCTGGCGCTGGGCGTGGCGTTTGCGGGGCATTGGCCGCCGCCGGTCCAGATCGCCGGGGCGCTGGTGCTGGGGGTCGTCGGCTACGGGGCGAGTCTGGTTCTGTTCGTGCGGGCGCTGGCCCAGCTCGGCGCGGCGCGCACCGGTGCCTATTTCTCGGCGGCGCCGTTCGCGGGCGTGCTTGTCGCCCTGATGCTGCTCGGCGAGCGCCCAGAGCCGGCATTCTGGATCGCCGCCGCGCTCATGGCCGCGGGCGTGTGGCTGCACCTCACCGAGCGGCACAGCCACCCGCACACCCACGAGCCCCTGCGCCATGCCCATCGCCACGTGCATGACGCGCACCACGGGCATGCGCACGACTTCGCCTGGGACGGCCGCGAGCCGCACAGCCACGAACACGTCCATCCGCCGATCACCCACCGCCATCCGCATTATCCGGATCTGCATCACCGGCACGGGCACGGCGCGCAGCGCTGAAACGTGGCGTTCACGCCCCGGCCGGCTATCGCAATCGCCGAGCACTGTCCGATGATCCGGTTTGCCTTTGGGACGGAAAGCGCCACGGAGCGAAGCCCGAATCGACGTCGGCTTTGCCGCCAGATCTGGGGGGCGAACACCCCTCGATGCTCTTTTGAGCGGCCTCGCAATGGAAAAAACCCCGAGGCGGTGCCCCGGGGTCAGTGCACAAACGATGCGGATTATTCGAAGCGAATGCTGACCGGCAGCTGCAGACCGATGAGGGTGCTGGCCGTGGTCGCGAGGAAGTTGTTGCGGGCGTCGGCCACGGCCTGGCGACCGGCGCGGGCAGCGTCACGGTTCGGCTGGGTGGCGATGTAGGTCTGGTTCAGTTCGCCGTAGGCCTGCGGCACGCCGGTTTCCAGCGCCAGCTCGCGCGGGGTCGGGATGGTGGCCAGGTCGCGGCTGCCGATGATGGGCAGCTCGATGCCGATGACAAAACCCTGGCCGCGAATTTCCGCCAACTGGCGATCGTTCATTTCGGCGGCAGAAACGGCGCTGCCCATGCAGAACAGCGCTGCGCTCGCAAGAATCGCTTTGAGGTTCATCTCTGAGGCTCCCTGGAACGGTTTCAAGATTGGTGTAATGGATCGTGACAGCTCTGCCACGATCGGGAGACAGTCTCGTGTCTCTATCTGACGACATTGTGACATCGCGGCGGCACTTCTGTGACAAAGATATGCGCGACCCTGGTCGCTGCTTGATCTGTTTGCAAATGCTTGCTGCTCGTAATGCGTCTCTGCGGTCAAACTATACTGATGTCAGTAACTTAAGTCGTTCTTCGTCGCGCGCTTCGCTTCGATTGCACTGTGGAGATTCTGGGTGTGCATGTTTGTGCGCATCGCAACCGGCGAACTTTTCCGAATCGGCCCGGTCCCATCAGCTACATAAGCAAGCTTGGAACGGCAGAGAATCGTTGGAAAGATTCGTGTTGATGCAACGAAGATGATCGTGGCCCGATCAAATTGCCAAGGGCCATATCGGTTTTGATAAGTGAAGGAGAAACTCATGCTGGGCTATGCATTGTGGTTCCTTGTGATAGCGATCGTGGCTGGCGCCTTGGGTTTCAGCGGCATTGCCGGAACGGCGAGCTGGATCGCTCAGGTGTTGTTCATTCTGTTTCTTGTGTTGTTCGTTATTTCTTTTTTCACTCGCCGAAAAGTCGTTTGAACAAATCGCTGGAGGATAACAAATGAAGAGCGTCAAGAAGCGTCATCGTTATTATCGGGGCGTGGTCGTGGCAACCGGATTTCTCGCCGTTGCCGCAATCAATCCGCTGCACACGGCGGTGGCCGCGGAGCGCAGCGCGACGCAGCGCGTGGACGATGCCGCCATTACGGCTCAGGTCAAGACGCGACTGCTTGCGGACGAAGTCACGCGCAGCATCAACATCAATGTCGACACCGAAGCTGGTGTGGTGACCTTGCGCGGCACGGCACCGACCGCCGAGGCGAAAGCCAAGGCTGAGCAGGTGGCCAAGTCTGTCGAAGGCGTGCAGGTCGTGGCCAATTCGCTGATCGTCGGCGACTCGTCCATGAATCCGCAGACGGTCACCGCTAAGGCGAAAGAAGTCGCCGAAGAAGGTGAGCATGCGGCCGGCGATGCGTGGATCACCACCAAGGTCAAGGCGCAGCTTCTGGCCGATTCCGACATCAAGGGACTGGACATCAACGTGTCGACCAAGGACGGCGTGGTCACGCTGGCTGGTATGGTCCCCTCCAAAATGGTCCGCGATAAGGCGATCTCCATTGCGAAAGGCGTGAAGGGCGTCAAGAGCGTCAATTCCGACGCGCTAAAGGCCAAGTGACACGCGTCAATCAAACGGCAAAATTAGCGTCCGGAGAGAGGAAGCACTCATGAATGAAGATCGGATTCAAGGCAAGTGGAAGCAGATCAAGGGCCAGCTCAAGGCCAAGTGGGGCGAACTCACCGATGACGACCTGAGCTACGCCGAAGGCAACCGGGATTACCTGCTGGGCAAAATCCAGGAACGCTACGGCCTTGCCAAGGATCGTGCCGAGGAACAGTTGAAGGCCTTCGAAAAAGACCTTCACTGATCAGCGCCGCGTTCTTCACGGAACGCGCGTACAGCCCCCGCCCCCGGCGGGGGTTTTCATTTGTCTCGCCGCGCTCGATGGTCGGGCAACCACCAGCCGTCGATGCGCTCGCCGGCCTGGTGCCGGCCCCAGCTCCCTTCCACAAACGCGCTGAATTCGGCGCGAAAGCGCTCCGGCGCGAAGCGCAGCGCGTTGTCGCGGCAGGCGGCGGGCGCGAGGTCATCGCGCACCCGCTCGAAGCGCTCGATCGCGGCCACGATGGCAGCGACCGACTGTTCGGCGAAGAACAGCCCCGTCGGCGCGGCTCGCGTTCCCTCGATCACCCCGGACGCATCCAGGCCGACGATGGTTTCGCGCGCGCCGCCCCGGCCGAAGGCGATGACGGGCGTGCCGCAAGCCTGCGCCTCCACCGGCGCAATGCCGAAGTCTTCCTCGGCGGCGAAGACGAAGGCCCGGGCGCGCTGCAGGTGATCGCGCAACACCTCGAAGGGCTGATGGCCGAGCAATTCCACATTGGGCGCGGCGACCGCTTTGCACCGCGCCAGATCCGGCCCGTCGCCGATCACGACCAGGCGCCGGTTCGGCATCGCCGCGAAGGCCTCCACGATGAGCGGAATCTGCTTGTAGGGCACCATGCGCGCGACGGTGAGGTAGAAATCCTCCTTTTGCTCGCGCAGCGTGAAGGCGGCGACGTCCACCGGCGGATAGATCACCCTGGACGCGCGGCCGTAGACCTTGCGGATGCGCCGGGCGATGAATTCGGAGATGGCGATGTAGGCGTCCACGCCGTTTACGGTGCGGCTTTCCCACAGGCGCATGTAATGCAGGATCCCCCGCGCAAGGACGCTCTTGATGCCGCGCTCGAGGCCCGCTTCGCGCAGGTATTGATGCTGCAGGTCCCAGGCGTAGCGGATGGGCGAATAGCACATGCACAGGTGCAGTTGGTCGGGCCCGGTCAGCACGCCGCTTGCCACGGCATAGCTGCTCGAGAGCACGAGTTCGTAGGGCGAGAGGTCGAGCTGCTCGATCGCCAGCGGCATCAGCGGCAGATAGGCGCGGTGGTGCGTGCGCGCGCCGGGCAGCCGCTGGATGAAGGAGGTGGTGACCGGCTTGTGGCGGATGCAGCCGCGCTCCCCGGGCGGCAGAAAGTCGATCAGGCTGAACAGCTCGGCCTGCGGATAACAGTCCAGCATCTGCTCCAGCACACGCTCGGCGCCGCCATAGACGTACAGCCAGTCGTGCACCAGCGCGGTTTTGGCGGGCAGGTTCGTCATCATCCGGCGTAGGGGTTTATCCGTTGAGGCGCGCGACAGCGCTTGGCATGGCTCGAGGCTGTGCGTCCTGCGCCAGCGTGAGCATCTTCGCCGCCGCATCGCGCCAGAGGAAGCGCTGGATCTGGCGCGTCCCCGCCGCGATCAGACGTTCCCGCAGGGCGTCGTCCTCCAGGATCTGCTGCAGCTTGCGCGCGATGTCGTCCACATCCTCGGCATCGCAATACAGCGCCGCGTCGCCCGCGACCTCGGGCAGCGAGGCGGCGTAGGAGCACAGCACCGGGCAGCCGAACGTCATCGCCTCCAGCGGCGGCAGGCCGAAGCCCTCGTACAGCGAAGGGAACACGAAGGCGCGCGCGTGGCGATACAGCGCCGCAAGTTCGGCATCGGCCAGATAGCCGGTGCGGACCAGGCCGTCCGCAACCGTGGGCGCGGTTTGCGCGAACACGCGCGCATGGCCGGCGCCGGCCAGCACCAGCCGCACGCCGTGCGGCGCGAGACGCCCGTAGGCGGCCACGAGCCGGGCGATGTTCTTGTTCGGATTGTCGCTGGCCACGGTGAGGATGAACGGCGTATCGCGCAGATCCAGCCGGTCCAGGATCGTCTCGTCCGGCGCCACGCTGCGCCAATGATCGGCGCCGCAGGCGATGATGCGCAGGCGCGCGGCTGGAATCCCGACCAGCAGGCGCAGCTCCATGGCGGAAAACGCCGAATCGGTCGCCACGCGCAGCGTGGAACGGCGCGCGGCCAGCACAAACAAGGCGCGGTAGTAGGCGCGGAAGGCCGGCGTGTAGCCCGCCGGGGCGGATAAAACGGATGCGTCGTGCAGCACGACCACCTGATGGCGCGCGAGGACGGGGAATGTGTTGCACCAGTTGAGCAGCACGCCGCGCGCATGGCGCGGCAGCTCCAGTTGCTCCCACAGATGCCCCCGCAGACGGCCCACACGACGGATGGCAATCGAGCGCAGCGCGGGCAGAGATGCCGGCGCACCCGTCGGCACCAGCACCTGCGCCATGATGGCGTTGCTCGGCGCGCGCGCCGTCAGGAGGTCATCCAGCGCCAGCAGCATCTCGCGCGCATAGCGCTGCACGCCGCTCGTGCGCTGGGTGAGGAATCGCCCATTGATGGTCAGCATGCGGGGCCTTTTCGCACGCGACAGAGACAGACAGCGGCAAGGCGGCTCATTCGATCAGCCGCCGGCCGCGCACTTGAGGCCGTGGCCGCGCGACAGGTCGGCGAGCATCCAGGACAGGGTTTCCTCCAGCGTATAGTCCGGCAACTCGCCCACCGTCGCGTGCAGCTTGGCGGGGTTGCCGATCAGGCACTTGGCGTCGATGGCGCGCACGAGGCCATGGTCGACGTCGACCGCGATCGGGTTGCCGGATAGCGCCCGCAACAGCTCGACCACGTCGGCCACCCGATGGCCCTGTCCGGAGCAGATGTTGACGGTCTCCCCGGCCGGGCAGCGTTCCAGGATGCCGAGATAGGCCTGCGCCACGCGGCGCACGTCGTTGAATTCGCGCACCACGTCCGTGTTGCCGAGCCGGATGCGCGCCTCACCGCGCTGGAAGTGCCCGACGATCTTGGGTACCAGGAAGTTTTCGTTCTGGCCGACGCCGGTGTAGTTGAAGGGCCGGGTGAGCACGATCGGCAGATCCTCCTGCCGCGTGCGGGCCATGTGTTCCATGGCCAGCTTGCTGATCGCGTAGTGATTGATCGGGGCGGGCGTCGCGGTTTCGGTCATCGGCGAACCCTTCGTGCCGCCGTACACCGTCGCGCTGCTGGACAGGACGACCTTCTGCACCGGCGCCCGCTCGGCGATCAGCGCATCGAGCAGGTTCAGCGTGCCGAACAGGTTCACCTGATAGAGCGCTGACGCGTCCTGATGGTTTGCAAACGAGATGGCGGCCAGATGCACGACGTGAGTCGGCTGCACCTTAGCCACCACCTCGCGCAGCCGCGCGGCATCGGTCAGGCTGCCCGCGATCTCGTCGTTGCCGACCGGGTCGTCGCGGACCAGTCCGACGACGCGGTAACCGGCCGCCTGCAGTGTTTGACGCAAGTAAGATCCCGTGAATCCACGCGAACCGGTCAGCAGGACCACACGTTGCGGGCGTATGGTGGCCAGCTCCCCGTCTTTTGACGTAGCGGGTTTGCCTGGCGAAAGCATGTTGCGAATCCTCTTGAAGTCTCCTTGGAACCTCCACGCTGGTGGTGGCGAGCCGGCGCGTCCGACGCTACGGTCCTGTGGAATGAATCGGCGCGCGGATTCGGACCTTGAGGAAGTGAAGAATGCGGAGAAGGGGCGTAGTCAATGGCGCGCAAGGAGCTTGGCCAACACCTGCGCGCTGTCCGTCCATGTCCAGCGCGGGTCTAGGACGGGGGGGCGATGTGTCGTATCCAGTGCCTGCAGGATCCCGCGCCGGATGCCCTCGACCGTCGGTGCCACATAGACGGGCGACTCGCCGCCCGCCTCGCGGATTTCCGGACTATCCGTGCAGACCACCCGCGTCCCGCAGGCCAGAGCTTCGGCAACCGGCATGCCGAAGCCCTCGTACAGCGACGGAAAGACGAACAGATCGGCGCCGCCATACAGGGCAGGCAGATGTTCGTCGCTCACATAACCCAACGACAGGACATCCCGCCCGGCGCTTTCCTGAAGCAACCGGGTCAGCGCGCCGTCCCGCCACCCTTTTCCGCCAACCAGCACGAGTTTGTGGCCGGGAATCGCGCCCGCCTGCTTTAGGTCGAGGAAGGCCCTCACCAGTAGGTCCAGATTCTTTCGGGGTTCGAGCGTGCCCAGCGCCAAAAGATAAGGCGGACCGATGCCAAGCGCCGCGAGCGTGCGATCGATGTCCTGCTGCGGCACGACCGCAAACGAACCTCCCACGGCCGGCGGCATCACCGCATCGACCTTGCGGCCGAGATGCCGCTTGAGCCGATCCGCCGTCCCTTGGGAGATAGCGCAGACGAGATTCGCCTTGCGAACGTCGCGCCGAAAGAACAGCCGATGAGCCCACAGCGTCGGGCGGGCCATGGAATCCGGCGCGACGAGATAGTTGAGGTCGTAGACGGTCGATACCGTCGGGACGGCCGAGCGAAACCACGGCAAAAGGGTCCCACTGGCCCAGAACACATCGACTCCGTCTTCTTCGCAGAGCCGCCCGGCTCTGAATTTCAGCCAGGCGGCATTCTTGAGATGCTTCTTGCCGCGCCATGAATCGACCCGGTACGTCCAGCGATCCGAAATCGTGGGAACCACGACGGGCTGTTTGCTGTAGACGAAGAATCTGGCGTCCGGCAACAGGGCATCCAGCGCCTTGCATATTTCGCAAGTGTAACGCCCGATGCCGGTCAACTTAAGGCTCAGCGGGGTTCCGTCGATGCCAATCCGCATGCGGTCGTTTCTCCGTTCTGATAGTTTTCCACGCGATTGAGCAGACCTCCGAGACGTCACTACGGCCATGCTGAAAAGCGCGGATTTGTCTCGTAGGCGAGAGCCACTTTGTGAACGTCGTCCAGCCCGAATTCCGTTCCATCGAGTTGCCTTATCCGCGTTTTAACGCCGAGAAGGCCGTTTCTCAAACTTCTATATTTCAGGAACGCCTCTGAAGAGAGAGGATGCAACCGCCACGAGGGCTCCCACGCTAGCGAGTTAAGCTTCGCAAGCTCGCCACACTGGTTTGCGATACGCTCCCGTGCCAATGGTTCTGCAAGAAACACCGCCAGCGTGAGTTGCATTCCAAGATTAAAGTTTCGCTGCTGATGCAGGTGAGACGATTGAAGATAGCTGTCGTAGCATAGTAATTGGATTGATTCGGGAACTATAGATCCAAAAATCGGGTGAAGGGATAAATTATTCTCTTTCATGAACGCCTGAAATGGACCAGGGCGCGCGCCCTTGCTCATCGCAGAACTTCCATTGCTGTGCCGCGAGCGTCCCGCAATCGCGACTGGATCTTTTATTCTAAGGAACCTGGACGTCACGAAACTCAGTGCAACCGCTGAGTAAACGTCTGGCGACTGGGCCTTGAAGAAAACGCCTTCCTCATCGCGCGCGGCGTTGATCGCCTCAATCTTCGCAAAACTTCCGTTGTAGATAAGCGGGCCGTCGACATAACTCAGATAACCGGACAGCAAGTCGCTGATGAATCTGGCCGATGAATAATACTTCGTCGCGCTTCTGCTTGGTACGCGAATTTGCCCGGCCGCATCCGTTCCATTGTCCGGCCAGTTGTAATCGACGTAAGGAGCGTTGATGGCGTCCGGACGGTATTCATCAATGATTTTGCTTAGCCGTGTCATGGAGCCGGGAAGCAGCCCGTCATCGTCGCCAAGGAATCCGACATAACCTTCAGAGACGAACGACAGCGCATACTCCCAATTGCTGGACATGCTCAACCGGCGCCCGGTATTGATGTATTTGATTCGCTTGTCCCTGAACGATTCGACAACTTCCCGCGTGTTGTCGTTGCTGTGGTTGTCGCTGACGATGATTTCCAGATTCTCGTAATCCTGGGCGACGACGGTACGAAGGCAGTGGACGAGGACGTCGGCCCTCTCGCGCGTCGGAATGATCACGGTGAACTTGATGTCGTTCGACATGGATTCTTGTGCCTTTCCGTTGAATCTTACGTTGGAATCGAGGGGATGGCGATCAAATCGTAAGTGCTCTCGGTCTAAGGTACTGTGCAAGCACTGCCCTGCTGACGTGCGTAGCCAGCAGACACGCGACTTGTGCGACCACGGCCGCGATGATGAGTACCGAAGCGTTTCGCAGCGGCTGGTCTAATGTGGGTGCGGGACCCGCAAAGCGAATGAGTGAAGCAGGAACAAGGGCGGCTGATGCTGGCGCGAGGATGTCCTGCCCATACCAGCGCCAGAATTCACCGGGAAGCAGACTACGATGGAGAATCGGGGTTGCAATCACCACATAGCAAATGTTGAGAACCGCCCAGATGATCGCGGCCGCAACGGCGCCATAGGCGGAAATTCCGATGTAAAGGCCTGGAACAAGAATGCAAACGGCCAGGAGGTTCACAACAATTGCAAAACGGGTCCGACCATGCGCGAGTTGGAGCGCGTAAGGGGTGTGCATCAGCCCGTTGCACAGCGTGCCGACGGCGAGAATACTGACCAGAGGCGCTGTGGCAGAGGCCGTCGCGGCGTTTCGGGTCCAGAGCAACAGAACATCCTCGGCGAAGAGGGACAGCACGATCGCCGACGGCGCGATCATCACGGTGAGAATCTGTGCAAACCGGTGATACGTCTCCCGCAAGGCAACGACGTCCCCGGCGCCCACCAGCGCGGTGAGACGCGGATAGGTCGCGTTGTGGATCGGCGCGATCATCAGATACAGCGCCCCGCAAAGCGTGGTCGCCAGCGTGTAGTAACCGAACTCGGAAAGCGGCAGCAAACGGGAAAGAATGACCTTGTCGACATGGGTCAGAAGCAGCGAGAGGATGGTGATCAAGGCCATGCCGCCGGCAAAGTGGCGCACCTGTTGCAGGGTGCGCCAATCGAACCGGGCCGGGCGGCGTGAGGGGGGAAGCAGCCGATGCATGTGCAACGCCAGGACGGCGGTTTCGAGTATGACCACGATGCCCTGAAAGATGAAGAAAAGCTGGATGCTCGGAGCAATCAGGGCTAGCACCAGCACGGCGCCCAGCCCACGCACGGTAGTGAACAGGGCCGTGCAGCCGTTCAGCCAGACCTGATCCTGTAGGCCGTTGATTGCCCCCCGATACAGCCCGTTCAGCCAACGCAGCGCGATCACCACGCCGGCAATCGCCAGCGCCTGCGCGATGCTTGCGTCGGGCAGATGTTCGGTGCGCAGCCAGTGAGCGGAAAGCCAGGGCGCCGCAGCCGCGATGCCCATCGCGATGGCTGCCGCAACGGCCGCATAGATCAGTTCGACGGAGCGCAGCAGATCGCGGATGCTTTGCGGGGTGTGCGCGCCGGCCGTCAGACGTGCCATCTCGCGGGTCAGCATGGGCGTCAAGCCCATGTCCAGCACGCTCATCCAGGCTTGCAGCAGAGCAAACACGCCGATCAGGCCGTAGGCCTCCATGCCGAGATAGTGGATATACAGCGGAACGAAGGCCAGGCCCATGATGGCCGACCAGGCGTTGCCCAGATAGTTGGCGATGATGTTCCGGCGGACGCTGGGGGGTGGGGATGCCGATGGCGCCGCGGCCTCAGATGCGTTTGAGATAGCCATCCGGCGCAACGGTGATCAGCAGCTTGTTAGGGATGCTCTGGTCGATTTCGAATTCGGGATGGGTTTTCAGGTATTCCCAGACCGCCGTCTTGGGGTTGTTGCCTGGTCCCCAAGGACGGTCGGGGAACATGTTCGTGGGCATGTCCTCGATGATGGTGTCGAACACCACGCAGTAACTGCCTGCGCTTACCAGCGGCGCGAAGGCCTCCAGTTCCGCCAGCACGTGGTCGTGGGTGTGGTTGCTGTCGAGGCACACCAGCACGCGAGAATAGTCGGCGGCGAATGCATGCACCTGCGCGACCACGTCCGGCGCGATGCTGGAGCCCTGAATCATCTGAATGCGCGTCGCCATCGGATGCGCCTCGATCGCCGCGCGGTTGTGGGCGCGGATGTCGATGTCGATTCCCAACACCTTGCGGCTCGATTCCCGAGGGTTGAAGCTGACGCCCGCTTCGATGGCCTCGCAAATGTCGAGCTGGGCGAGCATCGAGGCGCTGAAAATGAGTGAGCCGCCATGGGCGATGCCGGTTTCGATGATCAGATCTGGTTTGATCTGCCAGATGAGTTCCTGCATGGCCACAATGTCCTGCGGATACTGGATGATGGGTCGGCCTTGCCAGGTGAAGTTGTAGCTGTATCCCCCGATTGCTCCCACCTTCAACATCCATGCAAGGGAATCCTTGGGCAGGGTCAATTCTCGGCCCAGTCTTTCAATGTTTTCCTTTACTTCTTTTTGAAATTGCGTTCTTGAGTCCATATAAGGCTTTTCAAGGGAAAGTAATTTCGACATGGTCGATACGGCCACCAATCTGTGCGCCGGCATAAAGATTTTCGTAGCAAAACTGCTCGAAGCCGGCTGCTTTCATCGCATTCGCCGTGCGGTCAATATCATAGGGAATTCGCCGAAGGGCTATTGCATCGCCATCCATTACAGCATACGCCGCGCGATTATCGCCATCGCGTGGCTGACCAACCGAGCCGGGGTTGCAGTAACCGCTCATCCCATAATCCACCAAAGTCTGAACATGTGTATGTCCAGAAAACAACCACCGCACACCGCATGGAATTATGTCTTTCGTGATTTTGTAAAGATACTGATCGAGAGGATTCTCCGGCCCTCCGTGAATAAAGAGAATCCCGTCATCCTGCAATCGATTGACCGAGTCTTTCATCCACTCAAGCTGTTTGCCATTGAGCATCCTTCGCTGATATTCAATGATTTGGGACACAACCCGCGAACGAGGACAATTTTTATTCTGGGTTATATAGCTATCGTGATTGCCAAGAATATTGATGGCGTGAAGTGACCCAAGAACATCTATGCATTCCCCGAGCTGTGCGCCATATCCCGCAACGTCTCCAAGCGAAATGAAGCGAACACAACCGAGCTTTCGGGCGTCCGCAACAACAGCCTCCAGCGCAGCCAGGTTGCTATGAATATCAGACAGGATCGCCAGCATAAACAATATAGTCCTCAAAATAACGCCAAGCCGTTCCTTCTCGAATTACCGGATTATCAGGAATGCGATGATCCAAATAAAAATCGATGGCCATTGCCGCCTCGTTAAAACCAAATTCTGTTCGCAATGAATTGCTGCTAGAAAACCTCGGGTTGATTTCCAAAAGATAGGCATTCTTCCCTTCGACCCGAAACTGCAAATTGGTAGGGCCTTGTGGCTGAAAATGCGCGCATAGTTTTTTTACAGCTGACTCAATCAACGGGCAATCGAGCATGACCTCGGCCTCTTGCGTGTTCCCTGTTGGAGATAATCGCCGACGAAAAATGATTGGCCTCAATATGTTCTGGTTACCCAAGCCAAAAGCACCGACGGTATATTCGGTTTCTGGTTTTCCAACGATGCGCTGAAGCATCCATGGGTAGTTGACTTTTTTTCGCCAATAGTCAAAGTCACTTGCATTCTCTATTTGAACAATGCCACGGGATGCGTTGCCTTGCAAGGGTTTCAGCAATAACGGTGGCGGACCAAGCAACTCGATTGCCTCGCGCCATGAATCTGGCTGGCAAGCTGGAATGGTCGGATAACTGATTTTCTCAAGCGCCAACCCCAGAAGCAACTTGTCCTTGGCCAATTGGATAAGGCTGGGGGAATTGAGCGCCAACACACACTGTCTTTCCTTGAAGCGATCACGATGCTGATCGAAAAAAAATACATCGCTCTCGATCCCTGGCAGAATAAGGTCAACCTTGTGCCGTTCAATAACCCGATCCCAGAATTCAAGATACTCCGGAGTATCCTCGGCCACAGCTGGCTTTTGTTCAAATGCATCAACCATGAAACTGCCAGGCGATTTTGCGTTGCGATCAATGCCAATGATATGCGCATGACGTCCCGAGGCACGAAGACTGCGCACGATGCCTTGCCCGATGATCGCACCAACGCCAGTAACTACAATATTGGTTGCATCTCGCACGATTTCAGTCTACATCCAGGGGGCCAAAACTTTCGGAAGTACTCGCATCACGAATCAACGTAACGCCCCATGGCAGGGAAATTTTTGGATAAACACCCAGCTCCTTGAAAAGAGCATCGCCATGATGAAAAGTAACTTTCCTGAACGGGGGTTTATTGGCGTCAATCGATACCCTCCCGCCTTTGCCATATACAACGTAGGCCGCGCGAGCCAGATCGTGCATATCCACATCCGTTGGATGGCAGGCAGCATGTATTCCTTGTAACCGGCTGTCGGCAGCCTCTATTAGAAGATTTGCCGCATCTGAAATATGCATGAAATTTCGTGGCCCGCTGGCTGGTGGCATATTGAGCGGCAACCCTCTGGAGGCATAAGCAATGATGCGACCGAACCATGGCTGGTGGGCGCAACAGCGACCCTCCGTATCCCAGAGCTGCCCAAACCGCAAACTGCAAAACTGTTTGCCATGGATCATCGTATGCCAATCCAGGATTCGCTCCGCTTCTGCTTTGCTAAAGCCATATGAAGTCATGGCGCCATACCCAGGTTCCGGGTAAGAGGAAACTGAGCCGGCATAAACGATTTTTTCAACATGGGCCTGTCGCTCAATTTTTATTACTTTGGCGCAACCACTGATATTTACCCGGATGTTTTCCAGCACCCCATCGTGACTGTTATCTCCGAATGCCGCCGCGCAATGAATCAGGACTTCTGCTTCAAATGGTTTCGTGAATACCGGGGAAGCGTCAGCGGAAAGGTCAACGACAATATCGCTGTCCGATGCGCGACCAGCTCGCAAAACAGTGGCACCCTTGTTGGATAGCTGGCGACAAACTTCTTTACCTAGCATGGAAGTCGCGCCGAGCACGATTGCCGAATTCACTGCGGCTCCAACTCCATCAACAAGCCAACACACAAGTCAGGAAAATCGATACCAACACGCAACATGGCTTGAAGATTCGCTTCAAAATCATCAAGCGTCTTGAGTACTCCGAGAGGCAATGGCTTTAGGTAAATACCTTCTTCACATGTAATGCGGTAACCAGCTCGTTCAACGGCTTGTCGCAATGTATCCCGGCAGTATTGTCTTTGATGACCAAGTGCAAGATCATTCGCATTAAGGCTATAAATGTCTTCGATAAGGCCAAGCTCAAGTCCAAGACGGCGGTTGAGCGATTTCGCATTTGGCACGGCGATGTAAAGTCTGCCTCCTGGCTTCAAAAAATGGCGGTATCGCTCCAGAATCAAATCCGGATTGTCTACATGTTCCAAAACAAACCCCATGATGATGACATCAAATTTTTCATCAGGAGAATATTCTTCAAAGTAGGCCGTCACAATTTCGCCAGTGAAATTCGGATTTGCTTGCCGAAACTGGTCTATGACAACAGTCGACCCCTCGACAATGACATGTCGATCACTGGCAGTGGGGAAAATTTTCGCTGTGTACCCATGACCTAAACCCAGTTCAAGCAAAGCCGATGCATGTTTGAATCGATCAATAATCCGGCGGGGATACCAGTTAAGAATTAAATTGTTTTCAATCTCCGTCGCCGCATTGGGTCGATATTCGGAAGATACGGAATTCAGGTTTCTTTTCATTGTCTAGGGGTTCTTTTGTTTAGGCGGTCCATGAAACCTCGCCACCCAACTGTGCGTCCGGCAATATGGGAAATACCCTCCGGCCCACAATTAGCAATTAAATCCAGCGCGCTGACATAAGGAGTAAATGCGCCATGAAGTTGAGCGTGTGGATCAAGCACATAGTCAATATACTCAACAGGGATTCCTTGCGCTTCAAAGGCGGCATGATCCAGATAATTGCTGGCACCATGCCCCGTTAAATAGCTGGATGCTCTTAAGGCACTACAAATATTTATCAAGCGCTGCGAGCTTGTACCGGCCAATTGAAGCGTAGAGGACCTTAAAAAATGACAGTTTTTCTCAATTTCCGGATAGTATTTAATCAATGCCTCGGTCGACGCAATGGCGAGATCAGCAAGAACAGTGTGGGGCCTAGCAAAGACGCTCTCGACCAGGCTGAGCATGTCAGCACAATAGGGTGCGCCGAGATACGCTTGCTTCAACTGGTCTAGATGACTACGTCGCCAGTCTTGTGAGTTATCTATCTTGATTTCATTTATCAGTTGCCCCCTTTTCCAGTGGGAAAGGGGGGCCGTGAGCCATTGAATACCTTGTTTTGTTTTAATTTGCACTCTATTGAAAAATCCACGCACGAATTGCACGTCATCATAGTAAACAAAGGTATTGCATAGCTCCACTTGCTGAAGCTGGCCGACCCATGGAAAGTACATGGGTTGAGAAACGACAACTCGATTACCCGATGGATGAGTCATCGTCATCAGTAAAAGCCTTCAACACGGATACGACTCTGTCAAGATCTTCCTGAGTGATCTCGTGATAACTCGGCAGGTTGATCGTTCTTTGCGGAATATCTTGCGTAACACGGTTTTGCGCTATGGGTTTGAACATCGGCAAACCGGACAGGGGATGAAAGAACACCCGAGCGTCGATATTTTCCTCGGCAAACGCTGCCTGAAGAATCTCTCTGGTGATTCCGTGCGACCTGTCGAACACAACCGTCGGCATCCATGCGCCGTTGATGGTACCGGGCGGTTCGGGGTTCATCGCGACGCCGGGCAGTTCTTCCAGTGCCGCTTTGTAGTAGGCGAGAATCTCCCGCTTGCGGTTGACCAGTTCGTCGATGCGTTCGAGTTGTGCGCAGCCGATGGCGGCCTGGATGTTGGACATCTTGTATTTGAAGCCGACGACATCGGGCCAGAACTGTTTGGTTTGCCCGCGTGCGCGGCCGTGGTTGCTGAGCGTCAGTACCCGCTCGTAGAGATCGGCGTCGTTGGTGACGAACATGCCGCCTTCGCCGGTGGTGAGCGTCTTGGTGCCGTGGAACGAAAACGCGCCGAACCGGCCCATCGAGCCGGCGCGCCGGTCGTGATAGACCGAGCCGATGGCCTCCGCTGCATCCTCGATGACCGGGATGCCGTGCCGCTCGCCGATCGCCAGCAGTTCATCCATCGCGCAGAGGTTGCCGTAGAGGTGAACCGCGAGAATGGCCTTGGTGCGCGGGGTGATGGCCTGTTCGACCAGCGCCGGGTCCAGACACCAGGAGTCGGGCAGGATGTCCACGAACACCGGCGTTGCGCCCAGATGCACGATGGGCGCGGCGCTGGCGATCCAGTTGGTGTCGGCCATGATGACGTCGTCGCCCGGCCCGACGCCGAGTGCGGCCATGCCCATGTGCAGCGCGCCGGTGCAACTGGAGGTGGCGATGGCGTACTCGACACCGAGGTGGGTCTTGAAGGCTTCTTCAAAACGCACGATGTAGTCGTAGCAGTGTTCGCCCCAGCCGTTGGCCGCCGCATCCGTTGCGTACCGGACTTCCAGTTCCGTGATCGACGGCTTGGTGTAGGGGATGCGCGGTTTCATGCGATGCGTAGCTCCGGAACCGCGGTGACAAAGCGTGTGCCGTGCGCCGTCAGGTATGCGTTCTGCTGCTCGATCTCCGGCGCGATATTCCACGGCAGGATCAGCACGTAGTTCGGCGCCTGCTCCCGCAACGCATCGGGCGGCAGGATGGGGATATGGCTGCCGGGCAGGAACTTGCCCTGCTTGGACGGCGCGGCGTCGCAGACGAAGGGCAGCAGGTCGGGCTTCACGCCGGCGTAGTTGAGCAGGGTATTGCCCTTGGCGGCGGCGCCGTAGGCGGCGACCTTCTTGCCCGCTCGCTTCTGCTGGATGAGGAATTCGAGCAGGTCGTCCTTGATGCGGTCGGCGCGGGCCTGAAAGCCGGCGTAGGTGTCCAGGCGTTGCAGGCCGCGTCGGGATTCCTCCGCCAGCAGCGCGCCGACGGCGGCGGTGGTGGCGCGTGCATCCTCTGCATGGCAGCCAAACAGGCGCAGGCTGCCGCCGTGGGTGGGCAGTTCTTCCACGTCGAACACCCGCAGGCCGGCGGTCGCGAGGATGCGGCTCGCGGTGTGCAGCGACAGGTAGGAGTAATGCTCGTGGTAGACGGTGTCGAACTGGGTGTGCTCGATCAGCCGCATCAGGTGCGGAAACTCCAGCGTGACGGTGCCGCCCGGCTTGAGCGCCGCCTTGAGGCCGCGGGTGAAGTCGTTGATGTCCGGCACGTGGGCGTAGACGTTGTTGCCGATGACGAGGTCCGCCTGTCTTCCCTGCGCAGCCAGTTGACGTGCCAGCGCCTCGCCGAAGAATTCCCGGAGTATCGGGATGCCGAGCTGTTCCGCGGCCGCGGCGGTGCTGGCGGTGGGCTCGATGCCAAGACACGGGATGCCGGCGGCCACCACGTGCCGCAGCAGGTAGCCGTCGTTGGCGGCGACTTCGATGACGAAGCTGTCCGCGCCGAGCGCGATCCGCTCACGCATGGCCTCCACATAGCGCCGGGCGTGCTCCAGCCAGGTGCTGGAAGTGGATGAGAAATAGGCGTAGTCGGGCCGGAACAGCGCCTCGGCGCGGGCGTAATCCTCGGTCTGCACCAGCCAGCAGTGCGCGCAGACGTGGAGCTTGAGCGGGTACCAGGTCTCCGGGGCGTGCAGGTCGTCCGCGGTCAGGTAGGCGTTGGACGGCGGAGCGAAGCCGAGGTCCAGAAACACATGCTTGAGCGGCTGGGCGCAGTGGCGGCAGTTCATGGCGCCCGTCCAAACCGGTCGTCGATCGGCGGGTGGCTGCGGTCGCGCGGCGAGAGGTCCGTGACGGGCAGCGGCCAGCGGATGCCGAGTGCCGGGTCGTCGTGGCGGACGCCGCCTTCGGCCTCGGGCGCGTAGAACGCGGTGTGCAGGTAGAGCAGCTCGCTGTCCGGCGCCAGCACCTGAAAGCCGTGCGCGCAGCCTTCCGGGATCACCAGCATGCGCTGGTTGTCCGGCGAGAGTTCCTCCGCGTGCCAGTGCAGAAAGGTCGGCGACTTGGCGCGCAGGTCCACCGCCACGTCCCACACCCGGCCATGCAGACAGCGCACCAGTTTCATCTCGGCGTGCGGCGCGCGCTGAAAGTGCAGGCCGCGAACGGCACCCACGGCGGCGGTGCGGGAGTGGTTGATTTGCATGATGTGCCGATCGCCGAGGACGCCGGCCAGTTCGCTCGCGCAGAACAGGCGGCCGAAGCTGCCGCGCGGGTCGGTGTGGGGATTGCCGGTGACGACCATCACGCCGGGAAGATCGGTGCGGGCGAGCTTCATGCGCAGACCCGGCGCGGAAGGGTTGCGCTCATTGTGGCGACGTAGGCGCCCAGTTGCTGGCGGCTGAGGACGCTGCCCCGCTCGAGCCAGGCGCGATACCAATCGGTCGTGGCCGCGATGGCCTGATCGAAGGTCCAAACCGGCTGCCAGTTCAGTCTGCTGCGCGCCTGGGCGCTGTCGAGGTAGAGCAGCCGCGCTTCATGCGGCTGCGGCTCGCTGGTGATCCGCCAGCGCAGCGCCGGCCAGTCCCGCCGCACCCGATCGAGCACCTCGGCGACGCTGCGATTGGCTTCCGGCTCGGGACCGAAATTCCAGGCTTGCGCAAAGGCGCGGTCGCCTTCCAGCAGCTTCTGGCCCAGCAGCAGGTAGCCGTGCAGCGATTCCAGGACGTGTTGCCAGGGGCGCGTGGCGTCGGGCGAGCGGATGGCGAGCGGCGCGTTGCCTTGGATGCTGCGCACCAGATCGGGAATCAGGCGATCTTCCGACCAATCCCCGCCGCCGATCACATTGCCGGCGCGTGCGCTGGCCAGCAGCGGGGCGTCCGGCGCGCTGAAAAAGGCGCTGCGATAACTGGCGACGACCAGTTCGGTGCCCGCCTTGGAGGCGCTGTAGGGATCGTGCCCGCCCAGCCGGTCGTTCTCGCGATAACCCCATGGCCATTCGTGGTTTTCGTAGCACTTGTCGGAGGTGACGACGACGACAGCGCGGACGCTGGCCGTCTTGCGGCAGGCTTCGAGCAGGTGGGCCGTGCCCATGACGTTGGTGGACCAGGTTTCGATGGGGTCGCAGTAGCTGCGGCGAACCAGCGGTTGCGCCGCCAGGTGGAAAACGATTTCGGGCTGGAATTCGGTGAGCGCTTGAGCGAGCGCGGCTCCGTCGCGGACATCGAGGCGCCGATCGTCGAGCGGCAAGTTCAGCAGCGTCCAATGGTTGGGGATTGACGCCGGTGCGAGCGCGATCCCGGCTAGCGCGCTGCCGAGCTCCTGCAGCCACAGCGCGAGCCAGCTCCCCTTGAAGCCGGTGTGGCCGGTGATCAGCACGCGCCGGCCGCGATAGACGTCCGCGAGCGTGGTCATGACCAGCATTTCCAGGGCGCGCGACCGGATGCCCAGAGTTCTTCGAGGTTGTTCTTGTCGCGCAGGGTGTCCATGGGTTGCCAGAATCCGCGATGCTCGAAGGATTTGAGCTGGCCGTGATCCGCAATCGTTTGCAGCGGGCTGCCCTCCCATGAGCACTGATCGCCTTCGATGTGGTCGAGCACGCCGGGATTCAGCACGAAAAATCCGCCGTTGATCCAGGCGCCGTCGCCGGGGGGTTTTTCCTGGAAGCCGACGACGGTCGTGCCGTCGCGCACGAGCGCGCCGTAACGCCCCGGGGGCTGCACGGCCGTGACGGTGGCGAGCTTGCCGTGCGCGCGGTGAAACGCGATCTGGGCGGTGATGTCGATGTCGGCGATGCCGTCGCCGTAGGTGAAGCAGAACGAGGACTCGTGCCGGATGTGTTCGGCGACGCGCTTGAGTCGGCCGCCCGTTCGCGTGTCGTCGCCGGTGTCCACCAGCGTGACCTGCCAGGGCTCGGCGTGGCGGTGGTGGACCACCATCTGGTTGGTGCTCATGTTGAAGGTGACGTCCGACATGTGCAGGAAATAGTTGGCGAAATATTCCTTGATGACGTAGCCCTTGTAGCCGCAGCAGATGATGAAATCGTTGACGTCGTGCGCTGAATAGATTTTCAGGATGTGCCACAGGATGGGTCGCCCGCCGATCTCGATCATGGGCTTGGGCTTGAGGTGGGTCTCCTCGGAAATCCGGGTTCCGAGTCCGCCTGCGAGAATCACGGCCTTCATGTCGCGGGCTCTTGGGTTGGGGTGCGTCGTGCGTCTGGAACGGGGAAGTCGGTGCATGCCGGACCGCTCCGGCCGGGCCGGCGGAGACGGGCTGCCGGGAAGGTCTCGACGCTCGGGTGGATCGCGGCTCGCAAGGCCGGTCCACGGAGATTGCCTGTCCAGCATCGCTGGCCGGCGCGCACGCTACCGCCAAGCGCCGTCGCGCGCCTGGGGCTGGGTCGGTTGCGGGCGATGGCGGCGGTGCGCCGGGCCTCGCGGGTGTTCATCGATGGGTGCGTCATGTCAAAAGCCTTATCGGCCGGCGCAGGACAATCCAGAGGGATGCGACGAGAAGTTGTGGCAGCGCCAGCCTTGGGGAGGTGGCGGCAGGGCGGGATGGATCGCCACGGCGCTGCGCGCCTCGCGATGACGGCGCGGGGCCGGGCGTCGACAGACGGGGCCGGGTGGATCCCCGTGGCGCCGGGCGCCTCCCGATGACGGGGCGGGGTGCGGTGTCGGTTCACGTCGTGGCGATGACGGTGGGGCGGCGGAGCGCAAGTCGCTGCAGATGACCTCGACTGCGACTGAATCACCGTCATTGCGAGCCCGCTTGGCGGGCGTGGCAATCCATGCCTTGTCTTCCGCTGTCGTGGGTGGCGAGGCCGATGGATCGCCACGGCGCTGCGCGCCTCGCGATGACGGAAGCGGGTGCGGTGTCGGTTCACGTCCTAGCGATGACGGAGGCCAAAGACGGCGGGCGAAAGACGGCGGGCGGAAGAGGGAAGCGGCGGGCGGAAAAGAAAACAGCGCTTTGCAATGGCGGGAGCCGGTCGCCGCAGGCGGCCGGTGCCGCGCCCGCCGCGCGGCGGGGCCTAGGTGCCGGCCGGGGCGTAGTGGCACTCGACCCACTGCCGGTAGCTGCCGTCCATGACGCCGCGCCACCAGTCCTCGTGGGCGAGATACCAGGCGAGGGTCTTGGCGATGCCGGTCTCGAAGCGCTCGGCGGGGGCGAAGCCCAAGTCCCGGCCGATCCTGGTGGCGTCGATGGCGTAGCGCAGGTCGTGGCCGGGCCGGTCGGTGACGAAGCGGATCAGCGTTTCGCTCGGAATGCCCCGCGCGGCGGGGGCCTGCGGGAAGCGCGCGGCGAGCGTGGCATCGGCGGCGAAGGCCGCGTCCACCAGCCGACAGAGATGACGCACGATGTCGAGGTTGGCCCATTCGTTGTGCCCGCCGATGTTGTAGGTCTCCCCGACCCGGCCATGGGTGAGGACGCGCGCGATGCCGCGGCAGTGGTCCTCGACATAGAGCCAGTCGCGGATGTTGCGCCCGTCGCCGTAGATGGGCACGGGCTTGCCGTCCAGCAGGTTGACGATGGCGAGCGGGATGAGCTTTTCCGGGAAGTGGTAGGGCCCGTAGTTGTTGGAGCAGTTGCTGGTGGTGACGGCGAGGTCGTAGGTGTGGTGGTAGGCGCGCACCAGATGGTCGGAGGCCGCCTTGCTCGCGGCGTAGGGCGAGTTGGGGGCGTAGGGCGTGGTTTCGGTGAAGGCCGGGTCCGCGCTCCCGAGCGAGCCGTAGACCTCGTCGGTGGAGACGTGATGGAAGCGGTGCGCGGGCACGCGCCGTTCCGCCAGCCAGACCTGGCGGGCCGCTTTCAGCAGGCTGTGCGTGCCGTTGACGTTGGTGTCGATGAAGGCGTCCGGGCCGTGGATGGAGCGGTCGACGTGCGATTCGGCGGCGAAATGCACCAGCGTGTCGATGGTCTCCGCGCGCAACAGGTCGCCGACGAGCGCCGTGTCGCGGATGTCGCCATGCACGAAGCGCAGCGCCGGATGCGCGCGCACGGGGTCGAGGTTGGCGCGGTTGCCGGCGTAGGTGAGCGCGTCGAGCACTACCACGCGCCCGCCTTCATGCGCGCTCAGCCAGTGGTGCACGAAATTGGCACCGATGAAGCCGGCGCCGCCGGTGACGAGCAGTCGCTGCGGGTGGTGCGTCATGGCTCGCGCTCCGACGCTCTCCAGGCGGCGAGCGTCTGGTCGAGGCCGCCGCGCCAGTCGGGTGGGGCGAGGCCGAAGGTCGCGGCCATGCGCGCGCCGTCCAGCATCGACCAGGCCGGGCGGCGCGCCGGCGTGGGGAACTCGTCGGTGGTGATGGGCGTGACCGGCACGGGGGCGGGGAGCAGGCCCTGTGTCACGGCGGCGTGGACGATGGCCTCGGCAAAGCCGTGCCAACTGACCGCGGGCGCCCCTGCATGGTGGTAGACGCCGAAGGCCAATGCTTCGCCGGCCGCGATGCGGCGGGCCAGCGCGATCAGCGTTTCGGCGAGGTGCCCGGCCCAGGTGGGGCTGCCGGTCTGGTCGGACACGACGCGCAGGGCGCCGCGCTCGCGCGCGAGGCGCAGCGCGGTGCGCACGAAATTGGGGCCGTGGGCGCCGAACAGCCAGGCGGTGCGCACGATGAGGTGCCGCGGCAGCGCGTCCTGGACGGCCTGTTCGCCGGCGAGCTTGCTCGCGCCGTAGACGTTGATCGGTGCGGTGGCGTCGTCCTCGCGCCAGGGACGCCGGCTCTCACCATTGAAGACATAGTCGGTCGACACATGCAGCAGCGCGGCGCCGATCCCGGCGCAGGCGCGGGCGAGCGTGGCCGGCGCATCGCGATTGGCGGCAAAGGCGCGGTCGGGCTCGGCTTCGGCGCGATCCACGGCCGTGTAGGCGGCGGCGTTGATCACGACCCGCGGCCGCAGGCGCGCGAGCGTCGCTTGCACGGCCGGCGCATCGGTCAGGTCCAGCGCGGCGCGGGGTAGGCAGACGGCTTCATCAGGCGCCAGGCGCAGCGCCAGTTCGCGGCCGAGCTGGCCACCCGCGCCGGTGACGAGGATGTTCATGCCGACCCCGGGTACGCGGGCAGCCGCTCGGCCAGGATGTCGGCGAGGCGCGGCAGGCGCGCGTCCTTCTCCGAGACACGCAACGGCGCGTCCAGCGCCGGCCAGGCGATACCGAGCGCCGGATCGTCCCAGCGCACGCCGCCCTCGCTCGCCGGGTCGTAGTAGTCGGTGCAGCGGTAGAGGAAATCGGCGACCTCGGACAGCACGAGGAAGCCGTGGGCAAATCCCGGCGGGATGTAGAGCTGGCGGTGGTCGACGTCGTCCAGTTCGACCGCGAGCGAGCGGCCGAAGTGGGGCGAGCCGCGCCGGAGGTCGACCGCCACGTCCAGCACCCGGCCGCGGGCGACGCGCACCAGTTTCCCCTGCGGCCGCGCGAGCTGATAGTGCAGCCCGCGCAGCACGCCGCGGCCCGAGCGGGAATGGTTGTCCTGCACGAAGGGCTCGGTGATGCCCTGCGCGGCCAGCACGTTCGCGCGGCCGGTTTCGACGAAGAAGCCGCGCGCATCGCCGTGGACGGCGGGCTCGATGAGCAGCACGCCGGGCAAGGCCGTTGCGCTGATCTTCATGTGGCGCCGCCCTGCGTGACGAGATCGACGAGATAACGGCCGTAGCCGTTCTTCTGCAGCGGTTCCGCGAGGCGCAGCACGGCCGCGGCGTCGATCCAGCCCTGGCGGTAGGCGATCTCCTCGGGGCAGGCGATCTGCAGTCCCTGGCGGGCCTGCATCACCTGCACGAAATTGGCCGCATCGAGCAAGGAATCGTGGGTGCCGGTGTCGAGCCAAGCGTGGCCGCGGCCCAGCCGTTCCACGCGCAGGCCGCCGTCCGCGAGGTAGGCGTTGTTGAGGTCGGTGATCTCCAGTTCGCCGCGGGCCGAGGGGCGCAGCGCGGCGGCGCGGGCCGGAGCGGTCTCGTCATAGAAGTACAGCCCGGTGACGGCGTAGTTCGAGCGCGGCCGGGCGGGTTTTTCCTCGATCGAGGAAGCTCTTCCCGCGGCGTCGAAGGACACCACGCCATAGCGCTCGGGATCGCGCACCCAGTAGCCGAAGACCGTCGCGCCGTCCGTCTGTGCGCTCGCCGCAGCAAGCGATTCGGCGAGGCCGTGGCCGAAGAAGATGTTGTCGCCGAGGATCAGCGCCGAGGGCGCGCCGGCGAGGAAATCCGCGCCGATCAGCAGCGCCTGGGCAATGCCGTCGGGTTCGGGCTGCACGGCGTAGCGCAGCGTCATGCCCCACTGGCCGCCGTCACCGAGGACGCGGACGAAGGCCGCAGCGTCATGCGGCGTGGTGATGACGAGCACCTCGCGAATGCCGGCCAGCATCAGCGTGCAGAGAGGGTAGTAGACCATGGGCTTGTCGTAGACCGGCATGAGCTGCTTGCTCACGGCGACGGTCAGCGGATAGAGCCGGGTGCCGGAGCCACCAGCGAGCAGGATGCCTTTGCGTGAGGTCGAACCGGGCATGGACGTCGATTCTGGATGAAACGCTGTGAGGCGGACATCTTGGCACACTGAAGCGCCGTTTGCGTGTCATCGCCAAGGTTGCAAAGCCCGTGGCGATCCCGGCACCGGTGGATTCAGGCGGTGCCTGGCCCGTGGTCGATGGCCTCGCACAACAGATGCAGGATCAGGATGTGCATTTCCTGGATGCGGGCGGTGCGGGCCACGGGCACGATCAGCGCCTGGTCGACCCGGCCCGCCAGCGCGCCGCCGTCGCGGCCGAGCAGGCCGATGGTGGCGATCTCCTGCGCGCGGGCCGCTTCCACGGCGCGCAGCACATTGGGCGAATGGCCGGAAGTGCTGAGCGCGAGCAGGACGTCGCCCGGCCGGCCCAGCGCCTCGAGCTGGCGCGCAAAGATCGCCTCGAAGCCGTAGTCGTTGCCGATGGCGGTGAGGGCCGAGGTGTCGGTGGTGAGGGCGATGCCGGCGAGGCCGCGCCGTTCGCGCTCGAAGCGCCCCGTGAGTTCGGCCGCGAAGTGCTGGGCGTCGGCTGCCGAGCCGCCGTTGCCACAGGCGAAAACACGTCCGCCCTCGCGCAGCGCCCGGCCGATGCATTCGGCGGCGCGCAGGATGTCGGGCGCCAGGGCGGTCACGGCCTCGAGCGCGGCGCGGTGTTCGGCGAGGCTGTGCTGGATCGACGCGGTCATGGTCTCTCAACGCCGGGAATGGTGGGGTGGCCGCAGTGTATCAGCCGGCATCGGATGTTGCGGCGCTCGGTGAGGGGTGTCACGGCGTTCTCCGCATCACCGGAAGTGCGTGATGCTCAGGTGCCCGCGCGCTGCAGTTGACGTTCATGGAGGGTCACGCGCTGCGTCGCGCCGAGCAGGTCCATGAGCACGATGACCCGCGCCTCGCCGTCGCGGGCTGCGAATACCGCCCGCAGTCCGGTGAAGGGTCCCGCGGTGACTTCCAGCGCCTGGCCGGTTTGCCATTCCACGACCCGCGTCATGCCGCCTTCGCCGCATTCCAGACGCAAGCGGTCCACGAAACCATCCGGCAACGCAGCAGGCTCGAGCCCGAAGCGCACCAGGCCGACCACGCCCTGTGTCGAACGGATGGGCGCGGTGTTCTGCCGGGCCAGGTCGAGTCGTGCGAAGAGGTAGCGTGGGAAGAAGGCCGAGCTGACCCATTGTGTTTGTCGGCGGACTTGCCTGCGCTCGCGGATCAGCGGCAGGTAGCAGGTGAATCCCTGACGCTCCAGATGCGTGAGGGCGGTTTGTTCCTGCCGCGGTTTGGTATGGACGGCGTACCAGCGGGCCATCAGCGGATATCCGGGGATGTGGCCGGCGCGGATTCCGCGATCGCCTGTTCGGGATGCTCGATTCCGAGGGCCATGAGTTCGCGCTGCAGTGCATCGATCTCGGCGCGGATCGTTTCGTACTCGGCGCGTTTGTGTCGCAGGAACTGCACCGTCGCCCACGTCTTGGCCTCGATGCCGGCGGGGGTGAGGAGATAGGTGTAGTGCTTCTTGTCCGGATTGCGGCGGAAGTTGTCGAGCTTGATGTGTCCTTTTTCGATGAGCGCCCGCAGGCAATAATTGATCTTGCCGACGCTGACGCCCATCTCTCCGGCCAGCTCCCGCTGTGTCGCCGCAGGGTCGCGGGAGAGGCGTTGCATGAGGCGGTAACGAACTTCGTCTGCGGTCATCGCCGGCTCCGTTCAAGGTCTGAACGCAGGTTAGCGCGCACCGGATGCGGCTGCAAGGGGCGGCCTCCGACGACGCATTCCCGACGGCGCCGGCTCATTCGACGCGCTGGCGCAGCCGCAGTCGAGCCAGCGTTCCGTACCCCTGCGCGCCCGGCCGGGCGGGGGTGCGCGCGAGGCGCGATGCGCCACCGACCGTCCGTTCCGCGACGCATCGTCGGCCCACGCGCCGATGAATCCGTTCTTTCCAGCATTCGAAAAACACGTTATGCTTTTTGCCGCGCCATAATCACTAACCGGCGGGGAGAAAGTTCAGTGGAAAAGACGAGAAAGAAGCGAGTGAAATACACCCCGGAATTCGTCGACAGCGTCGCGCAGAAGTTGCGGGACCTGCCCCCGGTGGAGTCCGCAAAGAAATCGGCCCAACTGAGCAAGCAGGATGCGATCCGGAAGTTGTCCAAGGACATCCGGGCCATGCAGAAGCGCGGCTATACGATGGAAATGATCGCTGGCGTGCTCAAGTCCGAGAACATCACGGTGAGCGTGGCCACCCTCCGCAATTACCTTCAGTCGTCCCGCGGAGCGGCGGTGGCGACGCCTCGCAGGGAACGTCGCGGCACGGTACCGGCCGAGTGATCGATCGCGCGGAGCAGGGTCGGGGCGCGGCGAATGCCGCGCCGTTGGTTTCGCATGAGCGTCGTGCGCGGGACGGGGATGGATTCGTAGGATGACCATGGGGGCGACAGGGATTTGCGGCCTGTGGCGGCGCGGATTGCTGGCGCCGGCACTGGTGATGGCCTTGGTGTCTTGCGCCGCAAGGCATCCCGAACCCCCGCCCGCACCGCCACCGCTTGCGGCGCCCGATGTGCGCGCCCAGGCCGCCCTGATTCCCCCGGTGACCTTCGAGGGCGAAATGCCCTGCAAATCCTGCGGGGGCATGCGCCGCACCCTGACCTTGCTTGCCGATGGCAGCTACCGTCTCCGCCAGCGCTATGAGTCCGCCCATGGGGGCAGCGGCATCGTCCTGCACGAGGTGGGGCGGTGGACGCTGACCGGCAAGCGACTCCGCCTGCGCGGCGAAAGTGGTCGTGGCGGGGACTATCAGCTTGCGGATTCCACCCGGCTCATCCAGCTCGGCCGCGACGGCGAGCCGCTCGCCGGGGTCATGGCCTACAGTCTCAGCCGCGCGGCGCAGGTCGATCCCATCGCCGAACCGATGCGGGTTTCAGGCATCTATGATGCCCGCAGCAGACGGGTGGCGCTGTGCGGGACGGGCCAGTCGCTGCCGGTGCTCGGCGACATCGGTGATGCGCCCGCGGTGGAGCGGATGGCGCAGGAGACGGGCGGCGCGAATGGGCTGTGGGTCAGCGTCGAGGCGCAATGGGTGGAGGCGCAGCGCAAGGGGGAGGTCCACGGCCAGCCTTTCCTGCGCATCGATCGACTCTGGGCGAGCCGTCCGAACGGCATGTGTCCGTCCTCGCCAGAGCCCGATCGGCGGGGTTGACGGCGGCGGGCGCTTGGCCCCCGTGGGCCGGAACCCCTATAATCAACTGCCTTTTTGCGACCTGAGCGGATCCCGAGGATGAGACTCACCGAGGAAGCGCTGACCTTCGACGACGTGCTCCTGTTACCGGAGTATTCCGAAATCCTGCCGCGCGAAGTCAGTTTGCGCACCCTCCTCACCCGCGACATCGAACTCAATGTGCCGCTCATCAGCGCGGCCATGGATACCGTCACCGAGGCGCGCCTCGCCATTGCGCTGGCGCAGGAAGGCGGCATCGGCATCGTCCACAAGAACATGTCGATCGAACGCCAGGCCGCCGAAGTCGCGCGGGTGAAGAAGTTCGAAAGCGGCGTCATCAAGGATCCCATCACCGTGCGGCCGGACCAGAGCATCCGTGAGGTGCTCGCGCTCACCCGCGCCCACGGCATCTCCGGCCTGCCGGTGGTCGACGGCGAGAATCTGGTCGGGATCGTGACCGGCCGCGACCTGCGCTTCGAGGACGAGCTCGACAAGCCCGTCACCAGCATCATGACGCCCAAGGCGCGACTGGTGACCGTGCGCGAAGGTGCGGAGACGGCCGAGGTCATCGAGCTGCTGCACGAGCACCGCATCGAAAAGGTGCTGGTGGTCAACGACCGCTTCCAGTTGCGCGGCCTGATCACGGTCAAGGACATCCAGAAAGCCAGCGATTTCCCGAACGCCTGCAAGGACAGCCAGGGCCGGCTGCGCGTCGGCGCGGCGGTCGGGACCAGCGTCGAGAGCGAAGAGCGCGTGGCGGCGCTCATCGATGCAGGGGCAGACGTCATCGTGGTCGACACCGCACACGGCCATTCCCGCGGGGTGATCGAGCGGGTGCGCGCGCTCAAGCGGCGCTATGCGGCGCTGCAGGTCGTCGCCGGCAACGTCGCCACCGCCGAGGCCGCCCTAGCGCTGGTCGAGGCGGGCGCCGACGCGGTCAAGGTCGGCATCGGCCCGGGATCGATCTGCACCACGCGCATCATCGCCGGCGTCGGCGTGCCACAGATCACGGCCGTGGCCAATGTCGCGGCCGCGCTGCGCGAAAGCGGCATCCCGGTCATCGCCGATGGCGGCATCCGCTATTCCGGGGATCTGGCCAAGGCGCTCGCCGCCGGCGCGCACTGCGTCATGGTCGGCGGCATGTTTGCGGGCACCGAGGAAGCGCCGGGCGAGGTCGAGCTCTATCAGGGCCGCTCCTACAAGTCCTATCGGGGCATGGGCTCGGTTGCGGCCATGCAGCAGGGCTCCAAGGATCGCTACTTCCAGGACACGACCGAGGAACTCGAAAAGCTCGTCCCCGAGGGCATCGAAGGCCGTGTGCCCTACAAGGGCAGCGTGCTCGCCATCGTGCACCAGCTGCTCGGTGGTCTGCGCGCCAGCATGGGCTATACCGGCTGCAACGACATCGGCCAGATGCGCACGCGCCCCCGCTTCGTGAAGGTGACCCAGGCCGGCATGCGCGAAAGCCATGCGCATGACGTCGTCATCACCAAGGAACCGCCGAACTACCGCGTCGACGTGGGCTGAGCGTTTTCCCTTCTTCTCCGCCGGTTCCGGCCGGCGTTTTCCCCGTCCGGAACGCTGCCATGACCGATATCCACGCCGACCGCATCCTGATCCTCGACTTCGGCTCGCAGTACACGCAGCTGATCGCCCGGCGCGTGCGCGAGCTCGGCGTGTACAGCGAGATTCACCCCTGGGACATGGACGAAGCCGCGCTGCGGGCGTTTGCGCCCAAGGGCATCATCCTGTCCGGCGGGCCGGAGTCGGTCACCGAGGCGAACTCGCCGCGCGCGCCGGAAGTCGTCTGGACGCTCGGCGTGCCGGTGCTCGGCATCTGCTACGGCATGCAGACCATGGCGGTGCAACTGGGCGGCGCGGTGGAGCCGGGCGAGGTCAAGGAATTCGGCTACGCCGAGATCCGCGCCCACGGCCACAGCCGATTGCTCGACGGCATCGAGGACCGCGTCAACGCCCAGGGCCACGGCCTGCTCGACGTGTGGATGAGCCACGGCGACCGCGTCGGCGCGCTGCCGGAGGGCTTCCGGCGCATCGCCTCCACCGCCGACGTGCCGCTCGCCGGCATGGCGGACGAGGCGCGCGGCTGCTACGCCATCCAGTTCCACCCCGAGGTCACCCACACCACCCAGGGCACGCGCATCTACGCGCGCTTCGTGCACGACATCTGCGGCTGCGGCAGCGCCTGGACGCCCGGCAACATCATCGACGACGCCATCGCCGCCGTGCGCCGCCAGGTCGGCAGCGGCAAGGTCTTGCTGGGCCTGTCGGGCGGGGTCGATTCGTCCGTGGTCGCGGCGCTGCTGCACCGGGCCATCGGCGAGCAGCTCACCTGCGTGTTCGTCGACAACGGCCTCTTGCGCCACCACGAAGGCGACCAGGTGATGCAGGTGTTCGCCCGCAACCTTGGCGTGCGCGTCATCCGCGTCGACGCCGAAGCGCGGTTTCTCGATGCCCTCGCGGGCGTCGCCGACCCCGAGGCCAAGCGCAAGATCATCGGCCGGCTGTTCATCGAGGTGTTCGACGAGGAAGCCGCCAATATCCAGGGCGTCGACTTCCTCGCCCAGGGCACCATCTACCCGGACGTGATCGAATCCGCCGGCAGCAAGACCGGCAAGGCGCACGTCATCAAGAGCCACCACAACGTCGGCGGCCTGCCCGAGCAGATGAAGCTGAAGCTGGTCGAGCCGCTGCGCGAGTTGTTCAAGGACGAAGTGCGCGCCATCGGCCTCGAACTGGGCCTGCCCGCCGAGATGGTGCAGCGTCACCCCTTCCCCGGTCCGGGCCTCGGCGTGCGCATCCTGGGTGAAGTCACCAAGGCCGCCGCCGACACATTGCGTCTCGCCGACCACATCTTCATCGAGGAACTGCGCCGCTCCGGCTGGTACGACCGGACCAGCCAGGCGTTCGCCGTGTATCTGCCGGTGAAAAGCGTAGGCGTCACCGGCGACGGCCGCCGCTACGAACCCGTCGTCGCGCTGCGCGCCGTCGAGACCGTCGACTTCATGACCGCCCGCTGGGCGCACCTGCCCTACGAACTGCTCGACGTCTGCTCGCGCCGCATCATCAACGAGGTGCCCGGCCTCTCCCGCGTGGTCTACGACGTCTCCGGCAAGCCGCCGGCGACGATCGAGTGGGAGTGAGGCTGATTTCGTAATCGTTGATTCTATTGAGTTAAATCAATGCCATTGATGGTTGTGTTCGCATCATCAATGGCATTTTTTATGGCGTGTTTGAAGCCGCCTGGCGTATAGCGAACAGATGTCATGATAGGGGGATGTGCGCGCACATGGCATCAAGTTGTCGTGCGCTGGAAGACCCTGGGCGGATTGATTCCGGTTAGGTACACGAAGATGACCGCTGCGGCGGCGTCGGCCAAAGGGGACAGGCGCCAGGCGCGTGCGCAACACTCCAGGGCAATGCCTGGGCGGTGACGTGGCCTGGCAGTCCGGGTAGTGGCCGGGTATTCTTACCATGCGCGCATCGATTCCGAAGGAGTATGAGCCATGGCCGCTACCGCCACCTTGTCGAGCAAGTTTCAGATTTCCGTACCCAAGGCGGTGCGCGACGAGCAGCACTGGGAAGCCGGGCAGGAGTTCGTGTTCATTCCCAAGGGCAAGGGCGTGCTGGTCATGCCCGTGCCCGAGATGACGGAGTTGGCCGGCATCGCCAAGGGCGCCCGCCTGGATGATTTTCGTGATCGCAAGGATCGCTACTGATGCCCACAGCGCCGTGCGTGGTCGATACCTCCGCATGGATCGAATGGCTCGCCGACACCGAACTGGGCCAGCGTCTGGGGCCGCAGTTTCCGGACAAGCCGCAGTGGATCGTGCCGACCATCGTTCAGCTTGAGCTGTCGAAGTGGCTGGTGCGTGAAGTCGGCGAGGAGCAGGCCGACCAGGTGATCGCCTATACGCAGAAATGTGTCGTGGTGCCGCTGGATACCGTCATTGCACTGCTCGCGGCGGATTTACACCGCGAGTACACGTTGGCCACGGCCGATGCCATCGTGTACGCGACAGCGCGGCGTCAGGGCGCCACCTTGCTGACCTGCGATGCGCATTTCGAGGGGTTGCCTGGCGTGGCGCTGTTCGCCAAGACCGCTGAGAAAGGTTGAATGACGATGGGCAACAGCATCCCTCCGCCACCTACCCCAGTTGTACCGAAACGCCGGCCCTCCTGTTGCATGTAACACGACCTCGGCGTAAATTGTTTCATGTAACGCATGTGGGAGAGTAGCCATGGCCACTACGCCGGTGAGTGAACGGGTTAAGAAGCGCCGCGCGGCGCTACGCCGGGCTGGACTGCGGCCGGTTCAGCTCTGGGTGCCGGATACCCGTCGGCCGGATTTTGCCGAGGAATGCCGTCGCCAGAGTCGACTGGCAGCGCAAGCCGACGCGGCAGATGCGGATCTGGGGCATTTCATGGATGAGACGCTGGCGGATCTGGACGGCTGGAAGGAATGAGGCGAGGCGACTTCGTGACCATCGCCATCCAAGGCGACTACGGCAAGCCACGTCCTGCGCTGGTCATTCAGGCCGATCCCTTCAATGAACATGCTTCCGTGACCGTGCTTCCGGTCACCAGCACGCTGATCGATGCCCCGTTGCTGCGCATCACGGTTGAGCCGGATGACGGAAACGGCCTGCAGAAACGGTCGCAGGTGATGGTGGACAAGACCACAACCGTAAAGCGAGACAAGGTCGGCCCGCCATTCGGGCACATCGGCGAGGACACCATGATCGAGGTCGAGCGCTCTCTGGCTGTTTTTCTGGGGATCGCAAAATGACGGCCAGCGCCGAGTGTCGGAAATGCCGCGGTCCGGCAGTTTCAGCCTCATGGTATTTAAATGGCATTCCGCATTTAAACCTTATGCAAAGCGCTGATATTTAATATGAATATCCGGCAATTCATCATCGAGTGAAAGTGAGGGCGACGCCCTATCCGCTTGACCGGCTCCGTACCGCGGAACAATGCTCGCCCATGATCCACGCATTCACCTGTTCCGACACCGAGGCGCTCTTCCACAGCCGGTCCGTGCCGCGATTCAGGAACATCGAGCGCGTGGCGCGCCGCAAGCTGCTGCAACTGCACGCGGCGACCGAGCTGTCCAATCTGAGGATCCTCCCGGTAACCAGCTCGAAGCGCTGAAGGTTGACCGCAAGGGCAGCACAGGATCCGGATCAACGACCCGTGGCGCCTGTGGTTCGTCTGGCAGAGGACGGCGCGCACCGGGTCAAGGTCGTGGACTATCACCAGGAGCGGAACATGGCGGAAATGCTCGACGAAATCCACCCCGGCGAAGTCCTGCTGGAGGAGTTCATGAAGCCGATGGGCATCACCGCGCGCCAGCTCGCGGCCGACATCGACGTCTCCCCCAGCCGCATCAGCGAGCTGGTCAACGGCCGCCGCCCGATCACGGCCGACACTGCGCTGCGTCTGGGGCTTTCAGGGCAGAAAAGTGGTCGTCTCCCGTGGCAAGCATGGGTTCGGGGTTATTGCCATATTGGATCACATGGGGGGCTAATCGGATACAAATAGCGTGGCGAGCGTGCCATGACAAATCTTCATCGGACTAGCCTGTTCATCAGGCTAATCTCGTGAACAAATAATTTGAGTCTGAACCCACTTCTGTGCTCGTTAGCTGGCGAGTGACCGGACATATGCAGCCATTGAGAAACACCCAACGATGTTCAGTGCCACCGTGGCCCAAAAGACAGAACGGAACTCCTTCTTCGAGGATTTGTGCCTGAGCGTTTCTTGAGCGAGTAACGCCCCTGGCCACCCCCCGAAAAGTGCCAACAGATGAAGGGATTGTTCAGAAGTTCGCCACTCACCACGCTTCGCGGCCGACTTATCAATCGCGTAGGCCACGAAGGTCGCCAGACTGGCGCCGAGGTAGAACAAGGGCAGCCAGCGCGGTGAATCACCCTTGACACAACCTGTAAGCAATACAGCCGTAAAGAGGGGAATTAGCGAGAGACTGGCCTTCCCCCACTGAGCCGCCGCCTCATTCTTGCGTGTAGATTTCCGTGTTGTTCGCTTCGCACGAACAAGTTCAGCGTTAACCGCGCGCTTCTTCCCTTGTGGGCCAGGCTCGACTTGGAAACTTACGCGCTGATTGACCTGTGGTCGCTCGCGAACACTGCCGAACGCCTTGATGTGCACGAAGATTTCTGGCCCGCCCTGTGCCGGCTCGATGAAGCCGAAACCACGTTCATCGTTCCAGGACTTTATGGTTCCATTAAAACGCATGACTTGAGTTACCTGACCACCGAAATTGAACGACAACCGCGCACCCATGGAGCGCATGTATTGCGCGCAACCCAAGGCGGGCGAGTGGCGAATCCGAGTGGACGAATAGCGACACGAGTTTCCTCCGACTATCCTGTCAAGACTGGGAAACCATGGGCTGTCCCGTGTTGTTCCCGCTCCCGTACTCTCCGGTGTCTATGCGAGGCCTAACGCCCAGATTCAGCCGTGGGCTTACCGGAGCGAAGCGGGGGCAAGACCGTCGACTGGAACCTGTTGTTAGAAATCATTTTGCTAATTGATAAAACATATAAAACACAATCCCGATTGCGTATGCGAGTCCGGCTAGGCCAAGCAGCAGATTCCAGGCGTCAGTCGTGAACTGGCCAAGCCAAGACTTTTGTGAATAATTAAGCATTTCCTGTGCATAAGTAAGACTTTTTCGGGACTTCTGGATGTCAGCTTTCTCTCGCTCGAGTTGCCGCTGGGAAGGTATGAGCCGCCGCGTGAATTCACCAACGACAAAACCAAGAAAGCCCGCTAAAAGTCCGACGAGTGCAGCGAGAAATACAGCGTCAACTACGCCATTGATGTCGTTGAGAACGTACGGAAATGATCATGCGAAAGCCACAACAAACGGCGGCCAAAACCAGGCGGTCCTTATGCGTCCTCGCGCGCGCTGTAGCTTAGAAAGACTGAGAGTGCGCCACTCCAACTGCTGAAAGCCTGATTGAATGGCTTCTGCTTTCCGCTGCTCCTGGTGAGCGCGGGCGCGGGCCTGTTTTTGGTACGCAGCATCGGCCATCTCCTTGCGAAGGCTTCGAACCCTTGCTTTCTCCTGCTCCTGGTGAGCGCGGACTCGGGCCTGTTCGTGGTACGCAGCATCGGCTATCTCCTTGCGAAGGCTTCGAACCCTTAGTTTCAGGTATCGTGCTTTGGCCTTCTGCTTGTCGTACCCCTCTTCAGCTAGCGCCTTTGCCCACAGACCTTGGCGGATATTCCCTTGCCGAAGTTCTTCGCCAACTGCTGCGTACAAGGCTTCCTCTGTTTCCATCGCTCCCCCGATGATTTCTAACGAGAATTAGACCACTCTTGTTATATACAACTGACTCGCCAAATCCTACAGAAAACCATTAAACATCAAACCTTTATAGAGCTCTTCTGGATTTGGATGGCCTGAAATTCTCAGGTTGGTCGTCCGGGCCTCTCGCGAGGCGCTGAAACGGCGCGAACGCAGGTGTGATGCGTTGTGTGTGCGCCATTATGGCGACCAGACCGGAGAATCTCACCTCGACTGGGCGTGGCGGTTGACTCAGGATCACGGAGAGCGCCCTTCCGCAGAAAGGTTTCGGCTGAGTCCGGGCATTCTTGAGCCATTTGGCTGATGCGTAGCAGGTGTTGGCTTCGGGAAAAAATGGGTTCAGGCACGAATCTTTTTTCAGCATTTTCCCCAATCTGGGCCGTCCTGCCGCAGCGGTGCGGAACGGCGGCCTGCCTGCGCTTCAATCATCGCCCTGAGTCGATCATCGATCTCGCGGCGCCGCGAGATCAGCGAAGACGGTTCTGGCGTTGCCGGCCGGTTGCCACTTCCTCACCTCGTCCGAACCCGCTCGGGAGGATCGTGCGGGCAACGGTCAAATTGACCCGTGGGGCAGAATGGCGCAAAAGGATGGGGTCGGCGTCAGCTGCCGACGAGCGGGACCGACACCGTGCATGGCACCTGCTTGGGGTTGGCCGGGTCGAGGGCGTTGAGCACGTGGGTGAGCGCCCGGCGGTCGTAGGCGATGGACACGTGCTCCGCGCCGTTGGTGAGGCAGCCGTCCTGGATGACGATGTTGGTGACGTTGGGGCCGGACAGGAACGCCGACCTGTAGGGGGTGACGACTTCGTCGTAGCGGGTCGTGATCACGGTGTAGGTGACGCCGGGCCGGGTCTCGCCAGAGGCGGCGAGGGTGGCGTTGAACGGGGAGCCGGTTATTTGGTCCCGACCCGAGGCAACGGCGGCGCCGATCACGGCTGGCACGCCGGGGATGAGGTTGACGAGGGTGGCGATGCCAAAGACGGTGGTGCCGTGGTTCGACGGAACCAGGCCCACCAGATTGTCGACCTTCTGGTCACCGCCCAGGAGGTTGATGTAGTAGCGGGGCATCATGCCACCCTGCGAGTGGCCCACGATGTCGACTTTCTGGGCGCCGGTGGCGGCGAGGACCCGGTCGACGAACGTGCTCAGCTCGGCGGCCGACGACGGCACGCTGTTCACGCCGCGGAACTGGCCCAGCACGACGCCGCCGAAGTCCAGAGCGAACACGCAGTAACCCTCGTTCTTCAGCAGCGGCGAGAGGGCATTCCAGTTGATCCGCATGTTCTCGACGGTGCCATGCACCAGCACGACCGGCTCGGGGTGGGCGGCGGACGGGCGACACCCCCAGTCATTGGCTCCGGGTGGGCTGGAGCCAGGGGCGAACAAGCTGGCGGCCAACGCCTTCGGCAGTTTGTACGACACTGGCAGCGGCCGATCGGCCGCATCGGCGGTGCCGGGCAGCGCCAGCACGCACAACAGGCCAGCGATCAAAACGAGGATAAGGGAACGATGGCGGGACATGAGACCTCGGGGGGGGGGCTGGCAACCGAAGTTACCGATGGGTTAGCGCCGCCCGTCACGATGACATGGATCGATGTGTCAGTTCAGGGGTCATCGGAGACGGCCACCGGCTGCCGCACGGTTGTGGCCGGCTCGAAGAATCAGGGATTAAAAGAATAGAGGTTCCAATCACATGAGGCTGAGCGTAGCACCGCAAAGCAGCATTGCAAGGCCCGCGCATCCACGGCTTTGCCGCCCGACTTGCCAGGAATTTACGCCGCCGCCTCAATCAACCGTCAAGGCGACCTACCGACGCCCATGACCCTGACAACGACATGGAAGCAGCGGTGAGTGCGCTCTTGGGGCGGCATCGCTTGCGACGCGGACCACCGGCACTGCGTGTCGGAAAGCGAGGCCCGCAGGGTGTGCGAGGAACGGACCGTCAATGATGAAGCCTGGTCGACCCAAAATAGTCGCGGCGGCGATCATGAATCTCGCCCGATGTGGCAAAGCAATTTTGCGAACGCTGTAACCCGGTATACGAATTCTGGGCGTCGCATCCCCCTCGAACGGGTCGGTGAAAGGTGTGGCGCTCCCCAACCTCCGCGCAGCCATGGTTTGTCCGGAAGCGCGGCTTGGTCGAATCGGCCACGTACGGGAACGGAACGGCTTCAACCGGCCGAAGCCATCGCCGATGCCCAGCCACGGGTGCGCGAGACCGCCTCGCGCCAGCGGGCCAGGCGCATCGCAGCCTCGTCGCGGGAGATCGCCGGCTCGAAGCTGCGTGCGGCCTGCCAATAGGCGCCCACATCGGCCGCCGAGCGCCACACACCGGCCTGGAGGCCAGCGAGATAGGCGGCGCCCAGGGCGGTGGTTTCCTGCACCGCCGCGACGACGACCGGTATGCCGATCAGGTCGGCCTGGATCTGCATCAGCAGCGCATTGGCGGTGGCGCCGCCGTCGACGCGCAGCGTCGCGATCGGCTGGGCCGCGTCGGCCTGCATCGCCTGGAGCAGTTCGGCGGACTGAAAGGCGATGGCTTCCAGCGCGGCGCGCGCGAGGTGGGCGCGATTGGCGCCGCGGGTGAGGCCGAAAAGGGCGCCGCGCGCATCGGCGTCCCAGTAGGGCGAGCCGAGCCCGGCGAAGGCCGGGACCAGGTACACCCCGGCCGTATCCGGCACCGAGGCGGCGAGCGCCTCGACCTCGGCGGCGCTGCGGATGAGGCCCAGTTCGTCGCGCAGCCACTGCACCACGGCGCCGGCGATGAAGATGCTGCCTTCCAGTGCATAGCCCGGCTCGGGGCTGGCCTGGGCGACAGGGGTGGTCAACAGGCCGTGGCGCGAGGCGACCGGGGTCCGCCCCGTGTGCAGCAGCATGAAGCAGCCGGTGCCGTAGGTGTTCTTGACCATGCCGGGCGCGGTGCAGGCCTGCCCGAACAGCGCCGCCTGCTGATCGCCCGCCACCCCGCCGATGCGCACTGGCGCGCCCAGCAGATCGGCCTGGGTGGTGCCGAAGTCGGCCGCCGAGGCGCACACTTCGGGCAGCAGCGCGCGGGGCACGCGCAAATGATCGAGCAGCGCCTCGTCCCAGCAGCGCCGGTGGATGTCGAACATCAGCGTGCGCGCGGCATTGGTCACGTCGGTGAGGTGCGCCCGTCCGCCGGTGAGGCGCCAGATGAGGTAGCTGTCGACGGTGCCGAAGGCCAGCTCGCCGCGCTCGGCGCGCGCCCGGGCGCCGGGGATGTGGTCGAGCAGCCAGGCGAGCTTGGTGCCCGAAAAGTAGGGGTCGAGCAAAAGGCCGGTGCGCTCGCGGAACAGCGGCTCCAGCCCCTGCGCCTTGAGCGCGGCGCAGGCAGCCGCCGTGCGCCGGTCCTGCCAGACGATGGCGCGGGCCAGCGGCCGGCCGCTGCCGCGTTCCCACAGCAAGGTCGTCTCGCGCTGGTTGGTGATGCCCAGCGCTAGCAATGCCTCGGCGCCGATGCCGGCCTGCGTGAGCGCCGCGCGCGCGACGGCGAGCTGGGTCTGCCAGATTTCCTCGGGATCGTGTTCCACCCAGCCGGGCTGTGGGTAGTGCTGGGTGAATTCGCGCTGCGCGACGGTGACCAGTCGGCCGTCGGTGTCGAATACCAGCGCGCGGGAGCTGGTCGTGCCCTGATCCAGCGCCAAGAGATAGCCCATGATCCGCCTCCTTGCCCGTCGTTCAGATTGTGCGCTGTGCCCCGGCCCCGGCTGACGCCAGCCACGCCTCGAGCCGCGCAACGTCCTCCGGCGGCACCACGAGGCCCAGATCGCTGCGCCGCCACAGGATGTCCTCGGCCGTGCGCGCGAATTCATGCTGCACGAGATAGTGCAGTTCAACAGGGTACAGGTCCGCCACCACCGGCTCGCCCAGCGCCGCGGCGCCGTCGATGCCGTCCAGCATCCGCAGCGCCCGCGTGCCATAGCTGCCGGCCAGGCGCCGGGCCAGCGCCGGCACGAGAAACGGGTATTGCCGACGCAGGCGTGCCTCGAAAGCCGCCGGGTCGCCGTCCTCGATGTCGCCGCCCGGTAGCACCGCGCCGGCCGTCCACGCCGGCCCGCCACCCAGCAGCGGCGCGACGCGGTCCACCGCCTGCTCGGCCAGCTTGCGGTAGGTGGTGAGCTTGCCGCCGAACACGGACAGCACCGGCGCGCCGGCCTCGTCCAGCGCCAGCCGGTAATCGCGCGTCACGCGCGCGGCGTTGCGGGCGGCATCATCCAGCAGCGGGCGCACGCCGGCGAAGGCACGGATCACCTGCGCCGGCGTCACCGGGCGGGCCAGATAGCGGTTCACCGATTCGCAGAGGTAGGCGATCTCCGCAGGGGAGATGACCGCCTGCGCCGGATCGCCGTGGTAATCGATATCGGTGGTGCCGATCAGGGTGAAGCGCTCGGCGAGCGGTAGCGCGAACACCACGCGCCCGTCCGGATGCTGGAAGAGATAGCCGAAATCGTGCGCGAACAGCCGCGGCACCACGATGTGGCTGCCCTTGACCAGGCGCAGCCGGGGCCCGTCGGTCACCACGAGGGGGCCGGCCAGCAGCGCGGCGGCCCACGGCCCGGCGGCGTTGACCACCAGACGGGCCTGCACGCGGTGCATGGCGCCATCCTCGGCGCGCAGGTCCAGCGACCACGCATCCGCCCCGCGGCGGGCGCCGACCAGCGCCGTGCGGGTGGCGATGTGCGCTCCGCGCTCACGCGCCGCGACGGCGTTCAGCACCACCAGCCGGGCGTCGTGGGTCCAGGCATCGGAATAGACGAAACCGCGCTGGAACGCGGGCTGGAGCGCGGCGCCGGCCGGATGCCTGCGCAGATCCACACCGCCGGAAGCGGGCAGCTGTCCGCGCCGCGCCAGATGGTCGTAGAGGAACAGGCCCAGGCGGATCAGCCAGGCCGGCCGTTGACCGGCCGCGTGCGGCAGCACCAGACGCAGTGGGCGGATGAGGTGCGGCGCCGCCGTCAGCAGGACCTCGCGCTCCTGCAGCGCCTTGCGCACCAGAGCGAATTCGCGGTGCTCCAGATAGCGCAGGCCGCCGTGGATGAGCCTGCTGCTGGCGCTGGAGGTGTGGGCGGCCAGATCGTGCTGTTCCACCAGCAGCACCGAGAGGCCGCGGCCGGCCGCGTCGCGGGCGATGCCGGCGCCGTTGATGCCGCCGCCGACCACCACCAGGTCATAGGTCGGTGGCGATACGGCCTCTGTCCACGGTGGCTGGGCCGCCATGGCCGGGTGTCAGTCGCCGCCCGGGGCGCAGGCCATCGGGCAGGGCTGGCTGACCCAGGCGGCCGCATCGTCGGGCGCGGCATCGAGCCGCAGCGCCGTCAGGCTGCCGCCCCAGACGCAGCCGGTGTCGAGACCATAGGCGCCGCCGCGGGCCACGGCGCCCAGGGTGGACCAATGGCCGAACACCACCTTCAGCCCCAGGGTGGCCGGCGGATGCACGTCGAACCAGGGCTGGAGCGGCGGGGCGACCTGCTGCGGCGCGCCCTTGGCGCGCAGGTCGATGCGCCCGTCGGGCATGCAGTAGCGCATGCGGGTCAGGGCATTGAGGGTGAAGCGCCAGCGCGCAAGGCCGGTGAGCGCGCCCGACCAGCGATCCGGCTGGTCGCCGTACATGTCACGTAAAAAGGCGGCGCCCTCGTTGCCCGTCAGCACGGCCGTCACCTCTGCGGCGCAGGCCTGCGCGGTGGCGAGATCCCAGGGTGGCGGCAGGCCGGCATGGACGAGGGTGTAGCCCAGCGCGGCCTCGTGGTACAGCAGCGGGCAGTGCAGCAGCCAGTCCATGAGCTCGTCTCGGTCCGGCGCCCGCAGCACCGGGACCAGCGTTGGATCGGCCCTGGCGGCGCCCGCCACGCCGCGCGCGTGCAGCGACAGCAGGTGCAGGTCGTGGTTTCCCAGCACCGTCACCGCCGAATCCCCCAGCGCGCGCACGAAGCGCAGACATTTCAGGCTCTGCGGGCCGCGATTGACCAGATCGCCGGTCAGCCACAGGACATCGGCGCCGGGATCGAAACGCAGGCGGTCGAGCAGCCGCTGCAGCGGATCGAGGCAGCCTTGCAGATCGCCGACGGCGTAGCAGGCCATGCATCCGCCTCAGTGCAACTGGCTGCGCACGGCGAGGGTGAACACGGGAATCTCGGCCTCGAAGTGGGCGCCGTCCTCGGCCACCATCTGGTAGCTGCCGCGCATCGAGCCGACCGGGGTTTCCAGCATGGCGCCGCTGCTGTAGGTGTAGGTTCCGCCCGGCTCCAGCACCGGCTGTTCGCCCACCACGCCCTCGCCGCGGACTTCCTGCACATGACCTTCGCCGTCGGTGATGTACCAGTGCCGGGACAACAGGCGCGCCGTCACCGTGCCGGTATTGCGCAGGGTCACGGTGTAGGAGAACACGAAGCGGTCGGTGGCCGAATCCGACTCCAGCGGCAGGTATTCGCTGGCGACGGCGACCTCGATGCGGTAAACGGGGCGCGGGTCTTCGGTCTTGGATGATGCCATCTGCTCAAGTCCTGAAAAGGGGGTTGCATCCGCCCGCCGACCGGCACGAGCCAGGTGCCGGATGCGACGTCAAGGTGATATCCCGTGCGTAGGCGTCCCGTGACACAGCACGCCTGCAAGCGCTGCGTACCCGGCTGGCTCGACCGTCTCCGGGCGTGCGCCCGGATCGAGTCCGGCCGCGCGGATCCGGGCCTCGTCGGCCAGATCCTTGAGCGCATTGCGCAGCGTCTTGCGGCGCTGGCTGAAGGCCGCGTGCACCAGCTTGGCGTAAAGCGCCGGGTCGGGCAAGACGAACGGCGGCGCGACATGCGGCGTCAGCCGCACGAAGGTCGACTCCACCTGCGGCGCCGGCGTGAAGCACCCCGGCGCGATGTGAAACAAGGGCGTCACCTCGACCTGCGCCGCCAGCATCACCGTCAGCCGGCCATAGTCGCCGCCGCCGGGCGCGGCCGCCATGCGCGCGACCACCTCGCGCTGCAGCATGAAGTGCATGTCGGCGATGACATCGATCTGATCGAGCAGATGGAAGATCAGCGGCGTGGAAATGTTGTAGGGCAGGTTGCCGACCACCCGCAACGGCTGCCCGCGCTCGCGCGCCAGCGCGCGAAAGTCGAAGCGCAGCACATCGCCTTCGTGCACCGTGAGTCCGCCCAGACCCGCGCCCGGATCGCGCAGCAGCGCGATGAGATCGCGGTCGATCTCCACCGCATCGAGCCGACCGCACGCCGCCAGCAAGGGGCGGGTGATGGCGCCGCGGCCGGGACCGATCTCGACCACCGCCTCGCCCGGCTGCGGCGCGACCGTTTGCACGATGCGGCGGATGATGCCCTGATCGTGCAGGAAGTTCTGGCCGAAGCGCTTGCGGGCCAGCATCACCGGACCGCCACCAGACGCAGCGCCTCATGAACCGCCGCGCGCAGACTGCTCACCTCCGCCCGGCCGGTGCCGGCCCGTTCGAAGGCCGTGCCGTGGTCGACCGAGGTGCGCACGATGGGCAAGCCCAGCGTCACGTTCACGGCCTCGCCGAAGCCGCGCGCCTTCAGGACCGGCAGACCCTGGTCGTGGTACATGGCGAGCACGACGTCGCAGCCGGCGAGCCGCTCGGGCGTGAAGGCCGTGTCGGCCGGCACCGGGCCCGTCAGATCGAATCCCTGATCGCGCAGCGCATCCAGTACCGGCACGAGGACGCGCAACTCCTCATCCCCCAGATGCCCGCCTTCGCCGGCATGGGGATTGAGGCCGCAGACCAGGATGCGCGGGGCGTCCAGGCCGTAACGCTGGCGCAGGTCGCGCTCGAGCACCGTCAGTACCCGGGTCAGGCTTTCGCGTGTGATGGCATCGGGCACGGCCCGCAGCGGCAAGTGGGTGGTGGCCAGCGCGACGCGCAGTCCCGGCGCGACCAGCATCATCACCGGCAGGGCTGCGCCGGTGCGCTCGGCGAGCCATTCGGTGTGCCCGCTGAAGGCGATGCCCGCCTCGTTGATGAGGCCTTTGTGCACCGGCCCCGTCACCAGCGCGTCGAATTCGCCGGCCAGACAGCCGGCCGTGGCTCGCTCCAGCGTGGCCAGCACATGGCGCGCCTGGGCCGGATCGCCATGACCGCAGCGCACCGGGGTGCTGAGGGCGACCGGCGCGATGCACAAGCGGCCGGCCTGATGCGGCTGCGGCGGGGCGCCGGCATCGAAGGCGTACAAGGTCAGCGGCAAGCCGATCTGGCGAGCCCGGGCTTCGAGCAGCCCGGGCTCGCTGATCACGACGAGTTCAGCCGGCAGCGCCTGCTGCGCCAGTTGGACTGCCAGGTCCGGGCCGATGCCGGCCGGCTCACCCGGCGTCAGGGCCAGACGGGGCAGGCGCATGAGCCGGTTCAAGACCCTTGGTCGAGGCGGATCTCCACATAGGCTTCCTCGCGCAGCCGACGTGCCCAGGCCGCCGTGGCTTCCTCGACCTTGCGCTGGAAGACCGCCTGCCGCGCCCGTTCCCGCAGCGCATCGTCGGTGGCGTCCCGCTCGCGGCGCTCGGTCACCTGCACGATGTGCCAGCCGAAGCGGGAGCGGAACGGCTCGCTGATCTGCCCGGGCTCGAGGCTGTCCATCACCTGCTGAAATTCGGGCACGACCGCAGCTCGCGCCACCCACCCCAGATCGCCGCCCTGATCGGCCGTGGCGTCGTCGGAATATTGCTTGGCCAGGGCGGCAAAATCGCCACCGGCGACCAGCTGGCTGCGCACGGCGGCCAGCGTGGCGCGAATCTTCGCGTCGTTCATGACGACGCTGGGACGCATCAGGATATGCCGCGCACGGGTTTCCTTGACCAGCGTCTTGCCGTCCTCGCCGCCCGCCTTGGCGTCCCGCGTGTTCAGCGTTTCGATCTGGTTGTCGATTTCGCGGTCCGTGACCACGATGCGCCGGCCGACCTCCCGCTGGCGCAACTGGTCGATGGCGAGATCCTTGCGGATGTCCTCGCGCAGCGCCGCGTAGCTCTGGCCCTCGGCCTCGATGGCACCGATGAACTCGTCGAGACGCATGTTGTTGCGTCGCGCGATGCCGGCGACCGCCTGGTTGACCGCGTCGTCGGCCACGCGAATGCCGGTGCGATCAGCGAGCTGGAGCTGGATCTCGTTCTGGATCATCTGCTCCAGCACCTGCTTGCGCAATGTCGCCTCGGCTGGCAGGCGGGTATTGGGCTGCCCGGCCGCGCGCGTCTGGAGCTCGCGCACCTGCTGGTCCAGCTCGCTGCGCAGGATGACGCCATTGTTCACGACGGCGACGACCTGATCGAGTTCGGCCGTCATCCCGCTCGCGCAGAGGCACAACAGCAACAGCCCGACCATCGCCCGGCTGGCCGGACCTCCGACAAGAGTCCGCTCACGGCATCGCTTCATCATCCACCATCACACGGTTCAAGAAACTTTGGATTCCATCGCCGAGCCGGCCGAGTCCGGTCAGCTCGAGTTGCAGATACACGCCCTGGTCGATCTCATCGAGATTGCGGACATAGCGCCGCGCGGCGAGCTGGGCTGCCCAGCAACAGCTGCGGTACTCGACGCCGACCAGCGACTCCAGATCCTGGTCGTCACGCAGCGAATAGTTCCAGCGGCCCACCGCCGACCATTCGCGGGTCAGCGGCCAACTCGCGAGGACGTCCACCTGCTCGAGCGGTTCCCCCAGATCGCGGCGCAAGCGGTAGGCGAGGCCGACCAGCTTGCGGGGCTCGGGCTGATAGCGAAGCTCGGCAACCTGCTGAATCGCCTTCTGTTCGCTCTCGTCCCATTCTATCTGAAAGCGCGCGCGGGCGTCCGGGCCCAGATGAGCGACGGCCTCGCCGAGCGTGGAGGAGTCGCCGATCTCGGCGCCGGCTTCGTCCGGTAGCAGCGTCGGCGTCGGTGTGAAACGCGTGATTCGACCGACGGTGCCTTCGACTTTGGGCGCGCCGGTCCGCTCGTCACGCACCGCCGAAGTCAGCGCGGTCGTCACCTGATTGGCGCTGCTCTGCCGGTCCGCACCGACATAGCGGTTGGTGTCGAACAGACGCAGGAAATCGAACTCCGGCAAGCGGGTGTCGAAGATCGGCAGATCGGCCTGATGCCGTTCCGGGATGTAGAGGTAGAAGATTCGGGGCTCGAGCGTTTGCAGCAGGGGACGCCCGGCCAGGGCCAGATCGCGTTCGAAACGCAACCCCGTGTCGAACGACGCGATCGGGAGCGTGCGGGTGGGCTTTTCCTCACCGGCAACGGCTGCCGTTTCGATGAGGTTGTACTGGGTCTGGCGCCAGGCCAGGCGCGGGTTGGCGAAATAGCTGCCCCGGTCCCACGGGATCCCCAGACCGAACTCGCCGTCCCAACGCTCGCCCTGGCGATTGCCGTCGCGTCCGAAGCGGACCGCCTCGGCATTGAAATCATAGGCGACCGGACCCAGCACCGGGTTGGGATTGCGCGTCCGGGCCAGTACCTGGGGCAGACGCTGATAGGGTTCCGACTCGCCGCGTCGTCGCGGATCGATGAGCTGGAAATCCTGGGCGCGAACCAGGAAATCCCATTGCGGCCCCCCGTAGGCCAGCAGCGCTTGCCGAGGCAGATAGCGCGAACTCGCGCGACGCAGTGTGGTGCTGAGATCCTCGAAGTACTCGAGGTCGCTGACCGAGCTGTAATCGACCTTGGCTTCCCAGTTCGGCGCGGGATTGACCTGGTGGCGATACAGCCACAGCGTGCGGTCCTCGCCGAGCACCCGGTCGTTGGCCAGGTACTCGTTGTAGAGCAGGCCGCGCCCGTAATCGCCGAGATAGCGGTACTCGCTCTGCAACTGCAGGCCACGCTTGCTCATCAGCCGCGGCGTGAGGGTGGCGTCCCGCTCGGGCGCGATGTTCCAGTAGAAAGGCGTCGAAACGTCCAGGCCACGATCGTTCGAACTGCCCAGCCGGGGCGCGAGAAAGCCGCTCATGCGCTCGTTGCTGATGGGAAACGCCATCCAGGGCGTGTAGATCAGGGGGACACCCTTGAAAACGACCTGCGCGTTCCGTGCCGTACCCTGGCCGCGGTCGAAGTCGAGCCGCACATCCTGGGCACGCAGGAACCAGTCCCCATCCCCCTGATCGGCGGGACAGGTGGTGAAGCGCACTTCCCGCATCCGGGAGGGGCCATCCTGCTCGGTACGGATGGTGCTGGCCACGCCCCGTCCCGGCCGTTTGCGCAGGTAGAATCGCGCATCCTCGAAACGGCCCTCGCCCCCGACCGTCGCCACCCGGCCGATCCGCGCCTGCAGATCCAGGGCGTCGCTGAGCACGGTCAGGCCCGATTCGCCCGCCAACACCTCCCGGCCACGGTCGTAGCGCAGTTCCGGCGCGAGCAGCAGGGTGCTGCCACGTCGCGCGACCACGCCGCCCTGCAACAGGCTCACGCCTTGCGCCGCCACCGACGCCTGGGCCGCATCGATGTGCAGGCGGGGGTCGCCGGGATCACCCGGCGGATAGGGCTTGCGCAGATCCTCCAGCACGTTGACCGGGCCGCAGGCGGCGCCCGGGTCGCCGCTCGCCAATGCCACGGTCGGCAGCATTCCCGCGGCAAGCAGGAAGGTCCGCCAGTCAAACGGACCGCGCCGACGGCCTTTGCGCTTTTTGGTTACCATCGCGGGCATTCGCCATTCCTGTGCCAGGGCTGCCTTGCACCGGCCGCCCGCCAAACGGCGCTCAGCATATCAAGTCTCGCCTTTCACGGAGAACCGCCCATGCCCCCGACGGCCGCCACGAGTGACAGCGAACTCGAACGATGGGCGCGCCGTCAGGTCGGCGCGGATGTCCTGCAGTGGCAGGCGATCCCCGGCGATGCCAGCCCGCGCCGCTACCATCGCCTCGTCTGCGATGGACACTCGCGTGTGCTGATGGACGCCAGCGCCGAGCCCGCGAGCTGCGCCGCGTTTGCAGCGGTCGCGTCCCTGCTGCGCGAGGCTGGAGTGCATGCGCCCGAGGTGCTGGCCTGGGAGCGGTCCCGCGGCTGGATGCTGCTCGAGGATCTGGGCCAGCGCGGCTACCTCGAGGCGCTGCGCCACGAACCGCCGGGTCCGCTGATCGAGGCGGCGCTGACGGCGCTGGTCCGCTGGCAGGCCAGCAGCCGCCCCGGCGTGCTGCCCGCCTATGACCGCACGCGCCTCGCCGCCGAACTGGCCCTGTTTCCCGACTGGTATGTCACCCGTCATCTGGGCCGCGCACTGACGCCGGCCCAGCGGCGGACCTGGGATGAGGTTGCGGACGCGCTGGTGACGGCGGCCCTCGCGCAGGCCCAGGTGTTCGTGCACCGGGATTTCATGGCGCGCAACCTGCTCGTGGGCGCGATTGGCCCCGGCGTCATCGACTTCCAGGACGCCGTCTATGGTCCCGTGACCTACGATGTGGCCTCGCTGCTGCGCGATGCCTTCATCAGCTGGCCCGATGATCAGACCCGGGCCTGGGCGCTGTGCTATTGGGAAAAGGCGCGTCGCGCCGGCATTGCGGTGCCGGCGCAGCCGGAGGACTTCCTGCGCGATCTGGACTGGATGGGCACGCAGCGCCACCTGAAGGTGCTGGGCATCTTCGCCCGCCTCAAGCACCGCGATGGCAAGCCGCACTATCTGGAAGAGGCGCCGCGTTTTCGCGGTTACCTCGACGCCGCGATCCGCCGCCACGGCGATCTCGCCCCGCTGGGCACGCTGCTCGCCGCGCTGCACGCCGATGCGGGTGCGGCGTGAAACTGATGATCCTCGCCGCCGGACGCGGCACCCGCATGCGCCCGCTGACCGACCATACGCCCAAGCCGCTGCTGCCGGTCGGCGGCCAGCCGCTGCTCTTCCATCACCTGGAACGCGCCGCCGAGGCGGGCTTTCGCGAGGTGGTGATCAATCTGGCGCATCTGGGCGCGATGATCCGCGCCGCCGTCGGTGACGGCTCGGCCTTCGGTCTCGCGGTGCGCTACTCCGACGAGGGCGATCAGGCGCTGGAAACCGGCGGCGGCATCGCCCGGGCCCTGCCGCTGTTGGGCCGCGAGCCTTTCGTCGTGCTCAATGGCGATGTCTGGTGCGACTGCCCGCTGGGCGCGCTGAGTCTGTCCCCCGGGGATCTGGCGCATCTCGTGCTGGTCGACAATCCGGCGCAACATCCCCAAGGCGATTTTCATCTGGACGCATCCGGCCGCATGCAATTCGATGGCGCACACCGCCTGACCTTCGCCGGGCTCGGCGTCTATCATCCGGCGCTCTTCGATTCGGCGCCGGCGGGGGCGTTCCCGCTCGCGCCGCTGCTGCGCGCCGCCATGGCGGACGGGCGCGTCGGCGGCACCCATCACCGCGGCGTCTGGGTGGACGTCGGCACGCCCGAACGGCTCAGGGCGCTGGATCGGGCGCTGCGGGATCAAACACCCCGTTGAGCAGCAGCGCCAGGCGCCAGCCGGCCTTGCGCAACTGGGTTTCGACGACGGGCCGATTGCGCGCGACTTCGGCGGCATCGATCGCATCGTCCGCCACCTGGGGATAGACCCAGCTTTCCGTCAGGCGAAAGCTCTCCATGGCCCAGTCCGCGGCCGCGCCCTGCGACCACAGCCGCCGCTCGCGCACGCCGATGCCGCGCGCCAGCTCGCGACTCGTCGATTGCCAATCGCGTGCCCACGCCTCGAGCAGCAGATCGTCCCAGACGAGGTGCAGACTCACCGGCTCGAACCGGTCCGCGTAGCGCACCATCCGCCGCGTGCCGCCCCGATCCTCCAGATAGCCCACATGCAGCGGCTGGTGGATGTCGCCCACGAAATGCCCCAGCAGCTTGAGCGCCTGCAACCGCTCCTGAGGCGGACGGCGGGCCTCCATGAGTTCGGCCTGCAGCGTCTCGATGGCGCGCACCACGCAACCCTGGCGCGGGCAATGCCGATCGCGATATCGCGTCGTGCCCGGCGGGAGGTTCAGGTAATGCCAAGGCGCGAGAAAATCGTAGCGCGCATCTCCGCGGACCCGATCGGCCCAGGTACAGCTTTCGCTGAAACGGTGCGAGCCGCGTTCGAGGCGCAGCAGCGCCTGCACCTCACGCCGCGCCGCGGGCGTCAGCTGCTGCCAGGCGATCTCGCAAATCACGCGGTGTCCCGTGCCGCCCCAGCCCCAGGCGGGCAGCGCCGCGAGGCTCATGGCAAGTGTCAGCAGGACGCGCCGCACGGCCCTGCGACAATTTGTCGCATCCATGCCGGCGCTGCGATTGACTACCATCTGCCATTTGCGCCTGCCCCGCATGCCCTTTCCTCCGAGTCACCCATGGCTTCCATTGAACGCAGCGCCGGTCCGACAATCAACCCGCCGGCGCCGAAACCGGGGCTCGACTTCGGCCGCCTGCACCGCTGGCACATGCAGGCCGGTCTGTGGGTCGCGCTGGCGGTGATGCTGTGGGCCCTGAGCGGGCTCGGCCACCCCATCATTTCGCGCATCAATCCCAGGCCGGCTGCGATGACGCCGCCGCTCGGCGCGCTGCAGGACGGGGCTGCCGCGGCGATCGCCCCGCGCGATGCCCTGCAAGGGGCCGGGCTCGACGCATTCGAGTCGCTCGTCCTGTGGCAACCGGCGGGGGAGGCGCCGTCCTACCGGGTCGAAGCGCAGGGCCGGGCCTATTGGATCGACGCGCGCAGCGGTTCCGTCCAGGCCGACGGCGAGCGCCGGTGGGCGGAGCGGCTGGCCCGACATTTTGCCGGAGACACCCAGAGCCCGATCCGCGACGTCACGCTTCTATTGTCATTCAATAACGATTATCATTACATCGACAGATTGCTGCCGGTCTGGCAAGTCACTTTCGACCGGCCGGACGGGTTGCGGGCCTATGTGGATCCCGCTTCCGGGCGCCTCTCCACCCTGACCGACCGCCGCAAGGACTGGACCGGAAAATTGTTTCGCTGGATGCATTCCTGGAGCCCGATCCAATCCTCGCCCTGGATTCAGGGCGTGATGCTGGGCTTGCTGCTGACGACGGCGGGGATCGCCGCCGCCGGGCTTGCCGTCTATGTGCGGCTCTGGCGCCGCGCGGCTTTGGGTGTGGCGCGGCCCGCTGCGGTGCGCTGGCATCGGCGACTCGCGCTGCCGGCGGCCGTGGTGGCCCTGGCATTGCCCCTGTCCGGGGCGCTGCATCTGGCCGTCAAGTCCTGGCAGGGCGATCCCACGGCGCCCGCGCCACCGCTGTCCTTCACGGCCACTGAACTGCGTGCGTCGCTGCCCGATGTGCTGCGCGCACTGGCCGCCGGCGGCCCGGTTGCGGCCCTCACGCTCACCCGGCTCGAAGGCCGCCCCGTCTGGATCGCCCTGCCGCCCGTGGCACTCGCGACCAGCGCCCATCATGGCGGCCCGGAAAATCCGCCGCCGCCGGTCGACCGGTATGTGGACGCGGTTTCCGGTGTGGAGATCGCCGACGGCGCCTCGCGCCATGCAGCAGCGCTGGCCCGCCGGCATGCCGGCCTGCCGCCCGATGCCCAGGCGCATGCAGAGGCCGTGCATCGCTTTGGCGGTGACTACGGCTTTGCGTTCAAGCGCCTGCCGGTCATGGCAGTGGAATTCCCCGAGCGGCCCAGCGAAACCTGGTTCGTGGAAACGCGCACCGGCGCGTTGGCTGCTCACCTGACGCCGCTCAACCGGTTCGAGGATTGGGTGTTCGGTGTCGTGCACAAGTGGAGCTTCCTCGACCCCGCCGTCGGCAAGGGCGGCCGCGAAACACTGCAATCCCTGGCTGCGCTCGCCCTGGTGCTTACGGTCGCTTTGGGACTGAGCCGCCACCTAAGCCGTCGGAGGCCGCGATCGGGATGAGTGTTTCCGCACTGCCTTTGGCCTTTCCCGCGTCGGGCGCGGCACCCGATGTGCGTGGTGCGGCGGGACAGCTGGCGCCGGTATTGCCCATGCTCGGTCAGACAAGGGCGCCCGATGTGTTCGTTCGGCTCGCGATCCTTTCGCTCGGCTTGCACGCTCTTGCCGTCGCCGGGGCTTGGCTCTGGCCCGCCGAACCGCGGGTGACGTCGGCGCAACCCGAGCCGGTGACACTGATCACGCTGCCGCCTATGGCGCCGCCGAGCCCGCCAGTGGCACAGCCCGTGGCTGCGCCCCAGGTGCCCAAGCCCGCGCCGCCCAAGCCGGTGGCCAAGCCCATCGCCCGACCGGTTGCCAAACCTGCGCCAACGCCCGAGCCGGCCCCGCGGCCGGTGACACCCGCGCTCAGCGAATCGGCCGCGCCGCCACCGGACGACACCGCAGCGACCGAAGCCGCACCCGCCGCCCGCGGGCGGCCAAGCACCGAATCTGCCGAGTCCGCCCCGGTGGCCATCGACCTGGGCGCGGCCTACCGCCTCAACCCGGCCCCCGACTATCCGCCGCTGGCGCTGCGCCGCGGCTGGCAGGGGACGGTGCGGCTGCGTGTGGCGCTCGATCCCGAGGGCCACCCCACCCACGTGGATCTCGCCGCGTCCTCCGGTCACCCCATGCTGGATGAGGCGGCGCTCGCGGCAGTCCGGCGCTGGCGGTTCAGTCCCGCCACGCGCGTGGGCAAGCCGGTTGCGGCGACCGTGGAAGTGCCCATCGTCTTCAAGATCAACCGCTGAATCCTGTACATGCATCCGGACGGCGACCCGCGCCGGTCCGATCAACGCCAAGGAGCGCTCGATGGACCCTTCTTCTTCCCTCTGGTTGGGCTGGTGGGCGCATGCCGATCCCGTGATCCGGGGCGTGTTCGTCACGCTGGTCGCGATGTCCGTCCTGAGTTGGGCGGTCATCCTCGAAAAATTCTGGCAATTGCGGCGCTGGCAGCGGCTGGAAATGGATGCGGCCGGCCTGATCGAGCGCGGCGATCTCGGCGCGCTGGAGCGCTTGCCCGCCGACTGCCCCACGGCGCGGCTGCGCCAGGCGGCGGCGCGACTGCTGGCCCGGCGCGACGCCGATGCGCCCGAACTGGAAGCCCGGCTGGCCGATGCCCAGGCGCCCATCCGCAGCGACCAGGAACGCCGCCTCATCGTGCTGGCCACGGTCGGCAGCACCGCGCCGTTCGTGGGCCTGCTGGGCACGGTCTGGGGCATCATGCATGCCCTGCAGACGCTGACTGGCCAGGCATTGACGCTGGACGCCGTCGCCGGCCCCGTCGGCGAAGCGCTGATCGCCACGGCGGTCGGCCTGTTCGCCGCGATTCCCGCGCTGATCGGCTACAACCTGGCCGTTCGCGCCCTGAGCCGGCTCACCACCCTGACCGCCGACAACGGCCGCCATCTGGTCGACCTGCTCTACGCGCGAACGGATCCGCGCGCTCCCTGACCCCCGAAGAGGCGATGGCGGCAGGCGCCTGCCGCTGGCCTCCAAGCGATTCACGCACTTCGGACGATGCAAGGTCCCGGTTGCCGGATCCGGTGGCGGCCGGCTCCTTGTCGCGCCGCGAATGGCGTCGCGCGCAGCCCTTGTGCGAGTGCCGCGTGGTTCAAAACGGGGCCGCAGATCGGGGCTTCTGCTGCGGGCGGATCAGGCGCGCTCGAACGCTCTGCCTGGCGCCGATCTCGCGGAACTCAACCGGATGGCTTCAGATCTGCTCCATAGAGCAACGCACTGAACCGTCCCCCTCGATGGCAAAGTGTCGCCCAATCGCCCTGTTCCACCACGCGCCCCCGTTCCAGCACGGCGATCTGATCCGCCTCGCGCACGGTGGACAGCGTCGCATCCAACAGGATGCGACCCATCGCGTCGTACCGTCCGACGCACCAACGAGGCAGGACGCTCAGGATTTTCCGCAGCCCTTCCGGAGCCTGTTGAATGGCGCGCTCGTGCCCCGGGAGCGGTCGCTGCGGTGGTGGCAACACGCCATGAATCTGTGCAGTATCCATCCGCATGAGGGACCACGAGGAGGAGAGGACAGATGGCGGACAACACGGTGAGCTTGCATCGCGTCCTGAAGGCGCCGCCGGAGAAGGTCTACCGCGCCTTCCTGACGCCGGACGCACTGGCGAAATGGCTGCCGCCGGACGGCTTCACGGCGGCGGTGCATGAGATGACGGTCGAGGTGGGCGGCCAGTTCCGCATGTCGTTCACCAACTTCACGACGCAGCAGTCGCACGCCTTCGGTGGCGAATACCTCGAGCTGATTCCGAATGAACGTATCCGCTATACGGATCGGTTCGACGATCCCGGGCTGCCGGGGTTGATGACGGTGACCGTAACGCTGACCGCCGTATCGTGCGGCACCGACCTCGCAATCGTGCAGGCGGGCATACCCGAGGCCATACCGGTGGAGATGTGCTACCTCGGCTGGCAGGAATCCCTGCTCGGCCTGGCGCGACTGGTGGAGCCTGACATCAAGGAATAGGCGGGATCGCAGCGCTGCCGGAGGTTCGCGCCGATGCAAGCGCGGGCTGTCCACGGCCGGGTTGCAGACGTGCGAACGAGGAGAAACGACATGGCTCGAGTCAACACCTATCTGAATTTCACCCGCGAGACCGAACAGGCCTTTACGTTCTATCGCTCGGTGTTCGGTGGTGAGTTTACGGTCCTGCAACGCTTCGGCGAGGTGCCGGCGGCGTCGGGTCAGCCCGTGTTGGCGCACGCCGATCGCGAGCTGATCATGCATGTGGCCCTGCCGATTCTCGGCGGGCATGTCCTGATGGGGACGGATGCGCCGGAAACCATGGGTTTTCGCATCGTCCGGGGAAACAACGTGTACATCAGTCTGGAAATCGACCTGCGGGCCGACGCCGATCGGCTCTTCGGCGCACTGTCGGCGGGCGGCGAGGTGGAGACGCCGATGCAGGAAATGTTCTGGGGCGCCTGGTTCGGCAGCTTCACGGACCGGTTCGGGATTCGCTGGATGATCAACTGTCCGAACAGTTGACGGTTCGGGCGCCGCTCCGGATCTGTCCGACGGAAGGGGCGGCCTGCCATGAACGGCAGGCCACAATGCCTTGCGGCTTCCCGCGCGGCGCCGCAAGGGCGTCGCGCGGGCGGAGGGTTGCACGTCAGAAGCTGTAGCGCAGGCCCACGTCGACCGCCTGACTGTCGTATTCCATGTCCACCTTCCCGCCGGCCCGGTCCTTGAACTGGGGGTCGTCCAGCGACAGGTAGCGGTAGGCAAGGACACCCTGCAGGTTGGGCATGAAGTCGTAGGACACGCCGAGAATGCCCTGATAGGCAAGCACGGTGTCGTCGTCGTCGATCACCGAGATGTCGCCCAGGTTCACATTGGCGTCGACCTGTGCATAACCCACCCCAAGCCCGATGAAGGGGACCAGCGGGCCTTCGAGAAAATCGTAGTAGCCGTTCAGCATGCCGCCCCAGACGCCGACGTCGCCGTTCAGGCCGCCCAGCACGGAGAGTTGCACCGGGCCCAGCCGGCCGCTGTCGATGTCGTTTTCCTGCCAGAACAATTCGCCTTCGACCCGAAAGCGCGAGGGCAGCTTCATGCCCAGGGCAACGCCCACGCCGTAGCCGTCTTCGAACTTGGAGATCACGTTGCCGCCGGCGGGGACCGGCCCGAAGTCGGAGCCGAAGATCCAGTCGGCATCGTCGGTCATGATGTAGCTGCCGCGGGCGGCGACGTAGGGCCCCTCGGCGGCCTGCAAGCTCGGGCTGATGGCGAGGGTGGCGAGTGCCAGGCCGGAAATCAGGTGGTTGCGCATGGAAAGACTCCTTCGGTTGGGGATGGCGATGCACGAGCCTGTACAAGTCCGCGCCATCTTGTACAAGAATAGTACAGATATTCAGATCTACGCAAGCACGGCGTATTGCCATTAATAACAGAAAGATTCATGGCCTATGCCAGACGTTCACGAATAGCGTACAACTATTGTACATTTGGAGGTGGGCCGGGCCGTCGCCGTGCCGGCCCGGCGATGGATGAGGAACCTTCGCCAGCACCGCACGCCAAAGGGATAAGAGGAGGGGGATCTCATGAGACGCATCGGACTGCTGATCATCGGCGACGAACTGCTCGATGGCCGTCGCCAGGATCGCCATCTGGCGCACATGATCGAGGCGCTCGGCGGGCGCGGCCTCGAGCCGGCCTGGTGTCTCGTGTGCGGAGACGACCCGGGCCTTCTGACCGACACGCTGCGCCGAACGCTGGAGACATCCGATATCGTGTTCTGCTTCGGTGGCATCGGCGCGACGCCTGACGATTGCACGCGGGAATGCGCTGCCCATGCGGCGGGCGTGGGGCTGTGCCGCCATCCGGCGGCCGCGACGCTGATCGAGTCACGCTTCGGCGAGGCGGCCTACCCCTATCGCATCCGCATGGCGGATCTACCCGACGGGGCGCAACTGATTCCCAACCCGGTCAACCAGATTCCCGGTTTCTCGCTTGGCGATCACCACTTCGTCCCGGGTTTTCCCCAGATGGCCTGGCCCATGGTCGACTGGGTGCTGACCACGCACTACCCGACGCTGCGGCGACCGGCCAGGCCGGTGTCGTACGCGCTCCGGATCGAGCGGACGCCGGAGAGCGAGTTGATTCCGATCATGGAGCAGGTGTTGACGCAGCACCCGACGATCAAGCTGTCGAGCCTGCCCCACATCGGCGAGCCGCCTCATATCGAACTGGCGGTCCGGGGCGAGCCGATAGACGCGGGCGCGGCCTGGGCGCGACTGACCGGTGCGTTGAGCGCCGCCGGTATCGGCTACATGACGACGGACGCGGATCGGCCGCGCGGGGAGGTGGGAGATGGACGTTGAGCCGGAGTTGCTCCATCAACGGGTGGCGGTGGTGACCGGCGCTGCCGGCGCCATCGGACTGGAAATCTGCGGAATGCTGCTGAAAGCCGGCATGCAGGTGGTGTTGACCGCGCGCAGCCAGGCCCGCGCGGAGGAAGCCGTGACGGCGCTGGCAGGGCAGGATGACCAGCGCATCATCGCGCGCGCGCTCGAGGTGACCGATGCCGAGGCGGTCGTGGCGTTCGCCCGGGGCGTCGAGCAGACCCATGGCCGGATCGATGTGCTCATCAACAATGCCGGCGTACCGCCGCGGGGACACGGCTTGTCCGACATGAGCGACGATGAGCTCGATCTGGCCATGCGGACCCATTTCCTTGGGCCGCTGCATCTCATCCGCGCGGTACTGCCCCTGATGCGCGCGCAGGGCTACGGGCGGATCGTGAACGTGTCGTCCAGTCTCGGGCAGTTGTCGCAGATGGGCGCACGCTGGCCGGCCTATCGGTTGTCCAAGGCGGCGCTGAATGCCCTCACGGCGGTCGTGGCGGCCGAAGTCGCGGGCAGCGACATCCTCGTGAATGCCGTCTGTCCGGGCTGGTGTCGTACCCCGCTGGGCGGGCCGGAGGCCCCCCGTTCGGCGGCGCAAGGGGCGGCGGACATCGTCTGGGCCGCAATGCTGCCCGACGGCGGCCCGTCCGGACATTTCTTCAGGGATCGGCAAATCCAGCCTTGGTGATGCGCTGTTGCGGCTGCGCCAGCATCACCTGTTCGCACCGCTCGGGCACCGCCCATGCGTGCCCGAAGGGCGGCGTGTGAAAGCAATCCGCAGCCGCGCCCGGGTTGCCGATGAACGGCGTCGCCACCGGTTTGACGTGATCGCTCCCCGCCATTGCCGAGGGAACCTCCGGCATCGACAACGCAGCGGCGAGATCGGCAATCGGCTGCTGTTGGCCTTCTTCGGCCAGGCGGAAGGTGCCGTAGTGGATTCCCAGTGCATGCTCGGCGCCGAGCGTGCGCCAGGCTGCCACGGCCTCGGCGGGATTCATGTGTACCGGCTGCATGAACCATCGCGGCAGGTAGGCGCCGATCGGCAGCAGGGCCAGGCGCAAATTGGGGAAGCGCGCGGCGATGGCCGCGAAGTGGGGACCGAAGCCGGTATCGCCGGCGAAGAAAACGGCCCCGCCCGGCGCTTCGACGACATAGCCGAGCCACAAGGTGCGGTTGCGATCGAACAGGCCGCGCGAGGTCCAGTGCTGGGCCGGCACACCGGTCACATGGACGCCCGGGGCTAGCGCGTGGCTTTGCCACCAGTCGGTTTCCACCACCCCGCCGATGCCCGCGGCTTCCAGCGTCCCCCGATTGCCCAGGCCGACGAAGATGCGCGGCCGGTCGCGTTCCCACAAGCGCTTGAGCGTCGGCAGGTCCATGTGATCGTAGTGGCTGTGGCTGACCAGCACCGCATCGATGCGCGGCAAGTCCTCGAAGCGCAACCCGGCCGGCCCATGGCGGTCCGGACCGGCAAAGGAGAACGGGCTGGCCCGGTGCGACCAGATGGGGTCGGTCAGGATGTTCACCCCGGCGGTCTGAATCAGCACGGTGGCGTGATTCACGGGGGTGACCCGCAGCGCGGCGCCGGCAACGCGCGGCAGGGGAGGCGGGCCGGGCGGCTGGTCCGTCCAATCGTCCCAGTGCCCCGGGTCGCGCTGCACCAGCCATTCGACGTAGTCGGTCAGATGACGCTCGCGCGGGATGGCCATGTGAAATCGCCGGCCGTCGAAGTGATCGCTGACCGGTCCCGAATGGCCGCTGCCGCCGAGCGCCGCGCCCAGATACAGCAGCGCAATCGCCGCTGCCAGCAGCAAGCCGCGGATCATGGCAAGGGTCGCTCGGCGCTCATGACCGGCAGTCTAGCAGCATCGGGCAGCGGCCTCCCGGCGCAGCCACCGTCGCGCGGCTTGACAGGGCGGGATGCGAGGCTGAAAATTCCGCCCCTGCGCGGACTGCGCAGACCGGAAGATCGTGGCTAGGTAGCTCAGCCGGTTAGAGCGCATCACTCATAATGATGAGGTCGGCGGTTCGAGCCCGCCCCTAGCTACCACATCTCCCCGAAAGCGGCCTTGGCGCCGCTTTTTCTTTGTCTGACCCTCGGCGATCAGAACGGCTTGGTCACGGCCAGCAGCACGATCGCGACCAGAAACAGCGACGGTACCTCGTTGATCCATCGGTAGAAGCGGGCGCCGTGGCGCGCCGTCCCCCGCGCCAGCGACTGCGTCAGCCGCCACAGATAAACGTGATAGCCCACCAGAAGCGCGACCAGGGTCAGCTTCAGGTGCAGCCAGCCGTTGCCCGAGTAGGCCTGCCAGGCATAGGCCACCAGCAGCCAGATGCCGAACAGGGCCGTGCCGACCGCGCCGATGGTCATCATCACGAACAGCCGGCGCTCCATGAGCGCGAACCGCTCGCGCTCCGCCGCCGTGACCGCATCGCAGTGATAAACGAACAGGCGCGGCAGGTAAAATAGACCGGCGAACCAGGTCACCATGAAGATCACATGGACGGCCTTGACGGTGAGCATGCGGCGTGAGCTCCTGCACAATTGGGGGCGGCAGCGGATATCCGGCTGCGATCATGGCAAGCGGCTCACCGCCTCGCAAGCGGGTCATCGAATCCTGGCACAACGGGAGAACACAGTGATTTCAGCGGGCATCGTGGGCGGAACCGGATACACCGGCGTGGAATTGTTGCGCCTGCTGGCGAATCACCCCGAGGCGCGGGTCGACTGCATCACCTCGCGCGGCGCGGAAGGCACGCCGGTCGCCGACCTGTTCCCCAGCCTCTACGGGCGGTGCGATCTGGCCTTCAGCGGGATGGACGTCGATCGGTTGTCGCAGTGCGATGTCGTCTTCTTTGCGACGCCGCACGGCGTTGCGCTCGAGATGGCCGGCGCCTTGCTGGCCGCCGGCAGCCGGGTGGTCGATCTGTCCGCCGATTTCCGGCTTCCCGACGCCGATCTCCTGGCACGCTGGTATGGGCTCACGCCGCCGGACTCCGCTGTCTTCGGGCAGGCGGTGTACGGCCTGCCGGAGGTCCATCGCGAAGCGTTGCGCTCGGCGCGGCTGGTGGCCAATCCCGGCTGCTACCCCACGGCCGTCCAGCTCGGCTTGCTGCCGCTGTTGGAGCAGGATCTCGTCGATCCCGCCCGCCTGATGGCCAGTGCGGCCAGCGGTGCCAGCGGCGCCGGACGCGCCGCCAAGGTGGACAGCCTGCACTGCGAGGTCGCCGAAAACTTTCACGCCTATGGGGTCGCCGGTCACCGCCATCTGCCCGAGATCGAGACGCAGCTCGAGCGGGCCACGGGCCGGCCGGTGGCGCTCACCTTCGTGCCGCATCTGGCGCCGATGAACCGTGGCATCCATGCCACCCTGTTCGCCACGCTGCGGGAACCCGTCGAGGAATCCGCGTTGCAGGCGATATTTGCCGCGCGCTATGCCGATGAGCCCTTCGTGTCGGTCCTGCCGGCCGGCAGGCATCCGGCCACGGCCAGCGTGCGCGCCGCCAACACCTGTCAGCTCGCCGTCTTCCGTCCGCAAGGCCGCGATACCGTCGTGGTCCTGGCCGTGATCGACAACCTGGTGAAGGGCGCAGCCGGGCAGGCGATCCAGAACATGAACCTGATGTTCGGCCTGCCGGAAACGATGGGTCTGGAAGGTGGCGCCGTCGCGCCGTGACGACAACGGCCCCGTGCGCAAAAAGGCCTCCGGCGCGCGAACTTCAGCCGCCTCGTCTGGTACTGACCGATCGGAATGTGATATTGATTGGTCGATGATCACGGCAAGGGTCGCGCGGCTTCGGTGAGAACCGGGGACGGCCCGCTTTTCCGTGAACTCCGGATTTTCTTTCGATATCCGATCGTTCCAAAGCGCCCCGGACGGGGGTATCCCGGCGGGTTATCCGTAAAGCTTGAGAAGGAGTTCAAGCGATGAATTTCAAGTTTTCCCAGGATCAGGACATGATGCGCGACTCGGCCAAGCGCCTGCTGGCCGACCTGTCGACCTACACCGCGGTCCACAAGATCCTCGATTCCGACGCCACCCACGACGCCAACCTCTGGAAGCAGATGGCCGAGGCCGGCTGGCTGAGCACCGCCATCCCCGAGGAATACGGCGGCGCCGGCATGGGGTATCTGGAACTGGCCGTGCTGGCCGAGGAAATGGGCAAGGTGCTGGCCTGCACGCCGTTTGCCTCCTCCATCTACTTCGCCGCCGAGCTGATCAAGGCGGCGGGCTCCGAATCCCAGAAGACGACTTACCTGCCCAAGCTCGCCATGGGCGAGTCCATCGCGACCGTCGCCTATGCCGAAAAAGGCCGCATCGACGCCGGCGGCGTGCAGGTCAAGGCCCAGGGCGGCAAGCTGACCGGCACCAAATCGCCGGTGGCCGACGGCCTCTGTGCCGATCTCGCCATCGTCTCGGCACGCGATGATCAGGGCGTGTCGCTCTATCTGGTCGACCTCGCTGCCGGCGCCGTGAGCCGCGAATCGGTCGCCACCATGGACCGCACCCGCAAGCAGGCGCGGCTCACCTTCAACGGCGCCCCCGGCGAATTGCTGGGCCAGGCGGGCCAGGGCGGCGCCCTGCTCGACCAGGTGTCCTACAAGGTCGCGGCCCTGCTCGCCTTCGAACAGGTGGGCGGCGCGCAGAACGCACTGGAGATGGCCACCCAGTACGCCAAGGAACGCTATGCCTTCGGGCGGCCGATCGGCTCCTTCCAGGCCATCAAGCACCGCATCGCCGACATGTTCGTGAAGGTCGAGATGGCCCGTTCCAGCGCCTACTACGCAGCCTGGGCGCTGGAGAGCGCGCCGGACAAGCTGCAGCAGGCGGCCAGCGCGGCGCGCGTGATGGGCATCGACGCCTACGGCTTCGCCGCCCAGGAAAACGTCCAGATCCACGGCGGCATCGGGTTCACGTGGGAAGCCAATCCCCATCTCCACATGAAGCGCGCCAAGCATCTGGAGAGCCTGCTCGGCGGCGGCATCGTCTGGCGCGAGCGGCTGATGCGCAGCATGGAAGCGGCGGCCTGATCGGGCGCGCCATACGGATCTGGAATCTTCAGGAGGATAGGGAACATGGATTTCAACGATACCCCGCAGGAAGCGGAATTCCGCGCCGAAGCCAACCGCTGGCTGTCCCAGAATGCCAAGCCCCGCAGCGAATCGGGCAACATGATGAGCATGTTCGCCGAATCCGAGGGCGGCGATCTGCGCGGTGAAGCCGAATGGAAGATGGTGCGTGATGCCCAGGCGTGGCAGCGCAAGAAGGCCGACGGCGGCTGGGGCGTGATCACCTGGCCGAAGAAGTTCGGCGGCCGCGGCGGCAACATCATGCAGAGCGTGATCTGGGGACAGGAAGAGTCGAAATTCGAGACCCCGGCCAACATCTTCATGATCGGCATCGGCATGGCCGGTCCGACCATCATGACCCACGGCACCAACGAGCAGAAGGACCGCTATCTCGAGCCCATGCTGCGCGGCGAGGAAGTCTGGTGTCAGCTGTTCAGCGAACCGGGGGCGGGCTCCGACCTTGCCGGTCTGCGCACCCGCGCGGTCAAGGACGGCGATGACTGGGTCATCAACGGCCAGAAGGTCTGGACCTCAGGTGCCCATTACTCCAAATGGGGCATCCTGGTCACCCGCCACGACCCCACGCTGCCCAAGCACAAGGGCCTGACCTATTTCATCGTCGACATGGAATCGCCCGGCATCGAGGTGCGGCCGATCCGCCAGATCACCGGCGGCGCCAACTTCAACGAAGTGTTCTTCAACGACGTGCGCATCCCGGACAGCAACCGCCTCGGCGCGGTGGGTCAGGGCTGGGCGGTGTCCATCACCACCCTCATGAACGAACGCATGAGCATCGGCGGCGGTGGCGGCCTGTTCGGCGGTGACAACGGTCTGGGCAGCATCATCGCCCTGATGCGCGGCCTCACGGTCGACGGCCGGCCGGCGCTGGAGCACGACGCGGTGCGCCAGAAGATGGCCGAGTTCGCCGCCCGCTTCAAGGGACTGGAACTGACCGGCTACCGGACCCTGTCGGCCCTTTCGCAGGGCGCCATGCCGGGCTCGGAAAGCTCGATCATGAAGCTCGCCATGGGGCTGCTGGTGCAGGAAATGGCCGCGTTCATCATGGAATTGCAGGCGGCGTCGGGCGTGCTGACCGACAAACAGGAAACCCTGATGGACGCCATGTGGCAGCAGGCTTACCTGGGCATTCCGGCGATCCGCATCGCCGGCGGCACGGACGAGGTGCAGCGCAACATCATCGGCGAACGCATCCTGGGCCTGCCGACCGACATCCGGCTGGACAAGAACGTGCCCTTCAACGAAGTGCCGACCGGCCCCAGCAAGAAGGGCTGAGCAGGCGCGCATGACTGCCGTGACCTGCATCGCCTGAGGATGCAGGTCATTCCCGATTCGGCCCGCCCCGACCCTTGGTGCGGGCGTTTTGATTTTCATTCACCAAGGAGATTTGGCCATGGCCAAGCAAGTGCCTCTCGAAGAGGGCTATCTCGTCATTCCCGAAGCCGAGGGCGAACGCCCGCGCCTGATCGGTTCCTACAGCCCGGAGGCGAAGAAATACTTCTTCCCGCGCCGCATGCAGTGCCCGCTCACGGAAACCCCGGTCGAGGACGTGGAACTGTCCTCCGAGGGCGTCCTGTATTCCTGGACCTGGGTGCTGATGCCCTTCATGGGCGCGGCCAAGATGGGCGACGGCAAGGCCCACGGCGTGGGTCAGATCGACCTGCCCGAAGGGGTGCGCATCCAGGCCGTGATCAGCGGTCAGATGGGCGACTGGGAAATCGGCATGCCCATGGGGCTGGTCGCGCTGCCGGTCAAGAAAAAGGGCGACACCGAATTGTGCACCTTCGGCTTCGAGCCGATCCGCAAGGGGGAATGAGGGATGTTGGAAGACGTCTATGTGGCCGGCGTGGGGATGCATCCCTTCGGCAAGCACGGCAAGAGCAACAAGGAAATGGCCTATGTGGCCGGCAAGGCGGCGCTGAAGGATGCGGGCATCAAGTTCCGTGACGTCGGCGCGCTGTACAACGGCTACATCATGGGCGACATGACCGAAGGCGTGGCCATCGCCAAGGATCTGGGCCTGACCGGCGTGCCCGTGGTGCACGTCGAGAATGCCTCGGCCACCGGGTCCACGGCGTTTCGCGAAGCCTGCCTACGCGTCGCTTCGGGGCAGGCCGACATCGCCATGGCGCTGGGCTTCGACGACATCGTGCGCATGGGTCAGATGATGATGCAGATGTTCGCCGCCCAGGGGCCGCGCATCGAGAGCATGGTGCTGCCCGCGGCCTTCTTCGCCCTGTGGGCCGTGCGCCGCACCCACGAGTACGGCACCTCGCAGGACATCTACGCGCGCATCGCCGCCAAGAACTGGAATCACGCCCGCCACAACCCGATGGCGCAGCGCCAGTCCGACCATGTGGTGACGGCCGAGGAAGTGCTGGCGTCCAAGCCCGTGGCCCATCCGCACACCACCATGATGGCCTGCGCCACTGGTGGCGGCGCTGCCTGCGCCATCGTCACCAACAAGAAGTGGGCGAAGAAGCTGGCCAACGGCCGGCCGTTGGTGCGCGTGCTGGCCTCCCAACTGCAATCCGAGCAGTACGTCGACGGGCACATCTTCATGGGCGCCGTGGTCGGCCCCAGCGAGCTGACCCGCAGCACCTCGCAGGCGACCTACGAGGAAGCCGGCATGGGTCCCCAGGACGTCAGCCTGGTGCACGTGCATGACGCTTTCCCGATCGAGGAGCTCATGTACTACGAGCTGATGGGCTTCTGCGGCGATGGCGAAGGCGACAAGCTGGTGCTGGAAGGTGCCACCGAGATCGGCGGTCGCATTCCGTTCTCGACCGACGGCGGCCTCATCGCCCGCGGCCATCCCGGCGGCCCCACGGGCCTGGCCCAGGTGTGGGACGCGACGATGCAATTGCGTGGCGAAGCCGGCCCGCGTCAGGTGAGCGACGCGCACACCGCCCTGGTGCACATGATGGGCGCGGGTTCGGTCTGCGTCATGCACATGCTGCATCGCGAAAACGCCTGAGCCGCGACGCCGGGCCTTGCGCCCGGTCTTGCTGCGATCGACCCCCGGCACCCCCGGGGGTTTTTTTGTTTCAGCATGATGCCAGCCCGGTCGTTCGCAGCAACGACGCACCCCCGATTTCACTGGCGGGACTCCAATTCGTCCCGCGACTGAAATCGGAGCCGTGGCGTATCATGCACGCTCTGTTTGGGCGAGGCCGCCGCAATGCAATCCGACCCCTGTCCCTGGTGCGGCCAGGAACCGCTCTATCGCCGCTACCACGATACCGAATGGGGCGTGCCGGTCCATGACGACGCCGTCCTGTTCGAGTTTCTCATCCTGGAGGGCGCGCAGGCGGGCCTGAGCTGGCTCACGGTGCTGCGCAAGCGCGAGCACTACCGGCGGGCGTTCGAGGGCTTCGACGTCGCCCGGGTCGCCCGATTCGATGCGGTCCGCATCGAGGCCCTGCTGCGGGACGCCGGCCTGATCCGCAACCGGCTCAAGCTGGCATCTGCGGTGAGCAATGCGCGCGCCTTTCTGGAGGTGCAGGCGCGGTGCGGCAGCTTCGACCGCTACATCTGGGATTTCGTGGACGGCCGGCCCATCGTCAACCGCTTCGAGTCCATGGCCGAGGTGCCGGCCGTCACGCCGCTGGCCGAGACCATCAGCCGCGATCTGAAGCGCCGTGGATTTCGCTTCGTCGGCCCGACCATCGTCTATGCGCACATGCAGGCCACGGGCATGGTCAACGACCACCTTGTCACCTGCCCGCGCCATGCTGTCTGCGCCATGCTCGCGGTCTGATCGGGGCACGCCCGGGTGCACGGCCATGCGTCCGCCGCCGCATCGACTATGCTGAACGTGGGCGTGAACCGCGCCCGCATCCACTGCGATTCTGCACGAGCCCGACGATGAGCCTGAATACCCAAACACCGGTCGATGCTGCGGAGCCCGCGCTGCCGCTGGCGCACCACCTGCGCGCAACGGCGGCCCTGCACAGCGAACACGCCACCGATTGGCAAGGCCATCGCCCGCGTGGCCTTTACTTCGTCAGGACCACGCTCAAGGACAATCCGGCCGGCGAGGGTCGGCCGGTCCTGCTGATGCCCGGTGGCTTCGATCCCCTGCGCGGCGCCTACAGCGATGAACTGATCCACGGCATGCTGCGCGCGCCCGGGATCGGCTCGGTCTGGGAGGCGCACTACCGCTATCAGGGCCAATGCGGCTTCGGCTATGCGCCCTTTCTGATCGACGACATCACGGCCCTCTGCGCGCATTCGACGACGCCGCCCCTGGTGGTGGGCATGAGCGGCGGCTCCCTGCTGCTCGCGGCCGGCCTGTTGCTGGCAGCGCAGCACCAGCCCCAGCCGACCGTCAAGGCGGCCCTGATCCTGGGGATGTATCTGCCGGGCTTCGAGAATCTCTTCGTGCGCCTGATGCTGCCGTATTACCGCCGTCCCAGCATGCAGGAACGCATCAATCGCCATTGCGGCCATCCCTACCTATTGCAGACCGACGTCGAAACCCGGCGCTGGTGGGATACGCAGCCGGAATTCCGGCGCTTGCTGGAGCAGCCACGGATGAAAGCCTGGGATCGCTTCCCGGTGCCGGTCGAGCTGCTGTTTTTCCGCATCGACACGCTCTCGCGTCGCGGTATCCGGCGCATGCGCGAGCTGTTCGACTGCACCGTGCATCCCGGCAGGATTCCCGGCCATCACCGCAGCCTGCGCCGGGACGTGCCGCTGGCCGAGGCCACCATCATCGACTTTTGCAGGCGCGAGGCCTGATCACGGCGCCGGCGGCGGTTCGGCGTCGGGGTCGGCAGGGATCAGGTCGGCCAGCGTGCCTTCGTCCAGCACCCGTGCGCGGGCGTCCGCCAGTTCCTGCGCCAGCTTGCGCAGTGGCGCAGGGGAGTGACGGGGCACGGTATGCGCCGGCGCAGGCAGGGCGGATCGCAGGCTGATCCGTTCGGGCGCCCGCGCCAGCACGAGGCGGGGAGGATCATCGTTCGATCGGACCAGCAGGTCGCGCTCGACCAGATCGGTCACGGCGAAGCGCAAGGCACTCGCCGGCACGCCCATCTCCCGGGCGAGTGTTTCGAGTCCGGCCGGCGCCTGGCCCCTGGCGTGGCGCTCGGCGACGGCAAGGAGCAGGCTCAGCGCGCGGTATTCGGGCGCATCGCGTTCCACCGCGGTGGCCTCCGCCGGGTCGGTGGCCGCCGGATACTGGACATAGAACGCGATCTGGGCGCCGGTCAGGAGGATGGTCCAGACCACGTTGAGCCAGATGAGCAGCAGGATCAGAATGGCGAAGCCCGAGTAGATGGCGTCGTAGTTGGTGCTGCCGGCGACGAAAAAGGCGAAGGCCCGTCCGCCGACCAGCCAGGCCAGCGCGGCCATCAGGGCGCCGGTCAGCGCCGCGCGCCAGCGCACCCGCGTGTTGGGGAGATACAGGTAGATCAGGGTGAAGATGGCGGTGATCAGCACCATCGGCGCCAGACGCGTGATCAGCAACAGCGCCAGACCGAAGGGCTGCCAGTCGCTGAGCCCGCGGACCACTTCGGCGCCCATGACCGAGGCGAACAGGCCGGTCGCCACCAGATACAGCACCGGCGCCAGCAGGACGACGATCAGGTAGTCCTTGAAACTGCGCGCCAGGGAACGGGCTTCACTCACGCGCCAGATCTGGTTGAAGGCCTGCTCGACCTTCTGGATCAGCGAGACGACGGTGTAGAGCAGAAAGCCCAGCCCCACCGACCCCAGCACCCCGACCTTCATGTTTTCGACGAAGCCGATGATGCGCGCCGTCAGTTCCGTGCCCTGTGGCCCCAGGGGCGCCAGCAGTTGCGCGATCAGGGGCTCGGCGACGTTGTGGGCACCGAAGGCCTTGAGCACCGAGAAGGCCAGCGCCAGCAGCGGGACCAGTGACAGCAGGGTGGTGTAGACGAGGCTCATGGCCCACAGCGTGAGCGGGCCCTGGGTGAGATCGCGCCCGACGGCGAGCGCGATCCGCACCGTCAACAGCGCGCGGCGTCGCGGGACTGAAAGCCGGCCCGGATCGAGCGATCCCAGCCGGCTCAGCCAGTCCCGCGGCGCGCCGCGCTTCACGCCGGGGCAGCCTCCGGCACCAGGCCCAGCTCCTGCTTGAGCAGGTTTTTCAGGATCTTGCCATTGGCGTTGCGCGGCAGGGGTTCGCTGCGCAACTCGATGCGCACCGGCACCTTGAACCGGGCCAGATGGCTGGCCACATGCGCCTGCAGATCCTCGACGCTGACCGTGTGGCCCGGCGCGATCTGCACCACGGCGCCGACTTCCTCACCCAGCACCCGATGCGGAATGCCGATGACCGCGGCGTCCATCACGGCCGGATGGCTGTAGAGGGCATCTTCCACCTCGACGCAATAGATGTTCTCGCCGCCGCGGATCAGCATGTCCTTGGCCCGATCGACGATGTAGAGATAGCCTTCCTGGTCCATGCGCGCCAAGTCGCCCGTGTGCAGCCAGCCGTCGACGAAGGTCGATGCATTGGCCTCCGGCCGGTTCCAGTAGCCCTTGATGACGTTCGGGCCCTTCACCATCAACTCGCCGACCTCGCCGCGCGGCAGTTCCGCGCCGTCCGCGCCGACGATCTTGATTTCCGTGACGGGCGCGGGGCAGCCCACGCTGTCCGGGCGGCGGTGGTATTCCTCGGCCGAATTGCTGGTGCACAGCGCGGAGGTCTCGGTCATGCCGTAGCCGTTGCCCGGATCGACCTTGGGAAAGGTCTGGCGGATGCGCTTGAGCAGTTCGGGCGCGGCCGGGGCGCCGCCGTAGGCGATGTTGGTCACGCAGGACAGATCGTGGTTGGGCAGGTCGGGATGCTCCAGCACCTGCCAGACCATGGACGGCACGCCGCCGAAGGTCGAGATGCGTTCGGCCTCGATCAGCTCGATGGCGCGCTGGGCGTCCCATTTGTACATCATCACCAGCTTGCCGCCGGCCAGTGTCATGCCGATCAGGAAGCCGTGGCAGCCGGTGACGTGGAACAGCGGCACGGACAGCAGCATGCTCGGCCCCACCATCTGCATGCCGCCCGCCGGGTCCTCGCCGCGCAGCACGCTGGCGCGCATGCGCACGAAGGCGCCGCTGATGAGGTTCTGGCAGACGTTGCGGTGCGTGCCGAGCGCGCCCTTGGGCTTGCCGGTGGTGCCGGAGGTGTAGAAGATCGTGGCGTCGTCGTCCGGCGCGATGGTGGCCTTGGGCAGCACGGCTTTTTCCGGCAGGTCGCCGCGAAAGGCCTGGAAGTCGAGCACGCCCGCGGGCAGCGTGGCGGGGCCGCGGGCGACGATGATCCGTTCCAGCGCCGGCAGACGCGCCAGATGGGGCGCGATGCGCTCCAGACGCTCGGCGTCGCAGAACAGCACCCGTGCGCCGGAATCGGCGAGGCCGAATTCGAGCTCATCGCCGGTCCACCAGGCATTCAGCGGCACGATCACCGCGCCGATCGCGGCCGTGGCCCAGAACACCATGGGCCACTCGGGCAGGTTGCGCATGGCCAGCGCGACGCGGTCGCCTTTCTGGATGCCCAGCTCTTCCACCATGCGCGTGGCCAGCGCCGCCACGGCGCGGTAGTGCTCGGCGAAGGTCCAGCGCTCGCCCTCGTAGACCAGGTAATCCTTGGCGCCATGACCGCGGCTGATGTCCAGCACGGTGCGCAGCGACGGCGGCGCCGCCTTCCAGACGCGCGTGGGCACGCCGCGGATCTCGATTTCCTCGAAGTTGAAGAGGCCGGGCTTTTCGGTGAGCTGCGCGTTGGCCTGCTCGATGGTCAGGGACATGGGTGCACTCCTTGGCAGATGTTCTTGTGCGGGGGCGCGTCGGGACCACCGAACCGTCGTTCCGGTGCGCGCCCGTTAGTCTATCAGTCCGGCCCGGACCGGGAAGCCGCCGGGCAGGGGATCAGGCGCCGCCGTAGCGCAGCCGCGTGCGTTGCTCCAGCCGGCGCAGGAACTCGGCCATGATTTCCTCGTAGAGCTGTTCTTTCAGGATCTCGTCCTCCACGCCGGCGTCGAGGTTGGGGTTGTCGTTGATTTCGATCACACACACGCCGCGGTGCGTCTGTTTCAGGTCGACACCGTAGAGGCCGGTGCCGATCAAGCGAGCCGCCTTGACGGCCGTCCTGAGGACCGCTGCGGGTACGCGTTCCAGCGGTAGCGTGCGCGAATTGCCCGCGGCGGTGCCGCCGCTGGCCTTGTGGTCGTAGATCTGCCAGTGATCCTTGCTCATGAAGTACTGACAGGCGAAGAAGGGCTGGCGGTTGAGGACGCCGATGCGCCAGTCATATTCGGTGTAGAGGAATTCCTGGGCCAGGATCAGGTCGGACTTCTGGAACATCTGCTCGGCGACGGCCTTGAGTTCATCCGCGTCCGCCACCTTGCTGACCCCGACGGAGAACGCGCCGTCGGGAATCTTCAACACCACCGGGTAAGCGAGCGGTGCTTCGAGTTCGAGGTTGCGTTCGCGCCGCAGGATCTGGGTGGCGGGCGTTTTCACCTGATGCGTGCGCAGGAGTTCGGCGAGGTAGACCTTGTTGGTGCAGCGCAGGATGGAGGTCGGATCGTCGATCACCACCAGTCCCTGCGCCTCGGCGCGCTTGGCGAAACGGAAGGTGTGATGGTTGATCGAAGTCGTCTCGCGGATGAACAGGGCGTCGTACTCGGCCAGCCGGCCGTAGTCCTTGCGGGTGATGAGTTCGACGTCGAGGCCCAGACGCTTGCCGGCGCGGATGAAGGATTTCAGCGCCTTGGGATTGGACGGCGGCATGGCTTCGTCGGGGTCATGCAGGATGGCCAGATCATAGCGGCCGGCCGAACGCCGGCGTGGGCTCTGCCAGGTGCCGGCAAGATAATGTTCCATGGCGGCGGTGAACAGTTCACGCTGTTCAGCCGTCAGGTCGCTGAACGCCATGGGTCGGACCCGATGGATCTGCCAGCGGCTGTTCTGATGCAGGTCGACTTCGAGCAAGGGACAGGGCAGGCGCTCGAACAGATCGTCCGCCAGATCCTGGAACTCGGGCTGCGAGGCGCGTCCCAGGAAGATCCACAACCGCATGGCCTGTCCGTCATGGCCGCGCAGATATTTCTGCAGGTCCTCGTCGAGATCCTCGGTCAGGGGCTCATAGATCGTCTTGCGCGACAGATCGAGCGCCGTGCCCACGCTGGGCAGCACGCGCTGGCCCCGCGCCTCGGCCAGCAGCGAACAGTAGTAGCCGATGCTGCCATAGCGGTAGTTCCGGCACAGGTTGACGACGCGCAGGTCGCGGCTGGTCGCCAGCCCCGCTGCATCGTCGGCGTCGATGTAGTCCTTGGCGCTCATCACCGGCAGCGCCGGCAGGTCGGCAGGCCAGTCCGCGGGGCGATCGACGAGAATCAGGTGCTTGCTCATGGACGACTGACGGGTTCCGAAAGGGCCGGCGGACGGCGACGCACGATGATGACAGCACGCTGACCACTTTTTCCATAGCGCGCCATGCCCGTGAATTCGGCCTTGAGGATGGGCAGATTCACGCAGTCGGTCGGCGTCTTGCCGGCCTTATAGTCCACATAGGGATCGTGCACGTAGAGGAAGTGCTCGTCGAAGCCGGTCACCACCACCCAGTGCGGGAATTTCTCGCCATAGAGCCGATAGGAGCTGATCATCACCAGGGGCACGCCGCCGCTGCGCAATTCGCGTTCCAGATCGGCTGGTGACACCAGCCCGTATTCCAGGCGGATGTCGCGTCGGCGGATCTCCGCGAGCTGGTCTTCCTGCACCAGGGCAATGACGACTTTCTTCTCCGGGGAGCGCACCGAATCGACGAACAGGGCGCTTTCGTCCTTGACGCGCAAGGTCACCGCGAAGCCGCGCCGGTGGGCGGCCAGTGCCAGGCCGTAGGGGCCGCAGCCGCCGTGGCCCGAGGTCATGAAGATGGTGGTGGCCTCGCGCCACAGCCGCAGCTCCAGCTTGCGGTCGAGCGCGAGCGCGGGGTCCAGCGCCCGCATGGCCATCATGAGTGCCGCGGGGCCGCAGGTGAATTCCAGCGTCTGCTCATAGAAAGGCACCTGGATCAGCGACGGCGCCGGCCGCGCCTCGAGCGTCTTTTCCAGCCGCAGGCCGTCGGCATGGTCCTCGTAGTAGCCGGGCAGGCGCTGCATTTCGCGGTAGCCCGCGCGCTGGTAGAGCGCCCGGGCGGCTGCATTGTCGGCGCGCACCTCGAGCCGGAGCGTGGCATAGCCGTGTTCGAGCGTGGCGGCCTCCGCTGCGGTCAGGAGACGGGCCCCGATGCGCAGCCCCTGGTGCTCGGGCAGCACGGCGAAGGAATAGAGCCGTGCCAGCGCCGTTCCGGCATGGAACAGCACCAGCGCATAGCCGGTCACGCCCGCGTCGCGTTCGTGGACCAGCGTGACGGCCTTGGCGCGGGTCAGCAGATGGCGGAAGCTGCGCCGGCTGAGCCGGTCGGTCTCGAAGCAGCGCTGTTCGATGGCGACCAGCGACTCCAGATCGTCCAGCGTCGCCGCGCGGATGCGGCTGGCGGCGACTGCATCGGTGTCGGCGGCCGGGGCGCTCATGAGCCGCTGCCGGCCAGCGCCCAGGCCGTCTGATGCAGGCGCGTGAGGCCGCGTGCGGCGAAGCGCGGTTCCGCCGCCAGCGCATCCTCTCGCTCGAGCGCGGCGATCCCGGCCCAGGGGCCATAGAGCGCGCGCACCTCGGCCTCCGGCACGGCGAAGGGCGGACCCGCCATCGCCTCCTGCGGGTAGTCGAGCGTGATCAAGAGGCCCCAGGCACCGCGGGCGAGCAGGCGGGCGGTGTGGGCGGCGTAGGCGGGACGGCGCTCGGGCGGCAGGGCGATGAGCGCAGCGCGGTCGTAAAGCCCGGTGCAGGGCGCGCCGAGATCGGCCGCGGACAACGCGAAGTAGTCGCCTTCCAGCAGGGTGTAGGGCCCGGCCTCCCAGACCCGGCCCGGACCCTGCGTCGTCACGGCCGGCTCGAGGCCGCGCTCTGCGAAAAACGCGCCGATGGCCGCCGCGCTGAGTTCGATCCCGACCACCGTGCAGCCCAGACCGGCCAGATGCACCAGGTCCAGGCTCTTGCCGCACAGCGGCACGAGGACGCGCCGGCCGGCCAGGGGCGCCCCGTGGCGGACGAGCAGCGGATGCACGTCGCCGCGGTGAAAGCCGATTTCGCCCCGTGCCCATCGCTCGTGCCAGAACTGCGGATCCATGTCGGTCCCCCGTGCGCTTCGATGCCTGCATGATAGCAATCCGGCCGCCCGTTCCGGCCGCGTCACGGCCTTGACACGCAGCCCGTCCATGTTGACCCCGGTGGCAGGTCCGGGAGGCGCGACATGGGCACGCGGGTGGAAGCACGATTGATCAAGGTCGTCGACGGCGACACGATCAAGGTCGAACTGGACGGGCGCAGCGAATCGGTGCGGCTGGCCTGTCTCGATACCGAGGAAAGCTGGCCGGGCGGCAACAAGCCGGTGACCTAGGCCGGCCGGCAGGCCTCGGCCTGGGCCAAGACGTGGTTCGGCGCCGATGCGGCGGGGCAGCCGACGGTGGAGGTGAGCCTGGATCTGGAATTCGATACGGCCGATCCGCCGTCGCTGGCGCTGGCGCGCCATCGCGACAACTACGGCCGCTTGCTGGCCTACGCGTGGCGGGGCGCCGAGCACTACAACCTGGCCGCCATCATGGCCGGCTGGAGTCCCTATTTCGTCAAGTACGGCCGTTCCCGGCCCCACCACGGCGCATTTCTGTGGGCCGAAGCCCGCGCTCAGGCCCAAGGCATCGGCGTATGGAACCCCGGCATCAACGGCGCCGGTCCCACGCGGGATTACCGCCGTTTGCTGCCCTGGTGGCAGATGCGCGACGGCTGGGTCGAGGATTATCGGGCGATGGGGCCACAGGCCGGGGTGTTGTCGGTGCGGCTCGATCACGCGCATCTGCTTGCCGCCGCCCAGCGCGGGGAGCAGGTAACCGTGTTCTGCGACCTGCAGGGCGGCATCAACCGTTGGGTCGGCGACGGCGCCCTGATTTTCGCCGGGTCTCCGGCCCAGCCCTTCAACCTGTGGATAGACGATCGGCGCGCGCCGGAGGCGCAAGACCTGCTCCGGCTGCTGGAAACGCGCTACACCGGGGAGGGTCGGCAGAATTACGTCTACGTCACGGGTCGCACGAGCCTGTACCCCCCGCAGGGCGACGGCAAGCCGCAGATCGTGCTCACCGGCGTGGATCAACTGGCCGACCTGCCGCCGGCCTGAGCTTGCTCAGCGACCCATGCGGCGGGTGAGCAGGGTCTGGGTCACCCGGCCGATGTAGCCCGCGGGATCGAAGAGGGCGGTATGCACCGCGCCGAGGCCGTGGTCGAACAGCTCGGCGCGTGCCTCGAGGCAGATCCATTCCGCGCTCGGCGGACGCAACAGGTGCAGGCTGATGTCGGCGTTGATGCAGCCGGTGCGGCTGTCGACCTGGAGTTGCGCCAGCCCATTGCCGAAATCCGCCAGCGCCGCCACCCGACCGAAGGGCGAGAGCGGTGCGCCGTGTGCGACCGGCACCGCGCAGCGCAGCCAGGCCGCGCCCTCGCCGCGCAGGGCGAAGCCGTGCACGCGCTTGGCCTCGATGCAGTGGTGCATGCTCGGCCGGCGCTGGGCGAGTTCGGGCAGTGTCCGGCCCATGAGGTCGGTGACGGGAATCGTGTCGGGATCGGCGGGCAAGGGCCGATCGGGGCGGGCGTGCTCGGGCACGGTGACCGGATCAGGCATCAGCTTGAGCGCCTGGGCCTTGACGACGATCTTGTCCTCATGGCGCAGCTCGGCTTCCATGACACACAGGCGCGCGCCGCTGCGCACCACCCGCGCCTCGGCCGTCAGCGGCGCCAGAGGAACCGGCCGCAACAGATCGATGCTGAGCCGCACGAACTGCAGCGCCGGCGCCGGATCGCTGATCTCCAATGCATGCGCGATCAGGCCGCCCGTCGCGCCGCCATGCAGCAGGCGCGGATCCCAAGGGCCCACGGCGTAACGGGTGGGGTGATAGCGTCCCTGTTCATCGGTCACGAACAGGGCGGGAGTGGTGTCGTCGATCATGCGGGCTCGGAGATCAGGGGTGATGCAATCCCCTGTCCAGTGGCGCAGGCGATGGCGAAGGCAGGCAGTCTAATGGCTCGGCGCGAGGGCGCAAGACCTGCGCCGATCAAGGTGTCGGAAAGGCTCGCCTTTGCCGGCACTTGTGCTTACCATCGGCGTTTTGTCATCCATCCGCAATCCATCGAAACGATCCGCGTCGCCCGGCGTCGCGGCGGGAGCACCCCCACATCATGAACACCGAAGTCATCCTGACCCAGGAGCGGGCTGAACTGCTGCGCGACTGTCTGGCCGGCATGCTGCAGAAACTGTTCGAGGCCGGCGCGCCCGATCCGGCCGATGCGCGCAGTCCGATGCAGCGACTGATGGAGGGTCCGGCGCGGGACGAATTCATGACGCTGATGAAGCTCATCACCTTCGCCTTCGTGCAGAAGCTCATGCCCTACATGGGCAGCGGCGACCCGATGGACCCGTCGATTCTGGGGCTGGCCGGCGCGCCCGTGAGCGTGAGCGGGGAGAGTGCGACCTATCGCCTCAAGCCCGGTCGGCTGACCACGCACTGGATCAACGAAAAGGGCCAGTACAAGGTGCAGGACATCGGCTTCAAGGTGAGCTGGTGGTGGGTGCTGCGCAACTGGCGCTTCGTGCGCGACATGCGGCGCAAGATGAAGGAGCGCCAAGCCGCGCTGCCAGCGCCGGGTGCGACCTGATGCTGATGCGGCGTTCCTGAAAAAGCGTTTGCATAAAGAGAGGCGGTAGCGGCGACCGGACGGCCGCCGCGGGCGACGGGCTTCAGTGGTGATGACCGCCGGGGCCGTGCACATGGCCGTGGGCCAGCTCCTCGCGCGTGGCGGGGCGCACTTCCAGCACGGTGACGTCGAACACCAGGGTTTCGCCGGCCAGCGGATGGTTGGCATCGACGATCACCTCATCGCCTTCCAGTCCGGTGACGGTGACGAGGTGCACTTCGCCCTCGGCCTCGGTCTGGAACTGCATGCCGATTTCCATCTGTTCGATGCCCACGAACTGGTCGCGATGCACGACTTGCACCAGTTCGTCGTGGCGTTCACCGTAGCCCTGGTCGGGCGGCACCGACACCTGCAGGGAATCGCCCGCACGCCGTCCGGTCAGGGCGTCTTCGAGACCGGGGACGATGTTGCCGGCGCCATGCAGATAGGTGAGCGGTTCACCGCTCTGGCTCGAGGAGTCGATCAGTTCGCCCTCGGGGGTCGTGACGGTGTAGTCGATGACGACGACAGTGTTCGCGGCGATTTGCATGGCGGCGCTCCGGCAGGCTGCTGAACGGATGGCCCATCGCCGGGACACCCCGCGATGGAAAGTGGGCTGCAGCCTAACCCAGCGCGCGCAAAAAATCGATCAGCGCCCGCCGGGCGCCGCTCGGAAGCTGCCCGAAGGCGCTCAGCAGTTCCTGTTCCTCAGGCGCCAGCATGCCGTCGCGCACGAGGCGGCTGCCGCGCCCGCGCATCAAGCCGCGGCCCGTCGCCAGCCACTCGTAGTTGACCGACAGCAACTGCGCCACCTGCTCGAGGCGCTCGCGCCGTGGCGAGGTCCCGCTGCCGGATTCCCATTGGCTGCAGGCGCTGCGGGTCACGCCGAGCAGTTCCGCCAGCCGGGTTTGGGACATGCCTGATTTTTCGCGCGCCTGTTGGATGCGTTGCCCGATGTTCATGGGACGTCGCCTTCGTGTTGTTTTGGATCAGTGTAGAAGCAATGCGGTCTTGACACCATACGGCGCGATTGGTAAGCGATACTCATAAGGTCGGCCTTTTTCGCCGGGGCTTGAGCCATGCGCGACGATGCGGCCGCGCTGCGGTCCATGCACGTTTCCCGGGGCGGGATCTTGAGCGATACGCGGCCGCAGACGGCGATCGCCCGGCATTCGATTTCCTTCAGCGCGCGGCCATGTCGCCCGCGTCAGAGCCCGCGGCGGGCGGTCCGGCTGCCGCGAGGAGTCGCCGCGCAGCCTCATCCGCCGGGTCGAACTGGATCACGATGCGGGCGAAGCCGATCGCCGCAAGCGATTGACCGGTGCTTTCCGACAGCGCCATGCCACGTCGATAGAGACGCTGCCACGCCTCCACCCCGGCGTTGGAGGTTTGCGGCACGCGGGCCCAGCGCAGCGCCGCGACCAGCGTCTCCAGCGCCCGGTCCGGGGCGCGCTGAACTTCTTCCTGATAGCGCGCCAGCAGCAGGTAGTGCTCGGCATTGATCCAGTCGTTCTCGATGGCGCGCCGCAGGATGGCCTCGGGTTCGGCTGGAAACTCCGGCGCCAGATGTGGCTTGAGCACGGGGAACTGCCAGGCGAGCTGGCCGATCGACAGGTCCACATAAGGATTGCCCTGGCTCGCCGCCAGCCAGGTGCGGGCATGCGTCAGGGCGAGACCCGCCCAGACGTCGCCGGTGGGCCCTGTCCGGTTGGCGAACGCCAGTTCGGCGGCGGCAGTGGTGAGGACCTGTTGAGCGGCAACGTGATGCGGCCGCAGCGCCGCAAACGCCGTCGCCATCTGGTAGCGCGCCAACGGATCGGCGCGGCGCTCGGCAAAGACCGGCCAGCGGTTGGTGGGATCGAAGGCCTGGGAGGCGAGCCAGTCGATGGTGAGTGCGCCGAGCGCGAGGCCGGCCACGAGCCCGTAGGCGGCGCCGACCAGGCGCGGATGAGCGGCGAGGCCGACTTGTCGCAGCGGCACGGACCCGGCCGCATGCCGCGCGCGGGCAAGCATCAGGCCGGCCAGCAGTGCCAGCGGCGCGACATAGAAGATGAAATTGACGCCGGCATGGACGAAGAGCCCCAGTACCGGCAGCGCCATGCCCCAGCCGATGAGTGCCTCGCGGCGATCCGTGTCTGCTTCGGTCGATGCCATCCGGCGCCACAGCCGGCGAGCGAGCATCAGCGTGCCCAGTCCGGCGAGGATGAGCAGCGCCGGCGCCAGCGGGCCGCCCTCGGCCAGCAGTTGCACGTAGTCGTTGTGGGCCAGATCGCCGGTCGAGGTGATCTCATCCGGGCTGCGGTAGTGCAGGTAGTGCAGCTTGTAGCTGCCGAGACCCTGGCCGGTCAGCGGCCGATCGCGCCACATCTGATAGGCCGAACGCCACATGGCGAGCCGGTCCTGCGTGGACTGGTCGCTGCCCAGACTCACCACCTCGCGCGTCACCGGCGCCTCGGGAGCGTAGCGGACGATGCCATAGGCCAGCGCAGTGAGCGCGAGCAGCATCGCGGCCGGCGCGCGCCAGGCCGTGCCCGCGTGGCGCAGGCCGAGCACCAGCGGCACGATCATCAGCCCGAGGATCCCGATCGCCCCGCGCGAGGCGGTGGCGAACAGCGCCCACAGGCAGAGCGCGAGAAAACCGCCGAGGATCAGGCGGGTGCGGCGCGCGGGCGCGATGGCCAACGCCACCACGGCGGGCGGGATGGCGAGGTAGAACAGTGCTCCGAAGGCGTTGAAGTCGAGAAAGGGTCCGTTGCTGCGATTACCGGTCTGCAACCACTCGACGACGCCCCAGACCGCAAAAGCGCTGATCAATCCGCCCGTCGTCCGCAGCAGCGCTCTCGGCCGCGCGCCACGCGCTAGCGCGGTCACGCCGAGCAGGTAACCCAAGGGAAACAATCCCAGGATCCAGGCGAACCACAGACTGGTCATGGGCAGGGTGCTGAATGGCAGGGTGGCGAACAGGACGATCAGTACGGCCACGGCGAGCAGGGCGCTGGTCGTTGCCGGAGCGAAGAGCGTGACCGCTGGTGCCCTGTTGTCGCGAGGCTTCGCTGCGCCGCCGGCCTTTTCGTTCATCGTTGTGCCAAGCGCGGCTTTATTTTCCTCACGAAGACCGTTGGGCTTATCACGGTCTCGCGCGTCTTCGGAAGTGGTGTTGGTCATTGCCCGTTCAGGGGCTTGATGCTCGCGTGCCCCGACAGCGGTGACAAAGGTTCTCGCCGTCATGACAAAGAGCGTGGCGAGAATGACCACCAACAGGTAGAGCTGGGGTTCCGAGCGCATGAAAAACAGGGCGGCAGCCAGCGCGACTGCGAGCGGCCAGAGCGGCGGCGGACGTTGCGTTGAGGTCATGGTGGTTCCCGCGACAGCCGGATGCGGCCTTCCATCAGGTTCTCGTCACGGCGCGCGCGACCTTGAGTCGCCGATCGCGCCGGGTGGCGGGCCAGAGGGGGTTAAGCAGTCGTCGCGGGAGGGAGATGTTGCCGACTCGTCATGACGGGGAAGCGGCTGCAACAAGGCCTTTCGCCGGTCATCGCGAGGGCCGCAGCCCCGGGGCGATCCATGGGCGCCGATCGGCGAGGCGCGCGACGCCGTTGCACAGACTGGATTGCCGCGTCGCAGCGCTCCGCGCAATGACGGGATTGGGGGTCGCTGCTCGTGCGGCGCCGGGAAGGACTGCCGAAAGAAAAGGCTTTTGGTCGTCGTTCTCGGTTCACGACCGAGCGGTATTGGTCCAGCACCGGCCGCGCGCTCGGGAGCATCAGGAGCAAGCCGAGCTCGAGCCGGGTGATCGCCGGCGTGCGAAATGCAATGGGATCGTCGGTCACTGTGCCGCGCAGGAGACATTCTAGGGGCAGGGCAAAACCCATAAATAAAAAGCCCGCCCCTCGGCGAGACGGGCTCTATCGTTTGTGCGAACGATGCGCTCAGGCGGTCGCCAGTTGTCCTGCGCGACCTGCGGGTTCCGCGATCGGGTTTTCCGGCAGGGCTCTGCCTTCGCTGGCGTAGTAGCGCTTGGCCGATTCGACGAGATCCGGAATGCCGCTCTCCAGATTTTCTTTCATGGCCAGGCGGCGTTCTGCCGGGGTCGCCATGTTGGCGTCCCAGTACAACAGCTTCTGGGCCATCAGTTCATTCCACAGCGGCGGGATCAGGGCGACGAGCACGCTGATGCCGTAGCCATAGATCGTCGTCGGCGCTTCGTCGCGAAAGGCCTTCAAATCCCAGAATTCCGTGCTGGCGTCGGCGTGGTGATGGGAATGCCGGGAGATCGCGACGGTGAGGTAATAGGTTGCTGTCACGTTGCTGTTCCAGGCGTGGCGCACCTGCATGGGTTCGGTGGGTACCCGCACCAGACCGTAGTGCTCGATGTAGTTGGCCGCCTCCAATCCGACATGCGTCACGAGCGTTACCCCGAGGATGCCCAGCAGGCCGTACAGACCGGCGGCCCAGAGGAAGAACACGACGACCCCCAGCTCCATCGCCCAGCCGCGCAAGGCCTTGTTGCGCCAGTTCCAGGGCGAAAAGCCCATGCGCTGCAGCCGCTCGGCTTCCAGATCCCAGGTCATCTTCTTCTGGCCGATGATGGAGCGGACGGTGAAGTGGTAGAAGTTCTCGCCGCGGCGCGCCGTAGCCGGGTCGGCCGGCGTGCAGACGAGGTTGTGGTGGCCATAGGGATGGCGGATCGAAAAATGCGTGAACAGGCTGAAGGCCTCGCCCAACCGCCCGATGAAGACGGCCAGAGGGTTTTCCGTGCGGTGGGTCAGTTCATGGCCCACGGCGATGGAGGCGAGTGCGCCCGCCACCCCGCCCAGCAGGACGATGCTCAAGGTCGTCCAGACGGTGCTCAGCTCGGCATGCCGCGCCAGGATATCGATACCCGTGAGCGAGGTCGCCGTGGCGCCGATGCCGAACAGGTCGTCGGGCAATCCCATGTACCAGGCCACCAGAATGATCATCGCGATGCTGGTGAACTGGCTGAAATACTGCATGGGATAGAAGATCCAGGCCTGCTCGTAGGCCGGTTCGTCCTCGTAGCGGCCGGAATACAATTCCGCGACCAGTGCCACGATTCCGAGCGTAACGATGTAAACAACGGGCCAGGTGCCGCCCATCAAGGCAATGGGAATGCCCGCGAGCACCACCCAGGTGGCGATGAAGAATCGGCCATATTTCCAGATTGCGCTCATAGTCGTCTCCTCCATAAGCGTCATTCAAGGGGCCCCTCAGCCCAGATGACCATCTCTTGTTCATGATCATTGACAAGGATGATTTCTTGTATTGGCCAATCTGTCACAAACTGAACAGTCGTTCAATAGGGGGCGTCAGAAGTCAGCGGGCCTGCTTTCCGCGGTCAAGTTGCGTTGCCCGGATTCGATCGATCGGACAGGATGGGGTTCGGTCTTGATGTTGGCGTGGCACGCGCGACCGCGGCGCAACTCGGGAATCGCCGCGACCTCGATGCCGATCGCGGCGCGGCCAAAAGCAATTGCTTCGCAGCCACCGAGTCAGAGATTCGCCACGATCTCCTCGACATACAGCGGCCCTTCATAGACTTCCTTGCCGTTGATGAGCACCTTGCCGTGCTCTCCGCCCGTGATCGGCTGGGCCACGAAGCCGTTGCGATCGCTCCAGGCGGTGGCGTCGCCGCCGTTGGTCACCTTGACCGTGACCTTGGCTTTCTTGACCGGGTTTCGATTCTGATCGACCAAACGGAATACCAGCATGTCGTCTCCTCCGGTGTTGTGTTAACGGCCCCGCCCCCTTGGGCGCCTGACGAGTGAGCCCACGTTGATGGTAGTCGTTCTGTCGGCGGGTTGCGGCGGTTTCGTCCGTCGCGCCGTGTTCGGAATGGCGGGGCGGGGAAAGCCGAGAGCCTGCAACGACAGCGAACACCGATCGTCAGGAAGATTCGTCGCTCCCGTTCTGGGGCGGCGATCGGCGTGGAGGCTGCCGCCTACAAAAGAAAGCCCCCCAAGCGGCGCGTGGGGGGGCAAGGTGCTTGAGTCGGGTCGCTGTCGGGCTTATCCGGCTCAGCGGCAGATGGCGGGGCGATAACGGTCGTCCATGTCGCCGCCGGTGCAATCCCAGGTGATGGCATCGGTGGGGATGGTGCCGGAGGCGATCGCTGCGCCGCCCGCGCGCGGGGTCAGGGTAATGACACCGGAGGTATCGATGGCGGCAACGTAGGTGACGGTGATGACACCGTTGGCCGAGTTCACGGCGACGCTGGTCACGTTGCTGGTGGCGGTGGGGCCGGTCCAGCCTTGGTCCAGCGGCAGGCCGGACATGGCGTTTTCCGACACCGTGACCTTGGCTGCCGAGGCGAGGCTCAGGCCTTCAGTGACACGGGCGCGGACGGTGTAGTCCTGATAGGCCGGGATGGCGATGGCGGCGAGGATGCCGACGATGGCCACCACGATCATGAGTTCGATCAAGGTAAAGCCTTTCTGGTTGTTCATGAACATCTCCTGAATTTTTTCGGTACACAGCCGGTGGTCTGAAGCGGCAACCCGCGCGGATGGCAGGGGTTGTGCGGAGCTTTAAGCAGCTTTGGTGCCACTCTTTCAAGATGCTGAAAATAAAAGGCATATTTGGCCGATGTGGGCTTGTTTCGCAGGATGTGCGACGCTTTGTGCCGAGGGGCGGCAGGAAGTGACGGCCCCGGGCGTTTTATGCGGGCGTGGCTTGCCGGCATGCTGCGCAAAAGAAAACCCCCAGCCGTGCGGCCGGGGGCAGTGTGGTTGAGTCGGTTCGTTGTTGTGGTATCCGGCTCAGCGGCAGATGGCGGGGCGATAACGGTCGTCCATGTCGCCGCCGGTGCAATCCCAGGTGATGGCATCGGTGGGGATGGTGCCGGAGGCGATCGCTGCGCCGCCCGCGCGCGGGGTCAGGGTAATGACACCGGAGGTATCGATGGCGGCAACGTAGGTGACGGTGATGACGCCGTTGGCCGAGTTCACGGCGACGCTGGTCACGTTGCTGGTGGCGGTGGGGCCGGTCCAGCCCTGGTTCAGCGGCAGGCCGGACATGGCGTTCTCGGCGACCGTGACCTTGGCGGCCGAGGCGAGGCTCAGGCCTTCAGTGACACGGGCGCGGACGGTGTAGTCCTGATAGGCCGGGATGGCGATGGCGGCGAGGATGCCGACGATGGCCACCACGATCATGAGTTCGATCAACGTAAAGCCTTTCTGGTTGTTCATGACTGTGATCCTTGTTTGTTGTTCATGATTGTGCGGTTGCGGACGGGAATCCGGAGCGGGTGGTCAGTGCACATCTCGATCCGTGACCAAGCTAAAGCAGATCCCGTGCCAAATTTCAATTCGTTGATTTAAATATGGTAATTTCCGACTGGCGAGGCAAATGACCGGAGCGCTCGCCGCAGGACGCCAAGGGCGGTCCGGATGTGACGTGCCGCGTCATCTCGGGCGCCGGGTCCGGCAGCGGCAGTGGTGAGCGTGCCTGTCGGCTGTTCAGCGGGCGTCAGGCACGCCGCGGGCGCGACGGCGCCAGAGCAGGAAGGCTGCGCCCGCGAGGGCGAGCAGCAGGAGGGCGCGGCCGTGCGGATAGGCCGCCAGCGCCGACCAGGCGTTGCCGAGCCCGTAGCCGATGCCGGCCACGGTGACGGCCCAGAGACAGGCGGCGATGGCATTGAGCACGGCGAAGCGGCGCGGGTCGATGCGCGCCCAGCCCATCAGGATGGGGCCGGCGATGCGCAGGCCGATCAGGAATCGGATGGCGAGGATGAGCCGGGCGTGGTGGCGGTCGAGCAGCGCCTGCATCAGCGGCGCGCGGCGGGCCAGCGGCGGCAGGCGATTGATCAGGGCATGACCCCAGCGCCGGCCGATCTGGAACCACGCCTGATCGCCCAGCGTGCTCGCCACCGCTGCGATGAGCATCACCGCACGCAGGTCGAGCAGGCCGTGGTGGGCAGCCGCGCCGGCGGCGAGCAGCACGCTCTCGCCTTCGAGCAAGGCACCCACGGCCACGGCGAGATAGCCGTAACGAACGATGAGGGCGCCGAGTGGACTCATGAGCCGGGCGATATCCAAATGGGCGCGGGAGAGCGGCGCGCCCGGGCCGCGCCGGCATTATCGATGATGCTGCGACGCCTGTCGCGCCTTGCGGCCTCAGCCGGTCATTCGAGCCCCAGTTTCTTGAGGCGGTAGCGCAGGGCGCGGAAGGTGATGCCCAGCGAGCGGGCGGTGGCGGTGCGATTCCAGCGATGGGCTTCCAGCGCTTTCAGGATGGCTTCCCGTTCGATGGTTTCGAGCGCGCCGTCGAGATCGGCGGTTGCCTCGCGGGGCGGTGGCCCGGATACCGGCTCGTCATCCGCGAGGTCCGTCGCGTGAAGCGGCGGCGCATGCTGCGGAGCGCTGAGTTGCAGGTGCTCGGCGGCGATGACGCGGCCGTCGCAGAGGGTGTAGGCGCGCTGCAGGATGTTTTCCAGTTCGCGCACGTTGCCGGGGAAGGCATAGGTGGCCAGCGCGCGCCAGGCCCCTTCGTCGAGCCGGGGCGGCACCTCGCCGGCGATCTGGCGCAGGATGTGTTCGGTGAGCTGCGGCAGGTCCTCGCGCCGCTCGCGCAGCGGCGGCACGCGCAATTCGATGACGTTGATGCGGTAATAGAGGTCCTGGCGGAACGCGCCGGTCTGCAGCATCTGCTCCAGCGGCTTGTGGGTGGCCGAGAGCAGGCGCACGTCGACGCCGATTTCCCGGCTTTCCCCCACCGGCCGGACGGCCCGTTCCTGGATCGCGCGCAGCAGTTTCACCTGCATCGGCAGCGGCAGTTCGGCCACCTCGTCCAGAAACAGCGTGCCGCCGCTGGCGGTGCGGAACATGCCGGCATTGTCGTTCACCGCGCCCGTGAAGCTGCCCTTGCGATGGCCGAACAGCTCGCTTTCCATCAGTTCGGCGGGCAGGGCGCCGCAGTTGACCGGCACGAATGGCCCCTCGTTGCGATTGCTCTGGGCGTGGATCAGTCGGGCGACCAGTTCCTTGCCGGTGCCGGATTCGCCGCTGATGTAGATCGGCGCCTGACTGCTGGACACCTTGGAGATCATGCCGCGCAGCCGCCGCATGGGTTCCGAATCGCCCAGCAGGATGTGACGCGTGCGCCGGTCCGGTCGCGGCGAGGTGCTGCCCTTGACGGCAGCGGTGACCAGGGTGCGCAGGATGCCCAGATCGACCGGTTTGGAGACAAAATCGTAGGCGCCGGCCTTGAGCGCCTCGACGGCCGATTCGACGTTGCCGTGCGCCGTGATGACCGCCACCGGCAGGTGCGTGCCGAGGGTGGCGATCTCGCGTACCAGGTCGATGCCGTTGCCGTCGGGCAGGCGCATGTCGGTCAGGCACAGCGCGTAGCGATGACGGGCGAGCAACTGTCGCGCGTCCGCCAGGGTCGCGGCCTTGTGACAGCCGAGGCCCATGCGGTCCAGCGTGAGTTCCAGCAGCGTCAGGATGTCGGGTTCATCGTCGACCAACAGTACGGTCGGATTCTGCTCCTGCATATTCAGTCCTTCTTGCGGTCGGCGAGGGGGAGGGAGATCCGGAACCGGCATCCGCCGTCGTGGGGCAGATGGACGAGGCTCGCGCCGTTGAACTCGCACAGTTCCCGCGACAGATAGAGGCCCAGTCCGGTGCCGCTGCGGCTGGTGGTGAAAAACGGTTCGAACAGCCGTGCGGCGGCGTCGGCGGGAATGCCGGGCCCGTTGTCCGTGACCTGCAAATGAATTCGGCCGCCGGCGGGGAATCTTTCGCAGGTGATGGTAACGATCGAAGGTCCGCTCAAGGCGCGGCCGTGATGGCGGGCATTGTCCAGAAGGTTGGTCAACACCTGCGACAGGTGGCCGGGATCCATGCGCACGTCGACGTGCTGCTCCCGGCAACGCAGGTCGATGCGCTCGGTCTGCGGGTCGAGGCCGGTCCGATAGTGGCTCAGGAAGGTGTCCAGCCACGCGCCGAGATGCAGGCTTTCCGGCGCCGACGGGCGTTGCCGCGAGAGCTGCAGGATGTCGGTGACGATGGCGTTGATGCGGGTGGCGTGGTGGCACACCATGGCGACCAACTGCCGGTCCTGCGGATTCAGGTCCGACTCGCCCAGCAAGGCGCCGGCGTGGCTGATCGCCGAGAGCGGATTGCGGATTTCGTGCGCGATCCCGGCCGTGAGCCGGCCGAGCGCCGAGAGCTTCAGTTCCTGCATGCGCGCCTTCGCTTCGCCCAGGTCCTCGAGGATGATCAGCGTGACGGCGCCTTCCTCGCCGAGCGGGGCGAAGTGCAGCGCGCATTCCCGGTCGCCGGCGCAGTTCAGGCCCGGACGTTCGTCGTCGCGCCCCAGTCGCCAGGCGATCCAGCGCGCCTCGAGATCGGGTGCAAACTCGCCCAGAAGCGCCCCTTGGGGGGCGGGACCCAGAAGCTGCTGGGCCTGGGCATTGGCCAGGCGCACCCGGCCGCGCGGACTGACGACCAGCAGGCCGTGGTGCAGCCGCTCGATGATCACCTCGTTGAGCCGGGCGAGATCGTCCAGTTCCCGGCTGGCCCGATAGGCGACCTGGGCGCTGTCGTCGGCGCGGCGCGTCAGAACGTTGACGCCCCAGGTCGACGCGAATGCGGCGGCGCCCAGAAGTCCGACATGCGGCCAGGTGACCGCCTCGCCGCTCATGGCCGCCAGAGCCGCAAAGCCGAGGATGTGCAGGCTCGCCAGCGCGCCGTAGGTCAGTGCGGCGCGGCGCGGCATCACCAGCCCCGCGCCGACGCAGGAGAGCAGCAGCACCAGCCCGAGTCCACTGCCCAGCCCGCCGGTTGCCCAGATGAGGATGCAGATCCAGGGCAGATCAGGGCCCAGTTGCAGCCAGGACTGCGCGGCGAGTCCGAAGCGCCGGCCCGCGAGCGTGAACAGCCAGAAACCGCCCAGGGCAATCTGGGCCAGCAGCAGCGCCGGGAAAGGGGCGTTCGACAGTTGATGCAGGCCGGTATCCAGTTGCAGGCCGGAGAGGCCCAGCAGCAGCGCGGCAAAACTCATGCGGAACAGCGCCAGCAGCACCAGCAGTCGCCGCGCGGGGCCTTCCGGCGCGGTGAGCGGCTGGAAACGCGGCCAGGCGCCCGTGGCCAGCGCGGATTCGGTCAGGGGGGTCGACGACATCGGATGGCGGCTCCACACGGCAATTTGACGCCTGCAATCTCGTCCGCCCCAAAGCAAGAATCGGACCCGAAGCGGTCTTCATTGACATTGTTCATGGCCTTGGCGGTCCCGACCAAGTGGAGGACAATACAACGCCGCCAATTTGCCGCAGTGCCCCGAAGGGAGGGTCCCGCCTCATGAATCTGCATGAATACCAGGCCAAGCAGTTGTTTGCCGAGTTCGGCATACCCGTCCCCGAGGGCCGGCCGGCGGTGACCCCCGAGGCGGCCAGTGCTGCGGCCCAGGCGCTGGGCGGCGGCCGCTGGGTGGTCAAGGCCCAGGTTCACGCCGGCGGGCGCGGCAAGGCGGGCGGCGTGAAGCTCGTCGAGAGCCCGGAGGCGGCGGCCGTCGCGGCGCAGGGCATGCTGGGCACCCGGATCGTGACCCACCAGACCGATGCCAAGGGCTTGCCGGTCCAGACCGTGCTGGTGGAAAAGGCCGGCAGCATCGCGCGCGAGCTCTATGTGAGCCTGCTCACCGACCGGGCGACCGAGAGCGTGGTGTTCATGGCTTCGGCCGCGGGTGGCATGGACATCGAGGAGGTCGCCGCGACCACGCCCGAGAAGATCATCACCGTCACCGTCCCGCCGGCGCAGGGTTTCTCGGCCTACCAGGCGCGGCGGCTGGCGTTCGGCATGGGGCTCGCCGGCGATGAAGTCCCGCAGTTCGTCGCCATCGCCGAAGGCCTGTACCGGCTCTATGTGGCCAGCGACGCCAGCCTGATGGAGATCAACCCGCTGATCGTCACCGACGAGGGCCGGCTGGTCGCGCTCGACGGCAAGATCAACCTCGACGACAACGCGCTGTATCGGCAGCAGCGCCTCGCCGACTGGGAGGACGCCAGCCAGGAAGACGCCCGCGAGCACGAGGCGGCGACCCATCACCTCAACTACGTCAGCCTCGAGGGCGAGATCGGCTGCATGGTGAACGGCGCCGGGCTCGCGATGGCGACCATGGACGTGATCCAGCTCTACGGCGGTACGCCGGCCAATTTCCTCGACGTCGGCGGCGGCACCACCGCCGAGCGCGTGACGGCGGCCTTCAAGCTCATCACCGCCGATCCCAAGGTGCGCGCGATTCTGGTCAACATCTTCGGCGGCATCGTGCGCTGCGACCTCATCGCCGAAGGCATCATCGCCGCGGTGAAGGAGGTCGGGCTGAAGCTGCCGGTGGTGGTGCGGCTGGAGGGCACCAACGTCGAGCGCGGCAAGGCCCTGCTGGCCGAAAGTGGCCTCGCCATCATCACGGCCGAGGATCTGGACGACGCGGCCCGCAAGGCCGTTGCAGCGGCGAAGGCTTGAGGAGCGCATCGATGAGCATTCTGGTCGACGAGAACACCCGCGTGATTTGCCAGGGCTTCACCGGCAAGCAGGGGACCTTCCATTCCGAACAGGCGCTGGCCTATGGCACGCGGCTGGTGGGCGGCGTGACGCCCGGTCGCGGTGGACAGCGGCATCTGGACCTGCCGGTGTTCGACACCGTGCATGACGCAGTGGCGGCGACGGGCGCGGAGGCGAGCATGATCTACGTGCCGGCGCCCTATGCCGCCGATGCGATCCTGGAGGCCTTCGATGCCGGCATCCGGATCATCGTCTGCATCACCGAACACATCCCGGTGCAGGACATGATCAAGGTCAAGGCGACCCTGCGCGGCAGCAGCGCGCGCCTGATCGGTCCCAACTGTCCCGGCATCATCACCCCCGGCGCCTGCAAGATCGGCATCATGCCCGGCATGATCCATTCACCCGGCAAGGTCGGCATCGTCTCGCGTTCCGGCACCCTGACCTATGAGGCCGTGTTCCAGACCACGCGGCGCGGGCTGGGTCAGTCCACCTGCGTCGGCATCGGCGGCGACCCGGTGCACGGCATGAACTTCGTCGACTGCCTGCGCCTGTTTCAGGACGATCCGCAGACCGAGGGCATCATCATGGTCGGCGAGATCGGCGGTGGCGAGGAAGAAGACGCCGCGGCCTTCATCCAGGCGCACGTCAGCAAGCCGGTGGTGAGCTACATCGCCGGCGTGACGGCGCCGTCGGGCAAGCGCATGGGCCATGCCGGCGCCATCATCACCGGCGGCAAGGGCACGGCCGAAGGCAAGTATGCGGCGCTGGAGGCGGCCGGGGTCGCCACCGTGCGCTCGCCGGCGCAGCTCGGCGATCGCATGGCCCAGTTGCTCGGCGTGAACTGACGGGAGGCGCGCATGGCCCGGATCGTCATGGCCCAGCTCGATTTCTGGGTCGGGGACGTGGCAGGGAACACCACGCGGCTGATCGAGGCGACGCGCGAGGCGCATGAACGCTTCGCCCCGGATCTGGTGGTGTTTCCCGAGCTGGCGCTGACGGGCTATCCGCCAGAGGATCTGCTCTGGCGGCGCGGGCTGCGCATCCGCGTGGACGAGGCCTTCGAGCGCCTCGCCCGCGAGCGGCTGCCGGTGCCGGTCCTGTTCGGCTATCCGGAATATGCGCCGGAGGGCATCTACAACGCGGCCTGCGTGATCCGGGACGGGGCGGTGGTGGCGCGTTATCGCAAGCACCGCCTGCCCAACTACAGCGTGTTCGACGAAAAGCGCTATTTTCTCGCGGGCGACGCGCCGTGCGTGTTCGAGTGCGCGGGCCTGAAGCTGGGCGTGACCATCTGCGAGGACATCTGGGGGCCGGAGCCGGCCGCCCAGGCCGCGGCGGCGGGCGCGCAGGTGCTGCTCAACATCAACGCCTCGCCGTTTCACGTCAACAAGGGCGTGGAACGCAGCTTCGAACTGGCGCACCGGGCGACCGAAACCGGCCTGCCCATCGTCTACGTCAACCTCATCGGCGGGCAGGACGAGCTGGTGTTCGACGGCGAATCGCTGGTCTGCGGCGCCGAAGGACGCATCGTGTATCGCGCGCCGGCCTTCGCCGAGGGGCTGTTTGCCGTCGATTTCGACGCGGCCGGCCAGCCGCAGGTGGCCGGGCCCGTGGCCGAACCCCTGGGCCTCGAGGCCGCGGTCTACAAGGCTTTGGTGCAGGGGGTGCAGGACTACGTCAACCGCCAGCGTTTCCGCGGCGTGGTGCTGGGACTCTCGGGCGGCATCGATTCGGCGCTCACGCTGGCGATTTCGGTCGATGCCCTCGGCGCCGAGCGGGTGATGGCGGTGCTGATGCCCTCGCGCTACACGGCGGACATCAGCGTCGAGGATGCCCAGGCGCAGGCCCGCACGATGGGCGTGGAGTCGGTGGTGCTGCCGATCGAGAAACCGCAGGCGGCGTTCAAGGAGACGCTGGCGCCGGTGTTCCGCGATCTGCCCGAGGACGTGACCGAGGAAAATCTGCAGGCGCGCATCCGCGGCGTGCTGCTGATGGCCATCTCCAACAAGACCGGGCGCATGGTGCTCACCACCGGCAACAAGAGCGAGATGGCGGTCGGCTATTCCACGCTCTACGGCGACATGGTGGGCGGCTTCGCGCCGCTGAAAGACGTGAGCAAGATGCTGGTCTACCGCTTGTGCCGGTACCGCAACCTGCTGGCGCCGGTGATTCCGCAGCGCGTGATCGACCGGCCGCCTTCGGCCGAGCTGCGCCCGGACCAGAAAGACAGCGATTCTTTGCCGCCCTACGACGTGCTCGACGCCATTCTGGAGCTCTACGTGGAGCAGGACCTGCCGCTCTCCGAGATCGTCGCACGCGGCTTCGACGAGGCCACCGTGCGGCAGGTCGGGCGCATGGTCAAGCAGGCCGAATACAAGCGCCGCCAGGCCCCGCCCGGCGTCAAGATCACCCGCCGCGCCTTCGGCCGCGACCGCCGCTATCCCATCTGCTCGGGCTACTGATCGCTCAGACCGACAGATAGCCGGTGATCTTGGCGACGTCGGCGTCCTCGCGGCGATCCTCGTGGATGATGCGGCCGCGCTCCAGCACCAGGATGCGGTCGGCCACGGCCAGCGCGAAGCTCAGCACCTGCTCGGAGACGATCAGCGTGATGCGGCGCAGCTTGCGGATTTCGTTCAACGCCTGCGCGATCTCCTTGATGATCGAGGGCTGGATGCCTTCGGTCGGCTCGTCGAGCAGCAGCACCGCGGGATCGGTCGCCAGCGCCCGAGCGATGGCCAGCTGCTGCTGCTGACCCCCGGAGAGGTTGCCGCCCTTGCGGTGGCGCATCTCGAACAGGACCGGGAACAGCTCGAACAGCTCATCGGGCACGCGGTTGGTGCCGCTTTTCTCCAGCCCGGTCTGGATGTTCTCCATCACCGTCAGCGCCGGGAAGATCATGCGGCCCTGCGGGACATAGGCCATGCCCCGCTGCACGCGCCGATGGCTGGGCAGACCGGCCAGTTCGGTGCCCTCCAGCCGGATCGCGCCGCTGCGCGTCGGCAGCACCCCCATCAGCGCCTTGAACAGCGTCGATTTGCCCATGCCGTTGCGTCCCATGAGCGCCACGGTTTCATTCGGCGCGGCCTGGAAACTGACCTCGTTGACCACTTGGCTCTGGCCGTAGCTGACACACAGTCGATCCACTTCGAACATGGCTGATTCCTCGTCGGATGGCGTTGGCCTGCCGGTCAATGGCCCAGATAGACTTCCTTGACGCGCGGGTCGTCGTGCACCTTGTCCATGGAGCCCTCGACCAGGATCTTGCCCTGGTGCATCACCGTGACCTTGTGGGCGATGCTGCGCACGAAGTCCATGTCGTGCTCGATGATCAGCATGGAACGGCCCTGGCAAATGCGGGCCAGCAATTCGCCGGTCTGCTGGCGTTCGCGCACGCTCATGCCGGCCACCGGCTCGTCCAGCATGATCAGCTCCGGTTCCTGGATCAGCAGCATGCCGATCTCCAGCCACTGCTTCTGGCCGTGGCTGAGGATGCCCGCCGGCTCGTCCAGGCGGTCTTGCAGGAACACGGCCTCGGCGACTTCCTCGACCCGCGTCTGGACGGTCGCGTCCCGGCGAAAGCCGAGGCTGCCGAAGACGCTGCGCCCCTTGGGATAGGAGACGACGAGGTTTTCGGCCACGGTCAGGTTCTCGTAGATGGCCGGATTCTGGAATTTCCGGCCGACCCCGGCCCAGACGATTTCGTGCTCCGCCAGCCGGGTCAGTTCGCGGTTGTGAAAGCGGATCGACCCGCTGGTGGCGCGGGTCTTGCCGCAGATGAGGTCCAGCACGGTGGTCTTGCCGGCGCCGTTGGGGCCGATGATGACGCGGATCTCCTCGCGATCCACGTAGAGGTTCAGGCCGTTGACGGCCTTGAAGCCGTCGAAGGACACGGTCAGGTCTTCGATCGCCAGCAGAAAGTCGGTGTTGGAGGCGGTGCTCGGGTTGGTGGTCATGGCCGGTCTCCTCACTTGGCCGAACGCACGGCGGGGGCGCCGCGCCGCAGGGCAGGAACGGGAAGACGCTTGCCGATGGCGGCCATCGCCGGCGGCCCGTAGCGCTCGACCAGCCCGGCGATGCCACGGGGAAACAGCAGCACGGCCGCGATGAACAGCCCACCCATCAGATAGAGCCACAGTTCCGGGAAGGATTCGGAGAACATCGTTTTCGCGGCATTGACCAGCAGGGCGCCATAGACCGCGCCGATCAGCGAGTAACGTCCGCCGACGGCGGCGAAGATCACCAGTTCGATCGACGGCACCACGCCGACGAAGGAGGGGGACATGAAGCCGACCTGCAGGGTGAACATGGCGCCGCCGATGGCCGAGATCGCGGCCGCGACGCAGAAGATGAAGATCTTGATGTTGGCGACGTCGTAGCCCGAGAAGCGCACGCGATCCTCCTGATCGCGCAGGGCCACCAGCAGCAGCCCCAGCTTGCTGGTCAGGATCAGCCGCGACAGGACGATGACGCCCAGCAGCAGCGCGCAGGTGACGAAGTACAGCACCCACTTGGCCTCGTCGGTGCGGATGTCCCAGCCGAGCAGGGTGCGCAGATCGGTGATGCCGTTGATCCCGCCCGTATAGCCCTGCTGGCCGACGATGAGGATGGTCAGGATGGAGGCGATGGCCTGGGTGATGATGGAAAAGTACACGCCGCCGACCCGGCGCTTGAAAAGGGCGAAACTGATCAGCCAGGCGAAGAGGGTCGGCAGGGCGACGATGGCGATCAGCGTGAGCGGCAGGCTGTAGAAGGGCTTCCAGAACCATGGCAGCGCGGTGATCTGGTTCCAGTCCATGAAGTCGGGGATGCCCGGCGTGGTCTGGATGGCCGTGTTGGCCGGGCTGGAGGCCTCGAGTTTCAGGAACATGGCCATGCAATAGCCGCCCAGGCCGAAGAAGATCCCCTGACCCAGGCTCAGGATGCCGCCGTAGCCCCAGCACAGCACCAGGCTCACGGCCACGAAGGCATAGGTGAGGTATTTGCCCACCAGATTGAGGCGGAAGCCGTCCAGAACGCCGGGCAGGACGATCAGGATCAGCCCCGCGAGCAGCAGGAAGCCCACCAGCCCGGAGAGGCCGCCGAACAGTTTGTTCACCGCTTGATTCATGAGCAATGGTCTCCCGAGGCGCGATCAGCGCCGGATGCGCAGGTTGAACAGGCCCTGCGGGCGCAGCATGAGAATGATGACGACGGCGAGCAGCGTGATGACCTTGGCCATCGAACCGCTGGAGAAGAACTCCAGGATCGACTGGGCCTGTGCGATGGTGAAGGCCGAGGCGATGGTGCCGAGCAGGCTGGCCGCGCCGCCGAACACCACCACGAGGAAGGTGTCGACGATGTAGAGCGAGCCGCTGGTGGGGCCGGTGGAGGCGATGGTGGTGAAGGCGGCGCCGGCGATGCCGGCCGTCCCGCAGCCGATGGCAAAGGTCATGCGGTCGACGCGGGTCGTGTCGATGCCCACGCAGCCGCTCATGACGCGGTTCTGGACCGTGGCGCGGACCCGCAGTCCCCAGCGCGAGCGAAACATGAACAGGAACACGGCCGCAGTGGTCACGATGGTCAGGCCCATCACGACCAGGCCGTTGATAGGGATTTCGATGCTGTCCGTCAGCGACAGCGATCCCAGCAGCCAGCCGGGCAGGGTGGGGCTGACCTCGCGGGCGCCAAAGGCGGAACGGAAGGTCTGCTGCATGATCAGGCTGAGCCCCCAGGTGGCCAGCAGGGTGTCGAGGGGCCGCTTGTAGAGATGGCGAATCAGGCCCATCTCGACCAGATAGCCCACGGCAAAGGCGATCAGGAAGCCGACCACGACGGCCACGAAGAACATGTAGTCGAGCAGGCCCGGCGCGTGCAGCTCGGCCCAGCGGGACAGCAGGTAGGTGGTGTAGGCGCCGATGGTGAGGAACTCCCCGTGCGCCATGTTGATGACGCCCATCTGGCCAAAGATGATGGCCAGTCCCAGCGCCATGAGCAGGAAGACACAGAACAGGCTGAGCCCGCTGAATCCCTGCATGGCGAAGATGGAACCGATTTCCGACCAGGTGTAACCCGCCATGTGATGCGCTCCCGTGTCGAGGTGGACCCGGCCCGCCGAAGGGAGCATCCCTCCGGCGGGCCGCGCCGGTTGCTTACTGGTAGCCGGCCGGGAAGGGATTCGGCTCGATCAGTTCAGACTCGTAGACCACCTTGGCCTGGCCGGCGGCGTCCCATTGGCCCACCCGCAGCTTGCTCCAGAGATGGTGGTTGGGGTGGACCTTCACGTAGCCCTCGGGGGCGGTCTTGAGCTCGAGGCCGGGCGAGGCCGCGACCACCTTGTCGACATCGAAGCTGCCCGCCTTCTCGACCGCCTCCTTCCACAGCCAGGGACCGAGATAGGCGGCCTGGGTCACATCGCCGATGACACTGTCCGCGCCCCACATCGCCTTGAAGGACTTGACGAATTCCTTGTTGTTGGCGTTGTCCAGGCTCTGGAAGTATTTCATTGCCGAGTAGAAGCCCTTCATGTTCTCGCCGCCGATGCCCAGCACCTCATCCTCGGTCACCGAAATGGTGAGCAGGGTCTGCTTCTCCGCCGTCACGCCGGCTGCCTTGAGCTGCTTGTACCAGGCCACGTTGCTGCCGCCGACCACCGCGCTGTAGATCACGTCCGGCTTCTTGAGCTTCATCTTGTTGATGACCGAGCCGAAGTTGGTGTGCCCCAGCGGGAAGTATTCCTCCGCCACCACGGTGCCCTTGAGGACGTTTTCGATGTGCTTGCGCGCGATCTTCATCGAGGTGCGCGGCCAGATGTAGTCCGAGCCGATCAGATAGAAGGTCTTGGCGTTCTTTTCCTTGGCGATCCAGTCCAGGCCCGCGAGAATCTGCTGGGTCGCCTCCTGGCCGGTGTAGATCACGTTCTTGGACTGCTCCAGACCTTCGTAGAAGGTGGGGTAGTAGAGCAGGCCGTTCTCTTTCTCGAATACCGGCAGCACGGCCTTGCGCGAGGCCGAGGTCCAGCAGCCGAACACGGTGGCGACGCGATCCTGGACCAGCAGCTTGCGCGATTTTTCCGCGAAGGTCGGCCAGTCGCTGGCGCCGTCTTCCTGGATGATCTCGATCTTGCGCCCGAGAATGCCGCCCATGTCGTTGATCTGCTTGATGGCGAGCTTCTCGGCTTCCACCGATCCCGTTTCGCTGATCGCCATGGTGCCGGTCACCGAATGCAGGATGCCGACCTTGACGACCTGATCGGTGACGGCCAGCTTGGTGGTGTTGACCTTCGCCGTGGGGTAATCGGCGGCGCCGGCCACGCCGGTGGCGGCGAGCAACGCGGCAAAGGCCAGGGCCGGCGGTCGACGCAATGAAAACAAGCGACGGGAGACAAGGGCAAGACGCATCGGCGATCTCCTGAGCGGGTGGGACGGTGAAGCCACTCCTTGGTGAGCAAGGACCGCGCCAAGGCGAAGCGCCGCGCGTTGCGTCGCAACACATTGATAAATAGCTTATTCGTTGCGGTGGGCGCGGCGGGAAGCGGGTGGGCGGGCGAGGCGCATTGACATTGTCAAGCTTTGCCGGGCAATGTCCGGGCGATTGACAATCGTCCTACACCGCCCCGATGCCGAGTTTGGTCATGCGATACCGCAACTGGCGCGTGGTCATGCCCAGGCGTCGCGCCGCGGCGCTCTGATTGCCTTCGCAGTCCCGCAGCGCTTCGCTGATGGCATGCCCCTGGGTGCGGTGCACTTTCAGATAGCGGCGCGGTTCGCAGTCCGCGCCGAGCCCGGATGTCGCCGTCGAGACGGCCTGTGCCGCAGGGCGCTCCGGCTGATGCAGTTGCACGATCGATTCGTCCTGCAGGATGCGACCGATCTGCGCGGTCGTCACGATCATGCCCTCGGCCATGACGATGGCGCGCTCCATCACGTTCTGCAACTGGCGGATATTGCCCGGCCAGTCGAAGGACTCCAGCCGCCGCAGCACGCCTTTTTCCAGAATCACGTTGCGTTCATAGCGGTGGTTGAGTTCATTGAGGAAATGCAGCACCAGCATCTTGACGTCGCCGTCGCGCTCGCGCAGCGGCGGCAGATAGATCGGCACCACGCTCAGCCGATAGTAGAGATCGAGGCGGAAGCGGCGCTCGTTGACGAGCTGGCGCAGGTTGACGTTGGTGGCCGTCAGGATGCGGAAATCGACCGGAATCGGCTGGCTGGCGCCCACCCGCTGGACCTGCCGGTCCTGCAGCACGCGCAGCAGCTTGGCCTGCAGTTCCAGCGGCATGTCGCCGATCTCGTCCAGGAACAGCGTGCCGCCCTCGGCCGCCTCGATCTTGCCCTTGCGCAGGGCGTCGGCGCCCGTGAAGCTGCCTTTTTCGTGGCCGAACAGCTCCGACTCCAGCAGGGCCGCGGGGATGGCGGCGCAGTTGATGCAGATGAAGGGCCGCTCGCGCCGATCGCTCTGCTGGTGGACCAGACGCGCGAATTTCTCCTTGCCCGTCCCCGACTCGCCGAGCAGCAGCACCGGCGCCTCGCTGCGCGAGACCTGACCCGCCTGCTTCAGGGCTTCCAGCAGTACCGTGCTTTCGCCGATCACGCCATGGGCCAGGGCGTTCTGCCGGATCGATTGCCAGAGCTGCTGGTTTTCGCTCACCAGTTCGGCCGTGCGCTGGCTGACGAACTGCTCGATGCGCATCACCTGACCGATCATCGCCGCAGCGATGCGCATCAGCATCAGGTCGTCGTCGAAGCGGCGGCGATGGGCACCGTCCTTCTGGGCTGCCAGCACCGCGATCGGCCGTCCTTCTTCCAGGATGGGCACCGCCAGAAAGGCGATCGGGCCCAGGTAGCGCTCGTCCCAGGCGGTGATGCGGGTGAGGTAGAGCGGTTCGGTCTGGATGTCGGTCACCAGACCGATGGTGCCCGTGCGCATGACATGCCCGGTCACGCCCTGGTTGAGCGGCACCGTGTAGCCGCCGGCTTTCAGGTGAGCCGTATCGAGGCCGTAGCTGTACCGCACCTTGAGATGGACGCCGCTGCGGTCCGGCAAGCTGACCCGTCCGCTGTTCAGCCCGCGCAACTGGGCGAGTAGACGCAGGATGGCGGCGATGGTGCGCTCGGGATCGAGTCGCCGTTCCTGCAGCTTGGCCAGCTCCAGGATGAACTGGAGGTCGCCGCTCGGCTGGAGCGCCGGATCGGGCAGGTCGGGCGATCGAGGCAGATCTCGCGGACGGCAACTCATCAATATCCCCGCAGGCTGTGCTCAAGGGTGATGATGCAAGGAACGCGCCCATCTTAAGATGTTGAATCGGAACGGGAGCGACCCGGAAATGCACCATCACCGTGCAGCGCCGGAATGGCGGGCATTGGCCTTCATCAAATTCGAACAATGTCCAACAATCCGGCCGCATTTCCGCGGGCCCCGCCTGCGTCGGCAGGGCGTGAACAATTCAAGCGACTGACTCAAAAGGCAAAATTCGGCCATCCCGCTTGGTCTGCAACTTGCTCAGGCTTTCCGGCACGCGCTCGGCCCCGGCCTTCGGGCGGCCGCCGGCGTCGGTACGCAAGCTCCTGAAACTTCGCCATCCGAGGGAACCCGATATGCTGCAGACGTTGATCGAGGTCGATGTATCCAAGCCAGCGGCCGAACAGGGCGGCGTCATCCACAACCGCTGGCATCCCGACCTGCCCATGGTGGAAATGGTCAAGCCCGGCAGCAGCTTCCGCGTGCAGTGCCTCGACTGGACCGGCGGCCAGATCCTCGACGACGATTCGGCCAACGACATCCGCGACGTCGACCTGACCCAGGTCCACTACCTCAGCGGTCCCATCGGGGTGGAAGGCGCCGAGCCCGGCGATCTGCTCGTGGTCGACATCCTCGACATCGGCACGCTGGCCGAATCGGACTGGGGCTTCACCGGCCTGTTCGCCAAGAGCAACGGCGGCGGCTTCCTGACCGACCACTATCCAGATGCGCGCAAGGCGTGCTGGAATTTCGAAGGCATCTATGCCCAGTCGCGGCACATCCCCGGGGTGCGCTTCGCCGGCCTCATGCATCCGGGACTGATCGGCTGTCTGCCGTCCGCCGATCTGCTCAAGACCTGGAATGCGCGCGAGCGAGCGCTGATCGCGACCGACCCGAATCGCGTGCCGGAACTCGCCTTGCCGCCCAATCCCACCTCGGCGGTGATGGGCCGCCTCACCGGCAGTGCCGCGCAGGCCGCAGCGCTCGAAGGCGCCCGCACGGTGCCGCCGCGGGAGCACGGCGGCAACTGCGACATCAAGAATCTCTCGCGCGGCGCCAAGGTGTACTTTCCCGTCTACGTCAAGAACGCCGGCCTGTCGATGGGCGACATCCATTTCTCGCAGGGCGATGGCGAAATCACCTTCTGCGGCGCCATCGAAATGGCCGGCTGGATCGACCTGCATGTGGAGATCATCAAGGGCGGCATGACCAAGTACGGCATCAGGAATCCCATCTTCAAGCCCAGCCCGCTCGAGCCGCGCTACACCAACTATCTGATCTTCGAGGGGATTTCGGTCGATGAGTCGGGCAAGCAATACTACCTCGACGCCCACGTCGCCTATCGCCAGGCCTGTCTCAACGCCATCGCGTACCTGAAGAACTTCGGGTACACCGGCGAGCAGGCCTACGCCATTCTGGGCACCGCGCCGGTCGAGGGGCACATCAGCGGCATCGTCGACATCCCCAACGCCTGCGCCACGCTGTGGATCCCGTCCGAAATCTTCGACTTCGACATCATGCCCAACGCCGCCGGGCCCGAGATCATGGTCAGCGGCGGGGCCGATCTGGCGATGGCCGGCTGAACACCGGCGACCGTCGTCTTCGAAATATGCCCGGGAGAACCTCGATGCCCTTGTATGAATACCAGTGTGCCGCATGCGGCCCGTTCACCATGCTGCGCGCCATGAGCGAGCGCAACGCTCCGGCCGGCTGTCCGCAATGCGCCGGCACCTCCGAGCGGCTGATCTCCGTGCCGGCCTTGCGTCAGGTCTCGGCCGCGACCTATCAGGCCCACAGCCGCAACGAGCGCAGCGCGAGCGAGCCGCGCAGCGTGCGCCGCGAGCCGGCCGCGGGTCACGTGCATGGGCCGGGCTGCGGCCATGCGGGCCCCGGCGGCAAGCGTCCCTGGATGCTGGGGCACTGAGGCCGCTGCCGATCGCGCGGGCGATGCCGGCCGGTTCCGGTCTACGCCGCCCGCGTGCGGCCATGATGCGGCTCGGCCATCCGCGCTGAGCCGCACGCCCGGCTGGCGCGCCGGCGTCTGCGGCACGGGGTTCGCATCCGGTACAATCGCACCCTTTGCGCGGCCTGCGGGTCCGCGCAATGGACGATCGACCGGAGTCTGCATGTCCCAGATCGCCGAGGCGACGGCGCGGCGGCGCACCTTTGCCATCATTTCCCACCCCGACGCGGGCAAGACCACGCTCACCGAAAAGCTGCTGCTGTTCGGTGGCGCCATCCAGCTCGCCGGCGCGGTCAAGGGTCGCAAGGCCGGCCGTCACGCCACCTCCGACTGGATGGAGCTGGAAAAGCAACGCGGCATTTCGGTCACCAGCTCGGTGATGCAGTTCCCCTACCGCGACTGCATCGTCAACCTGCTCGACACGCCGGGGCACGAGGATTTCTCCGAGGACACCTACCGCACCCTGACGGCGGTCGACTCGGCGCTGATGGTGATCGACTGCGCCAAGGGCGTGGAAGAGCGCACCATCAAGCTGATGGAGGTGTGCCGGCTGCGCGACACGCCGATCTTCACCTTCATCAACAAGCTCGACCGCGAAGGCCGCGACCCCATGGAACTCATGGACGAGGTCGAAAAGGTGCTCGGCATCCAGTGCGCGCCGGTCACCTGGCCGCTCGGCATGGGCCGCGCGCTGGGCGGCATCTACCATCTGTTGCACGACCGCGTATACCTCTACGCCCCGGTCAAGGACGGGCGGGCCCACGACAGCGAGGTGATCGCGGGGCTGGACAGCGCGGCCTTCACCGAGCGCTTCGGGGCCGATGCGGCGGCGTTCCGCGAGGAAATCGAGCTGGTGCGCGGCGCGAGCCCCGCATTCGATCGCGCGGCCTATCTCGCCGGGCGCCAGACGCCGGTGTATTTCGGCTCGGCGGTCAACAATTTCGGCGTGCGCGAGCTGCTGGATGATTTCGTCACCTGGGCGCCGCCGCCCCGGCCGCGCGCCACCGAACAGCGCAGCGTCGAGCCCGAGGAAACGGCGCTCACCGGCTTCGTGTTCAAGGTGCAGGCCAACATGGACCCCGCTCACCGCGACCGCATCGCCTTTTTCCGCGTCTGCTCGGGACGCTTCAGCAAGGGCATGAAGCTGCGTCACGTGCGCCTGGGGCGCGACATCAAGATCGCCGACGCGCTCACCTTCATGGCCAGCGAACGCGAGCGGGTAGAGGAAGCCTATCCGGGCGACATCCTGGGGCTGCACAACCACGGCACCATCGCCATCGGCGACACCTTCACCGAAGGCGAGGTGCTCACCTTCACCGGCATCCCGCATTTCGCGCCCGAGCTGTTCCGCCGCGCCGTGCTGCGCGATCCGTTGCGCCTGAAAGCCCTGCAGAAGGGGCTGACGCAATTGTGCGAGGAGGGCGCGACGCAGTTCTTCCGGCCGCTGACCAACAACGACCTCATCCTGGGCGCGGTCGGCCCGCTGCAGTTCGACGTGGTGGCGCACCGGCTCAAGGCCGAGTACGGCGTGGAATGCCGCTTCGACGGCGTGTCGGTGGCCACGGCGCGCTGGATCATCTGCGAGGACGCGCGGATGCTCGAGGACTTCCGCCACCGCGCGGCCGACAACCTCGCCATCGACCACGGCGGCGCGCTGGTCTACCTCGCGCCCTCGCGCGTCAACCTGCAACTCGCCATGGAGAAATGGCCCAAGGTCCGCTTCGACGCCACCCGCGAGCACGCCCCGGTCGGGTTCTGATGGCGGTTGTTTCCTCAACCGCCGCCCCAGTCCGGGCGTGGCTTCCAGCATTGGCGGATGGTGCCTATGTGGATACGGATGTAGGGGTGGTCAGCACCATCCGTCTGGCTAGCGTGTCTACGCTTCGGCGGCGCGCAGGAAGGCACTTAGCTGTTTCAGTTTTTCCAAAAGCTCGTCGAAGGTTACGATCTCGACATCCTTTGAATTTCTTCTGAACAGTTCAAAAGACTTCTTCTGATCATCGCCATCGGGCGTTTTGCCGATCACGAGGCAGCAATGTACGGCATAGGACTCGATGTCGTAGAGTCGCGTATTGTCCTTGATCTGGGCAATCTGCTTTTGAAACTGGTACTTCTGATCGAGTACCTGATTGATCGAACCCGACAGGTCGGCTGCCGGCGTGTAAACGCCATCGCGAAATGGGGTCTTGTTGAGAATCGGCGTCTTCGGCGTCTTGATCTCGAAGATCGCCGTGTTATTGGTCAGGCTGTTCTTCACCAGAAAATCAGTGATCTTCTCCCCGTCGCCTGACAGCTTGCGTCCACCGACCGATGCCTGGTCCCGCACTTTGATGACGGGATAGCCGAAGGCCATGTTCAGAATGAAGGGGTTCTCGTTGAAAAACTCCTGCCAGCGTGCTTCGACCAGGTTCTCGCCAAGCATCCCCTCATATCGGGTGATCAGGGCTTCAAGCGTCACCAACTCAATGTCGCCGCGCAGCTTCGCCAGCTTCTCCGGCTGATCCTCAGCGATGTCGGCGGCATGGCTGGTCAGGGCGCCGATTACTGCGTTCTGATCCTCCTCGGACAGCTCCTGCATGCCCGCCGCCACGGCGGTGAACAGCTTGCGATAGGGGTGCCGGCCTGTTTTCGGGTCCTGCTTCGGCACCCCGAGCCGTTCCGCCAGAATATTGTGGGCAGCAGTCCATTTCACGGCGCGGACAGCAGATTGCGCATGGCGGTCAATCTTGTTCAGTTCGACGCGCCCCTGCTCGAAGTCCTGCGTGGAGATGTAGAAGATTCCATCGCCGTTCTGGTCGGGGCCTGTGGCGTGTTTGCCGGTGATGACGATTTCGGCGCAATCCGAAAGCTCTTCCACCGCATCAATGATGAATCGGTACGGCTTCGCAAGGCCAAGCCCGTAGGCGTAGTCCTTGGTGAACGCGGAGGGCAGATTCTCCAGGACGTCGCGCACGTACTCCTGCGTCGCAGGTACGGCCCCGTCGAACCCGAAGATGATGTCTGTGTCGTCGAGCGTGATCCGCTTGATCTGGCCATATTTCGGCTTCAGGAAATCGGATCGGTCGCCGAATGTGCTGATCGGATGGATGGTCAGAAAATTGTGCTGACCGTTGATATCCAGCAGCTTGGTCCGGTAGCTATTCGCTTTCTTCGGGTCGAGCCCGGCCCCCAACAGACTCCGCTCCGGTGGTACGAAGTAGACCTCGACGAAATTGGGATGGATCTCTTCGATCTCGAGGACGCCACCATGATCGGGGTCATACTGTCTGATGCCGCGCGCCATCAGTTGGCCTCCAGAAGATGAGACCGAGCATCACTTGCTTGTCCTCGGCGACGTTCATGCAGCCGTGCAGCCGTCTGCCGGAGCTGGGCTTCGTAGCCGAGGGCGGCGGCGGTAGTTTTCTGCTGGCCTCGTGCCATGTCGCGCTCATCCGCGAGCGATTAAGAGCACTCATTGTCCCGGTTTGCTGTTGGTTCAGATAGACGGAAACAAAAACGGGGTCAGACACGATTAATTTCATGCATACAGGTTGACGCCGCCGAGTTCGTGGATCGGGTCGCGGCTGAGCCAGCGGCCATGGACGGGACTGTAGGCGCGGAAATGGGTGAGGTAAAGCCCCGAGTCGGCGTGGCGGAACATACCGGCATGGCCGCGCTCGGGGAGCGCGGTGCCGCTGCGCTGGCGCAGCTCGCCATAGGGAGCGTAGTCGAACTGGCCCAGGATCCCGCCGCGGTCCAGATCCCGCACCGCGCGCACCCCGCCCAGATGGTCCCGCTCTTCGTACAGCCGCCGGCCGCCGCGCCACTCGCCCTGGGGATAGGGATAGGTCAGGCTGCCGCCGCTGCTGCGCAGCCGGCAGATCGTCTCGGCGCACCAGCGCAGGTTGCGGAGGCTGTCGTTGCCGCTTTCGCTGACGCGCCGGCCCAGGCCGTCGTAGCCGAACCGGTATTCGAGTTCGCCGCCATCCTGCGCCTGCATCGCCACCAGGCGGTTCTCGGCATCGTAGCGGTAGCGCCACCGGCCGTCCGCGACCAGATTGCCGTTGGCGTCGTAGGCGAGATCCTCTCCCGCCCAGCGCTGCAACTGGTTCAGGGCATTGATCTGGCGCGGCAGCGTGCGACCCTGCAGCAGGTTGTCGGCGGCATCGTAGCGATAGAGCACACCGCGCGTCGCCCGCACCCGATCCAGCCGACCCGACTCCTGCGCGCGGCTCACATCCGCGGCCAGCACCAGCCGGTCTTTGGCGTCGTAGCGGTACAGCCGGACCCAGTCGCCCTCGGCGATCCCCAGGATGCGGTAGGCATCGCTGCGCAGTGCGCGCGCCCCCGCGCCGCCGGGATAGGCCATCCCCGCCAGCCGGCGGTCGCCGGCATTGTCCAGATACCGCCACTGCGCCACCGGCACCCCCTCCAGCAGCTCCCCGGTCACCTGACCGCTGTCGCCCAGATAGGTGTACCCGAACACCCCCAAGGGGTTGCGGTGCGCGCCGATGCGTCCCAGCGCATCGTAGCTCCAGCGCTCCTCGGCAGCGCCCACCTGCCGGCGGCCCAGCCGCCCCAGCGCATCGTAGCCGTAGCCGATGGTGTCGTCCTCCGACGGGCCATCCTCCACCGCCAGTTGCAGCCCGCCCGGGCCACCCGCCGGGTGATACCCGTAGCGCGTCTCCCCGCTGCCGTCGATCATGCGCACCCGGCGCGGATAGCTCGGGTCGTCCTCGAACCGCACCGGCGCCGTCTCTTCCAGCGCCCCGGCATAATCCATTCCCGCCAGCCGGTCGTCGCGGGCATGGCGGTAGTCCGTGCGCTGCCCCAGCGCGTCGATCCGCGTGCTCAGCCGGCCCGCCGCATCGTAGCCATACCCCTCCCGGCTGCCGTCCGCATACACCCGCCCCACCAGCCGGCCCTGGATGTCGCGCTCGAAACGCGTCAGGTTGCCCCGGCGCTCTATCTTGGCTTGCGGATTACAGAGTTTCCTTGCAAGAAAAACCATATAGAGACAAACAAAACACCAACAACAAGCGTTGTCCAAAAACCGCTTGGCAATATGAAGATGGAAAGCATCACAAGAAAGGGTAATGGCTTTGCATATAACAACCCGGATTTGAGAATAACGAATCCCGCTACCATGGCTGCAAGAACGGCAAAAGAGATGTCTAACGTTGAAGAACGTGAAACGTACTGAATTAACGACATCCCCAGCAGACTAAGACCAAATATCAGAGGAAAGAGACTCGACCAGTAGTCTTCAAAACGCCCGGTTGCGTACATAATGGTTGCAACCAGATGAAGCGGGAAGGTGAGTGCCGCGGACATCCATCCGAGAGCAAGAGCATGAGCGAGAAACACGCCGATCCGAGTCCACCCAGAAAAAAACAACAGCAGGACAAGTCCGCTGACTAGAAGCCCAATCAGAGCTACACCGCTGAGAAATCTCATCGTCTTCATCTTGAGCAAGCTCCCTGAACAAAAAAGCTCAGTTCTGCGGAATATCAAGGAACCAGTCGCACTTCATCCAGCACGCAGGGTGATCCAACCAATACCAAGAATGAGACAAATTCGGCGCATGCTCGTCTCCACACGAATAAGTATTTCCAGGATAACGGTCCTTCAAACATTTGCGAGCGCAATTTGTATTAGGATCGTCCCCCAAGAATTCGCATATCACGCGGAGATTGCTTTCTGGCGGATAGTGACTGCAGTTCCCTCCACTTGGCCCATAATCAGCGTCCGGCGGGTTGCTATGCGGTACGCCATTCGATCCCATCAGCCCAAGCGGATCAACATTGCTGATCGGATTCCCATTGACATACGCATACAGATTGACGCCGCCGAGTTCCCCGATCGGGTCGCGGCTGAGCCAGCGGCCATGGATGGGACTGTAGGCGCGGTAGTGGGTGAGGTAAAGCCCCGAATCGGCGTGGCGGAACATGCCGGCATGGCAGCTATTGCTCATGGCTCCGGCGGATCGATATGTTTCAGAAATAGATCGATCACGTCGCTGCTGTTGGTCAGGACGGTTCGAATCGATTCGCCATCCACGACTTTCCATTCGGCTACGAATGAGCCTGCCCCATCAGAGAATAATCCACGGAATTGACAATTTTTTGTGTCGACGCACGTCCCTCCGAAATAACGAATACCTACCTTTTCAAAGCGGTCGCGGACACCCCAGGCGTTATACATATTCGATGAATCCAATGAATAGGCATGTCCTTGGTACGAGACTCTGATCCCCATTACGAAAGTCTTCGGAAGCTCAAGGTCGGTTCCAAATGGCATATGTCCGTTGATGAGGCAAGCCGCGCTGTGATCGTCACAACCTGAAACTGTGAATGAGTCGCGGTGAAACGGCAGCTCCACAATCTCCACCTCCACTCCGCTAGGGAGTAAAAAAGAAACACTTCCGCCTGCTGAGACTGAGCCGCACCAGACAACAAGAAGCGTATTTACAAACGCCAGAAATGATGCGTTTCTTCTCATGGCACCACCCGAAGAACGTGGTCATCGCTGCTATAAATTTGCTGCCGGACATCTGGTGGGGCTATCGGGCAGCCGTGGGATGCATTGTGGCTTGCATTATCGCCATGAATACGGAATAGATCTCTCCCAAAAGTGTCTGTTCCAGGGCGTGGCGTCAGATTCATTGTGTTCGGTCCAGTATTCGGGGTGTGATGGCCTGGCCCTATGTCATAGGTGCCTTGAGGCGTGGGGCCTACGTTGGGAACGTCTTGCATAGCCGAGTTGTTTCGGCCTTCGCCTGTTCCGGAATATCCCCGCCCTACAGAAGTAACAGCACCGGTTTGGTCATCAACGTAACTCCACTGGCCCGTACTTTGTGAGAATTGCCATTCTAACCCCAGCGGATCAATGTTACTGATCGGATTCCCATTGACATAGGCATACAGATTGATCCCGCCGGCCTCAAAGATCGGGTCGCGGCTGAGCCAGCGGCCGTGGATGGGACTGTAGGCGCGGTGATGGGTGAGGTAAAGCCCCGAATCGGCGTGGCGGAACAGGCCGGCGTAGCCGCGCTCGGGGAGCACGGTCCCGCTGCGCTGGCGTGTCTCGCCATAGGGGGCGTAGTCGAACTGACCCACGATCCCGCCGCGATCCAGATCCCGCACCGGCCCGGCGCCTGTCAGTCGTGGCGGCGGGCGCTGGTGATGTTGGGGAAGCGGCTGATGCGTGCGAGCACGCTGCTGAGCTGGGCGATGCCGGTGATCTCGAGGATGAGATCCATGACGGCGTGGCCCGAGTCCTTGTCGGTGTGGGTGTTGGCGCCGAGCACGTTGATGCGCTGGCTGGCCAGCAGCATGGTGATGTCGCGCAGCAATCCGGGGCGGTCGTAGGCTTCCACCCGGATGGTGACGGGGTAGGTTTGGGCTGCGGTGTCGCCCCAGCTCACCTCGACCATGCGGCCGGCCGCGCCGCTTTCCAGTCGCAGGGCGTTGCGGCAGTCGCGGCGGTGGACGGTGATGCCGCGACCCTTGGTGATGTAGCCGATGATGGCTTCGGGCGGCACGGGGCTGCAGCAGCGTGCCAGGGTGGTGAGCATGCGGCCGACGCCGTGCACGTGGATGCCGCTGCGTTCGGTCGCGGGCCGTTCCTTGCCGGTGGCCGGCGGCGTGGCGATTTCCTTGGGCGCGATCGGTTGCAGCCGCCCGGCGATCTGGGCAGTGGTGATGTCGCCTGCGCCGATGGCAGCGAGAAAGTCGTTGATCTTGCTGAAATTGAACTGCGCAGCCAGCGCGTCGTAGGGTTCGTCACCCATGCTCAGACGGCCCAGTTCACGTTCCAGGAGGTCGCGCCCGGTGGCGACGTTCTGGTGGTAGTCCTCGTGCTTGAACCATTGGCGCACCTTGGCGCGGGCGCGGCTGGTCGTCAGGTAGCCGAATTGCGGGATGAGCCAGTCGCGGCTGGGGCGCGGTTCCTTGGCGGTGAGGATTTCCACCCGGTCGCCGTTCTGCAGCGGGCGGGTCAGGGGCGCGATGGCGCCGTTGATGCGCGCGCCGCGGCAGCGGTGACCCACGTCGGTGTGGACCGCGTAGGCGAAATCGAGCGGGGTGGCTCCGGCGGTCAGGTCCTGGATGTCGCCGCGCGGGGTGATGACGTAGACCCGCTCCTCGCCGATCTCGGCGCGAAACCGGTCCAGAAAGTCCTCGGCGTCGCCGTCCTCGCCGCTGCTTTCGAGCAGCTTGCGCAGCCAGTTGATGCGCCGCTCCAGTCCGGCGTCGGGCGAGACGCCGCTTTCCTTGTAGCGCCAGTGCGCCGCCACGCCCAGTTCGGCCTGTTCGTGCATGCGCTGGGTGCGGATCTGGATTTCCAGCGTCTTACCGGCCGGTCCGATCACGGCGGTATGCAGGGACTGGTAGTTGTTTTCCTTCGGGGAGGCGATGTAGTCGTCGAACTGCCCCGGGATCGGCTGCCAGCGGCCGTGGATCAGGCCCAGCACCGCGTAGCAGGCGGGAATGTCGTCTACCAGCACGCGGATCGCGCGCGCGTCGAACAGGCCGTTGAAGCTCATGCCCTTGCGCTCCAGCTTGCGCCAGATGCTGTAGAGATGCTTGGGGCGGCCCGTGACCGTGGCACGGATGTGGTGGCGCTCGAGCTCGGTCTGGACGGCGGCGATGGTGTCGCGGATGTAGCGCTCCCGGTCGGTGCGCCGTTCGTCCAGCCAACGGGCGATCTTGTGGTAGGCGTCGGGGTGCAGGTAGCGCAGCGACCAGTCCTCGAGCTGCCACTTGATCTGCCAGATGCCCAGCCGGTTGGCCAGCGGTGCAAACAGATCGAGCGTCTGCTGGGCGAGGCGCTGCTGTTCCTCGGCCGGCAGGGTCTTGGCCGACTCCAGCGTGTGCAGCCGGTAGCAGAGCTTGATGACGACGATCCGGGCGTCCTCGACCATGGCCAGCAGCATCTTGCGCAGCCGTTCGAGCTGGACGTCGGGCGCCACGGCGGCTTGGCTCGGCGCGAGATCATCCATCATCCGCAGCCGGTCCAGACCCTTCAGCAGGCGCCACGGCAAATCCGGATGCGGCGGCTCGATCCAGTCCTGCGGCAGGGTTCCGGCCTCGAGCAACGGATAGAGCATCGCCGCGACCACGGCGTCCTGCCCGAGACCCAGTTCCTGCACCATGTGGCCGGCCTGCAGCGCGCGCGCGGCTTGTGCCGGAAAACGGGTGAGATAGTCCTCGGCGGCGGCGGCCGTGGTCGGCGGCGGAAGGGGAGATGCCGTCATCGTGCCTGCGCCTTCGGATGTGGGCGGGTGTTCAATCCGGGTATGATAAACGGCATTTGGCGGTTTGGCCTGCGCGCCTGCCGCGTCTTTGGTGAATGGTAAGGGAGTGTTTTCATGCGTTTGTTTTCGCGTTCCACATTGATTGCCCTGTTGGCGCCCATGGCCGTATCCGCCCATACCGTCGATCTGGCGGTTGGCGAAGATGCCTTTCGGGCCGCTTATGAGGGCGATGTGGCGCCCGCGGCGGGCGGTACGCTCAAGGCCGAAGTCGGCGCGCTGCACAACACGGACGAGGGTGATTTGATTCACCTCGGCCTGAAAGTTCGCGGCGATGCGGGCGGCAATACCACCGGTGTCGAGGGCGCGCTGGGCGCGACGCTGTATGGCGCGTCGCTCGACAAGCCGGACGAGGACGTCAGTGCGGTGGCGCTGACCGGCGAGCTGTACGTGACGCCGCAGGATCTCAACCGGGCCCGGCTGGCGCTCATGCTCAACTACGCGCCGGAAGTGCTCACCTTCGGCGAAGGCAAATCGCTGCTGGACGGCGCCGCCCGAATCGAATACGAGGTGCTGAACGAAACGCGCGTCTATGTGGGCTATCGCCTAACCCGCGTCGAACTGGAAGATGCCGGTGATCAGGATCTCCAGAAAGGCGCCCAGCTCGGGCTGAACGTCACGTTCTGAGGTTGACCGGGGCCCCTCTGCGGGCCCCGGCCATGTTTCACGGCAACAGTGGTCGATCGATGGCAGGACATAGCAAATGGGCCAACATCCAGCATCGCAAGAATGCTCAGGATGCGCGGCGCGGCAAACTTTTCACCAAGCTGATCCGGGAAATCACCATCGCGGCCCGGGCGGGCGGGGCGGATGCGGCCAGCAATCCCCGGCTGCGTCTGGCCATGGACAAGGCCTTCACGGCCAACATGACGCGCGACACCGTGGAGCGCGCCATCAAGCGCGGCAGCGGCGACATGGACGGCGTGGTGCTGGAGGAGGTGCGGTATGAAGGCTACGGTCCCGGCGGGGTCGCGGTTCTGGTCGAGTGCATGACCGACAACCGCAACCGCACCGTCGCCGAGGTCCGGCATGCCTTCACCAAGCATGGCGGCAATCTCGGCGCCGACGGCTCAGTCGGGTATCTGTTCACCCGCACCGGCGTGCTGACCTACGCGCCCGGGACGGACGATGACGCGCTGATGGAAGCGGGGCTCGAGGCCGGCGCGGACGACATCGTGCGCAACGCCGACGATTCCGTGGACGTGCTGGTCGTCCCCGAGCATTTCGAGGCCGCCGTGGCGAGCCTGCGCGCGGCGGGCTTCGAGCCTGCGGCGGCGGAAGTCACGGAGCGGGCGGCGACGCTGGTGAGCCTGGAAGGCGAGACGGCGACGAGCGTGCTCAAGCTGCTCGAGCGGCTGGAAGATCTGGACGATGTCCAGAACGTCTATTCCAACGCCGATTTCCCCGAGGAGCTGCTGGCCTGAATGCCGGTGCCGGCGGTGCGCCCCTGCGCATCCTGGGAATCGACCCCGGGTCGCGCATCACCGGCTTCGGTGTGCTGGAACGGCAGGCAGGCGGCCGGCTGAGCTACGTGGACAGCGGCTGCATCCGCCTGGGCAAGGCGGACATGGCCGCGCGTCTGGCCGAACTCGACAGCGCGCTGGCGCAGTTGATTGCGCAGTGGCGGCCGCAGGAGGTCAGCCTGGAGCGGGTGTTCGTGATGCGCAACGTCGACAGCGCGCTGAAGCTGGGGCAGGCGCGCGGCGTGATCCTGTGCGCGATCGGGCGAGCGGCGCTGCCGCTGGCCGAGTATGCCCCGCGCCTGGTGAAACAGACCGTTACCGGGACCGGTGCGGCGACCAAGGAGCAGATCCAGCACATGGTGTGTCAATTGCTGAACCTCAATGGCACGCCGGCGGCTGATGCAGCCGACGCGCTGGCGCTGGCGATCTGCCATGCCCATCAGCGCAATCGACCCGCCGCCGGGCAGGCGGGTGGAGGCTGGGGATGATCGGCTGCCTGCGCGGCGAGGTGATCGAGGTGGCGCCGCCGTTTCTGGTGATCGACGTCGCCGGGGTCGGCTACGAGGTCGAGGTCCCGGCGGGACTGCTGGAGGCGGCGGAATCGGGGCAGGTGGCGCTGCTGTGGACGCACCTTATTCCGCGCGAGGACGCCTTGCAGCTCTATGGCTTCGGGCACCGGGCCGAGCGGGCCCTGTTCCGCGCCTTGCTGCGTGTCAACGGCGTGGGGGCCAAACTGGCCTTGGCGCTGCTGTCGGCCATGCCGGCCGCGCACCTGCAGGACTGCCTGATGCGCGGGGATGTCGCGGCGCTGACTCGCGTTTCCGGTGTGGGCCGCAAGACGGCCGAGCGGCTGGTGATGGAGCTGCGCGACCGTGTGGGTGCGGTGCCGGTGGCTCCGCCCGCAGGCGCCTCGGGGACGGCCGCGCCGCCGCGCGGGGCCTTCGATGAGGCCTATGCCGCCCTTGTCGCCTTGGGTTATCGCCCCAACGAGGCGCGCGATCTCCTGCAATCGCTCGATCCCGCCATCACCGACAGCGAGACGCTGATCCGTCTCGCGCTGCGCTCGGCCTTTCAGTGAAGCGCCATGCCCATTGAACGCGATCGTCTGGTGACGCCGGCGCCGCAGGGCGGCGAGGAGTCGATCGATCGCGCCTTGCGTCCGCGTCAGCTGGCCGATTACGTCGGTCAGGCCGCCGTGCGCAGCCAGATGGAAATCTTCATCGCGGCGGCCCGCGGGCGTGGCGAGGCGCTGGATCATGTGCTGCTGTTCGGTCCGCCGGGATTGGGCAAGACCACGCTGGCGCACATCATCGCCCACGAGATGGGCGCGAGATTGCGCCAGACCGCCGGCCCCGTGCTGGAACGACCGGGCGATCTGGCGGCGCTGCTCACCCATCTGGAAGCCGGCGACGTGTTGTTCGTCGATGAAATCCATCGACTGCCCGTGGCCGTGGAGGAGATCCTCTATCCGGCGCTGGAGGATTATCAGCTCGACATCGTCATCGGCGAGGGGCCGGCCGCGCGCTCGATCAAGCTCGATCTGCCGCCGTTCACGCTCGTCGGCGCGACCACGCGCGCGGGCCTGCTGAGCGCGCCGCTGCGCGATCGCTTCGGCATCGTGCAGCGGCTCGAATACTACAATGCCGAGGACCTGACCCGCATCGTGATGCGCTCGGCGCAGCTGTCCGGTGTCCAGGTCCTGCCCGAGGGGGCGGCGGAAATCGCGCGCCGTTCCCGCGGTACCCCGCGCATCGCCAACCGGTTGCTGCGGCGGGTGCGCGATTACGCCCAAGTGCGGGGCGACGGGACGGTGGATCTGGCCAGCGCGCGCGGGGCGCTCGACATGCTCGCGGTCGACGTCCATGGCCTCGATGTGCAGGATCGCAAGCTCTTGGGGTGCCTGATCGAGCGCTACGACGGCGGGCCGGTCGGCATCGAGAGCCTGGCCGCCGCTCTGGGCGAGGACAAGGGCACGCTCGAGGAGGTCATCGAGCCTTACCTCATCCAGGAAGGTTTCCTGCAGCGCACCGCCCGCGGGCGCGTCGCCGCCCCGCGCGCCCTGGAGCACTGGGGCAAGCCTGCAGACTTCGGATGTGATGAATTGCCCTTCGGCGCACCGGGCGACGAAACTTGAAACGCTGGCAGCGTTACCAGCCCCGCTCCATCCTGCGGCTGATCCTGGTCAGCTATGTCGTCGTCCTGATTCCGCCGATCCTCGCCATCTTTGTGGCGATCGGATCGCTGGAGGTGCTCTTCGCGCAAGGACGCACCGCCGTGCTGGACTCCGTGCGCGCCGCGCAGAACGGTCGCGCGCTGATCGAACAGGTGGCGGTCATGGAGCGTGGCGCCCTGCAGTTTCTCGCCGTCGGTGATCCGGTGTTCATGCAATCCTACCTGCGCACGCGCGATGCGCTGCTTGAGAGTGTCGATGCGCTGGGGCCGCTGACCCGCTCACCTGAATTCGCGGCCGAGCTCGCTGCGTTTCAGGGTCACGAGATCGATGTTGCCAAGCGACTCCGGTCACCGGACGCGTCGGCTGCCGACATTGCCGCAATCGCCCATGCATTCGACGTGTTGCGCGAGGATGCCCAAGGCGTCCTCGACCAGAGCAGTGCCGTCATCAATGAGGAATTACTGTCGATCCAGCGACGCAGCGAACGCGCACGATGGGCCATCATCGGGATCGCGGCCATACAGATCCCGTTGGCCGTGCTGGCAGCGATTGTTTTCACGTTGCTCATCGGTCGCCCGCTGCGCGAGCTGCGTCAGGCGATCGAGGGATTGGGGGACGGCTTGTTCACGCGGCCGATCCGGTTGCGCGGCCCGCGCGACATCACCATGGTGGGGCAACGGCTCGACTGGCTGCGGCAGCGACTCATCGATCTGGAAGAACAGAAAGCCCAGTTCCTGCGACAGGTCTCCCATGAGCTCAAGACGCCGCTGAGTGCCATCCGGGAAGGCTCGCAGCTGTTGTCCGACGATGTCGCCGGGCCGCTCAACACGGCGCAGCGGGAGATCCTCGACATCCTGTCGCGCAACGCCGTCCAGTTGCAGCAGTTGATCGAGGACATGCTCAATTTCAACATGTCGCAGAGTCATCGGCCGGCCCTGAATCCCCGCCCGGTCGATCTGAAGCGACTGGTGAACGGTCTGCTGCTGGATCACAAGCCGGCACTCCTGAGCAAGGCGCTGACCTTGGAGACGCGGATCGAAGCGGTCACCCTGGTGGCGGACGAGGGCAAGTTGCGGACGATCATCGACAACATGCTGTCGAACGCCGCAAAGTTTTCGCCGCGCGAAGGGCGTCTGTTCGTCAGCTGCGGTCTGCAGGGCAAGGAGGTCTGGATCGACGTGCGCGATGAAGGTCCGGGCATTCCCGCCGATGAGCGGGAGCGGATATTCGAGGCTTTTTTCCAGGGCAAGGCGGCGATCCCGGGAGGCAGTGTGGTGAAGGGCTCCGGTATTGGTCTGGCCATAGCGCGCGAATTCGCGCGGGCTCACGCGGGCGATATCGAAGTGCTGGCGGCCGAGCGCGGCGCGTGGGTCAGATTGCGCTTGCCCGGCGGAACCATGGCATGAGGGGTCAGATGTTGCGGATCGTGTGTTTGGCGCTCATGGTCACTGTTGCGGGTTGCACGGCGGTGTCGCGGAACGATTACGCCGAGCCGATCGTCGTGCCGGTTGTCGTGGGCGGCGCGCAGAAGTCCATGCGCGCGTGGGTCGAGCGCTATGCGGAATTGACTGCGATGCCCTTGCGCGATGCGCGCCAGCAATACAAGCAGCGGCGCAAGGAACTGGAGACCTACGAATGTGGCGAGGGGGCGATCGAAATCCTGATGTTGCTGACGCGGCCCGATCTCGCGGGCGATGCGGAATTCGCCGAGAACGAAAGCCTGCTCAGCGGGTGCGACGCCAAACCCGGCTGGGCGGGATCCGATACCGCCGTTTTGGCCCCTTTATTGCTTAAGCAGGCAGCCCTGCTGAAACGACAAGGCGCCCGCGACCGTGCGACCAATCAGGAATTGACGGAACTGCGCCGGCAGGTGCAGGCGCTCAAGGAGGTCGAGCGCTCACTCCAACGCTGAGCCTTCCCGGGATTTCCCCGACCGGATACAGGACCCTGAAGCCCATGTCTTCATCTGCCCGAATCTTGCTCGTCGACGACGACCTGAGTCTCCTGCGATTGCTGTCCCTGCGGCTCGAAGCAGCCGGCTTCGAAGTGCTGCCGGTCGAAAGCGGTCGGCTGGCCCTGGACCGACTGCCCGGCTTTCGGCCGGATCTCCTGATCACGGACCTGCGCATGGACGGCATGGACGGGATGGCCTTGTTCGAACAGGTCCATCGCCGTCACCCCTTCCTGCCGACCATCATCCTCACGGCGCACGGCACGATTCCCGATGCCGTGCACGCCACCAAGCAGGGGGTGTTCAGCTTCCTGACCAAGCCGTTCGAGAGTCGCGACCTGCTGGAGCAGATCCGCCAGGCGCTGGATCAGTCGCGCCTGAGCGAGGCCTTGTCGGGTTCCGGCGACGATTCGCAGTGGCGCGCCGAAATCATCACCCGCAACGCGGCGATGGAGGAATTGCTGGGTCGTGCCTATCGCGTGGCCGCAGGCGATGCGAGCGTATTCATCGAAGGAGAAAGCGGCACTGGCAAAGAACTGCTGGCCAAGGCGATCCACCGAGCCAGCCGCCGGGCACAGGCGCCGTTCATCGCGGTGAACTGCGGCGCCATCCCTGAGAATCTGCTCGAATCCGAGCTGTTCGGACATCGTCGCGGCGCTTTCACGGGCGCCATTCAGGACCATCAGGGATTGTTCGTCTCGGCCAGCGGGGGAACCCTGTTCCTCGATGAAATCGGCGATATGCCGCCGCCGTTGCAGGTGAAGCTGCTGCGGGTGCTGCAGGAGCGGGAAGTGCGGCCCGTCGGCGCGACACGGTCGGTGCCGGTCGACGTGCGGGTCATTTCGGCGACTCACCGGGACCTCGAAGAGGAAATGAAGGCAGGCCGGTTCCGGGAGGATCTGTTCTACCGCCTCAATGTCGTTACGCTGTCCTTGCCGCCGCTGAACCAGCGCCGGGACGACATTCCCCTGCTTGCGGAATACTTCCGGGCCGAATTGGCGCAGCGCTACCAGAAATCGGTCGCGGCATTTTCTCGCGGAGCAATAGAGATCCTGATGGCGGCCGACTGGACCGGCAACGTCCGTCAGCTCTACAACGTCGTGGAACAGGCGGTCGCCTTGAGTACGGGGCCGCAGATCCAGGCAAGCGTCTTGCAGGACGCGATCAAGGACCGCGTCGAAGACGTGGTTCCTTTCGCCGACGCCCGGCGGCAGTTCGAGTTCGACTATCTGATCGGCCTGCTGCAGATGACCCGCGGCAACGTGACCCAGGCGGCCCGTCTCGCCGGTCGCAATCGCACCGAGTTCTACAAGCTCCTGCATCGGCACTCGCTCGATCCCGCCCAGTTCAAGGATTAGCCTGTCGTCACGCAGAGACACGCGGTTTTTTTTGCTGCATCAAAGACCTGGCTCGCCCATGGCCGTCGCCCTGTCGCCAAGGGGCAACGCCGCGCTCGTCTGGATGGACCCTGCGGGCGTCCAAAGATGCGCCATTTCGCATAAGTATTTGATAAGAAGAACGGAGTACGGATTGGCCCGATTCTTGTCCCATGTTGGTCGGTGGCCGGGCGCCGGAAAGCCCCCGGTCATCGCCGATCCTGCTTTTGGTTTGGCCAAAGCGGGTTTTTTCAGACTCCCCCTTTTTTGGCCCTCGTTCGCGGGGGCTTTTTTTTGTCGAGAAGCCAGCGTTCATGCTCATGAAACGATGACAAATGGCTTGATTCTGTTTATATTTGCCCTGTTTTCAGCGTCGTGGTCCGGCGGCAAACGGATGGGACATTTGATCGAGTTTGCATGGCCGATCCGCGTGTATTACGAGGACACCGACGCGGGCGGCGTGGTGTACCACGCGCGCTACCTGCATTTTCTCGAGCGGGCCCGGACCGAATGGCTGCGGACCTTCGGCGTCGAGCAGGATCGGATGATCGCCGAACAGGGATTGATTTTTCTCGTTACCCGGCTGGCCATCGATTACCTGCGCCCTGCGCGGTTCAATCAGGTTCTTCGCGCTACCGTCGTTGCGGCGGCCCCTGGCGGCGTCCGGCTGCCGCTGCGCCAGGAACTCCGCGATCTCGATGGGAATACCTACTGTCGCGCCGAGGTGGTGGTCATCTGCGCCCGCGCATCCGATCTGAAACCCGTTCGCTTGCCCCGATTTCTGACTGAGGAATGCTCCCATGGACGCCCCTAGCCCCGAAATGTCGATCGTTTCGCTGATTCTGCACGCCAGCCTGCTGGTCCAGGCGATCATGGCGATGCTGCTTCTAGCATCGATTTTTTCCTGGTACGTCATCTTCCAGAAGCGAGCCCAGCTCACCAACGCGCGCAAGCTGAGCCGGAGCTTCGAGGATCGTTTCTGGTCGGGCATGGAACTCGGCGAGCTGTTTCGTCAAGCCAGTCGCGACCGCATTCGGGAAGGACTCGCCAGCGTCTTCGTGGCCGGCTTCGGGGAGTATGTTCGTCTGCGGCAGCAACCCAACCCCAGCCCCGAGGAATGCGTGGAAGCCGCCAATCGGGCGATGCGTGCGGCCCAGTTGCGCGAGACCGAGCGTCTGGAGGAGCACCTGCCCACGCTGGCCACCATCGGATCGGTGACGCCCTATGTGGGTCTGTTCGGCACCGTGTGGGGCATCATGCATTCCTTCCAGGGCCTGGCGAAGGTGCAGCAGGCCACCCTGAGCATGGTGGCGCCGGGGATTTCGGAGGCGCTCATCGCCACGGCGATGGGGCTTTTCGCCGCCATCCCGGCGGTGATCGCCTACAACCGCTACGCATCGCAGATTGCGGTGCTCATCGCCCAGATGGACGGCTTTCGGGACGAGTTTTCGAACATCCTGCAGCGCAACGTGTTTTCCGGCGGCGGCGAGGCCGGTCGGAAGATGGCTGCGGCCGACATGCCCTGACCCTGCTGCACGCGGAGATTGCTCATGGCGCAAGTAACGGGTAAGCGCGGGCTCATCGGCGAAATGAACGTCGTTCCCTACATCGACGTCATGCTGGTCTTGCTGATCATTTTCATGGCAACCACGCCGCTGCTGTCGCGCGGCGTGCAGGTCGACCTGCCCAAGGCCGATGCCAAGCCGCTGACGCTGGAGGATCTGGAGGACAAGAAGCCGGTCATCCTGAGCGTCGATGCCCAGGGCCGGATGTACCTCAACCTGGTGGACGGCGGGGACCGCGAAGTCGATGAGGGCACGATTCTGAGCGAGGTCGGCGCAGTGCTGGCGCAGCGGAAGGACAACCCCGTGCTCGTGCAGGGCGACCACACCGTCGACTACGGGCGTGTCGTCGAAGCGATGGTGATTCTGCAGCAGGCCGGCGCGCCCAATGTGGGTCTCATGACCGATCCTCCTCCCGACTCGGATCGTCGGCGGCGCTGATGGCGGATCACGACGCCTCTCAAACGACCGAGGATTCCTCGCGCGCCCGCTATCTGGGATTCTCCATCGGTCTGCATCTCGCACTCGTGCTGATCCTCGCGCTGGCGACCTTGTGGCCCCGGTCGCGTCCGGTTCAGCCCAGCGGCGGCACCATCATCCAGGCCAATCTCGTCGACACGCGCGAAGCCAATCGCCAGGCCGAACGCAAGCGCGAGCAAATGCTGGCCGAGCGCAGACGACAGGAAGCGGAGCGCGAGCGCGCCGAGCAGGAGCGTGAGGCGCGTGCGCGTGCGGAAGCGGCGGCTGAGTTGAAGCGCCAGGCAGAGGCAGACGCCAAGGCCAAGGCGGCCGTCGAGGAGGCGCGCGCGAAAGCCGAGGCCGAAGCCAAGGCCAAATTGGCTGCGGAAGCCAAGTCCAAGGCCGAGGCTGACGCGAAGGCGGCTGCCAAACAAAAAGCCGATCTGAAGGCGCGGTCGGATGCCGAGGCGCGCGAGAAGGCCGCAGCCGAGGCGGTACGCAAGAAGACAGAAGCCGAGGCCAAGGCCAAGGCGGACGCTGCAGCCAAGATGAAGTCCGAGGCGGCTGCGAAGCAGGCGGCGGACCAGAAGGCCAAGGCAGCCACCGAGGCCCGCGCAAAAGCCGAGGCCGACGCCAAGGCCAAAGCCGCCGCCGAGGCAAAGCGTCAGGCCGAGGCTGAGGCCAAGGCGGCTGCGGAGGCAAAACGCCAAGCCGACGCGGAAGCCAAGGCGAAGGCCGACGCCGAGGCACGTGAAAAGGCGGCGGCCGAAGCGGCGCGCAAGAAGGCCGAAGCCGAGGCCAAGGCCAAGGCGGACGCGGAAGCCAAGGCGAAAGCCGAAGCCGATGCCCGTGCCAAGGCCGAGCAGGCGGCCCGTGAAGCTGCCATGCGTGCCGAGTTGGCCGCGGAACAGGCTGCTCGCGACGCGGCAGTGCGCGCCGATCTGCTGTCGCGCTATGTCGGCGCCGTATCTCAGGCGGTCAAACGGAACTGGCTAAGGCCGCCCGTTGCCGATACGCTGGGCAGCTTCCGATGCGAGCTGCGGGTGTCGCAGACTCCGTCCGGGCAGGTGACGTCCGCGCGCGTCGTCAAGAGTTGCGGGGATCCGATTCTCGATCGATCCATCGAGCAGGCGGTCTTCCGCGCCTCGCCCTTGCCGCCGCCGCCGCCTGAACTCGTGGATCAGGCGCGGGACCTGCTGTTTGACTTCAAACCCTGAGGGGATCGATGAGCATGATGAAACGGCGCGCCGTTTGGATGTTGGGATTGCTGATGGTTTCGCTGCAGGCGCTGGCCGAGCCCTTGCGCATCGAGATCACCGAAGGCGTGAGCAGCGCCTTGCCGGTCGCCATCGTGCCGTTCGCTGGCGCGGAGCAGGCACCGGGCGCGCCGGTCAGCGCCATCGTGAATGCCGATCTGGCCCGCAGCGGCCGGTTTGATACGCTGGCCGTCGGCGAGATGCCGCAGCAGCCCAGCAGCCTGGAGCAGATGAATATCCCGGCCTGGCGCACGACGGGCGTGAACTACGCCGCCGTGGGTCAAGTCGTTCCCCAGGGCGGCGGCAGCTACGTGATCCGCTTCCAGATCGTGGATATCCCGCGGGGGCAGCAGCTCGCTGCATTTCAGGTGCCGGCCAGCGCCGATGACATGCGCAGCGCCGCCCACCGCGTCAGCGACCTGATCTACGAGCAACTGCTCGGGGAACGCGGCGCCTTCAACACGCGTATCGCCTATGTCAGCGTGCCCAATCGTCCCCGGGTGGGGCAACCCGCCGAGTATCTGCTGATGGTGTCCGACGCCGACGGCGAGAATGGCCGAACGGTCCTCAAGTCGAAGGAACCGCTGATGTCGCCGGTCTGGTCGCCCGACGGCCGGCAACTCGCCTATGTGAGTTTCGAAGCCGGACGCTCGCAGATCTTTTCGCAGGACCTGTCCACCGGCAAGCGTCGCCTGTTGTCGTCCAAGCCGGGCATCAACGGCGCGCCGAGCTGGTCGCCCGACGGCCGGCGCATGGCGGTTGCACTTTCCGACGGACCCAACACGCACATCTATCTGGTCGATCTCGAGACGGACAGCCAGCGCCAGATCACGCAGGGTGCGGCCATCGACACGGAGCCCACTTGGTCGCCTGACGGCAGCAAGCTCGCGTTCACCTCCGATCGCGGCGGCCGGCCGCAGATCTATGAAATGGACGTGGGGAGCGGGCAGATCCGCCGCGTCACCTATCAAGGCAACTACAACGCCCGTCCGCGCTACAGCCCGGATGGCAAGTCCATCGTCATGATCCAGGGCGGCTCGACCTTCAAGATTGCGGTGCAGGACCTGCAGAGCGGCACGCTGCGGGTGTTGAGTGGCGGACCTGAAGACGAGTCCCCCAGCTTTGCGCCGAACGGCGCCATGATAATCTATGCCAGTCAATACGGTGGCAACGGCGTCCTGTCGACCGTGTCCTTCGATGGCAAGGTGCGGCAGCGGGTGGCAGGGACCGGCGATATCCGCGAGGCGGCCTGGTCACCGTTCCGGCCGCGCTGAGGCTACCGGGAACAAAGATCAACAATCTCATGGAGTAAAGGGATCATGGGGCGTATTTCGAAGTGGATGATCGTCGGGTTGGCCGTGCTGGCCTTGGCGGGATGCGCCGGCAGTGCCAAAAAGAACGCCAAGGCGGGCGCCGGCGGTGAATGGGCTGCGGGTGCGGGCGGCGCGGAAACGAGCCCGCTCGGCGAAGGCGGCGGACTGCGCGGCGACGAGTGGGGCGCCGTGGAAGGGGCAAACGCCGGCAACAGTGCCTACGGCTCGCCGAGCGATCCGCGTGCGGCGGCGCTGCAGTCGCAGGTCATCTACTTCGATTACGACAGCAGTGTGGTCGCACCTCAATATGTCGAGGTGGTTCGCGCCCACGGTGAATACCTGAAAAAGAATCCCAACGCCCGCGCGAATCTCGAAGGCCACACCGATGAACGCGGTTCGCGCGAATACAACGTCGCGCTGGCCCAGCGGCGGAGCGACGCGGTCATGCAACTGTTGATCGCGCAGGGGGTTTCTGCCGGGCAGTTGTCTTCGGTCAGCTTCGGCGAGGAAAAGCCTGCGGCCTACGGGAATAGCGAAGACGTCTGGGCGAAGAATCGCCGCGTCGAGGTGCGTTACGCACAGTGACCGATCATGGGACGGGATGGCGGGGATATGTCGTCCCTTCCACCTGTCTCGCCCACACGAGGCTGGGGATGTATTGCATGGCAAAGTTCCGGACATGGGGCCTGATGGCCGGCATGGCGACGTTGACGGGCTGCGCGCCCCTGCCGCCGCAGCCCCAGGAAGATCCGATCGTCTATCGCCTGAATCAGATCGAGACCCGCATCGAGAAGCTCGAGCAGGGTCAGCAGAACAGCCGCTCGGTCGAAGCCGTGTCGGGTCAGCAGCAGATCCAGGAAGAAATGCGGCAGCTCAAGGGGCAGATGGAACAGCAGGCCTTCCAGTTGCAGAGCCAGGAACAGCGACTGAACCAGCTTTCGGCTCCCGCCGCAGCTGCGACAGCCGGCTCGGTCGCCGGCGCACCGGTGAGCCAGCCACCGGCGGCTGGCGACGTCCCGCCGACGGATGCCTCGGCGCCCGTGCCGATCGCATCGGCGCCCCCGGTGGCCGGTGAACAGGCCAGTTACGACGTGGCGTTCAATTTCCTCAAAGAAGGGCGCTATCCGCAGGCAGCCGAAGCCTTCGGCCGCTTCCTGCAGCAATACCCGTCGAGCCGCCTGGCGCCCAATGCCCAGTACTGGTTGGGCGAATCGCAGTATGTGTCCCGCGATTACGACGCCGCCTTGCTCCAGTTCCGCAAGGTGGCCGAGCAGTATCCGGGTAACCCCAAGGTTCCCGACGCCTTGTTGAAGATTGGCTATATCTATGCCGAGAAGCAGCAGTGGTCGGAGGCCAAGACGGCGCTGGATCGCGTCATCCGTGAGTATCCGCAGAGCGGCGCGGCCGATCTGGCACGCCAGCGACTCAATCGGCTCGAGCGGGAAGGGCGTTTGCCGGGGTGAACGCCACGCAGGGTGCCGGCGCCCCGCGTCTTCGCATCACGGAGATCTTTCATTCGCTGCAAGGGGAGGCCGCCGCGGCTGGCTGGCCCACCGTGTTCGTGCGGCTGACCGGTTGTCCGCTGCGCTGCGTCTATTGCGATACCGCCTACGCCTTCCATGGCGGCGTGGTCCGCGAACTGGATGACGTACTGCGGGAAGTCGAGCGCTATCCGGCGCGCCATGTCTGCGTGACCGGCGGAGAGCCGCTGGCGCAGGGCGAGGCCTGTCGGGGTCTGCTGACGGCCTTGTGCGAGCGGGGTTACGCGGTTTCCTTGGAAACGTCCGGCGCTTTGTCGATCGCGGGGATCGACCCGCGTGTCAGCTGCGTGGTGGATCTCAAGACCCCGGGTGCCGGTGAAGTCGACCGCAACGACTGGACCAATGTGGAACGGCTCGGTGAGCAGGACCAGGTCAAGTTCGTGCTCAGCGATCGGCTCGACTACGAATGGGCGGTCGAGCAGGTGCGCCGCCGGGATCTGGCGCGGCGCTGCATGATCTGGTTCTCGCCGGTACACCAGCGCCTCGATCCCCGCAGTCTGGCCGAGTGGATCCTGGAAGACGGCCTGCCGGTGCGTCTGCAACTCCAGCTCCACAAACTGCTCTGGGGCGAGGCGCCCGGGCACTGATCGACGGAGGCAAGATGGGGCGTGCCGCGATCGTTCTGTTGTCCGGCGGACTTGATTCCGCCACCACCTTGGCCTGGGCTCGCGATCAGGGCTTCGACTGCGTGGCCCTGAGTTTTGACTATGGCCAGCGGCATGCAGCGGAACTGGCCGCAGCGGCTCGCGTTGCAGCGCAGTTGGGCGCCCGCGAACACCGAACCGTGACGCTCGATCTGGGCGCATTCGGCGGGTCGGCGCTGACCGATCCGGCAATCGACGTGCCGAGTGCGCCGACGACGGGCATTCCGGTCACCTATGTGCCCGCCCGCAATACGATCTTTCTCGCTTACGCGCTCGCCTGGGCCGAGGTTCTGCCGGCGCGGGACGTGTTCATCGGGGTCAATGCCGTCGACTATTCGGGCTATCCGGACTGTCGGCCCGAATTCATCGCAGCGTTCGAACGGACCGCAAATCTGGGAACGCGCGCCGGCGTCGAAGGCGATTCGTTTCGCATCCATGCCCCCCTCGTGCAATGGTCGAAGGCCGAGATCATCCGCCAGGGATCGGCACTGGGGGTCGATTATGGCCAGACGGTTTCGTGCTATCAGGCCGATGCCGCAGGGGCGGCCTGCGGCGCCTGCGAATCCTGCCGGCTGCGCGCGGCGGGATTTGCGGACGCGGGCATTCCCGATCCGACCCGTTACCGGAGCTGATCGGCCGCCCTTGTCATTTGCGCTTGCTGGGGTATCATGGCGACCCGCTTCGTGTGTCTCACGCGGGCTGTTAGCTCAATCGGTAGAGCAGTGGCCTTTTAAGCCATTGGTTCCGGGTTCGAGTCCCGGGCAGCCCACCATGCGTTCCTCGCCTCCGGACCATCACCCCAAACCGGTCTGCGACAATCGGTCGCATGGAACTCCGGCCCGTTCGCCCTTATCTTTATCCTTGACGCGATCATCGCGCTCGGCGAGCGATCGCCTGCACCAGGAGAGCAAAGATGTCATCGACTGTGTCTGTGCCCGCGGGCAAGGGGTTTGGCGCTGGGATCGTGGTTCTCGCGGTCGGGCTCGGCGGTCTCGCCGTGCAACATATCGAGCGCTATCTGGACGTGGTCTGTCTGATGCGCGGGGAATGCTATGGGCGCGTCGACTGGGCCTATTGGCTGACCCTGATCCCGCCACTCACGCTGACGGGTGTGATCGCGTCGGCGCTGCTCATCCTGCTGGCCGGGATCGCCGGAAGCCGGTTTTCGCTGCGGATGATCGGACAGGGCGCGATGCCGGATCCCGCCGTCGTCGGTTCCGTCGCCCGGGTCCGCCGCAATCTCGCCGGCTTGGGCACCGTGGCGCTGATCGGATTCGGCGCCGTCGCGTTCTGGTTCACGCGGCTGTAGGCGCTGCCGGCCGGTTCTGACCGGTGCTGCGGCCGCCGGGTCGCGGCAGGGATGCCTTCCCGGCCGCTCTCATGCGGCGACCGGGAAGGTGGTGAAGGGGAATCGCCGGACCTGATGGCTGCCGGGTCTGGCCGACGCTCAATTGCGCGGCGGCGCGGCCACCGGCACGCCCAGTTGCGCCAGCGTGTCACGCGCCTGTTTCCCGACGGGGCTGTCCGATTGGGCCGCGATTCGCAGGTGACTGACGGCGCCTTGCTGATCGCCGCGCGCCAGCGCAAGTTCGCCCAGCGCGTTGTGGGCTGTGGCGGTGGGCAGCAGGCCGACGCTCCTTTCGAGGTATCGGGTGGCGTCCGCGTTGCGCTTGAGTTCCTTGGCGGCAAGGCCTGCGCCCACATAGTGCTGGTAGTAATCGCCGTCCAGTGCCAAGGCACGCTGATAGTCTGCGAGCGCTTCGGCGGGCTGTGATTTCTGCAGCGCCACGAAGCCCTGCATGCCGTGGAACAGGGCTTCCTTCGGTTGCAGCGCAACGGCGCGTGCCGCCAGGTCGCCGGCCTTGGCGTAATCCTTGTTCGCCACGGCCTTCACCGCTTCGTCGTAAGCGGCATAGGCCGGTTGATCGCGCAACAGGGTCGCCATGCGCGCCTTGAAGCGATCCGTATCCACCTCGCCTTTGGCACCGAGCTGCTGGGCGCGCAGCCGATTCTGCGCCACACGTTCGGTGGACGGCGGATGGGACGCGAGCAGCCCCTGCAACCAGCCGCTCTGTCGTCCTTCCGAAAGGCGCACGAAGGTCTCCTGCAGGCTGACCGCCGCACTCGGGTCGTAGCCCGCCCGCGCCATGTAACCCATGCCGTAGTGATCGGCCTCGAGTTCCGCTTCACGGCTGTAGCGTTGATTGACCACGGACGCCGCCAATGCGGCGGTGCCCACGGCGAGCGGCGCATAGCGCTCGTTGGCGCTGCCTGCCGCCACGGCCGCTGCCATCACGCCAGCCTGCAGCAACAGCCCGCGCTGCATCTGCTGGGCGCTGTGCCGGGCTGCGGCATGGGTGATTTCGTGCCCCAGTACCGCGGCGAGTTCCGCCTCGTTGTTGAGGGCCGTCAACAACCCGCGGTTGACGGCGAGTTTGCCCCCGGGCATCGCCCAGGCATTGGGAACCGAGCTGTTCAGGACCACGAACTCGTAGGGCAGAGCCCGGTCGGAGACGGCGGACAGCCGCTGGCCGACTTCCCGCACATAGGCGCCGACTTGCGGATCGACCTTGTAGAGTCCGCCCTGCATCTGCTGGGCGGGGCCGTAATTTTCCGCGCCGAGGCCGATTTCCTGCTGTGTCGAGATGATATTCAGCTCGTTCTGCCCGGTGACCGGATTGGTGGCGCAGCCGGCGAACGACGCCAGTGTCACCGCGATGGACAGTTGACGGATGATGCGGCGCATGTCGGACCGGTCTCCCGTTGCGTGGTGACGCCCGGTGGGGCGTCGCGATTTGCCTCTTGGACGGCCCGCAACTTTGCGGGTTCCGCGAAGTCTACATCGACTGTTCCGGGCCGGTGAGAGCAGACTGTTCCTGAAGGAGCGCCATCCATGTGCAAACGCTTTGCGATTTTGGTTGTTTCGATGTTGATCATGCTGGCGGGGGTGTCATCGCCCGCGGTCGCCACTCTGCCCGCCGCGTCCCTGCCGCCCGAAATCCAGGCGCTCGGCAACGACTGGCAACTGCAGGGCAATGCCCGCTTCCGCAAGTATCTGGTGAATGTCTATGACGGTCGGCTGTGGACCGCCGCCGGGCGCTACGATCCGCAAGGCCTATACGCGCTCGATCTCACCTACGCCCTGGCATTCAAGGCCAAGGACCTGGCCGACCGTTCGGTGCAGGAAATGCGGCGCATCGGCGCGGTGGACGCGGATCGTCTGACGTCGTGGGGTGCGGTGATGCGGCGCGCATTTCCCGAAATCAAGGCCGGCGACCGCCTGATCGGTGTCAATCTGCCGGGGCGCGAGACCCGGTTTTATCTGAATGGAAAGCTTTTTTCGACGGTGTCCGATCCCGCGTTCGGCCCGGCATTCTTCGGGATCTGGCTGGACCCGCGGACCAGTGAGCCGGCTTTCCGGCGTGAGTTGCTGAAGCAGGCAAATACGTGAGTCGCGGCTCCGGGCCGGCGCCCGAAGCAGAGCGGGTGCGCCTCGACCGCTGGCTGTGGGCCGCGCGCTTCTTCAAGACCCGGGCGCTGGCGAGCGAAGCCGTCGCGGGCGGCAAGGTGCATTGCAACGGCGCGGCCGTCAAACCCGCGCACGCGATCCGGATCGGCGATGGTTTGCGTGTACGGCGCGGGGAGGAAGGTTTTGACCTCGAGGTCAGGGGGCTGTCGATGCGACGCGGCCCTGCGTGCGAGGCGATCATGCTGTATGAGGAAACCCCGGCAAGCCACGCGCGGCGAGAACGGGAGCGGGAAAACCGGCGGCTCGCCCCGGCTCCGGATCCCGGCGGCCGTCCCGACAAGCGTGCGCGTCGCCGCCTGCTGGCGTTGAACCGCAGCGCCTGACCCCAAGACAGCCGTCACGCGATCCGCGCTGCTTGATATACTGCCGAGGATTGCTTGCGGCAGGAAATCCCAGTGCCCCTCGATGTGCGAACACCGCCCGTTGCCGTGGACCTGATCATCGAGATGAACGATGGATCGGATGCGGGCATCGTGCTCATCGAGCGCCGCTATCCACCGTTCGGCTGGGCACTGCCCGGCGGTTTCGTCGAGATGGGCGAAACCCTGACCGCGGCCGCCCGGCGCGAGGCCCGGGAGGAAACCGGTCTCGATGTTACCCTGCAAGCGCTGCTGGGTTGCTATTCCGATCCCGCCCGGGATCCGCGGGGACAGACGGTCAGCGCGGTTTACATCGCCACCGCCTCCGGCACGCCGCTCGGCGCCGATGACGCGCGCGCCGCGTCGATCTTCACCCGTGAACGCCTGCCGGCGCTCGCTTTCGATCACGGCCGCATCCTGGCCGACTATTTCGATTTTCATCGACAAGGGCGCCCCGTTCCGCTGGAGTGACTGGGCAGCGCCTGCCGATTGACGCTCTGCCGGCGCCGATCCGCCGGCGGGGGCCAACGAAGAGACCGCTTGCGGAGCGACCCTCCCCAGGCGGATGTTTGCAACCCCCGGGCTGATCCCCCGGTTCAGGAGATGCGCTGCCCATGACTTATCGTCACATCCAGGTGCCCACCGAGGGCGACAAGATTCAGTTCGGGGCCGACGGCCGCCCGCAAGTGTCCGACCAGCCCATCCTGGGTTATGTCGAGGGTGACGGCATCGGGCCGGACATCACCCGCGCCTGTCTGCGGATCTGGGACGCCGCGGTGGAGGTCGTCTACGGCGGCCGTCGCAAGATCCACTGGTGCGAGCTGTTTCTCGGCGAAAAGGCCGCCTCGCTCTACGACGGAAACTACTATCCCGAGGAAACGCTGACCGCGTTGCGCGATCTGGGCGTGTCCATCAAAGGCCCGCTCACCACGCCGGTCGGCGGCGGTTTCCGCTCCCTGAACGTCTCGCTGCGCCAGGATCTCGATCTGTACGCCTGCGTGCGGCCGGTGCGCTATTACGCCGGCGTGCCTTCGCCGGTGCGCGAACCCCAGTCGATCGATGTGGTGATCTTTCGTGAGAACACCGAAGACGTCTACGCCGGCATCGAGTACGCCTCCGGCACGCCGGAGAACAAGAAACTCGCGCAGTTCCTGCGCCAGGAGATGGGCGCGGAGTTCTTCGAGGATGCCGGTCTCGGCGTCAAGCCCATCAGCCCCTTCGGCAGCAAGCGCCTCGTGCGTCAGGCGATCCAGTACGCGATCGACCACGGTCGCGAGAGCGTGACCCTGGTGCACAAGGGCAACATCATGAAATACACCGAAGGTGCGTTTCGTGGCTGGGGCTATCAGGTGGCGCGCGAAGAGTTCGGCGATCGCACCATCACCGAAACCGAGGTCTTCGAGGAACACGGCGGCAAGGTGCCCGAGGGCAAGATCGTCATCAAGGACCGTATCGCCGACATCATCTTCCAGCTCATGCTGTTGCGCCCGCAGGAATTCGACGTCCTGGCCACGATGAATCTCAACGGCGACTATCTGTCCGATGCCATCGCGGCCCAGGTCGGCGGGGTCGGCATCGCGCCCGGCGCCAACATCGGCGACGGCGTGGCGGTGTTCGAGGCCACGCACGGCACCGCGCCGAAATACGCCAACCAGGACAAGGTCAATCCGGGTTCGCTGCTGTTCAGCGGCGTCGACATGCTGGACTACATCGGCTGGACCGAAGCCGGCGATGTGATCCGCGAGGCGTTCCAGGACGCGGTTCAGGACAAGGTCGTTACCTACGATTTCGCGCGCCAGATGGAAGGCGCCCGCGAAGTCGGCACCAGCGCTTTTGCCGACGAGATCATCAGCCGCATCCGCGCCGGTATCGACGTCAATGCGCGCGCGGAAGCGCGGCGCCGGTGGCGGCTGGAGGAGCGGCAACGGCGCGAAAGCCAGCGCATCAGCGCGCCCATGGAGGCCATGCTGGAGTCCGGGCGCAAGCCGACCGCCATCGGCCACATCATGACGCGCAAGCTGGTGACGGTCGGCCACGATGCCACCATCGACGAGGCCGTGCGCGTCATGCGGGAATATGGCGTCAGCTCGCTCATCGTCGAACCGCATGACGGTCTCGGCTGGGGCATCCTGACCCGGCGCGACGTCATGGGCCGCGTAGCGCAGGCGGGACTCAATTCTGCCGAGGTGACGGTCGCCGAAATGGCGACCACGCCGGTCATCACCGTGCCGATGACCGAGCCGATCAGCGCCTGCATCGACCGCATGCTGAAGAACCGCATCCGGCGCCTGCTGGTGGAAGAAAACGGCCGGATCATCGGCATCGCGACCGAAACCGATCTGGTCAATGCCGTCGAGCTGTTCAACTGGATCCGGGCCGAGTAGTCCCGGTTCGCTGTCACGGGGTCCCCCAGGGGCCCAGGATCCCGCCGGTCCACCATCGCGTGGGCCGGTTTTTTTTGCTGCTAGGCGCCGGCGCCGCCCTGCGCGCCGGGCAGGCACGCGGCAATCAGCGCAGCCGACCAGGGGTCGTGGCCGGCGCCGATTTCGCCCGCCGCGAGTTCGCCGATGACGGTCTGGGCCATGAGCTTGCCCAGTTCCACGCCCCATTGATCGAAGGAGTTGATGCCCCAGACGGCGCCTTGGGTGAAGATGCGGTGCTCATAGAGGGCGATGAGGCTGCCGAGCGCCTCGGGGGTGAGCGCATCGAGCAGAATCGTGGTGCTGGGCTGATTGCCGGGAAACACGTTGTGCGGCGTCAAAGCCTCAACGCGGGCCGCGTCCAGTCCGCGCGCGGTGAGGGCGGCGCGCGTCTCCGCTTCAGTACGGCCGCGCATCAGCGCCTCGCTCTGCGCCAGCAGGTTGGCCAGCAAGGCGCGGTGGTGATCGGCGTACGGGTGATGGGGCCGGATGCAGCCGATGAAATCGGCGGGAATGAGGTGCGTGCCCTGATGCATGAGCTGGAAAAACGCATGCTGGCCATTGGTGCCGGGCGCGCCCCAGACGATGGGTCCGGTGGCCCAGGCCGCGGGTTGCCCGTCGCGGGTCACGCGCTTGCCGTTGCTTTCCATGTCGGCCTGCTGCAGGTAGGCGGGCAGGCTGCGCAGTCGATCGTCGTAGGGCAGGACGGCGTGGCTGGGCGCGCCCAGGAAATCCGCGTACCAGACGCCCAGGAGACCGAGCCGCAGCGGCAGGTTGTCCGGCATGGGCGTGTCGCGGAAATGGATGTCCATCGTCCGTGCGCCGGTGAGCAGCGCTTCGAAGCGGTCCATGCCGACGGCGATGGCGATGGCGAGACCCGTGGCGGACCAGAGCGAATAGCGGCCGCCGACCCAGTCCCAGATGGGAAAGCGGTTCGCCTCGGGGATGCCGAACGCGGACAGCGCGGCCTGATTGGCCGAAACGGCGAGGAAATGCCGCGCCATGATCGCCTCGGCCGGTAGGCCCGATTGCAGCAACCAGGCCTTGGCGGTGTCTGCATTGGCCTTGGTTTCGAGGGTGCCGAAGCTCTTGGAGTTGACGATGAAGAGCGTATGGCGTGGATCGAGTGGCGTCAGCACACGGCTGATCTGCGCGCCGTCGATGTTGGACACGAAATGCACGCGTGGGGCGCCAGCCGCATAGGGCGCGAGCGCTTCGCAGATCATGTAGGGCCCCAGATCCGAGCCGCCGATGCCGATGTTTACGACATCGGTCACGGGCGCCCCGGCCGCGCCCCGCCAGGCGCCGGCGCGAAGCGCGTCGCAGAGTGCGCGCATGCGTTCCCGGGTCGCCAGGATCTCCGGCATGACGTCCACGCCGTCCAACCGGAACACGCTGCTCGCATCGCCGCGCAAGGCCATGTGCAGAACGGCCCGCTGCTCGGTGGTGTTGATCCGCTCGCCGGCGAACAGCCGGGCGATCTGCGCGGGTAGCGCGACTTCTTCGGCCAATGCGAAAAGCAGGGCGAAGGTCTCCTCGCTGGCGCGATGCTTGGCGTAGTCGACCTGCACGGCACCAACCCGGCCGCGCCAGCGCGCGCCGCGACCAGGGTCTTCGACGCACAGCTCGCGCAGGTGACGCCCCTGCAGATCGCGGGCATGACGCTCGAGCGCTTTCCAGGCGGGCAGTTGGTCGACGGCAGTCACGGCACGCTCCTTCGGCAGACGGTATAGCCAAGCTTGCAGCTTACACAGCTTGTGCAGGCGCACAAAGCAAAAGCCCCCGCATCCGGGCGGGATGCGGGGGCTTTCAAGAAACCGACACAGCGGCCGATCAAGCGGTGGCGAGTTGCACCGGGATCGTGTTGCGGGTGTGAGTCACGAAGTTCTGGGCGTCCAGATAGACGAGCTTGGGCTTGAAGCGTGCCGCTTCGGCTGCGTCCAGACCGACATACGCGCAGATGATGATGCAGTCGCCCACGTTGGCCTTGTGCGCGGCGGCTCCGTTGACCGAAATGATGCGCGAGTCTTCCTCGGCACGGATGGCGTAGGTGGTGAAGCGCTCGCCATTGGTGACGTTGTAGATCTGGATCTGTTCGTAATCCAGGATGCCGGCAGCGTCCAGCAAACGGCCGTCGATGGCGCAGGAACCTTCATACTCGAGCTCGGCGTGGGTCACGCGCGCCCGGTGGAGTTTGGCTTTGAGCAAGGTCAAGTGCATATCACCCATCTCGGCAGTGATGTGGATGGAACGATCCAGGGCCCTTGAGCGCAGCCTCCATCCCTGGCGGCCCGTCCCCAAAGTGCATCAAACGCAGCTATTGATCTCGGTCCAAACACCGAATGGTCGGCGTTTCGGTGCTCCGCACCCCCGCAGGGGCAGGATTCATCATTCTGAGATCTTCACCTCAATATTGTCAATAAGTCTCGTTGATCCCAGCCGCGCCGCCACCAGCAGGACCAGGCGCGATTCGTCGCCCTGCGGCGTTTGCAAATCGTCCGGCCGCACGAAGCGGACATACTCGACGCCGAACCCGGCGGCGGCCAGGCGTGCGGTTGCGTCCGCCTCGATCGCGGCATGGTCACGCGCGCCGGCCCTCAGGGCAGCAGCGCTATCGGACAGCGCGGCATGGATCAGCGGCGCCCGGGCGCGCTGCTCAGGATCCAGATACTGGTTGCGCGAGCTGAGCGCCAGGCCGTCGGCCTCGCGTCGGGTGGGCACGCCGACGATGTCGATCGGCATGGCCAGTTCGTGCACCAGCGCGCGGATCACGGCGAGCTGTTGGTAATCCTTCTGACCGAACACGGCGACATCCGGCTGCACCAGATTGAACAGCTTGGTCACGACCGTGGCCACGCCGCCGAAATGCCCGGGGCGGGAGGCACCGCACAGATCCGCGGTCAGCGGCCCGCCCACCTCGACGCGTACCGCGCCGGGAACGCCGCCGGGGTACATGACGGCCACCGTCGGCAGGAAGGCGAGGTCGACGCCCCGCTCGGCCAGTGCCGCGCAATCGGCCTCCGGGGTGCGCGGGTAGACGGCGAAATCCTCGCCGGGGCCGAACTGGGTCGGATTGACGAACACGCTCGCCACCACCCGGTCGGCCCGCTCCCGGGCGCAGTCGACCAGTGTCAGATGGCCGGCGTGCAGGTTCCCCATGGTGGGCACCAGGGCGATGCGCTCGCCGGCCCGGCGCCAGTGCCCCATCCGTTCACGCAGGGCCTCGGCGGTTTCGATGCGTTCCATGGCGGCCGGCCTCAGAAGCTGTGTTCGGCGGCGGGGAACTCGCCTTGTTTCACCGCTCGGGCATAGGCGTGCAGGGCGTCCGCGATGCTGCCCCGGCCGGCGAGGAAGTCCTTCGAGAAACGTGGCCGTTTGCCGAGCGAGATGCCGAGGATGTCGTAGAGGACCAGCACCTGGCCATCCACCGCCGCGCCGGCGCCGATGCCGATCACCGGCACCGGCACGCTGGCGGTGATCTCGGCCGCCAGGGTGGTCGGCACGCATTCGAGCAGCAGCATGTCAGCGCCGGCGGCGACCAGGGCGACCGCCTCCTCGCGCATGGCGGCGGCCGCTGCGGCGCTGCGCCCCTGCACCTTGTAGCCGCCCAGTTTGTGGACGAACTGCGGTTGCAGGCCGATGTGGGCACAGACCGGCACGCCGCGCGCCGTCAGATGCGCCACCAGTTCCCGCTGCAAGGCGCCGCCTTCGAGCTTGATCATGCGGGCGCCGGCTTCCTGCATCAGCCGGACCGCACTGTGCATCGCCTGCTCGGGCGTGTTGCACGTCCCGAAGGGCAGGTCGGCCACCAGAAATCCGCGGCGCAATCCGCGCGCAACGGCTCGGGTGTGATGAAGCATGGTCTCCAGGGTCACCGGGAGGGTGCTGTCATGACCTTCGATCACCATCCCCAGCGAGTCACCCACCAGCACCCACTCCACGCCCGCCGCATCCATCTGCGCGGCGAAACTGGCGTCATAGGCGGTGAGCGAGACGATCTTCTCGCCCGCCGCCTTCATGCGCCGCAGGGTATCGAGGGTGACGGGAGGAGCGGAGGCATGATCACCGCTGTACATCAGGCATACGGTCTCGGCGAGTGAAGAGGGGACAACTTTACCGCAGGCGGCCACCCGGCATCCATGGCAGCGGGGCGCGTCGACGCCATGCAGCCGCGCGGGCAGGCGGGATCAAGCCGGCTCGGGGTCGACCGGACGGGTGGGTTCACGGGCTGCGGGACCGCGCGCGTCGACGGCCTTGCCTGCCGCGCGGCAGCGACTGCAGTGACCCAGAATTTCGACTGCCTGGGTCACGAGTTCGAATCCCATCCGATCCGCTTCGACGCCGATGAGGCGGATGGGGCTGGGGGCATCGAGTTCCAGGACGGCGCCGCAGGCCCGGCAGATGAGGAACATCCCGGCATGCGGTCGGCCATGGGCCCCGCAGCCGACAAAGGCGTTGACGGTGTCGAGACGATGGATGAAACCGGCCTGGAGGAGGAAATCGAGCGCGCGATAGACGGTCGGCGGTCCGGTCCGGAGGCCGCGATCCCGCAGGGCATCGATCAGATCATAGGCCTTGACCGGCTGATGATCCTGCCAGATGAGTTCCAGCACCTGACGCCGGATGGGGGTCAGGCGCAGCCCTTGCTGCCGGCAGGCACGTTCGGCTTCGGCCAGCGCCTGTCCCACGCAATGACGATGATCGTGTCGGGCGCCGGCCGGGGCGCCGAGAATGCGTGCGGCGGACATGGCATCAGCTCCCGGAAGGTATGACGCGGCGTTGCAGGGTGGTGGCGATCAGGGCAAGCCCGTAGACGAGTGCACAGACCAGAATGATGGTGGGGCCGGCGGGCCAGTCGGGCGCATAGGACAGGGCCAGGCCGGCCGTGGTGCAGGTGATCGCGATGACCGTGGCACCCAGCGTCAGCGCTGCGATGGACCGGGCGAACAGGCTGGAGGCCGCGGCCGGCAAGGTGATCAGGGCCATCACCAGGATCAGGCCCGCGACCCGGATCAGCAACACCACGGTCAGTGCGACCAGCGTCAGGAGGATCAGATAGACGAGCGCCACCGGCACCCCCCGCGAGCGGGCAAAGTCCTCATCCAGGCTGATCGCCAGGAAATGACGATGCAGCAGACCCACCACCCCGAGAACGAGGAGGTCGATCAGCAGCATGAACAGCAGATCCTTGCCGCTGACCAGGAGGATGTTGCCGAACAGATAACTCATGAGGTCGGCGCCCGCGCCGGGTGTGCCATGGATGAACAACAGGCCCACGGCCATGCCGATCGACCACAGCGCGCCGGTGAGGACGTCCTCCTGGGTCTCCCAGTACAGATGGATGAGGCCGATCAGCAGCGCGACCACCAGCGCCGCCAGTGCCGCGCCCAGCAACGGCGAGGCGCCCAGAAAGAAGGCGATGCCCATGCCGCCGAGGACCGCATGGGCGATGCCGCCGGCCAGATGGCTCATGCGCCGGATCAGCACCCACGGTCCGATGAGGCCACAGCCCAGGCTGGCGAGCACACCCGCGACCAGCGCCCGCTGCAGGAAGGGCTGGCCGAGCAGGGCGTCGACGAAGGCGCTCATCCGGCGGCTTCTCGTCGCGCAGCCGCGGCGGCATGCAGCTCCGGATGGCGGCTGTAGGCCCACTGCAGCGCCGCGGCGTCCAGGGCATCGGCCGCAAGCACGCGCAGCGTGCCGTTGAGCAGCGCAATGCGATCGGCATGTCGGGCCAGCAACGCGGGATCATGCGACACGACCACCACCGTCCGCGCCGGCGTCATGCGGCGCAGCAGGGCCCAGATCCGGCTCTCCGCTGCCGGATCGATATGCGCCGTGGGCTCATCCAGAAGCAACACCGCAGGATCGGCGACCAGGGCGCGCGCCAGCAGGGCGCGCTGCAGTTCGCCGCCGGACAACTCGCGCAGCAGGCGGGGCGCCAGTTCGGCAAGCTCGGTCTGGGCCAGCGCGGCCGCGGCGCGGGTGCGCTCGATCGCGCGGCTGCGCCCCAACGGCCGCCAGCCCTGCAGGCATCCCAGTTGCGCCAGCGCAGACACGGTGATCGGCATGTGCCGGACGTGCGGGGCGTGCTGCGGCATGTACCCGACGCGATGGCGCATCTCCCGCACCGGACGGCCCAGAATCTCGATCGTGCCGGCATCGGGGCGAAGTACGCCCGCCATCAACTGGATCAGGCTGCTCTTGCCGGCGCCGTTCGGTCCCAGGATGCCCAGAAATTCGCCGGGCGCGATGCCGAGGTCGATGCCATTCAGGACCGGCGGCTGGCCGGCATGGGCGAACCGCAGGTTGCGAATGCGCACCGCCGCGGTCATGGCGCGACGGACGCCGTGGCCAGCGCGCGCGCGAGGATGCGCACATTGCCGAAGTAGTCCGCCGCCAACGGATCGGCCACGACCACGGGGATGCCCAATTCGCCGGCCACCTGCCGGGCCAGGCGATCGCCATGGCCGGGCTGCAGGAACAGGGCGCCGGCGCGTTCCTTGCGGGCCAAGGCCATGATCCGCTGCAACTGCAGCGCGCCCGGTTCACGGCCGCCGACCTCGAGCGGAACCTGAACCAAGCCATGGTGGTCGGCCAGATAGCCCCAGCCCGGGTGGAAGACCAGCAGCGCGCGTCCGCGCTGCGGGGCGAGGAGCGGTGTGATCTCGGCTTCCAGCGCCTCCAGATCGCGGCGCAGCCGCCGGCTGGCCGTTTCATAGGAGGGCTGCCCCGCCGGGTCGAGCGCTGTCAGCTGGTCCCGGATCGCATCGACCAGTCGCAAGGCGCCGGCCGGGTCCGTCCACACGTGAGGATCGGCCGGCCGATCGGCGTCGCCGCGGGTCGGCCCGGGATCGTCGAGGGGACGGATGGGCACCGCCCGGCGCAGATCCATGACCATCAGCCCGGGATGGATGGCCTGCAGGCGGGGCAACCAGGCGGACTCGAAGGGCAGTCCCGCCAGAATGTAGAGCCGTGCATCGGCCAGCGCAGCGATTTGCCGCCCTGAAGGCTCGAAGGCGTGGGGATCACCGCTGCCCTGCAGGATGAGCGTCTCGACGCGTTCGCCCCCGATGCGCTGCACGAAGGTCTGCAACACGGGGACGCCGACCGCAACGCGCAGCGCAGGCGCCGCAAGGACGGCCGGATGGCAGGCCAGCAGGCACAGCAGCAAGAGAGCCCGGCGTTTCACGGTCTTGGCCTGTCTGGGCGAAATGAGGGCATTCATCGCCGTAATGGTATAACGTTTCAGTTCGGCTGCGCTGAACCAGCGGGCGACGGACGAGGCATGGAATGATGCGAGCATTGGAACGCGGCGTGCTGCACGCCCTTGTCGCGCTGGTGCGGTTGTACCGGGTGGCGGCGTCGCCCTATCTGGCGCCCCGCTGCCGCTACACCCCCACCTGCTCTGCTTACGCCCTCGAGGCATTGCGGCATCACGGGCCATGGCGCGGGAGCGGCTATGCCGTGCGGCGCTTGATGCGCTGTCATCCGTGGGGTGGATGGGGTTTCGACCCGGTGCCGCCAGCGAAGGCCGCGACGACGCGGGAGACGGCGGGATGCGACGCGGATCGTCGCCGTCATTGAATCATGTGGTCGGGGTGACAGGATTCGAACCTACGACCTCTGCTTCCCGAAAGCAGCGCTCTACCAAGCTGAGCTACACCCCGAATTTGCCGCTACCTGCAGCTAGCGATCACGCTGAACCGCGAAGCGGGCCAGCGCTGCAAGCGATGCGCGAAATGGCGATTCATCCAGCGCCGACAGCGCATCGATGGCCTGCTCGCTTTCATGAGCTGCAAGCCGTGCAGTGTATTCGATGGCGCCCGTCGATTCAATCGCGGCGAGAATGTCGGGCAGGCGCTCGAGACTGCCCTTGCGGATTGCATGACGGATACATTCGGCCTGTTCTGGCGGAGCCTCGCGCATGGCGTGGATGAGCGGCAGCGTGGCTTTGCCGTCGGCGAGGTCGTCTCCCAGGTTTTTCCCGATGGCATCGACCGAGCCGGCGAAATCGAGCGCGTCATCGATGAGCTGAAAGGCATTGCCAAGGTGCACGCCGAAGCGCGCCAGCGCGCGTTCACGGGCCTTGGGCGCATGGGCGATCAGCGCGCCCGCCTGGGCGCTGGCCTCGAACAGGCGCGCGGTCTTGTTGCGGATGACGTCGAAGTACTGCTGTTCCGTAAGGCCTGGATTGTGGCGGTTGCTGAGCTGGACCACCTCGCCTTCGGCGATGTCGTTGGCCGCGGTGGACAGCACGGCCACGATGTCGATTCGCTCGCTCTCCACGATCATCTGCGTGGCACGTGAATACATGAAGTCGCCGACCAGCACGCTGGCTTCGTTGCCCCAGACCTGATTGGCGGTCGGGCGGCCGCGACGGAGCCGCGAGCGGTCGACGACGTCATCGTGCAGCAGCGTGGCCGTGTGCACGGCTTCGACGGCCGCCGCGAGCCGCAGATGCTCGTCGCCGTCATAGCCGCAAGCGCGCGCCGCCAGCAGCAGGACGGCGGGCCGCAGGCGCTTGCCGCCGCCGCCGACGATATGCTGGTTGATTTCGCCGACCAGGGGGACGATCGAGCCTGTGCTGCGCCTGAGCACGGCGTCCATGCGCTGCATGTCGTGCCCGATCGGCCCCAGGATATCCGTCATCTCGAGATTGTGCATGGATGCGTTCCGTCTTGTGCCTGACGTCTGAGGCTGGCGGGTGGGGGTCTTGCGGATCGTGGCCGGATGCCAGGCCCCGCCCGCGGCCACTGTCAACGGACGTGCTGTTTGACCTGTTCTCGAGGCGGGGTTAGACTTTCCAACCTTTGTGACTCGGGCCTTGCAGGCTCCTGCGGAGACGGTCAGTAATGTACGCGGTGATCCATACCGGTGGCAAGCAATATCGGGTGCAGCAGGGCGAAGTCCTGCGCGTTGAAAAACTGTGCGCGGAGGCGGGCAGCCAGATCGAATTCGATCGGGTGTTGCTGATCGGCGAAGGCGAGAATCTCGCCGTCGGTCGCCCCTTCGTCGAAGGCGGCAAGGTGACGGCGACGGTGCGCAGTCACGGCAAGGGCGACAAGGTCGAAATCGTCAAGTTCCGCCGCCGCAAGCACTACATGCGCCGCAAGGGGCATCGGCAATCCTTCACGGAAGTCGAGATCACCGCCATCCAAGGCGCGTGAGCGATCTGGCTTCCGGTATTCGGGTCAAGCGAGCAGGTATCGATCCATGGCACACAAGAAAGCAGGCGGTAGCACCCGCAACGGTCGCGATTCGCATTCCAAGCGTCTCGGTGTGAAGCATTTCGGCGGTGAACAGGTCATCGCGGGCCACATCCTGGTGCGCCAGCGTGGCACCAAGTTTCATCCCGGCGTGAACGTCGGCTGCGGCAAGGACCATACGCTCTTCGCCAAGGCCGATGGCCGCGTGGTGTTCGAAGTCAAGGGGCCCCATAGTCGCAAGTTCGTCAGCATCCTCGCGGACTGATCACTTCGTTCCCCGTTCCTCTTCGAGCGGCCCCGCGTGACATGGCGCGGGGCCGTTTTGCTTTCTGGATGGGTCCAGCCCATGCGATTCGTCGACGAAGCCATCATCACGGTTCAGGCCGGTAACGGCGGCAACGGTTGCGTCAGCTTCCGGCGCGAGAAATTCATCCCGCTCGGCGGTCCCGACGGCGGTGATGGCGGCGACGGCGGCAGCGTCTATCTCGAGGCCGACGGCAACACCAATACCCTGGCGGACTTTCGCGTGCAGCGCACCTTTCGCGCCGAGCACGGCGCGAGCGGTGGCGGCAGCCAGTGCACCGGACGCAGTGGCGAAGACTGCGTCGTCCCCGTGCCGGCGGGAACCCTGATCTATGAGGCGGATACGGACGAGTTGCTGGGCGACCTGGTGACGCCGGGCCAACGGCTCAAGGTCGCGCAGGGCGGCTTCCATGGTCTTGGCAACCTGCGTTTCAAGAGCAGCATCAACCGCTCGCCGCGCCAGTCCACCGAGGGCAGCCCGGGCGAAATGCGCCGCCTTCGGCTGGAGCTCAAGCTCCTGGCGGACGTCGGCTTGCTGGGGCTGCCGAATGCCGGCAAATCCACGCTGCTCCGGGCCGTTTCGGCGGCGCGGCCCAAGGTCGCCGACTATCCCTTCACGACCTTGCATCCGCACCTGGGTGTCGTCAGTCTGGGCCTGAACCGCAGCTTCGTGATGGCGGACATTCCGGGACTCATCGAGGGCGCGGCCGAGGGCGCCGGTCTGGGGTTGCGGTTTCTGCGTCATCTGCAGCGGACGCGGCTGCTGTTGCAGGTCGTCGATGTCGACCCTGCCGCAGCCGAGGAGGACGTGGTGCGCGGCGTCAGGACGCTGGACGCCGAACTGGCCGGGTACAGCGAGGAACTCGCCGGGCGGGAGCGCTGGCTGGTGTTCAACAAGGCCGACCTGCTGCCGGAGCCGGATCGTGTCGCGCGGGTTGCTGCGCTGACCCGGGCGCTGGGCTGGTCGGGACCGGTATTCGTCGTCTCGGGGGCGACCGGCTGCGGTGTCGGGGCTTTGTGTGACGCCTTGTTCCAGCGCCTGCAGGCGCTCAAAGGTGAGTCGACGGACCCGGAAAGTCCGCCGGCGCCGGTGCCCTATGATCCGACCCGGAGTTGAGTCGAATGCGGCGCAGGCGCTGCGGGAGTCTCCGCCCGTGACGGGGATGAGCGCGCCCGAGCCTGCAGGCGCCGGATGGCAGCGTTGGGGAGTCGGTCGATGAAGGATCGCGTGGGGCTGGGGCAGAGTCGGCGTTGGGTGGTCAAGGTCGGCAGCGCTCTGGTGACCGACAATGGGCGGGGGCTGGATGAGTCGGCGCTGGCCGGTTGGGCGGCCCAGATCGCGGCGCTACACGGGCAGGGCAGGCAGGTCTGTCTGGTGTCCTCGGGCGCCGTGGCCGCCGGCATGCAGCGACTCGGCTGGACCCGCCGGCCGCAGGCCTTGCATGAATTGCAGGCCGCCGCGGCGGTCGGACAGATGCGACTCATCCAGGCCTATGAGACCGAGTTTGCGCGCCACGGCCTGCACGCGGCGCAGATCCTGCTGAGCTATGCCGATCTCACCGACCGCCAGCGGCATCTCAACGCGCGCAGCACGCTGAAGACCCTGCTCGCGCTCGACACCATCCCCATCATCAACGAAAACGACACGGTCAGCACCGACGAACTGCGCTTCGGCGACAACGACAGCCTCGCCTCGCTGGTCACCAATCTGGTCGAAGCTGAACTGATGGTGATCCTGACCGATCAGGAAGGCCTGTACGAGCGGGATCCGCGCAACGATCCCGAAGCCCGGCTGATTCAGGAAGGGCGCGCGGGCGACGCCGAGTTGCTGGCCATGGCGACGCCGACGCCCGGCGCGCTGGGCCGGGGGGGCATGTTCACCAAGCTGACGGCGGCGGCCCGGGCGGCGCGCAGCGGTGCCGCGACCGTGATCGCCAGCGGCAGGCATCCCGAGGTGTTGCTGCGCGTCGCGCGCGGGGAAGCGGTGGGCACGCTCCTGCATCCCGCCAGCGAGCCTCTGGCAGCCCGCAAGCAGTGGATCAACGGCCACCTCCAGGTGCGCGGCGAACTGGTGCTCGATACCGGCGCGGTGCGAGTGTTGCGGGAGGCCGGGCGCAGCCTGTTACCGGTCGGCGTGACGGCCGTGACGGGACATTTCCGGCGCGGGGACGTGGTCCTCTGTCGGGGCCCGGATGGTGTCGAGGTGGCACGCGGGCTGGTCAACTACAGCGCCGAGGAATGCCGGCACATCCAGGGGCAGCCCAGCAGCCGCATCGCGGAACTGCTGGGCTATCTCGACGAGCCGGAACTCATCCACCGGGACAACATGGTGGTGAGCTGAGCCCGATCGACGCGCCGGCGACGTTCGGGTTGAGGATGACGGTGCCCAGCCGTCGGCTGCGGGACAAGCCGAAGCTGGGGCGGCGCCGCTGCGCTCAGGTGGCAGCGACGAACAGGCCGACCACGCAGGCGAACCCCGCGGCCCACACCAGACTGCGCAGTGTCGCCAGATCGGCGAGGTACACCGCGCCATAGATGCACCGGATGATGACGAAGGCGACGGCCAGCGTGTCGATCGTGCCTTGGGCGGCGCCGGCCTGATGCGCGATGATCACGGCGGCAGCAAACGGCGGGAAGGCTTCATAGCCGTTCTGCTGGGCCCAGTTGGCGCGCTGCCGCCAGCCGGTCTGGGTTTCCAGATAGTTGCGCACGGCAGCGTTGTCGAAGCCCTTGCCGCCGGCCTTGGCCAGCGTGGACATCAGCATGGGGATGATGGCGGCGATCAGCACGCACCAGTAGGCGGTCGTCATGCGAGGTTCTCCTTCCATGGGGGAGCGGGGATCGCTCCGGTGGCCCAATGGTAGCCGAACTGCATGGCGGCCGAACGGTGTCGCGAGCGTTGCCACGGGCGAAAAAAACCCCGCATCGAGCGGGGTCTTTCGGGCGCCTGTCTGGGATCAGCTGGCGCTGGATTGGCTCAGCGCCTTGAGGCGCTTGTTCAGGCGACTCTTGTGGCGGGCCGCCTTGTTGCGGTGGACGAGGCCCTTGTTGACCATGCTGTCGATGACGGGAACCGCCACGGCGAACTGTGACTGGGCGGTAGCCAGATCACCGCCTTCGGCCGACTTGATCACTTTCTTTATCGCCGTGCGCATGCGCGTCTTGTGGCTGATGTTGCGCTGGCGCGCGTCTTCAGCCTGTCGTGCCCGCTTTTCGGCCTGCTTGGTGTTCGCCATCGTCTCTCTGTCCGCTTGCAATGGGGATGAACGGCGGAAGTCCCACCGAGTGAAAGGAGCGAATCATGCGTCAGGGGGTGGCGAATGTCAAACCGGGAAAGGGCGGCCGGCGTCCCATGGCGGCGGCGAATCGCGATCGCTACCATGGCTGCCTTCCGCCGGACCGGCGGCCCGGCTGCAGACGGTAGAGGCGCGTTGCCATGGCTCATAGTCTGATGCGATCCACGGCGGTGGTCAGCGCGATGACGCTGCTCTCGCGCGGTTTCGGCTTCGTGCGCGATCTGCTCATGGCGCGGGCGTTCGGTGCCGGCCCGGCGATGGACGCCTTCTTCGTCGCCTTCAAGATCCCGAATTTCCTGCGCCGCCTGTTCGCCGAGGGTTCGTTCTCGCAGGCCTTCATTCCCGTGCTGGCCGAGCGGCGGGCCGAGGGCGATCTGGCAGAGGTGCGCGCCTTTGCCGATCGTGTGGCCGGCACGCTCGGCGGCATCCTGCTCATCGTGACCGTGCTCGGGGTGGTCCTCGCGCCGGTGCTGATTTTCCTCTTCGCGCCCGGTTTCGATGGCGCCCACGGTCAGCGTGAACTGGCCATCAGCCTGTTGCGCATCACTTTCCCCTATCTGCTGTTCATCTCGCTCACCGCGTTCGCGTCCGGCCTGCTCAACACCTACGGGCAGTTCGCAGTGCCGGCCTTCACGCCGGTGCTGCTCAACCTTTGCCTGATCGCGGCGACCTTGTGGGTGGCGCCGCGCATGGCCGAGCCCGTCTATGCGCTGGCCTGGGGGGTGTTCATCGCCGGTGCGGTGCAGCTCGCCTTCCAGTTGCCCTTCCTGGCACGCCAGGGCCTGCTGCCGCGGCCGCGCTGGGGCTGGCACTATCCGCCGGTGCGGCGCGTGATGACGCTCATGGTGCCGACGCTGTTCGGTTCCTCGGTGGCCCAGGTCAATCTGCTGATCGATACGCTGATCGCCTCCTTTCTCGCGGTGGGCAGCGTGAGCTGGCTCTATTACGCCGACCGGCTGATGGAGTTTCCGTTGGGGGTGTTCGGCATCGCGCTCTCCACCGTGATTTTGCCGCACCTGTCGGCCCGTCATGCCGCCGCCGACCCGGCGCACTTCTCGACGACGCTCGACTGGGCCCTGCGCTGCGCCCTGCTGATCAGCCTGCCCGCCGCCGTGATGATGGGCGTCATTGCGCATCCGCTGCTGGCGACCCTGTTTCACGGCGGGGCATTCGAGGGGCACGACGTGGCGATGTCCGCGGCGGCGCTGTCCACCTACGGCCTCGGGCTGACCGGCTTCATCCTGGTCAAGGTGCTGGTGCCCGGCTATTACGCGCGCCAGGACACCCGCACGCCGGTGCGGATCGGGCTGATCGCCATGGGTGTCAACACCACGCTCAATCTGCTGTTGCTCATTCCCGCGCTGCAGCGCAGCCTGCCGGCGCCTCATGCCTTCCTGGCCCTGTCGACCAGTCTGGCGGCCTATCTCAACGCCTTGCTGCTCTATCGCGGCCTGCGCGGCGCCGGGGTCTACACGCCCAGCCCCGGTTGGCCGCGGTTTCTGATGCGCATGGTGCTCGCCAACGGCGCGATCGGTGCGGGCCTGTGGCTCTGGGTGCCAGCGGCTTCGTATTGGGTCGCCATCGCCGGTCGTGAGCGTCTGTTGGCGCTCGGCGTGGTGTTGACTGCGGTGGCGCTGGCCTATCCCGCGCTGCTGTGGATTCTGGGCATGCGGCCGCGACATTTCCGTATGCCCGCCGAGGCGGCGGTGACAAGCGCGGCCAAGACTTTATAATCAAGCCCTTTCGCTGCAGGCCGGCCATGGAACTGATCCGGGGTGTCCACAATCTGCGTCCGTCGCACCGCGGTTGTGTGGCCACGATCGGCAACTACGACGGCGTCCACCTGGGCCATCAGGCGGTGCTGGATCAGGTCCGCCATCTGGCCCGGCCGCGGGGGCTGCCCGTCACCGTCGTGACGTTCGAGCCCTCGCCGCAGGAATATTTCGCTGCAGAAGGGGCGCCGGCACGCCTCAGCCGGCTGCCGGAGAAGCTCGGCGAGCTGGCGGGGGCGGGCGTCGACCGGGTGTTGTGCCTGCGCTTCGACCGGGCCTTGGCGCAGCTCTCGGCGACCGCGTTCGTCGAGCGTCTGCTGATCCAGGGGCTGGGCGTGCGGGAACTCGTCGTCGGCGATGATTTCCGGTTCGGACGCGGTCGCGAGGGGGATTTCGCTTTGCTCCGCCGCATGGGCGAGCAGGCCGGCTTCGGTGTGCACCGGACCCTGACCTTGAGCGTGGACGGCGAGCGGGTGAGCAGCAGCCGCATCCGCGCCTGTCTGGCGGCGGGCGATCTGCGCCAGGCGAGGCAGTTGCTGGGTCGCCCCTACAGCCTGTGCGGGCGCGTGGTGCACGGCGAAAAATTGGGCCGCGAACTGGGCTTTCCCACGGCCAACCTGCCGGTGCGCCGGCGCGTGAGTCCCCTGCGCGGCATCTTCGTGGTCCAGGCGCAACTCAGCCACGGCGCGGTGCGGCCCGGCGTGGCGAGCCTTGGGACCAGACCGACCGTCAACGGCCGGGAAACCCTGCTCGAAGTGCATATGCTGGAGCCGGCCGGCGACCTCTACGGCCAGCGCATGCGCGTGTTTTTCCTCAAACATCTGCGCGATGAACAGCGCTTTGCGTCTGTCGACCTCATGCGCGAGCAGATCGCCCGCGACGCGCAGGCGGCGCGTGACTATTTCAGCCAACCCGGCTGGGCCGAATGACCCGGTCGACCGAGAGACCCATGGATTACAAGCAAACGCTCAATCTGCCCGGCACCGATTTTCCCATGAAGGCCGACCTCGCCCGGCGTGAGCCGGCGCTGCTGGCGCATTGGCAGCAGACCCGGCTCTACGAGAAGGTCCGTGCGGCGCGCGCGGGCCGGCCGCGCTTCGTCCTGCACGACGGCCCGCCGTATGCCAACGGCGAGATCCATATCGGCCATGCGGTCAACAAGATCCTGAAGGACATCATCAACAAGAGCCGTCTGCTGGACGGCCTCGACGTCCCCTACGTGCCGGGCTGGGACTGCCATGGCCTGCCGATCGAGCTGGCGGTGGAAAAGGCGCAGGGCAAGCCGGGCGTGAACGGCGCGCGGGACTTCCGCCGCGCCTGCCGGGCCTATGCCGAGGCCCAGGTCGCCCGCCAGCGCGAGGATTTCATCCGGCTCGGCGTGCTCGCCGACTGGGCGCATCCCTACCTCACCATGGATCCGGCCTACGAGGCCGACATCGTGCGCGCCCTGGCCCGCATCGTCGCCAACGGCCATCTGCAGCGCGGCGCCAAGCCGGTGCACTGGTGCGTCGATTGCGGCTCTGCGCTGGCCGAGGCCGAGGTGGAATATGCCGAGCACCAGTCGCTCGCCATCGACGTGCGCTTCCCCTGCCCGGAGCCGGAAGTGCTGTTCGCGCGACTGCAGCACGCGCCGGAGGGCAAGGGCGCGGGGCCGGTTTCCGTCGTGATCTGGACCACCACGCCCTGGACGCTGCCCGCCAACCAGGCCGTGGCGGTGCATCCCGAGCTGGATTACGTGCTGATCGAGGTGGAGGGCGCGCGCGGCCGCGAGCGGCTCGTGGTGGCCCAGGCCGAGGTCGACGCCGTGCTGGCGCGCTGGGGCATCGAGCACCATCGCGTGCTGGCCTATGGGCCGGGCGCGGCGCTGGAGGGTATGCGGCTGCGGCATCCCTTCCAGGCGCGCGAAGTGCCCGTGATCCTGGCTGATTTCGTGACCACCGGCACCGGCACGGGCCTCGTGCACATCGCCCCCGCGCATGGCCCGGACGACTATGCGGTCGGGCAGCGCTACGGTTTGCCGGTGGACAATCCGGTGGGGCCGGATGGCCGTTATTTCGCGGATGTTCCCGATCTGGCCGGCACGCCCGTCCTCACGGCGCACGACGCCGTGCTCGAGCTGCTCAAGACCGCCGGCACGCTGGTGCACGTCGAGCGGCTGCGGCACAGCTATCCGCATTGCTGGCGGCACAAGACGCCGGTCATCTTCCGCGCCACGCCGCAATGGTTCATCGCCATGGACGCCGCCGGTCTGCGCGATACGGCCTTGAGCGAGATCGCGCGCGTGGCGTGGCTGCCGGCCTGGGGCGAGGAGCGCATCCGCGGCATGGTGGCCGAGCGCCCGGACTGGTGCGTGTCGCGCCAGCGCCTGTGGGGCGTGCCGCTGGCCCTGTTCGTCCATCGGCGCACCGGCGCGCTGCATCCCGACACGGTCCCGCTCATGGAGCAGGTCGCCGCGCGCGTCGAGCAGGCCGGCATCCAGGCCTGGTTCGATCTCGATCCGGCCGAATTGCTGGGCGCGGCGGCGGTCGACTATGAAAAGGTGAACGATACGCTGGATGTCTGGTTCGACTCCGGGGTGAGCAGCGCGGCGGTGCTCGAGCGGCGCGACGAGCTGGGCTTCCCGGCCGACCTCTATCTGGAAGGCTCCGACCAGCACCGCGGCTGGTTCCAGTCCTCGCTGCTGACCGCGGTCGCGCGGCGTGGCGCGGCGCCGTATCGCGCGGTGCTCACGCACGGCTTCACGGTCGACGAGAAAGGCCAGAAGATGTCCAAGTCGCGCGGCAACGTGGTCGCGCCGCAGGCGGTGGTGGACACGCTCGGCGCCGATGTGCTGCGGCTGTGGGTGGCCGCCACCGACTATCGCGCCGAGATGGCGGTTTCCCAGCAGATCCTGAATCGCATCAGCGACGCCTACCGGCGCATCCGCAACACGGCGCGCTTCCTGCTCGCCAATCTCAAGGGCTTCGAGCCGGCGACCGATGCGCTTCCCGCTCCGGAGCTGCTGTCGCTCGACCGCTGGGTCCTGCATCGCGCGAGCGCCCTGCAGGAGCGGCTGCGCGAGGCCTACACGCGTTTCGAGTTTCACCGCGTCTATCAGGACGTCCACAATTTCTGTTCGGTGGATCTGGGCGCGTTTTATCTCGACGTGATCAAGGACCGGCTCTACACCACGCCTGCCGACAGCCGCGCCCGGCGCTCGGCGCAGAGCGCGCTCTACCATCTCGCCGAGGCGCTGGTGCGCTGGATCGCGCCGGTCTTGAGCTTCACCGCCGAGGAAATCTGGCGGTCGCTGCCCGGCGCGCGGGCGGACTCGGTGTTCCTCGCGGAATGGCACGTGCTGCCCGAGGTCGCCGCGGACGAGGCGCTGTGGGCGCGCGTGCTGGCGCTGCGCGAATGCGTCGGCCCCGAGCTCGAGCGCTGGCGCGTGGCAACCGGGGCGGGCGCCAATCTCGAAGCCGAGGTCGATCTCTACGCCGGGCAGGAGCTTTACGAGGCGCTCGCGCCGCTGGCGGGCGAACTGCGTTTTGCGCTGATCACCTCCGAGGCCCGTCTGGCCCGGGAGACGGCGCGCGTGCCCGAGGCCGTGCACGCGACCCTGCCCGGCGGTGATGAGCTGTGGATCGCCATTCGCCCCGCGGAGCATGCCAAGTGCCCGCGCTGCTGGCACCGGCGCGCGGATGTCGGCAGCCATCCCGATCATCCCGACCTCTGCGGGCGCTGCGCCGGCAATGTCGCGGGGTCCGGTGAGGACCGGCAGTGGGCATGAGCGCAGCCACGACAGACGGCGCGCCGCGGATCCTCGATCGGCCGGTGCGCCTGGTCCTCTGGCTGGGGCTGGTGGCAGCGCTGTTGGGTCTGGATCAGGCCAGCAAACAGCTCGCCGAAGCCCTGCTTGCGCCCTACACGCCGCACGCGGTCGTGCCGGGCTTGTTCAATCTGACGCTGGCCTACAACCCCGGCGCGGCCTTCAGCTTCCTGGCGGGCGCGGGCGGCTGGCAGCGCTGGTTCTTTCTGGCCCTCGCGCTGGGCGTGGGCGGTGTCCTGCTGCGCTGGCTGCTGCTGCGCCCGGAGCGGGAAATCCTCTGGCCGCTCGCCTTTGCGCTCATCCTCGGCGGCGCGCTCGGCAATGCCGTCGACCGTGCCCTGCACGGCCACGTCATCGACTTCATCCAGCTCTATTACCGGGACTGGTACTGGCCCGCCTTCAATCTCGCCGATTCGGCCATCACGGTCGGCGCGGCGCTGTACGTCTGGATGAGCTTTCGTGAGGGTGGGGACTGAAAGCCCCGGCCGGGGGTCTTGCAATGCCGTGGTGAAACCGGGCGCCGCGCCGGTTGCAGGCCCGGTTGGTCTGCACGCTGCCGCCCGGCACATCGCTGTGGTTACGCCCGAGCCAGCGACGTCCCCCGATTTGAGTCGTGGTTTGATCTGGAGTCCGATCCCACCTGACCGGGAGATTGGACGTGAAGAAGCGGTTTTCGGAACCGCAGGTCATCGATTCTGCGTGAGGCGGGCGCTGGCATGGCGGAGAAGGACCCGTGCCGCCGGCACGGCTTCCGCGACTGAATACGGATCGAGACTTGGCGCCGGGAATATGCCGACGACCGACCCAAGAACGGGCCGACGCCAGCGACCGATGCCAAACAGGTGACCCGGATCGGCTATCCTGACCCCGGACTCCAAATGGCCCCCCTGCCAGGAAACGTCGGGCCATCTCGAGGGATCGTCCAGACCATTTCATCCGCGGCTGAAACCGCATCCCGTCCTGTCTGCCAAGGAGCGCATCATGGCCAAGATCCTCGTCCTCTATTACTCCATGTATGGTCACATCGAAACGATGGCGCAGCTCGTCGCCGAAGGGGCCGGTTCGGTGGCCGGTGCTCAAGTGACGGTCAAGCGCGTGCCGGAAACCATTCCTGAGGAACAGGCGCGCCAGTTCGGCGCCAAGCTCGATCAGGCCGCGCCCGTCGCCACGCCGGCCGAGCTGGCCGAGTACGACGCCATCCTCTTCGGCTCCCCGACCCGCTTCGGCAACATGACCGGGCAGATGCGCAGTTTCCTCGACCAGACCGGCGGGCTGTGGGCGCAGGGCGCCCTCAACGGCAAGCTGGCCAGCGTGTTCACCAGCACCGGTGTGGGCGGCGGCCAGGAAACCACCGTGACCTCCTTCTGGCACACGCTGGCTCACCACGGCATGCTGATCGTGCCCTTGGGCTACGGGGATGTGGCCGGGCAGATGCTGTCCGATATCTCCGAGGTCACCGCCGGTTCGCCCTATGGCGCGGCCACGCTGGCCGGCGGCGACGGCAGCCGGCAGGTCTCCGAGAAGGAAGCCACGGTTGCCCGCTACCAGGGGCGGCGCGTGGCGGAACTGGCGGTGCGCCTCGCCGGCTGATCGCCCGGGAAAGCACCTTCGGGGATGGTGACCTCGCCGCCATTCCCGTTTGCCGCCTCCACCTGCGCTTTCAGGCAACCGCCCTTCGCCTGAACGTCCCTTTGTCAAAATCAAGAAATGATTAAAGAGTCTGGACGTCACAATGCGGCAAAGGTGCCTCTGGGCGCTTCTTTCCGACCTCTCCTCGAATCTCCCCGATTCACCCGCCATTTCCTCGTTTCTTTCTATAACAAACATATCGTTATGAGCGCCGCACTGGCCTGAGCGCGAGGCATGGGAGGTTTTTGGACCTGCTGTCGTGCGACGCAATTGACGAGTAAGAAATACTTCACAAATAAGTCATGCGACCGCAGCGCAGGTCGGCCTATTCTCGATCCCGCCCGGCCGATCCCTACGGTCTGGTGTCCCCCCGCACCCCATTGAGGAATCTACGCATGAACCGCAAATCCCTGATGATGCTCGCGCTGCTGGCCGTCGCTCCCATGGCTTCGCAGGCCGCCGCGGTCGAGATGGACGATGCCGCGCTGTCCAATGTGCAAGGCCAGGCGTTCTCCTATGGCTGGAACCTGAACCCTGCGCTGGGCTTCGGTTTCAGCAATTCTCCCACCAGCTACGGCTATGGCTACACCGTCGGCGTGGTGCCCACCACGACCTACACTGCGGTGAACAACCTGAACCCGGCCCGTAACATCGCCTACACCAACAGCTTCTCGCTGGGCGTCTCCAGCTCCTTCGTGCGCAATAAGTAAGCACCAGAACAGCCGATCGGGGATGGCGGTACGCCGCCATCCCTTTCGTCCTGCCACATGCTTCACCGGTCGCTCAGCCGGCAGCGTCGGACGGCTCAGGTCCGCCAGATCAACGTGGCCATGCGGCCCGTCACCCCGTCGCGTCGGTAGGAAAAGAACCGCGCGGGATCGCCGGCCGTGCACCAGTGCCCGCCCCAGATGCCCGTCACGCCCAGCCGGCGCAGCCGCAGGCGCGCGAGCTGTGCCAGATCGGCCAGCCAGCGGTCATCCCGGCCCCGGCAGAAAGCCGCTGCCGCAGACGGGTCGACGTCGAGAAAGCGCTCGCGCACCTCAGGTCCCACCTCGAACGCCGTCGCGCCGATGGCCGGGCCCAGCCAGGCCAGGAGTCGCTCCGGTGGAACCCCGAGCGCACCGACCGTGGTTTCCAGCACCCCGGCCGCCAGCCCGCGCCAGCCGGCGTGCGCGGCGGCGATCCGCGACCCGTTCGCGTCGCAGAACAGCACCGGCAGGCAATCGGCCGTCCCTACGACGCACACCACGCCGGCCTCGTCCGTCCAGGAGCCGTCAGCCTCGACGGAGGGGGATTCGGCACGACCGGCGCGTACCACACCCGTGCCGTGGACCTGACGCAGCCAATAAGGCGCCGCCGGCAGGGCCAGCGACTCGGCCAGCCGGCGCCGGTTTGCGGCCACGGCGGCCGGATCGTCACCGACATGATCGCCCAGATTGAGGCGGGCATATGCGCCCGCGCTCACGCCGCCCAAGCGGGTGGTGGCCGCCGCGCGCACCGATGGCGGCGCCGGCCAGTCGGGCACGATCAGTGCGAGGGCACCGCGCTGAACCAGACTGGGCACCGCCCCGCTCATGCGCCACCCTGCTGCCGCAGCGCCGCGATCAGGGCCTGTAGGTCCGCGGGCGGCGGTCGCTCCCAGACCCGTTCCGAGCCGTTACCGGGGTGGACGAGGCCCAGCCGCGTGGCGTGCAGTGCCTGACGTCTGAAGCCCCGCAGGATATCGGCCAGTGCCGGGTCGATGCCGGCCGGCAGTCGCAGGCGGCCCGCGTAAAGCGGATCACCCAGTACCGGATGGCCCAGATGCGCCATGTGCACGCGGATCTGGTGCGTCCGGCCGGTCTCCAGCCGCAACCTGAGGCGGGTATGGTGGGGATAGCGTTCGCTCACCCGGTAATGGGTGAGCGAATCCCGTCCCCCTTCCCGCACCGCGATGCGCAGCCGATCGCGCGGATGGCGGCCCAGCGGCGCGTCGACCGTGCCGCCGGCGAGCAGCGCGCCGATGACCACGGCGTCGTACTCCCGCCGGATCTCCCGCGCCTGCAACGCGCTGACGAGCCGGGTATGGCTGGTGAGCGTCTTGGCCACGACCATGAGGCCGGAAGTGTCCTTGTCGAGGCGATGCACCAGCCCGGCCCGGGGCAGATGCACCAGCGCAGGCGCATGGTGCAGCAAGGCGTTTTGCAGCGTTCCGGCCGGATTGCCGGCACCGGGGTGAACCACCAGGCCCGGGGGCTTGTCGATGATCAGCAGCTCATCGTCCTCGTGGACGATGTCGAGCCCGATGGGCTCGGGCTGCAACGGAATGGCGGGGGCGGGGGCGGGGATCCGGACGGTGATCCGCTGGCCTTCGCGCAATCGCTCGGCGGGCCGGCAGGGTCGACCGTCCACCTGGACGCAGCCCCCCTTGATCCAGTCGACCAGACGACTGCGCGAGTGATCGGCGAAGCGTTCGGCCAGAATCTGGTCGAGGCGCCGCCCCGTCCCGTCCACCGTGACACTGAAGGTGACCGCCCCTTCGCAGGGGTCGGGAACGAGGGCTTCATCGCCCGGTAAGGTCATCGGTTCCAATGGCTTTGTTATACTCCGGCATATTTCGTTCATCCGGCTGCGGCCGGCTTCGAGGTCAAGTCTAAATCATGCGCTCCGTCGCCCGCTCCGTTCTCGTGCTGCTGCTCGGACTTGGTCTTTCGGCCTGTTCGCTGCTGTCCTATCTGCCCACGGGTTCGGGCAACGCCGATGAGGACGACAAGACTCCGGCAGTGGACACCAACCGGCCGGCCGCCGACATCTATCGTGAAGCTCACCAGGCGCTGCAAAGCGAGAGCTTCGACGGCGCCATCAAGCGGTTCAACGCCCTCGAGTCGCGCTATCCCTTCGGTCCCTACGCGCAGCAGGCGCAGATCGAGCTGATCTATGCCTACTACCGCCAGCGTGAATGGGAGCAGGGCATCGCCACGGCCCAGCGCTTCCTGCGCGAGTACCCCAGCCATCCGAATGCCGATTACGTGCTCTACATGCAGGGGCGCATCAATTTCGAGCGCAGTCTGGGCTTGCTCGAAAGCACCGTGCGCTGGCGGTGGCTGACCATCGATGGCGCCGAACGCGACACCCAATACGCCCGCGGCGCCTTTGCCGCCTTCAGCAACCTGCTGCGGCGCTATCCGGACAGCCCTTACGCGGGCGACGCCCGCCAGCGCATGCTGTTCCTGAAAGATCGCGTCGCCCGGCATGACCTGGCGGTCGCGCGCTACTATCTGAAACGCGGTACCTACGTCGCCGCCGCCAACCGTGCCCAGGACGTCCTGGCCGAGTTTTCGGGTACCGATGCCGTCGTTCCCGCACTGGACATCCTGATCGAGTCCTACCAGGCACTGGGACTCTCGGATATGGAACAGCAGATGCGCGCCCTGCGCGCGCAAAGCGCCGGCTGAGACCGGTTTTTCCATGGACCGGTGGAGTGGTGATGTGGGATTTTTTTGAAACCATCCGCCGCCGACACTCCGTCAGGCGCTACCGCAGCGGGCAAGCGGTTTCCCGTGAGCAGCTCCATGCCATTCTTGAGGTTGCCTGCGCGGCGCCCTCCGCGGGGGATCTGCAATCCTATCGCATCGCCATCGCCACCGCTCCCGAGCAACGGCTGGCGTTGCAGGCTGCCGCCGGCAATCAGGCTTTTCTGACCGAGGCGCCCGCCTGCCTGGTGTTTTGCGCCGATCCCACGCGCGCCCAAAGCCGCTATGGCGAGCGAGGAGCCGTGCTCTACGCGCTCCAGGACGCCACCATTGCCGCGAGTTACGCCCAACTCGCGGCCGTCGCGGCGGGTCTTGCCAGCGCCTGGGTCGGGGATTTCGATGAGGATGCGGTGCGGGCCGCATTGAATGTGCCTGCGGAACTGCGCCCAATCGCGCTGATCGCCATCGGCACGGCAGACGAAGTGCCGGAAGAGACGCCGCGTCGCCCACTCAGGGATATTCTGCTTTAAACCCCGGTGAAGGCGGGGGACGACGCGGTCTCCAACAAGCAAAATCAAGGAGGAGATGACCCATGCAACCACGCCGCGCACTGCCACTGGCGATCGCCGCCTACGTCTTTTCCATGCTCAGCCTGGTCGGGCTGATCGTGTTCATGCACGACCTCTGGCTGCCCTGGACGGCGGGCAGCGGCGCGTTGAAAGGCAGTTGGAGCCGAACGATCGCCATCGATCTAGGGCTCATCGTGCTGTTCGGATTGCAGCACAGCATCATGGTCAGGCCGGCCTTCAAGCGGCGCTGGACGCGCATTGTTCCGGAGCACCTGGAGCGCAGCGCCTACATCGTCGCATCAGGCGTGGCGCTGATCGTGCTCATGGCCTGCTGGCAGCCCATGCCGGGCGTGCTCTGGCACATCACCTGGCAGCCCTTCGTCACCGTGTGTCTGGTGCTGCTCGGCCTCGGCGGCATCATCGCCGTGTGGTCGACCTTCCTCACCGACCACTTCGAACTGTTTGGCCTGCGCCAGGCTTATCTATACGACAAGGGCCTCCCCCATACGCCCGTGCCGTTCAAGATGGGCATCCTCTATCGCTACGTGCGTCATCCCATGATGTTCGGCATGCTGCTGCTGTTCTGGATCACGCCTTACATGACCGTCGGTCACCTGTTCCTTGCCGCAGCGCTGACCGCCTACATCCTGATCGGCGTGCATTACGAGGAACGCGACCTGATGCGGCATCTGGGCTCGGACTACGTGCGTTACCGGGAAACCACGCCGATGCTGGTTCCCCGTTTCGTCCATTCACAGCCGTTGCCACAGCATTGACCTCAGGGAAGCGGGCGCGAGGATTTTCGAATCCGGCTCAAAACAGGTATGCTAGCGGCCCTTCAAAGCCGGTGTAGCTCAGTCGGTAGAGCAGCTGATTCGTAACCAGCAGGTCGGAGGTTCGATTCCTCTCGCCGGCACCAAGACAATGCAAAAGGCCACCCCTGGGGTGGCCTTTTTTTGCTCGGGCACGCCGCGCCGGCTCGGGAAAGCGCCGGGGATCAGCCCAACCGGGGGAAACGTTCGGCAATGGCGTCGCCGGTAAAACGCGCGATCCAGCCGTCGGGGTTGTTGAACAACCGGATGGCGGTAAAACGCGGGCGGTCGCCCATGTCGAACCAGTGCCGGGTGCCGGCCGGCACGCTGATCAGATCACCTTTCGTGCACAGCACGGCATGGACCCGCTCGTCCAGATGCAGGCAGAACAAGCCGGCGCCCTCGACGAAAAAGCGCACCTCGTCCTCACCGTGGGTGTGTTCACTGAGGAACTTCTGCCGCAAGGCAACGCGGTCCGGATGATCCGGATACATGTTGACCACGTCCACGCTCTGATAGCCGGCCTCCGCGACGAGACGATCGATCTCGGGGCGATAGGCGGCCAGAATGTCCGCCTCCTCCGCCCGCTCCGCGAGCGGCGCCGTGGCGGCCCAGCGCCGGAACAGGACGCCGGCTTCGGCCAGGGTGCGGCGGATGGTTTCTCCATCCTCCGTCTCCAGTATCGGCTGGGCGGGGTCGGCGGCGGCATAGACCGTCAGGCGGCTCATGGCGCGATCTCCTGCAGTTGCGGAATGTGATGAAAATCCCGGGCGAGGGGGTGTTCGCTCGTCGTCTCGCCGCCCCGGGCCAGCAGACAGGTCGCAAGCCCCGCAGTTCGCGCCGCGTCGAGTTCGGCCTCGATGTCGGAGAGAAACAGGATTCTCTCGGGCGCGATCGCGATGGCCGCAGCAATGTGACGATAGCTGTCGGCCGCGCGCTTGGCGCCGATGCGGGTGTCGAAATACCCGCTGAAGAGCCCCGTCAGATCGCCGTGGTCGCTGTGACCGAACAGCAAGCGCTGGGCCTCTTCAGACCCGGAGGAGTAGACATAGAGCCGCAAGCCGGCCGCGTGCCAGCGGCGCAGGCCGACGACCGCATCGGGATAGACGTGGCCGGTGAAATCGCCACGTTGATAGCCTTCGCGCCAGATCCAGCCCTGCAGCGTCTTCAGGGGCGTGAGCTTGAGATCCAGTTTGATCCATTCCAGCAGCTGGTCCACGACTTCGGCCTCGCTCGCCTCGGGCCGCCCGCTCTGGATCGCGACATCCCGCAACAGCGCCTGGAGGGCCGGCTCGGCGCGATGGGCCGCGACATGGGCCGGCAGCGCGCGCGCCGCATAGGGAAACAGCACCCGATGCACGAAGCCGATGTCGGTGGTGGTGCCTTCGATGTCCGTGACGACGGCCTCGATCCTCATCGGCGTCCCTCCAGCAAGCGCTCCTGGAGCATGCAGTTCAGCAGAAATTCCCAACCTTCCACGTGGCGTCGCGCCTCGGCCACCGACGCGCCCCAGGCATAGAGGCCATGACCGCGCACCAGCAGCCCATACGGCAGGCCATCCGGCTCCCAGCGCCGGCTGAGCGCGTCTGCCAGCGTCGGGATGTCCTGGGTATTCTCGAACAGCGGCAGGGCCAGCGGCGTCTCGTGGGTGGTCTGGCCACGGATGGCCTTTTGCATCTCATAGCCGACAAAGACGAGGCGCTCGGCCTCGCTGCACCGCGAAAGCACGGTCGCCGGCACGGAATGGGTATGCAGGACGCAGCCGATGCGGTCATCCTGCCGGTAGAGTCGCTGGTGCAACGCGGCCTCGGCCGAAGGCGCCGGTGGCGTCGTCGGCAGCGCTCCGGAAACGGGCACGCGGACGAAGTCGGCGGGCGTCAAGGCGCGCTTGTCACAACCCGAGGCCGTGATGAAAAACCACTCGGCGCCAGCGCGCACGGAAAAGTTGCCGCCCGTGGCCGGGGACAGGCCCTCGGCCGCCAGCGCGGCGACGGTCGGGATAAGCGCATCAAGCGTCTCGGCAAAGCCCATGGCGCCGCTCCGGCGGATCCTGCAAGGCCCGTGATGATACCGCAGCGACAGGTGCGCGTCGTCGATGCGGGCGTGACATCGGCGCGCGCGCCGTGGGGTAGAATCGCGCCTTCGCTCCCCACCGCGAGATGATCATGCGCATCGGCACCCCGCTCACTCCGTCGGCCACCCGCGTGATGCTGCTCGGCGCGGGCGAACTGGGCAAGGAAGTCATCATCGCGCTGCAGCGACTGGGGGTCGAGGTGATCGCCGTGGATCGCTACGCGGATGCGCCGGGCCATGCCCTCGCCCACCGCGCCCATGTGCTGGACATGACCGACGGCGCCGCGCTGCGCGCCCTCATCACGCTGGAACGGCCACACTGGGTGGTCCCGGAAATCGAGGCCATCGCCACCGAAACCCTGCGCGAACTCGAAGCCGAGGGCCTCACGCAAGTCATCCCGACCGCCGAAGCCGCCTGGCTGACCATGCAGCGCGAAGGCATCCGGCGCCTCGCTGCCGAAACCTTGGGCCTGCCCACCTCGCGCTACGCCTTCGCCGACTCCGAAGCCGCGCTCAACGCCGCCATCACGGGCGCGATCGGCCTGCCGTGCGTGGTCAAGCCGGTCATGTCGTCCTCGGGCAAAGGCCAGTCGGTGGTCCGAACGATCGACGAGATGCCCGCCGCCTGGGCCGCCGCGCGCAGCGGCGGGCGGGTGGATCGGGGACGGGTCATCGCCGAGCAATGGATCGCGTTCGACTTCGAGATCACGCTGCTCACCGTGCGGGCGGCCGACGCCGCAGGACACGTGCAAACCCGGTTCTGCGCGCCCATCGGCCATCGCCAGGTCGACGGCGACTATGTCGAGAGCTGGCAACCGCAACCGATGAGCGCGCTGGCGCTGGAGCGGGCGCACGACATCGCCCGTCGGGTCACCGACCGCCTCGGCGGCCGGGGGATCTTCGGGGTGGAGCTGTTCGTGCGCGGCGATGCGGTGTGGTTCAGCGAAGTCAGCCCGCGCCCGCACGACACCGGGCTCGTGACGCTCGCCAGCCAGATGCAGAGCGAGTTCGATCTGCATGCCCGCGCGATCCTGGGACTGCCGGTGGATACCCGGCTGCTGCGCCCTGCTGCCAGCGCCGTGATTTACGGCGGCGTGGATGCGCCCGGGGTCGCCTTCGAGGGCCTCGCGGAAGCGCTCGCGGTGCCGGAAAGCGATCTGCGCCTGTTCGGCAAGCCGGTGTCTTATGTGCGGCGACGCATGGGCGTGGCGCTCGCGCGGGCGGACACCATCGACGAGGCGCGCGCACGGGCCGCCGAAGCGGCGCGGCGGGTGCGCGTCGTCGCCACCTGATCCGCCCGTTCAGCGCTGTGAGCCGGGCGGACTCGGCCGGCTGAGCGCATCGATCTCCCCAGGCTCGAGCGATCGCCAGGCGCCCTTCGGCAGATCACCCAGGGGCAGCGGACCGATGGCGACGCGCACCAGGCGCCGCACTTCGAAACCGCAGGCCGCGAGCAGCCTGCGCAGATGGCGGTTGCGCCCCTCGGTCAAACCCAGCGCCAGCCAGCTGTTCTTGTCTCCTTGACGAAGCAGAGCGGCTGACGCGACCCGCAGCCACTCGCCCTGACAATCCGCGCCGGCCCGCAAGGCCGCCAGCAGCGCCTCGTCCCCCAGGCCGTCGATCTGGACGTGGTAGCGCTTCTCCAGACCGCTTCCGGGCGCAGTCACGCCGGCAGCCCAGGTGTGATCGTTGCTGAACAGCAAGAGTCCTTCGCTGGCCTGATCGAGCCGCCCGACCGGGGCCAGACCCGGCGTGCCGGCTGCCTCCCCGAGCGCCTCGTACACCGTCGGCCGGCCGCGTTCGTCGCGGCGCGTACTGACCAGCCCGCGGGGCTTGTTGAGCATGAGGTAGCGGGGCGCCGAGGCCGTCACGGGATTTCCGTCGATCGTCAGCCGATCCCGGTCCAGCCGCACCCGGCGCAAGGGATCACGCATCACCTGACCGTTCACGGCCACGCGACCCGCGTGGATGGCGGCTTCGGCTTCGGTCCGCGAGCAGATGCCGAGCTTCGACAAGAGCCGCTTTACAGCAAGCGCATCCGTCAATGCGGGCATGGCTGAATCATCCTCATGTCGCAATGCACCAATCAAATTTGATTGGAAATGTCAATGAATGAAATGCACAAACATCTTGACTGACCGTTCAGGCGGGCGTACGGTTACCGATACATGACGCAGATCATGGCTATCCACAATAGTTATTCGACCCCGAGGAGATTTCATCAATGAGTGCCGTAATGCCGTCCAGTCGGGCCGTCCCCGCCGCGACTGAAGCCGCCCCCTCCGCCCGTGGCCCCTGGCTTTTCGCCGTGGGCGTCGGATTGCTCGCCGGATTGCTGTTCGGCGTCTACCGCTGGTATCAGCAGAACTATTCCTTCAGCGTCGGCATGGACTACTTCGAGCCGGAATTCCAAACCTATTGGATGAGCCTGTTCTATGTCCAAATGACGGTGATCCCGTTGGTCGGCGCCATTGCGGTCGCCGTCCTGTGGTTCACGCGGGATCGTAACGTTCTGGCCATCTCGCCGCAGGAAGAACTGAAGCGGTATTACTATGTGCTGACCCTGCTGGCCGTCGCCAGCATCCTGGCGGCCGTGATCTTCGGGCTCTTCGTCGAAGCCGATGCGGCGTGGCATCAGACCACCATCCGCGACACCGACTTCACCCCGACGCACATCGCGCTGTTCTACTTCGCGATCCCGGCGGCTCTGGTCGGCCTGACCTTCGCCTGGACGTGGGTGCACACCCGCCTTCCCCAGTTCACGCAGCGCGTTTCGGTGCCGCTGTCGCTGGTGGTGGCCGGCCCGATCCTGATCATGCCCAACCTGGGCCTGAACGAGTGGGGCCACACCTTCTTCTACGCCGAAGAACTGTTTGCGGCGCCCATTCACTGGGGCTTCGTGGTGCTGGCCTGGGGCATCTACGCGCTTGGCGGCTTCGCGGTTCAGTGCGTGGCCCGCATTGCCGAGCTGACGCGGCTCACCAAGACCCAGACCGCCTGAATCGCCGGCGATCGATCGCTCACTCGAAAGACCGCCGGGGATCCCCGGCGGTCTTTTTTTGTGCGGCGGCAGCAGGCGCTGTGTGATCCGAAGCGAGTCACTGCGGCCATCGATTTTCTCGCACGCCGGCTTGCGCTTTTTCGCACGCGCCAACAGGGCGACCGGCGTGCGCTGGGTTCGGCACCTGAACCGCTCCGGGCATCTGCGTGGCTCTTTGCTTCGCATCGTGCGGTCAGAGGCAGCGCGGCCTGTCGCCGACGCGAAGGCACTTCGGCATCCTAGCGGAATGTTCCCGGCGGGTCGCGGCAGTCTGCGATGGTTGAACTCGTCCACTCAATCCGGCGTGGCCAGTTCGACCGCGTCAAGGTTCGTCCACGAACGCCGGTAAATCACCTCGGCTTCGTACGGTCCGTTGACGGTCTCCGGTGGCGCGCTGTCGCAAAGGGTGGCCGAAGCTGCGGACACCGCGCGCGATGCCGGTCTCGGCCAGACGCTCCGCAACAATGGGGACAGACCGCCGGTTCCGGTGCTTGCCGGGAGAATCGATCGAAAGCGGTTTCTCGGTTTCTCGGTTTGCCGGGTTGTCTACGCCACGCGCCGAGCGGGGTCCCTGTGTATCAACCTCGCCCCGGAAATCGTGTGGCGTTTTTGCAGAGGCTCATGCCGGACGATCGGTTGGTCACCACGCGGGAAATTTCGACACCACATACTCGGATGCCTTCGCGGTCATGTGGCCGTCATCCCAGGCGGTGAGATTTTCACCCGTCGGTTCACCGACGAAGGTCAGGCACCCCTCCGCGGTGCACAGGATCTCGAACGGGGAGATGTAGCCGATCTTCATTGTCTCGGCGAACGTCCTCATGTTCTGATCGACGCTTCCCACGTGATTCTTCAGGTTGTGTCGCGTACGTGTCGCGATTTCAGCTTCGGAACCCCCACGGCGCCAAGCGTCGTAAAGGACCGTCGACGGGAGCGGCTTTCGCCATACGGGGGCCGGCCCGACCAGATCGATTCGCTTGATTCCGAGTTGCTTCAGTTCCTCGAGTGTTTTCGAGAGATTCATCCAGTCGTGGGATAGCCACTGTCCGGCCAGAATGATGCGTCCCGGCTTGCGCTCGCGTATCCAGTTCAGCACAGCCGCATTGTCGTCCTTGCAATGTGGGCTGGTGGCGGGCGACGCACCGAGGATGGGCGGGCAGCGCGCCGCCGTCATTTGAATCAGCGTCAGGCGGGATGGCATGTGGCGCATGATGCCCGGATAGAGGTGGGCGGCGAAGGAATCTCCCCAGAGCAGCACGATGTCGTCGCTTGCTACATTGCCGTCGGGCACGCATTTTTCGAATTCAAGCGCCGTCTGGTCCGGCTCGATGAAGCAGCTTTTCGATCTGAAATAGGCCGTTCTGTCGAAATGAAACGTCGAGACGCCCTGAAGCGCCGCAGGCAGCCGTGACGGAAAGCCATGTCCGTGGTTGATGGCCAGGCCGGACAGGATGACGATCATGCCGGATGCTGCCAGCAGGATCGTGGCGGCGCTTTTGGTCTTCTTGGCAAGGTACTCTCCCGGTCGTTTTTCAGTGAGGACATAGGAAATGTGGCCAAGGAGCGCCGTCAGAACCAGGCACAAGACAACCGTCAGCGGTGTTCTCTCGAATTCGAAGTGACGCAGCGCGATCACGATCGGCCAGTGCCACAGGTAAATGGAGTAAGAACGGGTGCCCAGCCACTGGCAGACGGAATTCGACGTCCAGGGGGAATCGGCGCGGTTGGCCAGCAGGATGGCAGCGGTTCCGCAAACGGGGATCAGCGCCCACAGCCCCGGCCAGCTGCGGGTTTTGTCAAGCGCCAAGGCGGCGATCAGGAGGGCGGCAAGGCCAAGTTTTTCCATCCGCGTCCGATCGAATGCGAGGCGGCTCCGACGGGAGGCGGCCAGATAGACCAATCCGCCCGCCAGCATTTCCCAGGCTCTGCTCGGGAACAGGTAGAAGGCATCGATGGGGCGTTTGAAGGACAGCGCGAGTGAATAGGCGAGGGACAGAAAAAACGCGATGGCGATGACCCGCCACAGAAATCCGATTCTCGGACGTCGCTTCCAGATCGCCACCAGCAAGATGGGGAAGGCGAGATAGAACTGCCATTCGACGGCGAGGGACCAGGTGTGCAGAACCCAGTTTTCCTGGGAAGAGATCGTGAAGTAATCTCCCTTGCGGAACGCATGGTTCGATATGAAGAGCATCGCCTTTGCGATCTGCACGCCGAGTTTTTCATACTCCGAAGGTATGAGAAAAAACCACCCGAAGACGAGCAGGCTTGCGCAGAGGCCGGCGAGAGCGGGAAGGATGCGGCGCGCGCGGGCGACGTAGAAACGGGTGATCGAGAACGGTTCGCCTTCCCTGTCGCTGGTCAGCCCGCCAAGAACGATGCCGGTCATCAGGAAACCGGATATGACGAAAAAGATGTCGACGCCGATGAAGCCACCCCTGAAGAGGGGAATGCCGATGTGATAGAGAACGACCAAGGAAACGGCCCAGGCGCGCAGGCCGTTGATGTCTTTCCGGAATTCCATGGTTTTCATGATCTTGATCGGTTCTTTTGTCGGTGCTTGTGTTCAAGGCCTGAGCGGACGGGTAGCGGGATCAGGTTTCGCCATCGAGCGCCGCGCGCAGCCGGTAGAGCAGGTCCAGCGCCTCGCGCGGGCTCAGGCGGTCGGGGTCCAGCGCGCGCAGCATCGTCAGCGCCTCGGGTTCGGGCGGCGCGAACAGCGGCAGCTGAGGCGAGGCCGCAGTGGGTGGCGGCACGGCGGGCAGCGCTTCGAGCGCTTCCAGGTGGCGCCGGGCGGCGGCGACGACCGGACGCGGGACGCCGGCAAGCGCGGCGACCTGGAGGCCGTAGCTGCGGCTGGCCGGGCCGTCCTGCACCCGGTGCAGGAAGATCAGCGCTTCGCCGTGCTCGGCGACCTGCAGATGCACGTTGGCCACGCCGGCTAGCCCTTGCGCCAGCGCGGTCAGCTCGAAGTAGTGCGTCGCGAACAGCGTGAAGGCAGCGATGCGGGTGGCCAGATCCTCGGCGCAGGCGCGCGCCAGCGCGAGGCCGTCGTAGGTGCCGGTGCCGCGACCGATCTCGTCCATCAGCACCAGGCTGCGCGCCGTGGCGTGGTGCAGGATGTTCGCGGTTTCGGTCATCTCCACCATGAAGGTCGAGCGGCCCGAGGCCAGCTCGTCGGCGGCGCCGATGCGGGTGAAGATGCGGTCCACCGGCCCGATGCGCGCGGCGCGGGCGGGCACGTGGCTGCCCATGTGGGCGAGCAGGACGATCAGCGCCACCTGGCGCATGTAGGTCGACTTGCCGCCCATGTTGGGGCCGGTAATGACGAGCAGCCGCCGCGCCTCGTCCAGGCACAGATCGTTGGGGACGAAGGGTCCGTCCAGTGCCTGTTCGACCACCGGATGGCGGCCGGCTTCGATCTCGATGCGCGCCTCGCCGATCAGCGCAGGCTCGCTCCAGTCGAGCGTCAGGGCCCGTTCGGCGAGGCAGGCAAGCACGTCCAGCGTGGCCAGCGCGGTCACGGTTTCCTGCAGTGCGGCCAGATCGCCGGCGAGTTCCGCCAGCAGCGCCTCGAAGAGCGCCTTCTCCCGCATCAGGGCCCGCTCGCGCGCGCCCAGCACCTGGTCCTCGAAGCGTTTCAGTTCCTCGGTGATGTAGCGCTCGGCGCCCTTGAGCGTCTGGCGCCGAGTGTATTCGGGCGGAATGCGCTCGGCGTGGCTGCGGCCTAGCTCGATGTAGTAGCCGTGCACGCGGTTGTAGCCCACCTTCAGCGTGGCGATGCCGGTGCGTTCACGTTCGCGCCGCTCCAGATCGAGCAGAAAGCCATCGGCGTTTTCCGACAGCGCGCGCAGATGGTCGAGTTCGGCGTCGAAGCCGGTCGCAATCACGCCGCCGTCGCGCAGCAGGGCCGGCGGCTCCGCGACCAGCGCTCGCGCCAGCCGGTCATGGACCGCGCCATGGTCGTGCAACTCGGCGCGCAGTCGGTCCAGCAGCGGGCTGTCCAGTTCCGCGATCAGTGCGCGCAGCTCGGGCAGCCGCGCCAGGCCGGCGCGCAGGGTGGTGAGGTCGCGCGGCCGGGCGGTGGCGAGCGCGACGCGGGTGAGGATGCGCTCCAGATCGCCCATGCCGCGCAAGGATTGCTGCAAGGATTCGCGCTCGAACGCCTCGCGCAGCGCGCTCACGGCCTGATAGCGGCAACGCAGCGCGTGCTGATCGCGCAGCGGACGCTGCATCCAGCGCCGCAGCAACCGGCTGCCCATCGGGGTCTGGGCACGGTCCAGCACCGACGCCAGCGTGTGGTCGCTGCCGCCGCGCAGGTTGGTCTCGAGTTCCAGATTGCGCCGCGTTGCCGCATCGAGCAGCAGGCTGTCCTCGGGCTGCTCGACATGCAGCGCCCGCAGGTGGGGCAGTGCGCCGCGCTGGGTGTCCTCGACATAGCCGAGCAGCGCCCCGGCGGCGGCGATGCCGGCGTCCAGACTCTCGGCCCCGAAGCCGCCGAGGTCATGGGTCCGGAACTGCTGGCAGAGCCGGGTACGCGCCCCGGCGGCGTCGAAATGCCAGACCGGGCGGCGGCGCAGGGCGCGGTGGGCGGCCCATGGCGCGGGCAGGGCGAGGTCCTCGGGGATCAGCAGCTCGGCCGGGCGCAGCCGTTCCAGTTCCGCCAGCCAGTCGGCCTGGTGCGGGGTTTCGAGGACGCAGAACCGCCCGCCGGAGAGATCCAGCCAGGCGAGCGCGTAATGCGTGCCACCTTGGTAGAGCGCGGCGAGCAGGTTGTCGCGGCTCGACTCCAGCAGCCCGTCGTCGGTGACCGTGCCGGGGGTGACGATGCGGCTGACGCTGCGCTCGACCGGTCCCTTGCCCGGCGTGGGCGTGCCGACCTGCTCGCAGATCACCGCCGACTCGCCGAGCTTGAGCAGGCGCGCGAGATAGCTTTCCAGCGTGTGGTGCGGCACGCCGGCCATGGGGATGGGTCTGCCGGCCGATTCGCCGCGGTGGGTGAGCGTGAGATCGAGCAAGGCCGCCCCGCGCCGGGCGTCCTCGAAGAAGAGCTCGTAGAAGTCCCCCATGCGGTAGAACAGGAGGTGGTCCGGATGCTCGGCCTTGATGCGCAGATACTGCTGCATCATGGGCGTGTGGCGATCGAGCGGAGCGGGGGACATGGCGGGAGGCGCTGGGTTCATGAAGGCCGTCGGCAAGCAAAGCGGGCGGGTGGTTCGCGTGCAGACGCTCGGGCGGGCCGGGCGGGCGGCGATCTGGGTGGCTGTAGGCTAGCGCGCCGGCGCCGGGCCGTCCATCGCCTGCTTTATGCTGTGCGGGACGTCCCGGCGCATGGGCGCCGGAGCCCGATCGATCAACGATGGAGGAACGAACCCATGACCCCCGAGGAAATCAAGCGGGTGCAATCGACCTGGGCGCAGGTCGCGCCGATCCGGGAACAGGCCGCGGCGCTGTTCTACGCCCGGCTGTTCGAGCTGGATCCCTCGCTCAAGCCGCTGTTCAAGGGCGACATGCAGATGCAGGGACAAAAGCTCATGGCGATGATCGGCACGGCCGTGAGCGGCTTGACGCAGCCGGCGACCATCCTGTCCGCCTTGCAGGATCTGGGCCGCCGCCATGTGGGCTATGGGGTTCAGGACCCGCACTACGACACGGTCGGCGCAGCCCTGCTCTGGACGCTGGAAACGGGTCTGGGCCCGGCGTTCACGCCGGAAACCCGGCAGGCGTGGGCGAAGACCTACGATCTGGTGGCGGGCGTGATGAAGGACGCCGCTGCGACACCGTCCCGCTGACCCCCGGCGCCTCGTCTTTGCCAGCCCGAGTCGGCCGGATGCCTGTGCCTGTCCGGATCGACCGCCGATTCGGCGCGGGTGGCGCCGATCCGGACAGGCGCCTACAATGGCCAGCGATCCGCCCCGGACCGCTCTGCCGACATCGCCAACCACCACCCATGCCGGATGTTTTCGCCGCCGCCGACGCGCTCTACCGCAATGCGCTCGACATCTGGTGGGTTCTGCCGCTGAGCATCGCCGTGATGGTGGGCAGCACGGTCCTGTTGCCTTGGCTCATCATCCAGATGCCACCCGATTACTTCGTCAAGGGGCATCGCCATCCGCTGGCCCGTCGCGAACGCCACTGGGCGCTGCATGTCGCGCTCGTACTCGGCAAGAATGTCCTGGGCCTCGTCATGGTGCTGGCCGGCGTCGCCATGCTGGCCTTGCCGGGGCAGGGCGTACTGACCATCCTCGCCGGACTGATGGTGATGGACTTTCCGGGCAAGTATCGCATCGAAGGCGCGATCATCCGCCGTCCTGCGGTGCTCAAGGGCCTGAACTGGATCCGCCGCCGCGCCCACAAGCCGCCGCTGATCCCGCCGCCGCGCCATCCCTGGCGCGATGAGCACGAGTAGGCGGTTCAATCCCAGCGGAAGCTGCGCGCACCGACCAGCAGGAACACCGCCGCCATCGCCAGCAGCGCGGCCAGGTGGGGCGCCACCGCCGCGAATCCCGCCCCGTCGAACATGATGGCCCGCGCCGCCTCGGTGACGTGGGTCAAGGGCAGCAGCCCGGCCAGCCGTTGCAGCCAGGGGTGCAGCCCTTCGTTGGAAAACCACACGCCGGAGAGAAACATCATCGGCCAGGTGATGAGGTTGAGCAGGCCGTCGGCCAGCTCCTGGCTGGAGAGCCGCGCGGCCACGATCAGCCCCAGGCAGATGAGGGCGATCGCGCCGCAGGCGTACACCGCGAACAGGGCCAGCGGGTTGCCCCGCAGCGGCACGTCGAGCAGGAACCAGGCCAGCGTGAAGACGCCCGTGGTGATGCTCAAGGTCAGCCACAGGCGCGAGAGCAATTGCGCGGTGAGGAACTCCAGCGCGGTGAGCGGGGTGGCCTTGAAGCGCTTGAGCACGCCGTTCTTGCGGTAACGCACCACCACATAGCCCACGCCGAACAGGCAGCTGAACATCATGTTCATGGCGAGGATGCCGGGCAGCAGCCAGTGGGCATAGCGCACCGCCGCGCCGCTTACCTGCTGGCGCACGGGCGGCGGCTGGCGCACCGCCTCCAGTGCCCGCGCCAGCATCTCGCCGTGCGGCGAGTCGCGGTTGACCCAGTAGCGGCCCCCGGGCACGTCGAGCAGCAGATCGAGCTGATGGCGCTCGACTTTCACGATGGCCGCGTCCAGATCGGTGACCGGCACGCGGCGGATGTGCGGCAAATCGCCGAGCGGGTCGCGGCCGTCGGCCGCAGTGCCATGAAGCCCCACCCGATACTGGGCCGGCCCGTCGCCGGTGTAGGCCATGCTGAAGCCGAACACGATCAGGAGCGGCAGCAGGATGTTCCAGGCCATGGAGGCCCGGTCGCGCAGAAATTCGCGGTTGCGCGCCTTCCAGACCACCCAGAAGCGGATCAGTCCGTTCATCCCCGCAGCTCCCGGCCGGTCAGTTCGAGGAACAGATCCTCCAGCGTGGCGGTGCGGATGCGCAGGCCCGACAGATCGGCATCGACCTCGAGCAGACGGCGCAGCGTCTGGTTGACCGCGCGCGTGGCGATTTCCAGGCCATGCAGCGTTTCCTGGGCGGCGAGGCCCGCGCGCGCCAGGGCGGGCGCCTGCTCGGGCGGCAGGATCAGGATCGATTCATCGAAATGATCGGCCAGCAGTGCGGCTGGACGGCCCTGGGCGATGATGCGGCCGTGATCCATGATGGCGATCTCGTCGCACAACAGGTGCGCCTCCTCCAGATAATGCGTGGTCAGCACGATGGTGCTGCCGCCGGCCTTGATCTCGCGGATCAGCTCCCAGAAGCGCCGCCGGGCCTGCGGATCGAGACCGGTGGTGGGTTCGTCGAGGAACAGCAGCGCCGGCCGGTTGACGAGCGCGATGGCGAGCAGCACGCGCTGGCGCTGGCCGCCGGAGAGCGTGTTGGCGTACTGGTCGAGGAACTCCTCCAGTGCGCAGCGCCGGACCAGCGCGTCGAATGCGGCGCGGCGGCGGTAGAGGTGGCCGAAGGTGTCCAGTGCCTCGCGCACGGTCAGGAAATCCTGCAGCGCCGTGCTCTGGAACATGAGGCCGATTTCCTCGGGATAGTCCCGACCGACCGGCGCGCCGCGGAACAGGATTTCGCCGCCGCTGGGCGCCGTGATGCCCTCCAGCATCTCCACCGTCGTGGTCTTGCCCGCGCCGTTGGGGCCCAGCAGCCCGAAACAGCGACCCGGCGCGACGGTGAAGCTGACGCCGTTCACCGCGCGCTGGGCGCCGTAGTCCTTGATCAGTGCGCGGGCTTCGAGAAGGGGAACGGACATGGGTGGCAGGCTCGGTTCGTCGCAGGGGCGGCTCATCTTAGCGGTTCGCCTCGGGCGGCGACAAAGGGCTTTCCGGCGCCGCCCGGATCCAGACCGGCGCCGCGGCAAGCCGCTGATGCACCCGCAGGCGACGGTGTATGGGCCACCATTCGTAAAGGAAAATCTCCAGCGGCCGCCACAACGCCACCCAGCCCACGATCAGCAGCCCTTCGCCGAGCAGCCGCGCCGCGAGTCCGGCCGCCCATTGGTTCACCGCCTCGCTGGCGACGAGGCACAGTCCCAGAAACAGCAGCCCGATCACCAGCGCCGCGCGGCCTTCGCGCAGGAGCCGGTTGAGCGTGCGCCGGGTGCTCACGGCGCGCGCCGTGAAATAGTTGGAGAGGGCGTCGGGCAGCAGCGCCCGGGCGGCCGGGATTTCGGTCGCCGGCAACTCGAAGACCAGCGCAATGGGCAGCTCGGTACCGATTTCTTCCGCCGATTCGACCAGATAGGCGTCGGCGGCCGGATCGAGATCCTTTTCCCGGAACGGCGCGGGGTCCAGGCTGTGGAACAGCTGCGCCAGTCGGGTCAGGCGAATCTGGATCAGCACATGCCCATCGGCCTGTGAAAAGCCGGTTGGCGCTGCATGAGGCGCTGGCCGGTTCATGCGCCCGCTCCTGGTCCGGGAACGTAAAATGGCGGCTCTCGTTTCTCGTGGAGCACAACAAGATGTCGGACACGACAGACCATTCCCTGGGCTTTGTTCATCGGTTTCCGCTCGCGGTGCGCTGGGGCGACCTGGACGCCTACGGCCATGTCAACAATGTGAATTTTTTGCGCTATCTCGAAAGCGGCAGGGTCGCCTACGCCCATGATGCGTATGGCCATCCCGTCGGGCCGACGGGTGAGAATGTCATCCTCGCCGACACCCAGTGCAGTTTCCGGCGCCAGTTGCACTACCCCGGCGACATTGCGGTCCTGAGCCGCACATCCCGGATCGGCCGCACCAGCATGACCATGGAGCAAGTCATTCTGCAAGCCGGCGGGGAACTGGTGGCCACCTCGCGCAGCGTGCTGGTGTGGTTCGATTTTGCCGACCAGCGCCCGGTGCCGGTCGCTGATTGGCTGAAGGCTCGCATCGCCGCGTACGAGTCGATCCTGCCGCAAGGGATGTGAGGGCCATCGACGCTGCCGTTCGTCAGGTCGCATTCACCGGGAGGTTCAGGAGGCCCGTGGGCGGACGATAGCCAGCTTGAGGCGCCTGCGGTCCCGATGGAGGGACACGACGCGCCCGGAGAGCGAACGATGCATCGATCCCATTCCGCGCGCGGCGTTTCAGGCGCCCGCAACTCACGTCGGACCCACGCCGACCGGCCAGCCGATCAACCCGGGGTCGATGCCCGGGCTCCGGCCGACCGGAGCGAGGCCGTGGCCCGGGACGCCGGACCGGGCCTGATGCCGCTGCGGTTTGCCGTGGTCGACGACGCGCTCTGCGCGGCGCCGGAAGTCGTCGCCACGCAGAGCGACCTGCTGTTCGTGGCGGCCGAATTCAACCTCATTCGTCGCGAACTCAACGTCTGGCGCGAACTGGCCAACCACGAGGCGCCGGCCACGTCGGCCTATGTCCAGGCGGTGGACCGCCATCTCGGCCGGCTGCTCGAGGCATTGATGTTGCGCGAACTGGGCGGGGATACGGAAAACCTCTGGCGCAAGGTGGATCTGCGTCCGGATGGCCTCAGCTTCCGTCATGAGCAGGGCCTGATGCGGGGCAGTGTCCTCGATCTGCGGTTTCTGCTGCCGGGAACCGGTATCGGGATCCGGACCCTGGGCCGGGTGGTGCACTGCGATCAACCGCAACGGGACGGATGCCATTGGATCGGCGTGCGCTTCCTCGACCTGGGCGATGCCGATCGCGAATTGCTCTGCCAATACCTGGGCGCCGCCCAGGCCTGAACGCGAGCGACCGCCCGCCGTCCGCCACGGCGCCGGCGCGCGGACGCCGCACCCGCTGCTCCCGCTGCTCCCGCTGCTCCCGGCAGGGGGATTCGTCCAGAGGCATTTGCGGCCGCGCAGGTCGCCCGCCGCATCGCTTTCCACTTCGCCCACAGCGCTTCCCGCGATACCGATAGCCGCCGAATTGCGCTAGAATGCAGCCCCGTTTGACGGACTCGCCGCTACCGCCGTTTTCGCGTCTTGGGCTCAGCACATCGCAAGACCGGCGGAGACCTGCGGCCGATGAAGGATGCACATGCTGCGCGTTTGGTTGAGGACCGATGGCCCCGGACAGATCCGCCCCCCGCGACGGCGGCGGTCGGCCCCGGCGCCCATGCCCGAGCCTGACCGCCCCGTCCGCCCCGGACGCGTTTCCGCCCACGCTCCTTCGCCGCTGTCATCTACCGCTTTTCCCCCTTTCTTCAGCGTCGCGCACCAGTGCGCGCGCGCGCAACGCCTCTGTCCATCGTGCCTAACTCCCCCTTCGCCACAGCAGGGTGACGCATCATGAGCCAAGACTTGCGGGACAAGTACCGCAGCACGCCGCTCTATGGCGGCAATGCCGCGTTCATCGAGAGCTACTACGAGGAATTCCTGCGCAATCCAGACAGCGTGACCGATCCGCGCTGGCGCGCCTATTTCCAGGGGCTCAGCGAAACATCGGGGCAGCCGCGGGACGTGCCGCACGGCCCCATCCAGCGATCCTTCGCGCACTATGTGCAGCGCAAGGGCAACGGCGGTCTTGCCGCGCCGGGCACGGTCGAGGGCGGCGGCATGGCCGCGGCGGCGGCCCAGCAGCAGGCAGCGGTGCTGCGCCTCATCAACGCCTATCGCGTGCGCGGCCACGAGGTGGCCCGACTCGACCCGCTGGGCCTGTGGCAGCGCCCGCTGGTGGCCGATCTCGATCCCGGCTTTCACGGTCTGGGTGAAAGCGACATGGACACGGTGTTCAACACCGGTTCCCTGTTCGCCGAGGAACGGCTGCCGCTGCGGCGCATCCTGGAGCTGGTGCGCACCGTCTATACGGGCGCGATCGGCTCGGAATACATGCACATCGTCGATACCCGCCGCAAGCGCTGGATCCAGCAGCGTCTGGAGGGCAGCCTGGCGCGCCTGCAGCTCTCCGCCGAGGATCGGCGCCATGTGCTGATGCAACTGACGGCTGCCGAGGGCATCGAGAAATACCTGCACACCCGCTATGTGGGCCAGAAGCGCTTTTCGCTCGAAGGCGGCGATGCGCTCATTCCCCAGCTCGACGACCTGATCCGCCACGCCGGCCGGCGCGGGGTCGACGAGGTGGTGATCGGCATGGCCCACCGCGGCCGGCTCAACGTGCTGGTCAACATCCTCGGCAAGTCGCCGCGCGAGCTGTTCGAGGAATTCGAGGGCAAGCACGACCTGTCCGATCCCTTCTATTCGGGCGATGTGAAATACCACATGGGCTTTTCGTCCGATGTCGGCGTGGACGACCGGCTCGTGCATCTGGTGCTGGCCTTCAATCCCTCGCATCTGGAAATCGTCAATCCCGTGGTGCTGGGCTCGGTGCGTTCGCGCCAGGACCGCCGCGGCGACGGCACCGGCGACCGTGTCCTGCCGGTGCTGATCCATGGCGATGCCTCCTTCGCCGGCCAGGGCGTGGTGATGGAGGTGTTCAACATGTCCCAGACCCGCGGCTATCGGGTCGGCGGCTCGGTGCACATCGTCGTCAACAACCAGGTGGGCTTCACCACCAGCAACCCGGTCGATGCCCGCTCGACGATGTACTGCACCGACGTCGCCAAGATGGTGCAGACGCCCATTTTCCATGTGAACGCGGACGATCCCGAGGCCGTGCTGTTCGTCACCCGGCTGGCGCTGGAATACCGCATGGAATTCCACGAGGACGTGGTGATCGATCTGGTGTGTTACCGCCGCCAGGGCCACAACGAAGCCGACGAGCCGGCCGTGACCCAGCCCCTGATGTACCAGCGCATCAAGCAGCGTCCCACCTGCCGCGCGCTCTACGCCGAGCAGCTCGCGCGCGGCGGCGTGCTGGCGCCGCCGGATGCCGAAGCCGTCGTCGACGCCTATCGCCAGGGGCTGGACGAGGGGCGCAACATCGTGCGCGAGTGGGCCGGCATGATCGGCAACCAGTTCACGGTGAAATGGAACGACTTCCGTCAGGGGGACTGGGATCAGGACGTCCGGACCGCCCTGCCGAAGGCCCGCATCCAGCGCATCGCCGAGGCCATGAACCGTTTCCCGGAGAACTTCCGCCTGCATCCGCGCGTGGAGCGCATCGTCGACGACCGGCGCAAGATGGCCGCCGGTGCCCTGCCCGTGGACTGGGGCTTCGCGGAGCTTCTGGCCTATGGCGCGCTGACCGAGGACGGTTATCCGGTGCGCATCAGCGGCCAGGACAGCGGACGCGGGACCTTCTTCCATCGCCACGCCGTGTTCCACAATCAGCAGGATGCGGCGGCCCATGTGCCGCTGGCCGAGTACGGCAAGGCGTCGTTCACCGTCATCGACTCGCTCCTGTCGGAGGAAGCCGTGCTCGGGTTCGAGTACGGCTACGCGACCGCCGATCCGCGCACGCTGGTGATCTGGGAAGCCCAGTTCGGCGATTTTGCCAACGGCGCGCAGGTGGTGATCGATCAGTTCATCAGCTCCGGGGAAGCCAAGTGGCGGCGGCTGTGCGGGCTCGCGATGTTCCTGCCGCATGGCTACGAGGGGCAGGGGCCCGAACATTCCTCGGCGCGCCTCGAGCGTTATCTGCAACTGTGCGCCGAGCACAACATGCAGGTCTGCGTGCCCTCGACGCCGGCGCAGATGTTCCACATGGTGCGTCGGCAGATGCTGCGCCCCTATCGCAAGCCGCTGATCGTGATGACGCCCAAGAGCCTGCTGCGCCGCCGCAGCGCCATGTCGTCGCTGGATGAACTCACCCAGGGCGGTTTCCAGCCGGTGCTGCCCGAGTCCGAGGCTTTGGCGAAGAACAAGGTCAGGCGGCTGATTCTGTGCAGCGGGCGGGTGTATTACGACCTGCTCGAAACCCGCCAGGAACGCGGCATCGACGATGCGGCGCTGGTGCGTGTCGAACAGCTCTATCCGTTCCCGCATGCGGCGTTCGAGGCGGTGCTGGCTGGCTACCCGCGCCTGCGCGAGGTGGTGTGGTGTCAGGACGAGCCCAAGAATCAGGGCGCCTGGTACTACATCGAGCACCGCATCCGCAAAGTCCTGAAAACCAACCAGACGCTGTGCTATGCCGGACGCCCGGCATCGGCCTCCACCGCCGCCGGGTATCACGACCTGCACGTCCAGCAGCAAAGGCAGTTGCTCGAAGCCGCCTTTGGACTGTCCGTCGCGGATGCCGACGTCAACGCCGCCGCTCATTGAACCTTTTGGAGAGAGACGATCATCATGCGTATCGAGGTCAAGGTTCCCCAACTGCCCGAATCCGTCGAAGACGCCACGGTCATGGCCTGGCACAAGCAGCCGGGCGAGGCGGTCGGCCGCGAAGACAACCTGCTCGATCTGGAAACCGACAAGGTCGTTCTGGAAGTGCCCGCCCCGGGTCCGGGCGTGCTGGCCGAGGTCCTCGTCAAGCAGGGTGATGTGGTCAAGGCCGGCGACGTGGTGGCGATCCTGACCGAAGGGAGCGGAGAGAAGGCCGCTGTACCCGCCGCGCCGGCCCCGGCCGAGCAGGCCGCGCCCGCTGCGCCAACCGAGGCGCCCAAATCCGCTCCGGCGACCCCGGAAAGCGCGGCCGGGCAGGCGTTGTCGCCGGCCGTGCGACGGCTGATCGTCGAAAACAACCTCGATGCCGCGGCGATCCCGGCTTCGGGTCGTGACGGGCGGCTGACCAAGGAGGACGTGCTCGCGTTCATGGCGCAGGGCAAGCCGGGCACGCCGGCGCCATCAGCGGCGCCTGCTGCCGGGGCTGCGGCTCCCGCCGCGTCCGCGCCTCCGGCCAGTGCCCGCGCGCCCGCCGTCGAGCCGGGTGATCGCGGTCGCCTCGAGCAGCGCGTTGCCATGACCCGCTTGCGGGCGCGCGTGGCCGAACGGCTGGTGCAGGCGCAGCAGACCGCGGCCATCCTCACCACCTTCAACGAGGTCGATCTCTCGGCGGTGAACGAACTGCGCCGGCACTACCGCGACAGCTTCGAGAAGGCCCACGGCGTCCGTCTGGGCTTCATGTCCTTCTTCATCAAGGCCTGCGTCGAGGCGCTCAAGCGCTTCCCGGTGGTCAACGCCTCGGTCGACGGCACCGACATCGTCTATCACGGCTATTTCGACATCGGTATCGCCGTGGCCTCGCCGCGCGGTCTGGTGGTGCCCATCGTGCGCGATGCCGACCAACTGGGTTTTGCCGAACTCGAGAAGCAGGTGCAGGGATACGGCGAGAAGGCGCGCGACGGGGGGCTCAGCATCGATGATCTCACCGGCGGCACCTTCAGCATCACCAACGGCGGCGTCTTCGGCTCCCTGCTGTCGACCCCGATCCTGAATCCGCCCCAGAGCGCCATCCTGGGGATGCACAAGATCCAGGAGCGGCCGGTGGTGGTCGACGGCCAGATCGTGGTGCGCCCGATGATGTATCTGGCGCTGTCCTACGACCATCGCCTGATCGACGGTCGAGAGGCGGTGCAGTTCCTGGTGGCGGTCAAGGATCTGCTGGAAGATCCCGCGCGACTCCTGCTGCAGGTCTGAACGCCGCGGCGACGCTCGCGCGATATCCAACGAACAGGGACTCAAGATGGCAAAGTCATTCGATGTGGTGGTGATCGGTGCAGGGCCGGCGGGCTATGTGGCCGCGATCCGCTGCGCGCAACTGGGACTCAAGACGGCCTGTATCGATGATTGGATCGACGCCGCGGGCAAGCCGTCCTTGGGCGGCACCTGCCTCAACGTCGGCTGCATCCCGTCCAAGGCGCTGCTTGAGTCATCCGAACGCTACCACGAGATCAAGTCCGGCCTGGGCGAGCACGGCATCGTGACCACCGGCGTCAAGCTCGATCTCGCCGCGATGCAGGCACGCAAGGCCAAGGTCGTCTCCTCCCTGACCCAGGGCATCGCTGGACTGTTCAAGACCAACCGCATCACGGCGCTCACCGGCAAGGGCCAGTTGCTGGAATCCGGCCGGGTCGGCTTCATCCCGCGGGGCGCCGCCGAGCAGGAAGTGATCAGTGCCCAGCACATCATCCTCGCTCCCGGCTCGCGCCCGGTGACGCTGGGCGCCGCGCCGCTGGACGGCGATCTGGTGGTTGATTCCAGCGGGGCCTTGGCGTTCGGCGAGGTGCCCAAGCGGCTTGGCATCATCGGCGCCGGCGTGATCGGCCTGGAGCTGGGCAGCGTCTGGCGACGCCTGGGCTCCGAGGTCGTGCTGCTGGAAGCGCAGAAGGAATTCCTGTCCATGGCCGATGCGGAGCTGGCGACGCAGGCCCTGAAGATCTTCACCAGCCAGGGGTTGGACATCCGGCTCGGTTGCCGGGTGACGGGGGTGAAGACCGCCCGCCGGCAGGTCCAGATCGCCTATCAGGATGCCGATGGCGAGGTGCAGGAACTGAAGGTCGATCGCTTGGTGGTCGCCGTCGGTCGCCGCCCCAATACCGACGGGCTGGCCGCGTCCGGCGCGCGCCTGCAACTCGACGAAAAGGGCTATGTCGACATCGACGAGCACTGCCGCACCAATCTGCCCAACGTCTATGCCATCGGGGATGTCGTGCGCGGCCCGATGCTGGCGCACAAGGGCTCGGAGGAAGGTGTGGCAGTGGCCGAGCGCATCGCAGGCAAAGCGGGCCATGTCGACTACGATCTCATCCCCTCGGTGCTCTACACCCACCCCGAAATGGCCTGGGTCGGTCGCACCGAAGCTGCCGTCAAGGCCGCCGGTACGGATTACCGGGTGGGCAGCTTTCCCTTCGCGGCCAGCGGACGCGCGCTCGCCGTGGGAACGAGCGAAGGCATGGTCAAGATCATCGCCGATGCCGCCACCGACCGCATCCTGGGGGTGCACATCCTGGGTCCGGGCGCTTCCGAGCTCATCGCCGAGGCCGTGGTCGCCATGAGCTTCGGCGCCAGCAGCGAGGATCTGGCGCTCACCGTCCATGCGCATCCCACCCTCGCCGAGGTGGTGCACGAAGCCGCCCTCGCCGTCGACAAGCGCGCCATCCACATCCGCAACCGCTGAGGTCGGCCGCGGCGATCGTCGCCACCGGGCTGCCCGGAGCCGCGGCGGTTTTAGCGGACCGGATGCGACAGCAGGCGCAGACGGCTTTGCAGGCGATTGCGCCAGGCTGGCGCCAGCGCTGCAAACCCGGCGGCTTTGGCCAGTTCGGCCCGATCGGGCCCATCCGTGATCGTGAGCGCCCAGAGTCGGGTGATGGCGAGACGCGCCGGATGGCGCTCCACGATCGACAGGCCATCGTCGGCCTGTACCCAGCCGGGCTGGATGACCCGGCACAGCCAGCCGGCGCCGTAACCGGTGCGGACGATGCGTTTGGAGAGATCCGGCAATTCCAGATGCTGGCTCAATTTCCAGCAGGGATTGCGCGGCTGGCTGATTTCGAGGACGGCCGCGCCGAGTCGCCAGCGATCGCCGATGCAGGCCTCGCTTTCGTCGATGTCCGCGCAGCACAGATTTTCGCCGAAGGCGCCGGGCACGAAGTCCGCCGCCCGGCGCGGGTAGATCGCTGCCCAATGGCGATAACCGGCCACGGTGAACACGCACACCGCCCGTTCCGGGCCGCCGTGCACGCGCCGGTCCACCTGCACATCCGCGGTGAATCCGGTTGCGCCCAGCCACACCGGGCCCGTTACCGCGTGTTTGACGATGCCGCTGAAGTGGCCTTCGGGCAGCAGCGTCCGGGCGCCGATGAAGGGGCCGGACCAAGGCAGGTGGTCGTTCACTCGGCGCCCGGGGCGGGATGCTGGATGAATCCGAAGCGGGCCGGCACCTCGGCGCAACGGATGGATTGCACCGGCAGGATGCGGTCTCCGTCGCGCAAACCCAAGGCCGCGGCCTCGCCGTCCATGAGCGCGGCCAGTCCCGCTTCGAGCGCGGCGTCGTTCGGCGGTCGACCGTGTTCATCGCAAAACGCGGCGCCGTAGGCCACCAGATCGCGGTCGTCGAGCAGCCCGATGCCTCGTGGGGTTTCGAGCAGCAGGTTGCCTTCCTCGTCCACCCAGGCGCCGTCCAGCCGTTCCACGGCCCCGCCCGTGTGGGTGACCAGCGCGCCTGCGGCGCCGGGCGGGCGGTCCGGATGGCGATGCAGCACCCAGGGTGTGTAGGCGAGGGCGACATAGACCCGCTGCGGCCCGTTCTGGAACAGCCAGGCGCTGTGCGCATCGGCGAGATAGTTGCGGTTGATGAAGGCGATGGTGCGCGCATGCCGCAAGGGGCGGCCCTCGAGCAGCCAGCCGCCGCGCCGGTCCAGCGACAGCCAGCCGTAGGCGGCCGGCACGTTGGGCCATTTGCGCAGCGCGGCCTGAACGCTTTCATCCATGATCGGATCTCCTGGTGTCACTGAGGTTTTGCGTGGCCGGGCCGCCGCGCGTCACAGCGCCATGGCGACCCGCCACCCCTGTTCGATGGCGCGTTTGGCGTCCAGTTCCGCAGCCACGTCCGCACCCCCGATCCGCGTCACGGCCACCCCAGCCTGCGCGAGTGGCTCCTCCAGTTCACGCAGCGGCTCCTGGCCGGCGCAGACGACGATGTGGTCGACGGCGAGGCAGCGCCGCTGGCCCTGATGCATCAGGTGCAGTCCCTCATCATCGATGCGCTCGTACTGCACACCGCCCTGGATCTGCACCCCCAGGCGGTCCAGCAATTCGCGGTGGGCCCAGGCGGTGGTCTTGCCGAGCCGCGCGCCGACCTTGCCGGTGGAGCGCTGCAGCAGGTGGATCTCGCGCGCGGCATGCGTGGGCGCTGCGGCGCCGGCGAGGCCGCCGGGCGCGGCGGCATCCTGTGTCACGCCCCATTGGGCGAGGAAGGCGGCGGCGTCGAGGCCCGGGGACGGGCGGGCCGGATCGTGGGCCAGGAAATGCGCCGTGTCGACGCCGATGCCGCCGCCGCCGAGGATGGCGACACGGGCGCCGACCGCGGCGCCGCCGCCCAGCACCTCGGCATAGGTCAACACCCGGGGGTGATCGATGCCGGGGATCTCAGGCCGGCGCGGAACGACGCCGCTGGCCAGGATGACGTGCGCATAGCCGCCCTCGATCAGCGTCCGGGCGTCGGCGCGTTCACCGAGACGCACCTCGACGCCCAGCTCGGCCAATCGGGCGGCGTAGTAGACCGGTGTCTCGGCGTACTCTTCCTTGCCCGGCACGCGGCAGGCGAGGCGGAACTGGCCGCCCAGCGCATCCTGCGCTTCGAAGAGCGTGACCCGATGGCCGCGTTCGGCCGCCACCATCGCCGCCGCCATGCCAGCCGGCCCGCCGCCCACCACCGCCACGCGCAGTGTCCGCGCGGCCGGTGTGAGCGCAAACTCGGCCTCGCGGCAGGCGCTGGGATTGACCAGGCAACTGGCCAGCTTGCCGTTGAAGGTGTGGTCGAGACAGGCCTGGTTGCAGGCGATGCAGACGTTGATGGCGGCGCGCCGGCCGGCGCTCGCCTTGGCCGTCCAGTCCGCATCCGCCAGCAACGGACGGGCCATCGACACCATGTCGGCCATGCCTTGCGCGATCAGCGCCTCGGCGACCTCGGGGACGTTGATGCGGTTGCTGGCGATGACCGGGATGTCGACGGCCGCCTTCACCCGCGCGGTGGCCCAGGCAAAGGCGGCGCGCGGGACCATGGTCGCGATGGTGGGGACGCGCGCCTCGTGCCAGCCGATGCCGGTGTTGATCATCGTCGCGCCGGCCGCCGCGATGGCACGGGCGAGGGTGACGATCTCCGCGCCGCTGCTGCCGTCCGTGACCAGATCGAGCATCGATTCGCGGTAGATGACGATGAAGTCGGGGCCGACGGCCTGGCGCACCCGCCGCACGATGGCCAACGGCAGGCGCATGCGCCGCTCGAAATCGCCGCCCCAGGCGTCGTCGCGCCGGTTGGTGCGCGCCGCCAGCCACTGGTTGATGAGATAGCCTTCCGAGCCCATGATCTCCACGCCGTCATAGCCGGCCTGGCGCGCCAGCGCCGCGGCATGGGCGAAATCGGCGATGGTCTGCTCGACTTCCTCCGCCGGCATCTCCCGCGGCCGGAAGGGATTGATGGGCGCCTGGATCGCCGAGGGTGCGGCCGATCGGGGGTTGTAGGCGTAGCGCCCGGCATGGATGAGTTGCAGCGCGATCCGGCCCCCTGCCGCATGCACACGCTCGGGCACCACGCGGTGCATCTCCACGTCTTTGTCGGACGCCATCATCCGTGCGCCGAGCGCCAGCGCGCCGGTCGGGCTGACGCCGAAGCCGCCGGTCACCATCAGCGCCGTGCCGCCGCGTGCCCGCGCCGCGAAATAATCCGCCAGGGCGCCCAGCCCCTTGGGATGCTCCTCGAGGCCGGTGTGCATCGAGCCCATCATCACCCGGTTGGGCAGGGTGACGAAGCCCAGATCGAGCGGGCGCAGCAGGTGCGGATAGGGCGGGATGGTCATGGACGGGTCTCCTCGAGTCGGTCGTTGTCGGATCCTATCCTAGCCGCGATCCGGCTCGGGGCGGAACGAAAAAAAGAAAACCCCGCCGGGGCGGGGTTTCAGGATGCACATGGACTCTCTTACAGCGCCTTGAGCACCGGCTTGACCGGGTTGTCCATGCGCTTGGCAAAGCCGGCCGGACCGGATTCGCCCACCGTCGCCGGGAACCAGAGCACCACCGACAGGTCGATGTTGAGCTTGCCCACCGGCAGTTCGTTGACACGCACGCCCATGCGCGGCAGGGCTTCCGGGAACGTCTCCGTGGCGAATTTCTTCTCCGGTTTCAATGCGTCCTCATAGTACAGTTCGGCTTTCACCGGCCAGTCCGGCGGGATGCGCACCTGCATCATGATGTCGAAGCCCTTGCCGCTTTCGAGCCAGAGCCAGTTCTTGTCGGGGACGCGAATGGCGAGCTGCTTTTCGGTCGCATCGACCTTGCCGTCGATCTTGCCGTACTGACCCGAGGGATTGACCGCCGCGGAGAAGCGGCCGCCCTTCATGTCGTTCAGATCGAGCCCGATGTCGATCACCGGCTTGTTGAGGACGCGGGTGAGAATCTCGCCACCCGGGATGTTGAGCCGCACCGGCAGGTCGATGCCCTCGTCATAGAGCGTCATGTCGGCACGGATGAAAAAGACCGGAATGCCGGCCACCACGACGCGGATGGACAGCAGCAGCACCTCGCGGACCGGGCCGTGCTTGACGCCCAGCAGCTTGGCCTCGATGTTCTGGATGCCGACCGAGACGCGCGGCCAGGGCGTCACGACGCCGGTGGACAGGTCGAGGAAGATGGTGTCGAGCACGCGGTGCGAGGGCGTGGGGCCGGCGTTGGCCCGGTAGTCCTCGAACAACAGCAGGTTGTCCTTGCTCTGCTTGAAGTTGTGGAAGTTGCCGGTGAAGCGGTGGGCGCTCTCGTCGTATTTCACATAGCGGGCCGGATCGCGCGCCTTGCTGCCGGTGACGAGATAGGCGTAGCGCGTGCTGCCGTTGTCGCTGAGGGCGACTTCCTGGACGATTTTTCCGTCCGCGAGCGGCATGCTGGCGGCGTTGTACGGTTCCTTGCCGGTGTCGCGATGCATGAAGACGATTTCGTCCTTGGCATCGAATTTCCCGGCGGCGCCGTCCAGTTCGGTCTTGGAAATCCCTTCGACGTAGACCCAGCCGTCCTTATCGCGTTCGTCGATCTGGAAGGGAATCGGGACGAGCTTGCCGGCGCGGACCGCCATCACGGAGATGTCCGCGATATCGTGCCCGGACAGCTTGTCGGCCTGTTTTGCCGCCACGGTGACCGGGGCGACCCAGGTATAGGGGTTGAGACCCATGTCCTTGGTGAGCTGGTCGATCTGGGCCGTGGTCAGGCGCCGGGAGATCTCCGGCCGATCGGCCATCAGGCTGGGCTTGGCGTCCAGATCCTTGACGATCTGCTGGTACTCGGTGTCGTTGACCGAGCCGTATTCGGCGGCGGCGAAGGCGGTCTGGGCCAGGCCCAGCACGCCGGCGCACGCCAGGGCGGCAAGTCGCGCGTTCATGCAATGTCTCCTTGACGTTGAGCGGGTTTCTCGTTCCATGGAACCCTGTGAGCCGCGGCGCCCCTCGCCATTCAGGCGATCCCCTTGGGGCCGGTCGCGGATATCCCGGCAAGTGAAGTCGCTGCCCTCCCGGTTGTCAAGGCGGCGCTGTCGTCATGGCGTGGCGGATGGTCGCCCCGGTGGTCGGGGTCGTGATCGTCAATCGGCGAGGAAGGTCATCGGCCGGGGGCCGTCTTCGTCGATCCAGAGGCCACGTCCTTCCCGGTACCAGTCGCCGAGGTCGATGCGCAGCCGACCGGCGCCGGCGCCGTCCAGCCGGTGGATGGCGGGGCGGTGGGTGTGGCCGTGGATCAGCCAGTCGGCATGGGATCGGTCCAGCAGGGCGCGCGCTGCGACCGGATCGACGTCCATGACGGCAGCCGGCTTGCCCTGCACCGCCCGTTGCGTGCGCGCCCGCAGGCCGGCGGCAATGCGGCTGCGCGCGGCGCGCGGCAGGGCGAGGAACAGGCGCTGCAGCGGGCGGTGGTGGACCACCCGGCGGAAGCGCTGATAGCCGACATCGGCGGTGCACAGCAGATCGCCGTGCGTCAGGACCACGCGCCGGCCGTGCAGCGCGACGACTGCCGGATCGGGAAGCAGATGCAGGCCGCAGCGGCGGGCCAGGGCCGCGCCGATGAGGAAATCCCGGTTGCCGTGCTGAAAAAAAACGGGCACGCCCGCGGCCGACAGCGCGCGGACGGCATCGAGGACGGGCGTGAACTCGGGGGGCACCATGTCGTCGCCCACCCAGTACTCGAACAGGTCACCCAGGATGTAGACCGCCGCCGCCCGGCGCGCTTCACCTTGCAGGAGGCCGATCAGGATGTCCTGGATCGCCGGCCGGGCGGGGCTGAGGTGGACGTCGGAAAAGAGCAGGGTGGCCGGCACGGCTCAGGGCGTGATGCGCCGCGCCGATTCGATCACGACCGCCGTCTTGGGCACGTCCTGATGCATGCCGCGCGAGCCGGTGGGCACCTGCGCGATCTTGTTCACCACGTCCATGCCCGAGACGACCTCGCCGAAGACGGCATAGCCGAAGCCCTGCGGGGTGGGCGCGGTGTGGTTCAAGAAGCCGTTGTCGACCAGATTGATGAAGAACTGCGCGGTGGCCGAATGCGGCGCGCTGGTGCGGGCCATGGCCAGGGTGCCGGCGCGGTTGGGGGTGTCGGCGCGGGCTTCGTTGGGGATCGGCGCGCGCGTGGGTCGCTCGCTCATCTGCGCGTCCATGCCGCCGCCCTGGATCATGAACCCGGGAATGACGCGGTGGAACACGGTGCCGTCGTAGGCGCCGGCATCGACGTAGGCGAGAAAATTCTTCACCGTCTCGGGCGCGCGATCGGGATAGAGCACGACATCGATGGTGCCCTGCGTGGTTTCCAGCCGCACGCGCGGCGCCGCGGTGCCGCCCGCGCCGGGTTCGGCCGCCGCAGGATGGCTGAGCAGCATGAAAAGCATCGACAACATTCCCAATCTCCGCATGGCTGGACTCCTGATGGACCGGCGCCATCATACGGCGCCGGTCCGGTGCGGCCAAGTCGGGTCCATCCGGCGCGGCGGCCGCCGCTGGTATGATGGCGGACTGTCGCTTCCTGCCGAGATTTCATGACCGTGCTCAAGACCCGATTTGCACCCAGCCCGACCGGCCGCATGCATCTCGGCAATGCGCGCACGGCCCTGTTCAGTGCGCTGCTGGCGCGCCGGGAGGACGGGCATTTCGTGCTGCGCATCGAGGATACCGATGCGGCGCGCAGCAGCGTCCTGCATGCCGAGGGCGTGCTGGAGGATCTGCACTGGCTGGGCCTTTCTTGGGACGAGGGCCCGTTCTACCAGTCACGGCGCCAGGATTTTTATGCGGCCCATTTCGCGGCCTTGCAGTCGCAGGCGCGACTCTATCCCTGTTTTTGCACGCCCGAAGCGCTGGCCGAGCAGCGACGGGCGCAACTCGCCGCGGGCCGGCCGCCGCGCTATGACGGCCGCTGCGCGCCGCTCGCCCCTGATGAGACCGCGCGGCGCCTGGCGGCGGGGGAAGCAGCGGCGCTGCGCTTCCGGGTGCCTGTCGGACAGATGATCGCGTTCGAGGATCTGATCCGCGGCCCGCAGCGCTTCGATTCCGGCGACATCGGCGACTTCGTGGTGCGGCGCACCGACGGGACCCCGGCCTTTTTCTTCAGCAATGCGGTGGATGACGCCGACATGGGCATCACCCACGTGCTGCGCGGCGAGGATCACCTGAGCAACACGCCGCGCCAGCTCCTGCTGCTGGAGGCGCTGGATCTGCCCGCGCCGCGCTACGGGCATCTGCCCCTCATCACCGGCCACGACGGCGCGCCGCTGTCCAAGCGCAACGGCAGCCAGAGCGTGGCGGAGCTGCGGGCGGCGGGCTTTTCGCCGCTGGCACTGCTCAACTACCTCGCGCGCCTGGGGCATCATCTGGAGGCGCCGGGGCTGTTGCCCCCGGAGGCGCTGGCGGCGGCGTTCGATCTCGCGGCCATCGGCCGTGCGCCGGCGCGGTTCGATCCGGTCCAACTCCTGCACTACCAGAAGCTCGCCGTGGCCGCGCTGTCCGTGGAGGACTTTCTGGCCTTTGCCGGTCTCGACGCGTCGCGTGTGCCCGGCGCCGCGCGCGGCGATTTCGTCCGCGCCGTGGCGCCCAACGTCAGCTTTCCGGCCGAGGCGCGGGATTGGGCCGATCGGCTCTTCAGCGGCCAGCCGGTGATCGGCGGCGATCCGCCGGCCGCTCTGCGCGAAGCGGGCGCGGCGTTCTTCGAGATGGCGGCACGGTTGTTCGATGTCCATGGCACCGATGCCAAGGCGTGGACCGCCGCCCTGCGCGAGCAGTCCGGGCGCAGCGGCAAGGCGCTGTTCATCCCGCTGCGCCTCGCCCTGACGGGCCTGGAACATGGCCCGGAGCTGCGCGATCTGCTGGCCTTGATGCCGGCCCCCATCGTCTCCGGACGGCTGGCCGCCGCCAGCCGGCTGGCCGCAACCGATACGCTTTCATAAGGACCGTCCATGAGCGCGCTCGCCATCCACAACAGCCTGACCGGTACCCGGACGGCGTTCCGGCCGTTGCACCCGGGGCGGGTCGGCATGTACGTCTGCGGCATGACGGTCTATGACTACTGCCATCTCGGCCATGCCCGGGTCCTGGTGGTGTTCGACGTGGTGGCCCGGTATCTGCGGCATCTGGGTTTCGAGCTGACCTATGTGCGCAACATCACCGATATCGACGACAAGATCATCCGCCGCGCCGCCGAGAACGGCGAGTCCATCGGGGCGCTCACGGAACGCTTCATTCGCGCCATGGACGAGGACGCCGCGGCGCTCGGCGTGCTGCCGCCCGATCATCAGCCGCGCGCGACCGCCCACATCGCCGATATCCTCGCCATGATCCAGACCCTCATCGACAAGGGCTACGCCTATGTCGGGACGAGCGGGGATGTGCTCTACGACGTGAGCCGCTTCGCGCCCTACGGGAAGCTCTCCAGGCGGCGGCCGGAGGATCTGCTCGCCGGCGCGCGGGTCGAGATCGATGCGGGCAAGGACGATCCGCTCGATTTCGTGCTCTGGAAACCGGCCAAGCCCGGCGAGCCGGCCTGGGACTCGCCGTGGGGACCGGGGCGTCCCGGCTGGCACATCGAATGCTCGGCCATGGCGACGCACTGCCTGGGCGCGCATTTCGACCTGCACGGCGGCGGCATGGATCTCCAGTTCCCGCACCACGAAAACGAGATCGCGCAGAGCGAAGCCGCTACCGGCGAACCCTTCGTCGAGACCTGGATGCATGTCGGCTTCGTCCAGGTGGGCGAGGAGAAGATGGCCAAGTCGCTGGGCAACTTCACCACCATCCGCGCGGTGCTGGAGCGCTACGCCGGCGAGGTCCTGCGCTTTTTCATCCTCGGCAGCCACTACCGCAGCCCGCTGGTCTACACCGAGACGACGCTGGACGCGGCGCGCGAGGGGCTGGACCGGCTCTATCTCAGTCTGCGCGGCCTGCCGGCCGTCACGACCGCGGCAACCGGTTCCTTCGCGGCGTCCTTCACCGACGCCATGAATGACGATTTCAACACCGCAAAGGCGCTGGCCGTGCTTTTCGAGATGGCCCGGGAAATCAATCGGTTGCGCGAAACCGATCCGGCGCAGGCGGCGGCACTGGGCGCGGGTCTGCGCACGCTGGGCGGCGTGCTGGGCTTGTTGCAAACCCCCGTCGAGGCCTATTTCCAAGGCGCGGTGACGGCGAACGGGGGGCTCGACGCCGCTGCCATCGACGCGCTGATCGCGGCGCGGCGCGAGGCCCGTGCCCGCCGCGACTGGGCCGAGGCCGATCGCATCCGCGATGAGCTGACGCAACAAGGCGTTGTGCTCGAAGACGGCGCGGCCGGGACGGTCTGGCGGCGCGGCTGAGGCGCCCGGCCGGCTGCACCAAACCAATTCTCGGTACCGACCGCATCGGTGGGCATCTCCGGACCATCGATCAGATCTCCCCACTTAAGTAAACGATAATAATTATCGTTGACTGACTCAAATCACAAACGTTATCATCCCGCCGTGGCCATGAAGGACGGCGCAGGGGCGATTCCCGAAACCGTCGGAACCGCGCGCGAGAACCCGGTCCTCTCAAGGGGCATGGGAACTGCGTCGCCGGCGTGGCGTGTCAGGCGCGCGAGGGGCGAGGTCCATCGCTCGGGGTTTCGTCGATCGGGAGGCACCATGACACGGGACAAGACCGCGACCCATCGCCCGGACGGCCCTCCGGCGCCGCCGCCGCGGGAGGTGCGGGCCGAGGCGCTGTTCGGCGGCGCCCGGGAAGTGCGTATCCATCACGCCGGCGAGATTTACCGCCTGCAATTGACCGCCGCCGGCAAGCTCTTGCTGACCAAATAGCTTTTCCAACCATAGTCCCGCCAGCCAAAGGGTTCACCGAGTAGCCAGCCCCATCCGGCCCACAGGTCCGGGCCTGCATCTATTCGCGAGGAACCTGCATGAACAAGGCCGAAACCACATCTTCCACCTGCACCACGCTGTCGCTGGCCCTCGCGGCCCTGTGTCCCTGCGTGGCTGCGGCTGCGCCAGCCGACGCCGTTCTGCCGGAGGTGGAGGTTCAGGGCGCCGCACCCGCGGACGCGTTCCAAAGCGACCGGTCCAGCACCGCCACGCGCACCGACACGCCGCTGCGCGACATCCCCCAGTCGGTGACCGTGGTGCCGGAAGCCCTGATGGAAGCGCAGGCGGCGTTCAATCTGCGCGATGCCCTGCGCAACGTGCCCGGCCTGACCCTGGCGGCGGGCGAGGGTGGGCGCACCGGCGATTCCATCACCCTGCGGGGTTTTTCCGCCAACTCGGATACCTATCTCGATGGGGTGAAGGACAACGGTCAGTATTTCCGGGACACCTTCTTCATCGAAGGCGTGGACGTCCTCAAAGGACCTTCGTCGATGCTGTTCGGACGCGGCAGCACGGGCGGCGTGATCAATTTGCTGTCCAAGCAGGCGCATCCCGGCCAGTCGGCCGAGGCCGATCTCAGTCTCGGCAGTTACGATCTGCGGCGCGCCACGGTGGACGGCAACTTCGGCACGGAAGAGCTGGCCGGGCGGGTCAGCGCGCTGTATCACGATGCCGACAGCTTCCGCGATGAAAATTTCCTCGAGCGCCAGGCCATCGCGCCCACCGGCCGGCTGAAGCTGGGCAGCGACAGCTCGCTCACGCTGTCCGGTCTGTATCAGCGCGAGGATTCCGTGTTCGACTATGGCGTGCCCATGTTCCGGGGGCGACCCGCCGACGTCGATCGCGACACCTTTTACGGCTTCTCCGATGACCGGTTCCAGGAATTCGACGTCGCCGTGACGACGGCCACCCTGGACATCGGCCTCAGCGACGCCCTGCGCCTGCGCAACACCACCCGCTACGGCGACTATCAGCGCGACTACCGCACCCATCTCTTCGGCGATGTGACCGATCTCGGCCCTGATTCGACCGTCGCGCGCACCCAGGCGCTGCGGGCGAGCGGCCAGCAGAACCTGATCAACCAGACCGATCTCGTCCTGAAGGGCAACTGGCTCGGCTACGCGCACACGCTGCTGTTCGGCGCGGAGCTGGCGCGTGAGGACTACGATTTCCGCAGCAAGAACTCGACCGACGTGGCCGCGATCTCGATCTTCGATCCCGTGTCGGCGGCGAGCGTCGGCGCCGGGCGCGCCAATGATCTGGACGGCACGCTCGCGACCGATCGCGACACGCAGGCCACCACCCGCGCCCTCTACCTCCAGGATCAGTTGGCGCTGGATGCGCAGTGGAAGCTGGTCGGGGGCGTGCGTTTCGATCGCTTCGAGGCCGATTTCGATGATCGGCTGACCCGTGAGGCGTTTTCCCAGACCACCGATTTCTGGAGCCCGCGCGCCGGCGTCGTCTGGCAGCCGACGGAGCTTGCTTCCTGGTACGCCAGCGTCGGGCGCGCGTTCAACCCCTCTGCCGAGACCTTCACGCTCAGCGCCGCGACCCAGGATCTCTCGCCGGAGGAGTCGACCAACTACGAGGTCGGCACCCGCCACGAACTGGCGGGCGGGCGCATGGGTCTGGCCGCCGCGCTGTTCCGGCTGGACAAGGACAAGGCGCGCACGCCCGATCCCAACGATCCCAGCCTGACGGTGCTGGCGGGTCAGCAGGTCACCAATGGCCTGGAAGTCGAACTGACCGGCCAGATCACGGAGACGGTGAGCGCCTTTGCCAGCGTGGCCTGGCTGGATGCCGAGATCGCCGAATCGAACGCCCTGCAGGACGGTGTGCCGATCGAGGGCAACCGGCCGCCCAATGTGGCGCGCCAGCAGGGCGTGGTCTGGGCGGACTGGGCCTTCGCGCCGCAGTGGACGCTGGGCGGCGGCGTCTATTTCGTGTCCTCGCGCTACACCGACAACGGCAACACGGCGGAACTGCCGGGCTACGAGCGGCTCGACCTGATGCTGGGTTACGAGCAGCCGCAATGGGCGCTGCAGCTCAACGTCCAGAACCTCACCGACGAGGAATACTACGAGTCCGGCCAGTTGCGTTCGGCCCTGCCGGGTTCGCCGCGCGCCGCCATCCTGTCGCTGAAGGTGGCCCTGTGACTGCGTCGGCGCGGCGTGGCGCGGCCCGGCCGCGCGTCGGTCACCGATGAGCCCGGCCACCGTGGCCTGGATCGCGCGCCTGCACGGCTGGATCGGTCTCTGGGGGGCGGTGCTGGGGCTGGTGTTCGGCGTGTCCGGATTCGTGCTCAATCACCGCGCCGTGCTGAAGCTGGATCTGATGGCCTATGCACCCACGCATCAGCGCCTCGCGGTGCCGCCGGAGGCGGCGGCGAGCCCCCAGGCACTCGCGGACTGGCTGCCGCGCGCGCTTGACCTGCCGCGCGCCAAGGTACGCATTCCGGAGGAGAAGCGCCGCCCCGGCGCCGAACCGCCGCCGCCCACTGCCGAGGCCGCCCGGCGCTGGACCGTGATGCTCAACACGCCGCAGGAGCGCATCAACGTCGTCTACTGGGCGGGCGATCCGCGTGCCGAGGTGACGCGTGAGCGCGCGAACGCGTTCGCCACGCTGGCACGCCTGCACACCGGCGCGGGGCTTGGCGCGGGCTGGATCCTGTTCGCCGATACACTGGCCGGGGCCATGGTCGCCCTCACGCTGAGCGGCGTGCTGCTCTGGACCAAGCTGCATCCGGGGCGCCTGCTGGCCGTGGGGCTGATCGGCGGCACCACGGTGCTCGGCGTCGTCCTCGTGCTCTGGGGGTTGTGATGCTGGTCGTCATCCCGCAGGTGCTGGACGAGGCCGCACTGGCGCGTGCCCGCGCACTGCTCGACGCGGCGACCTTTGGCGATGGGCGCGTGACAGCCGGCGCGCTGGCCGCCGCGGCGAAGCAGAACCTCCAGCTTCCCGCCGATACGCCCGCCACCCGCGCCCTGCAAGCCATGATCGGCGCCGCGCTGGAGGCGAGCGTGGAGTTCGTCGGTGCCGCGCTGCCACGGCACATCCACCCGGCGCTGATTAACCGCTACCTGCCCGGCATGGCCTTCGGCGCGCACGTCGACAACGCGATCCGCTTCGACGGCAGCGCCCTGCTGCGCGCCGATCTCGCGGCCACGCTCTTCCTGAACGCGCCGGAGGACTACGACGGCGGCGCGCTCGCCATCGACGACAGCTACGGCGCGCGTCTGGTCAAGGGGCAGCCCGGCGATCTGGTCGTCTATCCGGCGAGCAGCATCCACGCGGTGCAGCCGGTCACACGCGGCCAGCGCGACGTGGCCATCCTGTGGATCCAGAGCCTGGTGCGCGAGGCCGGCCAGCGTCGCGCGCTGTACGATCTGGACCGCGCCATCCGCTCCCTGCGCGAACGAGCGCCGGAGAGTCCGGAGATCCTCGCCCTGACCGGCGTCTATCACAATCTGCTGCGCGCGGCGGCGGAACTGTAGGGGCGCTCGTCGGCGGCGGACCCACCCGCATCAAGCAAGCGGCGGTGCGCTGCATGCGACATTTGAGGTGGGGACGTAAGGGCGCGGGGGTCGGCATGATCGCCGGACCGGGCGTTACCGGTCTCGACGCAGGGACCGGTCAGGCGGGCAGGCAGGGGATGCCGGCGCGCCGGGCGTAGGCTTCGAGCGTGTTCTGCAGCAGCATGGCGACCGTCATCGGTCCCACGCCGCCCGGCACGGGCGTCAGCCAGCCCGCGCGTGCGGCGGCCTCCGGCGCCACGTCGCCCGCCAGCGAGCCGTCGGCCAGTCGGTTGATGCCGACGTCGATCACGATCGCGCCGGGCTGGATCCAGCCACCGGGGATGAGTCCCGGTTTGCCGACGGCCGCGATCACGATTTCCGCCGCACCGACTTCGGCCGCCAGATTGCGCGTGAAGCGGTGACAGACGGTCACGGTGGCGCCGGCCAGCAGCAGTTCCAGCGCCATCGGGCGCCCGACGATGTTCGAGGCGCCCACGATGACGGCGCGGCGGCCGCGCAGATCGAGCCCGGTGCGCTCCAGCAGCCGCATGATGCCGTAGGGCGTGCAGGGCCGCAGCAAGGGCAGGCGCAGGGCGAGCCGGCCCATGTTGTAGGGATGGAAGCCGTCGACGTCCTTGGCGGGATCGATGCCCTCGATGATGGCTTCGCTGTCGATGTGGCCCGGCAGCGGCAACTGCACCAGAATCCCGTCGATGGCCGGGTCGGCATTGAGCGCCGCGATCAGGGCCATCAGCTCCACCTGTGAGATGTCCGCCGGCAAGGCGTGATGGTGGGAGGCGAAACCGGCGGCTTCGCAGGCCGCGCGCTTGTTGCGCACATAGATCGCCGAGGCCGGGTCCTCGCCGACCAGCACCACGGCCAGACCCGGCGTGCGGCGGCCCTCGCTGCGCCAGCGCGCCACCTGCGCCGCGACGCGGCTGCGGACTTCCAGAGACAGGGCGCGGCCGTCGAGGGTGCGGGCGCTCATGCGGATGAACCCGACGGGGGCATGGACGAGACGGCGGACGGCATGGAACCCGAACCGGCAGGGAAGATCGGGCCGCGATTCTCGCATGCCGACAAAACCTGCGGCAAGCCCGGCCCCTTGGCAGCGAGGGACGGGATGGATAAGATGACCGTTCAGGATCTGCTGTTTTCGGCAGCAGCGGATCGCCCCCACGATCACACGCCGAGTTCGACGAGGGAGACACCATGCGCTGGACCAAGCCTGCTTTCGAAGACCTCCGGTTGGGCTTCGAAGTGACGATGTACATCTTCAACCGCTGAAGCCAGTTTCCGGTTTCACGCAAGGCCCGGCCCCACCGCCGGGCCTTGTCGTTTCAGGCAAGGGCGCAGGAGCCATCACCGATGCGGATTCATGTGCTGGGATCGGGCGCCGGCGGCGGCTTTCCGCAGTGGAACTGCCACTGCACCTATTGCGCCGGCGTGCGCGCCGGGACGCTCCGCGCGCAACCGCGCACCCAGTCGTCGATCACGGTGAGCGCCGACGGCGAGCGTTGGGTGCTGATCAACGCATCCCCCGACATTCGCGCCCAGATCGAAGCTTTCCCCCCGCTGCGGCCGGGCCGGGCGGTGCGCGACACCGGCATCGCGGCGGTCCTCCTGGTGGATGCCCAGATCGACCACGCCACGGGCCTCTTGATGCTGCGCGAGGGGCCGCGCCTCGCCCTCTACACCACGCCCGCGGTGCATCAGGACCTAACCACGGGCTTCCCGGTCATTCCCATGCTCGGCCATTACTGCGGCGTCGACTGGCATCCCGTCGTGCCCGACGGCGCGCCGTTCGAGATGGCGCAGGCACCGGGGCTGCGCTTCCAGGCCTTTGCGCTGTCCAGCAAGGCGCCGCCGTATTCGCCGCATCGCCACGACCCGCATCCGGGCGACAACATCGGCCTGCTCATCACCGATCCGGCCACCGGCGGGCAGCTGTTCTACGCGCCGGGGCTGGGCGCGTTCGAGCCGCACCTCGCCGCGCCCATGCGCGATGCCGACGTGCTGCTGGTGGACGGCACGGCCTGGCGCGACGAGGATCTGATCGACCGCGGCGTCGGCACGAAGCGCGCGCTGGAGATGGGGCACCTGCCGCAGAGCGGGCCGGGCGGCATGGTCGAGCGGCTCGCGGCTTTTCCGCGCGCCCGCAAGATCCTGATTCACATCAACAACACCAACCCCATTCTGGACGAAGATTCCGCCGAGCGGCGCCAGCTCGACGCCGCGGGCATCGAGGTGGCCGAGGACGGCCTGGAACTGGTGTTGTGAGGGCGACGCGATGACGAACAGGACGGACGAGGCACCCTGGCCGGCGGCCGAATTCGAAGCCCGGCTGCGGGCGCTGGGCGCGCGCTACCACATCCACCATCCCTTTCACGTGCGCATGTACGAGGGCAGCCTCGCGCCGGAACAGATCCGCGGCTGGGTCGCCAACCGCTACTACTACCAGATCGCCATCCCGCTCAAAGACGCCGCGCTCATGGCCAAGTGTCCGGATCGCGCGGTGCGCCGGCACTGGATCCAGCGCATCATCGACCACGACGGTCGCGCCGGGGACGAGGGCGGCATCGAGGCCTGGACGCGGCTGGGGGCGGCGGTGGGGCTGGATCGCGCGACGCTCGAAAGCCAGCGCCTGGTGCTGCCGGGCGTGCGCTTCGCGGTGGATGCCTACGTCAATTTCGTGCGCCAGGCGCCGTGGGAGGAGGGCATCTGCTCCTCGCTCACCGAGCTGTTCGCGCCCGAGATCCATCAGCAGCGGCTGAACAGCTGGCCGGACCGCTATCCCTGGATCGAATCCGCCGGCCTGCAATACTTCCGCAACCGGCTCAGCGAGGCGCGGCGCGACGTGGAGCACGGCCTTGCGTTCACGCTGGCGCACTTCGACACCCGCCCGCTGCAGGAACGCGCGCTGGCCATCGTGCAATTCAAGCTCGACGTGCTCTGGTCCATGCTCGATGCCATGATGCTGGCCTATGTGCTCGACATGCCGCCCTATTGCACGGTGCCGCGGGCGCCATGAGCGGTGCGGCGGCAGAGGCAGCGCGGATTCCTCGCCTGCGGCCCGGCTACCGGCTGCAATGGGAGGCCGCCCAGCAGTGCCACGTGCTGCTCTACCCCGAGGGCATGATCCGGCTCAACGACTCGGCGGCGGCCATCCTGAGCCGCTGCGACGGGCAGACCAGCCTCGGCGCGCTGATCGACGCGCTGGCCGCGGCCTACCCCGGCGAAACGACCCTGGCGGAGGACATCCGTGAATTCATCGACCTCGCCCGTCAGCGCGGCTGGATCGAACTGCGCTGAGCGGCCGGTGCCGCCGCCCTTGTGGCTGCTCGCCGAGCTGACCTACGCCTGTCCGCTGCAATGCCCCTATTGCAGCAATCCGCGCGACTACCCGTCCGTCCGCGATGAACTCGACACGGCGCAGTGGATCGACGTGCTGCGCCAGGCGCGCGCGCTCGGCGCGGTGCAGTTGGGCCTGTCGGGTGGCGAGCCCGCCACGCGCCGCGATCTCGAAACCATCGTGCAGGAAGCCCGCGCGCTGGGTTTCTACAGCAACCTCATCACCTCGGGGCTGGGCCTCGACGCCCGGCGCATCGAGGCGCTGCGTGCCGCCGGGCTCGATCACATCCAGGTCAGCTTCCAGGCGGCGGACGCCGTGCTCAACGACCGCATCGCCGGCACGCGCAGCTTCGAGCACAAGCTCGCCGTCGCCCGCGCCGTCAAGGACGCCGGTTTCCCCATGGTGCTGTGCTTCGTCCTGCACCGGCTCAACCTGCACCAGATCCCCGCCATGCTGGCGCTGGCCGAGGCGCTGGGCGGCGATTACGTCGAGCTCGCGACGACGCAGTATTACGGCTGGGCGCTCGCCAACCGCACCGCGCTCCTGCCCACCCGCGAGCAGTTGCGCCAGGCGGAAATCGACGTCGCCGCCTTTCGCGCCGCCTATGACGGCCCGATGAAGATCTACTACGTCGTGCCCGACTATTTCGAAGGAACCCCCAAGGCCTGCATGGGCGGCTGGGCGCGGCTGCATCTCACCATTGCGCCCGACGGCACCGCGCTGCCCTGTCATGCCGCGCGCGTGCTGCCGGATCTGGTGTTTCCCAATGTGCGCCAGCAGTCGCTGGCCGAGATCTGGCACGGCGCGCCCGCCTTCAACCGCTATCGTGGCACGGCGTGGATGCAGCCGCCCTGCAGCACCTGCCCCAAGCGCGAGGTCGACTTCGGCGGTTGCCGCTGTCAGGCGTATCTGCTGGCCGGGGAGGCCACCGCCGCCGATCCCGCCTGCCGGCTCTCGCCGCACCACGGCCGCGTCCTCGAAGCCATCGACACCGCCCGCCGCGAGGGCGATGCGGCGCCGCTCATCTTCCGCAATCCGCGCAACGCTACGCGAGAAATTTCTTCGGCGGATCTCTCGTGAGGCATCGACATCATGCCCCTCATGTCGGGTTGCGACCGATCCATGATGGAATGCCACTCAAGATCGGGGGGACGTCGGAACCTCGCGATGCAGGCTTTCGCTAGGTCTTTGTGACACCGCTTCCCCGATGCCGGGGCTGAACTGCCAGCAATGAAACAGACGCCATGCCTGACTCAAAAGTGGCTGGTTCGCTCTACTGCTCTCGTATCTGCGTCGCCTCGCGGATCGCCGCGATGACCGCCTCGGGCTTTTCCAGCGGAATGACGTGGCCGCTATCGACCCAAATCTGGGTGCTGCCGGGATACAGCCGGGCGATATCCTTGCGCTTTTCGTTCGCGTCGTCGGCCAGCGCGGATTTGTTGCTCATGGGTTTCAACGCGCTCAGCACGATCACGGGCTTGCCGGTGAAGGCCGGCAGTCCCAACACCGCCTCCCCGGTCGCGTGGATGGCGTCCAGCTCCTGCTTCGCCGTCGCCGAAGTCACGACGCGCAACAGGGCCCGCGCCCAGCCGGGCCAGTTCTCCAATGCGCCGGCGCCCTTGAATTGCTCGGGATGCGTCGAGTCCACCAGCACCAGCGCGCTCACCTCGTCCGGATAGCGCCGGGCGAACAGTTGCATGTACAAGCCGCCCAGGGAATGTCCGACCAGCACATAGGGCGGTTCCAGCCCTCGGCTGTGCAGCAGCGCGCGCAGTTCATCGACGACGTGCATGCCGTCGCGCGGCGTGGCTACCGCGTCGCTCCGGCCGTAACCGGGCCGGTTGTAGGCAAAGGCGGTGGCCTCTTTGCCGATCTCCGGCACCACCTTCGCCCACCCGTCCAGGGTCCCGCCGAGGCCACTTTCAAAAACCACCGTGGCGCCGCCATGGCGGATCAACACGTACTCGACGCGGCGATCATCGACGGTGGCGGTGGTCTTGCCCGGCAACGATGCGCAACCGGCAGTCAGCGTTGCCAGCAAGAACAGAAGTGTTAGCCGGATCATGACCATCATTCCGTTGCACGCAAAAACCGCAAGTTCGAGAGCGCGAGCCCTGACTCCCAAGTGAGGCGTCAGAGCTATGCAACCTTTGAACAAATCCACTCATCCGACCGCATTGCCGAATCGCCGGACATTACCGGTTTCAGCGCCCCGCGCCAATTGCGCCAGCCGCGCCAACGCCGCCTCGACCCGCCCATCCCAGGGGCAGGCGCAGGAGATGCGCACAAAGTTGCGGTACTTCTGTGTGGCCGAGAAGATCGGCCCCGGCGCGATGCTGATGCCTTCGGCGCGGGCGCGGTGGGCGAGTTCGAGGCTGTCCACATGCGGCGCCAGTTCCACCCAGATGACGAAGCCGCCGGCCGGCTGGGTGACGCGGGTGCCGGGCGGGAAGTGGCGGGTCACGGCCTCGATCATGCGGGCGACGGCGCGGGCGTAGTCGCCGCGCACGGCGCGCAGGTGGCGTTCGTAGCCGCCGCCGCGCAGCAGCTCGGCCATGGCCAGTTGCGACACCGTGGGCGTGGCCAGGTTGAGCACGTATTTCAGGTATTCGACCCGCGCCTGATGGCGGCCGGGCAGAATCCAGCCGACGCGCAGGCCCGGTGACAGAGTTTTCGAGAACGACGAGCAGTAGATCACCTCGGCGCCCGTGCCTTCAGCGAGCGCCAGACACGGCGGCGGCCGCTGCGCGCCGAAGCCGAGATCGCCGTAGAGGTCGTCCTCGATCAGCGGCACGCCGTGGCGGCCAAGCAGTTCCAACAGCCCGCGCTTGCGCGCCGCCGACATGCAGTAGCCGAGCGGGTTGCTGAAGCTCGGTGTCGCCACGCAGGCCTTGACCGGCCAGCGTTCGAGCGCGAGTTGCAGCGCCTCCAGCGACAGGCCCTCGACCGGGTCGGTGGGAATTTCCAGCGCCTCCAGTTGCAGGGCTTCGAGCGCCTGCAGCAGGCCGTAGAAGGTGGGCGATTCGATGACTACCACATCGCCGGGCCGGGTCACGGCTTGCAGCGCCAGCACCAGCGCCTCCTGACAGCCGTTGGTGATGACGACCTCGTCCGCGGTCACCGCGCAGTTGGCCTCGACCATGCGCCGGGCGATCTGCCGGCGCAGTTCGGGCAGTCCGGGCGGAAACTCGTAAGTCGCCGCGCGGCTGCGGTGCAGACGCGCGGCGCGCGCCAGCGCCCGCTCGACGGCGCGGGTGGGCAGAAAGCTCGCATCCGGCACCGCCGCGCCGAGCTGCACCAGCCCTTCGACATTGGTGGCCTTGACCAGGCTCAGTACCAGCTCCTGCCCGGTCACCGGGCTTGGCTGCGCGGCGGGGATCGAAGCGGCCGGCGGCAGCACCGCGAGGTTCGGGCGCGGGCGCACGTAGTAGCCCGAACGCGGCCGCGCCTCGATCAGCGCATCGTCCTCCAGCCGCCGGTAGGCGGCGAGCACGGTGGCGATGCTGACGCGGCGCGTGCGGGCGAGCGCGCGCACGCCGGGCAGCCGCTCACCGGCGCCGTAGACGCCCTGGGTGATCTGCTCGCGCAGGTCCGTGGCGAGGCGGTGGTGCAGCAGGTCCATGAGATCCCCGGTACAGATGGCGGTCATGCAAAACGGAACAGACGACGTGGCCGGTTAACTGTACCGCAACAAAAGCGATCTTTTGAATCTGTACTCTTGCGGCGAGCCGATCTAGATTGGGTGCTCGCCACAGGAGCACCTCCATGCCGTCAACGCCGCTTCCGATCGATGCCTTCAGCCGCCGCGCCCATGCCGGCCGTCCGGTTGCCTCCGGCCGGCGCGGCGTGAACGGCGGCCGACGGGCGCCGGCCCACGCGCCACACCCGTCCGTGGCCGCATCGGGAGCCCAGCCATGAGCGCGCTGCTCGACAAACCGGTGCTCGGCGCCCTCGCCATCGCGCTGACCTTCATCGGCACCGTGCCCTATGTCTATTCCACGCTGCGCGGCACAACCCGGCCGCACGTCTTTTCCTGGGTGGCCTGGGCGCTGACCACCACGGTGGTCTTTTTCGCGCAGTTGCAGGGGCAGGGCGGCATCGGTGCCTGGCCGACCGGGGTTTCGGCGCTGCTGACGGGCTGCATCGCCGTGCTGGCGTGGCTGAAGCGCGGCGATGTGGCCATCAGCCGAAGCGACGGATTTTTCTTTGCGGCGTCGCTTTCGTCCCTGCCGCTGTGGTACCTCACGGCCGATCCCTTGTGGGCGATCGTCATCCTGACCACGGTCGACGTGCTCGGCTTCGCGCCCACGGTCCGCAAGGCCTATCACGCGCCGCGTTCGGAGCCGCCGGTCTTTTACGCGATCTTCGCGCTGCGCAACCTCACGGCCATCCTCGCGCTGGAACACCACTCCCTGACCACCGTGCTGTTTCCGGCGGTGCTGGGTCTGGTCTGCCTGTTCATTCTCGGGCTGCTGCTCTGGCGGCGCGCCGTGCTCACACCCATATCCGCGGAGGACTTTTCATGACGACGCTCGCAACCACCGAAACACGCGGGATGCCGGGCGAATCCGCATCGGCTGGCCATGCGCCTGCCGCGCCGGCGATCTGCTGGATGAACGGCCGCCTGATGCCGGCCGCCGAGGCGAGCGTGTCGGTGTTCGACCACGGATTGCTCTATGGCGATGGCGTGTTCGAGGGCATCCGCTTCTACCAGCGCCGCGCCTTCCGGCTGGAGGCGCATCTGGAGCGGCTGGCGCAGTCGGCGCGGGCACTGGCGCTGAGCCTGCCCTGGGATCGGGCTGCGCTGACCCAGGCGGTGGCGGAGACCCTGGCCGCCGCGCCGATGGCGTCCGGTTACCTGCGTCTGGTGGTGACGCGCGGGGAGGGCGCGCTGGGCATCGACCCGCGCAGTTGCCGGCAGCCCAATCTATTCATCATCGCCGACCGGCTCGATGCACTGGTCGAGGCACGCGGGCGCGGCGCGCGGCTGATCATCGCGGCGACGCGGCGGCTCGGCGCCGACGGGCTCGATCCGCGCATCAAGAGCCTCAACTACCTGAACCCGATCCTGGCGCGGCTGGAGGCCAACCGCGCCGGCGCCGACGAGGCGGTGATGCTCAATGCCGCCGGCCGGGTCACCGAGGGCAGCGCCGACAACCTGTTCATCGTGCAGGACGGCCGGCTGCTGACGCCGCCGGCGAGCGACGGCGCGCTGGCCGGCATCACCCGCGCCGTGGTGCTGGAACTGGCGGCGGCGCTCGGCATCGCGGCGCGCGAGCAGCCGCTGACGCCCTACGACCTCTACACCGCGGACGAATGCTTTCTGACCGGCACCGCCGCCGAACTGGTGCCGGTGGCCGATGTCGATGGCCGGCTGCTCGGCCGTTGCCCCGGGCCGCTGTTCACCCGGCTCGACAGGGCCTTTCGAGCGCTGATCGACCGCGAATGCGGGGGACCGCCATGAACACACGGGAGCCCTTGCGGCTTGCCGCCGCCTACAACCGCTGGGTGAACGGGCGCCTCTACGATGCCTGCGCCCGGCTCAGCGACGCCGACTACCGGCGCAATCTGGGGGCGTTCTTCCGCTCGGTGCACGGCACCCTCAACCACCTGCTGCTGGGCGATCTGCTGTGGCTGGGGCGGCTGCAGGGCAGCGCGCCGGCCTTCGCTGCGCTCGATGCCGAACTCCACGGCGATTTCGCGGCGCTCTACCTCGCGCGGATCGAAACCGACGGCGCCCTCTGCGCCGAGGTCGAGGCGCTCGATGCCGAGTCGCTGGCGCAGCCGCTCCACTTCACCAGTCTGGTGACCGGCCGCGTCATGGTGTTGCCGCGCTGGGTGGCATGGACGCAGCTGTTCAACCACCAGCTCCACCACCGCGGCCAGCTGACGGCGCTGCTGAGCCGGCTGGGCGTCGACTACGGCGACATCGACCTGATCCGGATGCCCGGCGCCACCGAGGCCGCCACGCGCTCGCCACAACGAGAAGGAGGACCCCGATGATCGATGCCGCCTTTGCCCAACGTTTCGCCGCCGAGTGGATTGCCGCCTGGAACCGGCACGACCTCGATGCCATCGTCGCCCACTATGCCGACGACTTCGAAATGGCCTCGCCGCTGATCCCGCCACGAGCCGGCGAGCCGTCCGGCCGGCTGCGCGGCAAGACCCGCGTCGGGGCTTATTGGGCACGCGCCCTGACGCCGCCCACGCTCACGGTGCCGCCCCGGTTGCGCTTCGAACCGATCGGCATCCTCACCGGCGTCGACAGCGTGGCATTGCACTACCGCAGCCGACGCGGCCCGGCCGTGGAGGTGTTCGAGTTCGGTCCGGATGGCAAGGTCATCCGCGCCGCCGCCCACTACGCACCCTGAACCAAAGGAGCACCCATGAGCAATGACACATCGCTGGTGGCGCTGCGCGCGGCCGACTGCCCACCGCGGGCGCGACCGTCGAACTACCCGGCCGCGATCCGGGCCTTGCTCGATGCGAAGCTCGCCGGACGCGAAAAGCGCCCGCTCGGCGAGCCGTTCGGCCTGCGCAACTTCGGCGTCAACCTGACGCGCCTGGCACCGGGCGCGATCTCCGCCCTGCGCCATGCCCACGCGCGGCAGGACGAGTTCATCTACGTGCTCGAAGGCACGCCGACGCTGGTCACCGATGCCGGCGAAACGCCGCTGGAGCCGGGCATGTGCGCGGGCTTTCGCGCCGGCTCCGGCGACGCGCACCAGCTCGTGAACCGCAGCGAGGCCGAGGTGCTGTACCTCGAAGTCGGCGACCGCACGCCGGGCGACAGCGCCACCTATCCGGACGATGATCTGGCGGCAACGCTGCTCGACGGCCAGTGGCGCTTCACGCACGCGGACGGCACGCCGTACTGAGCGGCGCAACCCACAGCGCGCACGCACTGGCGACGCCATCGCATTCGCCAGCCTGTACGGGTGGCTGGCGCTGCACGCCATGGACGGCATCGGGCATGCGAGGGGCGGCTAGGGGCGGCTAGGGGCGGCTAGGGGCGGCGAGGGGCGGCGAGGGGCGGCGAGGGGCGGCGAGGGGCGGCGAATGATCGCAACGCCGGTCGCCATTCTGATCAAGTGCCTGGTCGTCACCAATGAATGGACGTACGAGGTATTGCCCATCGACGTCCAGAGCGGCATCTGCGCCAGCCGCGTCATCGACGCCCTGTCAGGGCTGGTGCGCCGGCACGGCGCTCCGCGTCACTGCGGTCGGACCATGGCCCCCGTCAGCCCTTCCGTCCTGAAGCGGCCAGCCTCGAGACGGCGCTGATCAATCCGGCGCCGTGACCAAATGGCACCGCCGGGAACCTGAACGGGAAGTTCCGTGACGCCGGCCTCGGCATGGCGTGGTTTTGGCGCCGGATCGAGGCACGGGCGATCATCGAGACATGGGGGCGTCGCTCCGACGAGGCGCGCCCGCACGACAGCCTAGCCGCTGCGCGCGCGGGGATAGCGGCGAAACGGCGCGTCACCACAAGCCGGAGCCGCTGCCGACCGATATCCATTTGACGGCGGCGCTTGGCGGTGGAGCCGTTCGGCCGCGCGGTCCGGATGAGACCGTTCGCCCCTCTCGTGCCCCTTTGCGGAGAACTCAAATGACGCTGACGGCGCAAGATCGCCCACAGGTTCGGGAATGGATATTCGTCTTCGGCTGCGTCTGGTTTCTGGCCGGATTCATCGGTCCCATGATCGTGGTGCCCAGCGCCAATCAGGGACCGATGGTCGGGATTTTCATCACGGGCCCGCTCGGGGTCGTGACCGGGGCGGTCCTGGGAGGGCTCTCCGTCCTGTCCAAGGCAGAGCCCCGGCTGGCCAGAAGGCTGCTGTACGGACTGGCCGGGGCGGGCGTCATCGCCATCGTCTACTTCGTTACGCCATCACCGCGCAAGGAAGCGGACATCGTCGCCGGGACGCTGGAAGCATGCCGGTCACCCGCAACCCTGCGTGCGGAAACGGTCGCGCGGATGCAGTCCTTTTCCGAGCGGCAGTTCGCATCCTGGGGAAAGCCGAATCCATGGACTCGGGATGCGTGGGAAGAGCGATTCGACGAATTGCTTGCCACCGAGGGCGGCGTGATCCTCACCCTCCACACGACGCGGATCGCGGCAGAGTACCGCGGAAAATCGCGCTGGGACGATGGGCGGATGACCCTGTCCCCCTGGTCCGTCGTCGAACGACGGGACACCTTCTACGTGCCGGGCCCCTCAAGCGATTGCCGGGTACATCCGGTGGGCGCGCCGGTTGGTTACCGGCTCCGCGGGCTCGTCAACATCTGGGAACCCCGGTCCTTGCCGGAATTGATGAATCTGTACCGCGCCGAACCGGCAGCGTTCGATTCAGGGATGCCGGGCGCGGGGCCGATGCCATGATCGGGACGCTGTTGCGGGATCAGGGTCGTGCGGCAGTTCGGTTCGACAGAAAAAAGTCGATGATCGCCGCGCTGGCGTCGAGCTGGTCGCTGGCCTGACCGACCACGAACCGTGGCGCGTATTGCGGACCGCCCGGCCACGTGTGGCCACCGCCCAGTATCGTCAGCAGCACGACCTGCGCGCCGGCACCACAGCCGGGGAAACGGGTGCGCGCGACCTGCGTGCCGTCCGGATCGGCCATTTGCGGCAGCATCTCGACCGGCGATGGCACGGCAGCGCAGCCATTCACGCGTCCCCACAAGGCCACGGTCTCGGGTGCGGAGAGCACGGTCCCGCCCTCGCCGCGCCCGCCGAAATCGACCACCTTGCCACCGCCGTAGGGGATGATCGGATCGGCATCGCCCTCGATCTGCAGCACCGAGACCGCGCGCGCGGGCCGACAATGCGGCGCGAGGTCGGCCGGCATCGGTCCGGCCACGGGCGCGATGGCGCTGATCGCTCCGGCGAGCTCGCAAGCCAGCCGGTGCGTGAACAAGGCACCGTTCGAGATGCCGGTGGCGAACACGCTCCCCCGGTCGATGGGGTAGTTGCGCCCGACTTCCTCGAGGAGCGCCCGCACGAAGGCAACGTCATCGGTCTTGTTCTTGATGGTCGAGCGACCGTCGTTCCAGTGCCGATCGACGCCGTCGGGATAGACGATGACCAGCCCGCGCGCATCGGCGATGGCGTCGAACCGGGTGAGGCGGACCATGCTTTCGGCCGTGCCGCCGCCGCCGTGGAACGCCAGAACCACCGGGAACCCGCCGGCCGGCAGGGTCACGCGCGGCGCATGGACGACATAGCTGCGGTCGATGCCATCGACCCGGATGTGGACCTTGGCGTCATCCGCCCGCCAACGCGCCTCCGCCGCTGAGGTCATGAGCGCCCAGCACAGCGCCATGACGAGTCCGGACAGCAGGCGCGGGGCTGACGACGGCATGGCGGGTTCTCCCCATTGCAAACCGGCAGGAGGCACGATGGGCGCAAGTCATCGGGCCGCGTTGCGCCGCGCCCGGCGGGTCTCGATGCACGGGATCGCCGGGGATGCGATGCGGTCGAAGCGCATGATTTCCGATCGGGTCCGGCATTGCAACCGGGTCACGGCGCGGCGTGGGGGGCAGGTGCGCCGGTCTTTTTTTTTCGGCGAGTCCGGCGACGGCGCGTCCCCGCAGTGGTTGCTGATCAGGGCCGTCGAGGCAGGGCGTAGTCGGCGTAGGATTTTTCCTCGATCAGCGCCGAACCGAGGCGCAGATTGATCTCGCGCTTGAGAGCGGCGCGTCGGTCGTTCTGGTGGTACACGGCGCGGGCCAGCGCGATGAACGCCGCATCGAAGGCCTGCGCCCGCTCCTTGTCGCGGATGTCGTCCTCGACGTCCCACAGCGCCTCGTTGACCGCCTTCAGCGCCACCCGCAGATCGTCGATCGCGACGCCCTGCGCGGCGGCCGATGCGTCCCAGGCCGCCTGCAACTGCGTCAGTTCATGACTCACATTGTGGCGCTTGACGGGATCGGCGATCCGCGCCTGCTTGATTTCGAGGATGGTGATCTTGTCGATCAGCTCGCCGTAGGAGACGGGGATCCGGATTTCACTCATGGGCCATTCCTGAACGCTCGCTCGTGACGGGGCGCGAGTCTAGCGGCGCTCGGTCCCGGGGTAAACCCGCAGCGGTCACGGGCTGGCGCCGGCCGGGGCCGGCTGGCCGCCGATCCGCAGCGACACCTGCGAATCGGGCTTCCAGTGCGCCGCCACCGGCGCGGCGCGGGGATCATCGGGCGCGCCTTCGGCCGAGCCGCCGGTGGAGATGCGGGCGCTGATCCACAGCGTCTCGAGCGCCGAAAGCCGCCGCGTCGGCAGCAGGCTCATGTCGTCGGTCAGCACCAGATCGAGGGGCAGGTCGGCCACGCGCCGGCGCACCGCAGCGACCGGCATGCCGCCTTGGGGGTTGTCCCGGACCACCACGAAAACCGTGGCGTCGGCCGGCAGTGTGGACGCGAGTTCCGGAGCGAGCCCGATCCGCACCGTCGGCCCGGCGGTGGCCGTCGGCGCGGCCGACGCGGGTCCGGCGGCATCCGGCGATTGCCCGATCTGGGTCAGCGTCTCACGCAGGCGTGCCGCGACCGGCGCATCGGGCGCAATCAGCGTCAACAGATGCCGCCAGTGCCGGCCCGCCGTCCCGGCATCGCCGGCCGCCATCGCCGCCACGCCCGCCAGCCACAGGCTTTGCGCGTGATCGGCGTCGATCGCCAGGGCTTCGGCCAGCAAGCCGTTCGCCTCGGCAGACCATTGCGGCGGCTCACTTTGCAGGGCCAGTGCCTGGGCACGCTGGGCGAGCAGATCGGGGTCCCGGGGCTCGAGCGCCAGCGCGCGGCCGAAGGCCTGTGCCGCATCGGCCTGTCGCCCCAGCCCCGCGTACGCCCGGCCGAGCAGAATCCAGCCCTCGCGCTCGTCGGGATGGCTTTCCAGCCGTTGCGCCAGCGTCTGCGCCAGCTTGGTCAGATCGGCCTGCACGGGCGGCGGATCGACCGCGCGCCAGTCGCCCACCCCGGCATAGACGCCCACTGCCAGCAGCGGGACCGCGAGCGCCAAGACGACGGCCGTACGGCGGCGCGGCGCGGATGCCGGGACGGGCGCGTGCACCTGGCCGGCCCAATCGGTGAGCAGGGCCGCCTCCAGTTCCGCGCGGCGCACGCGCGCCTGCTCCGCGTCGATCAACCCTTCGGCCAGTTCGGCGGCGAGCTCGGCCTGCTTGCGCCGGTGGATGGCCAGGAGCGCGTCCCGCTCCTCCTGCACCGGCGCGGCGCCGCGCCACAGCGGCCGGGCCACCAGCAAGGCGGCGACCACCGTCGCGAGCAGGCACGAGGCCGCGAATACAACCGTCGTCATGGTGCCTGGTCCTCATCACCGTCGAGCAAGGCGCGCACGCGCCGCTGCTCATCCGGGCTCAGCGGCGCAGCGGCGCTCATCCCGCGCTGGCGGCGGGCGAGCGCGAGCCAGATGCCCACACCCACCAGCAGCAGCGCGAAAGGCCCGAACCACAGCGCATAGGTGAGGGTCTTGACGGGGGGGCGATAGAGCACGAAATCGCCATAGCGGGCCACCAGGAAGCCCCGAATCCCGGCATCGCTTTCGCCACGCCGGACCAGTTCGGCCACCTCGCGGCGCAGATCGTCGGCGAGCGGCGCTTCGGATTCGGCCAGCGTCTCGTTCTGGCAGACCAGACAGCGCAGTTCGGTGAGCAGTTGCTCGTACCGGTGCTGCTGGGCCGGGTCCTCGAAGCGCTGCGGCGTAATCGCCGCGGCAGGGCCACCGATCACGGCGAGCGCGACCATCAGGATGGCGCCGGCGACCCGCGTCACGGCGCGGCCTCGCCACGGCGCATCCGGTCGATCAGGGGATCGAGCCGTTCGGCGATCACCTGGGGCGTCAGGGGACCGATGTGCTTGTAGCGGATGATGCCGGCGCGGTCGACCAGAAAGGTCTCGGGCACCCCGTAAACCCCCCAGTCGATCCCCACCCGGCCCTCGCGGTCCATGGCGATCCTGTGGAAGGGATTGCCGAACCGGGCCAGCCAGGCGCTGGCGGCGTCCGGCTCGTCCTTGTAGTTGAGCCCGACCAGCGGCAGCTCGCGGCGCCGGACCCAGGCGCTGAGCACGGGATGTTCCGTGACGCAGGCGGCGCACCAGGATGCCCATACATTGAGCACCGTCACCGGCGCGCCGGCGAGGTCGCGTTCGCTGACCGTGCCCGCATCCGCCCCCAGTGCCGGCAGCACGAAGGCGGGCGCAGGACGGCCCACCAGCGGCGAGGGCACCTCGCGCGGATCGAGCCCGAGGCCGACGTAGAGCAGGGCCACCAGCACCAGAAAGCCGATCAGGGGGGCGGCGAAGCGCATCATGCCGTCTGTACCGGGGTACTTGCGCCGATGCGCGCGCGTGCCGCGCCCAGCCGGTAACGCCGGTCGGTGACTGCCAACAGGCCGCCCAGCGCCATCAATGCGGTGCCGAGCCAGATCCACCGCACCATGGGCTTGTAGTGCACCCGCACCGACCAGGCGCCGTCCGGCAAGCGATCGCCCAGCGCGGCGAACAGATCGCGCGTCATGCCGGCATCGAAAGCGGTCTGGGTCATCATCTGCTGGCGGACCGTATACAGCCGCTTCTGCGGCCGCAGCCGCGCCAGTTCCCGTCCTTGCCGGGAGACCACGATCAGGGCCTCATCCGCCGTGTAGTTCGGGCCCGTAACGGGATAGACCGAGTCGAGCCGGAAGCTGTAGCCGGCCAGTTCCGTCGTCTCCCCCGGCGCCAGGCGCACCACGCGCTCGGCCTCCAGCGTGCTGACCACGCCCGCTCCGATCATGAAGAGCGCAATGCCGGCATGCGCCAGGTGCATGCCGTAGAACCCCCGCGGCAGTTGCCGCCACGCCTGCAGGGCGTAACCGCGCCGCCCGAGCCGCTGGGCGATGCCGTAGCCGGAGAGGCCCAGCGTCCAGCAGGCGAGCCACAGGCTGACCCCCAGCACATACCGCTGCCAGCCCAGCCCCAGCATCGCCAGGCAGGCCGCCGCGACGATGAGCGCCGGCAGACCGACGCGCCCGGCGAGTCGGGTCAGGTCCGCGGCTTTGCCCTGCCGCCACGCGACCAGTGGCCCGAGTCCCATCAGGACGACCAGGGGCAACATCAGCGGAACGAAGACGGTGTTGAAATACGGCGGTCCGACGGAGAGCTTGCCCAGCCCCAGGGCGTCGACGGCCAAGGGGTAGAGGGTGCCGAGCAGCACCGCGGCCGCCGCGACCATCAGGAGCACGTTGTTGGCCAGCAGGAGGCTTTCCCGGGACAGGGGGGCAAAGCGGATGGTGGCGCGGACCCGCGGCGCACGCCAGGCGTAGAGCACGAGCGATCCGCCCACCACCAAGGTCAGGAAACTGAGAATGAACAGCCCGCGGCCAGGATCGGTGGCGAAGGCGTGCACCGAGGTGAGCACGCCCGAACGCACCAGGAAGGTGCCCAGCAGGCTCAGCGAAAACGTCGTCAGCGCCAGCAGCACCGACCAGGCCTTGAAGCCGTCGCGTTTTTCCGTGACCGCGAGGGAATGGATCAGCGCCGTGCCGGTCAGCCAGGGCATGAAGGACGCGTTTTCGACCGGATCCCAGAACCACCAGCCGCCCCAGCCCAGCTCGTAATAGGCCCAGTGGCTGCCCAGCGCGATGCCGACGGTGAGGAACATCCAGGCCGCCGTGGTCCAGGGGCGCGACCAGCGCGCCCAGGTCGCGTCCAGCCGGCCGCCCAGGAGCGCCGCGACCGCCAATGCAAAGGCGACCGAGAAGCCGACATAGCCCATGTAGAGCATGGGCGGATGGATCACCATGCCGGGATCCTGCAGCAACGGGTTGAGATCCGCACCGTCGGCAGGCACCGGAAACACGCGCTCGAAGGGGTTGGAGGTTAACAGGGTGAAGGCCAGGAAGCCCACGCTGATGAGGCCCATCACGCCGATCACCCGCGCCGCATAAACGGTGGGCAGGCTGCGCGCGCCGGCCGCCACCGCGACGGTCCAGCCGGACAGGATGAGCGCCCAGAGCAGGATCGATCCCTCGTGGCCGCCCCAGACCCCGGTGATGCGGTAGATGAGCGGCAGCGTGCTGTTGGAGTTCTGCGCCACGTACAGAACCGAAAAATCGTGGACGACGAAGGCGTAGGTCAGCACGCCATAGGCCAGCGCCAGAAACAGCCCCTGACCCCAGGCAGCCGGCACCGCGACGGCCATCCAGTCGGTGCGGTTGCGCGCCGCGCCCCAGAGCGGCAGCACGCTCTGGGCGAGCGCCAGCACGAAGGCAACGACCAGCGCGAAGTGTCCCCATTCGACGATCATGGCTGCATCTTCCGCATCATTTCATGGTCGGGCATTGCGCCCTGGGCTTTCAGCGCGTCGGCGACCTCGGGCGGCATGTAGTTCTCGTCGTGCTTCGCCAGCACCTGATCGGCCACGAACAGACCCGTGCCGTCCAGGGTGCCGCGCGCGACGATGCCCTGACCTTCCTTGAACAGATCGGGCAGGACACCCGTGTACTGCACCGGCACCTCGGCCCGGGTATCGGTCAAGCGGAACCGCACCGTCACGCCATCGGGCTGGCGCTCGACGCTGCCGGGAATGACCAGCCCGCCGACCCGAAAGGGCTGGCCCGGCCGGACCTCGCCCGCCGCCACTTGAGCCGGGGTGAAGAAAAAGGTCAGGTTCTCGCGGAACGCGAGACTGACGAGCAAGGCCGCGAGGCCCACTCCGGCCACCAGCGTCAGGATCAGCAGCAAGCGGTTCTTACGGGCTGTTTTCATCGTGAATCCGGTGGGTCGGCGCAGCGGTTGCCGCAGAGGCCCGACGCCCGTCGGCCAGGATTGCGCGGCGCAGGCGCGCGTGGCGACGCAGGGGCGCCCAGGCGTTGTAGATGAAGATGATCACGGCGAGCGCATAGGAACCCCAGACGTAGGGGGCATAACCGCCCATCGCGAAAAACGCCGCCAGGGCGCTCATCGCGTGACCTCATCGATCACCCAGCGCCGATGCCGTTCCCGCTCGAGGATCTCCGAGCGCGCCCGCACCAGCACCGCCGCCGCGAAGTAGACCATGAAGCCCAGCGCCATGGTGAGCAACGGCCAGAGCATGTCCCAGGTCATGGATGGATTGTCGAACTTCGACACCGTCGCACCCTGATGCAGCGTGTTCCACCACTCCACCGAGTAATGGATGATGGGGATGTTCACCACCCCGACCAGGGCCAGCACGGCGCCGGCACGGGCCGCGCGGCGCCGGTCCTCGATGGCGGCCTGCAGGGCCATGAAGCCCAGATACAGGAAGAACAGCAGCAGCACGGAGGTCAGCCGTGCATCCCAGACCCACCAGGTGTTCCACATCCGCGCGCCCCAGAGCGAGCCCGTCGCCAACGCCAGCGCCGTGAAGGCGGCGCCCAGCGGCGCGCTCACCCGCGCCAGGATCTCCGCCAGCTTCACGTGCCAGATGAACGCAGAAGCGCTCGCGCCGGCCATGAACATGTAGACGAACATCGCCATCCAGGCGCTCGGCACATGCACGAACAGGATGCGATAGGCCTCGCCCTGCTGATAGTCCACGGGCGCAAGCACCAGGCCACCCACCGTTCCGGCCATCAGGAGACCGGCCGCCACCGCCCACAGCCAGGGGATCCAGCGCCCGGCCCGGCGATAGAAGGCGGGCAGCGAGGCCCAGCGACTGAAAAATGCGATCATCTCAAGACCCCAGGCTGGCGCGCAGGGCCGCCGCCGTCGCCAGGGGCACCAGGGTGACGGCAAGCGCGAGTTCCGCGCCGAGCATGTAGAAGTAAGGCAACACCGGCATCTCCAGCAGCGCGCTGCCGACCGCTCCCGCACCGAATACCAGCACTGGCGCGAACAGCGGCAACAACAGCACCGAGATCAACAATCCGCCGCGGGGCAAGCCCAGCGTCAAAGCCACCGCGACCGAGCCGAGCAGACTCAGGGTCGGCGTCCCCAGCAGCAGCCCGCCGAAGAGTACCGTCTGTGCCAGCGGAGGCAAGTTTAACAACACGCCCAGCAAGGGCGTGATGAGCAACAAGGGCACGCCGGTCACCAGCCAGTGCGCCAGTATCTTTGCCGACACCAGGACGCTGGCCGGGTGCGGACTGAGCAGCAGTTGCTCCAGACTGCCGTCCTCGAAATCGGCACGGAACAATCCCTCCAGGGACAGCAGGCAGGCCAGCAGGGCGCCCACCCAGACGATGCCCGGGCCGACGCTGCGCAGCAAGCCCGCGTCGGCGCCCAGGGCGAGCGGAAACAGACTCACCACGGCGGCGAAAAACACCACCGGATTGCCCAGTTCGCCCAGCCGCCGCGCGGAGAGCAGGAGGTCCCGCCGCAGCACCGCCCACCAGGCCGTCGCCAGCGACGTCCTCACGAGGAGACCGCCAACGTCAGCGTCTGCTGCCGGATGCCGGCCGGCAGCGTCAGGGTTTGGTGGGTGCTGATCACCGCAACGCCGCGCCCCAGCAGATGATCGCGCAACAGACCACCGAAGAGCACCTGCCCGGCGCGGTCCAGGGCATTGAGCGGCTCGTCCAGTATCCAGACGCCTGCCGCGCCCAGGATCAGGCGGGCGAGTGCGAGCCGCCGGCGCTGCCCCGAAGAAAGACGGGCGACCGGGCTGTCCCCGGCATGGGCGAGACCCACTGTCTCCATGGCCTGCTCAAGCGATGCACCGGCGCACGGCGTCCCCTGCAGCGCCGCGGCGACGCGCAGGTTTTCCCGGACGGTGAGGGCAAGGCCATGACCGTTGTGGTGACCCAGGTACCGACGGTCGGCAGCAAAGTCCGGACAACCGCCGATGGCTTTTCCGTTCCAGCGGACTTCGCCTTCCTCCGGCCGCGCCAGACCCGCGAGAATCCGCAACAGGCTGGTCTTGCCGACGCCGTTGGGGCCCTCCACTTTCAGCAGCGTTCCGCGGACCAACGCAAACGAGAGACCCTGAAACAAGGAACGATCACCGCGCACACAGGCAAGGTCGATCGCCGCCAGCGTGGCCGCTTCGTTCGTCGTCGTCATGCGGACGCGTCCGTGGCGGGGCGATCCGTCGCGATCGCCCTCAGCCCCGGGATCATTCCTTGATCCGGCTCCCCATGGCTTCGCCGACCTTGCGTGAGCCTTCCTGCATGGCCGCGTCCAGCGCCCTGGATCGCGCCTTGAAGTATTTCTTGCCCACATCGGACTCTGCGAACTCGAGGTAGGCGTTCACATCCTTGTCGGACACGTCCTTGTAGAGATAGGCAAACTTGACCATGTTGATCTGTTGCATGAAGCTCGTGGCCTGCGGACGCTGGGCTTCGATTTTCTCATTGATCTCCGCGTCGCTGAGCTTCTTTTCGCTCTTGGCGGTCTTGTTCATGGCCTTGACCATGGCGACTCGGGAGTTGAGCTGCATGTCGACGGTGGTCTGCGTGGTCAGGGTCGCCTTGTCGAGACTCTGGTAGAGCGCCTGGCGCGCCTCGGGGATGGGCTTCTCCTGCGCCTGCTTGGCGAATTCGACCAGATCCTTCGCCTTCTCCGGATCGGAGAGCTGGTTTTCCAGCTTGCTGAGCTTCTGGCCCGGATTGCCTTCGTACCAGCTCAGTACTTTCTGGAGCTCCGACTCGCTCAGTTGATCGGCGAGCTGTTTGCCGACGGAACCGAGGATGGTCTGCGTGCCGAAGGACTGCAGCATGACCTCGCCGATCTCGCGTTGCTCGGGGGTCGCCTTGCCGCTTTCTTCGGCTTTCTTAAGGCTTTCGTTGATGGAGCGGGTGGTCTGTCCCAGTTGCAGTTCGAGGCCCGAGGCGCGCATCACCTCGCCGGCCAGGCCGCGCTTGTCGGCGGCGTGCGCCGACCCGAGGCCGGACACGAGCATGAGCGCCACGGCGAAGGGCGCGAATCGGGACCGTAACACAGATACCTCACGCATCGATCTCAATCTCTTTAGGTGAATGACGACGGGGTAGACCCCGCTTCCGTGGCAAAGGTTCTCGTTGGAGCGCGTAGCATACGCGGGCCCGTGAACCCGGTCGATGGGTGTCACGTTGCCTGCACCCTTTCCAGGACGGCCGCATAGAAACCGTCGGTTCCGTGGCGATGCGGCGCCAGTTGCAGGTCATCGTCACGGAACAGGGCCGCGGGCAACGGCAGGTTTCGCCGCGCCAGCAGGGCCTGGGCCGGGCGGCGGACGAACGCGGGATGTGCCTCGAGAAAAGCCTCGACGACGCCGCGATTCTCCGCATCGATCAGGCTGCAGGTGGCATAGATGAGTCGCCCACCCGGCGCGACCAAGGGCGCGGCGGTCTCGAGGATCTGCCGCTGCAGAGCCGTGAGGGTCGCCAGATCGAGCGGACGGTTGCGCAGATCCGGGTTGCGTCGCAAGGTCCCGGAACCGGAGCAGGGCGCGTCCACCAGCACGCGGTCATGGCGCCCGGCCTGGGCCCGCACGAATGCGTGCGGGTCGGTGCGCAGGTCATGCGTGCGGACGTTGTGCACGCCCGCGCGACGCGCGCGCCGCATCAGTTCCTCCAGTTTGCGACCCACGACGTCGCAAGCGAGGATCTCGCCCTTGTTGCCGAGTTCCATCGCCAGCGCCAGCGTCTTGCCGCCCGCGCCGGCGCAGAAATCGACGACGCGCCCCCGCGGCGGCACGTCCACCAGACAGGCCAGCAACTGGCTGCCCTCGTCCTGGACCTCGAATGCGCCTTCCTTGAAACCGGGCGCGGTGAACAACGCGGCGCGATCCTCGCGCCGCAGCCCGTACGGCGAGTAGGGCGTCGGCTCGAGCACGATCCCGGCATTCACCAGGCGTTCGCGCAGACTGTCGCGATCGGTGCGCAGGGTGTTGACCCGCAGATCGAGCGGCGCGGAGGTGGCCAAGGCCCGTGCCAGTGCCTCGGCCTCCTCGCCCCAGTCCGCCACCAGTGCCTCCGCCAGCACCTCCGGCAGGCTGTGGCGGATCGCGAACGGGAGACTGCCGGGATCCACGGCGCGCAGCAGCGCCGCCAGATGCGCCGCCTGCTCGGCCGGCAGGAACCTCGCCAGCGCGCGCTGCGACCAGCCCTGCGTCAGCAGGTGGAGCCCGGCGAGATCGCTCGCATCGATCGGCGCATCGGCGTCGAGGCGCAGGCAGTGCGCAAAGAATCGCCGCCGGCGCAGGACGCCGAACACGGCTTCGGCGATGAACCGGCGATCGCGCCCGCCCAGAAACCGCCGCGAGCGGAAAAATCGGTCGAGGGCCCGGTCCGCCGGAAGGGCATCCTGCCCGACCCCCGTCAGTGCATCGATCAATTGGCGGAACTGCGCGGCGCGAACCGCGTCCGGATCGGGCGAGGCAGACATGGGATTCCAGATTGTCGGGACGGGGGCCGGGCTTGCGAATCAAACCGCGGGAGGGGCCAAACGATCGGCCAGAGCGCGCATTTTATCGTCCAGGCTCTGCACCTTGTCCACCCTCGTGCCGAGCTTGAGGGTGGTCATGAGCCGCGGGACGCCCGCCGCATGCAGGGCTTCGTGGCAGGCGCGGATTGCGCCGAAGACGGCGTCCCATTCGCCCTCGACCGCCGTGCCGAACGGGTGGGGCCGGGGGTTCAGGCCATGGCGCCGGAGGATTTCGACGCAGCGGGCGACTTCGGCGGATACCGACGCCGCGGTTCCCATCGGCACCACGCAGACATCCACGCTCACCCGCACAGGGACGCCTCTTCCTCCGCCACACCCCGGAGCGCGCCCCAGGGTCCGGAGTGCATCAGCGTCTCCCACTGCGCGGAACTCGCAACGGCGAACACACCGGCGTAGTCCAGTGCCGGTCCGGTCGGGTGCGGGACCATCCACATCCACCGCCGCGTCGCCAGCAGATGAAAATCGCCGTCCCCGCGCTTGCCCAGCAAGGCACGGCGCATGCGCAGGTAAAGCACCCAGGCGATGCGCCCGCCCCGGTCGGGTTGCGCGAGCCAATCCGGCGATACCGCCGCGATGCGGTGCGGGAACGCCCACCCCGGCACGCATCCCATCTGGTTGCGCAGATCGGCGTGGATCAGGGCGCTCGCCGCCGGCAACCCCAGCTGCGGATGCAGCGGCAGGGGCAGAAGATCCATGGTCCGCGGCATTTCGGCCCAGCCATCCGGGCGGGCCGGGACCATCGCGAGCGCGTCACGACCTTGCAGGCAGCGCCACAGGAGGGAGAAATCGTCCGCATCGAGGCCACCCTGACGCCGGCACATCCGGCGCCGCGCAAGACGCAGATGGCCCGTGACGAGCGGTCGTTGCACCAGCGCGACGCGCCGTTGGCCATCGGGGTCGGCATCACCGAGAATGACCGGCATGACCCCGGTTGCTGCGCGTTCGTTTTCCGGCTCACCTGCCTCGTCGCGGCAAATGACGATGAAGGGAGACGCGCGCCCGGGACACGCCATGAGCGTCGCCGCAGGCCCCACCAACCCCGCCGATTCGGCCCGCTCCCGGACCCGATCGACGAGCATCCACCATGCCGACGACCCTGTCTGCATTGGTCGACGCCTCCCGCCGTGACAGAATGAAGCCGTTTTCCCCTGAGCCTAAACCACTTCCTCCGGAACGCAAGCCCGCCGCCATGTCCGCGTCGGCTCCGCGCCTGACTCACCCGGTGCAGCCATGACCCCGCGCCTCGGAAAATCACGCCGGCCAGACGGCATGAGCCTGTTTTTTCTTGCACTTTCGCTCGTGGCCGGCGCGCTGCTCTACCGCCGCAGCGGACTGGATGCCATCGGCGCCGGACTGGAAAAAGGCGCGATGCTCCTGATCTCGGTCAGTCCGGTGGTCCTTCTGGCCCTGTTGCTCGCGGCGTATGCGCAGACGCTCATCCCCCATCAGTGGGTCGAGGCACGCCTCGGCCAGGGCAGCGGGCGCGGCGGCACGGCGCTGGCCTGTCTGGCCGGCGCGCTGATGCCGGGCGGCCCCTTCGCCGCATTTCCCGTCGTGCTCGTCCTGCGCCAGTCGGGCGCGGCGCTCGGCACCTGCGTCGCGTTCCTCACCGCCTGGTCGGTGCTCGGGTTGCATCGCATGATCATCTGGGAGATTCCGTGGCTGGGGTGGCGCTTCGCAACCCTGCGCTGGCTGATCTCCCTGCCGCTGCCCTGGCTGGCGGCCTGGACCATGCACCGTCTCGACGCGCGGCGTCGTCGGCCGGGCGCCGCCTGATGGGCTCGGCGCTGGTGGTGCTGACGATCGTGCTGGGCGCGTTGGCCGCGCTTGCGCACCGGCGCGACCCTGCCTTGCACGGCCGGGCCATCGGCATTGCCCGGGATCAGTTGCGGCTGATCGCGCTGCGCCTGCCACTCGCCCTGATGGCGGCCTCGTTGCTGGGGGAACTGCTGCCGCGCGGCCAGATGGCCGAGCTGCTGGGGCCGCAGAGCGGCTGGCAGGGGATCATGCTCGCGAGCGCCTTTGGCGCCCTGCTTCCCGGCGGGCCGATGGTGAGCTTTCCCTTCGTGATTCTTCTCCAGCAGGCCGGGATGGGATTCGCGCCGCTGGTGGCCCTGATGACCGCCTGGTCCGTCCTCGCCGTGCATCGCGTGCTGAGTTTCGAATTGCCGCTCATGGGGCCGCGCTTCGTGTCATTGCGCATACTCGCCTCACTGGCGTTGCCGTTGATCGCCGGGGCGCTGGCCACGCTGGTCGATCCGGCGGTCCTGCGGGGCTGACCGCCGTCGCGGTGGCGTGCACGGGCCGTCCGGCAGCGGTATGGCGGCCGCTGCGCCAGCCGTCCGTCGGAAGCCCCATGATCCAGATCAATGTCCTTCCCGGCCGCTGACGATAAGTTCACCTCCGGGCTGCGCAGGCAGTCACGACCGAACACACAAGGTAGGTGAACGATGAATCGAATCATGAAGCGTCCATGGGCGGCAGCCGCGGCGATGTCGATGCTTGGCCTCTGCGGCACGGCGAGCGCCTATGAGGCCGGCGACGTCCTGCTGCGTGCGGGTCCCACCTGGGTCCTGCCCAATGACGACAGCAGCGCCGTCAAGCCCATCCCCGGCAGCGGCGTCGAAGTCGACGATGGCATCAGCCTCGGCTTTTCGGTCACCTACCTCATCACGCCCCAGATCGGCGTGCAGTTGCTGGCTGCCCTGCCCTTCGAGCACGACATCAAGGGCAAGGGATCGCTGGGTGGCGTCGACATCGGCAGCGTGAAGCACTTGCCGCCCACCGTGACGCTGCAGTGGTATCCGGCGCTCGGCGTGGACTGGGTGCAACCCTACGTCGGCGCGGGCCTCAACTACACGACTTTCTTCGATGAAGACGCCGACGGCGAGCTCGAGGCCATCGTCGGCAAGACCAAGATCTCCTTGGACGATTCCTGGGGTTATGCCCTCGAGCTTGGCGCCGACTGGCGGGTGTCCGATCGCTGGTTCGTCAACACGAGCCTGTGGTACCTCGACATCGCGACCGATGCCACCCTGAAGACCGCCGGGGCCGGCACGCTGAAAACGGACGTCGACATCGATCCGTTGGTGCTCATGGTCGGGGTCGGCATGCGCTTTTGAGGCCGCGCCGCGGCGGTCGGTCTGCCGGGGACAGGGACGTCCCCGGACCGGCCGGCCACCGGATCGACGCCGCGCTTCGTGCGATTGCCAAGGGAACCGGATTGGGGTTGAATCACGTCCATCGTTGCGTGCCCACCCGGCCCGAGGAAACCCCGACGCATGAATGCCACCGCCCATGCCTTTGACGTCACCCTTCAGGATTTTCCGGACCGTGTCATCGACGCGTCCAGGACCCAGCCGGTTCTGGTCGACTTCTGGGCCACCTGGTGCGCTCCCTGCAAGACCCTGAAGCCGGTGCTCGAGCAGCTCGCGCAGGACTACGGCGGCGCCTTCCTGCTGGCCAAGGTCGACATCGACAAGGAACAGGCCCTGGCCAGTCACCACGGCGTGCGCAGCGTGCCCACGGTGCTGCTCTACAAGGATGGGCGCCCCGTGGACGGCTTCACCGGCGCCCAGCCGGAAGGCGCGATCCGCGCCCTGCTCGCGCATCACGGCATCGAGCCGCCACCGCTGTCCACGCTGGAGGAGGGCTTGCAGGCGCTGGACGTCGGCCGTCTGGATGCCGCCCAGCGGCTGCTGGAGGCTGCGCTGACCGAAGAGCCCGGCAATGCCCAGGCCATCGTCGCGCTGGCGCGCGTGGCCGCCGCCCGCGGCGACACCGCCGCGGCACGCCAGCAGCTCGAGCGCCTACCGGAAGACCAGCAAGGGGGCCCGGATGCCGCCTCGCTCCAGGCCTGGCTGGCCTTCAACGATCTCATTGCCGCCGGTCCGCCGCCGCAAGCCTTGCAGGACATGCTGGAAAAATGGCCTGAGGATCTGGAAGCCCGATACCGCCTGGCCATCTGGCGTCTGCTCGGCGGGGATGCCGAAGCGGCCATCGATGCGCTGCTGGCGATCATGCAGAAGGACCGGAAATTCCACGACGACGGCGCCCGCAAGACGCTGCTGCAGGTCTTCGACTACCTCGGCAACGATCACCCCCTGGTTCGCCGTGCGCGGGGCCGCATGGCAATGCTGCTGAACTGAACCATCGCCATACCCACCTGCTCAGGGATGCATCCCATGGACCAACCGACGCTGCCCCGCATCGGCGTATGCGGCGATCGCTTCGTCGATGCCCACGGCCGCGAGGTGATGCTGCGCGGCGTCAACCTGGGCGGCGATTGCAAGGTGCCCTTTCCGCACGGCGGCACCCATATCCCCGGCGATTTTTCCGACCACCGCGCGGTGTCCTTCATCGGGCGACCGTTTCCGCTGGCCGAGGCCGATACGCACTTCCGCCGGCTGCGCCTTTGGGGCTTCAACTGCCTGCGCCTGCTGACGACCTGGGAAGCCGTCGAGCACGCCGGGCCGGGCTGCCATGACGAGGCGTATCTCGATTATTACGCGCGCCTTTGCGAGATTGCCGGAACGTATGGGTTTTATGTGCTGGTCGACTTCCATCAGGACGTCTTCAGTCGGATGACCGGCGGTGATGGAGCGCCCGGTTGGGTGTTCGAAGCCGTCGGCCTGGACTTCACCCGCTTTGCCGCCGCCGATGCCGCGCATGTGCTGCAGGCCTGCTACGACTATCACGATCCGCGCCCGCGCCAGCCGGAACGCTATGCTCAGATGAGCTGGGCCAACAACTACAACATGCCGGCCAACGGCGTGATGTGGACCCTGTTTTTCGGTGGCGCCCGCTTCACGCCCGATTTCCACATCGACGGGCAGAACGTCCAGGACTACCTACAGCGCCATTTCTTCGGCGCGCAGCGGGCCTTGGCCGAGCGCGTCGCTCACCTGCCTCATGTGATGGGTTTCGACATCCTGAACGAACCCAACGGCGGCTGGATCGGCCGCTCCTTGAGCCACCCGCACATCCGGAAAACGGCGGAGGATCCCCGGCCCGTCCTGCCCGGCCCGGCCTGGACGCCGCTCGACAGCCTCGCCGCCCTGCAGGGGATGCGCCGCGAGCTCCCCGACATGGCCGTGTCACTGCGGCATCTGGGTGTCGTCCGGAAAGGCACCCGGATCGTCAATCCGCAGGGCGTACGGGCGTGGCTGCCGGGCCGGGAGGATCCCTTCGAGGCCGCCGGCGTTTACCGGCACGAAGGCGGCCAGATCATCCCTCTGCGTGAAGATTTTTTCCAGCAACAGGCTGGACAACGTGTCGATTTCGCCAACGATCACTTGGCACCGTTCTATGAGCGGGCCGCGACCAATCTGCGCGCCGTTCGCCCCGACTGGCTGGTCTTCGCCGAACCCGATCTCCTGGCCGATCCGCAGCACAGTTTTCCCCGTCAGTTGCCGCCGGATACGGTCAACGCGGGACATTGCTACGACGTGACGACCCTGTTGCTCAAGCGGGTGCTGGAGCCCATCGGGGTCAATATCATGCACGGTCGCGTGTTGTTCGGCGCCCGCCAGATCGAGGCCGATTACCGGCGCGAGCTGATGCAGGTGCAGCGCTGCTCGGAGCGCGTCAACGGGGGTTGCCCGACCCTCATCGGCGAGTTCGGTATTCCCTTCGATCTGCGTGACGGGCGCGCCTACCGTGCCTTCGTTGCCGGCGACCACGGGCCCCGTCCCTGGCGCGCGCATGTGCGCGCCCTGGAGCGCATGTACAACGCGCTCGACAGCCTGGGGCTCAGCGCCATGCAGTGGAACTACACGGCGAGCAATCGCAATCATCTGGCGATCGGAGACGGCTGGAACCAGGAGGACTTGAGCATCTTCAGCGAGGATCAGCGCACCGACGCCGCGGACCTCGACAGTGGCGGGCGGGCGCTCGACGGCTTCGTGCGCCCCTATGCCCGCTTCATCCAGGGGCGCCTGCAGCGCATGCAGTTCGACTCCCGCAAGCCGGGGTTCGAACTCTGCTTCGATGCCGATCCCGATGTGGCGGCGCCGACCGAAATCTTCATCCCCGCCCGCCGCTTTCCGAACGGTTACCGCCTCGATGCCCCGGATCTGGTCCGGGAGGAGAGCCGCTCCGCCGACACGATCTGCCTGCGGGCCATGACGAAAGGGCGCCGCACGGTCCGCATCACCGGCTGAGCGCCGCTGCCGGGTGGTGCCCTGCCACCGCGTGCTCGGCGCCGGCGGCGCGCTCACCGGGGTGGAGCGCAAGCGGGCACTGCTGGAGCTGGAGGGGCGCGCGAAGCTCACCGCCTCCGTCTTCCCCGTCGTGAGTCGGTGCTTCAGTCGACTCGGAGTGAGACGGGTCGGGTGCGGTCCGCCCCCATCACGACCGCTTCTGGCGCGCGAAGCGCAGCAGCACCGCGCCAGTGACGACGAGCCCCAGGCCGCGATAGGCCCACGGCATCTGATTGGCCATGAAGCCGACCGGCGCGAGGCCGGTGCCCTGCAGGATCCACCAGAGGCCCAGCAACAGGGCCAGTATGCCGATGGTCCGGATGACTGCTCGCATGGCGCGCTCCTTGGGCGCGTCTGCGCCGCCGAGGTGGGTGTCGACGATTCAAGCATAGCCGAGGGCGCAGCGCCGGAACGCGAGCGGCACCGGGCCGGCCGCGACGCTCCATGACGTGCGGCCACGGGTGATAGACTCGGGCCTCTATGACGCGAGCCCTTTCCTTTCCCACGGTGCTGGTGCTCTCGGGACACGATCCGAGCGGCGGCGCCGGCCAGCAGGCCGACATCGAGGCCATCGCGGCGCAGGGCGCGCACGCGGCCGTGGCGATCACCTGCCTGACCGTGCAGGACACGGCCGACGTCCGCCGCGTCGAGGCGGTGGCGCCGGCGCTGATCATCGATCAGGCCGAGGCGGTGCTGGCCGACCAAGCGGTGGCTGCGATCAAGCTGGGTCTGCTTGGCACGGGCGCGATCGTGACTGCGGTGGCGGCGCTGCTGGCTCGCTACCCGGCCATTCCGGTGGTGACCGATCCGGTGCTGGTGGCGACCGGCGGCGGGCGGCTCGCGGCCGACGACCTCATCCCGGCGCTGCGCGCGGCCTTGTTGCCGCGCACCACCGTGCTCACCCCCAATGCCCCCGAGGCGCGCGCCCTGGCCGGGGTGGACGATCTCGCGGCCTGCGCCGAGGCGCTGCGCGTGCTGGGTGCCCGCCATGTGCTGGTGACCGGCGGCGATGAACCCGGCGCGCAGGTGCAAAACCGCCTGCATGGCCCCGAGGGGCAGCGCGTGTTCACCTGGCCCCGCCTGCCGGGGCCGTTCCACGGGTCCGGCTGCACGCTGGCGGCGGCAATGGCGGCCCGTCTGGCGCTGGGCGAACCCGTGGCGCTCGCCGCCGAGCGGGCACAGGAATACGTGGCCCGCACGCTGGCGGCGGCCTTTCGGCCCGGCTGCGGCGCGGCGATTCCCCGCCGCTGGCTGCGGGACGCGGCCGACCATGGCTGAGGCCGCTAGCGGGCCCGGTTCAACCGCGATTGCGGTTCAACCGTTGGCCACGCGCTCGATCCGCTGGAGGTACCGGGCATCGAGTGCGGATATCGATTCACAGCCGATCAGTCGCATCACCCGTTCCATTTCGGTGCGGAGCAGGCCAAGTGCACGGCTGACCCCGGCTTGGCCCCCGGCCGCCAGACCGAACAGGTAGGGCCGTCCGATGAGGCAGGCCTTTGCGCCGAGCGCCACCGCCTTGATGACGTCCGAGCCGCGCCGGATGCCGCCGTCCATGAGCACGTCGATCTGATCGCCCACGGCATCGACCACCTGAGGCAGCAGGGACAGCGCGGTCGGCGCCATGTCGAGCTGGCGGCCGCCATGATTGGAGATGACGATGGCACTCGCGCCGATTTCCACGGCTTTGCGGGCGTCTTCGACGCACTGGATGCCTTTGATGATGAAGTGCCCGCCCCATTGCTCGCGAAAGGCGATGGCATCGTCCCAGTCGAGCGTTGGATCGAACTGTTCGTTGACGAACTCGGAGTTCTTCACCGCATCCCCATCATGGGGAAGATAGCGCGCGAGGGTGGCGAGGCGCATCGCGGGTTGGGTGGCGAGGCGATAGAGCCACAGGGGCGCCCGCAATGCGCTGAGGCCGGTCCTGATCTTGATTTCGAGTGGGCGCCCGAAGCCATTGCGCAGGTCGCGCTCACGATTGCCGAGACTGGCGAGGTCGGCTGTCAGGTAGAGGCCTTGGTAGCCTGCACTCTTGCAGCGCTCGATGAGGTCGTGGGCAATCGACCGGTCTTTCATGACGTAGAGCTGGAAGAACTTGGGTCCGGGCGTCAGCTCGGCGATCTCTTCCAGAGCAGTCGACGAGACCGTCGATAGCGAGTAGGGGATGCCGGCCGCATGCGCCGCGCGGGCGACGGCCACTTCCCCCAGATAGTGGAACATGCGCGACATGCCCGTCGGCGCGCAAATCAGAGGCATGCTGGACGCGACTCCGAGCGCTTGGGTCGATAGATCGATCTGTGCCACGTTGCGGAGCACCCGGGGCGAGAATTCATAGTCACGGAAGCCCTCCCGATTGCGTCGCATCGTGATTTCATCGTCAGCGCCGCCGTCGAGGTAATCGAAAATCGGCTTGGGGAGGGATCTTTTGGCCGTGATCCGAAGATCATCGATGCAATAGCAACGGGTAATATCAGGCCACATGGGCGCTCCGGCGTGTTTGAGGGACGAGGTCTTGGCATGCCACAAGCTAGCATGAGCAGTTCGCTGATCCATAGGGACGAGCTGCCGCATGCCGTCGCGGTTGACCATGGGTGGCGCGCGGGTGCTTCCGCTGGGATCGACGGCGATGAGCCGACCGCTCGACCGCTGAGTTCGGCCGGTTCGGGGGGCATTGAGTCGAGGGAAGGCGCAGCCTTATGACGGAGCGCGATTTCACGTGGCCGCTCCGCGGCCTCTATGCCATCACCGATGGCGCAGCCTCCGCGCGGGCCCTGGCCGAGCAGGTGGCGGCCTGGATCGCCGGCGGCGCGCAGGTGGTGCAATACCGCGACAAGACAAGCGATGCGGCGCGCCGGCTGACGGAGGCCCGAGCGCTGCGCACCGTGTGCCGGGAGGCGGGCGTGCCGCTGCTCATCAACGACGACGTCGCGCTCGCCGCGGCGGTGGGCGCCGATGGGGTGCATCTCGGCCGTGCGGATGCCGGGCCGGCGCAGGCGCGGGCGCAGCTCGGCGCGGGGGCGCTGATCGGGGTGAGCAGTTACGCCGATCTCGGGCGTGCGCGTGCCGCGGTTGCGCAGGGCGCCGATTACGTCGCCTTCGGGCGCTTTTTTGCCTCCACCACCAAGCCCGATGCACCGCCGGCGCCGCTCGCAGTGCTGCAGGCCGCCCGGGCGGCGCTCTCGGTGCCGATCGTCGCCATCGGCGGGATCACGCCCGATAATGCGCCCATGCTCATCGCGGCCGGCGCCGATCTGGTGGCCGTGATCGGCGGCCTGCGCGGCGCCGATCCCGCGGCGCAGGCGCGCGCCTATGCCGAGCAGTTCACCATCGCCGCATCTGTTTCCACAGGAGCCTGATCATGCCCAGTTCCGAAGCCTTGTTCGAAGACGCGCAGCGCTACATTCCGGGCGGCGTGGACTCGCCGGTGCGCGCCTTTCGCGGCGTGGGCGGAACGCCGGTGTTCATCGAGCGCGCGCAGGGCGCCTATGTGGTGGACGTGGCCGGGCGGCGCTACGTCGATTACGTCGGGTCCTGGGGCCCGATGATCGTCGGCCATGCGCATCCCGAGGTGGTCGGCGCGGTGCAGCAGGCGGCGGCGCGGGGCCTCAGCTTCGGCGCGCCGACGGCGCTGGAAACGCAGCTCGCGCGGCGGGTGTGCCAGCTCATGCCGTCGATCGAGAAGGTGCGCTTCGTCAACTCCGGCACCGAGGCCACCATGAGCGCCATCCGGCTGGCGCGCGGGGCCACGGGGCGCGACAAGATCTTGAAGTTCGAGGGCTGCTATCACGGCCACGCCGACAGCCTGCTGGTCAAGGCCGGTTCCGGCGCCTTGACGCTGGGCGTGCCGACCTCTCCTGGGGTTCCCGCGGCCTTGGCGGCGCAGACGCTGACCCTGCGCTACAACGACCTGTCCACCGTGCGCGACGCCTTTGCGCAATGGGGCCCGGAGATCGCGGCGGTGATCGTCGAGCCGGTGGCGGGCAACATGAACTGCGTGCCGCCGGCCGACGGATTCCTGGCGGGCTTGCGCGCGCTGTGCGACGCGCAGGGCAGCGTGCTGATCTTCGATGAGGTGATGACCGGCTTTCGGGTGGCGCTGGGCGGGGCGCAGGCGCGCTATGGCGTGCGGCCCGACCTCACCACGCTCGGCAAGGTCATCGGCGGCGGCATGCCGGTCGGCGCCTTCGGCGGTCGGGCCGATCTGATGGACCAACTCGCCCCGGACGGCCCGGTCTATCAGGCGGGCACGCTGTCCGGCAATCCCTTGGCCATGACGGCGGGATTGGCGACGTTGAACATTCTCGGCCAGCCCGGCTTTTTCGAGCGGCTGGAAAACATGACCCAGCGCCTCGTCGACGGGTTCGCCGAACGGGCCGCGGCGCATGGGATTGCGCTCGCCACCCACGCCGTGGGCGGCATGTTCGGGCTGTTTTTCACGGACCTCCCGGACGTGCGCCATTTCGAGGATGTCATGGCCTGCGACGTGGCGCGCTTCAGGCGCTTCTTCCACGGCATGCTGGGCCGCGGCGTCTATCTCGCGCCTTCGGCCTTCGAGGCGGGGTTCGTGTCGGCCATGCACGGCGAAGGCGAACTGGCGGCGACGCTGCTCGCGGCGGACGAGACCTTTCGCGAACTCGCCACCGCCTGAACCGGCGCGCCGCCTGACCCGCGCCGGCGGTCGCGGCGCCTGTCCCGCATCTGGAATCGTCCGGCTAACTTCGGTGCGGCGCCTCGTGCATCGGCAGTTCCTCGTCGCTCGCCAGCATGGGCCAGGGGTCCTGATGGGCGATGACGTCGCTGCCGGGGAAGCGCGCGCGCACTGCCGTTTCCACCCATTCCGCCGCCCGGTGCGCCTGCCAGAGCGGCAGATCGCGGCTCATCTCGAGGTGGATCTGCACGAACATCTGTTGGCCCGACTGACGGGTGCGCAGATCGTGCACCCCGCGCACTTCCTCCGGCTGGTGCGCCAGCGCCAGGATCGCCTCGCGCACGGCGCCGTCCACTTCCCGGTCCAGCAGGTGGTGAAAGGCGTCCCGGGCGATGTGCCAGGCGCTGTAGAGGATGTAGGCGGCGATCGCGATGCCGGCCCAGGCATCGAGCGACCCGTAGCCGGCCGAGGCGGCGAGCAGCGCGAGGATGATGCTGAGATTGACCGTCAGGTCGCTGATGTAGTGCAGCGAATCGGCGCGGATGGCGGTGGAGCCGGTACGACGGATGGTGTGGCGCTGCAGGGCGACCAGCGCCACGGTCACCGCGATGCTGAACGCCATCACCGCGATGCCGGTGGTGGTGTCGGTGATCGGCACGGGATGCACCAGCCGGTCGACGGCCTCCAGCACCAGGAACACCGACGAACCGGCGATGAACATCGCCTGACCCAGACCGGCCAGTGCCTCGGCCTTGCCGTGGCCGAAACGGTGCTCGTCGTCGGCCGGGACCAGCGCGTAGCGGATGGCCAGGAGGTTGATGATCGATGCGGCCGAATCCATCATCGAGTCGACCAGGGACGCCAGAAGGGCGACCGAGTCGGTCAGGACCCAGGCCGCAGCCTTGACCAGGATCAGCAGGACGGCGGTCGCCACCGACGCCGTACTCGCCAGACGCAGCAGGCGTGCGTTTTGCTCGGCGGATGTCGCAGTGCTCATCGGGGGCTCCGGAGGGGATGGTCCGCTGATTTTACCCGTTGGCGAGCGGCGCCCGTATGGCGTTGACGAGACAGCCGGCGACGCGCTCAGCGCGCCAGGCCGAGCGCGAACACCACGCCCAGCACCACGGCGACGCTCAACACGCCGGCCAGCACCGGGTGCGCCGTCGCCCAGCCACGCAGCCGCTGCAGCCGCAGCGTGTAGGAGAGCCCGCTGCCGGGCATGCCCACGGTGGCACGCGGGCCACCGGGCGCGCCGACGTTGAGCGTCGCGCCGCGGCGTCCCACCGACAACGACACCCCGCGTTTGCTGACATTGAGCGTCAGGCCGGGTGCGAGCCGGATGCGTTTCTGAAATCTCAGGCCCATGGTGAACGCTCGCGTGTCAATTCGGATTGGGTGGAACGGGATCGTCGGGGTCGCCGGCAAACTCGGGCGGCTGCTGTGCCGGGATGCGGTAGCGCTCGCCCAGCCAGGCGCCGAGGTCGATCAGTTTGCAGCGCTCGCTGCAAAACGGCCGGAAAGGGTTGCCGGCACCCGCAACGATCGTCCCGCAACGGGGACAGCGCAGCCCGCGGCCAGCGTCGGCCGAGGTCATGACAGGCCGCAGCAGGCGAGCCGGAAGGGCACATTGTCCCGGCACAGCACGACGCGCTGCGACAGGTCCGGCTGCTGCATGAAACGGATGGTGAGCCGGTGCCGCCCCGCGCTGACTTCGGGGAACAGCTGGCTGTCGGCCGCCAGGCTGATGCGCAGCAACTGGCACGATCGGTCGGCTTCCATGCTCTGCTCGAAGCAGCCCTGATGGGCGATCTGCTGGCTGCGCCTTGCGGTTTCCCGCACCAGCCGGTTGTGCAGGTCCACGCATTCGGCGAGCAGGTCGAACTGGCCCAGCCAGTTCTCGAGCTGGCTCTGCCGCAGTTCGTGCGGCTGCTGCAGCCAGCAGTGCAGGGCAGGCAGGTCGAAAGGCGCCGCACCCCCCGGGATGGCGGCGCGCTGGCGAAAGGTGCTCAGCAGGTCGTGGTGGCGCAGGGCCTGGCCCGGCTGGCCGGGAAAACCATGCAGCCGGTCCAGCAACTGCCGCAGGCGCGCGACGACATCCCCGAGTTGGGCCTGATCGATGCCCTCGCGTTGCCGCAGCCGCTCCAGGGCAAGACTGTGGCGTTCCAGTTCGGCGATGAGTTCGCCCTTGATGTCGCCGCGCCCCAGGGTGTCGAGGATCTCCAGGAGATGGGACAGTGTGGCCCGCGTGTCCCAGGCCGTGCGGCCGTGGAGCGTGTGGCGGGCCTGCGCGAGCACGAACTCGAGACGAAGAAACTTGCGCATGCGCTCGTTGAGGGGGTGTTCGAAATGCACGGTGCCTCGGGATCAGCAGGAGGGTCGGCGCCGGTGGCGGGCATCACGGCAGCGACAGGCGGCTCTCGCGGGCCTTGGGGTCGACCGCCATGGCGCGGTAGGCGGCGTGCAAGCGGTCGACCGCAGCGTCGAGCGCCTCGGGTAAACCTGCATTGTTCACGATATCGTGCGCCGCTGCCAAGCGCCGTGCCCGCGGGGCCTGGGCCGCGAGGATGGCGGCCGCCTGGGCAGCGTCGCTGCCGTCGCGTGCCATCAGTCGCTCGATCTGCACCGCTTCGGGGACGTCGACGACCAGCACCCGGTTCACGAGGTGATGCTGGCCGGTTTCCACCAGGAGCGGCACCATCAGGATCACATAGGGGCCTTCGGCGGCGCGCAGCGCCTGCTGCATGGCCAGACCGATGGCCGGGTGCATGATGCGGTCGAGGGCGCGACGCTGCTCGGGGTCGGCGAAGACGCGTTGGCGCAGCCGTTCGCGGTCGAGACGGCCGTCCGCGCCCAGGACGTCGGGCCCGAAGGTCTGGATCAGCCGCTCGAGCGCAGGCTGGCCCGGCTCGACCACCTGCCGCGCCAGCGCGTCGGCGTCGATGACGGGCACGCCATGGCGGGCGAAGCGCTCCGCGACCGTGGATTTGCCGCTGGCGATGCCGCCCGTGAGTCCGACGATGAACATGAACCGTCCCTGGTGCGAGTCCGTCCAGGGGGCAGCTTACGCCACGCCGGACACCTGCAGGTAGCCTCGGTTCAGATGATCCCCGGCCATCAGCATGATCCAGCCGCCGGCCGCGAGAAAGGGACCGAAGGGAATGGGTGTCTGGCGATCCCGGCCGCTGAGCCGCAGGGCCACGGTGCCGATCAGCGCGCCGACGATCGAGCCGATCAGGATGATGCCGGGCAGGTGGGCCCAGCCCAGCCAGGCGCCGAGCAGGGCCAGCAGCTTGAAGTCGCCGTAGCCCATGCCCTCCTTGCCGGTGAGCAGGCGAAACGCCTGATAGACGCTCCACAGCGCGAGATAGCCGGCCATGGCGCCGATCACCGCATCGCCCAGCGGCGCGAAGGTCCCCGGGAGGTTGAACGCCAAGCCGAGCCAGAGGCCCGGCAGCGTGAGGTTGTCCGGCAGGATCTGGTGGTCGAGATCGATGCCGGCGAGCGCGATCAGCAGCGCGGTGAGCGCCAGCGCGCCCAGTGCCTCGGTGCCGGCGCCGAAGCGCCAGGCGATCAGGGCAAAGGCGAGCGCGGTGAGGCTCTCCACCAGCGGATAGCGCAGGCTGATGGGCGCGCCGCAATGGCCGCAGCGGCCGCGCAGTGCGAGATAGCTCAGCACGGGGATGTTGTGCCACGGCCGCAGCAGCGTCCGGCACCGGGGGCAGCGCGACGGCGGGCGCACGATGCCAGGCGGCGCCGCGTCGGCCGGATCGGTGGCAAGACCCAGGGTCTCGCGTGCCTCCTCGCGCCAGCGGTAGGCCAGCCACGGCGGCAGGCGCAGGATCACGACGTTCAGGAAACTGCCGACCAGCAGCCCGAACACCAGAAATACACCGATCCGCAGGCCGTCGTGCACGTGCAGCAGGTTCAGCAGATCATCCATGAGCGGTCGGATCCTTGCGTCGCGTTCGGTCAGGGGCGATGGGGTTCAAATGGCGTTGCCCATCTGGAAGATCGGCAGATACATCGCGGTCACGAGGCCGCCGACCAGAATGCCCAGGATCGCCATGATCATGGGTTCCAGCAGGGTGCTCAGGTTGTCGACCATGTTGTCCACTTCGGCCTCGTAGAACTCGGCCACCTTCGCCGACATGTCGTCCAGCGAGCCGGACTCCTCGCCGATCCCGATCATCTGCACCGCCATGTTGGGAAACAGGTCGACGCGGTCCTGCATGCTCAGGTGCAGTTGCTGGCCCGTGGCCACCTGTTCGCGCATCTTCATCACGGCCTCCTGAAAGACGATGTTGCCGGTCGCGCCGGCCACCGACTCCATGGCCTCCACCAGCGGTACGCCGGCGGCGAACATGGTCGACAGGGTGCGCGTGAACCGGGCCAGCGCCGCCTTGTGCAGGATCTTGCCGATGATCGGGAGGCGCAGCAGCAGCCGGTCACGTCCGCGCCGGAATTCCGGCGAGGTGCGGTTGAAGAACCGGATGACGGCGACGATGCCGCCGATGCCGCCGAGTATGATCCACCACCAGCTCTGCACGAATTCCGACAGATCGATGACCATGCGTGTGAAGGCCGGCAGGTCCGCGCCGAAGCTGCTGAACAAGCCCTCGAACTGGGGCACCACGAAATAGAGCAGGATGCCCGTCACCACGAAGGCCACGATGGTGACCACGGTGGGGTAGGTGAGCGCCTTGCGCACCTTGGCCTTGATCGCCTCGGCCTTTTCCTTGTAGGTGGCGATCTTGTCCAGCAGGGTTTCGAGCGCGCCGGATTTTTCCCCGGCATTGACCAGATTGACGAACAGATCGTCGAAATGCGCCGGGTGTTCGGCCAGCGCCTCGGACAGGGACGAACCGCCTTCGATCGAGGCGCGGATGGTCATGATCAGCTCGCGCATCGACAGGTTTTCGTTGCCGCGCGCCACGATGTCCAGCGCCTGCACCAGGGGCACCCCGGCCCCGATCATGGTGGCGAGCTGGCGCGAGAAGATGGCGATGTCGACCGGCTTGATCTTCTGCTTGTTCTTGCGCGCCGCGCGCCCGCTCTGCTTCTTGATTGCGGTCGGGTTGATGCCCTGACGGCGCAGGAGTGCGCGGATCACGGCCTCGCTGGGGGCGTTCTGCACGCCCTTGACGGTCTGGCCGTTCTTGTTCTTGCCTTCCCAGACGAACAGGGTGTTCTTGACGGCTTGGTTGCTGGCCATGGGCGATCCGTTATTCGATGGTGACGCGGTTGATTTCTTCCAGGCTGGTGAGCCCCTGCTTGGCCTTGTTCAGCCCCGCCCGGCGCAGATCGATCACCCCTTCCTCGCTCGCCTGCCGGGCGATGTCGAGCGAATTGCCGCCGTCCATGATGATGCGGCCGATGGCGGGCGACACCGGGAGGACCTGGTAGATCCCGACCCGTCCCTTGTATCCATCGGTGCACTGCTCGCAACCTTTAGGGCCATAGATGACGAGGCGCTCGTCGAGTTCGTCGGGCATGAAGCCCATCTGCAGCAGCGCGTCGCGCGGCACGTCGACGCGCGTGCGGCAGTTGCGGCACAGGCGCCGGGCGAGACGCTGGGCGATGATGAGGTGCACCGATGAGGCGATGTTGAACGGCGCGACGCCCATGTTGACCAGGCGTTCGAGGCTCTGCGGGGCATCGTTGGTGTGCAGCGTCGAGAGCACCATGTGTCCGGTCTGGGCCGCCTTGATGGCGATCTCGGCGGTTTCGAGGTCGCGGATTTCACCCACCATGATCACGTCCGGATCCTGGCGCAGGAAGGCACGCAAGGAATTGGCAAAATCCAGGCCGATGCGCGGGTTCACATTGACCTGGTTGATGCCGGCCAGGTTGATTTCGACCGGATCCTCTGCCGTGGAGATGTTGCGGTCGGTGGTGTTGAGGATGTTCAGGCCGGTATACAGCGTCACGGTCTTGCCGCTGCCGGTCGGGCCGGTCACCAGGATCATGCCCTGCGGCTTGGCCAGCGTCTTGAGATAGAGGTCCTTCTGGTGCGGCTCGAAGCCCAGCGCGTCGACGCCGATCTGCGCGCTGGTCGCGTCGAGCAGGCGCAGCACGATCTTCTCGCCCCACAGGGTCGGGCAGGTGCTGACGCGAAAGTCGATGGCGCGCTGCTTGGACAGCTTGAGCTTGATGCGGCCGTCCTGCGGGATGCGCCGCTCGGCGATGTCCAGGCGCGCCATCACCTTCAGACGCGCGGCCAGACGGATCCCCAGGTTCACGGGCGGCCGGTTGATGTCGTGCAGGATGCCGTCCTGCCGGCGCCGGATGCGGTAGAACTGCTCGTAAGGCTCGAAATGGATGTCCGAGGCGCCCTTGTTGACGGCGTCGAGCAGGATCTTGTTGATGAAGCGCACCACCGGCGCGTCATCCACGTCGGGCTCGTTGCCGCGTCCGCCGGCGTCGGCATCGGCGCCGCCGACCTCCAGTTTTTCGAGGTCGGCATCGGCCAGCGCGCTGAGCCGCGTGTCGTAGGCATCCAGCATTTTCTCCAGGATCTCGAGCAGCTGGGTGTGCTCGGCGATGACGGCGACGATCTGCTTGCGGGTGGCGAAGCCGATGTCGTCGAGCGCCTGCTGGTTGGTGGGATCGCTGATGGCGACGTGCAGCCGCGGGCCGCGCTGGAAGATGGGCAGCACCTGATGGCGGCGCAGCAGCTTCTCGTCCACGGACCGCACCGGCATGGCGTGCGGATCCATCGCGGCCAGGTCGATGAGCGGCGCGCCGAACTCTTCGGCCACCAGTCGGGCCAGCTCCCGCGGACCGACCAGTTTTTGCTCGTAGAGATGCACCACCAGGGTCTGGCGATTGCCGGTGGCTTCCTCCTGCGCGCGCAGGGCGGCTTCGTCGCTCAGCAGGCCGGCCTGAACCAGCCGGCGGGCCAGTCCGGAGAGACGGGAGGGGGTCAGCGCGCTGATGGCCATGGAGCGGATTTCCTCGACAGGTCGGAGCAGCGCGGGGAGGTCCCGCACCGTCATTCCTAATATCGTGAAAAAGCCGCTCGGGCTTGAGCGTCAGGCGGAGTTGTGCGGCAACTGGGGTCGCAGGCGCGGCGCGGGCGGACGTGGCAGCAGGGGTTCGAGCTCCTGCAGCGCCCGGCGGTAGACCCGCCGCTTGAAAAACACGACCTCGTTGACCGGATGCCAGTAGGGCACCCAGCGCCAGTGGTCGAATTCGGGCTTGGGGCCCAGATCGAAGCGGACGCGATCCTCGGGCGCGGTCAGCCGCAGCAGGAACCACACCTGCTTCTGGCCGATGCAGCGGGGCCAGGCATTGCGCCGGATGAAGCGCTTGGGCAGGTAGTAGCGCAGCCAGCCACGCGTGCACCCCAGGATCTCCACGTCGGCCTCGCCGAGGCCGATTTCCTCGTAGAGTTCGCGGAACAGGGCTTCTTCGGCGCTTTCGCCCGGGTCGATGCCGCCTTGCGGGAACTGCCAGGCGTTCTGGCCGATGCGACGCGCCCACAGGAGCTCATGCCGGGCGTTGGCCAGCATGATTCCCACGTTGGGGCGAAAGCCGTCGACGTCGATCACAGCGGGACTCCGCAATTCAATGGGATGATTAGATAGCAGAAAATCCGCCGGGTTTGAAGCGTGCCTCGACCCGCCCGGCGCGAGTGGGTATGCTTCGGCGCACATCGGCAGGGGGATCGCAGCGCGTGGGCTTGGCTCTTTTCGATCTGGACAACACGCTGCTGGCCGGCGACAGCGATCACCTGTGGGGCGACTATCTGGTCGGGCTGGGCGTGGTCGACGGCGCGCGTTACCGCGCCGAGAATCAGCGCTTCTATGACGCCTATCGGGCGGGCACGCTCGAAATCTTCGAGTTCCTCGCCTTCGCGCTCCAGCCGCTGGCCGCGCATCCCCGGGAGCGGCTGGAAGCCTGGCGCGAGCGCTTCGTGGCCGAGTCGATCGACCCCATCGTGCTGCCGGCGGCGCGGGCGCTGGTCGACCGTCACCGTCGGCAGGGACACCGCACGGCGATCATCACCGCCACCAACCGCTTCGTCACCGAGCCCATCGCCCGGCTGTTCGGCGTCGACGCCCTGATCGCCACCGAGCCGGAGGAAGTGGACGGCGTGTACACGGGCCGGGTGGCCGGCGTGCCCTGCTATCGCGAAGGCAAGGTGACGCGATTGGCCGAGTGGCTGGCCGGCGAACCGCCGACCCCGACCTGGTTCTACAGCGATTCGCACAACGACCTGCCGCTTCTGGGAGCGGTAGATCATCCCGTCGCGGTCGATCCGGATCCCGTGCTGCATGAGCAGGCGCGCCGGCGCGGCTGGCCGGTCCTCACGCTGCGGCAGGGCGGGCTGCCGGCCGCATTGACGCAGGGGTCGTGACGCAGGCGCGTCCTGCGCATTGCCTGCGTCACGGGGCCGGCACCTGCCCGGACCTGCTCCCGCGCATCGCGCCTTTGCAGGCTTGATTCGCGGCCGGCCGTCCCCGGCCGGTCCGAGCGCCGCAAAGATTCACGCGCTCAGGACAAGCCGTTCATTGACGGCGTGGCGCAGCCGGCCGTTGGTGGCCAGGAGCGAGGTGGTCTCGAGGCCGATCGGGCCACCGTCGAGCTGGGTCACGTCGCCGCCCGCCTCGCGGAGGATGACGGTGAGCGCCGCGATGTCGAGGATGTTGAGATCCGATTCGATCACCACGTCGATCTTGCCCGCCGCCAGGAGGTGGTAGTGGTAGAAGTCCCCGTAACCGCGCGTGCGGTTCACCGCCTGCACCAGTTGGCCGAGCCCCGCCCAGCCGTGCGAGGCGGCGAGGGTCTTGATGTTGCCGAGCGACAGGGTGGCGGCCTCGAGCAGGCTGATGTCGCTGACCTGAACGCGTTCGCCATTGAGAAAGGCGCCGTGGCCGCGCTCGGCCCAGGCCATTTCGCCGAACAACGGCGCGTTGGAGACCCCGAGCACCAGTTCGCCGCGGTGCATGAGGGCGATCTGGGTGGAGAAGAACGGATAGCGGCGCACGAAGCTCTTGGTCCCGTCGATGGGGTCGATCAGCCACACCCACTCGGCATCGGCGTTTTCCATGCCGCCTTCCTCGCCGTAGAACCCATGATCCGGGAAGCGCTCGTGGATGATCAGCCGGATGGCTGCCTCGCTTTCGATGTCGGCGGCCGTCACGGGCGTCTGGTCGGCCTTGAGCTGGACCGCGAAATCGCCTTCGTAGTAGCGGCGGATGATGGCCTCGGCGGCGCGGGCGGCAGCGATGGCGGTTTCCAGCAACGGGCTCTTCATGGGGATTTCCTTTCGGGATGGGGCGTGAGCGCCTGCTGCCGGCGCCCGATGCGCTTATCATAGCCAGCCATGCCTCGCGCCGTCGTCACCCTGATCGTGCTCACCGGTGCCGCGCTGGCGGCCGGGGTGCTTGCGCTCATGACGGGCGCGCTCCCGCTCGCCCCGCAGCGTGTCGCGCTGGCGCTGGCAGGGCAGGGCGATGCGCTGGCCCGTCAGATCGTCTGGACAGTGCGACTGCCGCGTGCGCTCGCCGCCTTCGCGGTCGGGGGGCTGCTGGCGGTTGCGGGGGCGCTGATGCAGGTGATGCTGCGCAACCCGCTGGCCGATCCCTATGTGCTCGGGGTTTCCGGCGGCGCCGCCGTGGCCGCGCTGCTGGGCCTGATGGCCGGACTGGGGGCCGGCCAACTGGCCTGGCCGGCCTTCGCCGGCGCTCTGGGCTCGATCGCCCTGGTGTTCGGTCTCGCGCGGCGGGGTGGCGGTTGGAACCCGGCGCGGCTGCTGTTGAGCGGCGTCGGGCTGGCGGCCGGGTGGGGCGCCCTGATCAGCTTCCTGCTGGCGGTGGCCGATCCGGCGCGGTTGCCGGGCATGCTGTTCTGGCTCATGGGCGATCTCGGCGGTGTGACGCGGACGCCCTGGTGGGCGCTGGCGGCGTTGGCGCTGCTGGCCTGCCTCGCCTGGCCGCTGGGGCGCAGCCTGAACGTGATGGCGCGCGGCCCCCTCGAGGCCCAGGCCCTCGGCGTGCCGGTGGCCCGAGTGCAACCCGTGATCCACGTGCTGGCCGCGCTCGCCACGGCGCTGGCCGTGACCGTGGCCGGCAGCGTCGGCTTCGTCGGCTTGGTCGTGCCGCACCTCGTGCGCCTCACCATCGGCAACGACCAGCGCCTCTTGATCCCCGCCGCGGCGCTCGCCGGCGGCAGCCTGCTGGTGCTCTCCGACACCCTCGCGCGCACGCTGCTGGCGCCGCGCGCCCTGCCGGTCGGCGTGGTGACGGCGCTGCTCGGCGTGCCGGTATTCCTTTACCTGCTGAACCGGCGCGGCACGCGATGAGCCCGCTCGCCGCCCGGCAACTGGTGCTCGACGTGCCCGGCCGCGCCCCGGGCGCGCCGCTGGATTTCGCGCTGGCCGGTGGGCAGATGGTCGCGATCCTCGGCGCCAACGGCAGCGGCAAGACCACCTTGCTGCATACGCTGGCCGGCCTGCGCGCGCCGCGCAGCGGCACCGTCCAGCTCGCGGGGCGCGCGATCGGCGCCTGGTCGGCGCGGGCGCGGGCACGGCGCCTGGGGCTTCTGTTTCAGGACGACGTCGCGAGCTTTCCGGCCACGGTGGCGGAAAGCGTCGGCGCCGGGCGCTTCGCCCATCAGCCGCCGTGGCGCGGCTTGTCCGATGCCGACCGGCTGGCCATCACGGATGCGCTGGCCGCACTGCAACTCGGCGACCTCGGCCGGCGTTCGCTTGATGCGCTCTCGGGCGGGGAGCGGCGGCGGGTCGCGCTGGCGACCTTGCTGGCCCAGGACCCGCCGGTAATGCTGCTCGACGAGCCGGTCAATCACCTGGACTGGCACCACCAGATCCTGATCATGGATCACCTCGCGCGCCTGACGCGGGAGGCCGGCAAGACCGTGCTCCTCAGCCTGCACGACCCCAACCTCGCCGCGCGCTATTGCCCGCTGGCCCTCCTGCTCGGCCCCGATGGCGCCGCCTGCTGGGGGCCGTCGGCCGCGCTGCTCACCGCCGAGCGCTTGGGCTGGCTCTATCGCCATCCCTTTGCCTGTCTCGACGACGGCGGCGTCCGCGTGTTCGTGCCGCGGTAGGTACCCACCGATGGGCGCCCGGAGAGCCGCATCGGACCGCGACCTCCGCGCTCGGCGTGATGGTCAGTTCCGCCGATTCGTACGCAGGCCCTTCGCCGGAGCAATGTCCCATCCCACGCCGGCTGATCGGACGTGCCGTGGGAACAAAACATGAATTGAGTGAAATTAAGCGAATTATCCATCTATGATAATTCCCGGAATATTTGCATAATCCTGGCATGAACCCCATCACCAACCCCTATGCGCCGGGCGCCGGCGCGCCGCCGCCGGAGCTCGCCGGCCGCGATGCGCTGCGCGAGACCGTGCGCATCGCCACTGAGCGCGTGCGGCTGGGCCGGCATGCCAAGAGCGTGCTGATGGTGGGCCTGCGCGGGGTCGGCAAGACCGTGCTGCTCGACCGCCTGCGCGACGACGCCGAGGCGGCCGGGATGCACACGCTGCGCATCGAGGCGCCGGAAGGTCGCTCGTTGCCGGCGATCCTCGCGCCGCAGTTGCGCCAGGCGCTGCTGAAGCTGTCCCGCTCCGATCAGGCCAAAGCGTTTGCCCAGCGCGCCCTGCGCGCGCTCGCGGGGTTCGCCGGCGCCCTCAAGGTCAAGTACCAGGACATCGAAGTCGGCCTCGACTTCGAGCCCGAGCCGGGACTCGCCGACAACGGCGATCTGGAACACGACCTGCAAGACCTGCTGGAGGCCACCGGCATCGCCGCGCAGCAGGCCGGCACCGCGCTCATCCTGTTCGTGGACGAACTCCAGTACGTCGAGGAGGAGCAGCTCGCCTGTCTGATCACCGCGCTGCACCGCACCGCGCAGCGGCAACTGCCCATCATGCTGGTGGGCGCCGGGCTGCCGCAGCTCCCCGGCCGCATGGGCCGGGCCAAGTCCTACGCCGAGCGGTTGTTCGATTTTCCGTACCTCGCCCCGCTGCCGCCCGACGCTGCCCGCACCGCGCTCGCCAAGCCCGCCGCCGACCTGGGCGTCGCGTTCGAGCCCGCCGCGCTCGATCTGCTGGTGGAGCAGACCCAGGGCTACCCCTACTTTTTGCAGGAGTGGGGCAAGCACGTGTGGGACATCGCGTCGGATTCGCCGATAGGTCCGGCCGACGTAGAGAAGGCGTCGCGCGAAGTGATCGCGGCTCTCGACGAGAGTTTCTTCCGCGTCCGCTTCGATCGCCTGACGCCGAGCGAGAAGCGCTACCTGCGCGCCATGGCGGAACTCGGCCCCGGCCCGCACCGCTCCGGCGATGTCGCCGACGTACTGCACAAGAAAGTCACGTCGCTTGGGCCGATCCGCAACCAGCTCATCGCCAAGGGCATGATCTGGAGCCCGAGCCACGGCGACACCGCCTTTACCGTGCCGATGTTCGATGCGTTCATGAAGCGGATCATGCCGGGCGACGACTGGCGGCCCGAATGATGGTGGTGCGCTCGCGGGGCGTCCCACCAACGCCGCGCCGGTGGCGCGCACCGGGTCGAAATCGTGGGCTATCATCAGGAGCGGGACATGGCGGAATTGCTCGACGAAATCCATCCCGGCGAAATCCTGCTGGAGGAGCTCAAGAAGCCGATGGGCATCACCGCGCGCCAGCTCGCGGCCGACATCGACGTCTCCCCCAGCCGCATCAGCGAGCTGGTCAACGGCCGCCGCCCGATCACGGCCGACACCGCGCTGCGTCTGGGGCTCTATTTCCGCATGGACGCACGGTTCTGGATGAACCTGCAGACGGAATATGACCTGCGTGTGGCGACGCGCGAGTTGAAGGAGAAGATCGCGCCGCGGATTCGGGTGTACGAGCGAGGTGCAGCGTGAGCTGCTTCGCTGTCACTGGGTCAGCATCCCGCTCTTGCTGAGAACCTTACCATCAACCACAACCTTCCGCACGCCCCCTTGCAAGAACCTCGAGAAGAATTGCGCACTGTTTCTCGGTGGGAACTTTGGCAGGCATCTGCAACGCTATCTTGAGTACGCCGTCTTCCTTCGGGGTGAGCAAGTCTTTTTCAAGCAGGCACCGATGAAGGCGCGCCCATTCCACAGCGGGAACAGCCAGCACTTTTCGTTGCGTCTCGATGCCGTTGTCGATCCTCTGCGTCTGCTTCGCTGTCTTCACAATCGCCGCTTGATCATCCTGAGGAACAAGTCGATCGTAGAACTCGGCCGAAAGGCGATTGGCAGTGGCCTCCGCACGAGCCTGTATCCTCGTCCAGCACGCTTCCTTCTTGCACCACTCGGAAATGTTGGAAATGCCTTGTGGCGGTCTGATGATGTCGTCGTTCACGACCTCCGCCACGACAGCGATGGCACTTTCGAGTATTGGGTCGACCGTCTGCGCATTCCAGATGCCCAGAAAGTCGATGCTCTCATTCCTGCGCTTCGTGATGTCGCCGAGTACCGCCAGCGTGTAAGCCACGATGTTTGCGCGATACCCGCCGTTGTACCAGGGCTGTGCAGAAACGATGCGCTCCGTGGCGCGGAAGATCAGGCCACGTGCAACGGCCCTCTTGAAATGGAACTCGTTGAACGCATCGGATGATTTGTTCCACTCACTACCGATTCTGGTGGCGTATTGCACAAAGTTCTTTTGTGACCCAAGATTCACCCACTTGGGGTGGTCATCCCAGACATTCTCGAACTTCGCAAGATCCATCTTCGTGAACATCTGTGGCTTTGGATGCTCGGCCTTGAAGCGACGCTGCTCTGCAGGTGTGAGCTTCGACTGTGCATCGGCATACTGGCCGCGTGCGCGCTCATAGAACCAGCGCGTCTCGCGCGGGGCGCCCTTCTGCGCCGGTGCCCAGATCCGCCGGGAAAACCCTTCCATCCGCACATGGAACGGGTGGTTCGAGAAGAAGTCGGCGGCATTCACCCGATTCTGGGTGTTCGCATACTCCGATATCCTTGGAACGACCGTTTCGCTCTGCAGGCTGTCGATGACGGACAGCTTCAACTGGACGAATATCCGGGAAAGATCGGCCTTGTCCCGCTTCCGTGTATGGAACAGCGATGCAGTGGTCTGGCCACCATTGACGATCTGGAGGTCGACAACCCTCGTGATCGCCAGACCGGAATCCGTCATCCCTGTCTCGACACTCTGTGCAGTGGCCGTGATCCCGTTGTTGTAGGCAAAGAACATCCCAGGTTCGGTCAGGATCGTTGCCCTGATTCCCTGGTTCACATTGCCGCGAGCCTGCAGGAATGTTCGGACGTTTTGCTCAAGCAATCGCGCTCCGAATCTTTCGTACAGGGTCGCCAGCACCTCGGCAGGCATGACCATGAGATAGGATTGGTAGGCATCGGTCCCCAGGTGTGCGGGAAGGCAGGCGATGCCCTTTCCGAACATCTGCTCGAAGTCGAGGTCGAGTGGCTCCTTGTGGCTGCGGGAGCTTCGCTGACGATGAAGTCGTGAGATGTCCCAGATGTGGTGAGCAGCCGGAACACCTGCCACTTCCGTATCGGGAAGGGCCTGGATTTTCTCGCTGAGCGTGCGCTCGGAGAAGAGAACCAGGTTGACCTGCCGAATGGCGTCCTTGCGATCCGCAATCTGTCTGGCGAGGCCGTACTCCGGCGATGTGACCTCCAGTTCGCCGGTCAGGCCCTTGTTGGCACTGGCCTCGAAGAAGTTGGCAACACGCTTGAACGCGGCATCCACGTCCGTCTTGGTCAGGGATGCCAGTTCGTTGCGGGAGTCGAAGTCCGCGATGAAGAGGTCCAGGACGCCTTCGTCATTGAACCAGTAGCCGTCCACGCGCATGCCGCGCTGCGCCCGGAAATGGCAGAGTTCGAAACCCTCCGTGAAGCCTGTCTCGACAAGGTCGTTCGCGATGGCCTCCATGAATTCGGAGAGCTGGAAGCTGCCATTGGCTTCGGCGCCCGCCAACAGTTCCTGTCGGAAGTCGTGGAAGAATTCCTCGCCGGTCTGCTCCATCAGTCCTCCCCGAAGATGGCTGCTTCGTCACACTCGTACGGAGCAATCGTTTCCAGCCTGATGTCGTAGGCCACGTTGGCAATCCCTGTCGGCAGCTGCGACCGCATCAGACGTGGAAAACCGTCACCGACACGATAGCTGCGCACGTCGCTGACGACAAAGCGAGGCTCATCGTAGTCAGGCAGCGGCGCATAGCCGTGCGCAACCAGCTTCCGGTCAAAGGTCTCGACGGCGTCCGCCTCGCCGAGCCGTGCCTGGAATGCAGAGACGAGCTCGTTGAGCGAGCGGGCTCCTGCCGCGTCGGCCAGACTGCTCAGTCGGTACACGCGCAGGAACTGTGCATCGTTCAGGGATTCGAGCTGGTCTTCCGATGAAATGCGGACGCTGCTCCGCTCCGCACCCGAGAGCGATTTGACCTCGACGGCTGTGTTGCCGAAGATGAAATCCTGATGTGATCGTTCCGGACCGAGCCAGGCTTCGACGGCGGCACCGCTCGACATCTGTCGATCGATCAGTTCCATCAGAAAGACGATTTCGGCGAAGAGGCCGCGGACTTCCTCGGCCGGCAAATACTGGGGTTTGTAACTTTTCGATGACGCGGCTACTCGACCAGCGGCAGTCCAAGCCCGGACAGATACCGGAAGGTTGCGTCGTAGAACCCCGGTTGCCGGGTCGGATCGCTCGGTGATCCCGCGGGAACGAAGATCACCATCCCTTGGCGGGCTCGCGTGAGCAGCACCCGGTAGGCATTGACCAAGTAGCGCTGGCGATCGGCGCTCTTGACCCGCTCTCACCGCGTTCCGCGGAACTGATGATGGCTCCACCCCGTGGGGCTGAAGCGGAGGTCGGCATCCCAGGTCATGCAGGTCCAGTCGAGCTCCAACCCCTGAATCTGGAACTCCGTTGCCGCATCCTCGAGGTAGTAGGAAGATCGAGTATCGTCGGCGTCGTTTAGGAACCACTGCACTGGATCGACTTCGACACGGATGTCAATCGCATGCGGCTTCAACCGCGCCGCCTGTGAGGAGGCAACAAGCCCGTAGCGCTCTGACCCCCGTGCGTGCTCGCGGATCCACCGCTTGGCGGCGGCGAGGTTCCGAGTCACGGCCATCGGGTACTGCTGGAGGATTTCCGCGAGCAGTTCCTGAGCCCCATCGACCTCGCAGTCCAAGGCGAGCTTGACGAACTCGGACACCCGCTCGGAGCGAAAGGACCGCATCGAGACGGAGAGGTGCAGTGCCGGCTCCTGACTCACGATCGATTCTCTCGGGAGTGCGTCGATCGCCTCGACTGCGGCGTATTCGCTGTCCGTCAGGCGCGGTGAGATGTACACATGCCAGTGGGGAAAGTGTTCGCGGACGGCTTCGAGCCACGCACCGATCCCCGCTTCACCGGTATGAATTTCTTGTCCACCTCCGACCAGACAGACGATCACGGCCCAATCGGAATGACGATCCATGTAGGCGATGAGGAACTGCGGTTCCGACTGATCGAAGCCAGGAAGCCCTTTCCTTCGACGCATGAAGTCGGAAGTCTTGGCGCGATTCCAGGCGCGTTGGGCCTCATCGAAAATGACCACGTGGTCAGCCGGGGGACTGTCGCTGTCCCGGATTCCGTCGTCCCGGAAGTGGTGAATATTCTGAATGAACGGCTTCACCCTCTGAGCTACCTCGCCTTTGCGGACACGTTCGCCGAGTGCCTTGCGCCGCCCGTAGTCATCGCGGATCAATGCCTCCCGAAGCACAGCGACCAGAGGCCCGTTCCCCGACAGGAAGACGGCGTGGGTCGGGGAGTCCTCGTCCCGACGCTGAGTGGCGACGTTGAGTCCCACCAGCGTCTTGCCGGCACCGGGAACGCCGGTCACGAAGACGATCGACTTCTTGCCGCTGTTCCTGGATTCTTCAATCACCGCCTCGACCCGCTTGGAAGTGATGGCCAGATTGATCGCGCCCGCATCATTCCGAGAGATCGACTCGACGGCATGCTGGGCGTACAGCGCACGGGCGGCCTGGATGATGGTCGGTGTCGGGTGGTAGGGTGCGCGTCCCCAGGCCTCGCCATCAATCTGATTGCCGTCGTACCGCGCAATTCCGGATCTCAGCGCGATGCTCAGCTCCGCCGCGTTGCAACAAAGCGGCGGGTGTACGCCGTCGGCGTAGGGCACCTGCCAGGTGGGCATAGTCGCGGGTGCATGGGTTGCGACCAAAATGGGAAGAATCGGCGCGTGATGGCTGGCGCGGTGGAAGTTCTTGAGATCAAGCGCGTAGTCCCACGCCTGATTGATATGGTCCCGGAGGAACTTTCCCTCGCCGGCCTTGACCTCGATCGGGAAGACCACGCCGGAGGTAACGACGACGGCATCGATCCGACTGCCGAGACGTGGGATGTCGAACTCCATGTAGACGTGCCCGTCGAGCCCGGCGATGGCATCTCGGAGAATCGGAATCGATTCCTCCCATGCCCCGCGCTGGTCGAGCTCGATATTGAACTGACTTGCCGCGGTGAGGCGTCCGAGCAGCGCCTTGGGGTCGGCGGTACGGAAGGCCTCGATGGGCATGTGGAGGTATGCGGAAGCGTGTGGAAACTGCATCGGGCGGAGTATGGCTGCTCCGATGCCGCCGCACCAGAACCTACCGAGGAGGCACGTGGTGCTGTCCAAGTCAGCAGTCTGAGTGGTACGCGGTGGGGTGGCGGGTGGGCGAGCCCGGTAGGCCGGGGTTATGCGCAGTGGACGGATGTTGCGCGACGCAGTGAGACCATTTTTGGCGCACGCGGCGACAGGGGGCCGGCGCTGCGGCTGGCCGCTCGTGATGTTGGCATGACCCGGACGATGCTTGCGGCTGTCGGCGGAGCATGCGCAGCACTCTGTTGGCTTGCGTCCGCATTGTTCCGATCATGACGGACTCGCTTTCTGTCCCCCAGCCATTGACGTAAGAGAAGGCGTCCTGAACAGCCGTGCGCCATGCCTCCACCGAGTCACCGCGTGACAGCTTGCTGCGGAGTCGGGGAAGATCGTCGATGGCCTGCCTGACCGTGACAGGCCTTTCTGCCGAGGCAAGCAACTGGTGTTGGGGCATGTCCAGCCCCTTTCTCACTCCGAGCAGGATCACGCGATGCCTGCTTTGCGGTATCCCATGGCGCTCCGAATGGATGAGGTAGTCGGTGGGTTCCAGCAAACTGCCGTCTCCCTTCCTGGTGAATGATCGGATCTCATATTCGAGCGCCTCGGCCGGCATCGAGAGATCCGCAATGATCTTCTCGAACATTGGGTCGCCGGAGTGCTTCGACGAAAGCAGACCCTTGACATTCTCCATCACGAAGATGGTGGGCTTGTGCACCTGGATGATTCTCAGATATTCCCTGTAAAGGAAGTGCTTTTCATCCTTGTGAAAGTCCTTGTCGTTGGTGCGTCTGGAGCGCCCTGCCAGGGAATACGCCTGACAGGGCGGGCCGCCGATCAGCACCCAGGTTTCCTGCCCCTTCAGCGCAGCGCGAATTTCCCTGTCGATACCGGCTTCATCGGACTTGCCAAGCTCCAGGCACCTCGCCTCGGTGGCAGCATGCTCGAAGGCATTGGCCACGGCAGGTATCCCGCGGAAGGTGGCCTCATCGATCTCGCCCCGTATGTAGCTGTAGTAGTACTTTACGTTCTTGGTGCCACGCAGCCGCCTGAACACTGCCCTGAGCGTCAGCGTGCGATGCGCGACAGCATCTTTCTCAATGGAAAGAGCGATCTCGAAGAATGGTTGCCGCTCGCGACTCTGTAGGTAGGCAAAGCCTTCCCCGAGCCCCCCTGGGCCAGCAAAAAGATCGATTATGGGAACTGGCACGCCGGCAATCCTCCCCCTGGTTCTTTCCCGGATGTGATTCGGTCGCCGATGTGGCGCACGCTCACTCTGCTTCCAACCTCTTCTTGTCGACGTAGTCGGCGATCCAGCGATCCTGTTCCGAGCGACGTTACTATCAGCCCTGCCAATACGTCGGCCAGAACTTCGCCGGGTTGAATGGGGGGCGCACGGCGGTTCTCTTGGCTAGTGGTAGTCCACGATTTCAACAGCTGATGGGCCGGGCGTACCGGCAGGCCATTCGAGGCAGATTCGCCGCTGCATGTTGATGCGAATGCCGAACTGGCCTTGCTGGTCGCCGTGCAGGGCTTCCAGACGAACGACAGAGTCACCACGGCCGAGGTCGACAGCGGACGGCGCCCCGGCATCAGGGCGCTGCCGGGCCGTATTGCCGGATGACGTCCCCGAACTCGGACCAGGCGGGCTTGGGCGTGCGGTCTTCCTCCAGCAGGCCGCTGTAGCGCTGGCGGTCGTGGGGCTCGTTCGGATTGTCGAGATACTCGTACCAGAAAAAGCCCATGGCGCCGGACTGCAGGACGTATTCGGCCATGTTGCGCAGAAAGACACGCTGGGTTTCGAGCGTATGGCCCTCGCCGCCGTCCGACTTGAAGCCGGTTTCGAGGAAGATGACCGGCTTGCCGCCGCTGGCGTTCCGTGAATTCTGCACCGCGCGGCACACGTCGTCGGCAAAGCCCTCCGTCACCGGCTGGACCACGGCCGGATACATGTGCAGGCCGACGATGTCGTAGTCCGCGATCAACGCCATTTCCTTGATGAAGAGCTGGTAGCCCGGGACCGTGACGACGGACAGCACCGTGGTGGCGCCCGGATCGGCCTGCTTCACGGCCTCGTTCAGGGTGTGGATGATGCGCGCCTCGGCGACCGGCGACCAGCCGTGGGCCCGCTGACGCGAGAGGACGTGTTGGTAATCCAGGTTCAGTTCGTTTTCCAGCGACCAGTGGTGGACGGTCGCTTTGTAACGGTCGACGACGGCGCGGGCATAGCGGTCCAGGGCGTCCAGATATTCCCCGGTCGAGAGCTTTGCGGTCCATTCCGGCGCGACGGCACGTTCGCGGTTATAGCCGTTGCCGATCTGGGCGATGATCTGGATGCCGTTGCGCGCGGCTTCCTCGGTGACCATGTCGAAGTAGCTGAAATCAAAAGGCGCTCCCGGCTCCGGCTCGATGCGTTTCCAGGCGTAATCCACCCGGATCCAGCGCACCCCGTTGGCCGCCATGACCGCAAAATCGTCGGGGTAGAGCTCATAGTCCGGCAGCGGAATGTGGTAGGCGGTCATCCCCCACATGAAGCCTTGCGGGGCTTGGGCCGGCGGCGTCTGCGGACATTCGGCGCGGTTCCGGTCCAGAGGGCCGGCAACGGCCGCGCCCAAACTCAGCGTCCATATCAGGATCACGACGGCAGGGATGCGGTTCATGCGATCTCCAATCAGGCAGGTGGAAGAAGCCGGCGCACCAGCGCGGTCATGACCATGCCCGACAGCGCCAACACGAGGATCTCGGGTGCATGCCACCACCCGGGCTGCGCATCGAGCATGCGCTGGATCGCCCGCGGCCCGAGCACGCTCCACAGGATGATGTGGGGCAGTCCGCCGACCACCGACGCCAGCACGTAGCCCTCGCGCGAGACGTCCAGCGTCGCCAGCGCCCAGTTGAGCGGCGGCACGGCAAACATCATCAGCCGCAAATAGAGCACGGTTCGAAACCCGTTGCCGTTGATGCGTTCGGCGGCCTGTTTCGGCAGCAGGCTGAAACAGCGCGCGACGAACGCCTGACCCAGACGCTGGCCGATGAAGTAGAGGCCATAGCAGGCGATGGTCCAGTAGACAACGGTCAAGACGATGGTGATCACGGGGCCATAGATGAGGGAAACGGCAATCAGGACCAGCACGGTGGGCACGTTGAGCAGGACGCCGGCGACGCCGAAGACGACGATTGCCACCGGACCGAGGACGCCCCATTCCCGGCTCTGGGCGCGCAGAAAATCGACCAGTTCACGCAAGCCGTCGCGGCTGAAGCCGAACTCGAAGGGAAGGGAGCGCGACAACAGAGCCAGGCCGGCAATGACGGCCATCAGCGTGAGGAAGCGGATCGGTCCGGACCAGCGGGGGTTCATCCCGGTCCCGGCTTCCACCGCGGACTCAGTCGGCGATGGCTTGCGCATCAAGGCGCCCTTCCGCGCTCGCGTGCGGCGGGTTCGACATGGCGCGGCCCGCGGGATGCGCGGCCAGCAGCGCGCCCACGACCTGCTCGATCTCTGCCGAAAGCAGGTATTCCCCCTTGCTTTGCATGCGCGAGCCCTGCTGCGAGTCGTGTCTGAGGAGACCGGCGATGGCCGCGTCCGAGAGCGCCGGGACGGTCTCGCCCAGGGCGCCCATCAGTTCACGAAGGACGTCGGCCGGGCGACTCATCAGGTCTTCATAGCGGATCCGGGCGCTGAAAAAGCCCGGCTGTTGCTGTTGCAGCCGCAGGCTGTCCTGCATGTGGGACAGCCATTGCAGCGTGAAGTATTGCGCGGCCCCGCGACGTCCGTCGTCGCGGAACGCGGGGTCCTCGAACAGCGGGACGGTGGCCGCCAGCGCCGCGCGCGTCGGGGGAAAGGCGCCCAAGGCGGACAGCAGCAGGCGATCCAGGCGCCAACGCCGCCAGAGGCGGTATTGCCGCGCCGAAAAATAGGCGTTCAGGAACGAATTGACCGTGGGCAGGGGATCGCGATAGAGAAAGACGTTGTGCCAGCGGCCGGAAAGGGGCTCGAACAGCGGGGCGGCGGGAAGGCACCAGCTGCGCAGCTTGATGAGCGGGCGCCCTGCGGCGGGATCGCGGCAGCGCAGGGCATGGCCGAGCAAGCGGGTACAGCCGTCCATCAGCCGGCGCAATTCGCGATCGCGCTGCCCGCCGGCGAGACGCGACAGGATGGTGGCCTGGCTGTAGAAATCGGGTTCCGACACCGATTGCAGCGTACCCGTGGTTGCCAGCAACTGGCTGAGCAGGGTGGAGCCGCAACGGCCCGTGCTGTGCAGGAAGACCGGAGCGGGCGCCGTGGCCGTCGGCATGAGGAGATCGGCCAGCCGAGGCACGTCGCTGTAGGCGAGGGCATGGAGCCGCACGGCATGGTCACGTTGGGCTTCGTAAAAAAAGGGATCTGCGTCGAGCAGATCGACGCCTTGCTCGACTTCCACCAACAGCAAACGGCGCCGCCGGTCGTCCAGACAATAGGGCGTGATGTGCGCGCCGCGTTCCTGCATCAGCGCCGCGAGATCCGTGGATCCGATCGGGCGCTTGAAGAAATGGCTGGCACTCGCGGGTTCTGCCGGGATCACGCGGGGGCGCCGGCCAGTGACGACATAGGAATCGGCCTGCACCCGGGGCGCCTTCCGCCCTGAGGGCGCCGAACCTGAGTCGCTGGCCGCAACGTTGGCGCTGTATTCGAACGGCGGCTTGGCCAACTTGGGGTTGAAGAACTGTGCGAAGGTGCCGTAGGCCATCTTTCCCAGGAGCTTCAGCCGGCCTTCGCGGTGAAACCGGCGCATGTCCAGCACGATGCGGCCCTGCCCGAGCATCCGGAACCGGCCGCCGCGGCTCACGCGGCGCAGGTAGTCCACGTCCTCGCCAAAGTACAGCGTCTCGTTGTAGCCGCCCGCTTGCTCATGTGCCAAGCGGGGAACGAGATAGGCCGATGAACCCGGCGCGGTGGGGGCAAGGTATTGCAGACCGGCCATGGCGACGTTGAAAAGCCCCGTGATGAGGCGATCGCTCCAGCAGTCCGAGCCGCTGACGAAGTACAACGCCGCGGTGCGCAGACCGCGTTGCTCCATCTGCGCCACACCGGCGAGCAGGGTTGCGCTTGCAATGCGCGCATCGGCGTCCAGAAAGGCCAGATACTCGCCGCGGGCCACCGCCGCGCCGCTGTTGCGCGCCAGCGAGACGCCTTTGCGCGGCGCCCGGACCAGCCGGACGAGCTGCGGATGTTCTTGCGCCAATGCCTCGACGATGGCGGCGGTGTCGTCCGAACTGCCGCTGTCGGTCACGATGATTTCAACCGCGTCGGTGGCGTCGTCGAGCAGTTCGTAGAGGAGGCGATCCACGATGCCCGCTTCGTCGAGAGCGGGAATCACGATGCTCAAGCGGGGCTGGGATGGCGTTTGCGGGGCGATTCCAGGCCCGATCGGGCCGGGCGTATCGGACGGCGGATTCGATCCCATCGGGGTGTCCTCCCTGTCGATGGCGCGTCGAATGGCGACAGCGCCGGTGCCTGTCGGGCCCGTGGCACGGCCTACCCCGCCAGACGATGCATATCGGATGGCCGTCCATGGGAACCGTCCTGTGGTTCAGCCTAGCCGCGATTCGCTTACGGGCGCAAGCGCTTCTGAATGGCGTCGCCGACCCGAAGGGCATTCATCGCCGCGCCGCCTCGACAGAGGCTATCGGCGGATTGCGGGAAAACCTGCGTCCGGGATTGCCATGTCTTCATTTGGCTCTCGAGCGTGCGGTGGGACGTGGCACCACGGCGCCCGATCGGCCTGCGTGGCGCGCCGAGCAATGGCGGTGAAGCGGATCGCGGCCGCGCGGGGTCGAACGCAGCCGCGGCGCCGCCGTGGGGCTCGCGGCGTCTGGGTGACGATGGATCAGGGCAGATGCAGCGGGGCGGGCGGGGTCCAGCCGGGGGCGCGGTGTTCGACGACGACGTGGGTGTAGATGCCGCCGCGCACGTTGAACTCGGCGGTGAGGCGCAGGGCGCGCGGGGCGCAGGCGGTGACGAGGTCGCCGACGATGCGGTTGGTCACGGCCTCGTGAAAGGCGCCCTGGTCGCGGAAGGCCCAGACGTACTGCTTGAGCGATTTGAGTTCCACGCAGCGCTGATCGGCGACGTATTCCAGGTGCAGCACGGCGAAGTCCGGCTGGCCGGTCTTGGGGCACAGGCAGGTGAACTCGGGAATCCGGATGCGGATGGTGTAGTCGCGTTCCGGATGCGGGTTGGGGAAGGTTTCGAGCAGTGCGGGCGTGGGCGCACCGGGGGCGGGCATGGACATGGCGTGGCCATCCTAGGCAAAATCGAGCCCGGCATTATATCCCAATGCCTCGAGACGGGCCCCTCCGACGTGCCAACCGTTCCATGCGCCTGACGGCCATCCGGCTGGCCGGATTCAAGTCCTTCGTCGAACCGACCCTGATCCCCATCCCCGGCAACCGGGTGGGCATCGTGGGACCCAACGGCTGCGGCAAATCCAACCTCATCGACGCCGTGCGCTGGGTGATGGGGGAGAGTGCGGCGCGGCATCTGCGCGGCGACGCCATGGCCGATGTCATCTTCAACGGCTCGGGCAGTCGCGCGCCCATCGCCCAGGCCAGCATCGAGCTGCATTTCGACAACAGCGCCGGGCGACTCGACGGGCCATGGGGGCGCTATCGCGAGATCGTCGTGCGCCGGGTGCTGAGCCGCGACGGCCAGTCGCACTATTTCCTCAACGACACGCGCTGCCGCCGGCGCGATGTCACCGACCTGTTCCTCGGCACCGGGCTGGGTCCGCGCAGCTACGCCATCATCGAGCAGGGCATGATCAGTCGCCTGATCGAGGCGCGCCCCGAGGAACTGCGCACGCTGGTCGAGGAAACGGCCGGGGTCTCCCGCTACCGCGAGCGGCGCCGGGAAACCGAAACCCGCATTGCCCAGACGCGCGACAACCTGGCGCGCCTCGGCGACGTGCGCGAGGAACTCGGCCGGCAGTTGCAGGCCCTGGCACGTCAGGCTCAGAGCGCCCGCCAATTTCTCGAACTGCGCGAGCGCGAGCGCGCGGTCGCCCTCCGGCTCGCCGCCTGGCGCTGGCGCCAGCGCCGGGACGAACTGGCCGGGCTCGAGGCCGAGCGCGCGCGTCACGCGGCCATCCGCGCGGCGTTCGAGGCCGAGCGGGAGCGTGGGGAGGCCGCGCAGCAGCGCGAGGAGGCGGCGCGGCGCGATGCGGCGCAGGCCTTCGAATCCTTGCAGCAGCGCCACTTTGCGGCTGGAGCCACGCTCGCCCGCCTCGAACAGGAGCGCGACCACCAGCGGGCCGCCGCCGCCCGGGCACTGGCCGAGCGCGAACAGGTGAATGCGCGCATCGCGGCGCTCGGCGGCGAACAGGCGACGACGGCGGCGCTGGCCGAGCAGGCGCAGGCCCGGATCGCCGAGCTGGACCCCCAGCGCGCCACGCTCGACACCCAGCGGCGTGCGGCGCAGGCGGCGCAGACCGAACAGGCCGCGCAATTGCGGCAAGCCGATCAGGCGATGGAGGCGGCGCGCGGCGCCTGGGAGCAGCTGCGCCGCGAGCAGACCGGCGCGTCCACTCAGGTCGAGCAGTTGCAGCAGCGGCTGGCCGAGTGCGCGCGGCGGTTGCAGCGTCTGCACGGCGAGACGGCGCCGGATGTGGCGGCGCTGACCGCGGCGGCGAGCGCCGCGGAGGCAGCGCTCGATCAGGCGGGCGCGCAGGAAGCCGCGGCCAAGGCAGCGCTCGATCAGGCGGGCGCGTCCTGGGGCCACCAGCGGGAGGGGGAGCAGGCCGCCCGGCGGGTACTGGATCAGACGCGCGGCGACTGGCAGCGCGCCCGCGGCCAGCTTGCCGCACTGGAGACGCTGCGTCGCCAGCACCAGCCCAAGGCGGCGGCCGCGCTGCCCGCCGCGCCCGCCGCCCGGCCGCTGATCGCGTGCCTGACGGTCGCGCCGGGCTGGGAACGGGCGGTGGAAACCGTGCTGGCGCATTGGCTGCACGCCCAAGTGCTGGACGATCCTTTGGGGCAGTTGCCGGCGGCGGTCGATTCCGAGGGCCCTGCGCTGGCCTGGATCGATGGGGCTGCCTCGCCGCGGGCGCTGCTTGCGGAGCGATTGGCCGGGCAGGTGGACGGCGCCGGCGTGCTCGCCCATGTTCTGGAGACGGTCCGGATTGCGCCCGATCTGGCGGCGGCGCGCGCCCGGGTGGCGCAGTTGGCGCCGCATGAATCGGTGATCACGCCCGAGGGATGGTGGCTGGGGCCGGGCTGGGTGCGGGGTGGCCGCGCCATGGCCGCCAGTTCGGCGGGCGTGTTGCTGCGGGAGCGGGAGTGGCGCGAGGCGTGCCGGGAGGCCGTCGAACTCGAAGCTCGGGCGAACGGTGCGCGCGCCGAGCACGAGGCGGCGCTCGCGGCGCTGGCGGCGCAGGACGCCGCGCGTCAGGCGGCCGAGGCAAGCTGGCGCAGCGCCCAGCAGGCCCATGCGGCCGCCCGTCACCACCTCGAGCGGGCGCGACTCGCGGCGGCCCAGGCCGAAGCGCAGCGGGCCAGACGCCAGCATGAGGAAGCCGAAATCGCGGAACAGCAGGCCACGCTCGACGCGGCGCTGGCGCAGGCCCAGGCGGCGCGCCTGGCGCTGGACGCGCGCATCGCGGCGAGTCGTGCCGAGCTCGATGAACAGACCCGACAGCGGACCGCAGCAGCGGCGCGCCGGGACGCCCTCGCCCAGGAGGCCACGGCGCTCGACCGGCGGCACCATGACATCACGCTGCTGCTCGAACGCGCCCGGGGCGAGGACCGTGCCCAGGGGCTGCGCCTGCAGGCGCTGCAGGCCGAAGCCGAGCGGCTGGGCACGCGGCTGGCCGAGTTCGAGGCCGATGAATCCGCGCGCCAGGCGCCGCTGCAGGCGCTGGATGCGGCGCTGGCCGAGGCACGCGCGGAACGCGAACGGATCGATGGCGAGCTGAGCTCGGCGCGGCAGCAGGTCGAATCGCTCGATCAGGCCCTGCAGCAGCAGCGGCTGAACGCCCAGAGCCTTGCCCACCGGATCAAGGCCGAGGACACCGAGCTGGAGGCCCTGAGCCTGCACCGTCAGGAGGCGCAACTGCGCAGCGAGGATCTCGCCGCCTATCTGCTGGCCCAGGGCGAGGACCCGGCGGCTACGGCAGCGCGCCTCGATGCGCGCGACACCGAGGACAAATTGCTGGAGGAGGGCGACGGTCTTGCGCGCCGCATCGCGCGCATGGGCGCCGTGAACCTCGCGGCGGTCGAGGATCACGCCGAGCTTGCCGGCCGCATCGCGGGACTCGAGGCCCAGCACGCCGATCTCACCGAAGCCCTGGAGACCCTGGAGGCCGCCATGCGGCGCATGGATCATGAAACCCGCGCGCTCTTCGCCCAGACCTTCGAGCGCCTGAATGCGGAGTTCCAGACCACCTTCCCGAAGCTGTTCGGCGGCGGCGAGGCGCGGCTGGAGCTGGAGGGCGACGGGAATCTCCTGCCCGGCATCCGCGTCGTCGCGCGCCCGCCGGGCAAGCGCAACAGCTCCATCCATCTGCTCTCGGGCGGCGAGAAGGCGCTGACCGCGGTGGCGCTGGTGTTCGCCATCTTCGCGCTCAATCCGGCGCCGTTCTGCATGCTCGACGAGGTCGATGCGCCGCTGGACGAAGCCAATGTGGGGCGTTTCTGCGATCTGGTGCGCGAGATGGCGGAACGGGTACAGTGCATTTTTGTCACTCACAACAAGACCACCATGACGGCGGCCGAGCACCTGATCGGAATCACCATGCAGGAGCCGGGCGTGTCCCGCATGGTGGCGGTCGATCTGGAGCGCGCCAGTGCGCTGGTGGCGTCCACCGCCCACGTGTAGCCAAGCAGCAGGTAAGCCATGAGCGCATTGCAGGGATTCATCTTCATCGCGGGCCTGATCGTGCTGGTCGGCATCTATGCCCACTGGCGCTGGACGCAGTCCCGCAAGGCCCGGGCGGACGAGGACCACGAGCGCCTCGAGCCGGCGTGGGAAGACGAAGAGACATGGGAGGACACGGCTCCGGCCCAGGACGCCGATGAGGATTGGACCGCCGCGCCGGGCGAGGAGGCTGGGCCGCCGCCGGCCGCGATGGCGCCTGCCCCGCAGGTGTCGGCGCCCGCGCCGCGGAGTGCCGCTGGCGCACCGGTGCTGGAGCCGGCGCCGCGGCCGCCTTCGGCGCGCGAGAGTCGGTTCGACGGGCGCGTGCTGGTGTTCTACGTCATGGCGCGCGATCCGGGGGGATTTGCCGGCGGCAGCCTGGCGCGGGTGTTCCGGGAATTGCATCTGGAGGCAGGTGATCGCGGCATCTTCTACCGCTATGCCGAGGATGGCCGCCAGTCGGTGTTCTGCGTGGCCAATGCCCTCGAACCGGGGAATTTCGATCTGGCGGAGCTGGATGGCCTGCGGACCCCCGGACTCACGGTGTTTGCGGTATTGCCCGGTCCCTGGTCGGCGCGCCACATCCTGACGGCCATGCATCGGGCGGCCCTGACGCTGGCCGATCGTCTGGATGGCGAGGTGCTCGACGGACGGCGCGCGCCCCTGACCGCCATGAGTTATCAGACGCTGCTCGACGAGTTGCCGGCGGAGGCCTGATGCCCGATTCCGACCGCGCGGCGGCGCAGGCCGAGATCGACGGTTTGCGCGCGGCCATACGCCATCACGATCACTGCTACTACGTCCTCGACGCGCCGGAAATCAGCGATGCCGACTACGACGCCCTGATGCGCCGCCTGCAGGCGCTGGAGGCCGCGTGGCCGGCGCTCGTCACGGCCGATTCACCGACGCAGCGTGTGGGCGGCGCGCCGTCCCCGGCCTTCGGCAGCGTCACCCATCGCCAGCCCATGCTGTCATTGGACAACGCCTTCGAGGACGGCGAGGTCATGGCCTTCGACCGCCGGGTGCGGGAGCGCCTGGGGCTCGACGGCACCATCGTCTACTGCGCCGAACCCAAGCTGGACGGGCTGGCCGTGAGCCTGCTCTATGAAGACGGGCGGCTGGTGCGCGGCGCGACGCGCGGCGACGGCACCACCGGCGAGGCGGTGACCGCCAATCTGCGCACCCTGCCCAGCGTGCCGCTGCGCCTGCAGGGGACGGGCTGGCCGCAGGAATTGGAAGTGCGCGGCGAGGTCTACCTGCCGCATGCGGGCTTTGCGGCCATGAATGCGCGCCTGCAGGCGGCCGGCGAACGGCTCTTCGCCAACCCGCGCAATGCCGCCGCCGGCAGCCTGCGCCAGCTCGATGCGCGCGTCACGGCGCGCCGTCCGCTGCGCTGGTTCGCCTACGCCCTGGGCGCGGGCGGCGAGAGCGCGGACCTGCCCGCGACGCATTTCGAGCGGCTCGCGGCGCTGCGCGGCTGGGGTCTGCCGGTGTGTCCGCTCAACGAGCGGGTGGTGGGTGTCGAGGCGCTGCTGGACTACTACCGCCGCATGCAGGCCCGGCGCGCGCAGCTGGACTATGACATCGACGGGGTGGTCTACAAGGTCGACGACATCGCGGCCCAGCAGCGGCTCGGATTCGTTTCGCGCGCGCCGCGCTGGGCGATCGCGCACAAATACCCGGCCGAGGAAGCCCGCACGCAGGTCGTGGACGTCGGTTTCAACGTCGGCCGCACCGGCGCCGTGACGCCGGTCGCCAAGCTCGCGCCGGTGAGCGTCGGCGGCGTCACCGTCAGCAACGTCAGCCTGCACAACTTCGACGAGTTGCGGCGCAAGGACGTGCGCATCGGCGATACCGTCATCGTGCGCCGCGCCGGGGACGTGATTCCCGAAGTCGTGCGGGTGGTGATCGAGCAGCGCCCCGCTTATGCCCGCGAGGTGGTCTTGCCGTCGCACTGCCCGGCGTGCGGCGCGGTCGTGGTGCGGCCGGAGGGCGAGGTCATCGCCCGCTGCAGCGGGCAGCTCAGCTGCCCTGCCCAGCGCCGGGAGGCCTTGCTGCATTTCGCTGCGCGCCGCGCCATGGACATCGACGGCCTCGGCGAGAAGCTCATCGATGCCCTGGTCGACGGCGGGCTCGTGCACGATCCGGCCGATCTCTACGGCTTGCCGGCCGAGACGCTGGCTGCGTTGCCGCGCATGGGCGCCCGCTCGGCGGCCAATCTGGTGGCGGCGATCGACCGCTCGCGCGCCACCACGCTGCCGCGTTTCCTCTATGCCTTGGGCATTCCCGAGGTGGGCGAGGCGACGGCCCGCACACTGGCGCAGCATTTCGGCGACCTCGAACCCCTGATGGCCGCGGACGAGGCGGCCTTGCAGGCGGTGTCCGACGTCGGACCGGTGGTCAGCGCCCAGATCGTCGCGTTCTTCGCAGAACCCCACAACCGCGAGGTCATCGCGCGGCTGCGTGCCGCCGGTGTGCACTGGCCGCGGGTCGCCGTGGCCGCGGCGGACCAGGCGTCCGGCGGACCCTTGCAGGGCAAGCGCTTCGTGCTGACCGGCACGCTGGAAGGGCTCACGCGCGAGGCCGCCACCGCCGAGATCCAGTCGCGCGGCGGCACGGTGAGCAGCAGCGTCTCGGCGCGGACCGATTATGTCGTGGCGGGGGACGAGGCCGGCAGCAAGCTGGAGAAGGCGCGCGCCCTGAATATCCCGGTGCTCGACGCGGCTGCCTTCCGGGCCTTGCTCGCGGCGCCCTGAGCGGGTGTCTACCGAGTCAGGTGGTCAGCCGGCGCATTGCACCCGGACATGAGCGACACCCGGAATCGCTCGCTCCACGTCGACCGACGCCGCCCGTGCGTGGTCGACGATCGTCAGGCATGCGGCGGGACGTCGGGCGATCAGGTTCATGGATGGTTGGTGATGAAGTCCAGGATGTGTTGAGCGGCTGCCTTGTGCCCGCCGCCTTTTTGCAACACTTCGCTGTAGGCTTTGGCGTTTTTCTTGTAGCGTTCATCGCTGAGCACACGGTATACCGTCTGCCGGATCGACTGCGGCGTCAATTCTTTTGGCATGGGTTGGGCCACGCCAATCTTTTTCAGGCGCCGCATGTTGAAGCCCTGTTCGATCTGTTGTGGGACCACGACGACGGGAACACCGAAATAGAGCGCCTCGTTCAGGCTGTTCATGCCCCCATGGGTGATGAAAACATCAGTGCGCTTGAGGACTTCCAGTTGCGGGACAAACTTTTCCACAAGGAAACTGCCAGGAATTTCACCTAGTTCTTGCGCATCGATATTGTAACCAATCGACATGATGACGCCGACGGGCTCGTTGGCCAACGCCTTTATGACGGTGCGATAGAAATCGGCATTGTGGTTGTGTACCGTTCCCATGGAGACATAAATCAATGGGCGGTTTCGGAAACGCTCGAAATCCAGATTCCCTGCATCCCGGCCTTCGGGAATCGAAGCACCCACATAATGGAAATTGCCTTTCAGTCGATTCGCAAACGGCTGGAACTCGCGGGTGTTGAAGACGATGTTGAGTTCACCAAGGCAGGCAAAAAAATCAAAGATATGATAGAGGATGCCACGAAACTCGACGCCGATCTTTGCCATGAGTTCGATGCCTTGGCGACGTGCCCAGGTTATCAATGGAACGCCGCGGATCAGGACGCCGGCAACATGCAGCGACAGCGGTACATCGCTCAGCATGACCCAGGGCGAACTGACCAGAGTCGTGATGCAGGCGACAGTTGGCTTGTGCAATGCCTCTCCGATGTATTTCCCCCAGACACAACAGGAGTCGTAAATGAGGTAGTCGGGGTCATCCTGGCGGGTGCGTTCGAGCAAGGGCTCGATGCACTTGAGCGCCATGTCGATTTCAACCAATGCAAAGTCAAGGATATTCGTCGCCGTACTGGCGCTGTGAGTGTACTGGAACCACTCATCATAAGTGCGAAATTCGACGCCCAGACTGGTGAATTTGGCGCGTGAATCTTCGCCGGCATAGTAAATCACCTGCTCGCCTCGAGCGATCAATTCCCGGACCAGGCCCACTGTAGGATTGATGTGTCCGGACGCGCCTGGAAGATTGAAAAATACGCATCGCCCCATGATTCAAAATCCCTTGATCGATATGACATTCCATTGAATTATCAAGGCGTTTGTTTTTGGTTATCGCACGGATTGACGCGTCGATAGAACATCCGCGTTCAAACAGTAGTGCAAGAAATGTCATTTTGCTCATGTCGTCAGTTGGCGACGAGTTGTTCAAAAACATCTCTCGACATTCAGGAGGACAAGCCGTCCAACGATTGATACGGAGGATTCACCACATCAGATCGTCGGGCACCGCGAAGTCGGCATAGGGATCCTCCGCCGCCGGAGCATCGGTGGCGGGGGTTTGGGTCTCGCGCGGGACGAGACGGCTGGCGTCGCGCTGGGCGATCTTCTCGGCCGCCGCCGGCGGAATCACCTCGAAGCGCTCCCCAACGCGCACCAGCACCAGCCGGCCATCGATGAGCTGCGCGCGCTGGCCGGCTTCGACATAGATCTTGCAGATCTTGCCCCGATCGACGAACTGGTAGGGCGTATCCCCCTTGGCGCGATCGAGCTTGTGGGTCTGGATGATCTGGCGGATCTCGGCTGCCTGTGCCTTGCGTTCCTGCGCCGCCTGGCGCTCCAGATTGCGGGCGCGATCCTGCGCGGCCTTTTCCTCCTGCGCGCGCCGGGCCTGTTCGGCGGCCTGATCGGGCGCGCCCTGACGCTTTTCGCGGCGTTTTTCCTTGGCCGCTTTCTGCAGCTGATCGGGCTTGGCCAGCCCGGCTTTCAGCAGTTGTTCCTGCAACAGATTGGCCATGGTCTCGTTCCTCGTGGCGTAAGGCTCAGGTGCGCCGGGCGCGCAGCAGGCTGAACAGGCCCCCCGTTGCGGCGAGCCCCGCGACCAGGAGCGCCGGCGGAGCGGCAAACGGATGGGCCGCGGCGACGCCGCCCAGAAAGCCGGCAATCAGCAGCAGGCTGCCACCGAAAGCCAACCATGCGCCATGGCGCCGCACCGGCAGGCGTTGCTCCAGTTGCGCGAGTTGCAGCGTCAATGCCTGCTGGCGGGCCGGCAGTTCCGTGACCGCCTGCAGGGCATGGTCGAGCGTGAGCGGCAACAGCGGCAGGCGCTGGGCGAGATCGGGCAGGCGTTCCTTGAATTCGCGGTAGATGCCGCGCGGCCCGAGCTGCTCGCGCATCCAACGCTCCATGAAGGGCTTGGCGGTGGTCCACAGGTCGAGGTCGGGATAGAGCTGGCGGCCCAGGCCCTCGATCTGGACCAGGGTCTTCTGCAGCAGCACGAGTTGGGGCTGCACCTGCATGTCGAAACGCTGGGCGATCTCGAACAGGCGCAGCAGCAGCTGATCGAGATGGATGTCCTTGAAGGGGCGGAACAGGATGGGTTCGCACAGGGTGCGGATCACCGATTCCAGATCCTCCACGCGCGTGTCCGGCCGTACCCAGCCGGAGGCGACGTGCAATTCGGCGACGCGCCGGTAGTCGCCATTGAAAAAGGCATAGATGTTGTGGGCGATGTAGCGCTGGTCGTCGCGGCCCAGGCTGCCGACGATGCCGAAGTCGACGGCCAGATAACCCGGCCGGGCGGGATCGCGGGTGTCCACGAAGATGTTGCCGGCGTGCATGTCGGCGTGGAAAAAATTGTGGCGGAACACCTGGGTGAAAAAGATTTCCACACCGCGCTCGGCGAGGAAACGGAAGTTGACGCCACGGGCCTTCAGCGCGGCGATGTCGCTGATCGGGATGCCGTGGATGCGTTCCATGACGAGCACATGGCGGTGCGTAAACTCCCAGTGCACCATCGGCACGTAGAGGATCGGCCGGTCCTCGAAGTTGCGCCGGGTCTGCGCCGCGTTGGCCCCTTCGCGCACCAAGTCCAGTTCGTCGAGGATGGTCTTTTCGTAATCGGCGATCACCTCGCGCGCGCGCAGCCGGCGCCCGTTGGGCACGAAGCGCTCGATGAACCGGGCGATCAGATACATGACGCGCAGATCGTCGTGGATGCGCTCGTCCACGCCGGGCCGCAGCAGCTTCACCACCACCTCGCGGCCGTCTTTCAGTTGCGCGGCATGGACCTGGGCGATGGACGCGGCGGCGAGCGGGGTCTCTGAAAACGCGTCAAACACCCGCTCGACCGGCGCGCCGTAGGTTTCCTCCAGGATGCGCCGGGCGATGGCGCCGGGGAAGGGCGGGACGCGATCCTGCAACCGGGCCAGTTCGTCGGCCACCTCGAGCGGCAGCAGGTCGCGCCGTGTCGCCAGCGCCTGACCCATCTTGATGGCGACGGGCCCCAGTTCCTCCAGCGCCAGGCGCAGGCGCAGGCCGAAACTGCGTTCCTCGGCGCGCCAGTGCCAGGGCAGGGCGTAGCGCGCCCAGCGCCAGTTGCGCATCAGCGCGAGATGGAACAGCGGTTCGTCGAGGCGGTAGCGCAGCACGACCCGGGTCGCTTGCAGGATGCGCAGTGTGGCTCGGAGCATGCGGGGCCTTTGGCGTTCAGTCGGGTTGAGCGTGAACGTTAGGGGAAGATTGTTGCAGTCGGGCCACGCGCGCCGCGAGTCGCGCCACGTCGTCCCGCAGCCGGTCCACCTCGTCGACGAAGGCATCGACCTCGGTGCGATCGGGCAACAGTTCGCTCTCGTAGCGCAGGTATTCGCTGGCATCCATGCCCACGCTGGTCAGGCTGCGCCGCAGCCAGCCGCCCACCCGGCGCAGGCCGGTGCCCACGCTGTGGGCCAGGGCGTCGCCCAGGGCGCGGCTCAGCAGCGCCTCGAAATCCGGCCGGGCGAGGGTGAGCAGTTGCTGGAAACCCTCGGCGACCTCGGCCGTGCCACTCAGGCGCACGCCCGGCGGCAGGCGGCCGGCGGACGCGCCGGCGGCAAGCCGGGTCAGGCCGGCCAGGGTGCCCGAGATTTGCGCATCGCCGGGCTGCTCGGAGGCAACGAGCACCTGGATGCCGGCCGGATGCGCGCGCAGATGGAGCGTGCGACCCAACTCGCGCAGGTGCAGCGCCAGGATGCGGCCCTGCAACCGGTCCAGCAGCCGGCTCGCCGCCGGACTGCCCCGCAGGTTGTGATTCAGTGCCTGTTCCAGCAGGGCCAGCGGCAGGGCGTCATTGCTGCGCATGGTCAGACCTTGAACCCCCGATGGACCGCGACGATGCCGCCGGCCAGATTGAAATACTGGCAATGCGCAAAGCCGGCTTCCACCATCATCGATTTCAGGGTTTCCTGATCCGGATGCATGCGGATGCTCTCGGCGAGATAGCGGTAGCTGTCGGCGTCGCCGGCCACCAGCCGTCCCAGGCGCGGCAGCACGTTGAAGGAATACCAGTCATAGGCCGGTTTCAGCGGCGCGATGCGGGGCTGCGAGAACTCGAGCACCAGGGCCCGGCCGCCGGGGCGCAGCACCCGCGCCATCTCGCGCAGCGCGGCGGGCTTGTCGGTGACGTTGCGCAGGCCAAAGCCGATGGTGATGCAGTCGACGCTCGCCTCGGGAAAGGGCAGGGACTCGGCATTGGCCTGCACATACATGAGGTTGCCGGCGTGACCGCCATCCACCTGCCGCGCGCGGCCGTGGCCGAGCATGGCGGCGTTGATGTCGCTCAGGACGACCCAGCCGTCGCGGCCCACCTGCGGCAGGAAGGCGCCGGCCAGATCCCCGGTGCCGCCGGCCAGATCCAGCACCCGCTCGCCCGGCCGCACGCCGGCCAGCGCGACGGTGAAACGTTTCCAGATCCGGTGCAGCCCCATCGACATCAGATCGTTCATGAGGTCGTAGCGGCCGGCCACCGAATCGAATACGCCGCGCACCCGCTGCTGCTTGTCCTCGCGGCGCACGCGCTCGAAGCCGAAATCGGTCTCGTCGGGGGCGGGGGGCTGATCCGGGGTCATGGGGCCGTCCTCACGGTTCGGATTTGCGGACATAGCCGGCGGCCGCCAGGCGCGCCAGATAGGCGCTCCAGTTGGCATCCCGGGCTTTTCCCAGGGCATGGAGCTGCGCGAAAGTGTAGATGCCGCTGTCATGCCCGTCGTCGAAGACCAGGCGCACGGCGTAGTGGCCGGTGGGCTCGATGGCGCGGAGGTTGACCCATTCCTTGCCGACCACCAGCAGGCCGGGCCCCGCTCCATGACCGCGCACCTCCGCCGACGGCGAAAAGACGCGCAGGTATTCACAGGGCAGCGCGAACACCTCGCCCGAGTCGAAGCGGGCCTCGAGCACCCGCGAGCCGCGATGCAGCGTCAGCTCGGTCAGGCGTGGGGTTTCGGGGGGGCTCACGGCGCGCTCAGAGGATGTAGCGACTGAGGTCTTCGTCGCGCGCGACATCGGCGAGATGCCGATCCACATAGGCGGCGTCGACCTGGATGCTCGAGCCGGCGTGGTCCGGCGCCTCGTAGGAAATCGACTCCAGCAGGCGCTCGAGCACGGTGTGCAGGCGCCGGGCGCCGATGTTCTCGGTGCGTTCGTTGACCTCGAAGGCGATCTCCGCCAGGCGCCGGATGCCGTCCGCGGCGAAGCCGAGCGTGACGCCTTCGGTCGCGAGCAGCGCCTGATACTGGCGCGTCAGCGCGGCATCGGGCTCGGTCAGGATGCGCTCGAAGTCCTCGACGCTCAGAGATTGCAGTTCGACACGGATCGGCAACCGGCCCTGCAGTTCGGGGATGAGGTCCGAGGGCTTGGCGACGTGGAAGGCCCCCGAGGCGATGAACAGGACGTGATCGGTGCGCAGGGTGCCGTATTTGGTGCTCACCGTGCAGCCCTCGACCAGCGGCAGCAGGTCGCGCTGCACGCCTTCGCGCGAGACGTCGGCGCCCGAGGTGTGTTCGGCGCGCCGGCAGACCTTGTCGATCTCGTCGATGAAGACGATGCCGTTCTCCTCGGCATTGCGCACCGCCTCGCGCTTGATCTCCTCCTCGTTCACCAGGCGCGCGGCTTCCTCGTCGGTGAGCGCGGCCAGCGCGTCCCTGACCTTCATGCGCCGCTGCCGGCCCTGCAGATTGCCGGCCAGATTCTGGAACATGGACTGCAACTGGCCGGTCATCTCTTCCATTCCGGGCGGGGCCATGATCTCCATGCCGACCGTCGGCGCGCGCACCTCGATTTCGATGTCGCGCTCATCGAGCGCGCCTTCGCGCAGCATCTTGCGCATCTTCTGGCGGGTGTCGCTGCGATCCGGCGCGGCGGGCGAGGTGCCGCGCGAGACGCCGAGCAGCGCGTCCAGAATGCGCTCCTCGGCGGCGTCCTCGGCGCGCAGGCGCACGGCGGCGACCGCCTGTTCACGCGTCATCTTGAAAGCCATTTCCACCAGGTCGCGGATGATGGTGTCTACATCGCGGCCGACATAGCCGACCTCCGTGAACTTGGTCGCCTCGACCTTGACGAAGGGCGCGCGGGCCAGCTTGGCCAGACGCCGGGCGATCTCGGTCTTGCCCACGCCGGTGGGACCGATCATGAGGATGTTCTTGGGCGTGATCTCGTGCGAGAGGGGCGCCGGCACCTGCTGGCGCCGCCAGCGGTTGCGCAGCGCGATCGCCACGGCGCGCTTGGCCGCCTGCTGGCCGATGATGTGCTTGTCCAGTTCCTCGGTGATTTCCCGCGGGGTCATCTGGGACATGAAGGCTTCCTCGCCTGGGCGCGCCTTCAGGCGGCGTCCAGGGCCTCGATGGTGAGGTTGTGGTTGGTGTAGACGCAGATGTCGCCGGCGATGTGCAGGGCCTTCTCGACGATGTCGCGGGCGGGCAGGGTGGTCTCGGCCACCAGGGCGCGTGCCGCGGCGAGCGCGTAGTTGCCGCCCGAGCCGATGGCCATGATGGCATCGACCGGCTCGATCACGTCGCCGTTGCCGGTGATGATCAGCGAGGCCTGCGCATCGGCGACGCACATCAGGGCTTCCAGCCGGCGCAGCATGCGGTCGGTGCGCCAATCCTTGGCCAGCTCCACCGCAGCGCGGGTGAGATGGCCGCTGTGGGCCTCGAGCTTGGCCTCGAAGCGCTCGAACAGGGTGAAGGCATCGGCGGTGCCGCCGGCGAACCCGGCCAGCACGCGCTCGCGATAGAGCCGGCGCACCTTGCGCGCATTGGCCTTCATGACGGTATCGCCCATCGAGACTTGGCCGTCGCCGCCCATTGCCACGCGCCCGTCGCGGCGCACGGAAAGAATGGTGGTGCCGTGGAACTGTTGCATCGCGCCTCGTCCTGCCGCGCCCAAGGGTGGCGAAGGGTGAAAGGCCCCGATTCTACTGCATGCCGTCCGGCTTGGGGCGCCGGCGCTGCGCCCGCGGGTGCGCCCGGTCATAGCCCTGGGCCAGATGCTGGAAATCGAGATGGGTGTAGATCTGGGTGGTGGACAGGCGCTGATGGCCCAGCAGTTCCTGCACCGCGCGCAGGTCGCCGCTGGATTCGAGCAGGTGCGTGGCGAAGGCGTGGCGCAGCAGATGCGGATGGACGTGTTGAGCGAGGCCTTGGGTCATGGCGCGCCGGGCCAGCAGGCGCTGCACGCTGCGCCCGCTCAGTCGCAGGCCGCGGTGGTTGACGAACAGGGCGGTTTCCTCGGGAAGGGCCAGTTGCGTGCGTGCGGTCAGCCAGGTGCCGAGCGCTCCGCGGGCCTGGGCCCCGACCGGCACCTGCCGCATCCGCTGACCCTTGCCCATCACGCGCACCTCGCCAGCGACCAGGTCGAGGTCGGCGAGATCGAGCCCCACCAGTTCGCTGAGGCGCAGGCCGCTGGAATAGAGCAGTTCGCACAGTGCGCGGTCGCGCCATTGCAAGGGGGTCCGGGGTTGATCTTCGAGCAGCCGGGCGGTGGTGTCCGGGTCGATGAGCGCCGGCAAGCGATGGGCCCGGCGCGGCGCGCGCAGACCCCGGGTCGGGTCGTGGCCGATCTGCCCGCTCTGGCGCAGGTGACGGTAGAACCGTCGTACCGCGGACAGGCGGCGGGCAAGCGTGCGGGCATCGAGACCGGCGGCGTGTCCCTCCGCCAGCCACTGCTGCACGGGCGCCGCGGTGACCGGCCAGGCGTCTTGGCCCTGGGTCACGCACCAGGCCAAGAGGGTGGTGAGGTCGCGGCGGTAGGCGGCCAGCGTGTGTGGGGAATGGCGCTGGCCGCGCGTCAGCGCGGTCAGGAACGCGTCCAGTTGCGCTTTCAAGGCGCGAGGTCCATGCGCAGCGCGGCGCCGGCCAGATCACCCAACCGGCGCAGCACGGCCGTGCCCATGTGGGCATGAAAGCGCTGCGGGTCGAGACTGCCGATCACCAGGACGCCGCCTTGCTGCGGAAACGGGATCAGTGCCGCCGAGGCGGGCATCGGATGCGGCGAGGGAAACAGCCAGGTGCCGAGCGCGGCTGCCAGCGCGCCGCACTGCGGTTCGCTGCCGAGCTGCGGCTCGGGCCATGCGTCCAGCGTCAGGCACAGGGGCCCTTGCAGGTCGCAGCGCAGGGCGGGATGTCCGGGTGGCAGGATCACCCGCACCATGTCCGCATGGAAATGGCGCAGCAACGCGTCGACCAGACCGCGCAGCCGGGTGCCGACCTCGGTGGCGCGCAGCAGCGTCAGCGCCAGTTCGTGGGTCTTGTCGAGCAGGGCCTCGTTCTGTCGGGCATGGCGCAGCAATTCGTCGAGGGTGCCTTCCAGGCGCAGGTTGCGGTCCCGCAGGACCTGCACCTGGCGCTCGATGAGCGAGGCGGCGCCCAGCCCGGTCCCGTGGGGAATGGCGAGATCGGCCAGGATTTCGGGATGCCGGTCGAGCAGATCGGGGTGACCGCGCAGGTAGGCCAGCACGTGCTCGCGTTCTTCGGCGTCAGCGGGCGAGCTCACCCCGGTGCGCCCGGCAGACGGGACAATTGTCCGTCGAAGACGCGCACGGCAGGGCCGGTCATCCACACCGGCTCCCCCTCGCCGGCCCAGTCGATGCGCAGCCGTCCACCCGGCAGGTCCACATCGACAGCGTCCGCCAACACGCCCCACAGACGGCCGATCACGACCGCGGCGCACGCCCCGCTGCCGCAGGCCAGCGTTTCGCCGCTGCCGCGCTCATAGACGCGCAGCCGGATGTGATCGGGAGACACGCGCTCCATGAAGCCGACGTTCACGCCTTCGGGAAAATCGGGCAGGGCCTGAATGGCGGGACCGACTTCCGCGACCGGCGCCGCGTGCGACGACGCGACGGTCAGCACGGCGTGGGGGTTGCCCATCGACACCGCCCCGATCTCCCATCGGCCCTCCGGGCCCAGGCGATAGCGGGGCGCCCGCGCCGCGGCGCGCAGGGGAATCAGCCCGGGATCGAACTGCGGCACGCCCATGTTCACCCGCACGTCATCCGCGCCCTCCAGATAAAGGCGCAACAGGCCGGCGGCGGTCTCCACGGTGATCTCGCGCCGGTCGGTGAGGCCTTCCTCGGTGACGAAGCGGGCAAAGCAGCGCGCGCCGTTGCCGCATTGGGCGACCTCGCCGCCATCGGCGTTGAAGATGCGGTAGCGGAAGTCGGCCGCTGGATGCCGGGCGCGTTCGACCAAGAGGATCTGGTCGCAGCCCACTCCCAGGTGGCGATCGGCCAGCCAGCGCGCCTGAGCGGGCTTCAGGTCGATGGCCTGGCGCACGGCGTCGATGACGACGAAGTCGTTGCCGAGGCCATGCATCTTGGTGAAGCGCCATGTCATGGCGTTAGCTTACGCGGGTCGTGGGCTGGCGCAACCGGTCCTCGAACAGGGGCGCCATCTGGTCGATCAAGGCCGTCCGCAGATCGGCCCCGATCTGGCCCATGCCGGCGGGATAGTCCAGGAGTTCCTGCAGGTCGCGAATCCGGTAGCCGTTCTCGACCAGGGCCAGCCGCTGCAGCGGAATCAGCGCGGGATGCACCTCTCCGCAGGCGCGCGCCAGTGCGGTCAGTTCCCGGCGCAGGCCGATCATGTAGTTGGCGAGCCGCACCGATTTCAGCGCGGGATCCAGGCCGCGCGTGCGCCAGGGCGTGTGCGTGGTGACGCCTGTGGGGCAGCGGCCGGTATGGCATTTCTGCGACTGGATGCAGCCGATGGCAAACAGGGCCTCGCGCCCGACGTTGATCAGGTCGCAGCCCATGGCCAATCCCCACAGCGCCGCGTCGGGCAGTCCCAGCCGGGCCGAGCCGATGAAGACCACCCGGTCGGTCAGGCCGTGACGATGAAAGATGCGGTATACCTGCGGAAACGCCGCCTTGAACGGCAACGCCACGCGGTCGGCGAAGACCAGCGGCGCCGCGCCGGTGCCGCCCTCGCCGCCGTCGATGGTGATGAAATCGACGCCGCGCTCGCCCGACGCCATGCGCATGGCCAGCTCCTCCCAGAAGCCCGTATCGCCCACGGCGGACTTGATGCCGACCGGCAGGCCGGTGTGCTGGGCGAGCTGTTCCACGAAATCGAGCAGGGCGTCGACATCGCCGAAGGCCGCGTGACGCGCCGGGCTCTTGCAGTCCCGCCCCGGCAGGACGCCGCGGGCGGCGGCGATTTCCGGCGTGACCTTGACGCCGGGCAAGAGGCCCCCGAGCCCGGGCTTGGCGCCCTGGCTGAGCTTGATTTCGAGCGCGCGCACCGGGGCGCCGCTGTCCAGCGTGCGTTCCAGTGCGGCGAGGCTGAAGGCGCCATCGGCGTCCCGGCAACCGAAGTAGCCCGTGCCGATCTGGAAGACGACATCGGCGCCGGTCCGGTGGTAGGGACTGAGCCCGCCTTCGCCGGTGTTGTGCCAGCAGCCGGCGAGATGGGCGCCGCGATTGAGGGCTTCGATCGCCGCGCCGCTGAGGGCGCCGAAGCTCATGCCCGAGACGTTCACGATGGACGCCGGCCGAAACGCCTGGCGCCGGCCGCGCGCTGCGCCCAGGACCTTGCCGGCGGGCAGGGGATAGCCGGCCTGGTCGACGGCGTCGCCCGGTTGGAACTGGGCCAGCGGAAAGGCATGGTGGCGGATGATCAGCGTCCCTTCGCTGTGCTCGAGGTCCTGGTCGGTGCCGAAGGCGAACTGGTTGTTCTCGCGCTTGGCCGTGGCGTAGACCCAGCGCCGCTGGTTGCGGCTGAAGGGCCGTTCCTCTTCGTTGCTGGTGACGATGTATTGGCGCAGCTCGGGCCCGAAGCCTTCGAGCAGATAGCGGAAATGGCCGACCACGGGGTAGATGCGCAGGATCGCATGATGGCGTTGCAGGAGATCATGGACCGCGAGTGCGCCCAGCGCGGCGCCGCATCCGATGATGAGCCAGAGAGCAAGGGTCATGGCGGGCCTGCCTGTTGCGGAACGGTTGGTCTGTCGACGAGGACGACACGGGACTCTACGGGGCCGATGTGACGGACAGGGTGCCGCCGATGCGCGACCCTCTCCCGCTGTGCCGTGATGGCGCCTATCATACCCTCCTCATGCCCAGCGCCTGCCGATCCTCCATGCCGCACTCCCGGAAGGGCCCATGAAGACGCCCCAGTTGACGTCCCTGCCTGCTGCCTTGTCGCGTTCGCCCGGGTGGGCGCCCCTCGGGGCCCTGGGGGTCGTCTATGGCGACATCGGGACCAGCCCCCTTTATGCCTTGCGGGAGTGTTTTTCGCCGCATCTCGGCGTCGAACTGACCCCGTCCCACGTTCTGGGCGTGCTGTCGCTGATCTTCTGGGCGCTGATCCTGATCGTCTCGCTCAAGTACCAGGCGCTGGTGCTGCGCGCCGACAACCGGGGCGAGGGCGGAATCCTGGCGTTGCTCGCGCTGCTCAATCCGTGGCGCACGCTCGGTCAGGGGCGGGCGGCGTCGGTGCTGATGGCGCTCGGCGTCTTCGGTGCCGCCCTGCTCTATTGCGACGGCATGATCACGCCGGCCATCTCGGTGCTCAGCGCCGTGGAAGGACTCAAGATCGCCGCACCCGGGGCGGCGCCCTTCGTGGTCCCGCTGACCCTGGTCATCCTCGCCGCGCTGTTTTCGCTGCAGCGCTTCGGCACGGCCCGGGTGGGCGCGGTCTTCGGGCCCGTCATGCTGATCTGGTTCACGACGCTGGCCGCGCTCGGCATCTATGGCATCAGCCACAACCCGGGCGTGGTGATCGCGCTCAATCCCTGGTATGCGCTGACGTTTCTGCTGACCGAGAGTCAGGCCGCGCTGCTGGTGCTGGGCGGGGTATTCCTGGTCGTCACCGGCGCCGAGGCGCTATACGCCGATCTGGGGCATTTCGGGCGTGGGCCCATCCGCCAGGCCTGGTTCGTCTTGGTGCTGCCGGCGCTGGTGCTGAACTATCTGGGCCAGGGGGCGCTGGTGCTGGCCGAGCCCACCGCCATCGAGAATCCGTTTTACGCGCTGGCGCCACGCTGGGCGCTCTATCCGCTGGTCGCCCTCGCCACCCTGGCCACCGTGATCGCGTCCCAGGCCCTGATCTCGGGGGTGTTCTCGCTGGTGCGCCAATCGATCCAGTTGGGCGTCATGCCACGCATGCGTCTGGTACAGACCTCCTCGGCCGAGATCGGCCAGATCTACGCGCCGGCGGCCAACTTCGCCTTGATGCTGGCCTGCATGGCACTGGTGGTCACCTTCCGCACCTCGGGAAATCTGGCGGCGGCCTATGGCGTGGCCATCACCATCACCATGCTGATCACCTCCAGTCTGCTGTACTTCACCATGCGCCGGGTCTGGCTCTGGTCGGGCGTCGTCGCGGGCGCCTTGGCCGGCGCGATGATACTCATCGAGCTGCCCTTCCTGATCGCCAATCTGCACAAGCTCCATGAGGGCGGCTGGGTGACGCTGGCTGCGGCGGCCGTACTGTTCTTCATCATGCGGACCTGGGACGAGGGCCGGCGCAACCTCATCACCCGCCTGCGCGCCGAATCCGAGCCGCTCGACACCCTGTTCGACCGGCTCGACCACCATCCGCCGGTGCGCCTGCCCGGTACCGCCATCTTTCTCACGGCGCCGCGCCTGGGCGCGCCGCCATCGCTGCAATACCTGATGCGCCATACGCACGCCCTGCACGAGCGCGTCATCCTGCTCACGGTGCTGATCGAGGAGACGCCGCGCGTGCCCCCCGCGCAACGCATCGAGTGGACGCCGCTGGGGCATGGCTTCGACCGGCTGCTGATCCACTACGGCTTCATGCAGAGTCCCGATCTGCCCGCGGCCCTGGCACAGGCGCGCCGTGCCGGGCTGAACATCGATTTGGCGGACACGACCTTTTTCATCGGTCGCGAAACGCTGGTCATCGACCGGCACATCTCCTGGTACCGGCGGCTGCGCGAGCGCATCTATGCCTTCATGTTCCGCAACAGCATGCGGGCCATCGACTTTTACAAGATTCCGCCGGAGCGGGCGGTCGAGATCGGCATCTGGGTGGCGGCGGAGCCGCCCGGCGCGCGCGCGACCTGATTCGACTCACCTCGCCTGCACCTCGCTGTCGCCAAAGGATGAAAACGCATGTCGACGCCCAAGCGCCTCGCCGACTACACGCCGCCGCCGCTGGACATCCGGTCCGTGCGCCTTACGATCGCTTTTGCCGAGCAGGTGGAAGTGGTCGGCGAACTCAGCGTCGCGCCGCGCGCCGGGCAAACGCCCGACCCGGTGCTGGCGCTGGATGCCGAGGCGATGGAGTTGCTGGAGGTCGCGGTCGACGGCCGCACGCTTGCGCCGCAGGAGTATCGCTACGACGGCGCGCAGCTCACGATCCCGTGGCCTGCCGCCAGCATCCGCACCCGCGTGCGCATCGATCCGGACCGCAACACGCGTCTGGAGGGGCTGTTTCCCTGCGGCGGCGGCTATTTCACGCAGTGCGAGGCCGAGGGCTTTCGTCGCATCACGCCCTATCTGGACCGGCCCGATGTGCTCGCGCCCTTCGAGGTGACGCTGCACGCCGACCGGCAGCGCTTTCCGGTGCTGCTCGCCAACGGCAACTGCGTCGCGACCGGCCGCGAGGGCGACCGGCATTGGGCGCGTTGGGTGGACCCTTATCCCAAGCCGGCCTATCTGTTCGCCGTGGTCGCCGCCGATCTGGCCTGTGTCGAGGATCGCTTCCAGACCGCGTCGGGGCGCGAGGTGGCGTTGGCCTGCTATGTCGCCCACGGTCTCGAGGACCGCTGCGGCCACGCGCTGGACGCGCTCAAGGCTGCGATGCGCTGGGACGAGGACAACTACGGGCGGGAATACGATCTGGATCGTTACATGATCGTGGCGGTGTCGGATTTCAACATGGGCGCCATGGAAAACAAGGGGCTCAACATCTTCAACAGCCAGTTCGTGCTGGCCCGGCCCGATACGGCCACGGACGACGACTATCACCACATCGCCTCGGTGGTGGCGCATGAGTATTTCCACAACTGGACCGGCAACCGCATCACCTGCCGCGACTGGTTCCAGCTCAGCCTGAAGGAAGGGCTGACGGTGTTTCGCGATCAGTGTTTTTCCGCCGACCAGCCCGGCGGGGCGGTGCAGCGCATCCGCGACGTCACGCGCCTGACCGCAACACAGTTTCGTGAGGACGCGAGCCCGTTGGCCCATCCGGTGCGTCCCGAAAGCTATCTCGAGATCAACAATTTCTACACGGCGACGGTTTACGAAAAAGGCGCCGAGGTGGTGCGCATGATGGCCAACACCTTGGGCCCGGCGGGCTTCCGTCGCGGCATGGACTGCTATTTCGAGCGCCATGACGGCCAGGCCGTGACGGTGGAGGATTTCATCGCGGCGCTCGGCGCCGGCGGCGGGCAGGATCTGTCCGGTTTTCTCATCTGGTACCGGCAGGCCGGAACGCCCCATCTGACTGCGCGAGGTGTTCACGACCCGGCACAGCAGACCTATACGCTGGAGCTGATCCAGCGGACGCCGCCGACACCGGGGCAGGACGAAAAGCAGGCGGTGCCGATCCCCGTGCGCATGGCGCTGCTCGATGCGGCGGGCGCCCCCTTGCCGCTGCGCCTGACGGGGGAGGCGCAGGCGGCCGGCCGCGAACGCGTGCTGGTGCTGCGCGAGGGCGCCGCCCGCTTTTGCTTCGAGGATGTCGTCGCGCCGCCGGTGCCGTCGTTGCTGCGGGGGTTTTCCGCGCCCGTGCAGCTCGACGATGGCCTGACGCTCGCCGACCGCCTGCACCTCCTGCGCCACGACGATGACGCGGTGGTCCGCTGGCAGGCCGCGCGACGGGTCTGGATCGACGCCGTGCGTCCGGCGCTCGCGGGCGCAGGCGACGGGCTCGGGCCCGAGGCCATCGCCGGGTTTGGTCGCGTACTCGACGATCAGGCGCTGGATCCGGCACTGGCGGCGGAATTGTTGACGCCGCCGCCGTTCGAGATCCTGCTCGACGCCTGCGCCCCAGCCGATCCGCACCGGCTGGAAACCCTGCGCCAGCAACTGCGCAGCCGGCTGGCGATGGCGCTCGAAGCCGATTGGGTCCGCCGCTACGAGGCCCTGGCCGGGCGCGCCGACCCGGCCGCGCGCGCGCTGCGCAACCGATGCCTTTATTTTCTGATGGCCGACGGCGTGGCCGAGCGGCATGGTGCGCGGGCAGAGGCTCAGTTCCACACGGCCGAGACCATGACCGAGCGTCTGGCCGCCCTCGCGCTGCTCACCGACCAGGGCGGCGAGCCGGCCGCCGCGGCCCTTGCGGCATTCCACGATCGCCATGCCGGGGATGATCTGGTGCTGGACAAGTGGTTTCGCATCCAGGCCCAGGCCCGTCCGGGCGCGGCACTGGCCCGCCTGGACGGGTTGATGGCGCATCCGGCGTTCCGCCTGACCCAGCCCAACAAGGTCCGGGCCGTGGTCGGCGCGTTCGCTCAGGGCAACCCCTTGCATTTCCATGCGCCGGACGGCAGCGGTTACGCCTGGGTGGCGGATCGCATCGCGGCCCTGATCCCGCTGAACCCGCAACTGGCAGCGCGACTGGCTGGCGTGTTCGCCGGTTGGCGCGATCTGGCGCGGCCTTGCCGGGATCTGATGCGGGCGCAGCTCGTGCGGCTCGCCGATCTGCCCGCGCTGCCGCCCGATCTTGTGGAAGTGCTGGGCAAGGCCTTGTCGGAGACGCCCGGCTGACCCTGGCGTTGCAATGGGGGCGACTCAGCCTTCCGCCTGGCGGGAGCGGTCGGGGTTGTCCGCCGCTTCGGGCGCATGCTGCAGCAGGAGCGCGGCGAGACTGAACGTCACGTTCGCCCAGCTGCGTGTCAGGGGCGCGGCACCTTGCGCCGGCCCTGCAATCATGAGCGATTGAAGGTGGCCGGGCAGCGGGTGTTCGGGGCGTATGCGTTCGAAGCGGTCGATCCCGGCGCGTTCCATCTGGGCGAGGATGGGCGGCAGCGATTCCAGATGAGTGAGCGTGGCGATGTCGGCTCTGCCCGCAGGCCCGCACTCCGCCGGCAAGTCGGGCGGCAAGGTCGCCGTGGCGTGGTCCGGCACGCCGAGGCCGGTCAGGCTCCAGAACGACGCTCGCCGCCGTGCAAGATCGACCTGTAGCAGCGCGACCCAGCGGTCGGCCCCGACGTGCTGCTGAAAGGCGGTGAGGAGGGCGCGCGCCAGGCCGTCCGGCGAGCGCTCCGTCACCGCTTGCCGCAGCGCGATCTCCAGACCGCGCACGATCGTCGACCCGGCCATGGCATCGCCCTCCGGTATCGTCGGGGAATCCACCACGGCGGCGACGGCCTGCACATGCCCTTGCCGATCGCTGATCGGCAGAACCCAGAGTTGTATCGGCGCGGGCTTCGATCCCGCAGTAACCGTGATCCAGGCGCCGGTGTCGGCGGCCAGGGCCGGCTGCAGCACATCCCGCGCGGCGGCCGGCGCAAATCGGCTGCCTTCGTGCCAGCTGCCGTAGCGCTCCTGCAGGACACGCACGGCGGGCCGGTTTTCCTCTCCCGCCGCCGCATTGCGCCAGAGACACAGGCCATGGGGCGTCCAGATCCAGGCCGGGCGCGGCATGCGTTCGAGCAGTTGCAGCCCCGGTTCGTCCCGAACCGCCAGCGCTTCGTCGGCGGCCTCGGGCGGCAGGCAGGCGATGACATCCATGGGTTCCCGTCCCGCGCGGAACCGTCGCAGCAGGAACGCCAACGCCAGATGCGTACCGTGTCGATCGGTGACCGTGGTGTCGAGCCGGACCGTGCGGGGGGAGCGCGGATCGAGCGTGCGGATGTGATCGAGCAGCGGCCCACGCGCCTCGGGAAACACGTGCGCCAGCAGGGCGTCCCCGTGGACCGCCTCGGGGTCCGACAGACCCAGCAGCCGCGCAAACGCCGGGTTGCAGCCCACGACTCTGCCGCGCTGCGCCAGTGCGAGCGGCGTCGGCGCCTGTTCCAGCAGCGCGCGGGTCAGCGTATCCCGGCGCCGATGGGCCGAGCGTTCCCGCAGAACCCAGGCCGACCATGCCAAGGTCGACAGCGCCACGAACAACAGGTGATTGAGCGTGCGCACGAGGGGCATCATCTCGGCATCGGGGACGACGATGCGCAGCAGGCTGTCGCTGAACGTGAGCCAGGCCAGGCTCGACGCTGCAAAGAGCAGGGGCAGCCCAAGCACGCCCAGCCACGCGGCGAGGCGCGGACGAGACGAACGAGAGGGGGGGGCAACACGCATCGGGAGCCTCGCAGCGAACGGTCGGTGGCCGATCCGTGGCCGCTGTGCAGCCGGGCGATCGTGCTGCATGCTCGAGCTTGGTATTGTAACAAAGCACGGCTGCAGGGCGTGCAGCTCCCGGACGAGCCCGCGGTGCAGCGTGTCACGGAAGTGTCATGCCGCGTTGCTGTAATACAACCGCCTTCACGCACGGGGTCGGGCGCAATGGAAAACAAGACGGTTCTGGTCGTTGACGATGAAAAGGCGGTGCGCCAGATGGTCGCCTTTTCGCTGGCGCGAGAGGGCTTCGACGTGCTCGAGGCCGCCGATGCGGCCGAGGCGCGCACCCAGGTCGCCGACGGGCGCCCTCAGGTCATCCTGCTCGACTGGATGCTGCCCGGCGTGTCGGGTCTCGAGTTCGCCCGGACGTTGCGCAAGGACAGTCTGACCCGCGAGATCCCCATCATCATGCTGACGGCGCGTACCGAGGAGGACGACAAGATCCGCGGCCTGAACGTCGGCGCCGATGACTATGTGACCAAGCCGTTCTCGCCGCGCGAACTCATTGCGCGGGTGCACGCGGTCATGCGGCGCAGCAACCACACGGCGCAGGAAGAGGTTCTCGAGGCCGGCGGCATGCGGCTCGACGTGACCAGCCACCGCGTGGCGATCGGCCCGGACAAGGTCAGCCTGGGGCCGACCGAGTTTCGCCTGCTGCATTTCTTCATGGGCCATCCGGACCGGGTCTACAGCCGCAGCCAGCTGCTCGACCGGGTGTGGGGCCCTAGCGTGTACGTCGAGGAGCGGACCGTCGACGTCCACATCCGGCGGTTGCGCAAGGTCCTCGAAAATCACGGCGTGGCGCATCTGGTGCAGACGGTGCGGGGGGCGGGATACCGGTTTTCCGCCCAAGGCTGAGGCATGTCGCCCTGGAGTCGCGAGTTTCGGTCCTTGGGCCTGCTGCTGGCGTTGGCCGCGGGCGTCGGGGGCTGGGTCGGACAGCCGGCGTGGGCGCTGTGCGTTGCTCTGGCGGGCCGACTGGGCTGGCATCTGTGGCAACTGCGCCGCTTCGAGCTGTGGCTCGGCGGACGCGGGCGACGGCTTGCCGACGAGCGCATGGATCTGTGGGCCGAGATGACCGGCGACGTGCTGCGCATCAAACGCCGCAGCCAGAAACGCAAGCGCCGGCTGTCCGCCATCCTCAAGCAGTTCCTCCGTTCCACGGCCGCGCTGCCCGACGGGACCGTGGTGCTCTCGCCGGAGTCGCGCATCGTCTGGTTCAACCAGGCGGCGCAACGCCTGCTGGGCTTGCGTGCCCCCCAGGACAACGGCCAGTGGGTGGCCAACCTGATTCGCACGCCGGCCTTTGTGCGCTACCTCGAAGGCGGGGTTTACGACGCGGGCATCGAGATTCCCTCCCCGCATGCGCCGGATGTGTTGTTGTCGCTGCAGATCGTCCCGTACGGTGCCGACCAGCGGTTGCTGCTGGCCCGCGACGTCAGCCGGGAACGCCATCTGGATCGGGTGCGCAAGGATTTCGTGGCCAACGCGTCCCACGAACTGCGCACGCCGCTCACGGTTCTCTCCGGATATGTGGAAATGCTGCTGGAGGAGGCGCAGGACGACCGATCCGGCTGGCTGATGCCGCTCACCGCGATGCGGGAGCAGGCGGCGCGCATGGAACAGCTGCTGGCCGATCTGCTGTTGCTGTCGCGCCTCGATGAAGCGCCGGGGACGGTCAGGGCCGAGCGGGTGGACGTGAGCCAGCTGCTGGCGCGCTGTTGCGCCGAGGCCGAGCGGGCGGCGGCCGGCAAGCTCGCCATACGATCACAGGTGCCCGGCGGATTGTGGGTCAGGGGGGTCGAGGGGGAACTGCGGAGCGTCTTCGGCAACCTGCTGTCGAACGCCGTCAAGTACACGCCTTCAGGTGGTACGGTGACCCTTGCGGCCCGGCGCACCGCCGAGGGACTGCAAGTCGAGGTTGCCGACACCGGGATCGGTATTGCAGCGGAACACCTGCCCCGGCTGACCGAACGCTTCTATCGGGTGGACGGCGGGCGGGGCCGCGATCAGGGCGGAACCGGTTTGGGTCTGGCGATCGTGAAACATGCGCTGCAGCGCCACGATGCACAGCTCGTCATCCACAGCGAGCCGGGCGTCGGCAGCCGCTTCGAGTGCCGCTTTCCTGCGCATCGCCTCTTGCCGGACCAGATCCGGGCCGGCTGTTCATCGTCCTGATCGACGGATGCGGATACGTCACAAAAACGTCATCATTCCGGCGCATGCTGGCGTCGCCGTGGCGGCCGGCCGGCCGGCCGGCGCGCGCCAGCGCGAAAGCGCATCAGTCGCACGTTCGTCAGTGGTCGACGCCCCCCGGGTTTTTGTGTTTCAGCGGAGGATGTTCAGTGTCTCATCGCCTCATCACAGCCATGATCGTCGCACTCGTCACCCTGCTCGCGGGCTGCTCGAGCCCGCAGCTGAAGCTGTACGACGGCGCCAGCAACCCGTCGACGCAGGCGGCGCGGCTCACCATGCCCGAGGCCATCGAGGTTGCACGCATCAACGGTGTCGAGGTGAAAGGCGCCAGCGGCATGTGGACGCGTGGCGACAAGGTGATGGAACTGGCGCCGGGACGGTATGAGGTGCTGGCCTACTACCGCGAGATCTGGAACCAGGGCGACCAACACGACGTGTTGCGCTCGGATCCGGCGCTGTTCGTGCTGGACGCCCGCGCCGGCGGCCGCTACCGCATCGATTACGCACATCCGGCCGAATACCGGGAGGCGCAGCGGTTGGCGGCGGCGTTCAGCGGCGTGCTGATCGATGAGGCGAGCGGAACGCGGGTGCCGTCGCAGGCCAGCGGCGTGCGTTTTCCCACGGGCGTGATGGGCCAGATCGCGGGCGCGAGTGAACTGCTGCCGGACGACGGATCCTCGGCCTCGACCCAGGTCGTTGCGCCGCTCGAGGCATCGCCCGCGATTCCTGCGGGTACGGCATCCGGGAAACGCTCACCGGTGGTCGTTCCCCCGGCGCCGGTCGCACCTGCGGCCGCAACCGAGGGCGATTGGCTGACCCTCATGCAGGCCTGGTGGAAGCAGGCCAGCAGTGAGGAACGACGCGCTTTCTTGCGCTGGGTCGCGACGCAGCAGAATTGATCGGACCGCGCACGATGCATGCCGTACGGCGTGCCGTGTGCGTGCCATCGGGCGTCATGAAAGTGACATTTCTGTGTAAGGTTATTGTCACTCGTTATTTCCATACTGCGTCAGATTTTGATCCAATGCGCCGTCACAAGTGAGTTGATCTTTATCGGACGCGCAAACCTTTCCGCAGTGCGCGATCCTCGGGATGTCGTTGCGGGAACATTCATCACTCAGGGTGCCGAAAAGGGAGAGGTCAGTGAACAAGAATTGGGTTGTGGTGGCAGTGGGAAGTCTGGTTGCGTTGCCGGGTGCGGCGCTCGCCGATGCAAAGGTCTATGGGCGGTTCAACGTCGGTCTCGACGGTCAGAAGGACGAGATCGGTCTGGATTCCAAGGAGACCAGCACCACCTGGCGGCTGCAGGATCAGAACAATTCTTCGCGTCTGGGTTTCAAGGGGAGCACGGACATCGGCCTGGCCGACATGTCGGTGATCTATCAACTCGAGTACGGCACCAACCCCGACGGCAGCGAGAGCGACGAGTTCTCCGAGCGCAACATCTTCGTGGGCCTCAAGGGTGAATTCGGAACGGCCAAGGTCGGCAAGTTCGACACCCCGGTCAAGGAAACAGGCGCCAAGGCGGATCAGTTCAACGACGAGTCGATCGGAGACATCACCAACCTGATGGTGGGTGAAACCCGATCCAACAACATGATCCAGTACAACACGCCCAAGCTGGGCAATCTGGTGACGATCACTGCTGCCGTTGCCCCGGGTGAAGGCCGCAAGTCGCTGGAAGATGCCGAGGACAAGGACAACGGCGTCGCCGACACCTATTACGCCTCCGCCGAGTTCGAGCAGGGGCCCTTCTATGGCGCGCTGGCGTATGCCGGAAGCCAGGAAGGCAGCCTCAAGTTCGACGGCAAGACCGCCGGCATCGACATCATCCGTGCCACGGCGGCCGTCAAGGTATTGGAAGCGCTGGAAATCGGCGCCCTGTATCAGCAGGCCAGCGGTATCGATCAGGACAACAGCGACACCAACGCCAAAGGCAGCGATGCCGAGGAAACCAGCTATCTGGGATCCATCGCCTACACGTTCGACGCCTTCAAGTTCAAGCTTCAGTACGGTCAGACCTCGGGTGACCAGACCGACATCGAGCGCACCGAATTGGCGGCCGGCGTCGATTACAAGTTGAGCAAGGCGGTGACCGCTCAAGCCTACTATGTGACCTACGAAGACAAGGATCGCACCGTGGGCGGCATCGAAGACCCCAAGACCGACAGCTATGGCGTGGGTCTGATCTACAACTTCTGATCTTTCACGACCGGCATACGCGGCCGCGAAGTGGACCAGGGCGGCCCCCGAGGCCGTCCCGCTCCCCTGACGAACCCCACCTTTTGGTGGGGTTTGTTTTTTTGGGTTTACTCAAGCCATGAAGGCCATGCCGTGGTGATTCGGGATGTGGTCCTCACCCGTCACCCAGCTCCAGCAGGCGCCGATGACTGACAGGGCGGTGGTAGCACGCTGTAAAAGGGGCAACGACCAGGCCATGTTCTTCATGCGCCGGCGGGCGGCGGCCAGCAGACGCCGCCCTTGGACCAGTCCGCGTTCGTGCGCAGCGATGCCCGCGCAGCGCCCCGGCATCGAAAGCTCCGCCCCACCGTCTCCTTGCGGCGCACCGCCGTTTGCCCTGTTTCCTCCTGCCGGCGGGGCGTCCACCCGTTCCCTGTGGTCCTGCGACATGCGGCGGGTGATTCCCTCATCGAGGCCGTTGGCGCTGCGCCTGCCAGCGCGGCCGGCATCGGGCCAGAGACGAAGCGTATTCGCGAGAGCCGGATCGATCGCGGGCGCGCTTGTTCCGCGTCCGGCGGGTCGGGCGGCGGCGCCGGACGCTTGCCCGCTCGTACTGATATTCCGCTTGGTGAGCCACCCCTCACCTGGGTTGGGGCGCCGCCAGCCGAGCCCCCGCCGATGTCGCGCTGTTCCTGCACACGGCAGATGGTGGAGGCGAAGTAACCGGCACCGAGGCCGGCGGCTGCCGCGGTGACGCCTAACCGGCTGCGCATGCGGTCGAGCCGGTCGAGATAGAGCACGCAGCCCTGCAGTGCATCGGCGTGACGTGGATTGTCGGTGAGGAGTGCGTGTTGCCTGCCCACGGCGCGGTGGTCGAGACAGGAGAAGCCGGTGGGCTCGTCTTTGCGCGCGATATCGCCTTGCGGCCGTGCCGGTGGGGGGGCGATCCTTGACTGACGTTACCGGCAGTTCACCGGCCAGCCCACGCGGCGGCGGCAGTGGCATGCCATGGGCGGCACTCAGCTCGGTCAGAGAGCCCGGCGGCATTTGCGCCACCGGGCGCACGGCACGCGGTTCTCGTTGGCGCTGGCTCGCGGTCCGTGGTGTCGGTGCAGACCACCCGCGCCGATCAAGCCATGACCGAGGGCCTGTTCCACGATGCGGGCGCAGACGGACGGCTCGGTGTCGGGGCCGGCATCGCGTCGATGGCGGTTCCAAGATGGAAGCGGACGCGTCCACCGCCCTGCCGGTGAGTCGCGTCCCGGAAAACCGGCGGCAGGCGAGCTTGATCTGTATTTCGCGCGCCAGTTGTCGTTCGGAGCGGATGCCGAACCGGTGGCCGATGAACAGGATCGCAAACAGCCGCACCGGATCCGCTGCCGGTGTCTGTTGTCCGCGCGGTACGGTTGCGCCGTCTCTTTACGGAAGATGTCAAGCCGGGACGCCGATCCGGCGCAGCAGGTCGTCTCGGGGAACCAACGCTTCCAGCCTCACCATCTCCAGTGCGTGTAGGGTCGGACCCGATGGCTTTGGCTTGGCCCCATTGAAACACCAAGCCCCCAAGTGCCGGGGCGGCTTGGTCAGAAGCATGAGGCGGCCCCGGGGCCGCCTTCCGGTCAGATCCGCAGGGGATCAATAGTGCAGGTAGTCGTGGATGCCGTGCCCGGTCTTCTGGGCCTTCTCGCCGGCGTGGCCCCCTTTGACGAGCGTGCCTTCGCGGGCCATGGCCTGACCCTCTTCGGGCGTGCCGAAGCCCAAGGCCCGCGCGCGTTCAACCATCCGCTTGCGGTGGCCTTCGAGAAAGGTCTTGCGTTCGGTATCGGACTTGATCGCCTCGTACTGTTCGCGATACTGCTTGCGTTCGTCTTTGGTCATCAGGTCGAAACCATAGATCTGGTCCCGGTCGGGCAAACTGGCCCCGGCTTCGACCGCCATCGGTTCCTCCACTTCCTGTGCGGATACCCAGCCGGGCACGCTGCAGATGAGGACCAGCATCATGCCCGTTCTTAGCTTGTTCATCGTGTCTCCTTGGAAATCCTTACTGGACGACGCCCCGGCCTCGCCATGAAAATGGGCGGCGTGCGCAAGCTTACCGCTCTGCCCCGGCATCGGCAAACCGGAGCTCCGATATGCTTGATCTGACGCAGGTCGCGGCCGGATCGGCCGTGGAATGCTCCCGCCGGACACGGGCTGAACCACCCAGGGATCACACCACCATGGACACCCCGGCAGACCGCCGCCGCAACGTCGTCGTTTGGGATTTTCCCGTCCGCCTGTTTCACTGGGCGCTCGTGCTCTTGCTCGCCATCGCCTGGTCGACTGCGCAGGGCGGTTTGGATTGGATGCGCTATCACCTCTATGCGGGCTATGGCATCCTCGCGCTCATCCTGTTTCGGCTGATGTGGGGCTTCGTCGGCTCGTTCCACGCCCGGTTCGTGCATTTTCTGGCGTCACCCCGATCGGCATGCCGCTACGCGGCGGACCTCGTCCGAGGTCGGCATGAGGCTTACCTGGGCCATAACCCGCTCGGTGGCTACATGGTCGTGCTGCTGCTTGCGCTGGTGTTCACACAGGTGACGACCGGGCTGTTTGCCACCGATGACATCCTGATCGAGGGGCCGCTGGCCCACGCTGTCGCTGCCCGGTTCAGTCGGCTTGCGACAGTCGTTCACACCGCGAATGTCAACCTTTTGATCGCTGCCGCGGCCGTTCACGTGGCGGCGATCGCCTACTATCGGTGGCGCTTCGGCGAGCGTCTGGTCAAGGCCATGCTGACTGGCCGGAAAGACTGGGAAGGCCAGAACGCGCCCGCCCCGGGCGAGGTTTCCCTGGGGCGGGCGGTCGTGCTGTTGGCGCTGAGCGTGGGATTCGTGGTCTTTATCGCCAATGGCTTATGATCTGGTCAGTCCTTGCGGTAGTCATCGTGGCAGGACTTGCAGCTCTGCGCCGTCTTCATGAACTGATCCTTGAGCAGTGCGGCGTCGCCGTTCTGTGCCACTTGGGCCAGACGCGCCGATTCTGTTTCGAACGACTGCATTTTCTTTGAAAAATCTGCGTAGTTCTTCCAGATTTCGGGTTTGGCGTCGGTCTTGCCTTTGTGCGGGCCGTTGGCAAAGCCTTCGGCGAGCAGCGGGGCGACGTTGGCCACGGCGCTGGCGTGTGTCGCGAACGCCTTGGCATCCATCGGTTTCTCGCCTTTGATCATCTCGGCCATGGGCTGGAAATGCCAGCCGATCAGGTAGAACCCTGCGTGGCGATATTCCACCGGGTCGGCATGGTTGTCGTGGGCGCCGGCCAACGCGGGCAGGGCGAGGACCAGTCCAGACACGAGGCGTGCTTTCCGAAAATTCATCGCGGGCTCCAGTTGCGGTGACGGGGATCGACCCTGCGCCGATCTTCGTCGCAGTTTAACCGAGGCCGGCCGTGGTCGACGAGCGCAAAAAAAACCCCCTGAAGATTCAGGGGGTCAAGTGCGTGAAAGGACGAGGGGGTCCTTTCAGGAGGAGACACGGTGCCATGAACTTGCTCAGCGACCGGTGATCGGATCGAACCGGTCCATGGGCGACGATATTATGAATTCGTCATGGGTTTGTCAATCACGGCAAAAAAGTTTTCTTTTTCTGTTAATGATCGGTATCAACCTCTGCCCTGTCCGCGGGCCAGCCATGCCGCCAGGCCCGCGGCCGCGCGACCGACGACGCGCGCCAGGCGGCGCGCTGCGGCTTGAGGCAGGCGGTACTGCAGGCGGTAGATCTGCGCCTGATCGAGCTGGCGCAACAGATAGTCGTCGCTGGTGGCGATTTCATCGACCAACCGCAGCTCCAGCGCTTGGGTTCCATACCAGTGCTCGCCGGTGGCGACACGCTCGATATCCAGCCTGCTGCGATGCTGACGGACGAACTGTTTGAACAGCGTGTGGGTTTCCTCCAGTTCCTGACGGAATTTCTCGCGTCCCTCGGGCGTGTTTTCGCCCAGCACCGTCAGCGTCCGCTTGAATTCACCGGCGGTGTGGAGTTCGACGTCGACCTCGTGCCGCTGGAGGAGCCGGTGCAGGTTGGGCAACTGGGCGACGACCCCGATGGAGCCGATGATGGCGAACGGCGCGGCGACGATACGCTGGCCCACGCAGGCCATCATGTAACCCCCGCTTGCGGCGATCTTGTCGACGCAGACGGTGAGCGTGATGCCGCGGTCGCGCAGTCGCTGCAATTGCGAAGCGGCGAATCCGTAGGCATGGACCAGCCCGCCGCTGCTCTCCAGCCGAACCACGACTTCGTCCCGGCTGTCGGCAACCTGGAGCAGCGCCGTCACTTCCTCGCGCAGTGCGGTCGTGGCCGATGCTTGCAGGTCGCCATGAAAGTTCAGGACGAAGATGCGCCGGCCGGCGTCCGACGTGGCGAGAGGCTTCGGTTTGGCGCGCCAGGGGCGACGGATGCGGAGGCGTTGCCACCGGCTGGTCTTGACGGGTTGCAACCGTCGGTTCAGCGCGTCGCGCAGCCGTTCATAGTGGCGGTTCACATGCTCGAGTTGCAGCTGGCCGCGTTGCAGCGAGGGGCGACGCCGACCAAGGCCCGCGGCGATCAGCATGACCACGACCACGCCCACCAGCAGCGTGACGAGCTTGGCGGCAAACAGGCCATACTGGCCCAGCAGTTCGGTCCACACGGCAATATTTCCTTTGAAGTTAGGCGGGGGCATGGCCCAGACCGGTGAGCGGAACCCGAAACGGTATTATCGGTCCACTTTGGACGCAAGAAACGACACAGCGACGAGGATCTGATGCGGCATCTTACCTGGGCCTCGGGAGCGATCGCGCTGGCTTTTGCAACGACGGTGTCCGGGCAAGGCCGCTGGCAGCCGGGCATCGAATTCGGCACGACGGGCGAGTCCGGGCGTCTGGTGCGTCTCACGCTGAGTGCCCCGCAGCGCGAAGCGTTCGCCCGAACCGGCGCGTGGTCATGGCGCCTCACGCCCGAGGTCACGCTGGGTCGCTGGCTGGACGGTGAGCGCAACGATGCCTTGTGGGAGGTCGGCGCCACACCGGTCTTGGCCGCGCATCGGGAGCTGCGATCCGGGCGGGTGGCCGTCGATCTGGGCGTCGGTATCCACCTTCTGTCTGCTGTCCGTTTCGAGGACAGTACGCTCGCCTCGGCGTTCCAGTTCGGCGATCATGTCGGCATCGAATGGCGACCCGCTTCGGGGCGGTGGGGGATCGGCTACCGGTTCCAGCACCTCTCCAACGCCAGCATCGCCCCGCCCAATGACGGCGTCGAGTTTCATCTCCTGCGCCTGGGGTGGCGGTTCTAGGTTTTTCGACACACGACAGGGAAGCACATGCAAATGGAAAGTATTTCTGCCGGTCTGCCGGAGCCCCTGACAGCCGCTTACGCGCAGGACGGCTGGGCCCGCTTCCTGGGGATCGCGCTGGATCCGCGCGATCCCGCCCGGAGGCTCCGTCTGGCCTATGACACGCGTTTGCTCAATGCCGACGGCGGGGTGATCCACGGCGGGATTCTGGCGACGTTGCTGCTGGATGCGGCCCGGATCGAAACCGCGGCCGCCTGGGGCTCCGCGGGGGATCTTGGGTCCGTCAGGCCGCTCGACGGGCAGATCGTCTATCTGCGGCCCGCGCGCGAGGGCGATGTCATCGCCTCCGCGCAATTGCTGCGAGCGGGACGCACGCTGGCATTCGCCAGCTCCGAGATTCGCGACGCGCAGGGGCAGCTCGTCGCGCAGGGACAATGGGTTTTCGCGCATGCCGCCGAAGATGCGCCCGAAGCGGCGCCTGAGGCGCCGGCGCTGACTCAGGTCTGGAATGGCGAGGCGGATGCCGGCCGCATGGGCGTGCTGCTCGAAGCCAACATGAAGAAACGCTTGCCAGGCCTGTCGCTGCGGCAGATGGGGCCGGGCCGGTGCGTGATCGAGGTGGCGGATATCGCCGACATGCGGGATGCCGGTGGCGCCTTGGCCGGCGGGGCGCTCCTGCTCGCGTGCGACAATGTCGGCGTCTTCGCAGGATTCGGGCTCAACGCACGCATCACGCGCATGTCCACGGCCGCGCTCAAGTTGAGCTTCGTGGCGCCCGCGCGCGATGAGCCGCTGATCGTGGTCGGTCGCAGCCTGGGCAAGGCCGGGCCGCTCATTTCCAACCAGAGTCTCGTCTACGGACGGGATTCCGGTCGGCTCTATGCCTTTGGCACCGTCACCCTGGCCACCTGAGGGCGCATCGTGGTGCAGCAGGAGTCTCCCGATGCGCAGCGATTCATCACCGGTCCTGCGGGCGCGCTCGAGGTCCGAACCGCTCGGCCGCTGAGGGCGCTGGCGGGGCCGCCGCGCGCGGTCGTGGTGTGTCACCCGCACCCCAAGTTCGGCGGGACGATGGACAACAAGGTCGTGACCACGCTCGCGCGCGCCGCCACGGATGTGGGCTGGCACGCGGTTCGCTTCAATTTCCGCGGTGTCGGTGCCAGCACGGGGTCCTATGACGAGGGGCGAGGCGAAACCGAAGACGCCCGCGCAGTCGTGGACTGGGTCGCCGCGCACTGGCCGGACCATCGCCCTGCGCTGGCGGGCTTCTCGTTCGGCGCCTGGGTGGCGATCCGACTTGCGTCCATGACATCGCTGTCGCGCCTGCTGACCGTGGCGCCGCCCGTCGACCGCTTGGCCGGCGCCGACGCCCGGGCGGTGGACTGCCCCTGGTGGCTGATCCAGGGCATGGCCGATGAAGTCGTCGACGCGGATCGGGTGATCGGTTGGGCCGAAACACTGGCCAAGCCGCCCCATGTCGTCAGCTTGCCCGGCGTGAGCCACTTCTTCCATGGTCAGTTGAGTGTGTTGCGGGGTCTCGCGCGAGAATTCTTTCAGGAGGATGGCTGACATGCCTGCACAAGCCCGATTTCGCCCCTTGCGCTGCGCCGTGCTGACCCTGTCGGACACGCGCACGCCGGAGACCGATACGTCCGGCGATACACTCGCCGAGCGGTTGCAGGCAGAGGGGCATCATCTGCAGGATCGCGCGCTCTTGCCCGATGACCTCTATCGACTGCGTGCCCAGATCAGCGTGTGGATTGCCGATCCCCGCGTCGAGGTGATCCTCACCACCGGCGGGACCGGCCTGACCGGGCGTGACCGGACGCCGGAAGCCGTCAGGCCATTGCTCGACCGCCACATCGATGGCTTCGGGGAACTGTTTCGGCAGATATCCTTTCAGGAAATCGGCGTATCGACGCTGGAATCCCGTGCTTTCGCCGGCGTTGCCAACGCGACCGTGATTTTTTGCCTGCCCGGCTCCAGAAACGCGTGCCAGACCGCCTGGGATCACATCATTCGGCAACAGCTCGATGCGCGCCATCAGCCGTGCAATCTCGTCGCGCTGTTACCGCGGTTCAACGAAGCGTGACACTCAAGGCGGCGTAGCCCGGGCCGCTAGATTGAACGAGTCGCTACCGCCGCTGTCGGAGAAGATGAGGAAGAAAAATCCCCTTCTTCCGACCATCCACCTACAAGAACAGCAAAGGAGCATGTCATGGCGATCGTCGGTCAAGCCAGGTTCGCGCCTGGCCAAGTCGTTGAACATCGCGAGCTCGGTTATCGTGGTGTGGTTCTGGACGTGGACCCACGTTTCCTGGGCCGTGAGGAATGGTACCCCCGGCAGGCGCTCCCTGCCCCCGATCGTGAGCAGCCATGGTACCGGTTGCTCGTCGATGGGCGCGAATATCAGACCTATGCTCCGGAGTCGGCACTATCCGTTGACGCGCTGGAAATCCCCGTGGAACATCTGTCGTTGCGTGTCTTCTTCAAAGGGTTCCAAAGCGGGCGCTACCAGCCGAGGTGGGTTCCCAATTGAGGTGTGCGAAAGCCGGGTTCGTCGGTACGCGCCGACGAACCCGGCCGCTGCGCCATGCGCCTGCGTGTCGAGCGTCACGGATCTGTAAAGAACTGCTTTTCAAACTGCACTTTGAAAGGTTTCTTCGCCCCTTCCGGCAGCACATTGACCTGAAACCGCAGGGTTTCCTGCCCGCTGATGGGAAAATCACCGATGTAGTAGATGGCATCGCCATCGCGCATCTCGCGCAGCGTCAGTTCACGGTATTGGTTGTTCAGATTCACCGCACTGGCCGAGATCTCCGCAGGGACGGCCACGGTACCGCCATCGGCGGTCTTCTCGCGCAATGCGAGATTGATCATGCCGCGGTTGCGGCTCCGCACGATGCCGGCCTTTTGCGTCGATTCGACCGGCAACTCGTCGGTGCGCAGCGCGTTGTAGTGGAAGACGTACTTCTCGTATTCGAAGCTGTTGGCTTGCGCCACGGACGCCAATGCGGCCATCAGCCCGAATGCGACAGCCCGCGCGTAGGCCCGGAATCTTGGTGTTGTCATGACAGTCTCCCTGAACATCTCGGATCTGGATTCACTCTAACGCAAACTGGGTTTTATTCAAGGCCGATCCTCGGCGATGTCCTGCGGTAAGGCTATAGAGCGCAATCTCGCCGAGAAGATTGGGCAAGTGGCTCATCAGGCGATTGCCATGGTGGGCCGCATCGACGACCTGACGGCTGAGCACCCGGTAACCCTGTTGACGACACAGTGCCTCGAAGTCCCTGACCGTGCAGAGATGGATGTTGGGGGTGTCGTACCAGGCATCGGGCAAGGTTTCGGACACCGGCATCCGCCCGCGCCACGCGATCTGCATGCGGCTGCGCCAGTAGCCGAAGTTGGGGAAGGTCACGATCCCCTTGCGCCCGATGCGCAGCATTTCCGCCAGCAGCCGGTCCGGGTGGCGCACCACCTGCAGGGCCTGCGTCAGGATGACATAGTCGAACGATTGATCGGCAAAGGCGTCCAGTCCTTGGTCGATGTCCATCTGGATCACCTGGATGCCGGCTTCCGTGGACTTCACGACATTGCCGGGATCGATCTCCAGGCCATAGCCCGTGACCTGCCGCGTTTCCTGGAGATGACGCATGAGGGTCCCGTCGCCGCATCCCAGATCGAGGACATGGGTCCGTGGCTGGACCCAGTGGGAGATGAACTCGAGATCCGGACGCAGGGAACTCATGCCGCAAGCTCCGCTGCAACCCGCTGCATGTAGGCGTGGAGGACGGCGAGATATTCCGGATTGGGCATCAGGAAGTCATCGTGACCCTGTGTCGAGCGGATGTCGGCGTAACAGACCGGTTTGCGGACTTCCATGAGCGCATTGACGATCTCCCGTGATCGTGCGGACGAGAACCGCCAGTCACTGGTGAAGGAGGCGACGAGAAATCGGGAGCGACTGGCCTTGAACGCCTCCGCCAGGCTGCCGTCGAAGGCCTGTGCCGGGTCGAAATAGTCGAGCGCCTTGGTCATCAGCAAATAGGTATTGGCGTCGAACCGGTCCACGAAGGACGTTCCCTGGTGGCGCAGGTAACTTTCCACCTGAAATTCCACATCGAACCCGTATTGAATCCGTCCGGCCCGCAGTTCTCGACCGAAGCGTTCCCGCATCGCGTCCTCGGACAGGTAGGTGATGTGACCCAGCATGCGCGCCAGCATCAAGCCGCGCCGGGGGATGACGCCCCGTTCCTCGTAGCGGCCATCGTGGAAATCGGGATCCGACAGGATGGCCTGGCGCGCGACTTCGTTGAAGGCGATGTTCTGCGCAGACAGCTTGGGGGTGGCCGCGATGATGAGCGCATGCCGCACCGCTTCGCTATGGTGGATGGCCCATTGCATGACCTGCATGCCGCCCAGGCTGCCGCCGGCGATCGCCGCCCATTGCCGGATCCCCAGTCGTTCACCCAGGCGGCGCTGGCTGTTGACCCAGTCGCCGACCGTTACGATGGGAAAGTCCGGGCCGAAGCTGACGCCGGTTTCCGGATTGAGGCTGTTGGGCCCGGTGCTGCCCTTGCAACTGCCGAGATTGTTGAGCGACACCACGAAAAACTTTCGGGTATCGAAGGGCTTGCCCGGACCGATGCACACGTCCCACCAACCCGGCTTGCGATCCTCCGGCGCGTGATAGCCGGCCGCGTGATGATCGCCCGACAGCGCGTGGCAGACCAGGATGGCGTTGCTCCGGTCGTTGTTGAGCGTCCCATAGGTCTCGTAGACCAGTTCGTAACGTTCCAGCCGTTTGCCGCCTTCGAGCTCCAGCGGTGCATCGAAGACCATGCGCTGGGGCGTGACCAAACCGACCGAATCCTCGGGGAAGCGAGCGTTCGCCGAATCGGTGCCGGGCGGATCAATGGGTGACGACATGGCGCAGCGGGGCGGCGGGTGAGAAGGGCATGACCGGGCGAGTGTAGTGGCGCGCCGGAGGCAGTGCAAGATGGGTCAGGCACTCAGGGGCGTGGATCCCAGGCCGCGAAGAGGCGATCGATGCCTGGGGGCGCCTGCCGGATACGGACGCGCTTGGTGCGCGCACCGGCGCCCTGGATGAGTTCCAGTCGACTGACTGGGATGGCGCATTGTTCCGCCAGCAAGGCCAGCAGTCTTGCGTTGGCATTCCCGTCTCGAGCGGGTGCCGATACGGCGATCTTGAGGCGCCCGCCGTGCAGGCCGGCGACCGCGTTGCGACGCGCACCGGGTTGGACGTGCACGGCGAGGACGATGTCGGCGCCCTCCCGATGCCAGAACCGGGCAGCGCAATCCGCCGTCACAAGCCGGTGCCCAGCGGCGCAATGAAGCGTTTCAGGAATTGGATCACGAACAGGACGAGGATCGGCGAAAAATCGATGGCGCCGGTATCCGGCAACACGCGCCGGGCGCGGTCCAGGAGCGGCCCGGTGAGTCGGAACAGCAACAGGGCGGCCTGCGGGTAGGGCGCCGCGGCGAACCAGCTCAACAGGACCTGGATGAGGATGGCGATCGAATAGAGGTTCAGTACGAGGACGGTCAGGTCGGCCGCGGCGTAGCGCGGCAGCAGCGCAAGCGGAAGCTGACGCCCTGCAAGTGCCGCGAAGGCCAGGTAAAAACCGATTTGCAGACCGATCAGGACCACCAGCGCACCGAGGTCGTGGCCCCGATAGTTGGGCACCACGCGGCGCAGGGGAGCGAGTACCGGTTCGGTCATGCGGACGATGGCGCGCAACAGAGGATCGAATCGATCACGCGCCGTCAGACTCACCATCAGTCGGATCCAGAACAGGACTGCCGCGAGCTTGAACAGGCTCGACGCGAGGAACCACAGGGGCTCCTGCCAGTAATCAGCGGGCATCGGACCCATCTCCCAGTTGGTGCGCCAGCTCCGCGGCGCGGGCGCGTGCGGCCATCAGCACTTCGCGCGCAATGCGGCGCATTCCTTCGCGTTCCATGACCTTCAATCCTTGTTCCGTCGTGCCGCCCGGTGAGGTGACCTGGCGGCGGAGCTCCGACAACGCCTGCCCACTGTCCTGAGCCATATGCGCCGCTCCCACGGCGGTCTGGAGCGTCAAAGCCCGGGCGAGCTCGACGGGCATGCCCAGTTCGCGCGCGCCATCGACCAATGCCTCCATGAACAGGAAGAAATACGCGGGCCCACTACCCGACAGTGCGGTCACCAGATCCAGGTCAGCTTCCGATTCGAGCCAAAAGGCCTTCCCCACGCCGCGGAACAGTTGATCCGCCACGCCGCGCTGGGCGTCCGTCACCTTCTCCGTGGCAAACAGGCCGGTCGCGCCCAGGCCGAGCATCGCGGGCGTGTTGGGCATCGCGCGCACCAGCGCCAGCTCGCGGCCGAACCAGCGTGTCAGCGTGGTCGTGGTGATGCCGGCCGCGATGGACACGACGACCGGCTCACGGTCCGAGAGGGCATCGGTCAGGCTGCGGCATGCCGCTTCCAGCGCCTGCGGCTTGACGGCCAGCACCAAAAGATCCGCGCGTCGCGCGATGGTGGCGTTGTCGGCCGTCGCCAGCAGACCGTCGATGCGAGCCACTGAGGCGCGTTTGTCCGGGTCAGGATCGGTTGCGCCCAGTTGCGTGCCCGGCACGCCTTGCTGCACGAGCCCGGCGAGCAGGCTCGAAGCCATGTTGCCCGCGCCGATGAATCCGATGAAGGGGGTCATGTCGTTCGCCGTGTTTCGCATGCCGGGTGGCGCCCTATGATCGGTGGGGCAACTCGGGGGCGCAAGTCGGACGAGTCCGCCATCAGCCGACCGAGCGGGCACCGAAAAACGCCTGACCCACCCGCACCAGCGTGCTGCCTTCCAGGATCGCGGCCTCCAGGTCTGCGGACATGCCCATCGACAGCGTGTCCAGATCGTGGCCGGCTGCCTGCAGCGCGCAAAAGAGGGTCTTGAGTCGCGCGTACGCCGCACGTTGCAAAGTCCGGTCCGGTGATGCCTCCGGGATGGTCATGAGTCCGCGCAGGCGCAGCCGCGGAAGCCGGCTGACATGACGGGCCAGGCCCGGGAGCTGGTCGGGGTCCGCGCCCGATTTTCGTGGCTCCGGGCTCAGCTTGACCTGCAGGCAGACCTGAAGTGGCGGCAGGTGGGCGGGCCGTCGACGGTCCAGTCGGTCGGCATGCGCCGCGCTGTCCAGGCTGTGAATCCAATCGAAGTGTGCAGCGATGTCGCGGCATTTGCTGGTCTGCATCGGGCCGATGAAATGCCAGATCAGCTTCTGGTCGCCGAGGCGGTCGATCTTGGGCAGCGCTTCCTGCAGGTAGCTTTCGCCGAAATCACGCTGTCCCAGCCGGGACAGTTCCTCGATGGCGGCCGCGGGTTGCCCCTTGGAGACCGCCAGCAATCGGATGTCGGCGGCGTGCCGCCCAGCCTCTCTCGCCGCGACATCGAGCCGCTGTAGAACGGTTCGATAGGCGCGCGCCAAGGGTGAGGCCTCAAGCCCGCGGTTGGTTTGGTCGCTAAATCCAGAGTCGGTCATGGTGGTTCGGGGCGGGTGATGGATATCGCGCAGTTGCTGTCATTCTCGGTTAAAAACGGCGCATCGGACCTGCATCTTTCGGCAGGGCTGCCACCCATGATCCGGGTGGACGGGGACATTCGTCGCATCAATCTGCCGCCCATGGAGCCCAAGCAGACGCACGACCTCATCTACGACATTATGAACGACCGCCAGCGCAAGGAGTATGAGGAGCACTTCGAGACCGACTTCTCCTTCGCGATTGCCGGCCTGGCTCGCTTTCGCGTCAACGCGTTCAACCAGAATCGCGGCCCGGCGGCCGTATTTCGCACCATTCCGGAGAAGATCCTCACCCTGGAGCAGCTCGCCTGCCCGGGAAGCTTCAGGGATCTGGCGCTGAAGCCCCGCGGCATCGTGCTGGTCACCGGCCCGACCGGATCGGGCAAATCGACCACGTTGGCCGCGATGATCGACTACGTCAACGACAACGAAGCCGGGCACATTCTCACGATCGAGGATCCGATCGAGTTCGTGCACGCGAGCAAGCGCTGCCTGGTCAATCAGCGCGAACTCAAACGGGACACCCATGGTTTCGCCGAGGCCCTGCGGTCTGCGCTGCGCGAAGATCCGGACGTGATTCTGGTGGGAGAAATGCGGGACCTCGAAACCATACGGCTGGCGCTCACTGCGGCCGAGACCGGGCACATGGTGTTCGGGACTCTCCACACCAGTTCGGCGGCGAAGACCATCGACCGTATTGTCGATGTCTTTCCGGCAGCCGAAAAGGACATGGTACGCGCGATGCTGTCCGAGTCCCTGCAGGCGGTCATTTCCCAGACGCTGCTGAAGAAAAAGGCCGGTGGCCGCATTGCGGCGCACGAAATCATGATCGGGACGCCCGCCATTCGCAATCTGATCCGGGAAAACAAGATCGCCCAGATGTATTCCTCGATCCAGACGGGGCAGCAATTCGGCATGCAGACCCTCGATCAGTGCCTGCAGGATCTGGTGAAGAAAAACATGATCACCAAGGAAATCGCGCGGGCCAAGGCGGCGCACAAGGAAAACTTCTGAGGATTTGAGTATGGATCGGGATCAAGCCGTTCGCATCATGCATGATTTGCTGCGGGTGTTGGTGCGGCGTGGCGGATCGGATCTCTTCATCACGGCTGGCTTTCCACCGGCCATCAAGATCGATGGCGCGATGAACCCGGTGGCCGAGAAACCGTTCATCGCGGAGCACACGGCCACCATCGCCCGGGCGATCATGAATGACCGTCAGGCGCGCGAATTCGAGTCGACCAACGAGTGCAACTTCGCCATCGCGCCGCGGGGAATCGGGCGATTCCGCGTCAGTGCGTTCGTTCAGCAAGCGAAGGTGGCGCTGGTCCTGCGCACCATCAAGACCGAGATCCCGGATTTCGATTCGATGGGTTTGCCGGAGGTGTTGAAAGAAGTCGTGATGTCGAAGCGTGGCTTGGCGATCATGGTGGGCGCGACGGGGTCGGGCAAGTCGACGACGCTCGCCGCGCTGGTGGGTCATCGCAATGCGCACGCCCAAGGCCACATCATCACCATCGAAGATCCGGTCGAGTTCGTGCATCCGCACATGAACAGCATCGTGACGCAGCGCGAGATCGGCGTGGATACGCAGAGCTGGGGGATCGCGCTCAAGAACACCTTGCGCCAGGCCCCGGACGTCATTCTGATCGGCGAGGTGCGCGAACGGGAAACCATGGAGTATGCGGTGCAGTTTGCCGAAACGGGTCATCTCTGTCTTTGCACGCTGCACGCCAACAGCGCCAACCAGGCGCTGGACCGCATCATCAACCTCTTTCCGCTGGAGAAGCGCGAACAGGTATTGATGGATCTGTCGCTCAACCTCCGCGCCATCATCTCGCAGCGTTTGATTCCGCATGTGAGTGGTTCAGGACGCGTCGCGGCCTTCGAGATCATGCTCGGAACGCCTTTGGTTGCCGACCTGATCTTCAAGGGCGCCGTCCATCAAATCAAGGAAGTGATGGCCAAATCGACGGCGCAGGGCATGTGCACATTCGATCAATACCTCTACGCGCTCTATGAGCAGGATCAGATCAGTTACGAAGAAGCATTGCGCAATGCCGACTCGAAGAATGAACTGCGGCTCAGGATCAAACTCGAGAGCGCCAAGGCGTCCCGCCGCGACGACGAGCGGCTTGCGATCATGGACCCCTCGGCTTAGACGATCTGGCGAGGACGACGCTGTCATGCTGCTCAAACCTTTTCTCGAACTGATGGTCGCCCAGCGAGCCTCGGATCTTTATCTGAGCCCCGGCTCGTTGCCGCAGTTGCGTCTCGAAGGGCGCAACCAGTCTGTCGGCAAGATGCCGTTGTCGGCCGAACAGGTGGCGCAAGCGGTCGACGAAACCTTCGATGAGCGCGAACGCGGACTCTTCCAGGCCCAGTTGCAGGTGGACTACTCCTACATCATGCCGGATGTGGGCCGGTTTCGACTCACCGCGTTCCGCCAGCGCGGGCAGGTCGCGCTGGTGGTGCGCTATGTCCAGCCGGCGCTGCCACGGGTTCGCGATCTGGGCTTGCCGCTCATCCTGCAGGATCTGGCGCTGCATCGGCAGGGATTGGTGCTCGTCGTCGGAGCGACCGGCTGCGGCAAATCGACCACCATGGCCGCGATGCTGCAACATCGCAATGAACACGTCTCAGGCCACATCCTGACCATCGAGGACCCGGTCGAATTCTATCTGGAGAGCCGCAAATCAGTGGTGAATCAGCGCGAGCTCGGCGTCGATGCAATCTCTTACACGGCAGCGCTTAAGAGCGCGCTGCGGGCGGCGCCCGATGTCATCATGGTCGGCGAGATCCGCGACGGCGACACCCTGGCCGCGACGGTGGAACTTGCCGGAACGGGGCATCTCGTCCTTGCCACGCTGCATGCCAACAACGCACCCCAGACGCTCGACCGCATTGCGAATCTCTATCCGCCGGCCCAGCACGCACAATTGTTTCTGGATCTGTCGCTCTACTTGAAGGCCATCGTTTCCCAGCGGTTGGTGAGGGGGCGCGATGGCCATCGCGTGCCGGCAGTGGAGATCATGATCAACACGCCGTACATCGCGGAACTGATCGCCAAGGGGCAGTTCGACAAGATCAAGCCGGCAATGGAGGACAGCAAGGTGAGGGGCATGCAGGACATGGATTCGGTGCTCTATCGGCTGTATCGCGGCGATCTGATCGACAAGGACGAGGCATTGGCCCATGCCGACTCGCAGCCCAATCTCGAGGCCAAGATCCATTTTTCCTCATGAAAAAAGCGGGCCCACCTTTGGTGAGCCCGCTTTCCATGAGGCTTGTCGATTCGACGGATCAGATCAGATCAGACAGCTTCTCCACCGTAAACGGCAGGCTGACGCCAAGGAAGACATCCGGCGAGGCGTCGGTATTGCCGAAACCGACCGACACGTTCAAAACGCGATCCGGGCTCAGGCGGAAGCCCGTGGTGAGATTGAATACGCCGATGGTCTGGTCAAGGCTGGAAGCCGCCAGTCCATTGGCGAATTTCAGATCGGTTTCCTGAGCGTAACCGAGCTGGTACTGGAAGGTCATGGACACGTCGTAGGACAATGCAAATGCGACGCCCAGACCGAGCTGGGCCTGCAAACCCGGCTCGACTTCGGTCAGGATCAGGGGTTGCCCACCGACGGTCTGGCGCACCTGATCGAGCCCGTCTTCCTTGAAACCCTGGATCAGGCTGAACGAACCGAACGCCACGACGGGGTCGATCACCTTGGAGACGTTCACGCCCAGGCTGGCGGAGTAATAGCCGTCACCCGTCGCGAGTTCTTCACCGAGCTTGGTTTCGAAGGGGCTGGAACCGGTGGGTGCGGTGACTTCGCCAAGCAGCGTCCAGCGGGCGTCACCCGGCAACGCGCGAAACGGCTGCCAGCGCAGTCGCATGGACACGTCTCCGATATCGAATTCGCTGACATCGTCCACGTTGTCATATTTGCCGACGACCGGCAGCGCAAATCCGAGGCTCAGGTTGTCGAGCAGGCCGTAATCGACCGTCAGCCGCGGCGTCAGGGTGTGTTGCGCGTCCTGAACCACGTCGACAGGGCGGAAATCAAGGACTTGCAAGGAAGGGGGTTGATTGCGTCCGCTGCGGGTCTGTTCGAGGATCAGCGCATCCTGCGAGCGCGCATCACCGAAGTAGGTGTAGTCGACATTGAGAAAGATGTCCCACCAGCCCTGCTTGACCAGCGAATAGTCCTGCTGGGTCTTGTTGAGAATCTGCTCGAGATTCTCTTCCTTGCTCGGATCGGATTCTTTCTGTCGCAGGGCTTCACGAGCCTTCTGCTGCTCCGCGGGGGAGGCCTCTTCGGCGGTTTGTGCCCATGCGGCGGGGAGTGTCGCGGCAACGATGCTCAATGCCGTCATGGACGCCAGGATGAATTGACCCAAGGGTTTTTTCACGGATTTCGATGAGGATGCCGAGGTTGAGGTCATGGTATTTCCGTCAATGAGCTAACAAAAGGGGCTACCGAAAGCACGCAGGCGCGGCATCCGCTGTCCTCAGCGAATTCCGATCGATCTGAAGTTGGTGGGTTGCAGCGCGGACCAGAAGCCCGGAATCTCGAGCAGTGCCGTGCGCCGGATCCGATCCTCGCCGATAAAGCTCAAGTCGCTGTCCGAAAGCGCAAACCCTGCATTGCGCTCCTCGCCGGCCTTGGGATAGACGATGAAAATGACTTGCGGCTCCCAGAACTTCTTGAACTGGGCCGTGGTCATGGTGAAATTGCCCAGCGCCGGATCGGCGATGAGCACATGCCCCGCGTGGATGGATTTCACCACCACGAAATGATCGAATCCGGCGTACTTGATCGGTACGATCCCGGGATGTTCCAGCGTTTCGAGATCCGAAAAGGCGGCCTTGAAGCCGGCGCTGCGATAGCCGATCTGAGCGGCGTAGCGCTTCATGTCGAGCAGCGAGAAACCACGCCGGTCGATGATTTTCTGGGTTTCCCCATAGCGCAGCATGCCGTTCATGGCATCGGTTTCGGTGAGGTTCAGGCCGATGTATTCCTGCAGCAAGGTCGTCAGCGACGCAGACCCGCAGCTGAAATCGTATTGTTGTCGGACCACGTCCTCGTTCTTGGCCGCACTCCAGGAGACCACGCCGATGTGTTCGCGCGAGGGCCCGTTGGGTCCCAGGATCGGGACGTCGATCTGACCCGTTGCCGAATGCCCGGCGGAAGAGAAAATCAGGAGGCCCAACAGGGCCAGGCTGGACAATCGCGCAGGCATTGGCTTTTCCTTGCTTGTAAAAACAGGTCCAGTCTTGCGAAGGCCCGATCGGTGGCCGTCAATGCAGCCGACGTCCATTGCCCAGCGCATGGAGGCGCAGCCATTCTAGGCGAGCTTGTGGGCAGACTCAAGCGGGCCTCGACAGGGTCGATTTCAGGGGCAGGACTCGTGGTAAGTCTCGATGAGACGGACTTCGTCGCGCGCACCCATGATCACCGCGATGCGCTGATGCAAGGTTTGCGGCACCGCATCGAGGATGGATGCGCGCCCCGTGCTGGCGGCGCCGCCGGCTTGCTCGACCAGCAGCGCGATCGGGTTGGCCTCGTAGATCTGGCGAAGTTTGCCGGGCTTCTGGGGATCCCTGCTGTCGTGCGGGTAGAGAAAAACCCCTCCGCGACTCAGCACACGATGGCAATCGGCAACCATCGCGCCCATCCAGCGCATATTGAAATCCTTGCCGCGCGGGCCAGCCGCCCCTGCATGGCATTCCTCGATGTAGCGGCGGACGGGCGGATCCCAGTAGCGCCAGTTCGAGGTGTTGATGGCGTACTCGTGACCCTCGTCCGCGATGTGCAGGTTTTCCTGCACCAGCACGAACTCGCCGACCGCGCGATCGAGGGTGAAGCTCAGCACGCCGCGGCCCAGGGTGAGCACCAGCACGGTGGCTTGACCGTACACGGCGTAGCCGGCGCACAACTGGTTGCGTCCGGGCTGGAGAAAATCCGGTTCCCGCGGCTCGTTGACCCCGGGGGGGCAGGGCAGAACGGAAAAGATCGTCCCGATGGACAGGTTGATGTCGATGTTGGTCGAGCCGTCGAGCGGATCGAAAACCAGCAGATAGTCGCCGCGTTGCTCGCCGATGGGAAGCAGGTAGATCGATTCCATTTCCTCCGACGCCATGGCGGCGACATGCCCGGACCGCTCGTGGTGTCGCAGGATGACATCGTTGGCCAGCACATCCAGTTTCTTCTGGGCTTCACCCTGAATGTTGGTGGCATTGGCATTGCCCAGGACATCGCCCAGCGCGCCCAGGCTGACGAGATGGGAAATCTGCTTGATGGCGCGGGCCATGTCCTCGATGACGCCCGCGAGGTCCGGACTGAGGGCATGGAGGCGCTGTTCATGGTGCAGAAACGCGGACAGGGTAATGCCATGGTGCATGCGGCGGACTTCCCGAGTGCTGTCGGAATGAAGGTGGCGAATTCTAGCAAGGAACGATCCGGTCGCGCATTCGAAGCGGATCACGGCCGTCGTCACGGGCTCAGCGCAACAGCAGGGTCCCAAGGCCCAGAAACGCAAAGAACCCGGCGACATCCGTCACGGTCGTCAGAACGACATGACCGGCGAGCGCCGGGTCGATCGACAGGCGGCGCATGATCAGGGGCACCGCAATGCCGCTGCTGGCGGCGAGCAGCAAATTCACCACCATGGCCAGCCCGATGACGCCGGCGAGGTCGCTCCGGCCGAACCACAGGTAGGCCAGCAGGGCCGTCACCGTAGCCCAGGCCAGGCCATTGAGCAGGCCCAGCAGCAGCTCCTTGTTGATGAAGCGTGGCGTGTTGCCGGCTGTCAGGCGGCCTTGCGCATACCCACGAATGATCAGGGTCTGGGTCTGGCTGCCGGCGATGCCGCCCATGCTGGCGACGATCGGCATGAGGACGGCCAGCGCGACGACTTCCTGCAGCGTTGCCTCGAACAGGCCGACCACGGCCGACGCGATGAACGCAGTGACCAGATTGATCCCGAGCCACAGCGTGCGGCGGCGGAAGCTCTGCAGAACGGGCGCGAACATGTCCTCCTCTTCGTCCAGACCGACCTGGCTCATCAGGGAATGTTCGCTTTCGTCGCGGATCACGTCCACGACGTCGTCGATCGTGATACGGCCGAGCACCATGCCCTCGTCGTTGACGACCGCCGCCGAGAGCAGGTCGCGGTCGGCGAATCGCCGGGCGACCTTGCGCGCCGGCCGGTCGACCGGGATGGGCTCGGCTTCCGTGTCCATCACATCGGCGACCGTTTCGTCGGGGTCGCTGACGAGCAGATTCTGCAGGGGCAGGACCCCCACATAGTGGCCGTAGCGGTCCACCACCACCAACTGATCCGTCTGGTCCGGCAATTCCCCCTTGACGCGCAGGTAGCGCAAGACGACGTCCAGCGTGACGTCGGGACGCACGGTCACGACCTCCGGATTCATCAGTCCGCCGGCGCTTTCCGGGGCGTAGGACAGCACTTTTTCGAGACGCAGACGTTCCTGCCGATCCAGCGCCTGAAGAATCTGGTTCGTGACCGCCCGTGGCAGGTCGTCGATGAGATCGGCCAGGTCGTCCAGATCCAGTTGTTCGGTCGCCGCGATGATTTCCGCCGGATCCATGTTGCGGATCAGTGCGCTGCGCACCGCATCGTTGACATGCAGCAAGACCTCGCCATCGTCTTCGGCCGGGACGAGGGACCAGATCAGTTCCCGTTCCGGGGAGGGCGTTGCTTCGAGGAGCGCAGCGATTTCGGCGGGATGGAGGGTGCGCAACAGCCGCCGCGCGCGCTCATAGGTTCCGCCGGTGAGCGCCGTGCGCAGCGCCGCGCCGGCGGTCGCCTGATTTTCTGGACGTTCGGCGTCGGACATCGCCTGGCTCCGGCTGGATCAGGGGTGGACGGGCAGTCCAGTGAAGGCACAGTGCTAGTTTACGGGAAGCGGGTCAGCCGGTCCATTCGAAATCGCGCGTCGGGCACACAAATTGCTAATGGTGCAACCCGGAGTGACGCACCAGCACATTGGGATAGGTCCGGCCGAGAGAGGCGCGGAGGCGTTCGGCCATGTAGACCGAGCGATGTTGTCCGCCCGTGCAACCGATGGCCACGGTGAGGTAGCTGCGGTTCTCGGCTTCGAAACGCGGCAGCCAGCGTTCCAGGAAGCCGCGAATGTCGTCGAACAGGGCCAGCGTCAGGGGTTCGCTTTCCAGGTAGGCCGCCACCTCGGCGTCCAGACCCGTCAGCGGACGCAGGCCGGGCTGCCAGTGGGGATTCGGCAGGCAGCGGATGTCGAACACGAAATCGGCATCCGTCGGGACCCCGTTCTTGAAGGCAAACGACTGGATCATCAGGGAAAGCAGGCCGTCACGCCCGTGCACGCGCTGGCGGATCAGATCACGCAGCTGATGGATGTTGGTCCGGGTGGTGTCGAGCACCAGATCCGCCTGTTCCGCGATCGGATTGAGGATCCGCCGCTCCTCCTCGATCGCCTCGATCAGCCCGGTCTGGGTGCTGCTGAGCGGATGGCGCCGCCTCGTTTCGCTATAGCGTTTGAGCAGCGTGTCGGCCTCGGCCTGAACGAAGAGCGTTTCCACCCGCACGCCCTTGTGGCGCAGGCGGGCCAGGCACTCCGCGAAGGTGGTCAATTCCGAGGCGTGCGAGCGGGCGTCGATGCCGACCGCGACGCCTTGTACGGAAAAGTCGCCGTGGCGGGAAAACTCCTCGACCAAGGGCTCCAGCAACGACAACGGCAGATTGTCGACGCAGTAGAGCCCGAGATCCTCCAGCATGTGCAACGCGACACTCTTGCCGGCGCCGGACAGGCCGCTGAGGATCAGCAGCCTCACGGGCCGTTCACCGCGCGCATGTCGCCGGGTGAACGGCCGGGCTTCTCGTCTGGATGACGATCGGGCGCATGGGCCCGAGGGTCAGGTTTCCGAAAATCCGGTCTTGAGCGATTCACGGGGATGGTGGTCCGTGTGCTTGTCTTTGTAACGGAGCGCCTGGCGGTCGAGCTTGTCGGCCAGCGCGTCGATGGCCGCATACATGTCTTCGCTGGTGGCGTCTGCGAACAGGGCCCCGCCGTTCACGGGAATCTTGGCTTCGGCGTGATGCCGTTCCTTTTCGACGCGCAACACCATGTGGGCGTCGAGGGACTGGTCCAGGTGGCGCTGGATGCGTCCGAGCTTCTCGGCGGCATACTGCCGGATGGCGGCGGTGATTTCGATGTTCTGGCCGGTGACATCAATCTTCATCGGAGTCCCCTGTCGTCGCAAACGTTATCGGGATGAAATGCTCAAACGAGACGCTTGCGCTCGTTCGAGGGCGGAATGGACATGAACTCTCGGTATTTGGCCACGGTGCGGCGCGCCACGTTGATGCCGCCCGCCAGCAACATCTCGGTCAACTTGCTGTCGCTCAGCGGCTTGCGCGGGTTTTCCGCCGCGATCAGCTTGCGAATCATGGCCTGGATGGCGGTTGCCGAGCATTCGCCGCCATCCACGGTGGCCACATGGCTCGAAAAGAAATACTTGAACTCGAAGATGCCGCGCGGCGTATGCATGTACTTTTGATTGGTCACCCGCGAAATCGTGCTCTCGTGCATGCTGACGGCTTCGGCGATCTCGCGCAGCACCATGGGTTGCATGGCTTCCTCGCCATGGTCGAAAAAGCCCTGTTGCCGTTCGACGATGCTGGTGGCGACCTTCAGCAGCGTTTCGTTGCGGCTCTGCAGGCTCTTGAGAAACCATCGTGCTTCCTGGAGATGCTGCCGCATGGTTTCATTGTCACGGCTGTTGTCGGCGCGCTTGATGAGTCCGGCGTACATCCGGTTGATGCGCAGCCGGGGTGTGGTTTCACTATTGAGGTCGACCCGCCAGCTCTTGCCCACCCGGCGAACGATCACGTCCGGCACCACGTAGCTTGCCGTCTTCTGCGAGATCTGCGCTCCCGGGCGGGGGTTCAGGCGCTGGATCAGTTCGATGGCAGCGCAGAGTCCTTCCTCGGTGATCTTGAGCCGGCGCTGCAGGGTCGCGAAATCGCGGCTCGCCAGGAGATCGAGGTGATGTTCCACCAGCTCCATCGCGGCAGCGTGCGCCTCCGAGGGCGCCAGGGCGCGCAGTTGCAGCAGCAGGGCTTCGCGCAGATCGCGGGCACCGATGCCGATCGGGTCGAAACCCTGCACGCGCTTGAGCACGGCGAGGATTTCCTCGGGCTCGGTCGCCAGTTCGGGCCCGACTTCGACGACGAGGTTTTCGAGGGATTCGGTGAGGTAGCCATCTTCATTGATGGCGTCGATGATGGCCAGGGCGATGGCTTCGTCGCTCTCGCTGAAGTGACCGAGGCGCATCTGCCAGAGCAGGTGATCCCGCAACTCGCCGCCATCCTGGCTGGGCGTCTGATTGAAATCCCAAGCTTCTGCGCTTCCGCCGCCGGTGTCGTCCCCCTGGGACCAGGGGTCTTCCCACGCCGTATCGAAATCCTCGCCGCCATCGAGTTCAGCCGCAGGTTCGGTCGTCGACTCCGGCGCGGCCGCTTCGGATTCGCCTTCCGGGTAGTCGGCCGCGGCCTCGTCATCGTTCTCGCCCGGCCCGTTCTCGATCATGAGGTTGGTGTCGAGGACCGTCTGGATTTCCTGCTGCAGTTCGAGGGATGACAATTGCAGCAGACGGATGGCCTGTTGCAGTTGCGGCGTCATCGCCAGACGTTGACCCAGCTTGAGGTGCAGGGACTGTTTCATGGACACGAGGGGGGGATGGCGGCAGTCATGGCTCGATTCTACTCGCTCGAAGGTCTTGTGGCATGCGCTCGGGTCAGAGCCGGAAAGCCTGGCCCAGATAAACCTCTCTGACGGTGCTATCGGCCAGAATCCGCTCGGGCTCACCTTGGGCGATGACGGTCCCCTCGCTCAGGATATAGGCGCGTTGGCAGATGTGCAGCGTTTCGCGCACGTTGTGGTCGGTGATCAGCACGCCGATCTGCCGTTCCCGCAGATGGGCCACGATGCGCTGGATGTCGACCACCGAAATCGGATCGACGCCGGCGAAGGGTTCATCCAGCAGAATGAATCGGGGCTCGGCGGCCAGTGCACGGGCAATTTCGAGACGCCGCCGTTCGCCGCCCGACAGGCTCATGCCGCGCGACTCGCTGAGGTGCGCGATGTGAAACTCTTCCAGCAGGGCGCGGCAACGCTGCTGGCGATCGGCGCCCGAAAGCCCCGGTCGCAACTCCAGTACGGCGAGGAGGTTGTCCGCGACCGTCAGGCGGCGGAACACCGAGGCCTCCTGCGGGAGGTAGCCGATGCCGTGACGCGCCCGGACATGGATGGGCAGCGCCGAGATGTCGGCGCCATCCAGCAGGATGCGTCCGCCATCGGCACGGATCAGTCCGGCCATCATGTAGAACATGGTCGTCTTGCCGGCGCCGTTGGGTCCCAGGAGTCCGACGACCTCGCCGGCCTTGACTTCGAGTGACACGGCATTGACCACCGTGCGCCCCCGGTAGCGTTTGGTCAGGGTCTCGGCTTGCAGGACGCTGGTCACGGCGCTCCTTCGCTCGATGAGCGCGGCTGGATGGTGATGCGAACCCGGCCACCGCTGCCGCCGTCACCGCTGGCGCCGCTGGCGAGGATGCGCTGATTGCGACGGTCGTACACCAGACGCTCGCTGGTCACCTCGTCGGTGCCCTGGCGCACCCAGGCGTTGCCGAGCAGCTCCATCTGGCCCGATGTAGCGTCATAGCGCATGCGGCTGGCCTTGGCCTCCATGGCCGGTGCATCGCCGGTCGCTGGCTGGCTGAATCGGGCCGGGTCGCCGGTGACTTCGATCTGACGCGGCTGGCCGTCCTTCTCATGCGTCACCAAGACCTTCTCGCCGCTGAACTCGGTGGGGCCCTGGATGATGCGGACCTTGCCGGTGTAGGTGCTCAGGAGTTGATTCTGGTCGATCTCGGCGCGATCGGCCTCGATCTGGATCGGGCCTCCCGGGGTTGCCGCGCGCACGCATCCGGACCAGGACGACATGGCGAGGGCAATCGCCAGCGCGCTGCTGCGGACGATGTCAAGGTGCATAACGGGCTCTCACTTTTCCAATCAGGACGAGACGGCCGCCGGCCACGTCGGCCTCCAGCCCCTGCGCCTCGAGTCGCGTGCCGCCCTGGGTCACCGTGACCGGTTGCCGGGATTCCAGTTGTTGCGTGCGGGCGTGGTAGTCCATCTCGCCGGCCTCGAGGTGCCAGGGTTGTCGACTGCGGGCGTCCTGGACCTCGACACGCACCGGCGCGGCAAGGCGGATCGGCAGCGCGCCGTCATCCGGCACGAAGCCGCTGGGGGCGTGCAGCCGGTTGGGAACGGCATTCCCGGTCGGCTGCAGCACGGTGACGTCGCTGACTTCGGTGCCGCCTAGGCTCGGCCGGTGCAGCGCCGTGGCGGTCAGCAGACGCAGACTCACGCGACCCGCCTCGTCCAGCCGATCGATGCGGGAATCGTGCAGCTCATAGTCCGCCGCGGGCTCGGTGTCGGCCGGCTGCGCGCCCTGATTCCGGAAGGGGTTGAAGATCAGGAAGACGATCAGCCCGCCGATCGGCAACAGCAGCCGCCAGGGACGGCCGAAGCTCGTGTTCATGGTCGGTGATCCCAGCGATCGGTGTCGACGCCCTGCGCCCCGAGGATCAGGTCGCACACCGCCCGCGCGCCGCCCACGCCGCCGCCCTGGGGCGCGATCCAGTGAGCCGCCGCGCGGGCCGCCGGATGCGCATCGGCCACCGCGCAGGCAAGCCCGACCATGGACATGGGCGGCACGTCGACGATGTCATCCCCGACATAGGCGCAGGCGGCAGATTCGAGTCGCAGTTCGTCGAGGAGGGCGCGCAGGACCGGCAGCTTGTCGTCGTGGCCCTGATGGACCCGCCCGACGCCCAAGGCATCCATGCGTCGGGTCACGACGGGCGAGACGCGCCCGGAAATGACGGCGACCTCGATGCCGTGGCGGCGCAATTGCTTGATGCCGAGGCCATCCCGGGCGTGGAACACCTTCATCTCGGGGCCGTCGGGGGAGAAATAGAGTCGTCCGTCGGTCAGCACGCCGTCGACGTCGAAGACCACCAGCCGGACCCGGCGCGCCCGTTCGAGAATCTCCGCGCCGACCGTCATGCCACGCCCGCCCGCAGCAGATCGTGCATGTGCACCGCGCCGATCACCCGATCCGCGGTGTCGACCACGATGACCGCGGTGATCGTGCGCGCCTCCATGAGATTCAGCGCGTCGACCGCCAGCGCATCGGGCGCCACCGTGGTGCCGTGGGGCGTCATCACCGCCTCGATGGGCGTGCGCTGCAGGTCGGTGGCGTCCGCCAGCGCGCGACGCAAGTCGCCGTCCGTAAAGATGCCCTTGAGGCGCATGTCCGCGTCGACGACCGTGGTCATGCCCAAGCCTTGCCGGGTCATCTCGAGCAGCGCCTCGGCCAGCGGTGTCCCCAGCGGGACGCGCGGCACGCGCGGAGGCCGGTGCATCAGATCTTCCACGTGCAGCAGCAAGCGCTTGCCCAGCGTCCCACCCGGATGGGAGCGGGCGAAATCGGCCTCGGTGAAGCCGCGCGATTCCAGCAGCGATACCGCCAAAGCATCGCCCATGGCCAGCATCGCCGTGGTGCTGGCCGTCGGCGCGAGCCCCAGCGGGCAAGCCTCCTGCGCCACCGTCACGTCGAGGCATACCGATGCCGCCTGCGCCAGGGTCGAGCGCATCTGTCCGGTCATGCCGATCACCGGAACCCCCTGCCGCCTGAGCAGGGGCAGCAAGGCCAGGACCTCGGCGGTTTCACCCGAGTTGGACAGCGCGATGACCGTATCGGCGCGGGTCACCATGCCGAGGTCCCCGTGACTGGCTTCGGCCGGATGGAGGAAGAACGCGGGGGTGCCGGTGCTGGCCAGCGTCGCGGCAAGCTTGCGCGCCACGTGGCCAGATTTGCCCATGCCGATGACCACCACGCGCCCCTGACACGCAAGCAGGAGCTGGCAGGCGCGCAGGAACTCGCCGTCGATGCGGTCGACCAGCGACGCGACGGCCTGCGCTTCGATGTTCAGGACGGCCTTGGCCATGGACAGTAAGGCGTCGGGACGCATGCAGCAAGCCTTGGGATCCGCCGGCGGGCAGAGGGATGGATGTGCGAAGGATAGCCGACATGGCCGGGCCGGGGTAGCGGTGGGGCGGGGTCCGCGATGCGTGCCGTCGGGAATTGGCGACTCTGGAGCGGCCGATGGCAGGCCCCTTGCAGATGCCCGGGCATCGGATCGGCTGGCGTCATCCTCGCCTCGGGTGCGATCCGCCGCAAAGGCCCGGCGGGGTCGCACCGGTCAGCCGATCGGCCAACCGACCAGCCCACAGGCGAGCACCACCAGCCACGGCGGCAGACCCCAGAACACGAGCGCCACGAAGGCGAGCAGCGCGAGGGCGAAGTCGCGCGGCGTGCCGATGGCGCTCGTCCACACCGGATCGTAGAGCGCGGCGAGCAGCACGCCCACCACGGCTGCGTTGACGCCGGCCAGCGCCGCACGCAGCCGCACGTTGCGCCGCAGTCCTTCCCAGAAGGGCAGCGCGCCGGCCACCAGCAGAAACGAAGGCGCGAAGATTGCCACAAGACACAGCAACCCACCCGCCCAGCCGGATGGGCTGATCGCGAGCGAGGCGCCGAGGAAGGCCGCGAAGGTGAACAGCGGCCCCGGCACCGCCTGCGCCGCGCCGTAGCCGGCGAGGAAGGTTGGCCCGTCGATCCAGCCGGGTGGCACCAGGGCGGCCTGCAGCAGCGGCAGCACCACATGGCCGCCGCCGAACACCAGCGCGCCGGCGCGAAAGAAGGCGTCGGCGACGGCCAGCGCCGGCACCGGCAGCAGGCAGGCCAGGATCGGCAGGCCGATCAGCAGCGCAAGGAACAGGCCCAGCCAGAGGACGCCCGCCCGGCGGGTGATGGGGACGGACAGTGGCTCGTGGGCGCAAACGAGCGCGGTTGGGAGCAACAGCAGGCCGATCAGGCCAGCGGCCGCGATCACGCCGACCTGCGCCGCAGCGCCCGGCAGCGCCAGCACGCTGCAGGCAGCGAGCGCCATCAGCGTCACGCGCGGCGCATCCGGGCACAGGCTGCGCGCCATGCCCCACACCGCCTGGGCGACCACGGCCACGGCGACGATCTCGAGCCCGTGCAGCGCGCCTGCGGGCAGCAGTTCGCCGTGGCGGGCGAGGCCGCGCGCGAAGAGGATCATGGCGAGCGCCGAGGGCAGCGTGAACCCGGCCCAGGCGGCCAGCGCCCCACCGTAACCGCCCCGGGCGAGGCCGATCGCCATGCCCACCTGGCTGCTGGCCGGGCCCGGCAGGAACTGGCACAGCGCGACCAGATCGGCGTAGGCGCGCTCGCCGAGCCAGCGCCGGCGGGTGACGAACTCCGCGCGAAAGTAACCCAGATGCGCGATGGGTCCGCCGAACGAGGTCAGGCCCAGGCGCAGGAAGATCAGGAACAGCCTGAGCAGGCTTTCGCGCGCCGGGGGCGCTTCCCCGGGGGTCATGGGTGGGATCTCGGCGCTCATGGCGACCGTTCCGAAGGCTGTGGAGCTGGGCGGATCATGGGCGCTCCCGGGGCTGCTCGCGGACCCGCGTTCACATGACGCGAACGCCGCAGGTGGTGGCAGCGACCTCGATCATGGATCACCGGAACTCCCCGCGGCCTCCCGGGAGACGCCGCGGGCGCCCGGCCATCTGCGAACGCAGCCGAACCGGGCGCCGTGCCGCGCCTATTTCGGCTTGACGCGGCTCTTGGCCGGCTTCGCGGCGGCGCGTGGCTTGCCGGCCGGCCGCGGTTTATCGAACGACGGCCTGCCTTCGCCGGCCTTGGCGAGGGTGATGCGCGCCGGCTTGCCGGCTGGGCGGGCCGCGGGCGCCTTTTCGACCACGCGCGCGAGCGCGAGCGGCCGACCCGCCACCCACGCCTTCTTCAGCGTGGCCAGCACCGCTGGCGGCAGATCGGCGGGCAGGTCGACGGTGCTGTAGCTGTCGTGGATCTTGATGCGGCCGATGAAGCGGCTGTCGATGCCGCCTTCGTTGGCGATGGCACCGACCAGATTGGCGGGCTGCACGCCGTGTTCGCGGCCGACGTCGACCCGGAAGGTTTCCATGTTTTCCGCCGCCGCCGGGCGCGTGCCGGCGCGTGCCCCGGCCGGCCGCTCCGGGCGGGTAGCCGGCCGCGTCGCTTCGCGTTCGGACTCACGCGGATGCGCGCGGGGTCTGGTGGCCATGGACGCCGGCACCGCTTCCCTGCCCGCATCGAGCAGCATCGGCGCCTCGCCATGCAGCAGCGCGGCCAGCGCGGCCGCGGCGTCGAGCGGATCGACCGCCTTTTCGGCGCAGAACTCCGTGATCAACTGCCGGTAAAACGGCTGCTGGGCGTGGCCGAGCGCGGCCTCGATGGCGGCCTTGAAGCGGGCGATGCGGCGCTCGTTGATGCGCGCGACGCTGGGCAGCTCCATGGACTCGATGCGCTGGCCGGTGGCGCGCTCGATGGCCTGCAACATGCGCGTCTCGCGCGGCGCGACGAACAGGATCGCCTCCCCGCTGCGGCCGGCGCGGCCGGTGCGGCCGATGCGGTGCACATAGGCTTCGGTGTCGTAGGGAATGTCGTAGTTGATGACGTGGCCGATGCGCTCCACGTCGAGGCCGCGGGCAGCGACGTCGGTGGCGACCAGGATGTCGATGCGCCCGGACTTGAGCCGGGTCACGGTCTGCTCGCGCAGGTTCTGGGGAATGTCGCCGTTCAGCGCGGCGGCGGCATAGCCCCGCGCGGCGAGATTGTCGGCGAGCTGCTCGGTTTCCACCTTGGTGCGCACGAAGATGATGACGCCGTCGGTCTCCTCCGTTTCCAGGATGCGGCTCAGCGCCTCGAACTTGGGCAGCCCGCCGACCCGCCAGTAACGCTGGCGGATGGTCGGCGCGGTGGTGGTGCGCACCGCGATGGCGACCTCGGCGGCATTCTTCAGGTGCCGCTGCGCGATGCGCTTGACGGCGGCTGGCATGGTGGCCGAGAACAGCGCGATCTGGCGGGTCGCCGGCGTCTGCTCTAGGATCCACTCCACATCCTCGATGAAGCCCATGCGCAGCATTTCATCGGCCTCGTCCAGCACGAGGCAGCGCAGGTGCGCCAGATCGAGGCTGCCGCGGCGCATGTGGTCCATGATGCGGCCCGGAGTGCCGACCACCACCTGAGCGCCCTGGCGCAGGCCGCGCAACTGCTCGGCGTAGCCCTGTCCGCCGTACACCGCCAGCGCCCGGAAACCGGGCAGGTGCGCGGCATAGCGCTGGAAGGCCGCGGCGACCTGCAAGGCCAGCTCGCGAGTCGGCGCCAGCACCAGCGCCTGGACGCCGGGAGCGTCCGGCGCGAGGCGCGACAGCAGCGGCAGGGCAAATGCCGCGGTCTTGCCGGTACCGGTCTGGGCCTGCCCCAGCACGTCCTGGCCGCCGAGCACGTGCGGGATGATGCGCGCCTGGATCGGCGAGGGCGTTTCATAGCCCAGCTCGCCGACGGCGCGCAGCACGGGTTCGGCCAGGCCGAGATCGCTGAACAGGACTTGGGAATCGGACGTATCGGTCGTCATGGGAAATGTCACCGCGAGAGATAAGGGCGCGCGTGGAAAGGCCAACCGCGCGAATCCCTGCGGTGCGAAGGCTTTCGGACGCCTGTGAGGCGAATCGCGCCATCACCGGCGCGGGCAAAATCAGGGCTTCCTGGAAGCGGGAGGCCAGCCCGGAATGGGCATGGCCGCGCCATTGTAGCCGATTGGCGGCCAAATGGCGCTGGCGCTGGCGCTGCTTGCGGTGTCCGTGGCGATCGCCGATGGCCAGCGGCAGAATCGGCGACCTCCTACATGGGCCGCCCTGACATTCGCGATCGCGTGGCGCTCACCAACGGCGAATTCGCTCGTCTGCTCGACGGCGTCATCACGCCGGACGGCAAGGCAAGCCGCACTCGAAAAACACAACTCCTTTCTCAAGGAGTTGGGATTGCCGACGCTGCCGTGAATGCAATGCCTCGTCGAATTTCCGGTCGATCATCGGTGCTCGGTTCGCCGGGATCGACCGATGGGTGGTCGTTGTGGGTGTGAGCACGACGACACTGGATGTCGTCATTCCCGTCGGCTATCGCGCGTGAAAACGCAACACCTGCGGCGCCCGATCGGCGCGCTCGGGCGCGTCATCATCCGCCAAGGATCTTCCGCAGCCAGTCATCGACCACTAGGGTGGCGGGGTAATCGGGATCGCCGAGCCGGCGGTTGATCTCGATGTGGCCGCGCAAGCCGCTGCCGGCGAAACTGCCGTAGTCGACGGCACTGCCGGCAGCTGTGAGCGCGCGGCCCAGCGCCTCGGTCTGCCGCACGGCGTCGGGCCGCTGTATGTGCAGCAGCAGGAAGGCCGGCGCATTGGGCGCGGCGGCGTTGTGGATGGGCGAAAGCGCCCGCTGACGCGCAGGATCGCTGCCGAACGTCTCCAGATAGGTCTGATGCATCAGCGGCGCCTCTTCCTGTAGCTGTGCCGGTACGTCGTAGGCGGCGCCGTCGTTGGCGATCACGCCGCGGAGGTCGGCAAAACTCAATCCGGTCGACCGCAGATGGCGCTCATCGGTGCCGACCAGGGCAACCAGGTGCGCGCCGGCGCTGTGGCCCATCAGCACCACCCGGCGGCGGTCGATGCCCAGTTCCGCCGCGCGGTCGAGCAACGTCCGCAGGGCGCGGGCGACGTCCTCGGCCTGCCGCTCGACGGTGACGGCCGGCACCAGCCGGTAGTCGATCGAGGCATAGGCGTAGCCCTGCTGTGTCAGGTGGGCCGGCAGCCATTTGCTGGAGGCGTTGTCCTTGCTGCCGCGCTTCCAGCCGCCGCCGTGTACGAACATCACCAGCGGTGCGGGACGGCTGCCTCGCACCGTCCAGACATCCAGCCGTTGCAACGCATCGCTGCCATAGGCGAGGGTTCTGGGGGCGGGTTCGCCGTGGCGCTCTGCTGCCTGAGACTCACCCAGCCAGTCGCGGGGCCGGGCATCGGCCGCCGCGACGGTGACGGCCCACAGGAACAGGGCGACGATCGACCGGTACGACTTGCGCATCTCCAATCCTCACGCAGGACCTCGGCGCGTCGCGCCGATGATGACGCCATCCTACCGGGCCGTCCGGCCGGGCAACAGGGAGGCGGATGTTCCGCCGTAAGGCGCGGCTGGGGCGCCGTGGAAGCAGCCGACCGATCGGTCGCAGCCGTTCCTGCACCGCCTGCGGCCGCTGCATTATGATGGCCGGATTGAATCGCATCCGAGGTAACGCATGAGCCGCAGTCCTTCCCGAATCCGCCGCGCCGCCGGCCGCGTGGGCGGTTTTATCGATGGCCTGCGGCGCTGGCTGTCGCGGCTCGCGTTCGTCGGCTTCGTGCTGATCGTGGTGGTGTTGCTGCGCACCGATCTGGCCGTGCCCGTGCCGGCAGAATCGGCGCTGGTGCTCAAGCTGCAGGGCGCGCTGGTGGAGCAGTCCCGGCAGGATCCCTTGCAGAAAATGGTCGACGAGGCGGTCGGCGCGCCGGTGCGCGAAACGCGGGTCCGGGATCTGTTGCGGGCGCTGGACGCAGCGGCCACCGACGATCGGATCAAGGTCGCGGTGCTGGATTTCAGCCATTTCGAAGGTGGCGAGCTGGCCAAGCTGATGCAGATCGGCGCGGCCGTGCAGCGTTTCCGGGCGGCGGGCAAGCCGGTCCTGGCCTATGCCGACGAATACAGCCAGTCCGCCTACCTCGTCGCTGCCCAGGCCAGCGAGGTGCACCTGCACCCCATGGGACAGGTCGGCATCGAGGGCTTCTCGACCTATCCGCTCTATTTCCGGGATCTGATCGAGAAGATCGGGCTGGATGTCAACGTGTTCCGCGTCGGCGAGTTCAAGTCCGCCGTCGAGCCCTTCATCCGCAACGACATGTCGGCGGCCTCGCGCGAGGCCAACCGGGCCTGGCTGAGCGATCTTTGGGACGTCTACAAGCAGAGCGTGGCGACGGCGCGGCAGCTCGCGCCGGAGAAGATCCAGCGCTATGCCGACCGGATGGCCGATCTGCTGGTCGCCACCCAGGGCGACAGCGCGCAGCTCGCGCTGCAGGAAGGACTGGTGGACGCGCTGAGCCACCGGGACGAGTTCCTCGAGCGGGTGATCGCGGAAAGCAGCGCGGATGAGGAGGGCGGCTTCAAGGGCATCGACCAGAACGGTTATCTGCTGGCGATCGGGCGCGAGGCGCCGGTCGATGCACACAAGCCCACGGTGGGGATTCTCGTCGCGGCCGGCACCATCGTCGACGGCGATCCGGTGGAGGATTCGGTGAGCGGCGACGCCTTCGCCGAGACCATCCGTCAGGCGCGCCTCGACGACACCATCCAGGCGCTGGTGCTGCGCATCGACAGTCCCGGCGGCAGCGCCTTTGCCTCGGAGGTGATCCGCCGCGAACTGGATCTGACGCGCGAGGCCGGCAAGCCGATCGTGGTGTCGATGGGCAGCGTCGCGGCGTCGGGCGGCTACTGGATCGCCACGGCCTCGGATCGCATCCTGGCCTCGCCGGCCACCATCACCGGCTCCATCGGGGTGTTCGGCATCCTGCCGACCTATCAGGACACCCTCGAAAAGCTTGGTGTCCACGTCGACGGCGTCGGCACGACGGCGCTGGCGGGGGCGTTGCGGGCCGATCGCAAGCTCGATCCGCACGTCGGTGAAGCGATCCAGGCCATGGTGGAGCGCACCTATCGCGATTTCCTGCTGCGGGTCGCCGATGCCCGGCAGTTGCCGGTCGACACGGTCGCCAAGCTGGCCGAGGGCCGCGTCTGGAGCGGGGCCGATGCCCTCGAGTTGAAACTGGTCGATGGCTACGGTGAGGTTCCCGATGCCGTCAAGGCGGCGGCGGAACTGGCCGATCTGGGCGAGGGCTACCAGGCCCGTTACCTCGAACCCGAGTTGACGCTGGGGCAGTATCTGCTGGCGCGCGTACAGAGCACGGCGATGGGGGCGCAGGCCCTGCACGCACTGCTGCCCCCCGAACTTGCGCGCCTGGTGCAGACCTGGCAGGCCGCCACCCGGCCGCTGGTTGCGCCCGCCCAGCGCGGCATCTATGCCTTCTGCCTGTGCGGACGCCCCGGCTGATGTCCCGGACGCATCGCTGCGGTTGACCGGCGGCGGGCGCCGTCCCCGCGGCCACGCCCCGGCTCGGGCGTGTCGATGCGGCGGACGGGTCGCCGCGCCTGCGGGCGGCGCGGCGGTTCACATCCCGTTGCCGACCGATTTTAAGCCCGCGCGCATTCCGCGCGCAGTTGCCGCGCGGCCTCGACCAGGTTGGCCAGCGCCGGTTCGACCTCCGCCCAGCCGCGCGTCTTCAGGCCGCAGTCGGGATTGACCCACAGCCGGTCGGGCGGAATCAGCGCGGCAGCCTTGCGCATCAGCGCCACCATCTCCGCCACCGTGGGCACGCTGGGCGTGTGCACGTCGTAGACGCCGGGGCCGATCTCGTTGGGATAGCGGAAGCGCTCGAAGGCATCGAGCAGCTCCATGTCCGAGCGCGAGGTCTCGATGGTGATGACGTCGGCGTCCATGGCGGCGATGGTCTGAATGATGTCGTTGAACTCGGCGTAGCACATGTGGGTGTGGATCTGGGTCGCGTCCTGCACGCCGCCGGCCGCGATGCGGAACGCCAGGCTGGCCCAGTCGAGATACGCGGCCCATTCGGGCCGGCGCAGCGGCAGCCCCTCGCGCAACGCCGGCTCGTCGACCTGGATCACGCCGATGCCGGCGGCTTCCAGATCCTGCACCTCGTCGCGCAGCGCCAGCGCGATCTGCAGCGCGGTGTCGCGGCGCGGCTGGTCATCGCGCACGAAGGACCACTGCAGGATCGTGATCGGCCCGGTGAGCATGCCCTTCATCGGCTTGTCGGTGAGCGACTGCGCATAGCGGCTCCAGGCCACCGTCATCGGCGCCGGCCGCGCGACGTCGCCGTAGAGGATGGGCGGCTTCACGCAGCGCGAGCCGTAGCTCTGCACCCAGCCCTGTGTGGTGAAGGCAAAGCCGGCCAGTTGCTCGCCGAAGTATTCGACCATGTCGTTGCGCTCGGCCTCGCCATGCACCAGCACGTCCAGCCCCAGCGCCTCCTGCCGTTCCACGGCCAATGCGATCTGCGCCTGCATTGCCTCGTTGTAGGCCGCCTCGTCGAGCCGGCCTTGCCGGAAATCCTGGCGCGCCTTGCGGATCTCGGCGGTCTGCGGGAAGGAACCGATGGTGGTGGTGGGGAACGGCGGCAGCTCGAGGCGCGCGCGCTGGGTCTGGGCGCGGACCGGATAGGGATGCAGGCGATCGCCCTGGGCCGGCGTCAACGCCGCCAGCCGTGCCTGCACCGCGGGGTTGCGGATGCGGGATGAGGCGCGTCGCGCCGCCAGCGCGGCTGCGTTCGATGCCAGCGCTGGTGCCACCGCCGCCCGGCCCTCGCGCAAGGCCCGCGCCAGGGTCGCCACTTCGTTCAACTTCTGGGTGGCAAAGGCGAGCCAGGAGGCCAGTTCGGGGTCGAGCGCCGTCTCCTGCGCCAGATCGACCGGCACGTGCAGCAGCGAGCAGGATGGCGCCAGCCAGAGCCGCTCGCCGAGGCGCGCGTGGATCGGCTCGAGCCCGTCGAGCGTCGCGGCCAGATCGCTGCGCCAGACATTGCGGCCGTCGACCACGCCCAGAGACAGGCACTTGTCCGCCGGCAGCCGCGCCACCGCCGCGGCGACCTGCGCCGGGTCGCGCACTGCGTCCAGATGCAGCGCCTGCACCGGCAGATCGAGCGCCAGCGCGAGGTTCTCGCCCAGGCCGCCGAAGTAGGTCGCCAGCAGGATCTCGGGGCCGCCCTGCAATGCGCGATAAGTGGTCGCAAACGCCTCCCGCCAGGCGGCGGGCAGCTCCAGCGCGAGGATGGGCTCGTCGATCTGCACCCAGGCCACGCCCTGCGCGCGCAGCCGCGCCAGCATCTCGCGGTAGACGGCGGTGATCTCCTCGAGCAGCGTCAGGCGCTCGAAAGGCTCGCCCTTGACCTTGCCCAGCCACAGCCAGGTCAGGGGGCCGACCAGCACCGGCCGGGCGCTGTAGCCGGCCGCCTGACATTCGGCCACCTGCTCGAACAGCGCCGCCGAGGCGAGCCGGAACCTCTGGCCGCGCTGCAACTCGGGCACGAGGTAGTGATAGTTGGTGTCGAACCACTTGGTCATCTCGCAGGCCGGCGCATCGGCGCCGCTCGGCGCCCGGCCGCGCGCCATGCGAAAGGCGGTGTCGAGATCGACCGTCGCGCCGTTCCAGCCGAAGCGCGCCGGTACCGCGCCGAGCCAGGCGGAGGTGTCGAGCATGTGGTCGTACCAGCTGAAGTCGCCGACCGGCAGCGACGTCAGCCCGGCCGCCGCCTGCAGGCGCCAGTGCCGCAGCCGCAGCGCGCGCCCGGCCTGCTGCAGGCCGTCGGCATCCAGCGCGCCGCGCCAGTATGCCTCCACCGCCTGCTTGAGTTCGCGCCCGGCGCCGATGCGCGGAAAGCCGAGATTGTGAGCCGTCGCCATGTTCTCTACTCCTGAAAAAACCTGGCAGGCATTCTGGGCGGCGGGTTAACATGAATCAAACGGATAATTTTCAGTTTAAGCATGAGGATAATTCATGATCGAGTGGCGTCATCTGCGCAGTCTGGCCGCCCTGCGCGACACCGGCAGCCTCACCACCGCGGCCGAGCAGCTGCATCTGACCCAGTCGGCGCTGTCGCATCAGCTCAAGGAGCTGGAGGATCGCATCGGCGCCCGGCTGTTCGAGCGCAAGAGCCGGCCGGTGCGCTTCACGCGGGCGGGCGAGCGGCTGCTGAGCCTGGCGGATCAGGTGCTGCCGCAGGTGCAGGCCGCCGAACGCGATCTGGCCCGGCTGCGCGCCGGTCGCGCCGGCCGGCTGCATCTGGTCATCGAGTGCCACAGCTGCTTCGACTGGCTGATGCCGGCGCTGGACGCCTTTCGCGCGCTGTGGCCGGAAGTCGCGCTCGACATCTCGATGGGCTACGGCTTCGAGCCGCTGCCGGCGCTGACGCGCGGCCAGATCGACATGGTGATCACCGCCGACCCGCTGCCCGGCGAGGGGGTGCGCTACCGGCCGCTGTTCCGCTACCAGAACGTGCTGCTGCTGCCGGTCGATCATCACCTCGCCGCAAAACCCTGGATCGCGCCGGCGGACCTGGCGGGCGAGACGCTGATCACCTATCCGGTCGAGGTCGAACGGCTCGATCTGTTCAGCCGCTTCCTCATTCCGGCCGGCGTGTCGGTGGAGCGGCGCACCAGCGAGCTGACGCTGATGATCGTCCAGCTCGTCGCCAGCGGACGCGGCCTGACCACGCTGCCGCAGTGGGCGGTGACGCAGGCGACCGCGAGCGGGCTGTTGATCACCCGGCCGCTGGGCGAGCAGGGCTTGTGGAGCACGCTGCACGCCGCCATCCGCAGCGAGGATGGCGAGGTGGCCTATCTGAACGAATTCATCGAGATGGCGCGCAGCAAGTGCTTTGCCACGCTGGCGGGGCTGCGGCCGGCCTGAAGCGTCCATGCCCTGCCCGCGCGTTCAGCGCTTGCAAGCGCGGGAGCCGTCCCTTATCTTGTGCATCGTCTTCGGTGCATCCACTAAATGTTGTGTGTGCTTGCAGGGAATCCGGTGCGAATCCGGAACTGTCGCGCAGCGGTAAGGAGAAACGAAGGTCGCCCGGCATCACCGCCAGGCACTGCCCGCGAGGGTGGGAAGCCGCGACCGTAGGCGCTCGCAAGAGCCTGTCTCCAAGTCCGAATACCTGCCGAGGATGGCCTCGTCCGGCGTTGCCGGGCGAGCTCGAACCCGAGCCTTCGCGTCAAAGGTCTCGTCGGCGCCGCCTGTTCATCCGGCCGGGGCGTCCGTGAGCCCGCGCGTCGGCCCGACCCGGTATCCACTTGGGAGGCGCCATGCAGACCGACATCCTCGCTCCATCCGCGACGGCTCGCCCGTCCAGCCCGTACAACCCCCTGCCCCCATCGCCATCGGCAGCGCAGCCGGTCGCGACCTTGCGGGTGATCCGCCGCAACGGCGAGCTGACCGCCTTCGATGCCGGCAAGATCGCGGTCGCGCTCGGCAAGGCGTTTCTGGCGGTCGAAAACGCCGATGGTCCGGCCTCGCGCCGCATCCACGAGCTCGCCGCCGAACTCACCGCGCAGGTGGCCGGCGCCCTGCATCGCCGGCTGCCGCCCGGCGGCACCGTGCACATCGAGGAGATCCAGGATCAGGTGGAGCTGGCGCTGATGCGCGCCGGCCATCACAAGGTCGCGCGCGCCTACGTGCTCTACCGCGAGGCGCGCGCCCACCACCGGCAGGCCACGCAGCCGGCGGTGCCATCGTCTGCCGAGACCCTGCAAGTCATCACCGCGGACGGCCGCGGCGCGCCGCTGCCGCTGGCCGAACTCGAAGCCGTCATCGCCCGCGCCTGCACGGGGCTCGCACACGCCGAACCGGCGCCGGTGCTGGCCGAGCTGCGCCGCAATCTCTACGACGGCATGCCGATGGCGGAGGTGGGTCAGGCGCTGGTGATGAGCGCGCGCACGCTGATCGAGCGCGATCCCGACTACAGCCGCGTCGCCGCCCGCCTGCTGCTCGACGTGCTGCGCCGCGAGGCCGGCGAGGTGCTGGCGCTGCCGCCGGTCGATGCCGCGACACCGCCGCAGCAAGGGTACGCCGACTATTTCCGCAGCTATCTGGCGTGCGGCGTGCAGGCGCAGCGCCTCGACCCGCGTCTGCTCGAGTTCGACCTGGGCGCCTTGAGCGCGGCGCTCGAACCGGCGCGCGATCTGGACTTCACCTATCTGGGCCTGCAGACGCTCTACGACCGCTACCTGCTCGACCTCGACGGGCGCCGCTTCGAGCTGCCGCAGGCGTTCTTCATGCGCGTGGCGATGGGGTTGGCGCTCCATGAGGTCGACCGCGAGACCCGCGCCATCGAGTTCTACCGGCTGCTCTCCAGCTTCGCCTTCATGAGCAGCACGCCGACGCTGTTCAACGCCGGCACGCTGCGCCCGCAGCTCTCCTCCTGCTACCTCACCACCGTGCCGGACGACCTCGACGGCATCTTCGGCGCCATCCGCGACAACGCCCTGCTGTCCAAGTTTGCCGGCGGCCTGGGCAACGACTGGACGCGGGTGCGCGGGCTCGGCGCCCGCATCAAGGGGACGCACGGCACCAGCCAGGGCGTGGTGCCCTTCCTCAAGGTCGCCAACGACACCGCGGTGGCGGTCAACCAGGGCGGCAAGCGCAAGGGCGCGGTCTGCGCCTACCTCGAGACCTGGCACATCGACATCGAGGAGTTCATCGAACTGCGCAAGAACACCGGCGATGAGCGCCGCCGCACCCACGACATGAACACCGCCCACTGGATTCCCGACCTGTTCATGCGCCGGGTCTGCGAGGAGGCCGACTGGACACTGTTCTCGCCGGACGAGACGCCAGACCTGCACGATCTGGTCGGCGCGGACTTCGACGCGCGCTACATGGAATACGAGCGGCTCGCCGCGGCCGGCGGCCTGCGCCTGCACAAGCGGCTGCCAGCGGTGCAGCTGTGGCGGCGGATGCTCTCGATGCTGTTCGAGACCGGCCATCCCTGGCTCACCTTCAAGGATCCCTGCAACCTGCGCTACACCAACGGGCATCAGGGACGCGTGCACAGCTCCAACCTCTGCACCGAGATCACCCTGCACACCAGCGATGCAGAGATCGCCGTCTGCAATCTGGGCTCGGTCAACCTCGCCGCCCATCTGGACGAGGCGGGGCTCGATGAAGAGAAGCTCGCGCGCACCGTCGCCACCGCCATGCGCATGCTCGACAACGTCATCGACATCAACTGGTACAGCGTGCCGCAGGCGCGGCGCTCCAACCTGCGCCACCGCCCGGTGGGCCTTGGCATCATGGGTTTCCAGGACGCGCTGCACCGGCTCCGGCTCGCCTACGCCTCAACAGCGGCGGTGGCGTTCGCCGACCGCGCGATGGAGCTGATCAGCCATCACGCCATCGCTGCCTCGTCCGCGCTTGCCGCCGAACGCGGGCGCTATCCGAGCTTTGACGGCTCGCTGTGGAGCCGGGGCATCCTGCCGCTCGACTCGATCGAGCTGCTGGCCCAGACGCGCGGCGAGACGCTCGAGGTCGATCGCAGCGCCACGCTCGACTGGGCGAGCCTGCGCGAACAGGTGCGCCGGCAGGGCATGCGCAACGGCAACCTGCTGGCGATCGCGCCGACCGCGACCATCGCCAACATCTGCGGGGTGAGCGCCTCGATCGAGCCGACCTTCCAGAACCTGTTCGTCAAATCCAACCTCTCCGGCGAGTTCACCGTCGTCAACCCGTATCTGGTGCGCGAACTGCAGGCGCTGGGGCTGTGGGACGCGGTGATGATCAACGACCTGAAGTACTACGACGGCAGCCTGGCGCCGATCGCGCGGGTGCCGGAGGAGATCAAGGCACGCTATGCCTGCGCCTTCGAGATCGACCCGGTCTGGCTGGTGGAGGCGGCGGCACGGCGGCAGAAGTGGCTCGATCAGGCGCAGTCGCTGAATCTCTACGTCGCCGAAGCCTCGGGCGCGAAGCTCGATGCGCTCTACAAGCTCGCCTGGCGGCGCGGCCTCAAGACCACCTATTACCTGCGCACCCGCGGCGCCACCCATCTGGAGAAGGCGGCGCCCACGCCGGAAGCGGCCCCGCACTGCGCGATCGACAACCCTGACTGCGAGGCCTGCCAATGAGCTTTTCGACGCCGATGAACGGGAGTACGGCTATGTCGCTGAACTGGGATGAAACCGACGCGACCGTGGTCAGCGCACCGGCGGCGCCAATGCCGCCGCCCGCGCAGGCGCCGGCACTGGCGCCGGTGAACGCCGCCGACAAGCGCGTGCTCAACGGCCAGACCGACATCAACCAACTGGCGCCGTTCAAGTATCCCTGGGCCTGGGAGTATTTTCTCAACGCCAATAAGAACCACTGGACGCCGCTCGACATCAACATGGCGCAGGACATCCACGACTACCGGCACGCGCTCAGCCCCGCCGAGCGCCACGTCTACGAGAACGTGCTGGCCTACCTCACCACCGCCGACATCCTCGCCATGCGCAACATCGGTCTCGCCGTGATGGAGAAGATGAGCGCGCCGGAGCTGCAGATCTACCAGGCGCGGCAGGTCTACGAGGAGGCCCTGCACACCTGGACCTACCAGCACTGCATCGAGACGCTGGGGCTCGATCAGGCCGAGATCTACAACCGCTACCGGGTGGTGCCGGCGATCCACGCCAAGATCCGCATCGCCAATGAGCGGCTCGCCAGCATCCTGCAGCCGGGTCTGGACCTGCGCGACCCAGCGGTGCTGACCGACTTCGTGATGGCTTATCTGTTCTTCGCCGCGGTGTTCGAAGGCTGCTGGTTCTTCAACGGCTTCTCGCCGATCTTCGCACTGCAGCGGCGCGGGTTGATGAAGGGCACCGCCGAGCAGTTGCAATACATCATGCGCGACGAGGTGCTGCACAGCGGCTTCGGCATCCGCGTGGTGCGGCAGATTTTGCAGGAAGAGTCGCTCACGCTCGACCCAGACGCGCTCGCCGCGATGTGGCAACAGGCCGAGGCCGCCGAGATCGCCTATGCCGAGTATCTGCTGCCGCAGCCGATCCTGGGCTACAGCGCCGAGTTGCATGTCGCGCAGTTCCGCTACATCGCCAACCGACGCGCGCACCAGTTGCGCATCCCCGAACCCTTTGCCGGCGCCGTGGAGGCCCTGCCCTGGCTGGACGAGCAGGCCAACCTGCGCAAGGAGAAGAACTTCTTCGAGACCCGGGTGACGGAGTATCAGGCCGGCGCCGGGCTGCGCTGGGAATGAGGCTCTTGCCGGCTCGAGTCGGCGCCGGCGGGAGGTCGGTGCCAATGCCCTACTGCGCTGATTGAAGCTTCTTCAGTCGGTGGAATATGTTCGTCAGATGTGGGCTTGTATATCCGGCGCGACTCGGAACGAATCCGTCATGGGAAAATGGGGAATATCAGATGTCGAAATTCGTTGGATGCGGGGAATGACGAGTAACGATCCCATCGAATCTCATACTGATTTCGGAGATGAAGCGGCGCTTCACGCTTTTCGATACTTCCTCTTCCGGCATGCGATGCCCAGGCCAGTTCGCCTGTCATCGATCGTCCATCGACGAGTTGAAATTGCATGTCGATCGCGTTCATCTTGCGTCGCGGCGACCAGTATCTGCGATCGTTCGAGAGTGTCACAGAGAAGCCGAAACTGTTTTTGAGTCGTCCGACGACCGTTTCGATTCGTTGGACGTCTTTCAGGATGTCATAAGATCCTTGGTCGATGGCCCCTTGTTGTTTCAGGTTGTATTTCTCACCTTTGTCTTCGATCAAGGTCTCCGTGGTTTTGTACTTGAGTTCCATAAAGCACGTTGTGCCGTCCTGTTCGACGACAAGGTCGATGTATCGTCGCCTTCCGTCGATTTCATGCGGCTTCTCGAGCCGGATGTTGGCGTTTGGGAGTCGTTTATGGATTGCCCAAGCCAAAGCGTGCTGAAAATCACACTCGGAGTGAAAAATCGGTCGATGGGATGAGAGTAATTCCAACGTCTCTTTCAGACGCATCGTGAGATCTCTTGTCTGTTCAACGGGCGTCTGGTCGAAAAGCTTCAGGTATCGCATTGCGCGGCTTCCTGCTCACGCAGGGATTCCAGTTCGCGTGTCTTTTCGAGATCGCTCAGGACCTGGTTTTTCCCGTCCGGTCCCTCGCGGGTGAGGTACTCCGACTTTTCGTAGCGGGCGATCAGCCCCCGGATCTTCTCGCAGCGTGATTTGCGGATCTCCGGGCTGTCTTCATCGATCGCTGCCTTCTCTTGCGGCGCTGTCGCGGCGGGAGGCGGCGCTTCGCCGCGGGGCGGGCTGCTGAGCGTGCTCTTCTGCGACGCTGCGTTGAGCGGCCGGTCGCTGTAGACGACATTGCCGGCCGCGTCGCGGGATTGATAGATTTCCGCGCCGCCGATCAGCGGCCAGCACAGCACGGCGCCACAGAGCAACAGAGCCAGGGGATGCGTCGTCATCGTCCGGTGCTCCCTTCCTGAGGGTTTTCGTGATCGGTGGAGGGGCGGGACGAGGCCCTGCCGTCGGCGCGGTCCGGTGACCGCGTCACCTGAGGTATCGGCGCGTGCTTTGGCTTGCTTGAGGGTGGCGACGCGTCCTCCGGGCGGCGCGCGCGGCGCTGTCCGGGCACAAAAAAACCCTGGAATCGATGGATTCCAGGGTTCGAAGCGTGGAGCGAATGATCAGAGGTTGTAGCCGCGCTCGTCGTGCAGCGAGATGTCCAGCCCCTGGGTTTCCTCTTCCTCACTCACCCGCAGACCGATCAGCACGTCGATCACCTTCAGGATGATGAAGCTGAGCACCGCCGTGTAGATCACGGTGAACAGGGCGCCCTTGATCTGGATCCACAGCTGGGCACCGATGGTCACGCCTTCGGCCAGGCCCTTGCCGCCCATGGAGACATCGGCGAACAGGCCGGTCAGGATGGCGCCGACCAGACCGCCGACGGCGTGCACACCGAAGACGTCGAGCGAGTCGTCGTAGCCCAGCGCGCGCTTGAGTCGGGTCGAGGCGAGGAAGCACAGCACGCCGGCGATGAGACCCAGCAGCAGGGCGCCCATGGGACCGCAGGTGCCGGAAGCCGGCGTGACGGCAACCAGGCCGGCCACGGCGCCGGAGGCGATGCCCAGCACGGAGGGTTTGCCGTGGCTCAGCCATTCGGCGAACATCCAGGCCAGCGCCGCAGCGGCGGTGGCGACCTGCGTGGTCAGCATGGCCATGCCGGCGGAACCATCGGCGGCCACGGCCGAGCCTGCGTTGAACCCGAACCAGCCCACCCACAGCATGGAGGCGCCGATCAGGGTATAGGTCAGGTTGTGTGGCGGCATGGCGGTGGTCGGGTAGCCCTTGCGCTTGCCCAGCACCAGACAGGCCACGAAGCCGGCGATGCCCGCGTTGATGTGAACCACGGTGCCACCGGCGAAGTCGAGCACGCCCCAGTCCCACATCAGGCCACCGTTGCCGCTCCAGACCATGTGCGCGATCGGCAGATAGACCAGGGTCAGCCAGACGGCACTGAACAGCAGCATGGCCGAGAACTTCATGCGCTCGGCGAAGGCGCCCACGATCAGGGCCGGGGTGATGATGGCGAAGGTCATCTGGAAGGTGGCGAACACCGACTCGGGGATGGTGCCGACGAGGCTGTCGCGCGTCAGGCCGGCCATGAAGGCCTTGGACAGGCTGCCCACGAAGGAGTTGAAGTTCACGACCCCCTGTTCCATGCCCGTGGTGTCGAAGGCGATGGAGTAGCCATAGACCACCCACAGGACCGACACGAGGGCGGTGATGGCGAAACACTGCATCAACACCGACAGCACGTTCTTGGCCCGGACCATGCCGCCGTAGAACAGCGCCAGGCCGGGGATGGTCATGAACAGGACGAGTGCGGTCGACGTCAGCATCCACGCCGTGTTGCCGGCGTCCAGCGTCGGCGTCGGCGCGGCTTCCTGGGCGCCGAGCGCAAGCGGGAACAGCGAGAGTCCCGCGAGTGGCAAGACCCTGAGCAGGGAAAGGCGATTATGATTCATGGTTACTCCTGGACGGGTGGGGAAAAATCATCCCCGGCCGTGGCCTCAGAGCGCGTCGTTGCCCGATTCCCCGGTGCGGATCCGGATCACCTGTTCCAGGTTCACCACGAAGATCTTGCCGTCTCCGATCTTGCCGGTATTGGCGGCTTTGGTGATCGCTTCGATCACCGCGTCCGCCAGGTCGTCACGGATGGCGATTTCGATCTTCGCTTTCGGCAGGAAGTCGACCACGTATTCGGCGCCACGGTAGAGTTCCGTGTGCCCCTTCTGGCGTCCGAAGCCTTTGACTTCGGTAACCGTCATGCCCTGCACGCCCAGATCCGCCAGTGCTTGGCGGACATCGTCGAGGCGAAAGGGTTTGATGATGGCGGTAACCAGTTTCATGATCGATCTCCTGCGCGGGTGTAGGGGCCTGATGGTCCGGCAGTCTAGCACCGCGGCGCGAGTCGGGAGCATCGAACGCACGTCAAAGCCGTGACCGGTTGAATCGCCGCGTTCCTGCGAGGGCAGGCCAGCCGGCGATCGGCGTTCACGAGCCGTGCGATCGGGCGATCAGATGGCGTCACCTCCCGATTCACCGGTACGGATCCGGATCACCTGTTCCAGATCGAACACGAAAATCTTGCCGTCGCCGATTTTTCCCGTGTTCGCCGACTTGGTGATCGCTTCGATGACCGCATCGGCCATGTCGTCGGTCACCGCGATTTCGATTTTGACCTTGGGCAGGAAGTCGACGACATATTCGGCGCCGCGATAGAGTTCGGTGTGGCCTTTCTGGCGCCCGAAGCCTTTGACCTCGGTGACGGTGATGCCTTGCACGCCGATGTCCGACAGGGCTTCGCGGACATCGTCCAGTTTGAACGGTTTGATAATGGCGGTGACCAGCTTCATGCGTATTGACTCCATGGGGCTAGGAAATGCAGATGCGCACCGGCTCGACTCGACGGCACGATCGTGTGGGACAAAGCAGATTCCATGCCACGACGTAAGGGCCCGATGTCGGCGGGGAGCAGATTAAAAATGGGGCGAATGGCGCAGGATTGCTAGAATCGAAAAGCCGGCAAGATTTCCATTGCTCCGCAATAGGGCCCCAATTTGGTGCGCGCCACCAGGCTGCCGCCGTGAGGAATCATCCGATGAAAGAGAATGCCGCCTGGATCGAAGAGCTCTCCGGCGAACTGGCCGGCGGGGTGCCCGGTGTCACCGAGGGGGTGCGCGCGGACTTGGCGCGCAACTTCAAGGCGCTGTTGCAAGCGACGTTTCGGCGCCTGGATCTGGTGACCCGCGAGGAATTCGAGATCCAGCAACAGCTGCTGGCACAGCTCCGCGGCGAGCTGTCCGCATTGGAGCGTTCGGTGGCGGATCTCGAGCGCGGCGCCGCTTAGGCGCGGTTGCGCCGCCAGTCGGCGGGAAGCCGGCCGATAAGGAAGCCTCAGGAAGAGGAGCAAGGTCGCATGGGACTCGCCGTCATTCATACCCGGGCGCAGGAGGGCCTTCGGGCGCCCCCTGTGGCCGTTGAAGTCGATCTTGCCAATGGCCTGCCCGCCATCACCGTGGTCGGCCTGGCCGAAACCGCCGTCAAGGAGAGCCGGGACCGGGTCCGGGCGGCGCTCAGCAATTGCGGCTTCGAATTCCCGGCGCGACGCATCACGATCAATCTCGCTCCGGCCGACCTGCCCAAGGAGGGCGGCCGTTACGACCTCGCCATTGCACTGGCCATTCTCGCGGCGTCGGGACAGATCCCGGCCGCGGCTTGCGCCGGACTGGAATTCATCGGGGAGCTGTCGCTGGGCGGCGAACTGCGTCCGGTGCGTGCGGCGTTGCCGGCGGCCCTGGCCTGTCGCGATGCCGGGCACACGTTGATCGTGCCGCAGGCCAATGCCGCCGAGGCGCGCCGCGTCAGCGGCCTCTCCCTGCTGGCGGCGCGGCATCTGCTCGAGATCTGCGCCCATCTCAAGGCAGAGACGCTCCTTTTGGAAGCGACGCAGGCGCCGGAACCCGTGCCGGGCGAAGCGGAACCGGATGTGGACCTGAGCGATGTGCGGGGGCAGTACGCCGCCCGTCGCGCGCTGGAGGTGGCAGCAGCGGGCGAACACAGTGTGCTGATGATGGGACCGCCCGGCACGGGCAAGAGCATGCTGGCGCGACGTCTGCCCGGCATTCTGCCGCCGCTGACCGAGACCGAGGCGCTGGAGGTGGCGACCATCGCTTCGGTCAGCGACCTCGGCTTCAGGTCCGATCGATGGAAAAAAAGACCCTTCCGAGCCCCTCATCACACGGCGTCCGCGGCGGCGCTCGTGGGGGGCGGAAGCGTGCCGCGGCCGGGCGAGATTTCACTCGCGCACCGCGGCGTGCTGTTTCTGGACGAACTGCCGGAATTCGATCGCCGCGTCCTGGAGGTATTGCGCGAGCCCCTCGAGAACGGCGAAATCCACATTTCGCGAGCAGCGCGGCAAGCCGTCTTTCCGGCGCGGTTCCAACTCATCGCCGCCATGAACCCGTGTCCCTGTGGCTATCTCGGCGATGCGCGGGGCCGCTGCCGTTGCACCGAGGAGCAGGTGGCGCGCTACCGGTCGCGCATCTCCGGACCCTTGCTCGATCGCATCGACCTGCACGTCGAGGTCCCCGCGGTGAAGACCGAAGCCTTGGGCGATGCGGCGCCGCCGGGCGAATCGAGTCAGGCGGTCGGCGAGCGGGTCGCGGCTGCGCGGGCGCGTCAGTTGGCCCGGCAGGACAAGCCGAACGCCGCCCTGAATCAGCGCGAGACCACCCGGCTGTGCATCGTGAAGCCGGCGGTTCGGGATCTGGTGTTACAGGCGATGGAACGGCTCGGACTTTCGGCGCGCGCCTATCACCGGCTGCTGCGGCTGGCCCGGACCATCGCCGACCTGGACGAATCCGACGTCATCACCGCCCGCCACATGAGCGAGGCCATCCACTTTCGCCTGCTCGATCGCCAGCCCATTCGTTGACGCGTCGGCCCGGCCGACAGGTAGGCGCGCCGCCGGCCGATAAACGGTCTGGAAGATGGCGCGACCGCGGATGGGGGCAAAAGCTTGAACCGCATGACGAGCTGGCTGGGACAACGGCTCAGCAGCTATCTCAGTCAACGGCTGAAAAGCCACGAGCCGACCGTGGCGATGGATCTGGCGCGCTACGCCGCCTGCCTGCGCGCGGCGGACGTCCTGCTGGTGGAGGGCGACACGCGCCTCAGTGTGGCCATCAAATACCTGACGCAGTCGACCTGGTCTCACGCGGCGCTGTATGTCGGCCCTGATGCGGGCCTGCGCAACGACGCCGGCGAGCCGCTGGTCTTCATCGAAGCCGATGTGGCGGCAGGCGTCAGGGCGCTGGGGATGGACGCCTATCGGGGGTTGCACTGCCGGATCTGCCGCCCGGTGGGGTTGACCGGTGTCGAGCGGCGTCAGGTCGTGGACTATGCCCGCAGCCGCCTGGGGCACCGGTACGATCTCAAGAACGTGATCGATCTGGCGCGGTTTCTGTTTCCGACTCCACCGGTCCCGGTCAGCTGGCGGCGGCGGATGCTGAATCTGGGCAGTGGTGACCCGACGCGAGCCATCTGCTCCACGCTCATTGCGCAGTGCTTCGACGCCGTGAAATATCCGATCCTGCCGCAGGTGGAAACCGTGGCTGCCAGTGGTGCGGGCGATGGCAGGTCGCGCCGCGTGCACCATCTTCGGCATCACAGCCTGTATGTGCCGCGGGACTTCGATGTCTCGCCGTACTTTCAAATCGTCAAGCCGACGTTGACGCTTGGGTTCGACTTCCATCGCTTGGTCTGGGCAGCCGAGGAGGGCGCGCCGGACGGTGCCGGCGCCGTGGATGGCCAAGCCGGTGCAGCGTCGCGGGACACCGTCTCGTGATCGTGGCGGGTTCCGGCGAGATCCTTGCGGCGGCCCACCGGAGCCCGCCAAGCCCGATCAGGGCGACAGACTGCTTTGCTTCAGCATCTCGGTGAGCGCGGCCTTGAGTTCATCGTCGCTCAGGCCCGGGTTGCCGCCCTTGGGGGGCATGGCCCGGATGCCGTTCACCGAGTGATTCACGAGCGTATCGAAGCCTTGCGCGAGACGGGGTTCCCAGTCCGCCTTGGCACCGATCTTCGGAGCGCCGAGCACGCCGGCGCCATGGCAGGCGGCGCACACCTGCTGGACCACTTCGGCGCCGGAGCGAGGCGCGGCAGGTGCCTGGGATGCGGCCGTACCGGCAGTTTCGAGCGGCTGGTCGCTGGTCCGTACCTCACCGATCGGGGCAATCCGTTCCTTCAGCGCCGCCAACTCGCGTGCCTCGAGCGGGCGGTCCTCATGGGCGAAGCCGCCGATGAAGTAGGCCAGCACCCCGATGAAAACGGCAAATGCGACCATTGCGCCGAGCACGCCGACCAGCGTGAGCATCGAATCGTTTTCCTGCTCCGACACAAGAGCCTCCTTAAAAAAGCGACAGGAAAGGGCAGACGTTGCGGGGTGCGTGCCGGTCATCCCCGTTCCCGGTCCCGCAGGGTGGCTAAGTATACGCGTGGCCCATTGCCTTGGCACGCGTCCCCGAGCCCACTGGGCGATCCCGCGTCGGGAGCGGATCGGGCAGTAACGTGGACGCGGCGCGGGGGAGTCGCTATTCTATGCCGCTTGGCGCCCGTAGCTCAGCTGGATAGAGCGTTGCCCTCCGGAGGCAAAGGTCAGAGGTTCGAATCCTCTCGGGCGCGCCATCTCCCACCGTTTCGGTCAAGCCGACCGCATTGCAGGCCGGTATCCCTCCGTGCAGTGCCGTAGCCCGACACAGGCCAACTGTCGCAGGCTTAGTCCGGCTGGCTAGGCAACTTCAGAACAGCAGCAATCCATGGCTGCCGGCAACGGCGCCGAGCACCGTCAGCGCGGACAACAGCAGCAGGACCTGATGCAACCGGCTCATGCGCCGAAACACCGCTTCCGGCGCCTGTTTGGCCTTGCGCGCGAAGCGCTCGCGCAGCAGCGGCTCCAGCACGAACAGCATGAGCATGAAAAAGATCCACAGCCCGAGCATGCCGCTCATCCACCAGAATCGCGGCTCATGGAAACGAGGCCAGAGGTCCATGCGGTCGGTCAGCCACAGGCCGCTGATTCCCGCGAGGGGGATAGAGACGCGCGCCTGCGCCGAGAAGCGCTGTTCCACGCTTTCGAATGCCTCGAGCGCCTGCCGGGTCGTGGGTCGCGCCTTGGCAAACGGCAATACGACCAGCGTGACGAAGGAGAGGCCGCCGATCCAGTGGATGACGGCCAGCACATGCAGCGCGCGGGCCAGGGCTATGTCCATCAGCGTCTTCGCTCCCAGGTCATCAACATCGCCGTGACGGCGAGGAACGGATGGTTTTCTCACTGCCGGTCGTCGGGTTCGGCCGATTCGGACAGGGTACGACCATCAGATATCGATGAAGGCGGCGGCTCGGGCGTGAAGCCCTGGATGTCGGCCTGCTCGATCAACCGGGCGATGTAGCGGGCGATGGCCCGGCGCTGCGCCTGTTCGGCGAGGCGGGCGGCGATGGCGGCGCTAACCGCCTCGAACGGCAGGCGCTGGGGTTCGCCGCGCCGGAGCAGGCGGATCAGATGGAAGCCGTAGGCCGTCTCCAGCGGGGCGGAGAGCTCACCTGGTGCGAGGCGTTGCAGGGCGGCCTCGAACGGTGGCGTGGTCTCGCCCGGCCCGAGTTGGCCAAGGCGGCCGCCGTCGGCGCCCGAGGCGCAGTCGGAGAAAGCGCGCGCCAGTTCGGCGAACCGCTCCGGGTCCTGCTGCAGCCGTGCGTGGAGCTGATCGGCCTTGGCGCGCGCGGCGGCGAAGGCGTCGGCCTGATCACGGCGCGCGGCGACCAGGATGTGCTCGGCCTCATGCAGCAGCGGGGTCATGAAACGCTCGGGGTGGTCGTCGTAGTGGCGGCGCACCTGCTCGGCCGGGGCTTCGCATGGCGGAACCTCCCGTTCGATCAGGGTGCGGATCAGCGCATCCTCTTCGGTTTCGATGCCGCCCTGGACGTCGGCCTGCGGGATGGCGTCGAGCGCCAGCCGGCGCGCCTGCTGCAGCAGCAATTCGCGGATGATCAGCGCCCGCGCGGCCTGCTGCCAACTGCTCTCGAACTGATCGCCCGGAAAGTGCTGCATCTCGGCGGCGATGCGCTGCGGCGCGATCGGCTGGCCGTTGACCGTCAACGGCGGTGTGTCGTGTGCCGCCTGGGGCGGATCTGCGTCCAGGTTGAACAGTGGAATGACGCCCTGGTTCGGAAAATCGGCTGCGTTGCGCTGCATGATCCGCTCCTCAGGCATTGCGCGGCGGCTGGGCGCGGCGGCGCACGATCTGGTAGCCGGGCCGGCCGAGGTACCAGATCGGCGCGCTCCAGATGTGCACCAGCCGGGTGAAGGGGAACAGCAGCAGCAGCGTCAGCCCCAGCAGCAGGTGGGCCTTGAAGATCGGATGGACATCGGCGACATGGACCGCGGCAGCCGGTTGCAGGGTGACGATGCCCTGGGCCCACGCCATGAACTTGACCATCTCGTGGCCATCCAGATGTCCGAGCGAGACGAAGATGGTGCAGAGCCCCAGCGTGAGTTGCAGCCAGAGCAGCAGCAGGATGGCGATGTCACCGACGCTCGAGGTGGCGCGGATGCGCGCGTCGAACAGCCGCCGGTGGGCCAGCAGCGTGATGCCGATGAAACAGACCACGCCGGCCAGACCGCCGACGACGATGGCGAGCGTCTGCTTGAAGCCGTGGCTGATGCCCAGCTGATCGAAGAGCTCGATCGGCGTGAGCAGGCCGACGAAGTGGCCGGCCAGAATGGTCAGGATGCCGACATGGAACAGGTTCGATCCCCAGCGCAGCTGGCGCTTGCGCAGCAGCTGCGAGGAGCCGGTCTTCCAGCTGTACTGCTCGCGGTCGAAGCGCAGCAGGCTGCCGAGCAGGAAGATGGTCAGGCAGAGATAGGGATACCAGCCGAACAGGGTCATGTTGAGGGTCGCGGACATGGGTGCTTCTCCGTCGGATTCAGGTTTGCCGCGCCCGTCGGGGCACGGCGGGCAGGGGAACGCTGGCCACCGTCGCGCCCGCGCCTTCGCAGGCCGCCGCGTCGGGACCGAACAGCACCGGCGGCTCGGCCCACTCGGCATCGAGTTCGGCCAGCAGATCGCTCGCCAGGTTGACTGCCACGGTAGGGAGCGACTGGTCGCCGGCCGCGCTGCGGATCGCCCGCAAGACGGTGGCATAGCCGCTGTCGCGCGCCCGCAGCCGCTCTTCGAGCGCGGCGAGGATCTGCAGCGTCTCGGCCAGCAGCGATTGGGCCTCGTCGAGCGGTCGGGTCGAGAGGTATTCGAGGAACAGCGGCAGGTAGTCCGGCAGTTCGTTGCCGACCCGCTCCAGTCCGCCCTGTTCGTAGAGCGCGGCCAGATCGACCAGCGCCTGGCCGCGGTCGCGGCTCTCGCCATGGACATGCTCGAACAGGTGGAGCGACAACTGGCGACTGCGGTCGAACAGCGCCACGTAGTGCTCCTGCAGGTCGATCAGATCGGCCTGCTCGATGAAGGCGCAGAAGCCCTCCAGCTCGGCCAGAACCGCCGGCGCGATTTGCCCTTCAGCCGCGACGAGCGCGCGAATCTCGGCGATGGCCGCCTGCAACGTCTCACTCGGATAGCAGAGCAGCGCCGACAGCGCCTTGAAAGTGGCGCTCATTTCAGCACCTCCACGGGGGTATGTGGCTGACTGCCCTGCGCCGGGCTGAAGCGTTTCAGCGGCGTGAACAGCTCGGCCTTCGAGCTGCCGCCGGAGCAGCCGTTGCCGAAGGAGAAGCCGCAATTTCCGCGCAGTGCGTAGACATCCTCATGCACCTCGCGGTGGGTGGTGGGGATGACGAAGCGGTCTTCGTAGTTGGCGATCGCCATGATCCGGTACATCTCCTCGATCACCGCGCCCGACAGGCCGACCCGGGTGGCGATCGACTCATCGATGCGCCCTTCGACGCTCTTGGCACGCATGTAGCCGCGCATCGCCAGCATCCGCTCCAGCGCCAGTGCCACCGGTGCCTCGTCGCCGGCGGTCAGCATGTTGGCGAGGTAGCGCAGCGGGATGCGCAGCGAGCGCACATCCGGCAGGCCGGCGTCGATGCCGATCTGCCCGGCGGTCGCGGCCGACTGGATCGGCGACAGTGGCGGCACGTACCAGACCATCGGCAGTGTGCGGTACTCCGGGTGCAGCGGAAAGGCGATCTTCCACGCCATCGCCATCTTCCACACCGGCGAGTGGCGCGCCGCCTCGAGCCAGCTCTCGGGAATGCCCTCGGCGCGGGCCTGGGCGATCACCGCCGGGTCGTGCGGATCGAGGAAGAGATCGAGCTGCGCCTGGTAGAGATCACGCTCGTCCGCGGCGCTGGCCGCCGCCTCGATGCGGTCGGCGTCATAGAGCAGCACGCCGAGGTAGCGGATCCGGCCGACGCAGGTTTCCGAACAGACCGTCGGCTGTCCCGACTCGATGCGCGGGAAGCAGAAGATGCACTTCTCCGATTTGCCGCTCGACCAGTTGTAGTAGATCTTCTTGTAGGGACAGCCGGAGACACACATCCGCCAGCCGCGGCATTTGTCCTGATCGATCAGCACGATGCCATCTTCCTCGCGCTTGTAGATGGCGCCGGAGGGGCAGGCAGCGACACAGGTCGGGTTGAGGCAGTGCTCGCACAGCCGCGGCAGGTACATCATGAAGGTGTTCTCGAACTGGCCGTAGATGGCCTTCTCCACCCCCGCGAAGTTGACATCGGCGCTGCGCGTGGCGAACTCGCCGCCGAGAATCTCCTCCCAGTTCGGCCCCCATTCGATCTTCTCCATGCGCTCGCCGGTGATCGCCGAGCGCGGGCGCGCCGTCGGAAAGGCCTGGGACTCGCGGGCGCTCTGCAGGTGTTCGTAATCGAAGTTGAACGGCTCGTAGTAGTCGTCGATCTCGGGCAGGTCGGGATTGGCGAAGATGTTCGCCAGCACCCGCCACTTGGCACCGATGCGCGGTTCGATGCGGCCATTCGGCTTGCGCCGCCAGCCGCCGTTCCAGCGCTGCTGGTTCTCCCAGTCGCGGGGGTAGCCGATGCCCGGCTTGGATTCGACGTTGTTGAACCAGGCGTACTCGACCCCTTCGCGGCTGGTCCAGACGTTCTTGCAGGTGACCGAACAGGTGTGGCAGCCGATGCATTTGTCGAGGTTGAGCACCATGCCGATCTGTGCGCGGATTTTCATCGTGCAACCTCCTCAGGATGCCTGGGTGCCAAGTGGCGCTTCGAGCCAGTCGATCTTCGCCATCTTGCGGATCACGACAAACTCGTCCCGGTTGGAGCCGACCGTGCCGTAGTAGTTGAAACCGTAGGACTGCTGGGCATAGCCGCCGATCATGTGCGTCGGCTTGAGCACCGTGCGGGTGCAGGAGTTGTGGATGCCGCCGCGCTGGCCGGTGATCTCCGAGCCGGGGGTGTTCATGATCTTCTCCTGCGCGTGGTACATGAACAGCGTGCCCTCGCGGATGCGCTGCGACACCACCGCGCGTGCGGTGAGGGCGCCGTTGGCGTTGAAGGCCTCGACCCAGTCGTTGTCGCGGATGCCGGCCTTCTGCGCGTCGGTTTCCGAGATCCACACCACCGGCCCGCCCCGGTTCAGCGTCAGCATCAGCAGGTTGTCGGAATAGGTGGAGTGGATGCCCCACTTCTGGTGCGGGGTGATGAAGTTGAGCACGATCTCGGCCTCGCCGTTGGGCTTGAGACCCTTCACCCAGGTGGTCTTCAGGTCGAGCGGCGGCTTGTAGAGGCAGAGCGCCTCGCCGAAGGCGCGCATCCACAGGTGGTCCTGATAGAGCTGCTGCCGGCCGCTGAGGGTGCGGAACGGGATCAGTTCGTGGATGTTGGTGTAGCCGGCGTTGTAGCAGACCTGGTCGCTCTCGAGGCCGGACCAGATCGGCGAGGAGATGATCTTGCGCGGCTGGGCCAGCAGGTCGCGAAAGCGGATCTTCTCATCCTCCTTCGGCAGCGCCAGATGGGCATGCGGGCGACCGGTCTTCTGCTCCAGCGCCTCCCACGCCTTCACCGCGACGCTGCCGTTGGTTTCGGGCGCCAGCGCCAGAATCGCCTCGCAGACATCGATGTCGCGCTCGAGCCGCGCCAGGGCGTCGGCCGTCCCCGGCGCAGACACCGCGCCATTGATCTGTCGCAGCCGCTCGACATCCTCGCGGGTGTTCCAGACGAGCCCCTTGCCCGCATTTCCGACCTGATCCAGCAGCGGCCCCAGGGCGGTGAAGCGCTGGTAGAGATTCGGGTAGTCGCGCTCGACCACGCTGATCTGCGGCATGGTCTTGCCGGGAATCGGCTCGCACTCGCCCAGATACCAATCCTTCACGTCGAGCGCCTGCGCCAGTTCGCCGGCGCTGTCGTGCTGGATCGGGCTCAGCACCACATCCTTCTCGACCCCCAGCACCTCCGGCGCGACGGCCGAGAATGCCTTGGCGATCGCCTTGAAGATCTCCCAGTCCGACTTGCTCTCCCAGGCCGGGTCCACCGCCGCACCGAGCGGGTGGATGAAGGGGTGCATGTCGCTGGTGTTGAGGTCGTTCTTCTCATACCAGGTCGCGGTCGGCAGCACGATGTCGGAGTAGACCGCGGTGGTCGACATGCGAAAATCGAGCGTCACCAGCAGGTCGAGCTTGCCCTCGGGGGCCTCGTCGTGCCAGGCGACCTCGCGCGGCTTCTGCCGCCCCTCCTGCCCCAGATCCTTGCCCTGCACGCCGTGGGGCGCGCCCAGCAGGTGCTTGAGGAAGTACTCGTGCCCCTTGCCGGAGGAGCCGAGCAGATTGGAGCGCCAGACGAACAGGTTGCGCGGCCAGTTGGCCGGGTCGTCGGGGTCCATGCAGGAGAGTTCGAGCCGGCGCGACTTGAGCTCGCCGACGGTGTAGGCCACCGGGTCGACGCCGGCCGCGGCGGCCGCCCGCGCCACCTCCAGCGGATTGGTCTTGAGCGCGGGGGTCGACGGCAGCCAGCCCATCCGTTCGGCGCGGGCGTTGAAGTCGATCATCGCCCCGTCCCACACGCCTTCCGGCGCGGTGGGCGAGAGGATCTCGCTCATCTCCACGGTCTCGTAGCGCCACTGGTCGGTGTGGGCGTAGAAGAACGAGGTCGAGTTCTGCTGGCGCGGCGGGCGGATCCAGTCGAGGGCAAAGGCGATCGGCGCCCAGCCGGACTGCGGACGCAGCTTCTCCTGACCGACGTAGTGGCTCCAGCCGCCGCCGGATTGGCCCACGCAGCCACACATCACCAGCATGTTGATGACGCCACGGTAGTTCATGTCCATGTGGTACCAGTGGTTCATCGCCGCGCCGATGATGACCATCGACCGGCCGCGGGTCTTCTCGGCGTTGTCGGCAAAGCCGCGCGCCACCGCCAGAATCTGCTCGCGCGGCACGCTGGTGATCTGCTCGGCCCAGGCCGGCGAGTAGGGTTCGGGGTCGTCGAAATCGCGCGGCATGTGCTCGCCGCCAAGGCCCTGATCGACGCCGTAGTTGGCCAGAAACAGGTCATAGACCGAGGCGATGAGCAGCTCGCCCTCCTTCAGCTTCAGCCGCTTGACCGGCACGTTGCGCACCAGCACGTCGGGGTGATCGGTCGCGGCGAAGCCGTTGCTGGCCGAGTTGGCGAAATAGGGGAAGCGCACCCCCACCACGGCCTCATGCACCCCCTTGAGGCCGAGGCGCAGCGTGGTGTCGCGGCCGGCGGCGTCTTTCTCTTCCAGGTTCCACTTGCCGGCATCGTCGCGCCCCTCCGGGCCCCAGCGAAAGCCGATCGAACCGGTGGGCACCACCACCTCGCCGCTCGACTCATCCAGCGCCACCGTCTTCCATTCGGGGTTGTTGCCCTGCCCCAGCCCATCGTCGAAGTCGGAGGCGCGCAGCAGGCGCTCGGCGACATACGCCCCCTCCTGTGGCACCAGCCGCACCAGCAGCGGCAGGTCGGAGTATTTGCGCAGGTAGTCGCGGAAGTAGGGCACCTGCCGGTCGACGTGGAACTCCTTCAGGATCACATGGCCGAACGCCATCGCCAGCGCCGCATCGGTGCCCTGCTTCACGGCGACCCACAGATCGGCGAATTTCGACGCCTCGGAGTAGTCGGGGCAGATGACCACGCTCTTGGCACCCCGGTAGCGGGCCTCGGTGTAGAAGTGGGCATCGGGGGTGCGAGTCTGGGGCACGTTCGAGCCCCACAGCATCAAGAATCCCGAGTTGTACCAGTCCGCGCTCTCTGCGACGTCGGTCTGCTCGCCCCAGGTCTGCGGGGAGGCTGGCGGCAGGTCACAATACCAGTCGTAGAACGAGCCGCAGCCGCCGCCCAGCAGTTGCAGGTAACGCGCCCCGGCGGCATAGGAGATCATCGACATCGCCGGAATCGGCGAGAAGCCGAACACCCGGTCGGGTCCCCAGCGCTTGACGGTGTAGGCGTTGGCGGCGGCGATGATCTCGGTGATCTCGTCCCAGCCGGCGCGCACGAAGCCGCCATGGCCGCGGATCGACGTATAGGCGCGCCGCTGCGCGGGATCCTCGACGATGGCGGCCCAGGCCGCGACCGGAGGGAGGGTCGCCCGCGCGGTGCGCCACGACCGCAGCAGCCGGCCGCGGATCAGCGGGTATTTCACCCGGGCGCCGGAGTAGAGGTACCAGCTGTAGCTGGCGCCGCGCGCGCAGCCGCGCGGCTCGTGGTTGGGCAGGTCGGCGCGGGTGCGCGGGTAGTCGGTCTGCTGGGTTTCCCAGGTGACGATGCCGCCCTTGACGTAGATCTTCCACGAGCAGCTGCCCGTGCAGTTCACGCCGTGGGTGGAGCGCACGATCTTGTCGTGCTGCCAGCGCTTGCGGTAGCCCTCCTCCCAGCTGCGGTCCTCCTGGGTCACGATGCCGTGCCCCCCGGAAAAATCGCCGACGGTTCTGCGAAAGAAGGTGAGCCGATCGAGAAAGTGCGACATGGTGGTGGTCCCCGGTTACTTGGCCAAGGCCGGTTGAGCAGGTGTGGCGCCGCGCTGCCGTTCTAGGTCATGCAGCAGACCGCCCTTGCGGGTGTAGACGCCCCAGGTGATGACGAGGCAGCTGACGTAGAAGACGAGGAAGCCCCACAGTGCCGCCTGCACACCGCCGGTCAGCGCGATCGAGGTGCCATAGCTCTTCGGGATGAAGAAGGCACCGAAGGCGGCGATCGCCGAGGTGAAGCCGGTGATGGCCGCGGCCTCCTTCTCGACCTGCCGCTGCCGGCTCTCGGCGTCGGCATCGGGCATCAGCCGCTGCAACTCCCTGGTCATGATCGCCGGGATCATCTGGAAGGTGGAGGCATTGCCGATGCCGGTGGCGCAGAACAGCGCCAGGAAGCTGGCGAAGAAGATCGGGAAACTCTGCATCTCCAGCCCATAGAGCACACCGCCGACGCCGGCCATCATCGCCACGAAGACCCAGAAGGTGACGCGCCCGCCGCCATACTTGTCCGCCACCCAGCCGGTCAGCGAGCGCGACAGCGCGCCGACCAGCGGACCGAGAAAGGCCAGTTGCAGGGCGTTGACTGCGGGGAACTGGGACTTGGTCAGCAGCGGAAAGGCCGCCGAATAGCCGATGAAGGAGCCGAAGGTGCCGGTGTAGAGCCAGCACATGATCCAGTTGTGCCGGCGCTGGAAGATGACCGACTGCTCGGAGAACGACGCCTTGGCCGAGGCGATGTCGTTCATGCCGAACCAAGCGGCAATCGCCGCGGCGGCGATGAATGGCACCCAGATGAAGCCGGCATTCTGCAGCCACAGGCTCGTCGTCTTGTCACCCTGGGTCGCGACCTGCGGATCGCCGCCGAGCGCGCCGAACACGCCGGCGGTGATCACCAGCGGCACCAGAAACTGCACCACGCTGACTCCCAGGTTGCCGAGCCCGGCGTTGAGCGCCAACGCATTGCCCTTCTCTGCCTTAGGGAAGAAGAACGAGATGTTGGCCATCGAAGAGGCGAAATTGCCGCCACCGAGGCCGCACAACAGGGCCAGCAGCAGGAAGATCCAGTAGGGGGTTTCTGGATTTTGCACGGCAAAGCCGATACCGAGGGCGGGGATCATCAGCGACCAGGTGGTCAGCGTCGTCCATAGCCGTCCGCCGAAGATCGGCACCATGAATGAGTAGAAGATGCGCAGCGTCGCGCCCGACAATCCCGGCAGCGCGGCGAGCCAGAACAGCTCATTGGTGCTGTAGCGAAAGCCGATGGCCGGCAGCTTGGCGACCACCACCGACCAGACCATCCACACCGCGAAGGAGAGCAGCAGACAGGGGATCGACAGCCAGAGGTTGCGGCGGGCAATCGGTCGGCCTTCCCGCACCCAGAACGCGTGGTCTTCCGGCCGCCAGTGGGCCAGTACCCGATGAGAGCCCAGAACGCCAACCTGTTTGGCGCCGTGAATCTCCTCCATCTCGGGCAGTTCCGGCAGCTTTCGGAGCACGGGAGCCGCCGCCTCGCGCTCCATGCGCAGGATTGCCAGATGCATCCACACCAGGGCGGTGCTCACCAAAACGAACAGCGCCATGAAGCAGCTCGTCCACAGTCCGGTGAGGTCGAGCAGGATGCCGAACAGGATCGGCAGAACGAAGCCGCCCAAACCGCCGATCATGCCGACCAGACCGCCCACCGCGCCGACATGCTCCGGGTAGTAGACCGGGATGTGCTTGTAGACCGCTGCCTTGCCCAGCGCCATGAAAAAACCGAGCACGAAGACGATGACGACGAAGCCGGCCAGACTCATTTCGATGTGGAACGAGAAAGTCTCCTTCGCCCCATGCACCACGTAGTCCGTCGGCGGATAGGAGAGCAAAAAGGTCGCGACGATGGAGACGAGGAAGGTCCAGTAGAGCACCCGCCGCGCGCCATAGACATCGGAGAGGTGACCACCATAGGCACGGAAGAAGCTGGCCGGAATCGAGAACAGCGCCGCGATCATCCCGGCGCTCCTGATGTCGAGTTGGTAGACCTGCATTAGATAGCGCGGCAGCCACAGCGCCAGGGCGACAAAGGCGCCGAAGACAAAGAAGTAGTAGAGCGAGAAGCGCCAGACCTGCACGTTCTTCAGCGGCTCCAGTTCGAGCCAGGCGCTTTTGGGCTTGATGCCGGCACGGCGACGCTCGACGAGCACCGGATCATCCTGGGTCGTCAGCCAAAACAGCACGGCGGTGATGGCCAAGCCCGCCGCCCAGAGCTGCGCGACGCTCTGCCAGCCGAACGCCACCAGCGCGAAGGGGGCGAGCAGCTTGGTGACGGCGGCGCCGATGTTGCCCATGCCGAAGATACCGAGCGCGGTGCCCTGCTTCTGCTGCGGGTACCAGCGGGAGACGTAGGCCACCCCGACGGCGAAGGAGCCGCCGGCGATGCCGACCCCCAGTCCCGCCAGCAGGATCTGCGGATAGGTTTCGGCCTGCGAGAGCAGCCAAGTGGCCGCAGCGGCGGCGAGCATGGTGAGGGTGAAGACCAGCCGGCCGCCGTAGAGGTCGCTCCAGACCCCCAGCGCCACGCGGATCAGCGAGCCGGTCAGAATCGGCATGCCGACCAGCAGGCCGAACTGGGTCTCGCTCAGGCCGAGCTCTTCGCGAATGCGGATGCCGATGATCGAAAAGATGGTCCATACCGCGAAGCAGACGGTGAAGGCCACCGTGCTCGCGCTCAGGATGCGGGTCGATTGGGGATGGGCCTGAGTGTTCATCGTCGGGTTTCCTTCTTATGGATGGGTTCGACCGACAGGGGCCTGATTCGCGGTTGTCGTTAAAGTGGCAGGGGCGGTAGCTGTTCGCATTGATTCATGTCAAATATCGATGTGACATTAATCACGCGTAACATTCCTCGTTTGCCAGAATGGCCAGAGGAATATTCAGGATGCCGGTGGCGTAAAAAGCGCATGGCAACCCTTTGGGTGAAGGAGGGCGATCGTGACGGATGAGATTGAAGCGCAGGCGCTGCCGCTGCTGCGTCAGTTGCCGGATGCCAGCCGCGAGCCGCTTCTGGCCAGCGCAATTCAGCACCGCGTGGCGGCCGGAACGGTGCTGTTCGAACAGGGCGAACTGCCCAACTTCCAGATCGTGGTGCTGTCCGGTTCGGTCCAGCTGTTCGGCCGTTCGATCCAGGGCCGTGAGGTGCTGGTGGAGGTGGTGCGCGCGCCCGATATGATCATTCCGGCCGCGGTGGTCAGTGGCGCGCCCTATCTGATGCAGGCGCGGGTACCGGAGTCTTCGCGCTTGCTGCTGATTCCGGCGGCGCTGTTTCGCGACACCCTGCTACAGGACCCACTGCTGGCCCACGCGGTGATCGGCAGTCTGGCGCAGCAGTTCCGCCGCATGGTGCGGCAGGTGAAGAACCTGAAGCTCCGATCGTCGGTGCAGCGGGTGGGCTGCTATCTGCTGACGCTGTCGAAGCGTCAGGACACACCGGGGCAGGCGGTGCTGCCCTATGAGAAGAACCTGATCGCCTCGGAGCTCGGCATCACCCGCGAATCGTTCTCGCGCGCGCTCGCCAGTCTGGAGCAGGCCGGCATCCAGGTGGCCGGGCAGACCATCACCATTGCCGACGCGGCGCGGCTGGCGGCGGCCTGCCAGCCCGATCCGCTGATCGATGATTCTGCCAGTGAAACGACGCTCCAGCGATGACTCGTTCTCGCCCGGCGATCGTTGATCGTCGCGACCCGTTCGGGCGCTGACTTTGATCACCGGCAGGTCGTCTGCCTGGACAGCCAATACAGCCTTTGGGCTTGATCCGGAACGTTCACGACTGCGCTCGGTTCGTTCGCCGGTTGACCGTGCTGCTGTCGCGGCTGCGGGGCCATGACGAGGTGGGCGCGGCATGTTCCTCGGAAGCAACCTGTTCTACGGCTTGGCCATCGTGGGCGTGGCGCCTTCCATCCATCCCATCACCACGCCGATTCTGGAACTCGCACCGGCCATCGGCTGACCACGTTGGTGATGATCCTCGTAGGTCATAGGCGACGAAACTGGTTCGCCCTGGATGGGAGGGACTCGCTCGGCGCTGCGGTGATGAACGGCCCGATTTCGCAGGCGTCGTGCTGCCCGGTCAAGCAGGCTGAACGATATTTGGTAACCTGCCGTTGCCAGGATCTGTCCAAAAAAGGAGGAACGACGTGATGGCGCGGCCTCAACGGCAAGTCGAATGAAGCGGATGTTGGGGAGCTTCGACTGGGGTATGTTCATGGTGATTCACGGATCCGAATCGCAGTCGCTTTCGGTGCCGTCTTCTGTTCCCGAGGATTGGAAAGCGGACATCATTGCGCCGGACACGGCGGGCACGCTCGATGCGCTGTTCCGGGAGCGCGTGCGCCGCACGCCGGAGGCGATCGCCTATCGGGCGTTCGAGGTTGCGGGCCAAGCATGGCGCGACTACCGATGGGCCGAGATGGCCACGAGGGTAGGGCGCTGGCAGACGGCGCTGCTGGGCGAGGGACTGCTTGCCGGTGAGCGCATTGCCATTGCCCTGTCCAACGGCCCGGACTGGGTGTGCGTGGATCAGGCGGCGCTCGGGCTGGGCTTGGTCGTCGTCCCGCTCTATGTCAACGATCGACCGGAAAACGTTGCTTTCCTGCTGGCGCATTCCGGGGCGCGGCTGCTGGTGGTGGACACGCTGGCCCAGTGGCAAGCGCTGGCGCCCGCCTTGGCGGCGGTGGCCACCTTGGAGCGGGTGGTGGTCCTGGGTCCCGTGGGGCGCGGGCGCGACCCCATGCTGGTTGCGGCATCCGAGTGGTTGCCGTCGGGTGACCACACGTTGCGCGATGCGCGCCACGGGCCGGACGATCTGGCCACGCTGGTTTACACCTCCGGTACCACCGGCCGTCCCAAGGGCGTCATGCTGAGTCATGGCAACCTGCTGTCGGTTGCCCATGCGGCGCTGCAGCGTGTGCAAGTCTATCCGCAGGACGTGTTTCTCTCTTTCCTGCCGCTGGCACATCTGTTCGAGCGCACGGCGGGTTATTACCTGCCGATGATGGCCGGTGCGACGGTCGCGCATGCGCGCGGGGTGCTGCAGTTGTCCGAGGATCTGCAGACAGTGCGGCCAACCGCCTTGATTGCCGTGCCGCGGCTGTTCGAAACCGTCCATGCCCGGCTGCGGCGGGAGCTTGCGCACGGCGGCGGGCCTGCGCGCTGGATCTTTGCCTTGACGGTGCATATCGGCTGGCAACAGGACCGCTATCGCCAGGGCAAGCGCCATTGGCCGCTCGCCGGGCTGCTTTGGCCGGCGCTGTCGCGCAGCGTGGCGAGCCGTCTGCACGCCCGCTTGGGCGGGCGGCTGCGCATCGCCGTCAGCGGCGGCGCGCCCCTGCCGCCCGCCATCGCGCGCACCTTCATCGGGCTGGGCCTGCCGCTGCTGCAGGGGTACGGGTTGACGGAGGCCAGCCCCGTGGTGAGCGTGAATGCCCTCGACGACAACGAGCCGGCCAGCGTCGGGCCGCCCCTGCCGGGTGTGGCGGTGCGCCTGGGCGAGAACGATGAAATCCTGGTGCGCGGCCCCAACGTCATGAAAGGCTATTGGCAGAACCCGAGCGCCACGGCCGCCGCCATCGACGGGGAGGGCTGGCTGCACACCAACGACCGCGGCCGCACCGACGCGGCCGGCCGGCTCTACATCACCGGGCGGCTCAACGAGATCATCGTGATGTCCAACGGCGAGAAGGTCTCTCCCGAGGATCTGGAAATGGCGCTGCGGATGGACCCGTGGGTGGAGCAGTGCATGGTGGTGGGCGCGGGTCAGCCGTTTCTCGCGGCGCTGGTCGTTCTGGCGCACGGGCCATGGATCGAATTCACCAAGGCGCAGGATCTGGACCCCGCCGATCCGGCGAGCCTGGCCAATCCGGTCTTGATCCGCGCCCTGCTGCGCCGCATCGACCGCCGTCTCGGCGCTTTTCCCCGCTACGCCCGCATTCGTCGCGTGCATGCGCTCATCGAGCCATGGACGCCCGAGAACGGGCTGCTGACGCCGACGCTCAAGATTCGCCGCAAGCGGCTACAGGAGCGCTACGCAGTCGAGATACGGGCATTTCACGACCGTCGTTCCTAGGCGCCACCCGAGCCACTGGCGGCACCGGGCGGTCGCGCGGTCTTGACGTTCGTCATGTCCGTCCCCATTTCCATCGGCAGAATGTGAGGCGTGTGCCGTCCACCTGAAATGCTTATGGGGAATTGCCGATGCGCATGGACAAACTGACCAACAAGTTCCAGATGGCCCTGGCCGATGCCCAGTCGCTCGCAGTCGGGCGCGAGAATGCCTACATCGAGCCGGTCCACGTGCTGCTGGCGCTGCTCGATCAGCAGGGCGGCAGCGCGCGGCCGCTGCTGTCGGCGGCCGGCGTGGATGTGAACGGCCTGCGCGCTGCGCTGGGTCAGGCGCTGGAACGCCTGCCGCAGGTGCAGGGCGCCTCGACGGGGGAGGTGCATCTGTCGGCCGATGTCGCGCGCCAGCTCAACGTCGCCGACAAGCTGGCCCAGCAGCGCAAGGACCAGTACATCAGCTCCGAGCTGTACCTGCTCGCCGCGCTCGAGGACAAGGGGCCGGCCAAGGAGCTGTTGCAAAAGTTCGGCGCCTCGAAGACCACCCTGGAGCAGGCGATCGCCCAGGTGCGCGGCGGGGAGAGCGTGAACGATCCCAATGCCGAGGAATCGCGCCAGTCGCTGGACAAGTACACCATCGACCTCACCGAGCGCGCCGAGCAGGGCAAGCTCGACCCGGTGATCGGTCGGGATGACGAGATCCGCCGCACCATCCAGGTGCTTTCGCGGCGCACCAAGAACAACCCGGTACTGATCGGCGAGCCCGGCGTGGGCAAGACCGCCATCGTCGAGGGGCTGGCGCAGCGCATCGTCAACGGCGAGGTGCCCGAGGGGCTCAAAGACAAACGCCTGCTGGCCCTGGACATGGCGGCGCTGATCGCCGGCGCCAAGTACCGCGGCGAATTCGAGGAGCGCCTGAAAGCCGTGCTCAACGAGCTCGGCAAGCAGGAGGGGCGCATCATCCTCTTCATCGACGAGATCCACACCATCGTCGGCGCCGGCAAGGCCGAGGGCGCGATGGACGCGGGCAACATGCTGAAACCCGCGCTGGCGCGCGGCGAGCTGCATTGCATCGGCGCCACCACGCTCGATGAATACCGCCAGTACATCGAAAAGGATGCGGCGCTCGAGCGGCGCTTTCAGAAGGTGCTGGTCGACCAGCCGAGCGTGGCGGACACCATCGCCATCCTGCGCGGCCTGAAGGAGAAATACGAAGTCCACCACGGCGTCGAGATCACCGACCCGGCCATCGTCGCGGCCGCGACCCTCTCGCATCGCTACATCACCGACCGGCAGCTCCCGGACAAGGCCATCGACCTCATCGACGAGGCCGCCAGCCGCATCCGCATGGAAATCGATTCCAAGCCCGAGGAGATGGACCGGCTGGAGCGGCGGCTGATCCAGCTCAAGATCGAGCGCGAGGCGCTGAAGAAGGAATCCGACGAGGCCTCGCGCAAGCGGCTGGCGGATCTGCAGGAGCAGATCGAGCGGCTGGAGCGTGAGTACGCCGATCTCGAGGAGGTCTGGAAGGCCGAGAAGGCGACCTTGCAGGGCAGCCAGCATGTGAAGGAGGAACTCGACCGGGCGCGCATCGAGCTCGAAACGGCGCGCCGGGCCGGCGATCTCAACCGCATGTCCGAACTGCAGTACGGACGCATTCCGGCGCTGGAGAAGCAACTGGCCGAGGCGAGCCAGGCCGAGCAGCAGGAGATGACCCTGCTGCGCAACAAGGTGACCGACGAGGAGATCGCCGAGGTCGTCTCCAAGTGGACCGGCATTCCCGTCTCCAAGATGCTGGAGGGCGAGCGCGAAAAGCTGCTGCGCATGGAAGAGGCACTGCACCAGCGCGTGATCGGTCAGGACGAGGCGGTGCGGGCCGTGTCCGACGCCATCCGCCGCGCGCGCGCGGGGCTGTCTGATCCCAACCGGCCCAACGGCAGCTTTTTGTTCCTGGGGCCCACCGGCGTGGGCAAGACCGAGCTGACCAAGGCGCTGGCGCAGTTCCTGTTCGACTCGGCCGATGCCATGGTGCGCATCGACATGTCCGAGTTCATGGAAAAGCATTCGGTGGCGCGGCTGATCGGCGCCCCTCCGGGCTATGTGGGCTACGAGGAAGGCGGCTATCTCACCGAGGCGGTGCGCCGCAAGCCCTACTCGGTGATCCTGCTCGACGAGGTGGAGAAGGCCCATCCGGACGTGTTCAACGTGCTGCTGCAGGTGCTCGACGACGGGCGGCTCACCGACGGTCAGGGGCGCACGGTGGATTTCCGCAACACCGTGATCGTGATGACCTCGAACTTGGGCTCGCAGATGATCCAGGAGCTGGCCGGCGAGGAAAACTACGCGCGCATGAAGGGCGCGGTGATGGAGGTCGTGGGCCAGCACTTCCGGCCCGAGTTCCTGAATCGCATCGACGAGGTGGTGGTGTTCCATCCGCTGGGTCGCGCGCACATCCGGCGCATCGTCGATCTGCAGGTCGAGATCCTGCGTCAGCGGCTGGCTGCGCGGGACATCGGCCTCGTGCTCACCGAGGCGGCGCTCGACTGGCTCGGCGAGGTCGGCTACGACCCGGTCTATGGCGCCCGGCCGCTCAAGCGCGCCTTGCAGCAGTATCTGGAAAACGCGCTGGCGCGCGATCTGTTGCAGGGGCGGTTTGCGCCCGGGGAGACGATCGAGGTCGACCGGGACGGCGATCGGCTCGTATTCCGGGCCGGCGCGCGCTGAGGGCGATATACTACGCAGCCTCATCGGCGGCCTTGAAACGGCGCGCAGCAGCCCCATGCTCACGGTGTCTCGCCCGGACGAATCCGGCCGAGGCGCCGCCGGGTGTGGCGCAGCCCGCGTCCGGCAGGTCCGTCCAGCGAATCCCGGGAATTGATGCGAGGTTGCCATGCCCATCTATGAATATCAGTGCCAGGCGTGCGGACATCGCCTGGAAAGCCTGCAGAAGATCAGCGAAGACCCGCTCAAGGATTGCCCCGCCTGCGGTCAGCCGACGCTGAACCGTCTGGTGTCCGCAGCCGGATTCCGGCTCAAGGGCGGCGGCTGGTATGAAACCGACTTCAAGAGCGGCAACAAGCGCAACGTGGCCGAGTCCGCCGGTTCCAAGGACGGCGCCGCCGCGTCCGGTTCCGCCACCTCATCGAGCGACGGCGGCGCCGGCACGACCAGCAGCGCGCCGGCGGCGCCCAGCGACTGAGAGCGCCTTGCCGCTGCCGGACCGCTTGCCTAACATGCCCCCACCCGCTGATGCGGGCGAATCCCTCGCCGGATTCGCCCGCGCGGCTTTTTTCCGATCCGGCCATTGCCGCCCGTCGCACGGACAATCGAAATGCGTAGTCATTACTGTGGAACCCTGAACGCCGACCTCATTGATCAGGACGTGGAACTGGCCGGCTGGGTGCATCGGCGGCGCGACCATGGCGGGGTGATCTTCATCGACCTGCGCGACCGGGAAGGCGTGGCGCAGATCGTCTGCCATCCGGACGACGCGGCCGTGTTCGGCGCCGCCGAGGCGGTGCGCAGCGAATACGTGCTGCGCGTGCGCGGGCGGGTGCGGCGCCGGCCGGCGGGCACCGAGAATCCGCGCCTGCCCACCGGGGCGGTGGAGGTCGTGGCCGCCTCGCTCGAGGTGCTCAACGCTGCCCAGACCCCGCCGTTCCAGCTCGACGAGGACGAGGTCGGCGAGGACGTGCGCCTGCGCTACCGCTACATCGACCTGCGCCGCCCGGCCATGCTGGCCAACCTCAAGCTGCGCGCGCGCGTGACCGGCTTCTTGCGCAACCACCTGGACCGCCACGGCTTCATGGACGTGGAAACGCCCATGCTGACCCGCGCCACGCCGGAAGGCGCCCGCGATTATCTGGTGCCCAGCCGCACCCATCCGGGCCAGTTCTTTGCGCTGCCGCAGTCGCCGCAGCTCTTCAAGCAGTTGCTGATGATGGGCGGCATCGACCGCTACTATCAGATCGTGCGCTGCTTCCGCGACGAGGATCTGCGCGCCGACCGCCAGCCCGAGTTCACCCAGGTCGACATCGAGACCTCCTTCCTGGACGAAGAAGGCATCATGCAGCTCATGGAAGGCATGATCCGCGATCTGTTCGCCGAAGTGCTCGACGTGGCGCTGCCCGATCCCTTCCCGCGCATGACCCACGCAGAGGCCATGGCCCGCTACGGCTCGGACAAGCCCGATCTGCGCATCGCGCTCGAGTTGACCGAAGTCGCCGATCTGGTGCGCGCGGTCGATTTCAAGGTGTTCGCCGGGCCGGCCAGCGATCCGGACGGGCGCGTGGCGGCGCTGCGCGTGCCGGGCGGCGGGCGGCTGTCGCGCAAGGATATCGACGGCTACACCGAGCTGGTCGGGCGCTACGGCGCCAAGGGTCTGGCCTACATCAAGGTCAACGAGCGCGCCGCGGGGTCCGCCGGCCTGCAGTCGCCGATCGTGAAATTCCTGCCCGAAGCGGTCGTCGCCGCGATCCTGGAGCGCTGTGGCGCCGAGGACGGCGATCTCGTGTTCTTCGGCGCCGATCAGGCGCGCATCGTCAGCGAAGCGCTGGGCGCGCTGCGCCTGCGGCTGGGGCAGGACCTCGGCCTCGTCGCCGAGGGTTGGCGGCCGTTGTGGGTGGTGGATTTCCCCATGTTCGAATGGGACGCGGACGCCAAGCGCTTCGTCGCCCTGCACCATCCCTTCACCGCGCCGCGGGTGGACGACGCCGCGGCGCTCGCGGCCGATCCCGGCAGGGCGGTGTCGCGCGCCTACGACATGGTGCTCAACGGCACCGAACTCGGCGGCGGCTCGGTGCGCATCCACCGCCAGGACATGCAGCAGGCCGTGTTCGATCTGCTCGGCATCGGGCGCGAGGAAGCCGAGGAAAAGTTCGGCTTTCTGCTCGATGCCCTCAAGTACGGCTGTCCGCCCCACGGCGGGCTGGCCTTCGGCCTCGACCGCCTCGTCATGCTCATGGCTGGAGCCAAGAGCATCCGCGACGTCATCGCCTTCCCCAAGACCCAGACCGCAAGCTGCCCGCTCACGCGCGCGCCCGGACTGGCCAGCGACGCGCAACTGCGCGAACTCGGCATCCGCCTGCGCGCCGCGCCCGGCGGCGGCTGAACCGCTCCCCATCGTCGCGCGTCATCTCCGGCGTGCGACGAATTTCCCGATGCCTGATCACTCGTCGTTCGCCGTTCATCAAGCGTGGCGCCGACTGCGTGTGCATGTAATGACCCAGTGATTTCCTGCTCAGGTGTAACCTTGCGAGGACTTACCCCATGAGCATGACGATGGACGAAGAGATCAAGCGTTGGACGGCCCGCCGGAAATCGGCTCTGATCCTGGAAATCATCCGCGGCAAGACCACGGTTGCCGAGGCCGCCCGGCGGTTCGACCTGTCGCCTTCGGAGATCGAAGCGTGGATTGATCAAGGCAAGGCCGGCATGGAGAACGCCCTGCGGGCCAAGCCGGAAGATGTCCGCGAGCAGTACGAGAAGCAGCTCAAGGAGCTTCAGGAAGCCTACGGCGAGGCGATGCTGGAGTTACGCGCCCGAAAAAAGCTGCAGTCCCTGTTGGGCAAGGACGAGACATGATCGAGTCCGTCCGGCAGGGACTGAAAGCGGATGGCTTCGAGGTATCGGTGAGCCAGCTGTGCCGCTG